>VOFC01000884.1_pt1 | contig 462000 bp, 416 predicted proteins | sample 5384161 | NCBI WGS metagenome assembly VOFC01 (sample SAMN12384722, study PRJNA508395) | human gut metagenome | isolation source: healthy gut B | host: Homo sapiens | reverse complement strand
CCAGTCAGCGCCAAGCGTATTGTTGTCCACCGCATATCCGTGGTTCTGCGAAGTGATGAAGCAGCGTTCCGTGCCCACCATGCGGACCGGCTGGTTGTGGCTGCGATGGCCATATTTCAGTTTGTATATTTTCGCCCCTCCCGCCTTCGAGAGCAGCTGGTTTCCCATACAGATGCCGAAGATGGGAAGCTTCTCGTTTTCCATCGCCTTGCGGATGTTCTGCACGGCAGCGTCGCATGTGTCCGGATCACCGGGTCCGTTGGAAATGAAAAGTCCGTCGAACTCGATTCCGTTAAAGTCGTAGTCCCAGGGCACACGGATCACTTCAACGCCTCGCTTGAGGAGGCAGCGGATGATATTCGCCTTCACTCCGCAGTCAACCAGAAGCACGCGCTTGCTGCCTTCCGCATTGAACGAAGCCAGCCGGGAATTGATTTCCCCTTTCGGCATATCTGCCGGCAGCTTGCAGCATTCATTTCCTTTGTAAACAACTATCTCGTCACACGATACCTTGTCCACATAATTCACGCCCGCATACTGCGCTTCGGGCACATTTTCCGGTTCATCGTCAAACACGATTTTACCCATCATCACCCCATGTTCGCGCAGCACCTTCGTCAGCTCCCTCGTGTCGATGCCTGTAATTCCGGGAATCTGTTCACGCTTCAACCATTCGGCAAGACTCTCCACCGCATTCCAATGACTGTACATTTCACTGTAATCGCTCACGATGATAGCTTCCGCATGAATCCTCTCACTCTCCATAAAAGTGGGCAGACCGTTCGCCTCGAAAGTGAACGGAGGCACCCCGTAGTTGCCTACCAGCGGATAGGTCAGCGTCATCAGCTGCCCCGCATACGAAGGGTCGGTCAGACTCTCCGGATAACCGGTCATCGCCGTATTGAACACCACTTCGCCCGCTACCGGCTTCTCATAACCGAACGACTTGCCGTGAAAGCGGCTCCCGTCGTCAAGGATTAACGTCACGTTTCTCATTCCTTATCTATCTGTATCGTTATAGTTGTTGTTTTTAGCGTCACTCCAAAAAAAACCCGGACTTGCCGAAAAGCAATTCCGGGAATATGAAGAAATAAAACAAATTGTGCCGAGGAAAAAGAAGGGCTCTTCCGGTGTCCGCCAGCCGAGCGGAATCCCGAATGTATGAATAGCTGCTGCACTGTACATAAGTCCGTCATTCATGAGTCGCTTCTTTGTTTGATTCATAATTCGGAGTGCAAATATACGGATTTTCCGCCAAAAGGATGCGCTGTTTTGCAAAATAAATTGCAAAATATTTCCAGAAAGGGACGGAACGCATGTTCTTTTCATCCGCCAGGCGAGTGATACGGCCTAAAAAGAAAATTGCAAGTGCCCTGCATACAAGCACTTGCAACAAACATCAAAGTGAGCCGAAAGCGGGACTCGAACCCGCGACTTACTCATTACGAATGAGTTACTCTACCAACTGAGTTATTTCGGCATTGTTCCCTTCCGAAAACGTGTGCAAAGATACAACTTTTTCGGAAATGCAAAAACTATTTGCCTGTTTTTTTCAACAATCTTTTTTTATTTGCCTCTCACGACTCGCTTTTCTTCTCCTTCTGTTCCTTTTCGGGAGCAGGCTCGTCAATGTTCACGCTTTTTTCCACTTCGTTCAGCCCTTCCTTGAAGCTGCGCACTCCCTTTCCTACTCCTCGCATCAGTTCAGGAATCTTGCGTCCGCCGAAGAGAAGCAGAATCAGCACGACAATAATTATAATCTCAGGCATTCCCAATCCAAACATATCTGTAAATTTTATAAATCCGGATGCAAAGCTATGCTTTTATTGAATACGAACAAAATTTTCCCTGCAAAATTCGGCCGCAAAGACCATTATCCAGCCGAAGGCTTTTCCTGCATCTTCTTCACGAAATCGCAGATGACAGGATAAAGCACTTCCGGATTGTCCGACACGTCGCAAACGGTTTCCAGCGGACAGCGCCCGGTACGGGTGCGGTTGATGATGAAGGGAACACTTCTCGTCATAGCTCAGTTCAACGCCGCACTTCTCCAGCAGTTCGCAAGCCGGCTCGCTGATGACATCGGTCCACACCTCCGAAACTCCTCCCAGAGCCAGCATAGCCGCGGCTCCCTTGCCGATCACCTTGTCGGCAACCTTCGCTCCCCGCATAAAATCCGGATCCGAACGGTAAAGCTCGAAAAGGTCAACCACTCCCCTCCGCGTGAATGTGCGGATTTCGCCGTCTTTGCTCACCACACACGAATAGTTTCCGTCGTGCAGCAGCCTGATCAGATCTTCTCTCATAATGTTTCCTGCTTTAGTTTTTCTGCATACGCATCAATCCGCCTCAGCTCTTTCGGAATGTCAATGGACTGCGGACAATGGGGATTGCATTGCCCACAGCCCACGCAATGGTCTGCCTGGCGAAGCTTGGGAACACTCCGGTCGTACCCCACAAGAAAAGCCCTGCGCGCCTCGGCATAGTTCTTGTCCATACGGCTTTGGGGAATGTTGCCCTCGTTCACGCACTTGTTGTAATGTACCAGCACGCCGGGGATGTCGATGCCATAAGGGCAGGGCATGCAATATTTACAGTCGTTGCAAGGCACCGTCGGATATTCGCTGCATCAGCAAGGCCGTATCGAGCAGGAACTGGTTTTCCTCGTCGGTAAGCGGAACCAGAGGAGAATAGGTGCGGAGGTTGTCTTGCAGATGCTCCATGTAGGTCATTCCGCTCAGCACCGTGAGCACCATGGGCGGAGTCCCTGCAAAGCGGAAGGCCCACGATGCGACACTGCTTCGGGATTGCGTTCTTTCAGGCGCGAAAAGATGTGCTCGGGAAGCTTCGACAGGCGGCCGCCCAGCAGCGGCTCCATGATGACCATCGGAATGTTCCGTCGGGAAATCTCGTACAGGTAGTCGGCATTCACGTTACGTCCCGATGCGTGCTGCCAGTCGGAATAGTTCAACTGAATCTGCACGAAGTCCCAATGCACCTGGTCGTGCATGGCCAGTGCCCGGTCGAATTCCTCTTTTGTGCCGTGGAACGACCAGCCCAGGCGACGGATACGTCCGGCTTCGCGCTCCTTGAGCAGGAAGTCGAGCAGACCGTTGTCAAGGAAACGGCCCTGCAAGCCGCTTTTTCCGGGAGCACCCAGCATGTGCAGCAGGTAATAGTCGATGTAGTCCACCTGCAGGTTCTTCAGCGAGTTGTGGTACATCTTTACTCCGAAATCATAGTCGGAATTGGAGAAGTTCGACATTTTGGTGGCCACGAAGAACTTGTCGCGCGGATGACGCTTCAAGGCGATACCCGTCGACTTTTCCGACCAGCCCTGCACATAGACCGGGGCCGTGTCGAAATAGTTCACGCCATGTTCGATGGCGTAATCCACCAGCCGGTTCACTTCTTCCTGATCGATGACGTTACCGTCGCCACCCGGTGCCGGAAGTGTAGGCCAGCGCATGCAGCCATAGCCCAGCAGCGACACCTTATCCTCGTTGGGAGGGAACTGGCGGTAGGTCATCTTGCCGACGGGCACTTCCTTAGTGCTTTCGCCGGCTTTTTTCTTGTCGGGCGTACAACCGTAGAAAGCCGCTGTGGCTCCCACCGTACTGATGCCGACTATTTTAAGGAAATCTCTTCGATTCATCTGTTTTTTCTCGTCCATTCTCTTTCTATATATAAAGGTAAGACAATCCGATTAAAGTACACGATGGCGTTCATGGCCTTCCACGTAGATGGCACTCAGCGGACGGGCCGGACACAAGTTCTCGCAGGCTCCGCAACCGATGCAGCGTGCTTCGTTCACTGCCGGAATCTTCAGTGAATCGGGGTTCGAGGGGTCGGACGGAACCATGGTGATGGCGTTCACCGGACAATGGCGGGCACAGTTACCGCACTCCTGCTTGTCGGTAAGCGGGATACACAAATCTTTTACCCACACGGCATGGCCTATCTGGATAGAAGACTTCTCTGCCTTGTCAATTTTCAGGATGGCTCCGGCGGGACATACCTCGGAACAGCGCGTACACTCCGGACGGCAGTAGCCGCGTTCGTACGACATGTAAGGCTGCATGAAAGTATCCAACGAATGGGAAGGACGGAGCACTTCGTTCGGACAGGCCGACACGCAAAGCTGGCAGGCCGTGCAATGTGACTACAGATGGCGGAGTCCGCGTGCGCCCGGAGGCACAATCGGAGTTTGGCGTACCGGCTCTTTCTTGTCCACGATGTCGGCCAGTCCGCCGTCCATCTTGATGGCTTCGGCCTTCTTGGCTACCTGTGCTTTCAGTACCGAACCGGCCAGCAGCAAGGAACCGGCCAGGAACTCGCGTCGTCCGGCGGTACGGTCGGCTGTTTCCGGTGCCGAAGCTTCTGCCTTTTCCGCTTTCTTTCCGTAGGCAAACCGATAGCCGATGGCTCCCTTATGGCATTTGTCCAGACAGTCCATGCAAGCCACACAGCGGCTGCCGTCTATCGCATGATTCTTCACATCGATGCAGGCTGCCTTGCAATTGCGGGCGCAAAGCATACAGCCATTGCATTTCTCCTTGTCAATCGTGATGCGGAACAAGGCAAAGCGGGAGAAGAATCCCAGCACGGTGCCCACCGGACAGATGGTATTACAATAGGTACGTCCGTTGCGTGCCGCCAGTACCACTACCAGCACCAGCATGACCGCTGCCACTATCAGCACCGGCAGACTCTTGAGCCAGACATCCACCGAATAGAAAGCATAGCTGTCCATGCGTTCGGCCATAGAAGCCAGCAGGTTGTTTCCCCACATCCATAAAGGTTGCAGGAAACTGTGTGCCGCACGGCCGTACACGGCATACGGGTCGAGCAAGGCTACCAGGGCATGCACACCCAACAGCATCACCAGCACAAACACCGCCAGCGCACCGTAGCGCAGCCAGCTTTTCGGCTTGGAATACGTGTAGGGCATCTTCTTGCGTCCCCGGCCCAGACGGGCCACCACATCCTGAAACACGCCCAGCGGACAAATGACTGAACAGTACACCCTGCCCGCTATGAGCGTGAGCAATATCAAACACACGATTACTCCGGCATTCAGTGCCAACAAAGCCGGAAGGAACTGTATCTTCGCCATCCAGCCAAGCCATGCATGAAGCACGCCCGTAAAATCGACGAACAACAGCGTCACGAATACCAGGCACAGCATCCCCAGCGTGAGCCTGAGTTTTCTCAACATATTCACAGTAAAAGCAATTTTAGTTAGTTATTATACTCTTTCTATCACGTTTTCGTGGTAAATCCTCACAAAAATAAAAGGAATTGTGTTTCGAAGAGTCTTTTTGCGCAGTTTTTTATCCCAAACAGTATAAATATTCGATTAACTTACGCATAAAGGGCCTTTTTGCAGCATTTATGCAGAAAAAATGTCATAAATATTGACTATCTGAATTACAAATTCTAATTTTGCTCCACTATTACCTAACAAAAGAACAGCAGTTACAACATGACATACGCATTTATTACGGCAGCCGAAGCCGCTGCCACCATTCATCATGGGGATACCGTCGGCATCGGCGGTTTTTCATCGGTAGGTACACCGAAAGCCGTGCCGGAAGCACTGGCTGCCTACGCAGAAGCACAGCATGCACAGGGGAAAGAATTCAAGGTAGGCCTTATCACGGGCGGTGCTACGGGCTGTCAGGTGGACAGCGCGCTGGTCAAGGCACACGCCGTATCGTTCCGTACACCTTTCCAGTCGAACAAGGACATGCGCGAATCCATCAACCAGCACGAAGTGCAGTATTTTGACCTCCACCTCTCGCAAATCGGACAGGACGTGCGTTACGGTTTTCTGGGGAAAATCCACGTAGCCATCGTAGAAGCTTCCGACCTGACGGACGACGGAGAAATCATCCTGAGCACTTCCGTAGGTATCTCGCCTACCCTGCTCCAGGTGGCCGAACGGGTTATCATCGAACTGAATGAAGCGCATACGGGAAAACTTACCGGCATGCACGACATCTATATTCCGGCCAACCCGCCTTACCGGACAGAGATTCCGGTGTATCATGTAAACGACCGCGCCGGACACATCAGCGTGAAAATCGACCCGAAAAAGATTACGGGAGTGGTACGCACGAATGCCCGCGACCACATCGCGGCCTTTACACCGCAAAATGAGACAACCCTGCAAATCGGACATAACGTGGCTGCCTTCCTGCTGCGCGAATGGAAGAACGGGGCCATCCCCAAGGAGTTCCTTCCCCTGCAGTCGGGTGTGGGCAACATTGCCAATGCGGTGCTGGGTGCACTGGGTGACGACCCGAACCTTCCGGCGTTCTCCATGTTTACGGAGGTGATACAGAACTCCGTTATCGACCTGATGATGAAAGACCGTATCCGCTTTGCTGCCGGCAGTTCGCTCACCTTGTCGGAAGACCGTCTGGACACGATGTACGAGCACATCGACACCTTCCGCGAACGCATCCTGCTGCGCCCGCAAGAAATCACCAACCACCCGGAACTGATCCGACGGATGGGCATCATCGCCGTAAACACCGCACTCGAAGCAGACATCTTCGGCAATGTAAACAGCACCCATGTTTCGGGATGCAAGATAATGAATGGAATTGGAGGCTCGGGAGATTTTGCCAGAAACGCATATTTGTCTATCTTTACCACCCCGTCGGTGGCCAAGGACGGACTGATTTCTTCAATCGTGCCCCAAGTGTCGCATGTGGACAGTACGGAACACGACGTACGCATCCTCGTAACCGAACAGGGCGTGGCCGACCTGCGCGGGAAATCGCCTTCGCAACGCGCGCGCTGCATCATCGAGAACTGCGCTCATCCCGACTACAGACAACTGCTGTGGGATTACCTGAAACTTTCGGAAGGACACTCGTGCCATACGCCGATGTCGCTGAAGAACGCCTTCAAGATGCATATAGCGTACGCCGAGACGGGTGACATGCGAAACACCCAATTTGAATCATAAGAATGGAAAAATTCGACATACACATATTGGGATGCGGTTCGGCCCTGCCCACTACCCGCCATCAGGCGACCTCGCAGGTGCTTAACATCCGCGAGAAACTGTTCATGATTGACTGCGGCGAAGGGACACAGGTGCAGTTCCGCCGCGCCAAACTGAAGTTCAGCCGGCTGAACCACATCTTCATTTCTCACCTGCACGGCGACCACTGCTTCGGCCTGATGGGACTGATTTCCACCTTCGGCATGCTGGAACGTACCGCCGACCTCCACATTCATGCCCATGCCGACCTGCAACGCTTGCTGGAGCCTCAACTGGAATTCTTCTGCAAGGGAATGCCCTATCAGGTGGTGTTCCACCCCTTCAACCCCGGCGAACGTACGGTCATTTACGACGACCGTTCCGTCAGCGTGGAAACCATTCCCCTGCGTCATCGTCTGCCCACCTGCGGTTTTCTCTTCCGCGAGAAGCCGACACCGAACCACATCCGGCGCGACATGATTGACTTCTACGGCATTCCCATCTGCATGATGAACCGCATCAAGAACGGTGAGGACTACACACTGGAAGACGGCAGGGTGATTCCCAACTCAGAACTGACCACTCCCTCCGATCCTCCCCGCGCGTATGCCTACTGTTCGGATACGGTCTACCTGCCCCGCATCGCAGCACAAGTGGCCGGAGTGGATTTGCTGTTCCATGAAGCTACCTTTACTGAAAGCGAAGCCGTCCGCGCCAAACAGACCTTGCACTCAACGGCAGCACAGGCTGCCCGGATAGCCAAGGAAGCAAAGGTGAAGCGTCTGCTCATCGGTCACTTCTCTGCCCGCTACGAAGACGAGAAGGCCCTGCTCGAAGAGGCCCAAGCCATCTTCCCCGACACACTGGCCGCCGACGAGGGACTGAAAATCTCACTCTGAAGAAGTTAAAGAAAACTAACCCTATTAAACCGAACCAACGGATTGTCGTCTTACCCAACAATGACGAACCCGCACACGCCATGAACAATTATAACGAAAAAGAAACCATATGATGCTTCAGGACCCTTCGACCCAGCGGAAAGCGTTCGAACGGATTGTGAAGGCCTACAGCGAACAGCTGTACTGGCAGATACGACGCATGGTCTTTTCGCACGAGGATGCCAACGACCTGCTCCAGAACACGTTCATCAAGGCCTGGACCAACCTGGACTACTTCCGGGGAGGCCAAGCTTTCCACGTGGCTCTACCGCATCGCCTTCAACGAATGCCTGAACTTCCTGAACAAGCAGCGCGCCGAAAACCAGCTGTCCATCGACGAAGCCGGCACTCGTCCGCGACCCCTCTGACAGGGACAAACAAGCTGGAAAGCGACCGAAGGATACTTCGAGAACTTTGCCGAGCAGTTGATGGACAAACTTCCGGAAAAGGCTCCCGTTGAAGCTCCAGACATCACCTTGTGGATGCGCATAAGGCCATGGGTGTATATGGCAGCCATGTTCTGCGGAATCATGCTGATGGTGCGGACGTTCGTAGGAGAAAAAAACGCGCAGGCGGCTGATGTGCCCAGCATAAATCTTTCGGAACTTCCAGACGAAGTGATCGACCCGATAGTGAACCAGACCATGATGGATGACTATACGCTTTACCAGTATCTTACGGATGCTGATTCTGAAATCTATAAATAAACAAACTACATCAATGAAAAAAGTACTTTCTATATTTCTGATTCTGTTTCCGGTGTTTTTTCTTCCAGACCTGCGGGCGCAGCAGCCGCCAATGAGCAAGGAGGAATTCCGCAGCCGCCAACAGGAATTCATTACCCGCCGTGCCGGACTGACTCAAGAGGAGGCCCAGAAATTCTTTCCGCTCTACTTTGAGCTTCAGGACAAGAAAGGAAAACTCAATCGGGAGGCATGGCAGAATATGCGGCAGGGCAAAGACCCCAATACAACGGAAGCGGAATATGCCCGGATTGTGGAAGACATGATCCAGGCGCGCATCACCAACGACAAGCTGGATCTGGAATACGTGAGGAAATATAAAAAGTTTCTTTCCGCAAAAAAGATCTATGACATCCAGAAAGCTGAGATGCGCTTCCACCGCGAACTGCTCAAAAGCGCACACCACGGTGAAAAAGGAAGGCCTGGAAACAAGGAAAAGAGATAAAAAACGATCATTTTTTTGCCAAAACATTTTGCATATTCAAAAAAGATGCGTACCTTTGCATCGCTTTTGAAAGGAAGCACTCCTGAAAAGAGTTTTGGAGAGGTGGCAGAGTGGTCGATTGCGGCGGTCTTGAAAACCGTTGTACCGCGAGGTACCCGGGGTTCGAATCCCTGTCTCTCCGCAATAAACCTTGAAAATCAAGGGATTATAAAACAAACACCCAGTTTTGCACTCAAGAATGTAAAACTGGGTGTTTTTTCTTATTTAAGAAACTATGTAGAACACTTGCAATGAAATCAAACATCGCCCACACTCAATGAGGTTGGCGATGGTGCAGAAGGTTGATCTGTTTGGAAGATTGATAGAGGACGAAGAAGTGAATCTAAAGCTACATGGCTCTAAGGAGGCATACAACCGGGCTGACCTCGCAAATGAAGTCAGCCCGGTTGTATGCCTTTTCAATAGTTTCATAGCTTCCAGCCAGAAATACGTTCCTGTATTTCCCATAAATGAGAATAAAGCCCTTGCCTCCGGATGAGTTCATCGTGTGTTCCTTCTTCCTGTATCTCTCCGTTATTCAAGACGATTATACGGTCGGCATCCTTGATGGTCTTGAGCCTATGGGCAATAACAATGACGGTACGTCCCTTGACAAGCATGTCAATGGCTTTCTGCACCTCCACTTCATTTTCAGGGTCAAGCGAGGCTGTAGCTTCGTCCAGCAGAATAATTTGCGCATCTTTCAGCATGGCACGCGCAATGGATATGCGCTGTTTTTCGCCTCCGGACAAAGTACAGCCCCCTTCGCCCACCATCGTGTCATACCCTTGCGGCAAACGCATGATAAAATCGTGGCAACAGGCTTTCTTGGCGGCGGAAATGATTTCCTCGTCCGTCGCGTCTGTCTTGCCGAAACGGATGTTGTTGCGTATCGTGCCTTGAAACAGATAGACATCTTGAAAAACCATAGAGATATGACTCATCAGACTTTCGGGTGCTATTTCATCCATCGGAACGCCGTTGAAGCAGATGCGCCCTTTCTGCGGATCATAAAAACGGGCGCAAAGCTTCATCACCGTGCTTTTCCCGCTTCCCGAAGGGCCTACAAGAGCCGTTAATGAATTTTTCGGAAAAGTAACGGTCATATCGTGCAACACTTCCTTGTCCTGATAGGCAAACGATACGTGTTCAAACCGAATGTCGCCCGCCGCCGGGGATTTCCGTTCTCCTTTCATCTCCGGCTCATTCATCAATGAAAGGATGCGCCCTCCGGCAATGGAAAAATACCGGAACTCAGTAAAATTGGTCAGAGCGGAAGTCAGCGGATCGAACACACGGGAGCCGACCACAAGGAACAGTACGAATACAAGCAGCGAAAGCTCTCCTCCCAGCAGAAGGTAGGTACCACAAGACCATGATTGTCAGCCCGGCACATACCAGGGTAATGCTCAACAAGACGAACGGCCCCAACAGAGCCTCCTGACGGATGCAGGCGCGGCGAAGCTGGGCAAACGCATCGCGCAACCGGACAAAACGGTCACCCAACAGATTGTAGGCTTTCATCACCCGGATGCCCTGCAGGTATTCTTCCAGTCTGTTCCCTGCATTTATTTTCGCCTGTATCTGCCTGCCGCTCAACTTCCTCTGCACGCCAGTACTTGCCCACAGAACAAGCATGGCAAGCGGAAGCGAGGCAAACATGCTGACCGCCATCCTCCAGTCTGTCCAGACTAATGAGGCAAAAGCCAGTACGGGCATGACCACCGCACCCATCAATTGGGGCAAGTGGTGCGAAATACCGGTTTCCGCCATCATGAAATCCGTAATAAGCATGGAAGACAAATCGCCGGGATCGCGCCTTGACAAAAATCCCAACGACAGTTTCCGCAGATGTTCTGCCAGCGACAGGCGTCCCGAAGCACTCATTTCGTATGCTCCCCTGAAATTGGCGCGATAAGATGCCCGTTCCGCCAAAGCCATCACCAGCATATAAACAACCATAATGCCGAATATCCACCATATACGGGTCGTGTCGAGCGGTTGTCCGCTTCCGTCAAAAGCATTGAAAATGATGCGTATCGCCTCGATGGAGAGGCAAAACGGCACGATGTTGACCAAGTTGGCAAGCATGGTACAGCCCACAGGCTTGTAAAGCCGTTCGACATGTCCTATTGTAATGTTCTTGATTGCATTCATATCCTGTTTTTTTCTTTTATTTTTTTATTCAACGTCCAGTGGCAAGCACTCGTATAAGCATCCCACATCTTCTTATATGTGCCGTCTGCCACAGACAAGACTTCATGCCTTCCGCATTGCACAATCCTTCCTTCTTTCATGACGACAATCTGACTTGCGGAAACAACGGAAGAGAGGCGGTGCGCTATCACGATAACCGTCTTGTCTTTTATCAAAGATTGCAAAGCCATCTGCATCTTATACTCGTTTTCCGGGTCGGCAAATGCCGTGGCTTCGTCCAGCACCAGTATCGGGGCATTCTTTAGGATAGCGCGCGCCACACATATCCGTTGCGCTTCGCCTCCGGAGAGATACACACCTTTGTCGCCTATCCGCGTGTCGTATCCCTGCGGCAACCGTTCGATGAAGTCATGGCATTGGGCAGCTTTGGCTGCGGCTATCACCTTTTCCCGGGTGGCTGTGGGAGAGCCGACGGCAATGTTCTCATAGAGCGTGTCATAAAACAGGAACGTGTCCTGGAATACGAAAGACACCATGTCCATCAGCTTCTCCGTGGCTATCTGACGGATGTCCACGCCGCCTATGCGTATCTCTCCCTGTTCCACATCCCAAAAGCGGGGAATCAGATTGGCTATCGTAGACTTGCCGCTTCCCGACGGGCCCACAAGCGCCGTTATCTCTCCTTGCGGTGCCGTGAAGCTGACATCGCGCAGGGCTTCTGTCCGTGTTCCCTGTTCCGTATTTTCATAGGAGAATGACACATGGCAAAACTCTACATCGTAAGCGGCAGGCACTTGCGGATGTTCCGGCTCCGGCACGGGTTTCTTTTCCAATATGCGGTCGATGCGGCTTACGCCTTCGTTGATGTCGCGCGTATTCCCTCCTAAAAAGGTCAGCTTGTAAACGGGCGAAGCCATACCCGACCCCATAATGATAAAAAACAGCCATACCACCGCCAATGAGAGCGATTGCGGATTGGCTTGCAACAGCAGGATGCCCATCGGGAGTATAAATGTCACCAGCGAATTGAGCAGGACGGTAAACGCTATCATGCCGTTCTGATAGGTGTCACAGCACTTCAAGGCGAATGTCTTGTATGCCTGAATTTCAGCATTGAACTGACGGAACGAACGGACGCTCTGCCCGAAAATCTTAACTACGGGCATTCCCCGTACATACTGCACAGCTGATGCGCTCATCTTTTCCTGTGCATCATAATAAATGGCCATGAACGCTCTCGCCCTTTTTCCCCATAAAATTGGAGAACTGAAGAAATAAGCTAATCGCCACGACAGCCAGACATATAACCGTCAGCCACACATCCAGAGAGAAAAAGATGACCAGCATTACCACTACCGTTGCCATTACATTCACCAAATCCGGAATGGCATGGGCAATGAAACCTTCTATCTTTTCGATGTTCTGGTCCATCGTTTTCTTGATGGCTCCGGTGGAAGTGCTGTTCAGATACCCTAACGGAAGTCTGCCGATGTGTTCGGACAGACGGACACGCAGCCCGTACAAAATGCGGAATGCGGCCACATGCGAGGACATCAGAGCGGCATATAACAATACCAATCCGCCGAAAAGCCCTCCCAATGCGATCCATCCCCAGCGAATCATGCCCGCTCCGTCCGAAGCTGCAGGATTCCCTCCATGTGTCAGCAGTTCTTTCAGAATCTCATAAACAGCCCAATAAGGCACAAGCATGCATACTGCACTACCGGCAGACAACAAGCCCGCCAATACAAGCAGCCCCTTCCTTTGTCCCGCAATCTCGAACAGGCGGGACAAGCCTTCTTTCTTTTTTGACTTCTTCATCATATTACGCTATTTTGACAAGACTTTATATCCGAGAAGCGAGCTGAATTTATAGCACAGCCAGGGCATACGCCCCAATATCTGCCCGAAGAAGAATCCCCAGCGCGGACGGAAGAACTTCATGTAATTGGCTTGCTCTATGAGTTGCAACTTCGGCTCCCATCGTTCTACCAGATGTCCGTCACTCAGCCCGGACCGGATTTGCGCCTCGTGCTTGCGGAGTGAATCGGGCTTCACACCGTGCCGGCTCATCATCGTGCCGCACACATCGAACCACAGTTCACCTCCCCCGAAACGGTCTGCCACGTGATGCAGAAAGGCTTTTACCTGCTTCTCGTAAAAGTACATCAGCACGCCTTCCACTATAAATACAAAATCCGCATCGGGATGTTTCCCTACGCAAATCGTCCATCCAATCGGTTTCCAGCAAAGGAAGCCTCGATACAGACATTACCCGGCTCACTCGGGTATCAGTTCGCGGCGCAGCGCAATGACTTCCGGCAAGTCCATGTCATAAAAAACCGCTTTCCGGTTGCCGATACGCTGGAAACGGGTGTCCAGCCCGCATCCCACATTCACGACTACCGGATGGGGATGTGTGTCAATGAAGCGTTTCACGGCACAGTCAAAGTACCAGCCCCGCACCACACAGCCCACTTCGCTCAGCTTTGCTCCGTCGAATTGGGAGTAATCGTATTCCAGACTGTCCGCCAGCCGTTCCGCAACCTTGTCGTCCAGAATGGGATGCTCACGACGGCTTTCTTTCGCCCTCATATAAAGAGGGATGAGCAGCGTTTCTGCCACAACGTTCTTAAATTCATGCTTCTGTTTCATTGTATATATTGTTATTTAATGGTGAACGTGAGAAGGCGCGCAATAGTGAACGATATTCAGAAATGTTCATAAAAAAAGGAGGAAACCTCCGTGAAGATCTCCTCCTTGCCAGCCGTCCTGCGGCGACTGTTTGCCTGTATGTCCTTTGTCTGTTTCTCATATCCTGATGATTGCCCTCCATCCTTGAATTTCAAAAAAGAATATAGTCGTGCAAGATGGCTTCCATTTCCGGTCGGGGCACTGAATGCATCAACAATTCCTCAAATAGGGTGAACATCCATACCGTATGCAAATGGATGATAAAATCAGATACATCCGTATTGATTTCGGGGTGCTTCCGCTGCATGGACGTAAACCATGCCTTGACCAGTTCAGTAGAACGGTCGGTATAGTTTTCGCGGAAATGTTCCAGTGAAGAGCCTTGCGCACGAAACAGCAGAATTTCCATTAGCGGACGATGCTTCTCCATAAGTGAAACATATTCGTCGATGCAGGATTTCAGATATTTTTCCGACCGCATCATCATGACATCCTCACCCCGTATGCCGTGATGTTCCTGCAACATGGCTTCCAAAGCATACAAGACCGGACGGACTACTTCACGGAAGAGTTCGTCTTTGTTCGCGAAATAGTTGTAGATATTCCCTACGCCGATCCCTGCCAGTCTTTCTAGGGATATTATCTTGCATGGCACTTCGCGGAGGCAGTCAGCATAAACAACGTTCTCTTCTGCAACCCCATTTTTTGCCTCATTTTCGTGACAAATGATTTATAAACTCCCCATATCCGCAAAGAAAGGTCAGGCCGACTGGGCAAGCAAGCGTAAATAAAATCAATTGTCACTTACAGGCATACCTAAAATTTTCTTTATATGATATTCCAGTATGTGATAAGCCGGCTCAACCATTGAGCCATGTCCATGTCCGTCAATCTCGTACAGGCAAGTTTCTGCATGTCCGGTCAGCTTCATCATCCTCCACATGTAGGCATTTTCTTCATAGCGTCCGAAAAGTTCGATGTTGCGGTCACCTGTAATCAGTATTAAGGGAGGCGCATCTTTACGGACATGGAAAAGCGGGGCATACTCGTCAATTAACGGCTGCAAGTTTCCGATACCTTTCATTTCACGATACGCAAAATGACTGATCATTTGCCCGCTGAAAGGTATCAGCCCCGCAATGCTATCAGCGTCAGTCCCGTATTCGGCGAGCCATCTCTTGTCCAGTCCTATCATAGCTGTGAGATAACCTCCGGCCGAATGTCCCGATATGAAAATCTTCTTCTTATCTCCTCCATATTTCCCAATCTCGCGGAATACCCATGCCACGGCAGCTGCTGCATCATCAATGCACTCTCCAATCTCTACTTCAGGCAACAAACGGTAGTTGACCGCCACCAGCACCATCTGCTTCTCTTTCAGTTTCCAAGGAAATGACTTGCTTCCTTGTGTCAGTCCGCCACCGTGAAACCATACAACAACCGGACACCCCGTCGTATCTTCCGGATAGTAAATATCCAACTTACAACGTTCAGACGCATATGCGTTTTCCATTTTTCTATAAGGAATATCATACACAGCAGCATACTTTAACTCTTCAGCAAAGGCGATGCCGCATACCAGCATTGCCATCATAATCAATATTACCCTTTTCATTTATTTACTATTTACTCATTCCGATACTGAAACTGATAAAACAACAGTCAATGCCCATAACAATAGCACGCCGGGAAATCATATTAAAAGCAGCCCCATCCAATAGAGGTGATTGCTGTAATCAAACCCGTAATTTCAGGACATATTGCATACCATTGCCAAAATTACTGAAAACTTTATATGAACAAAAGATTTCAGCCGCATTTGTTAGCATCATCCTTCAAGATACTGACATATAGATTCTCGCCATTGGCATGTGCATATTGAAACAGGGTATCCGTCTACACCTGAACATCACTCAATTTTCAACAGATACCCTGTCAGATTTACTGTAACTGCAAACGCAAAGTTGATTTGGCTCCAACTAAAAGCCCATTAGCGAATGATATCTTGAAAGGGCTTTACCATTTGAACGAAGCAACAGCATTCGCCGGGACAGTGTAACAATTACGTCATTTTTATCGGAGGATTAAACAAAAGTGCTGGACAAGATTGCGAAGATGCCGACCGCAAAGCGCTGAACCTTTCCTACGGACAAGACGAAGTAATTATGGCACTGGCGAAAGTCAACCCGAACCTTATTGTAGTCAATATTTCGGGCAATGCTGTCGCCATGCCGTGGAAAGATGAAGTTCCTGCCATCATTCAGGCGTGGTTCTTAGGCTCGGAAGCCGGCAATTCCCTCGCCTCTATATTGACAGGTGAAATAAATCCGTCAGGCAAGCTGCCTTTTACTTTCCCGGCATCACTGGAAGACGTAGGCGCACACAAGTTGGGAGAATATCCGGGTGTGAAACGTATGGACGAAAGCGGCATCTGGGACGAAAAATACAATGAAAGCATCTTCGTAGGCTACCGTTGGACAGACAAAGAAAAAGCCAAACTGCTTTTCCCTTTCGGACACGGAATGAGCTATACCACCTTTAAGTACGGAAAGGCAAAAATAAACAAAAAAGAGATGCAGGCCGGAGAAACATTGACTGTCACTGTACCGATAACCAACACCGGCAAGCGCGAAGGTGCGGAAGTTGTACAGTTGTACATACGAGATGAGAAGTCTTCTCTCCCCCCCCTGTAAAAGAATTGAAAGGATTCTACAAAGTAAAACTGACACCTGGCGAAACTCAGGAAGTGACTTTCACTATCGACGAAAAAGCACTAAGTTTCTTCGATGACAAACGCCACGCATGGATAGCCGAACCTGGAAAGTTTGAAGCTATCATCGCAGCTTCGGCAACTGACATTAAAACAAAAGTATCTTTTATCTTAGAGGATGAATCTCTTTTAGATTAGCGAAGGCTTAAAATACCAGACTATTTATCTTCACCCGTTAAGAGCCGTCGTTTAAATTTTGCTCGGCTTTAGTTTGGGCATTGCTTTCGAGTATGCTTTCCTGTTTTTATGAGAAGGACAGCAAATGTCTGACAAAGAGAAACAGGAAAGCAGACCGGAAACGGATACAAAAAAGAGGCTGATAATATTTTTACGCTATTCCTCAAGTCCTGCCCCAAAGCCCGTCATGATCTGTACGTTTAAGTTCTTCCACGCCACTCTTCTGTCCGAACAGAACACTTCCCCGTTTGCAGTTGTCTGACAGCCCGACAGAAACATTCATTCGCTTGCTCTGCCTGTAGGCCTGCGCGTTGGAAGGCTGCACACTTATGCCGGATGAATAGAAAAAACGAGGGCCGGCAAACAAGTTGCCAACCCTCGCGAGTCTTCCTGATACATCTTTACTTTCTCAATCATCACCGAACCCGATGCTTCCGTCCGTAATGCTCCATTTAAGAAGCACCACATAGGTGAGCATTTCCGGGTTCTTTTCATCAGGCGAGGAAAACTCTATTCGCATATCGAGCTGCTGCTCTTGCAGCGCACCCACTTCACGGATTTCCTTTCCGGACAGATTCCTCTTCAAAAACTCCCACAACGAAATGGGTTCAGTCATCGGTGTGCCGTCCGCAGCATATACACGGACATATATATTCCGCGTAGTCTGCTCAAGCTCGGCTTCGGGATTCCGCCCGTCTTCACCATGTCCGTTTCGGCGGAAGAAAGAGAGTTCGGAAATGTAAGTGCCCGTATTCGGGTCCCATCGCAGCACTGGCCGATAGTCGTTTGTTCCGCTGCCTGTGGGATTCCCATTGATATCCATGGCAGGAACAGCTCCGGAGAGTTCTATATAGTAAGGCATCCGCTCCGGATTCTCCGGCCCGGGCAGCCCTTTCACTCCTATACGCAACTCGGTGTGCGCGCTTTTCATTTCCACAGTCTCCTCCACTACCGGACGGAAATATTCCTCACTCGAAGTCACTTCAAAAGTGTGCTTTCCAAAATAATTGCGGTCGTTTGTCTGCTTCTCGCTGTTCGGATTATACATCGAGATACGTTCAAGATCGACGGGAGTGAGTACATTCTCAAGCGAAGTATTGTCAAAGTCATTTCCGAAAGCCACTGCATGGTAAATCCCGTCGGGCAAGTCCAACTCCAGAGGCATACCGGCTCGTATCTCCTGTTCCGTCAGGTGAGCTTTGGCTGCCAGTTTGCCCTTCCGTCGAAAATATAGACATCTATGCCATGCAGGTAGTCCTGAATGACATTTTCTTCTCCGTCGGCATAATATATAAACCGAAGTATCACATTGTCGCAGTCTGCCGCTTTATCGTCATATACGCAGCTTGCAACAGCCCCCGTCAGAAGAAGTCCAATAACGACCGGAAGGAATTTTGTCCATAGCGCAAAGAAAGATTTGTTCATTGTGCGGTTTCGGTTTGTTTTTTATCAGCTGTATGAAAAATCACTTAACAGACCTGGCAAGGCTTATTCGGCAAAAGATACCGTTCCATCCACGATCGACCACTTCAATACTTTCACATAGGCGATCAGTCCAACTTTCTGAGGACCGTCTACATCCGTACCGATATGTTTCTTTGTATCAATCGTCATTCCGGTAAAGCGATAAATATAGCCGGGTTTGAAGCTGTCAATCTTGCTTCCGGTAGCATTGTCGATATATTTTGTTACCACGGCAAAGACCTGATGTCCTACTTCCTTACCCTCAGGAAGAATGTGGTCGTCTTCGTCCTCATTGGACGAAGCTTCGTCATAATTCTTGGCATAGGAAGCATCGTAGAACACGAAAGTCAGATTGGGGACCCATCGGCTGACGTTATCCGCATTCTTCGAATAGCGTGCCTGTACGTCGGCATCCCATTTCTTATAGCTTTCATCCGTTTCCTTATAACTGGGGAAAATGTTAAAGGTATATGCTTTGCCCTTATCTTGCTGAGTACTTGCCCATTCAGTGTTGCTCTCGTCCCAATACGGAATATAACCCGGCAGGTTCGGTTCATTGAAGGATATTTTCAATCCGTCGACACCATACGTTTCAGCATTGCTGAATGTGTATTGTGCATTGTTCTTCAAGTTGTAAGACGAACCTTTCAGTCCATTTTCTCCTGTTTCGTATTTATACTCATAGGATTTATTCACATATATCGGTGCTGAGGCTTTCACCTTTCCGGGATCAACCGAGTTGTTTCCGCTCTCCTCTGTCCATCCATCGTAATGCACCGGCACTTCCCGTCCCTCTTCAAGCAACAAGTTATTCAGAAATATTCCTTTCAGAGTAAGGTTGGTATAAGTTAAATAGAAATCACCATCGCAATAACTTGCCAATCCGGTATAATCATCGCCTCCCTCTTCCTTTCTTGACATTACTCTGGCTTCCGCTGCTTCGTAGTCAGATCCGCAATCATAGTTTTTAAAACTTATATCACTAAATTCCAAACGCGCCATGCGGTGTTCCGGACTTAGCACCACAGTTATCTTTGAACCGTCAGTACTTATTTTAGAGAAATCAGTAGTTTCGGCGTAAAGGGGTTCAGCATAGCCGGAAGTAACACGCTCAGCGGTCAACACCATAGGTGCAGCTTTTCCGCCATTGATAGACACGGTGAGTTTCTTGGGATCAATAACATCCTCGAATACGACCCCCTCTTTTCCGTTGATCTGGCCGGTTAACTCATCTGCATCAGCAACTGTAGAGCCTAAGGGTAATTTCGCCTTGTCCGCCTCACCGTTTTGCAACGTTATCGTGCGTTCACGTCCCCCGTCCTGATCAATCAATGTAAACTCTACCTTATTGTATGTCACCTCCATAACATTCTCACCGACTTTTCCGGGCGTTTTATCCGCCAAGACATCGCCGCGTGAAGCGCCGCCCACCGGATTTCCGAAATATACCATCATCCGGGTTCCGGCACCCGACAGTACATCACCGTCCTGAAGCTGCATTTCATTTTTCTGACACGCTCCCAACAGAAGCGCAACTACTCCTAATGTAAGAAATTTGTTCGATTTCAAGTTCATAAATGTTCTTTTAAGTTAATATTTGGTTGGTTTATATAATCAATATGCGCCGTTACCGCCTGCATATCCATAAGTCAGTTCCGGATAACGCAACGCCGCGCGACCCCCCGGACGAAACCGGTTCGACCCGCACCAGCAGATTCTTTGCAACATCCACCGTGACTGTTCCGAAACGGTAAATGCATCCCGGCTCAAACATGTCAATCAGCTCTCCGTTACGCTCGGTATAGCTGGTTACCACTGCATAAAGCACCTGCTCTTTGCCGGTATCCGTTCGCTTGGCCTTGAACACAAGCGTCAAAGAAGGTACCCAACGGCTTACAGCACCCTCTTTCTGCCTCCATCGTTCCACAACATCCGCAGCCCATCCTTCGGGAGTCTGCGTATAAGTCGGAAAGATATTAAACGCAAAACCTGTTGAATGGTCCGCCGCACCGCCAGACATAGGCAGACCGGTAAGCATCCCTTCGTTCCACCCGTCGAAATGCAAGGGAACGGCAGGCTGTTCGGCCGGCAACACATTGTTCAGAAACGCTCCCTGCAATACCAGGCCGGTATAAGAAGGATTTGTGCCCTCAATGCTCACTCCGGCAAATTCAAGCCGTGCCATGCGATGCTTCGGCGTCACCATCAGCACACATACGGGATGCCCGTCGTTGTCTTCGGTATAGTCGAAACGGGTGACCTCAGCATAAAGCGGAACGGCAAGTCCTGCGTTCACCAGTGTGGAGGTGAGGCTCATAGGAGCTTCTATCCCTCCATTAATGGATACTGTCAGTTTCTGAGGATTGTCTACACCTGTAATCCGAAACCCCTCATCGAGCATTTCTTCCGGCGAGAGATTGTCCGGCAATGTCAGAATATCCGATGACGGAAGCGTACCGTCTATGGTAGAGAAGGTCCGCACCCCGTGTGCGTCAGTCAACTCAATGCTCACCTGACGGTATTCTAAAGGAATACCTCCTCCATCAGACTCCCGTGTAAAAGCGCCAGACATCCGGTCCAGACGTTCAGCGCCTGTAAAGCAGACGATCAAGTCCGTCCCTGCGCCAGCGGATTCAAGGGCATCCTTGCTGCTGCAAGCCATAACAGACAGAGCTGCCCATGCCGCCACGACCATGCGTACACTATATTGTAGACTGCGGTATCTCATTTCATCGGGTATGTGATAACCATTCGTTCAGCAGCTGCAAGTTCGCACGTGCATCAGACGCACCTGCACCAGCAGCCTTTTCAAACCACAGGCGCGCTTCTTCGTACCGCTTTGCATGGATAAAGGCAACGCCTACGATATTCTGCAAAGGAAGCCGTATGTGCCTTTCCGTCGAGCAGAGCAAGCGCCTTAAGCGGATCTCCCGCTTGCAGATATGCTACAGCAAGGTTCTGCAAAGCCTTGTCGTCAGAAGGATAAAGGCGCACAGCAGTCTGGAATGCCTCAATCCTTTCCGGAGAGTTTTCCGGATAGCTCATTGCCACGCGATAGATCTCGGCCGCACTCAAATGTTCCGGCTGCTTCAAGAGCTGTGCTCTCGCTTCCTCAACCGTAAAAGAACGCACAGCAAAACGGATGATGTAATCGTTGTGGCGCAAATACGGGTAATGCTTGCGGTAGAGCGTTTCATAAATGGTGGCAGGACGCAGCTCCTTCAACTTCTGTTCGCGCAGGTCAAGATTGTCCGGATATTTGCCGATGACATCCAGTATCTGTTCGCGCCCGGGAAGCAAAGTGTCTTTCTCTACAGCCTCGCGCAATCCGCCCCAGTCTTCATTAGGCCAAGAAGCAAACCACTTCTGGGCAGGCACTTGCGGGAAACGCTTCTTCATGTAGTTGACAAGACTCGTCGAACGATTGCGTGCCAAACGTTCATTATAGGCGACAGTAGCTTCAGGCGAGGTATATCCCGCCACTTCAATGCTCACGATACTCAGGTCGGGATTGGAAGCCACTTCATCAATCTTCTCGCGCGCCTCTTCAAGTTTCTTGTAATTGTCTTTATAAGCAGGATCTATATCATACTTGTCAAGACGGAACTGGAAACGTCCGCGGAAAGTGATGGAGCGCATTTTCACATCCTCTTCCTCCGGTGTAACCAAAGAGGCGAAGCGGAATGCAGATGCATCAGGAATGCGATAGGGCAATACAGAAGGCACCACGGTAGTCGCGGCATATCCGTTCAGACAGTTAGCACAGCCCGTCACGTATTCACGTATTTCGATGCGCGCGCCATGCATCCAACGCTCCCATGGAATTTCGGCATGGTATTCCAACGGCATGTATTTTCCTTTATGCCGACGGACCACTTCTCCGTTGCGCGGCAGCCAGTCGGCAGACAGTTCACGGCGTTCGTTCACCCACCTGCGCACACGGCCTTCGACAAACACGGGAGGCAGTTCGGCTTCTGCCGTTCCGTCGGCAGCAACCAATACGGGCGTAAACTTTGCCTGATTCTGGGTGTTCACCTTCAGTCCGGCAAACTGCCAGAGCAAATCTACCGTTACGTTATCATCAACCATCCTGACCGCCTTTGTTTCCACCGTTATGCGGTCAAGATAAGAAACCTGCGCGGCAGCGACCAGTGCCGTTATCCATAAGATTCCGGATAATATAATTCTATTTGTCATAGGTATTTCTTATTCTTTAGATAAATCAATTAATGACATATACGAGTGTCAGGGCTGCTTTTGTAGGGCCCAGATAGTTTTTGTGCCCTTTATCCGTCCGCTTGGGACATTGAGAGCAACGATAGGTTTTATAGTCCGTATAAACGTACCCTACTCCGATTTCCGCTTCCAGGTTCCAGCGTTTGTTAAGCACCCACTGATAACCATAGCCCACGCCCGCTCCGGCATACCAGCCTTCGTAACGGTTGTTGCGGAGTCCCGGATAAAGCCCGAAAGGCAAATGTACTTTAGCGAGATTGTATTGCCCTCCCAACGCATGCATAGCCAGGAAATGACCGTTGAAACGTTCGCAGAACCAATACCGGGCCTCAGGCTGCACCATCCAGTGCTTCCATTTACGACACCCGCAACTGCTCATGTTCCATCCATTATAATTGCCCGAAACGTCAAGCGTCCATTTGGGACTGAGCCCCGTTTCAAATCCGGCATTAATGGTAGCCGTAGCATCGTAAAGCAAGTTGGTCTTCACGGCCAGGTTCTGAGCCGACAAGGAAGGTGCCAGCATCAAAATAACTCCCGACAACGTAAATCTTAAGAAATACTTTTTTATCATAATCACAACATAATTATTTTGGCGCAAAATTAACACCAGGGATGAATCCGCCCACTTTTTCGTGATGTACATGATCTATCAGACAACTTATTGATATTCAGAATAAAGCCTTTTTACTCAAATGTACAAATACTCAAATACACCACGCAAAACGGCACAAATCCCGGATTTTTCCCCCAATCAGGCCTTTCCACGGCGCAATGCCGCGCATGGATTTACAACTTATAAAATCGTGCTCCCGCTTGCACGTTAAAGAATTTCTTGATAACTTGCCGCTGTGTTTCTTCCAGACCCGACGGATGCATAATGCAGCCAAAGATGATCAGTTCGCGGAAAGGAAAAACGCCCTTTTTGTTTCATACTTTAATCTTTAAAAACAGGCTCTTAATTTAAATTCATATGGCAGCCATTAGAACCAGCATAATAGGTTTGGGTTATAGAGGAAAAAAGATTGCTGACTCTTTTTGTCATCTATAGATGATTTTAATATAGTATCGGTTTCCGATCCTTGCATTGACGAGGAAACAAGGAGGAAATACCCTTCTTTCTCAAACGGCAAAGACGATTACAAAAATATGATATTGCAGTGCGCTCCGGAACTTGTCATCATCGCTTCTCCATGGGAGCATCACGTCGAACAGGCTCTGTTTGCCGTGTTGAATGGCTGCCACGTGGCTTTAGAGATAAAGGGAGGACTGTATATAGACGAATACAAGTCACTGCTCAGCGCCGCCCTCGAAAAGAAAAAGAACGGTTTATCCCCTGGAGAACACCATATTCATGAGAGAGCACATGTCGATGCTCAATTTGATAAACGCCGGTTTGCTGGGAAAGATTGTAGCCGTAAAAGGCGGCTACAGGCACGACCTCAGGAAAATACTTATCAGTGAAAAGGGAGAAATAGGCAAAGGCCCAATGCGGAAGGAGTCTGGAGAAGCAAATTCTATCAGAAAGAGAACGGAGATATATACCCCACGCACGGATTGGCTTCCGATATGTCTGTTCTCCGGAATAGGCAGAACAGACAGAATTGTTGAACTGGCATCGTTTGCTTCCAGCTCGCATGGCATAGCCGAATACATCAGCTGCCATGGAGGGAGTGAGCATCCGGCAATAACCATGGGAGATATCATTATAACGCAAATGCTTACAGAGAAAGGTACCCTCGTTACGCTGACTCACGATACGACACTCCCCCGCCCCAGAAGCCTGGACATCGAAGTGCAAGGAAGCAAAGGCATATGGAGAGGCGAGTTCCGAAAAATATACATAGAGAATGTTTCTCCTTATGAAACATGGGAGGATGACGGCAGATATATTGACGAGTTCGAGCACGTTTCATGGAAGAAATGGGGAAAAGAAGCAATTAAAATAGATGAACACCACAGAGGCATGGATTATATAATGCTGAAAATGCTGGCAGAAGACATGAAGGGGACAGGCGTATACCCCGTCAATCTCAACGATCTGGCCTCATGGACATCCGTAACTCCGCTATCAAAATCATCGATTAAAGAAAAGCGCATAATAAAGCTCGGATAGATTCCCGCCAGCAAAGCAGCTGCCAGAACAACTGCTGAAAACCGCACCGGAGATCCGGAACATCAGCCCCGAAGCGAATAAGGAAAGCTGCGGGGCTTTTTCTGCATATGCACTTCCACATCTTACGTGTACATCCCATATGTACATCCATTAAAAGCATGAAAAATCAGATATACAGACCTTTATGCGACATAGCATGTACATGTAAAAAATTGCTTTTCTATACAAATACCGCTTCCTTTGCACCAGAAAAGAAAACAGACCGATCGAGAAATGACTCGTCCCGGAACAAGCGGTCTGATGTTATGTGAAGCAGAATGATTTCTACAAAAAATTGTAATCATATTAATTTTCTAAACATTCCTCACTTATTATTGTTCTTTATGCAACGTCTGGATGTTTGGCAAAGCATAACACCCCCGTTCTTTTCTAAAGATTCTATGTCAAAAGATAAAAGTGTATATTAATAAGGTTAAAGATATGCGGTTGGAAACAGGTTTTATCGTAGCAATGCTGATCATGAGCTCATTTTCGTGCAGCCGTAAGCAACACAGCATTTACAGTCCGTCGCTGCTGATGCTGGAAGACTCCCTGGACGTTATCCCGGAAAAGTCTGTAAGGCAGATACTTGAAATTGATACATCCTCTCTGAGAGGAGCCGACAAGGCATTCTATTATTTTCTGCTGGTCAAGGCGCAGCTTACTTCCGATGCTCCTGAATTGCTTCTGGACAAGTCGGATGTGGCCCTGTCGCATTTTACAAAACAGAAAGACTCCGCGCGCTTGTGCCAATTGCACTTCTTCCTTGGAAAAATATATTCCGGCAGATATGCCTTTCTCAGAGCCAATGCCTCTTACAGCCAGGCTGAGAGATTTGCAGAAAAGGACAGCGGAATGATGTTTGCCATCAAAGTGGGAGAAGCCTATATTTACCGTTTCAAGATGATGCATGACATGGAAGAAAAATGCCTGGAACATGCCCTCGACATCGCCAGCGAGATGAAAGACTCTACGCTGATGGCAGAAGCGCTGCATGAACTTGCAGAACTCCGCATTTCTGAAAAGAATTACACTGAAGCCGGACAGCGTCTGTGCAAGGCTCTCAGCATCTTGCCGCAGAAGGAATTTTCTGCCCGGGCGGAATACAACAAGGACCTGAGCAGAGTCTGCCTGGCCATGAACAGGCCTGATTCGGCTTTATTCTATATAGATATCGCCCTGCAAAACGACCATTCCGATGAATTTGAATTGACTTGCAATGTATTGAAAGGAAATATCTGCCTGAAAATGCATCGCTTAAAGGACGCGGAGCGTCTTTTTCTGAAGAACATCGAGAAACTCCCCCTGAAAGAAAAGCAAGACGTTTACTACAAGATGGCACAGCTGAAGAAGGAGGAAAAGGACTTTCAGGTAGCCTCTGAGTATGCTGAAAGAAGCATCCGCTGCAGGGATTCACTGGAAGCAAACAATAAGGCCGGATATATCAGCAACCTGAACGCTTTCCAGGAGCACGAACGCCAGCAGCGGAGAATAGCCAATATGAACACGAAGATTTCGGAACAGGAAATTTCTTATTACCGCCTGGCCATCCTCTTGTCACTGATGCTGTGTTTAGGCATCTCAATCGTCCTCCGCATAAAGCAAGCCAAGAAAAAGGTTGAGGTGTCACTGAAGGAAAAGGAACAGGACATGGTTCGGCTCCAGAACAACCAATGGGAAACAGAGGTGAAATATTTGCAGGAGAAACACAACCGTGAAGCCATTCAAATAGAATCGCTGAACCAGAATGTAGAATACTACAAGCGGCTGAATGCTCTAACCGTCCCGATTCTGATGAAAAGCCAGAACTCGCAAGGAGCCATGCATCTGAAAAAGGAGGAGTGGGATATAATCATACAGAATACGGATGCATGTTTCAACGACTTCACGTTCCGGCTGAAAGAGGCTTATCCGCAACTCACTCTGGAGGAGGTGCGCTTTGCCTGTCTGCTGAAGATGGAATTCTCGCTTTCCCTGCTTTCAGAAATATACCACATAGCCAAAGGAAGCATTTCGAGAAAGAAAATGCGTCTGAAAGAAAAGATGCAGATCGAAAACATGACTTTGGACGACTTTATCAAACAGTTTTAAGATCTGGCACAGGCTCATTGCCGGGCGGCAAAGGCAGACAAAGCAGGACGGACATCATCCGAATGCAAATTGTACATGTACAAAAGAATATTATATCCTGTATATCAGCATACTACGCATAAAGACATGTACATTGCAGAGTCTGCCTTCTGTGGAATCTTATCTCTAAATTTGCAATCAGAAATACAAGACTGGTAATATGATAAAAAAAATTTATTGCTTTTGCATGTTATCCCTAACAAATCTTGCCGCATGGGCCGATGGCATTATGCCGGTTGACACTTTCACTGTCGAGGTCTATTACCGGCAGGGAAGTGCGCGGATCGACTCCGCCTATCAGGATAACCGCAACAAACTGGACAGTCTATTGGGAGTCCTCCACAAACTCTCATCCGACAGCACGCTTCGCCTGGACCGTTTCTGCATAATGTCGGGAGCATCGCCGGAAGGAAGCACGTCACTGAACAGAAACTTGTCGAAGCGCCGGTCGCAGAGTATCGGCAACTATCTTCGCCGCCGCATTCCTTCCCAGGCTTCCATTATAACAGAAACTCATGCCGGCATCGATTGGGACAATCTCCGCACGAAAGTCGCGCAGTCTGACATGCCCTGCAAAGAAAAAAAAAGAAGAAGTGCTGTCTATTCTGGACAATACCCCTGAGTGGGTCATAAAAAACGGTATTGTGGTAGACAGCCGCAAAAAGCAACTGATGGACCTTCACCGGGGAAATAGCTGGCGCTATATGGAAAAGCATTTCTTTCCCCTGCTGCGCCGTTCGCTCGTTGAAGTGCAATACGTATCCTTGCTGCCGGCTGCCGGGACGGAACAAGTGCCAGAGCCTGATGCCGAACAGACAGATACAGTGGAGATGCCGCAGCCTCTCACTCCTGTGCCCGCATCAAAACGGAAGCGGAAGACAGCCGGATGATATCAGAACCGCAACAGCAGCCGCCCTTCTACATGGCGGTCAAAACCAATCTGCTTTATGACGCCCTGCTCGTCCCCAACGCCGGCGTAGAGTTTTATCTGGGCAAAGGCTTCTCGGCAAGCGGAAGCTGGATGTACGCATGGTGGAAGAAGAACAGACGCCACCGCTACTGGCGAATCTACGGAGGCGAACTGGCCATACGGAAATACTTCTGCCGCCCGGAAGGAGGAAGCCCGCTCAGCGGACACCATCTGGGAGTGTACGGACAGATACTTACCTACGACTTCGAAACCGGAGGGCGGGGATACATGGGCGGCAAACCGGGCGGCACGCTGTGGGAAAAAGATGAACTACACCGCAGGACTGGAATATGGCTATTCGCTGCCCGTTGCAAGGAGATTGAACATCGACTTTGTCATCGGCCTGGGCTACTGGGGAGGAACCTATTACGAATACCTGCCCATGGACAACCACTATGTATGGCAGGCAACGAAACAGCGGCACTGGTTTGGTCCGACCAAGGCTGAGATATCTCTTGTCTGGCTGCTTGGCCGCGGAAACCACAACCTGAAGAAAGGAGGCAAAAAATGAAAAGATACGGTCTACTGTCCCTGCTCGTGCTGATAGGCATACTGACAGCATGCGAGCACAAGGAGCTTTGCTTCGACCATCCCCACACGGCTGATCTGCGGGTAATCTTCGACTGGAGATATGCTCCCGATGCCCGGCCCTCGAGCATGCGGCTTTATCTCTTTCCGAAAACAGAAAAAGAACCGCTGGTCTACGAGTTCACCGACCGGACGGGAGGAACTGTCACGGTTCCGGCCGGACATTATCGCGCATTGTGCCTGAACAGCAACACAGAGTTCATCCTCTACCGGAACGCTGAGCATTATGAAAGCTTTGAGGCTTATCTGACCGAAGGAGCGTTCCCGCGTCCCGTACCGCGAAACGGCCAAAGCATCAGAGCGGTCCCGGACATGCTGTGGGACGACCGCGCGGAAGAAGTGGAGGTGGTGGCTTCACGCGAAGGACAGACGCTTACACTCTACCCGAAGATTGTTGTGCGGCACTATACCGTGGAAATAATAAATGCAGGAAATCTGGAGTACATCTCCTCGGGAGAAATATTCGGTTCGCTCACAGGCATGTCCGGCGGCTTTATGCTCGGTGAGGACACACCGACAGACGAACTGGCAACGCTGCCTTTTGACATGACATCCGACGGAAAGACAACTGTAAAGGCCGATTTCTACACTTTCGGCTATCCACCGGCATCGGAAACTCCCCAAAGCCTGGTTGTATATGCCGTGCTGAACGACGGGAAAAAATACAGCTTTGTCTATGATGTCACGGCAAAAATACACGAGGCTCCGGATCCGATGAACGTACACATCGTGCTCGACGGGCTTCCCCTGCCCAAGCCCATCGACGACGACAGCGGCTTTAACCCGAATGTAGACGAATGGAATACAGAGGAGATTGAAATCTCCATGTAGATATAAAACGAACTTTTTTTCTTAACCATTAAAAATTGTTTTATGAAGAGTAACATTATTTTGAGTTTAGCGATTGTGTCTGCATCATTTGCAGCCTGCTCCAACGACGAAGTAGTGGATGTGAACAGTGGAAAAGGAATCGCTTTCCGCACATTGGTAGACGCTTCTACACGAGAAGGCAACCAAGAAACATCCGCCTCTCTGAATGCTTTCAAGGTTACTGCCATCAGAAGTACTGGCACAGAGTTTGAAACAGATGTAACGAAGTCTGGCGACGCATGGAATACTGCGGGTACATACTATTGGCCCGAGTATGAACTGAAATTCTATGCCTATGCAAACGGTCCTGCCTCAGGAAAAGGAACTGTAACCATCAACAAGGACAGCAAAACAATCTCCGATTTCACTCCTGACGGCAACGTGACTAACCACAAGGATTTGCTGATTGCATACAAAGCCGGGACTAAAGAAACTTACAACGCAGCTCCGGTTCCCTTGAACTTCAAGCATGCTCTATCTCAAATCGAGGTAAAAGCCAAGAATGCGAAAAGCAGCTCCATCAAAGTTGAAATTATCGGAGTGAAGATGGTCAACATGGCAACAAAAGCCAGCCTGACTTTCCCGGAAACAGAACTGGGAGCAAACGTTAAGCTGGCAGACAACGCATGGGGCAGCCATGCAGACCAGAATATGCCGGCAAAAGCTTATTACAGCAACGGAACAGAAGCTGTCACGCTGGACGGTACTCTGAAGTCCGTCATGTTCGGAGAAAAGAACTTCATGGTCATTCCGCAGCAGCTCACTCCGTGGAACGGAACGAAGAACAACCCCGCGGCGGAAATAAACAAGCAAGGCGCTTATCTCGCCGTTCTCTGCCGTATCTCCAATATCAGCGACGCAGGAGAAACCTTGATTTATCCGCAACCGACAGAAAGTGACAACAAGGCAGGAAAGTATGCTTACTCTGCTGTAGCCATCAACACAAACTGGCAGCCGGGCAAAAAGTATGTATACAACCTGACTTTCTGCGGGGACGGCGGCGGTGCTGGCAAAATAGACCCGAATCCGGAAAACCCCGGCGGCACGGATGACAAGACGGATGAAACTCCGGGCACCGGCGGACAGGATATTCTGGGAGGTCCCATCACCTTCACCGTCAGCGTGGATGACTGGGAAGAAGTTCCTACAGACATAAACATGTAATACGCTGCAAGCGATTTTTTTGTCAATCATTTTAATTGTTTCATTGGCCTGAAAAAATGACTTCGGTCTGCCAATAAAGGCCGAATCATTTCATCTGTTTTTTATGGCCAGGAGAGCATCTCGAAGGGATTTTGAGATGCTCTCTGTCTTTTTATACAACACCTGAGAAGCTCCGGTGACGCACCGCCGGAAAAAAAGAATCTCCAGCCTGAAGACATATGTCTTCAAGTTGGAGATATGTATCCTTAAGCTGGAGATTTATATCTCCAGGCTAGAGATACAAAATTTTACGCAAAAATCTGCCGGATGCTGCCGCTTCAGAGTATTTTCATGGCGATGCGGGCACAAGCCTCAGCATCGGCAAGCGCATGGTGGTGGCAGGACAGATCATACCCGCAACGCGCAGCCACGGTGGGCAGGCGGTGGTCGGGCAGCTCTTTGCCGAACACGCGCCGGGAAGCCCGGCAGGTGCAATGGAAAACATAATCGGGATAATCCATTCCATAAGTGCGGAAAACCGCCTTCAGGCAGCCTTCGTCGAACGGACTGTTGTGCGCAACCAGAGGAAGCCCTTCTATCAGCGGAGCAATCTCCTCCCACACCTTGGGAAATACATCCGCCTTTTCCGTGTCTTCCCTCGTAAGGCCGTGCACACGCGTGTTCCAATAGCTGTAATAGTTGGGCGAAGGATGTATCAGGCGATAAATCTCGCCGGTGATCTCCCCTCCCCGCACAACCACGATTCCCACGCTGCAGACGCTGGAAAGCTCGCGGTTTGCCGTTTCAAAGTCTATCGCTGCAAAATCTCTCATATGCTCATTCATCATCTATTTCAAGTTCGAGCAACAGCGGCAGGTGATCGCTGTAGCCTCCATGATAGCGCATCCCGCGATACATCCGGAAAGGCGTTTCGCCGCCATAGATTTCGTCCTCTTCCAGCAAGAACGGGAACGAAAGGATGCGGGCTTTCCCGTAGTCCGTCCGTACGGAAGAACTGTCCTGCAACAGTTCGCCTCCCACAATCATCTGGTCGAGGATATTCCACTCGCCCTTGTACCGGTAGGTTCCGCCCGGCTTGCCGTCCATCAGGTTGTAAAACCGCCCGCAGCTGATTTCATCTTCCCCGGGCCGTGACGCACCCAGCACCTCCCGAAGCGAACGGTCGGAGGGATAATCGTTGAAGTCACCCGTAATGACAATATTCGGACGCTGACGGACGGAACGCACGGAATCGGCCGCCTGTTTCAGGCACGAAGCAGCCTGCAGGCGATAAGGCCTCCGACCGCTTCTGTCCTCCGGAACGGGAAGGAAAATGACAGACAAAGACATCCAGCGTATCACCGGAAATCACGCGCCCCGACACATGCAGGATGTCGCGCGTAGGACGGTGTCCCAGTTGTTCAAGCGGAATCCGTATCGGACGGAACTCCAGCATCCTGAACGTCGCAGGCTGGTACAGCAAAGCCACGTCTATCCCCCGTTCGTCGGGCGAATCGGTCATTACATATTCATATGCCGCATCCCGAAGCGGAGAATAACGGACCAGCGTGCGCAGGCAATAATCATTTTCCACCTCACACAGAGCCACCAGATCAGGAACCTGCCGGCCGCTTGCCGCCAGTATCACCTTAGCCACCTTGTTCACCTTCTCGGCAAAGCGGAAACGGTTCCATCCCCTTACGCCCGAAGGGAGAAACTCTCCGTCCTGCTTCAGCGAATCGTGACGGCAGTCGAAGAGATTCTCTACATTGTATTCCATTATCCGGAAAGGCTGTTGCGCCGCCAGCTGAAAGAAAAAACGCTCCCCCCAATGCCAGCAACGCCCCCAGCCTCTTCAGCCCGCCGGTCATGCCTTGGCAGGAATGTGTTTCAGCACATCGAGCAGATGGTTCCAGAATTTCTCAACCGTAGGGATCAGCATGCGCTCGTCGGGCGAATGAACGCCCCGCAACGTCGGACCGAAAGACACCATATCGAGCGAAGGATATTTTTCGAGGAACAGGCCGCACTCCAGTCCGGCGTGAATGGCCTTCACCTTCGGCTCTGCCCCGAACAGCCGCTTGTAGCTTTCCACGGCTATGCCCAAGATTTCGGAAGAAGGATTCGGCTTCCATCCCGGATAACCGTCGGCTGTGACACAGGATGCTCCGCCCAGTTCGAAAGCGGCGCGCACCGCCTGCGACATGTCTTTGCGCGAAGACAGGATGGAGCTGCGCTGGCTGGTGACAACAATGATCTTCCCGTCTTTCTGCTTGACAGAAGCCAGATTGGAAGACGTTTCCACCAGTCCCGGGATGTCCTGACTCATGGCGTAAACCCCGTTATGCACTGCGTATACTGCAAGCAGGAAACGCTTCATGGCTTCTGCCTCCATCACCTCCCCGCGGGGAGATTCTGATTCAAGTTCCATAATCAGGTTGGGTTCCGTCACCGCATATTCATTTTCAACTTCCGCAAGGAAAACATTCAAGTCCACACGCACATCTTCCTTATGAGCCATCGGCACCGCACATACCGCCGACGCCTCGCGGGGTATGGCATTGTGCAGATTGCCTCCGTCTATCTCGCAGAGGCACATGCCGTAACGCTGCATCAGGGCAGTCAGGTAACGGTTCAGAATCTTGTTGGCATTCGCCCGGTTCTTGTTGATGTCATCGCCCGAATGACCTCCCGTCAGTCCCTTGACTGCCACACGGAAGAAGAAATATCCTTCGGGAGCCTGCACCATCGGACAGGGAAATTCGGCCGTAGTGCCCGCACCGCCTGCACATCCGATAAAGAGTTCTCCTTCATCTTCCGAGTCGAGGTTCAGCAGAATATCACCGTTCATGAAACCTTCTTTCAGCGCAAAGGCTCCCGTCAGTCCGGTTTCTTCGTCTACGGTAAACAAGCATTCTATCGGACCGTGCTCTATGTCCCGGTCTGCCAGCACGGCCAGCTCCGTAGCCACGCCGATTCCGTTGTCGGCACCCAGCGTCGTACCCTTTGCCCGCAGCCAATCGCCGTCGATGTAAGTTTCGATCGGATCGGTATCGAAATTATGCTCCACGCCGCCGTTTTTTTCGCAGACCATATCCATGTGCGACTGAAGCACCACTGTCTTCAGGTGTTCTTTTCCGGCAGAAGCGTTTTTTCTGATCAGCACATTCCCTGCCTCATCCACTTTATACTCCAGTCCGTGCGATTCCGCAAAGTCTGTCAAATATTGTCTGATTCTCTCCTCCTTTTTCGAAGGACGGGGTACATGACAGATTTCCTCAAAATAATGAAAAACCGATGCCGGCTGCAAATCTTTTTTTCCATAAAATAATCGTCTAAATTAAATGTTGCATATTATTCAATCCGCAAAAATAAGTTAAATACCATGATTTACTCTTCCAAAACGACTTTTTTCAGGACAAAATCCAAAGTTATCATGACAAAAAATATATCTTTGCACCACAAAATTAATAGAAATGCTTCAGACAATTCTGATTACACTGTTAATAGTTGCTATCAGCGTGGTTTTGCTGTCGGTAAAAATCCTGTTCAAGAAAAACGGGCGTTTCCCGAACACCCACGTAAGCGGGAACAAAGCCATGAAAGCAAAGGGCATCGGCTGCGTACAGTCGCAAGACAGGGAAGCGCAGCGTGCCAATCCGCATGCGATAGCCGAACGGAAAGACATCCGGTGACGCAGAATGAAGCGACAGAAAACGAAATATTAACTAACAATGATACTTTAACCGTATGAAAAGACAAAGTACATCCTGAATGCCTTCGTCGCATTCGCATTCGCTCTTTTGTTTACTCAATGTAACCAAAAGAATGATTCATCTGCCACGACAACAGCTCCGGCCGTTGCAGGAACAAATATGAAAATCGCCTATGTAGAGGTGGATTCGCTTCTTACCAAATACCGCTACTGGAACGATCTGAACGAAGAGATGATCAAGAAGGAAGAAAACATCCGCACCACACTGAACGAAAAGGCCAAGGAACTGGACGGCGAGATGAGAGAATTCCAGCGCAAGATTGAAAACAACGGATTCGCAAGCCGCGAACGTGCCGAACAGGAAAACGCACGTCTGCTCCAGAAGCAGCGCGACCTCCAGCAGCTGCAGGAAAAGCTCTATGCAGAACTGCAAGCTGAAAACCAGAAGAACAGCCTCCAGCTGCGCGACTCAATCAACTCGTTCCTGAAAGTGTACAACCAGTCAAAAGGATACAGCCTGATCATCAGCAACACACAGCTCGACAACCTGCTGTTTGCCGACAAGTCGCTCGACATCACACAGGAAATCGTGGAAGGGCTGAACGCACGCTACAATCCGGCTCCCAAGAAATAAGGACTGCCGGTTCCGGAAAGCCTCGAGATATAAAGTCACGAAGATACGGGTATTCGCTTTCCGTTCTTCGTGACTTTTTTGCACCGTCAGAAATATACATTCAATTCTACAAAGAACAGATCGGAATCATCGTCCGGATTGGTGGCAAACTCGATCTTGTTCTCACGGGCCAGCCACCCGATAGCCGCATTCAGATCACGGTCGGAAAGCCCTGAGGCTTTCTTCAATTCCTTGTAGCCCACAAGCGGTCCATGATTGCGGACCACACGCCAGACGATGCCGGCATTCATTCCAATGCTTACCTTATCCATACTTTTCCATTTTTATATTTGTCCGTTTCACCTAATTTTTTACAGCCGCAATATACGGCAATCATCCTACAGCAGCATGTTCCGCCAACTGAAAACATCGTTCCAATTCCGCCTCAGCGTCCTGTAGCCTGCAAGTATTCCCGCTTCCTTACCTGATACTGAGCGTATGACTCCACGTACAGGTCGCGGCTTTGCTGGTAGAGGGCCTGTGCTTCCAGCAGGTCACTCATGGTGCAGGTGCCGGCGTGATAGTAATCGGTCTGCAGACGAAGGTTCTCCGCTGACTGTCCGATGCTCTCAATGGCTATACGCACTTGCTTGTAAGCATCAGTCATGGCATTCCACGTATTTTGCATGTTGATAACCAGCAGTTCACTTCCGTCACGCAGATTATTCTCTTCGGTGCGCACGGCAAGCTTGCTGCGCTTCAGGCTATGGCTACCTTCCCACCAGCCGCTCAGAGGCACGCTCACCGTGGCGAAACCTACCCAGTAATTGCGGTCACGGTCCAGCAGGTTGTCGTAAACGAATCCGCCGCCTATCGCCACCGTGGGCAATTGCTTGCCAAGAGTCATCTTCCGCTCGATGCGGCTTGCCTTCAGCTTTGCCTGCAACAAGTTGTATTCCGGAGTAAGGGCAAGCGATTCATCAGGACGGCGATAAAGTGCATCAGGCGGTTCGGGCAGTGAGTCCGCCACCGCAAAGTCCACGTCCACACTATCACCCGGCGTACCGATGTATTGCGCCAGCAGGCGGCGCGACAGGGCAAGGCTGTTTTCAACGTTAATGCGCGTGCTGCGCGTGTCGTTCTGCCGCAACTGCACCTGAAGCAAATCGTTACGGTTGGTCACGCCCGCGCTCACAGCGGCATCCACGTCCTTAAGGATTTCTGCCAGCTGAGCCTCCACCACGTGCAGCGTGCGGAGCTTTTCTTTCAGCATCGCTACCTGCCAGTAATACTGCTCGGCGGTGAGCTCCACCTCGTTTTTCGTCTGTCTGCCCAAAAGGCGGTATTTCTCCACATTCACCTCCAAGAGCTTGTTGCCTTGTACAATCTGGCCTCCGGTGAAGAGAGCATCGAAGCGGTAACTCCGCCTACAAGGCCATTCTTCATCAGCCCTAACGACATGCCAGGCCCCATTTCCATGCCTAACAAATGAGTGGACGACAAAAAGCCACCGCCCGTAGCACTGATGGCAGGGAAGTATTTGGTGAATGCCTCCTTGCGCTGGTGCTGGGCGGAAGCGAGATCGTTTGAGGCATTCTGCATACGGGCATTGTTTTGCAAAGCACTTTCTATGCATTCATCTAGCGTGTAAACCTGCTGGGCAGCAAGTGAGGCAGCCATGCCTCCCCACAATGCCAAAAGCCATTAAAAAGCATTTACTTGTATGTTTCATCTTTCAACGTTATTTCTGTTTCTGTATTCTATATAATATAAGGTATATCTGATACCCACCTGTGGAATATTCCTTTTCCGTCATCCATACATGGGGTATCGTCAATACCCTAATGAGTATTACTGCTGCTCCAAAGCATTCCATTTCTCACGCTTCTTGCTGCTGCCCCGGAAGATGAGCAGGTACAAGCACGGCAGGACGGTAAGGATGAACAGCATCGTTATCAACGTGCCGTAGCAAATGACCGTACCCATGGGCATCCACAGGCTGGACTTGCCCAGTATCATCGGGATAACACCCATGGAGGCTGCAGCCGACGTGAGGAAGATGGGGCGCATACGACGCAGGGCGGAGTGGTAGATGGCTTCGCTGGCGGTCATGTGCTCCGTGGCACGCAACTCCTCGGCATAGTCTATCATGATGATGCCGTTGCGCACGATGATGCCCATCAGCGCGGTGACACCCAGGATGGCCGTGATGCTGAAGTCCACGCCCTGTATCCATACGCCGAAGGCGGTGCCGAAGACGCAGAGCGTCATGCTGCCGAAGATGAGCAGGGCGATACTAATCTTGCGGAAATGAGCCAACAGGATGAAGAAGATAATCACGATGGCTATCATCAGTCCACCTATGATTTGTGGCATCCATTCGTCGGTCTTCTCCTGCTCGCCCGGCATAGGTCACGGTAACGCCCGGCGAGAGCGGGAAGTCTTTCAGTTCTTCTTGGAGGCGGGCTATCATCTGCATGGCGTTCTGCCCCCGGACGAGGTCGGCCTGTACCGTAGCGGTATAAACACCGTTGCGGCGCACTATCTGACCTTCTTTCCACACGGGTTCCACATCCGCTACCTGCCGCAAGGGAACGTCGGCAAGCCCGGCGGCCACGGGTATCAGTTCGTCCTTCACCTCCGTGGGCACGGCGCGGTCGGCCTTCTCGCTCTTCAGCTTGACGGGGATGCCGTAGTCGCCTTCCCACACGTTGGCTATCGCCAGCCCGTCGCCATAGCGCATGGCAAGGGTGGACTCCAGTCCGAGGTTGGTCACACCCAAACGGGTAGCCTCATCTTCTTTCAGGTTGACGGCCACGGCGGGCAACGGCTCGTTGAAGTCGGTCTGCACGAGGATAAGTTCCGGTATCTGCTTCAGCTCTTCCAGCACCGCTTGCGCGTCATGCTTCAACACTTCCAAGTCTTCGCCCGACAGCCGCACCTCGATAGGATAGGCGGCATCGCTGTAACACAACTGCTTGAAGCGCACGCGAGCACCGGGGAAGTAGTCGGTGTATTTCGGGGTGTACTCGTCCAGCAGTGCCTCGGTGTCGCGGATGCCCGTGGTGTTCACGATGAACTGGGCATAGTTGGTGCCGGGAATCTGCGGCGCATACGAGGTCTGGAAGCGGGGCGAGGCGCATCCCTTGAAGGAAGCCACACTCACCACGCGCGGGTCTTGGCGCAGGATGTGTTCCATGCTGTCTGCCACTTGTGCAGTGATATCCACATCAGTTCCCGTAGGGAGGTATATCTCCACGGCAAACTGGTTACGATCGGCCACGGGCAGGATGCGCTGGGGCAAACCTGTCAACATCACCGCACCCACCACGATAGAAACCACGCCAACGGTCACCGTTATCTTCGGATGGGCAAAGCACTTGTCGAACAACCAGTCATATTGCTTCTGCAAGAGTTCGAGGAAGTTAAACGGCTTCTTGCCTTCCGTCTTCTTTACCGCCATAGGCTTACGTATGAACCAGAACTGCATGAAGGGTACAAGCAGTGTTGCCACGAGCAGCGATGTGCCCAGCACAATAGAAATAGCCCACGGGAAGCTCAGCACGAACTCGTTCAACATGCCCGTCAGCGTGAACAGGAACGGGAAGAACGTGATACTAATCGCCAGCGTGGCGGAGAAGATAGACTTAATGAAGTGCGTGGTGCTCTCAATGGAAGCATGCCACCGCGACATGCCTTCGCCCAACATCTCCAGGTAGCTGTCGATAATGACTATCGAATTGTCGACAATCATACCCAACGTGACTATCAACGCCGCCAGCGTTACGGTATTCAGTTCGATGCCGAAAGCATAGAACAGTCCCAAAGATATGAATATGGTAATCGGAATAGTAGATGCAGCCACCAATGCCACACGCAAGGGCAACAAGAGCATCACCACGATAACCACCGCCACGATAGCGATGATGAGTTCGTGGAGAAAGTTCGACACGCTGTCATCCACCACCTTCGGCTGGTCGGTGATGCGGAACAAGGTAACATCACTGGGCAGTTCCGTCTGAAACTCATCCAGCACCTTGTTGATTTCATCGCCCATCGCCACAATGTTCTTTCCCTTCTTCATCTCGATGGAGAGCAGAAGGCACTTGCGCCCGTTATTAGTGATGTAACTGTCGGGATCAGGATATTCACGGACCACACGAGCTACATCCTTCAGACGGACCACATTGCCTTTCGGGTCGGTATAGACAATCTGCTCCTGAACGTCACGCACAGTATTGAGCGAACGGCTGACGTAGATAGGCTCTACCATGGTGCCGTCCTTCACCCGTCCGCCACTGGTGATGAACCCTTTCTGCATCAGACTGAGGGCAAGGGTCTGTTCATTCATGCCATACTTGGAGAGGCGGTCGTGGTCCAGATAGACCGATATCTGTTCGTTCTGCATCCCGCTCACCGTCATGCGCCCTACCGAGTTAATGCGGCGCAGGCGTCCTTGCAGCAGGTCCATGTAGTCATCCAGTTCGCGGTAGGTCTTGTCCTCGCTCTCCATGGTAATCAAGAGGGCTGAGGTATCGCCAAAGTCGTCCTGTACCACGAGCGCTAATACGTTGCTTGGCAATTCACTCTTGAACTGCGATACGCCATGCTTGAACTTGCTCCAGAACTCGTCCTTGTTCGTCAGTTCATCGTTCAGCTCCACCTGTATGTAGGCGATGCCGTCGCGGCTTTTCGAAAAAGTTTTCTCTTTCTTCACCTCCTTATAGGTAAAGATGTATTCTTCCAAGGGCTTGGTGACTTGCTCCACCATTTCCTGCGCCGTATTTCCCGGTATGCACAGCCACCACCATACCCTGGCGGATGGTAAAGTCGGGAAACTCGTTCTTGCGCATTTCCGGCAGACTGTACACGCCGAACGTCACCAGACAGGCCACTACCAGAATGACTATCTGCCGGTAGTGCATCGCCCATTCCACAAAGTTACGTCTTTTCTTTTCCATAATGCGTGATTATTGCTTTGCCTCCTCGTCTGTTGTGATCCGGGTTCCGTTGCAGACCTTCTGCTGCCCTTCTATGATGATGCGGTCATCCGCCTTGAGTCCGGATGCAACCACCACCCCGTCGCCGGAAAAGCCGCCGCAGGAGATCACCCGTTTTTCCGCAACGCCATTGTTGTCTATCCATACAAACGACCTGTTCTTTTCGTCCAGCTGCACAATGCGTGCAGGAACTATAACCGCCGTTCCTCCATCGGCGCCAGCCAATCTGACTTCGGTCACCATTCCCGGCATCAAATCTCCTCCGGCATCCGCCACGTCAATCTTCACTTCGTAAGAGCGGGAAAGCGGGTTCGCCATGACTCCCTTCTCGCTCACCTCCCCCGAAAACCGGCGGTTTCCCAATGCCGGGACAACAATCTCCGCCTTCTGACGCAAGGAAACCGAAGCGATCTCCGACTCCGGCATGGATATCTTTACCTTCAGCCTGCTTACCCCCAGCAGCTTTCCGACGGCCATCCCGGGAATCACGTTCTGCCCCACTTCGACCGACTTGTCTGCTATCACTCCGCTGAACGGGGCATACAGCTTGCAATCCTTCAGGTTCTTGCGGGCCATTTCTTCCATGGAACGCGCCTGCTGGAGCTTGCTCTGCACCTCCACCCACTTGATTTCGGGCAGACTTCCCTTGGCGTGAAGCTCTTCCATCCGGCGGTAGGCGTCTTCCGCCTGCACAAGCGCAGCCTTTGCCGCGTCATAGCTGCTTCGAACCGACGTGGCATCGAGCGAGGCAAGAAGCTGCCCCTTCTCCACCCGGTCGCCCAGGCGGAAGCTGACGGCATTCACCGTTCCCATAACGGAAAAGCTGAGCGGAGTGCCGGCCGCTTCCTCCACCGTTCCGGAAAAACGCCCGGACGTCTTCTGCTCGGACAATGCAACCTTCATCACTTTCACTCTTACGGGAGAAGGTCCGCCGGTCTTCTCCTCTTTCACTTGGCACCCGGCCAGTGCCAGCGATGCAGACACCGCCAGCACAAAACAACGAATCATTTTCATACTTACTATTTTACTATTGTTTATCTTTCAAAAAAAACACAGCGCATGTACGTCCTTTTGCCGACACGAGGTTTCCCGCAAAAAGATGACGAATAACTTTAAGCAAGATAACGGGTCATTCAAGTCAAAATAAGCCGTCATCTCAAATGACTTGTCAGCTTATTTTTTTAAAAATCCGCCGTCTTTTTTCATGGATGCAAGGAAAAATGCTTTGAAAAAAAATTGTACCTGATTTCTATCCGCAGAACTGGTCATTTTTTCTCGTTTCTCCCAAAATCAGACAATCGGGACAATATTTAAGAAGTAAGCATCATCAAGTATTGTCTTTATTTCGTTTATTTTGCAGCGAAACACAAAAATGTATGGAGAAAAAAATAATGGAGAGAAGTCTGAACGACGATAAAGCAAAGGAAGGGGTCATTTATTATGACGACCGGCTGGCACTTATAGACAATATATCGAATTCCAAGATGCAGAAACGGCAGGAGGTTATCAAAGTCAACGTTTTCATATCATTGCTGTGCCTGAGAGGTTCCGTGTCGATCTCTATCAATGGAGAGAAAAAGGCTCTGAAAACAAACGAGCTGCTTATCTGCCGGCCGAACATCATCATAGGAAACAGCGAGCCAGACACGGACGTGGAGTTCAGAGGCATCTGCCTGTCGCCCGAATACATAAAGCAGATGACGCTGATCTCCCGAAGCACATGGAACGCGCAGCAGTTCTTCGAGAAGAACCCGATTCTTTCTCTGCGCTCCGAAGAAGTGACGCTGTTCAACCAATACTACGACCTTCTCCGCTCGAAGCTTACGAACGCCGCCTGCAAGCACGGGCGCGAAGTAACCGACGCGCTGCTCCGCGCATTCATGTACGAGTTTCACGACGTGCTCGAACGCTTCATCGAAATCAAGCCTCACGGATACACATCGGCCGAGAACCTGTTTTTCGCCTTCACGGAACTGATCGCTTCGTCCTATCCCAAAAAGCCGTTCGGTGGCATGGTATGCCGACAAGCTGCACATCACGCCCAAGTATCTTTCGGCCATCTGCAAGGAAACGAGCGAGCATACGGCCTCTGAAATCATCAACCAGTATGTTGTGACGGACATCAAGCAACTGCTGAACCGCACGGACATGAGCATCAAGGAAGTGTCGAACGAGCTGGACTTCCCCAACCTGTCGTTCTTCGGGAAATACGTGAAAAGATACTTCGGATGCTCGCCCCGCGAATACCGCGACAAGCTGTCGCAAAAGTTCGAATAAGCGGCCCGCCTGTCACTCATGATGATAAGGGCCGTTGTTCAGTATGTTCATGGCACGATAGAGCTGCTCGGCAAAGACAAGCCTGACCATCTGATGCGAGAAAGTCATCTTCGAGAGTGAAATCTTGTCCTGCGCCGCCTGATACACGGCCGGAGAAAATCCGTACGGCCCGCCAACGACGAACACCAGCCTGCGGTTCACCGCATGCATCTTCTTCTCCATCCATGCGGCAAACTCCACCGAGCGGAACTCTTTACCATGCTCATCAAGCAGCACCGCGCAATCTCCGGGCTGAATGGCTTTCAATATCAGCTCGCCTTCTTTTTCCTTCTGCTGCTCCCGGCTCAGGCTCTTCGTGTTCTTCAGCTCCGGAATCACCTCCATCTCACACGGCACATAGTGGCCGGCACGCTCCAGATAGTCGCGTATCCCCTCTGCATAGAGTCTGTCGGCGGTACGACCCACCACAAGCAATGTTATTTTCATCCTTTTTTTATCTGATTTAATCGTGTAACCGTCTGATCGACCTCTCTTTTGCAGAGGACATAGGCGACGGTGACCATACCACATTATCATGTATCCCTGCCGACGCAATGGGCAAATCGAAGCTGCTCATCAAGGAAGAAGGAATACTGGCAGGCATTGAAGTGGCGAAAGAAGTGTTCAGACGCTTCGACCCGACACTCCAGGTAGAGGTATTCATCAACGACGGAGCACATGTAAAGCCGGGCGACGTGCCGATGACGGTGACGGGGAAAGTGCAGTCGCTGCTGCAGACGGAGCGTCTGATGCTCAACATCATGCAGCGCATGAGCGGCATCGCTACCATGACCCATAAATACGTGGAACGCCTCGAAGGCACGAAGACCCGCGTGCTCGACACGCGGAAAACGACTCCGGGAATGCGCATCCTCGAGAAGCAGGCCGTCAAGATCGGCGGCGGCATGAACCATCGCATCGGCCTCTTCGACATGATTCTGCTGAAGGACAACCACGTAGACTTTGCGGGAGGAATAGACAAGGCCATCACACGTGCCAAAGAATACTGCAAGGAAAAGGGCAAGGACCTGAAGATCGAGATCGAGGTGCGCAACTTCGACGAGCTCCAGCAGGTGCTCGACCACGGCGGCGTCAACCGCATCATGCTCGACAACTTCACGCCCGCCGACACGCGCAAGGCCGTTGAAATGGTCGGCGGGCGTTATGAGATAGAGTCTTCCGGAGGAATCACCTTCGACACGCTCCGCGACTATGCAGAATGTGGAGTGGACTTCATTTCTGTAGGCGCTCTCACCCATTCGGTAAAGGGGCTTGACATGAGCTTCAAGGCTTGCTGAGAAAAAACTTAGACTTAAAACTAGATAAAGATGAAAAAAAGTATTTTGCTTAAAGTAATGCTGGCGGCTGTCCTCTGCATGGCAGGCGCAGCCAACGGCATGGCACAGGACTGGAAATCGATCCTCTCCGGAGTGGCGAACGCCGTGATCAACAAGGCTACGGGCGAAAGCAATTCGATTGTGGGAACATGGACCTACGCCGGCCCTGACTGCAAGTTCACCAGCGACAACCTGCTGGCAAAAGCCGGAGGCGAAGTGGCTTCAAAAAAGATTGAAGAAAAGATGAGCGGCGTATTCGAACTGCTGGGATTCAAGGAAGGCTCTTCCTATACGTTCAACGAAGACAGCACTTATACGGCAACCATCGGAAGCCGCACCACCCAAGGCACCTACAGCTACAATCCGGATACGAAGGAGCTGACAATGAAGACGCGCCTGGGCATCAAGACGAACGTGACGGTATCAAAAGGACTGACGGGCGACACGATGAGCCTGCTGTTCAAGGCAGACAAGCTGATGTCACTGGCACAGAACATCACCGGAGCGATTGCCGGAAAATCCTCAAACAGCGCCATCAGCACAGCAACATCCTTGCTGAACGAATACGACGGACTGCAACTGGGCGTATCGCTGAAGAAACAATAACACTGTCGGAACACATACAAGAAGAACGGCCGGAACAGGAACATCGTCTGTTTCGGCCGTTCTTCTGCACCGGCACAACGGATCAGATAATCCCTTTGCTCGACGGAACTTCATAATGATAGATATCCCGCCTTGCAGCCATTCGGATACTGCGCGCCAAGGCCTTGAAGATGCCTTCAATCTTATGGTGCTCGTTCGTTCCTTCAGCCTTGATGTTCAGATTCATCCGTGCCTCATCGCTGAATGACTTGAAGAAATGGAAGAACATCTCCGCAGGCATATCTCCCCCACCTTTTCCCGCTTGAACTCCGCATCCCATACCAGCCACGGGCGCCCTCCGAAGTCAAGAGCCACCTGGCAAAGGCAATCGTCCATCGGAAGACAATAGCCATAACGCTCGATTCCCCGCTTGTCGCCCAACGCCTTGCGCAGACACTCGCCCAAAGCCAGTGCCGTGTCTTCGATGGTATGATGCTCGTCCACCTGCAAATCTCCGTTTACACGGACAGTCAGATCCAGTCCTCCATGCTTGCCTATCTGTTCCAGCATGTGGTCAAAAAAGCCCAGACCTGTACCAATGTCACATTTCCCGCTCCCGTCCAGATTCATCCGGACGAAAACATCTGTTTCCTTCGTTGTCCGCCGCACCTCGGCCACACGTTCGCCGGCGAAAAGGAACTCCGCCACCCGGTCCCAGTCGGTTGTAGCAAGCACGCATGTATCTTCCATCCCCGTTCCTTCCACCAGTGACTTGTCCGGCTGGAGCAAGATAGCCTTGCATCCCAGGTTGTGAGCCAGCTCGACATCCGTAGCCCGGTCCCCGATGACAAAGCTTCCCTCCAGATCATATTCCGGATTGCCGATATAAGCCTTCAGCATACCCGTTCGCGGTTTCCGTGTAGGAGCATTGTCTTCCGGAAAACTGCGGTCGATGCATACTTCATCAAACTCCACTCCCTCCCTTGAGCGTGTTCATCACAAGGTTATGCACAGGCCAGAAGGTGTCTTCCGGAAAAGCGGCCGTACCCAACCCGTCCTGATTGGTAACCATCACGAAACGGAAATCCAGCTTATGGCGTATAAAATAAAGATTGCGGAACACCTTGGGATAAAACTCCAGTTTTTCGAACGAATCGAGCTGATAATCCACCGGAGGCTCGATTACCAGTGTTCCGTCGCGGTCTATGAATAAAACTTTCTGCTTCATGCCTTTTCAGTCTTTATATTGTTTCAGAGCCTCAAGCAAGGCATCGTTTTCCGGACGCGTGCCGATGGTGATGCGCAAACAGTTATGGCACAGCGTCACGTTCGTACGGTTGCGCACAATGATTCCCTTGTCCACCAGGTAATCATAGATACTCTTGGCATCGCTCACCTCTGCCAGAAAGAAATTCGCATCAGTCGGATACACGTGCCGGCTGCACTTCAGTTTCTTGAACTCCCCTATCATCCGGGAACGTTCTTCAAGCAATGATTTCACCCACAGCTTCACCTGATAATGCTGCCCAATCATGCGGATAGCCTCTTCCTGTGTCAGCCGGTTGATGTTGTACGGATATTTTATCTTGGTAAGTATCCCGATTACGTCCGGCGAAGCAAAAGCCATGCCCAGACGGATGGCCGCACACCCCCACGCTTTAGAGAACGTCTGCAAAACCACCAGGTTAGGGTGCATCTCCAGTTCCGCCAGAAACGAAGGCTCATCAGAAAAGTCAGCATAAGCCTCGTCCACAACCACCAGCCCTCCGAATCCTTCAAGCAGTGCCAGAATCTCCTTCCGGTCAAGATTGTTACCCGTAGGATTATTGGGCGAACAAAGGAACATCAGCTTGGTGTTCCCGTCCGAGGCCGCCAGCATGTCGCCGGCCTTGAAGCGGAACTCAGCGTCAAGGCGCACATTGCGGTATTCCACATCGTTCACATCGGCACAAACCTTATACATGCCGTAAGTCGGTTCGATGGCCACCACATTGTCGATGCCGGGACGGCAAAAGGCGCGGAACAGCAGATCAATGGCCTCGTCGCTTCCGTTTCCCAGAAAGATCTGTTCGGGAAGCACCTTCTTGACCACAGCGATCTTCCGTTTCAGATCCCCCTGCAACGGGTCCGGATAACGGTTGTTGGGCGCGTTGTACGGATTCTCATTGGCATCGAGAAAGACCGAAGCCTCCTTTCCGCTATATTCGTCGCGCGCCGAAGAATAAGGTTTCAAGGCCCAGATGTTCGGCCGCGTCAGTTCTTCCAGTGTTTTCATATCTTCCGGTTTAATCGTAATGAAACAGCGTTTTTATGTGCATCCAGGTATTCGTTGGCCGCCAGCACTTCGATGGCCGGCCCAATGGTAGCGATGCCTTCGGGAGTAACTTCCTGGAAAGTGATTTTCCGGACAAAACTGTCAAGGCTCACTCCGCTGTAGGCTTTTGCATACCCGTTGGTGGGCAAGGTATGGTTCGTGCCCGAAGCATAGTCGCCCGCACTCTCAGGCGAATACGATCCGAGGAACACCGAGCCTGCATTGACAATCTTTTCCGCCACCGCCGCATAGTCACGAGTTTCGATGATGAGATGCTCGGGAGCGTATTCGTTGACCATGGCTATTCCTTCCTCCAGACTTTCCACCAGAACCAGACGGCTTGACTCGAGCGACTTCATAGCTATCTGTTTTCGCGGGAGCAATGCCAGCTGACGTTCCACTTCCGCCTGCGTCTTTTCCAGCAGTCCGCGGGAGGTAGTGACAAGCAGCACCTGGCTGTCCACTCCATGCTCTGCCTGCGAAAGAAGGTCGGAAGCCACAAAGGCCGGGTTGGCCGTTTCATCTGCAAGCACCGCCACTTCCGACGGACCTGCCGGCATATCTATCGCCACATCGCGCAAGGATACCTGCTGCTTGGCAGCCGTGACATACTGGTTCCCCGGCCCGAAAATCTTATATACTTTAGGTATGGAGCCTGTGCCGTAAGCCATGGCTCCCAATAGCCTGGACTCCGCCAGCCTTGAACACCTTGCTGACTCCCGCCACCTGCGCTGCATAAAGGATGGCCGGACTGATCTTTCCGCTCTTGTCGGGAGGAGTGCAAAGCACAATCTCCCGGCATCCGGCAATGCGTGCCGGAGTTGCCAGCATCAGTACGGTAGAAAACAAGGGAGCTGTTCCGCCCGGAATATAAAGCCCCACCTTTTCGATGGCTACGGCCTTCTGCCAGCAAGTCACACCCGGCAAGGTAGACACCTTTTTTCCCTTCGAACTTCTGCGAAGAATGAAAGGTGTGTATATTCTTGTATGCCAACATGATGGCCGCCTTCAGCTCGATGCTTACAGCCTTTTCGGCCTCCCTGAACTCGTCTTCCGTGACAGCCAGCGAATGCAGCTTCACCTTGTCGAACATTTCTTCGTATTCCATTACCGCCTTGTCGCCCTCATTACGCACGCGGCCGAGGATTCCGCAAACCGTTTCCCTCAGCGATCCGGTGTCGAGAGTCGGACGTTTCAGAATCTCTTTCCAATCCGCCCGGTCGGGATATATGATTACATTCATCGTTTTGAGTCTATTTAAAGGTTAAAGTATCATCTTTTCGATGGGAAGAACCAGGATTCCCTGCGCGCCAATCGCCTTCAGCTTTCCGATGATTTCCCAGAAACGTTTCTCGTCGAGCACGGTATGCACGCTGCTCCAGCCTTCCGTGGCCAGCGGCATCACCGTAGGACTCTTGATTCCCGGCAGCACTTCAATAATATCCTTCACTTTGTCGGCGGGCACGTTCATCAGCACATACTTTTTGTCTTCCGCCGCCTTTACCGCTCCGATACGGAAAAGCAGTTCCTTCAGAATTTCCTTCTTTTCATCAGACAGTCCCTTGTTTCCGATGAGCAGCGCTTCGCTCTTCATCACCACTTCCACTTCCTTCAGGTTGTTGCTGATGAGCGTCGAGCCGGAACTCACGATGTCAAAGATGGCATCCGCCAGCCCGATTCCCGGGGCGATCTCCACCGAACCGGTGATTACATGGATTTCCGCCTTTATCCCGTTTCTGTCAAGAAAGTTTTTCAGGATTGCAGGATAAGACGTGGCTATCTTCTTTCCGTTGAACCATTCCAGTCCGGTGTAGTCCACCTCCTTATGTATGGCAAGCGAAAGCCTGCACTTGCTGAATCCCAGACGCTGGATAATGTCAGCATCTTCGGCCCGCTCTACAAATTCATTCTCTCCAACCACTCCCACATCGGCAATTCCGCTCGCCACGCACTGCGGGATATCGTCGTCGCGCAAAAAGAGCACCTCGACGGGGAAATTACTCGACTGGGTAAGCAAAGTGCGCTTGGAAGTGGACAGCTTTATGTCCGCTTCTTCAAGCAGAGCCATCGTGTCTTCATACAGACGGCCTTTCGATTGTACGGCAATTCTCAACATATATTCATTGTTTTTAAATGTTTGCAAAAACGAAAAAAGGCCTGCCGTTCGCTATTCGGCAAGCCTTCCTTTTCTTTTTATGTGTACCGGCACACACCTTCAGCCTACCGTCTGTTCCGTCAGGCAATGATGATGGTGATGTGTTCTGGTATAGATCATACTTTCTTCGTTCTGTTGTTTGTGACAAAAATATAGCTTGCGTTTCAATTATGCAAGCATTTGTCGGAAAATATTGCTTTTTTCTTCTGTTTTATCAACTATATTCAGATTGCCGGCTCCACTTCCCCGTCTTCCGTTTCGCATCCGCTGAAATGAAGTTCGCTGAGCGCCTTCTCCTTCGAGAAAGTGAAATAGGTACACGACGCCTTTGTGCAAGGCTCTCCCGCGCTATTGCAGAGGCATGCCTCCACTGTCACGATATTGCGCCTCTGTTCGGCGATTCTGCCCCGAACCACCAGATACTTGTCGGTGGTATGCACCGGCTTGAGATAGCGCAGCTCCATTTTCGACGTCACCCCTGTGGTCTGCAGCTTGCGGGCTATAGTCCACGCGCTGACTTCATCCAAAAGCGTAGCCTGTATCCCTCCGTGCAGCGTATGCGTCCATCCCTGGTATTTCGGTTCCGGATGCCAGAAACAAACCACTTCATCACCGTCTTCATAAAACTCCATTTTCACTCCCGCTTCGTTGTCGGGCGCACAGCCGAAACAGAAGTAACCGTCCATTCCAAGCCACGGATTGACTATCTTTTTCATACTTCCTCCTCCTGATACGTAAAGTCCACACACGCACGTCCGCATTTCGCGTCTTTCAGAATGCCGGCTGCCGCCAGATGATCGGGATGAACGGAATACGCCTTCACATCATCAAGCGAATCGAATGCGCTCTCCAGACAGATGTCCCACTCTTCCGCCGGGTTCACGTTCAGTCCCACATGGATGTTTCTGATACAGGAAATCTTTTCGGGAAGCGCCTCGATAGCGGCCTTAAAACGATGCATGATGTCCGATTTTTCCGCCGGATCCAGCGTATCTTTCAGTTTGAACAAAACAATGTGCTTGACCATAGTTGTGTATATTTATGAATTTCGTATATTTGTATATTGCAAATATAGAAATTAATTACCGAAACTGTATCATGATTATCATTGGAATTGCCGGAGGGACAGGTTCCGGAAAAACAACTGTCGTGAAACGCATCGTAGAAAGCCTTCCGCCCGACGAAGTGGTGGTGCTTCCGCTCGACTCTTATTATAAGGACAGCAGCCATGTGCCGGCAGAAGAACGGCAAAACATCAACTTCGACCATCCCAACGCTTTCGACTGGGATCTGCTGTCGAAACACATCTCCATGCTCCGCAAAGGCGAGGCCATCGAGCAGCCTGTGTATTCTTATCTGACCTGCACCCGCCAGGCACAGACCATACACATCGAGCCACGCAAGGTTGTCATCATAGAAGGCATACTGGCATTGAGCGACAAACGCCTCAACAGGCAGATGGACCTGCGCATCTTTGTAGACGCCGACCCGGACGAACGGCTGATCCGCGTGATACAGCGCGACGTGATCGAAAGGGGACGGACCGCCGAAGCGGTGATGGAACGCTACATGCGCGTGCTCAAGCCCATGCATCTGGAGTTCATCGAACCGGCCAAACGGATAGCAGACCTCATCGTTCCGCAAGGCGGACACAATGAAAAGGCCATAGAGATACTGAAGCTGTATATTGAAAAGATTGTGGGACGATGAAACGTTATGCCATCCAGCAGCTCTGCCTGCTCATCTGCCTCTGCCTGTTCTCCTGCAAGCCGAAGCAAAACGAAATTCCGCCCGTCGACTTGCCGCAGATCAAGGAACGGGGAGAGCTTGTGGCTCTCACCGTCAACGGTTCGGCATCCTACTTCAACTATCGGGGAGAGCCGATGGGCTTTCAATATGAACTGGCCCAGCAGTTCGCCCGTTCGCTGGGACTGAAGCTGCGCATACAAGTGGTAAAAGACGAAGCGGAACTGATAGACAGCCTGCTCAGGGGAAAAGGCGACCTGATTGCCTATAACCTGCCCATCACCAATCCACTGAAAGACAGCCTGATATTCTGCGGGGAAGAAAACATCACCCGCCAGGTCATCGTGCAGCGCAAAGGAAAACAGGCGCTGAAAGACGTGACCCAGCTGATCGGAAAAGAGATTTACACCACACCCGGAATATTCCACGAACGCCTGAAGAACCTCAACAGCGAACTGGGAGGAGGAATCAACATCCATGAAGTGCCTACCGATACGGCCACGGCCGAAGACCTGATCACATGGGTGTCGGAAGAAACTATAGACTATACGGTGGCTACGGACGAAATCGCCCGGATCAACCGGACCTATTATCCGAACCTCGACATCAGCATGGCCATCAGCTTCGACCAGCGTTCGGCATGGGCCGTGCGGAAAACCTCGCCCCTGCTGGCTGAAGCCGCCGACCAATGGCACAAGAAAAACATCGGCTCCGCAGAGTTCAAGGCCAGCGCAAGGCGTTACTTCGAACTGAACAAGCGGCCTTCGTACGGTCCGATCCTCTCCGTGCGGGAAGGAAAAATATCGCACTACGACGACCTGTTCCGCAAATATGCCAAACAGATCGGATGGGACTGGAGGCTGCTGGCCTCGCTAGCCTATACCGAATCGAACTTCAACCCCGACGTGGTTTCATGGGCCGGAGCGAGAGGACTGATGCAGCTCATGCCGGCCACCGCACGCGCCCTGGGAGTGCCTCCGGGAAAAGAAAAAGACCCCGAAGAAAGCATCAAGGCCGCTGTCAAGTACATCGCTTCCATGCAGCGCTCCTTCGAACGGATCGAAGAGAAAGAAGACCAGACCAAATTCATACTCGCCGCCTACAATGCCGGCATCGGCCATGTGACAGACGCAATGGCTCTTGCCGAAAAATACGGACGCAACCAATACCTGTGGGAACACAATGTGGCCCACTTCATCCTGCTGAAAAGCGAGAAAACGTATTATCAGGACCCGGTCTGCAAGAACGGATACCTGCGGGGAACGGACACATACCGCTTTGTGAAAGAAATCACAGACCGGGCGGAATACTACAAAAAGAAAATCAGACGGTAGGCGGTCCGGCAAGACGGAATCCGCAGCGCCGGCTCATTGCAGCCAAACGATCGAACCGACTGGAGGAACGCCCGCATCCTCATCCAGCCCGTTAAGCCTGTAAAGATTTTTCAGCTTCACGCCGAACTTCTGCGAAATGGAATACATCGAATCGCCCGGGCGGACAATGTAGCTGACAAACCCGTCTACGGCATGCTTGTGCTTTTCTTCCAGGTAAACGATTTCTCCTCCCCGAAATTCATAGCCCTTCGGCAGCTCGTTGTAGGTGCGGATCCGTTTCTTCTTTATATCAAACTCGCGCCCGATCGACTTGAACGTATCCCCCTTGCGGGCAATCACGTAGAGCAAGTCGTTGGCAAGATAAGGCTGATGGGGATTCGGAAACTCTTCGGCCCATTTCAGTCCGCCTTTCCGGTCATATTTGTCCAGATCATACAGCTCGATGATATTGATCAGACGGGTGGCATATCTCGGGTCGGTGGCATATCCTGCCTTCTTCAGTCCCTTCGCCCATCCCTTGTAGTCGGTGATCTTCAGTTTGAACAGAAAAGCATAGCGCGTGCCTCCGCGCAGAAATTTGGAGTGGTCGCGGTAAGAATCCTTCGGATGACGGTAGGCGCGGAAACATTCATTGGGAGCGTCATCATTGGCGCGCACGGTGCGTCCCTCCCAATATTTGCCGCACTTGATTCCGAAATGATTGTTCGATCGCCGCGCGAGCTGGCTCTTTCCCGCTCCAGACTCCAGCAGTCCCTGAGCCAGCGTGATGCTGGCCGGAACATGATAGCGTTTCATCTCGTCCACCGCTATTTTGCGATACTTGTGAATGTAGTCTTCGTATGCCTTGTTACGTTTCTGCGCCGACAGGTTACCTGCAACCAACGCTGCCAGCAGAACAAAGAAAAAATATCGTATATTTCCCATCAGTTCCTTTTTCTAACAAATTTCCACAAAGATAACGGATTGGCGAAAAATGCCTGCACCCGAATGCTTAAAAATACCGAAAAACAAAGATTTTGACCATATATTGCGAACATAAAGATAGAAGGAATGCGATTTTCCGCTAAATTTGTAAAAGAAGGACCAACAAAAAAGAAAAAAAAGACGATGAAAGAGATTCACATTGACATCCGTATCAGATCTGCCGCTTACGAAGAGCTTGACGAAGAACAGCGCCTGCTTATCGACGCGGCGAAAGAAGCTACGGCACGGAGCTACGCTCCATACTCGAGATTTGCGGTCGGAGCGGCAGCGTTGCTGGCAAACGGAGTGACCGTTACAGGCACAAATCAGGAAAATGCGGCTTATCCGTCGGGCATATGCGCCGAACGGACAACCTTGTTTTACGCCAACTCGCAATATCCCGACCAGCCGGTACGCATGCTGGCCATCGCCGCACACAACGAATCCGGGTTTGTAGACGTCCCTGTTCCGCCATGCGGAGCGTGCCGCCAGGTGCTGCTGGAAACGGAACAGCGTTTCAGACATCCCATCCGCATCCTGCTTTACGGAAGAAAAGACATTCTGATTCTCGAAAGCGTGAAGGATCTGCTCCCGCTTTCGTTCGGGGCGGAATTCCTTTAGAAAGGAGTCAAAGAAGCCAAAGAAGCAGGGAAACGTTAACTTCCTGCGAAGTGAAGGCTCCTTTAACCCTTGGCAAATCAGCAGCTTTTCAATCAGAACGGAACATCGGGAACCGGTCCGCCGAATGGATTGTCGGGAGGCGGAACCATATCGGCAGAAAGGGGCGGCACACCAGACTGCCCTCCCCCGCCGTTCATGCGCGAGCGCAAGACAGGAGCGCTCGTTTCGTCCCCCGGAGGAGGAACAATCATTTCGTCGTCCGGATTCTGGAAACGGGCATACTCGCTGCGGAAACGGAGCAGCACATCGCCCACCGCACCGTTACGGTGCTTGGCAATGATGATTTCGGCCATTCCGTGGAGGTCGTTCCCTTTTTCGTCGCTGTATATCTTATAATATTCGGGGCGGTGGATGAAGCACACAAGGTCGGCATCCTGCTCGATGGCTCCCGACTCGCGCAGGTCGCTCAGCTGGGGACGCTTGCCCTCGATTCCTTCGCGGCTTTCCACTCCTCGGTTCAACTGGCTCAGCGCAATGATGGGGATATTCAGCTCTTTGGCCAGTCCCTTGAGCGAACGCGAGATGGTGCTCACCTCTTCCTGACGGCTTCCGAACGACATTCCGCTCGCATTCATCAGCTGAAGGTAGTCGATGATGATGATTCTCACCCCATGCTCACGCACCAGACGGCGGGCCTTTGTACGCAGTTCGAACACCGAGAGCGAAGGCGTGTCGTCCACATAGAGAGGCGCGTCGTAAAGTTCCTTAATCTTATAGTCGAGCTGCCCCCATTCGTAAGGCGCAAGCTGCCCGCTCTTTATCTTGTCGCCCGGAATCTCACACACGTTCACAATCAGACGGTTCACCAACTGCACGTTGCTCATTTCGAGCGAGAACAAGGCAACGGCACGCCTGGCTGTTTACCGCCATGTTTTTGGCCATCGAAAGGACAAAGGCAGTTTTTCCCATCGCCGGACGCGCCGCGATGATGATCAGGTCGGAGTTCTGCCAGCCCGAAGTCATCTTGTCGAGCTGGTGGAATCCGCTTGCCAGACCGCTCAGACCGTCGGTGCGCGCCGCAGCCTTCTGAAGCATGTCATACGCTTCCTGAATCACAGGATTGATTTGCGTATAGTCTTTCTTCATGTTCTGTTGCGAAATCTCGAAGAGCTTTCCCTCGGCCTCCTGCATCAGGTCGTCCACATCCTGCGTTTCGTCGAAAGCCTTGGTCTGTATCTGGCTGGTGAAAGTGATCAGCTCGCGCGCCAGAAACTTCTGCGCGATGATGCGCGCATGGTATTCGATATGGGCTGACGAGGTCACCTTACCGCTCAGCTGGGTGATATAGAACGGCCCTCCCACTTCTTCCAGATCCCCCCGCTGGCGGAGCTGCTCCGTCACCGTAAGGATATCGATGGGCTTCTGGCGGATGGCCAGGTCGGTGATAGCCGCATAAATCAGCTGGTTGCGGTGTTCGTAGAACGACTCGGGGCGGAGTATTTCGCTGACCAGCGAATAGGCATCCTTTTCTATCATCAGGGCACCGAGCACAGCCTCCTCCAATTCGGGAGCTTGGGGCTGCAGATGCCCGTATTCATCTGTCTGTTTAGTCTTGGATGCCTTCGGCACCCTTATATTTCTTTTTACTTCTGCCATTGCTCTTTGTTTTGGGAAAACAAAGGTAAGGGAAAATCACGAAATATCTGCTATCATCCCCCCTCATTTTGTCCCGTTCAAAACAAACAGACCAGGCTAGAGATGCATCTCTAGCCTGGAGATAAAGAATTTGCAGCATAAGGCTGAAGTTGCTTTCGGACACGAAAGCTTATTCCGCCCGCAGGTTCTCCGTAGGGTTAGTCCGTGCCGTGCGCCACACCAGCCATGCGGCAAGCATCATCACCGCCAGCAGCACAGCAGCCATACAAAGCGCAAAGAGATACCACGTCAGTCCAATCTTCACGGCAAAAAGTTCCAGCAACGACTCGCTGATCCTCCATGCCACAAGTCCGCCTAACAGCACGGAAGGAACTGCCACCTTCAGGAGGTCGGAAAGCAGAAGACGCTCAACGTCGGACACTTTCGCTCCGTGGATTATCCGTATGGCGATTTCAGAACGGCGGCGCAACACCTCATCGCGGATATAGGCAAACAGACCGACCAGAGCTATCACCAGCACGCAAAGCCCGGCAAAGAACACGCTGTTGCGCACACGGAGCAGTGAATCGTACAGGGAACTCATCTGCGAATCGAGGCTTGTCAGAATCTTCTCCTGACTGGTGAGCGTACGGTCGACCACTTTCTGTACTTGTCCAACCGTTTCGGGCGACATCCGATGAACCCGTATGAAGAGCACTCCCGAAGGCTTTCCCTGATAGAACATCACCGTAGGACGCTCGTCGCGGGACTCTGCCAACTGAGAGCCGAGGTGAATTTCCTCGTAGACACCGCATACCGTGAGCGGTCCGCCGTGCTCGCTCAAAAAGAAAGCCTTTCCCACGGGAGAGCCTTTCCAGCCGGCCAGTTCTTCCATCCGCTTCACGAACTTGCGGCTCACCATCACCTGACGGGTCACCGTGTCCTGAAGGTGCGGCGTAAAGACGCTGCCCTCAATGACCGGAATCTGAAACGTCTTGTGATAATCGTCACCGACATCATACATGTCGGCCACATTCATATATACTTCTCCCGTTTCCGGGTTATACACGTTGTTTCCGCTGCACTTGCTAACCGGAGAGCAGTAGCCCCACGACAGGGAAGCGACATCCGGCAGAGCCTTCAGCTCCTGTATGCAGCGTTCCCTCTCATTGTCTTCCGTTCCGCTCAGGCCGACAGCCAGCACGTGCTTGTAGTCGAACCCGGCGTCATAATTGGTAAGTGCATGATACTGCAAGCCAATCACCGCCAGCAGGCTGACAAAAAGCGAAGAGAGCAGAAACTGCACGAACAGCAGTCCCAGTTTCCAGTTTTTCTTGCTCTCCGAATAACGGCGGTAAGCATACGTGACGGGGATGCGCGCGTAAAGCCAGCCCGGCGCAACGCCGCAAATAATAACTACCGCCAGAACGACCAGCACACACATGGCGAGAGCCGAAGGTGTGAAAAGCGATTTCAGGCTGTGTCCGAGCTGCATCTGCAGGAAGTCCTGCATCCCGAAAATCACCAGCACGGCCAGTCCCAGGCTCAGGATGCCCACATGAAGGCACGATTCGGCCAGAATCATCCGGCAGATGTCACTCCGGCCCGCACCGTAGCAGCGGTAAGTGGCGATGCTCTTAGCCCGGCTCACCATCGACGAGATGGAAAGCAGCACATAGTTGAGCAAGGAAGAAAGGAGCATGATTACGGCAAACGAGAGAAACACGATGTTCATCACCCGATTGTAGTCGGAGGATACGAAAATCTCTTTCACAGGCTGCAACGCATAGTCCAGTTCACTGCCCGTACCTTTCAGTTCTTCACTCACATTGTCGTCAATCATGCGTCTGATGTTCGGGCGGAGCTGTTCGGGATCGGTTCCCGCACGCAGACGGACATAGCCCTTATACCGGTCATTTCCCACCCAGTTGTTTCGTCCGTCCCACGACACCCACGCGATGGTAGGCAAAGCCAGCGCCACGTTGAAACGGGGCAAATGCGTATTTTCGGGCATGTCTTCGAAAACCCCGACCACCGTGAAGCGGAATTTCGGAAAAGCTTTCCAGGTGAGCGTCCGTCCGATGATGTCCTGTCCCAGCATTTCAAACAGTTCGCGCGAGATATATCCGCATCCCGCCTTTTCCAGTCCGGTGCGGGGCGGTTCTCCCATCAGAATCGGCAAAGGAAAGACATCGAAGAAAGAGCTGTCGCACATATAGATGTTGCACAACACTTCTTTTTTGTCTTCCGACACAAAAGCATCAGCAGTGAATTTCGTGAAACGGGTCGCGGCTTCCACCTCGGGGCAATACGCCTTGAGTCCCGGCGCCACGGCTCCCGAAACCTGCGTATACTCTTTCAATCCTCCGTCGCTTGGACGCATGTAGCGTTCGCCCACGCGATAGGTATCTTCCAGCCGGGGTATAAAGTTGTCGTACGACCGCTGGAAGATAACTTCGGCAAGGAGAGTAAGACCTATGGCAAGGCCCACTCCCAAACAGAGTATCTTCACCACGTTGGCCTCCCCTTTCCGGAACAATGATTTCAATGCTTTTTTCATTTTTCTAAGCAGTTTAAGAAGGAGTTAAAGAAGTTAAAGAAGGCTTTAACTTCCAACAAAATGACAACTTCTGACAAAAAAGACTTACATTTCCGCAATCGACGACACCACCTGTCCGTCGAACAGATTGATGATGCGTCCGGCAAACCCCGCATCGCGCTGGCTGTGCGTCACCATCACGATGGTGGTTCCCTCCTTGTTCAGTTCCGTAAGCAACTGCATCACTTCCAGTCCGTTCTTTGAGTCGAGGTTACCCGTAGGCTCGTCGGCAAGAATAATCTTCGGTCCCGACACCACGGCACGGGCAATGGCCACACGCTGCTGCTGACCTCCCGACAGCTGCTGCGGATAATGCTTCGCACGGTGACTGATGTTCATCCGTTTCAGTATCTCGCTCACACGGCGCTTGCGCTCGTCCGAGGGAATGTGCAGGTAGGTGAGCGGAAGCTCCACGTTCTCAAACACGTTCAGCTCGTCAATCAGGTTAAAGCTCTGGAACACGAAGCCGATATTTCCCTTGCGCACGTTGGTGCGGTCTTTTTCCTTCAGGCGCCCCACCTCTTTTCCGTCCAGATAATAGCTTCCTGAGGTCGGGTTGTCAAGCAAGCCCAAAATATTCAGAAGCGTAGACTTGCCGCATCCCGAGGGTCCCATGATGGCTACGAATTCTTTTTCACTCACTTCAAGGTTCACCTTGTTCAATGCAATGGTTTCCACTTCCGTCGTGCGGAAGGTCTTTGTAAGGTTTTCAATCTTTATCATAACTGTATGTTTTGTTGATCAATCATTCATTCTTTTTTCTTGTTGCAGCATCTTCCCAAATCAGGAAAGCAAATGCCGTACCATTCATACAACTTCCTTATTGCCAGAACATTTTAATATTCCGTATTGCACGGATATGTCAAAAATCTTGACAGCCGGTGTATGATTTCTTTACACCTACTCCGTCTTGATAGAGTTTGCGGGGTTCTCTCTCGCCGTCCGCCAGCTCTGAACCGTAACCGTAAGGAGAGTGATGGCGGTGACAAGCAGGAACGAGATGAGAAATATCCATGCGCTGATGGGAGCCTTCTCGGCAAAGCCTTCAAGCCAGTGGAGGCCGATCCACCACCCGAAGGGCGCGGCTACGACGAAGCATCCCATCAATATATAAAGGTAACGCTTGTTGAACATGCGGAGAATTTCGCCCGTAGTGCTGCCGAATATCTTGCGGATGCCGATTTCCTTGCGCCGGTATTCGCTCTCGAACATGGTCAGCCCGAACACGCCGATCATGCTGATGACGATGGCGAGCAGGGAGAAGAGCAGAATCTGGCGCGTGAAGCGAAGCTCGTTGCGGTAGGAATTGTCAATCACCTCGTCCATGAACCGGAAGTCGAAATCGTGACCCGGGGTGAACTTCTCCATCGCCTTTTGCAAGGAGTGGATAACGGCTATTTTGTCTGTCCCGGCGGAGATGCGGACGTTGACCGTTTTCTGGAAACTCCAGTTGCCGAAACTGCTTCCGGGAATGAAGAACGCCATCGGAGCAGATGTGTCATCATTACGGAACGTGCTGAACCGGATGTTCTCGCAAAAGCCTACTACAGGAAACTCTCCCGTTGTGGCGGGCATCCCCACTTTCATCCATGGATACTTCTTGCGGGCGGCTTCGTTGAAGATATACACATCGCCGTCACCCGGCTTGAAGTCGCGCCCTTCGGTGACATGGATGCCCATCACCTCCAAATAGCGGTAATCCACAGGCAAGCAATTGAACTGGATATTCTTCTCGTCCTTGCCTATTCCCCAAAACTGATACCTATCGGCCGAACTTAGCACAGATTCCGAGAAAGCCACGCCCTCCACGCCCGAGATGTGTGACAGCTCATCTACTACGGCATCCTGCTGGTCCCGTGCTTCCTTAGTCATATTGCCAACAATAATGACATCCTTGTCATAGCCATAGTCGGAAGTGCGGATATAGCAGCTCTGCACATACATGATGCCGATGGCGATAATCAGCATGAACGATACGAAAAATTGAATGCAGACTAATCCCGTGCGCAGCTTCCGTCCTTTTGGAGAGAGGCCGAACGAGCCTTTCAATGCCAGCGCAGGAGGGAATGAAGTGACATAGTGCGAAGGATAAAGTCCAGCAAGCACACCCATCAGTATGCTGACACCCATGGTAAAGACGAGCAGAAGCGGATGCTCCGCCAAACTCAGACTGACCGTAACCAAGTCCTGCAATCCCGAATCGTGCAGGAGCATAAGCAAAAGAACAGACACAAGAAAGGCAATGAGGCTGACCAGCACCGTTTCAATCACCAGACTTGCGCGGAGAGACCGGGAGGTAGCACCCAATACTTTCTGCGTATTGATGCTTTTGACGCGCATCGGAGTCTCGGCCAGCGAAAAGTTCATGAAGTTGATGGCAGCGACCACTACGATCAGCAAGGAGATGCAGATAAGCAGATAAACCGTCGTATAACTGCCGGCACTTTTATTTCCCACTTTCGAGAAATGAGTTTCCGCCAACGGAACAAGGCGGAGAAATCGGGAAGCATCTTTCTCCTGAGCCAAATCTTTCTTCAGTTCTTCGGGAGCTACTTTCATCAGTTGCTGAAAGGCCATATTCTCTACTTCCCGAACATTTGCCGGATTATCCAGCCGGTAATGGCAGGTGTAGTTCCAATTAAACCAGTTGTCTTTGTTCTCTTCGGAATGGAGCGGTTTGTAGATGCAGTTGCCAATCTGCGAATTCTCCGGAAAATCTTTGTAGACACCGCCCACCATTACCGGATTGTTGTCCGCCTGCCTGCCTCTGAACAGGATCTTGCCTACGGCATCGGTTGTTCCGAAGAAACGCTCGGCCATAGAAGCGGGAATCAGTATGGTGTTCTTTCGTTCGAGAGCGTCAGCCGAACCGCCCAGCATCTCGGGCTGGAATACCTCCATGAAGTTACCGAAGCCTGCCAGCTCTGTTTCATTGAACAGATTCCCATCCACCTCATAATCTGCATTACCATACCATCCGGATATTATGGAAGATGCCAGCACATGCGGCGAAGCGTTGCCTATCAGTTCTCCAAGAGGGCGAGGCGCCAAGCAGCCATTCCATCTCTTCACTTATATTGATCTCCAGCCGGAAAATCTTCTCATAATCTTTATATCCCTTATTGAAGTTCAGATCGTAATCCACCTGCGTCATGATTACGAAAAACGAAGCGAAGGCTATCGCCAGTCCCATGATGTTCAGCACGCTGGCGGTGAAAAAGCGCCGGAATGTATGCGTAAAGTTGCGTATCAATGTTTTCATATTTGTCCGTTTTATTAACCGTTCATTTTTCCGCTTTTATAACCAGGAAGAACGATTCAATCTTCCTCCAGAAGCGTTTCGACGATGTATTCTTTGGTAAGTTCGTCGGCTGTACACCCAAACCATATTCCCTTTCTCTCACCGTTACCCATATAGCGTGCTCTCCGCTTCATCTCTTCTACAAACTTATCCGAGAAGACTTCAGTCAGAGGTATTGCTTTCGGCTCATCAGCAAGAGGATGCAGGAACAGATAGCCGTCGAAATTGTCAGCGTATGTTCCAGCTTCTGCATCAAACTTCATTTCATAAATTCCGTCAAAAGGCTCTTTGCCGAACGGGGAGTCCTTAAGCGCAAAACCCACCGCACGGTTTCCGTTCAGTTCAAAAGCCTTGTCAAAGACGCCTCCCCGTATCAGCGATTTATTGTTTCCTCCGTTATCGCTCGTCAGGACGTGCTGAAAAACAGTGAATACATTTTCCATTCCAAGGCGTTCTGCCAGCTGTGCTCCAGCTGTTCGGAACGGCCTCATTCCGTCAGGAGCTGAAGCAATCCCAGGAACCGATGTCTTGTATGCATGAGCGCATCCCACGAGAAACAATGCGCTGCGAGAATCTCTTTGCTCCGCAAACCATTTACAAATAACATCTGCCATGTGGGTGTTGCGGTCTTCGCTTACACTGTCTTCCGCCACAAACTCATCATGCGATGCTATTCTCGAAAAAGGAAGCTGAAAATCTGCCAGAACAACTTTTATTCGTTTCTCCTCCGGAAGACGATGATTAAGATGCCAGAGCGAACAAAGAAACTCATATTCACCCCTGTCCCACCATCCGTAAATCTGCTCCTCTCGGAAGATGTCCAAAACCATCTCGCCGCAAAGTTCATCAGCTCTCATAAACGCATCCATCTTCGGCTGGCACCACGATGGCAGTTCCATAAAGACAGCACCTGCGACATCAGCAAATCCGGGCAAGGCGATCAAACGCTTCAACATGTCCCACGATACTTTTCTCCGATGATATTCTCCGTTTATTACCAGTTTATGCGACTTAAGCATATCGAACAAAAAAGCTTCAGGTGATTGGGTGACCTGCCCAAGAAAATCAGCAAAAGGCTTAGCCGAAGCCGGAAGCTTCCTTATTAAATGAAGCCGCTTCAAGTTAGCATAACTTCTGAGCAACTTCTGCTGAAGTTCTTTATTGATTTCAGCCGAGTGATTCACCAACCCTTGACCGCCATTTACCCAACGTCCGTCCTCAATCCAGCAATAATTACAAAAGATGTATGGCTCTCCCATGTTGTGAGTGACAATAATCGCCACCGAATCCCGATACGACACGATACTGTCAATATACTCGTTCAAAATACGGGAACGGGAAGCATCGCTGACTTTCTCATCAGGCGCATTATTGTCAAAAGAGAATTTAAATGTTGATATATCCGTCCAATGCTTCCTTTTTCCCGAAGACATCACCCATGCCCTTGACAAGTAATAATCAAGAGGAGAAGACAAGTTTATCGAATCAAGCGAAAACTCTTTCACCTGCTTTCCTATATGCGCTGTTTGAAAGCCAGCAAGCGACTGGGCTAAGACACTCGACAAAAAGAACAGCATGACACCTAAAAACATGAATATTCGTTTCATACACAAATTCATTTTATGTTTTTACATTCTATTTCATTCCGTCTTGATAGAGTTTGCGGGGTTCTCTCTCGCTGTCCGCCAGCTCTGAACCGTAACCGTAAGGAGAGTGATGGCGGTGACAAGCAGGAACGAGATGAGAAATATCCATGCGCTGATGGGAGCCTTCTCGGCAAAGCCTTCAAGCCAGTGGAGGCCGATCCACCACCCGAAGGGCGCGGCTACGACGAAGCATCCCATCAATATATAAAGGTAACGCTTGTTGAACATGCGGAGGATTTCGCCCGTGGTACTGCCGAAGATCTTGCGGATGCCGATTTCCTTGCGCCGGTATTCGCTCTCGAACATGGTCAGCCCGAACACGCCGATCATGCTGATGACGATGGCGAGCAGGGAGAAGAGCAGAATCTGGCGCGTGAAGCGAAGCTCGTTGCGGTAGGAATTGTCAATCACCTCGTCCATGAACCGGAAGTCGAAGTCGTGACCCGGAGTGAACTTCTCCATCGTCTTTTGCAAGGAGTGGATAACAGCTATTTTGTCTGTCCCGGCGGAGATGCGGACATTGACGATGTTTTCCCAGCGCCCCCAGTCAGCATAGTCTTTGCCGAAGATAAAAAATGCCATTGGCTGGCTGTTGTCATCGTTGCGGAACGTGCTGTATCGGATATTCTCGCAGAAGCCTACGATGGGGTAATCGCCATCGGTGGCAAGTTGGTCGACCGCCATCCATGGATATTTCTTGCGGGCAGCTTCGTTAAAGATATACACATCACCGTCGCCCGGCTTAAAGTCGCGCCCCTCGGTGACATGGATGCCCATCACCTTCAGGTAGCGGTAATCCACCGGAAGCACGTCAAACTGAATACGCTTGTCATCCGAGCCGCGTCCCCATCCCATATAAGTATCGCTCGAACTCAAAACGCGTTGCGAAAACGATACACCTTCTACGCCCGATATGCGCGAAAGTTCATCGGCCACCGCTTCTTTCTGCAGGATGGCATCCCACGACATGTTGCCCACCACGATGGCATCCTTGTCGTAGCCATAGTCGGCGGTGCGGATGTAGCGGCTCTGCGCATACATTATGCCGATGGCGATAACTAACATGAACGCCACGAAGAACTGGAAGCATACCAGCAACGTGCGCAGCTTCCGCCCTTTAGGAGAAAGGCCGAACGAGCCTTTCAGTGCCAAGGCTGGCGGAAAAGAAGTGGCATAATAAGAGGGATACAGTCCTGCCAGCATACCTATCAGCACGCTGATGCCGAGAGTGGAGGCAAGCAGCAGCGGATGTGCCGTCAAGTCAAGGCTTGCTGTCACCAAATCTTGCAAGCCCGAATCGCGCAACGCCAGCAGAAAGAGCATCGATATGCCCAAAGCAATGATGCTGACCAGCACCGCTTCCAGCACCAGCCCCATACGGAGCGAGCCTGCCGTGGCTCCCAGCACCTTCTGCGTGTTGATGCTCTTGACGCGCATCGGGGTTTCCGCCAACGTGAAGTTCATAAAGTTGATGGCAGCAACGATGACGATGAGAAACGACACGCACAGCAGGAGGTAGACCGTGGTGCGGCTGCTGGCGCTTTTGTTGCCTACTTTTGAAAAATGCACGTCGGCTATCGGAGTAAAGCGGAGGAACGAGGACGCTTCATCGTCACTCATTGCACTGACCCTTTCGGGCACTATCTCTTTCATCCTTTGAAATACGGACCTGTTCAGTTCATCAGGATCCAGTGTGCCGTCAGTACGGAGATAACAGTTGTAGTTCCAGTTTTGCCAGTTGTCCTTGTTGTTCTCGGACCGAAGAGGGAGGAAAAGATAGCTCCTTATCTGCGAATTTTCGGGGAAGTCTTCATACACGCCACCCACGGTCAGCAGACGGTTATCCGCCTGCTTTCCTTCGAAGATAGTTTTCCCCACAGCATCAATGGAACCGAAGAAGCGCATCGCCATCGAGCGTGGGATGAGCACCTGCCCTTGCCGTTCGAGCGCATCGGCAGAACCGGCTATCATGCGGGGCTGGAACGTCTTCATAAAGTTGCCGAAGCCGGACAGGGTGATTTCTTCGAACTGATGTCCGCCTACCTCAAACTTTGCCGAGCCGGAAAAAGAGTTGACGATGGAAATTGCTTGGATGTGGGGCGAACCGTTGCCTATCAGTTCGCATAGTGGGCGCGGCATCCACGTCTGCCACCCGTTGTCATCGTTGGGATAGACTTCCACCCGATAGATATGCTCATAATCCTTGTATCCCTTGTTGAAGTTCAGGTCGTAATCCACCTGCGTCATGATCACGAAAAACGAGGCGAAGGCTATCGCCAGTCCCATGATGTTCAGCACGCTGGCGGTGAAAAAGCGCCGGAATGTATGCGTAAAGTTGCGTATCAATGTTTTCATATTTGTCCGTTAAAAAAAGTCTGTAAATGGTAAAGTCACTCCGTCTTCAGATTGTTCACCGGGTTCTCGCGCGTAGCACTCCGGCCAATGAGCCATACCGCCACCAGCGAAATGAAGGATATGGTCAGAAAGGCGGCCACCGGAACCCACCATGGGAAACAGCTTTTAAAAGTAACGATCTTGTCTATCTGCATGATTCCGAACCACATCAGGGGAATGGCGATTATCAGACTGACAAGAGCCGAACTGAACGAAAAGCGCATCAGCCGGCTCTGCTCGCTGAGCGGACTGGAGCCGAACACCTTACGTATCGCCATATCGCGCTTGCGCTGGGCTATGAAGTAAACGCTCATGGCCGTAAGTCCCAATAGGGAGATAAGCAAGGCGGCAAACGTGAACACTCCGATTACCTTACCCACACGAATAATATCGGAATAGGAATCCAACAACAAATCATCGTACCACCTTGACTCAAACGGAACTCCATCGATCATTTCCGAATAAAGTGCATCAAGCCGCTTCTTGTGGGCCTCCAAATCTCCGTCATATGTTTCTATCAGTACGTCCCACGGATAGGCGATACTATCGGACGGGAAAATCTGGAGCAATATCGGACAGGGCTTCTCTAAAGCCGAACGGAGTTGGAAGTCGGGGATGCGCCCGGCGATGTTCAATTTCCAAGATCCCTCGGCGTTCATTACAGAAGAAGCACTGTCATCCAAGGCAAGTTCCTTGTAGGCACGGCGGCTCAAATAATAACTTGAAGGTGAAGGAGACAGGCCGTAGTCTTTTTCCAATGGTATATGAAAAATGGAAAGGAAAGACGAATCGGCCACAAAAAGTCGGAAATCTATAGGAGCTGACCTACCCTTCACGTTGAACTCGGAAAGCGAGCTATTACCCCCGTCCACTGGAAAGCCACGCGTGAAGCAGACGTTCTTTACAAACGGAAGCCGGCGTGCCTCATCACGGAAACGGGCGAGATTCTTTGTTTCGCTCATATTGGGAAAGCAAAGCACATGCCCGTAGCTATATCCCAACGGCTCATCAAGGATTCGGAAGAACTGAACCCCAAGATAGAGCGCGCAAGAAAGGAGAGCCGTCGTGAGTCCGCACTGCACGACATAAAGCAAACGCAGGTACACCGTCTTAGTCTTCCGCCTGAACGTGCCCTTCACTACATCCATCGGGTTGTATCTTGAGAGTATTGTGGCCGGGACGAATCCCGACACCGCTGAAATCAGCACGATTCCCACCACATACCAGAACGCGGTTTCCGGAGTCAGGTCACCCACGATGTCCAGCCTCGTCTTCAGTTGCTCCATCACATACGGCTCTGCAAGCACAGCCAGAAGAAAGGCAGCCACAAAGGCTACAACAATCATTACCAACGACTCTAACATCATCCGCCAAAAAATGCAGTTCGGAGTCGAACCGAGCAACCTGCGCGTAGCCATTTCCTTGGCGCGGTACGAAGTCTGCGCCACACTCATGCTCACATAGTTACATACAGCCATTAGAAGAACCAGCAAACCTGCCACAGCCATCACCGTCATCACCTTCTGGCTATACTGATTCATGTTCGTACACTCCATTTCGGAGAAATACACATCACGCATCGGCACCCAACAAGCCTTTGAGTACGTTCCGTAGAGATAAGGCCAGGCAAACGTCTTGAGCCATGCCAGCATGTCAGCATTTTTGGCGTTCGGATCCACCCCTTCGGGCACATGTATGAAAAGATTCGCCCCTCCGAAGTTCTGCATGCCAGTGTTCTCGATGGCGGCGGCAGTATTAATGTATTTCATTGTCTCAAAAGGAAACACCATCTCTGTTTCCGAAGGGAAGATGGAATTGCCTATATCCTCCATGATTCCCGTCACAGTATAGACATGTCCGTCAGTGAAGTTCATACGGATGGACTTCCCCAACGCGTTTTCCTTTCCGAAAATGCGATTGGCCGCCGAGCGCGAGAGCACTACGCTGTAATCATCGCACAACACTTGGGCAGGGTTCCCTTCCAGTAGCGGGAAACCGAAAAATGTAAAAAAGTTATCCTTTGCCACCAGTACTTTCACATCGTATTTCCTCCCATCCACATCTGCATACTCATCACCTATTCCCGCGCAATTCGTGCTCACGCACCAATCCTCTATTTCTGGATAGCGGTTTGCTAAACGCTCGCCCAGCACATAATGCGCACCGAAGTATTCCTCGGAAGCGAACAGGTAAGTATGGTCCACATCCTTCGTGTCCGCATCCACGGTAAGCTGGCGCATCACCATGTCGGCGATGAGGAACACAAACATCAGCGAAATGCTCAGCCCCGCCACATTGACAAACGTAAAGAGCTTGTTGCGCTCCAAGAATGTAAAATAAGTCTTCATGTTTTCTTACAGTTATCTCATCGTATATTCTGTCGTTTTTTCCTTTCACACCTGTCCGCACATCTCGCCGGAAACGAGCCGTGAAGTCCGTCAAGATGAGCGGTCAGTTTTTTATCTTCAGGCTCCATTCATTTCAGAACAAGCACCTCGTTGTCCTTATAGCCTTCGTAGCCGGAAACGATAACCTTTTCACCTTTTTCCAGTCCTTCGGTCACTTCATAATACTGAGGGTTCTGCCGCCCGATGCGTATCTTGCGCCGGTAAGCCTTCTTCCCGTCTTTGTCGACCACGAATATCCAGTTTCCTCCGGTCACCTGGAAGAAAGTCCCTTTCGGGATGAGCACACTTTGGGTAGGCTCTCCCAACTGAAGGTCGATATAGTAGGTCTGCCCGCTCCGGATGTTTTCCGGACGCTTTCCCTGGAACACGAAATCGGTGCGGAACCGTCCCTCACGCACTTCAGGGTACACCTTGCGCACCTTCAGGCTGAACTGCGATCCTCGACGCTCGAATGTGGCGGGAAGCCCGTTGGTCACCCGGTCGATATAATGCTCGTCAATCATCGCCTCGATCTTGAAGTCCGAGAGGTCATTGATCTGTCCCACCATCTGTCCTGCGGTGATGTTCTGTCCCAGTTCCGCGTCGAGCAGTCCCAGCTCCCCGTCAATTGGTGCGCGCACCTCCAGCTTGTCCTTGCGTTCGCGGATCAGAAGCACGTTCTTCCGCATGTTCTGCAGATTGTCTTCCATCTGATCCATCTGAATGGTACGATAAATGGAATCCTGCACCAGACGCCCGTCACCAGTCCGTGCTTCTTTACGGAAACCTCATAGTCTTCCTTTGCCTGCAAATATTCCTCCCGGCTGATGAGCCGCTCCCGATAGAGCCGCTCGTACTGGTTGAACGTGCGGAGCTTGCGGCGCGCATCCACGTCGAGCTGCACCTTTTCGGTTTCGTTGTTCAGCTTGTCCTGCTGCATGGTGACCTGCGTGTTTCGGAGCAGGTTCTGCTTTTCGGCCAGTTCCGACTCGGCATTCAGAATCTGAAGATCGAGGTTCGAGTTGCTCAGGCGGAGAATCACGTCACCCTTTTTTACGTGGCGCACCTTCCTCCACCACCTTCTCGCGCACGATTCCTCCCTCCTCGGGACTGAGCTGCACTACCGAGATGGGCTGCACCTGCCCGTTCACCCGGATATAGTCGTTAAACTCTCCATAAGTCACTTCCGCAATGTTCAGCGAGCGTCCGTCCACCTTCAGTGTAGAAGCATGATTGCCGAACACAATCCAAAGCAGCAACGCCAGCACTGCCCCTCCCCCTGCGATATAAGGGATGTGCTGCTTTCTGATACCTTTTTTCTTTTCCAGTTGAATATCCATAATGTAAATAGTTGACAGTTTAAGGTTATGTTTTCAGTTCTCAACGTTTAACCGACAATTGATTATCTCCTCTCCCTTGTAATAGTCCACCAGCCTGCATTTCAGCACATAGGTAAGCTTGCTCTGCAAGAACAGCGTTTCGCTTTCGAGAAGCGTGGCGGCACTGTTCTGCACATCGAGCGAAGTCATCAGCCCCTCCTCGAACTTGCGGCGCGTCACATGATAGGCCAGCGAGTCGGAAGCCACTTTCTTTTCCATCTGCACCGTTTCTTTCAGATAGCCTTCACGGTCCTGCACCGCCTGAAGCACCAGCTTCTGAAGTTCGGTTTTCTGCTCCTCGTACTGCTCGCTGGCTATGCGGTAGTTGTTGCGTGCCTGGCGCATGCTTACCGCCCCCGAAAAGCGGTTGAAAAGCGGAATGCTCATGCTCACCCCGAAATATTGCCCCAGGTTGTTCCGGAACTGCCTCCCGAAGCTGTCGTACCCGTCCTTGTGCAGCTCTTTGTAGTAGGAAGAAGAAACGCCTCCGAAAAGCGTAATCTGAGGCAGGATGTTCGCCCACGAACCTTTGCGCTGCATGAGAGCGATTCGCTTGTTCATTTCCGCCTGATGCAAAGTGGGATTGGTGCTCAATGCCGCACTCACCACATCCTCCGGAGAATCGGCCGAGAGCTTCACGAAAGAAAGAGGGCTTGCATCAAGCAGGCAGGTATCAAGCACCAAAGGCTCTGATGCCGGATAATTCATCTTCTGCTTCAGCGTCAGCATGGCCGTTTCAAACAGGTTGCGCTGGCGCGTCAGATTATAAGCATCAGTAGCCTGCTGGGCTTCCATCTGCGCCACATCCGCCAGTCCCTTCAGTCCCAGCTCTTCCTGGCGCCGGGTCTTGTAGAGCAGCGAATCGCTTTCCGCCAGCTTCTTCCGCGCCAGACGCTCCGTTCCGTAGCAATAGAGCGCATCGATGTAAGCCTGAAAGGTTTCGAGCGCCGTATTGTCGCGCGCTTCCTGAAGGGCGGCCTTTCCCAAAAGGACGGCGGCCTTCGATCGGCGCAGCTCATTGACCAGGCTCCCTCCGCGAAAAACGGTCAGCGACCCCTCCAGCGTGTATGAGTTGTTAAAAGTGGACACATTATTATAGGTATTGGTTTCGGGGTCTACCGAACGACCGAAATTGTACTGCACTCCCGTGCTTCCGCTCACTCCGGGCAGAAAGCTCCCGATGGCCTGCAGCCGGTCGAGTTCATAGTTTTTCGCCTCCAGAAGGCGCTGCTTCACCGTATGGTTATGTCCGACGGCGTATGCCATGCACCGGTCCACACTCCATACTTCCTGCGCCTCACCATGAAGCGCGAAGCATCCGGCCACCGCCATACAGATAAATTTCACGTTGCTTGTCATATTCATGTCTGAAATCAAAAATATAAAAAAGTCATTCATCCGATATTCATGAATCAAAGTCCGTGCCAAAACAGCAATCATCTGAAAAACAGCACATATCAGTAAGAGGCATTCCGTAAAAGTGTCAAAAATTTATACACTGCGTGTAAAATAATTTGTCACTGCTTCCGTTTGAGGCGCAGACTTTTTTCCATAAATTTGCATCACATAAAAACAGACAATACACACCATGGCAAAACAAGGCACACTTCTGATTGTCGACGACAACCAAAACATACTGACCTCGCTCCGCTATCTGCTGGAAGAACATTTCGCACAGGTACTCACCCTCAGCTCGCCGACCACACTCCCCACGCTGATCAGGCAAGAACCCGTCGACCTCATTCTGCTCGACATGAACTTTTCGTCGGGCATCAACAACGGAAACGAGGGCCTTTACTGGCTCCGCGAAATCAAACGGATGAAGCCGCAGATACAGGTGGTGCTGTTTACGGCATACGCCGACATAAACCTGGCGGTCACAGGACTGAAAGACGGAGCGTCGGACTTTGTGGTGAAGCCCTGGGAAAACGGCAGACTGGTGCAGACCCTGCTCGAAGCATACCGGAAAGGAAACGGAAAAGACAAGAAGAAACAGCTCGCCCCACAGATGCCGGACGAGGGAGCAATGTACTGGGGAGAGTCGGAAGCCGTCAAGCCGCTCCGCATGCTGGTGGACAAAGTGAGCGCCACCGATGCCAACATCCTCATCACCGGCGAAAACGGAACAGGCAAGGACATGCTGGCGCGCGAAATCCACCGCCTCTCGAACCGGCGCAACGGACCGATGGTGACGGCCGACATGGGAGCCATCACCGAATCGCTCTTCGAGAGCGAACTGTTCGGCCACGTGAAAGGTTCGTTCACCGACGCACACGCCGACCGCATCGGCCGATTCGAGGCAGCCAACGGCGGAACGCTCTTTCTCGACGAAATTGCCAACCTGCCCTACCACCTTCAGGCAAAACTGCTGACCGCCATCCAGAAACGAAGTTTCGTGCGGGTAGGAAGCAACCGTCCACAGCCTACCGACATCCGCCTGATATGCGCCACAAACCGCGATCTGGACGAGATGGTGCGCAAAGGAGAATTCCGCGAAGACCTGCTCTTCCGAATCAATACCATCCATCTGCATATCCCTGCCCTGCGCGAACGGAAAGAAGACATCCTTCCGCTGGCCGGACTCTTCCTGAAACGGTATGCCGCGAAATACGGACGGAACCTGCAAGGATTCGATGAGGAAGCCCGCAAACTCCTGCTTTCGTGCCCGTGGTACGGGAATATCCGCGAACTGCAGCATGTGATAGAAAAGGCGGCTATCCTTTCGGACGGGGACGAAGTGAAGACCGACGCCTTGCAGCTAGCCCCTGCGCACCACCCCGAACCGGACCGGAAAGCGCAGACAGAAGAAGACATGCAGACCCTTGACGAGATGGAGCGAAGCCTCATCATAAAAGCCATCGGCAAGTGCAGCGGAAACCTGTCGCAGGCCGCCGCGCAGCTGGGAGTAACAAGACAGACCCTCTACAACAAAATGAAACGGTATGGCATCTAGACATCTATTATCGGCGGGAACGCGCATAGCGCTTCTGACAGCGGGCACGGCTGCACTCACACTGGGCGTCTGCACCCGGAGTCTGGCATATATGGCCGGAGGAGGTGAGGCCATGTGCCTGCTCTCCTTCATCATCTTCCTGGTGATGAGGCACCGGCTGAAGGAACGGAGCTGGCTCATGCTCGAAGCCATCCGCAACCGCGACTATTCGTTCCGCCTCCCCATGCAGGGACTGGCAGAAGGAGAGCGCATCCTTCAGGACACGCTCAACCAGTTCGGCGAGATGATGGCCGGGCAGAAGCAGCTCATGGAACAGCAGGAGCACTTCTACGGACAGATTCTGTCGGGAGTAAGCACGGGCATCATCGTGCTGAAAGAAGACCATTCCATCATGCAGAGCAACCCTGCGGCAGCCAAACTGCTGGGACTCCCTGTGCTGGGCACGCTCGGCCAACTGGAACGCTACGGGAAAGATGTCCCGGAAACGCTCTGCCGCCTGAGCTCCGGCGAACGGTGCAACCTCCATCTGAACACATCAAAGGGCGAAATCCAACTGGCGGTCCGCGCCTCGGAAATGGAGCTGGGGAACCAGACTGTACGCATCCTTACGCTGAATGACATACGAAGCGAAATGGACAGCAAGGAGCTGGACTCATGGATCAGGCTGACCCGCGTCCTGACACACGAAATCATGAACTCCATCGCCCCGATCTCATCGCTCAGCGAAACCTTCATGAAGCGCGACGATGTGATACACTCTTCTCTCTATGAGGGCATACGGGCCATCCGCGACACTTCGGCGGGACTGATTTCGTTTGTCGACAGCTACCGGAAATTCTCGTCCCTGCAAAAGCCTTCGCCCGAGCCGTTCTACGTCACGGAGCTGGCGGCGCAGATTGAGGAGCTTCACATCATCCCCGGACACATTACGTTCACCAAACTCATCGAGCCTTCGGAACTGATGCTCTACGCCGACCCGAACCTGATCCGGCAGGTGCTGCTGAACCTGATAAAGAACGCGGTGCAGGCAATCGGCGAGCGGAAGGGACGCATCCACCTCCGCGCCTATTCGTCTACGGCCGACGAGCATGTGTTTATCTACGTAAGCAACAACGGTCCCGTCATACCCGAAAACGAGGCTGAGGAGATTTTCGTGCCTTTCTTCACCACCAAGAAAGAAGGGAGCGGCATCGGGCTGTCACTCTCGCGGCAGATCATGAAGCTTTCGGGAGGAACCATCACGCTGCTGAAGTCAGGAACCAACGGATGGAACACAACTTTCGTCCTGGAATTTGAATGAGGGGAAACCAAGCGATTCAGCCGAATGCAACGATTCACAAGTCCAACTTCATTGCTCACGCCGCATAAAAAAGCGGACGTTCCGCAGAAGAATCTGTATCTCTAGCCTGGAGATGCAAATCTCCAGCGTGAAGATATATGTCTTCAGCCTAAAGATACACGTCTTCAGGCTGAAAACAAACTTCTTTTGCGGGAAGTTCCCGATTTGTTCCGGACATCCGGACGGACGCAATGGATTTCGCACCAGAACACCTGGGCATTCTCTCTCAGCAAAAGGACGCTCCCGGACTTGCGCGTTTTCAAAAGATTCACTACCTTTGAAAAAACCAAAAAAAGACACTGCATTATGATCACTTTTCCTAACGCCAAAATAAACCTCGGACTCAACGTGGTGGAGAAGCGTCCCGACGGATACCATAATCTGGAAACCGTATTCTATCCCATCAACCTCCAAGATGCCCTCGAAGTGAACCGTCTGGAAAATACCGGCGAACCTTACAGACTACGTGTAAGCGGAAGCACGCTCGACGGATCGCCCGAAGACAACCTCGTGGTCAAGGCATACACACTGCTCAGCGATGCCTACAGCCTGCCTCCCGTAGACATCCACCTGTTCAAGCATATCCCTACAGGGGCAGGACTGGGAGGAGGCTCGTCCGACTGCGCTTTCATGATCAAGACACTGAACGAGAAGTTCCGACTCGGAATGAGCATCGAAGAGATGGAAAAGCATGCCGCACGGCTGGGGGCGGACTGTGCCTTCTTCATCCAGAACCAGCCGGTATTCGCCACCGGAACAGGGAACGTGTTCGAACGTGTCAGCCTCTCGCTGGCCGACTATACACTGGTGCTCGTCAAGCCTGACATCAGCGTTTCAACGCGCGAAGCCTATGGCGGAATCCGTCCGCGCCGTCCCGAAACATCGCTCAAGGAGATTATCCGCAGGCCGGTGGAGGAATGGAGGGACTGCATGAAGAACGACTTTGAGGAAAGCGTATTTGCCAGACATCCCGAAATAGCCGCCATCAAAGACAAGCTCTACGACATCGGAGCAACCTATGCCTCGATGACCGGATCGGGATCGGCCGTATACGGACTGTTCAGAAACAGGGTGGAAAACGTGAGCGAACAGTTCGCAGGATGCTTCTGCCGCCAGCGCGAAATGATCTGACGCTCCCGATCTATGGAACACGCATATACCGACCGCATTCATCGGTTCAACCGCAGCGCCGACGGCATTTCCCTGCCGCCGGCTTTCACGTTTCCGTTTTTCTACACACCGCACCCGCTGGTCGTACAGGCTGCCGGGGAGGTGCAGGCTTACCTCTCCACACGCACGGACTGGGCGGAGGAGCTGGCAAAGGGAAAGATGTTCGGCGTGCTCGTAGTGGAAGACACCAAGGGAGAAGCAGGATTCGTGGCGGCTTTCTCGGGCAATCTGGCCGGAAGCAACCTGCACGCGTATTTCGTCCCTCCCGTCTACGACCTGCTGCGGCCTGAGGGATTCTTCCGCACCGAAGAGGCGAACATCTCCGCCATCAACCGGCGGATTGAAGAGATGGAAAGCTCGCCCGAATATCTTGCGCGACAAAAGGAATATGCCGAATGGCAAAGCGAGGCAGCCCTGCGGCTGGCCGACGCACGCCGGCAGTTGAAGGAGGAGAAGCAGCGGAGAGACAGACTGAGGAAACTGGGAACTGACGAAACGACGGAGCAGGATCTGATACGCGAGAGCCAGTTTCAGAAAGCCGAATACAAGCGGCTTGAAAAAAAGCTGAAAGCGGAAGAGGAAACACTGAAGACTGCTCTCGACGAACAGGAAACGGAAATACTGCGGCTGAAGCGAGAAAGGAAATCGCGCTCGGCAGCTCTCCAGCTCAAGCTCTTCGCACGTTTCCGGATGCTCAATGCGCGGGGCGAAGAAAAAGATCTGCTCGAAATCTTCAGGGACACGCCGCAAGGAATACCTCCCGCCGGAGCCGGAGAATGCGCCTTGCCCAAGATGCTCCAGTTTGCCTACCTGCATCGTCTGCGTCCGCTGGCAATGGGCGAGTTCTGGTGGGGTGACTCGCCCAAGGAAGAAATCCGTATCCACGGGCATTTCTACCCCTCATGCAGGGGAAAGTGCGGACCAATCCTGCGCCACATGCTTGAGGGGCTGGAGGTGGAAAAGAATCCGCTTCAGGAAGATATCCACCGCACGACACCGCTCGAAACCGTTTATGAGGACGAATGGATCGTGATTGTAGAGAAGCCGGCCGGAATGCTTTCCGTGCCGGGAAAGGACGAAATCGGCTCGGTACTCGAACGACTGCGCGAACGTTATCCGCAGGCCACAGGTCCTCTCCTCGTCCATCGGCTCGACATGGCCACTTCGGGACTGCTTCTGGCAGCCAAGACCAAAGAGGTACACCAGAAGCTTCAGGCACTCTTCGAAACGCGCAACATGCGGAAAAAGTATGAGGCCATACTGGAAGGAACTGTGGAAACGGATGAGGGGTGCATCGAACTGCCGCTCTGCCCCGATCCGACCGACCGACCCCGGCAAATGGCAAGTGCCGAACGCGGAAAGCCTGCCGTAACACGCTATCGGGTGAAGAAAAGAGAGGGCGGAAGGACATGGGTGGACTTCTATCCGCTGACCGGACGCACGCACCAGCTCCGCGTACATGCGGCTCATCCTTTGGGACTGGGACACCCCATTGTGGGCGACGAACTCTACGGACACAGGGCAGAGCGGATGTATCTTCATGCGGCTTCCCTCGAATTCGTACATCCCGTTACAGGAAAGAAGATACAGGTGGAACGGGAAGCGGATTTCGGATAAAAGACCGGGAGCCGGCAGGCAAAAGACACAACCGGCAGTCTGACAAGACAAACTCCGTGGCGGTTCCGCTTCCCCTCCGGCAACTTCCGGCCATGCATTTCCAACTCAGAACGACAGACGCATGGTTGCACGTACTCCCCGGCGCTGGATGTCCGGATTGTCGAGGTAGTTGAGCCTCCACACATAGTCTAGCCGAAGGAACTTGAAAATGTTCTCGATGCCCACGCTCACTTCCATGTAGGGTGCTCTGCCCATCGTTCCCGATCCGGCGGGAAAGGCATACAGCCCCTCCCCGTTCTTCATCGGATTGTTTTTGTCGGTCAGATGTCCCCACAGGCCGCGGAAGCAGAACACCTCCCTCCACTTCAGTTTCTTGATGAGCGGAATGCGGTTGAAGAGGTTTCCGTTCAGATAATAAGTAAGGTCCCCACGACATGTATTCGTCGTTGATGAACTCCATGGCATTCATATTGGTATATGCTTCCGGCTGGATTGTGTAGGTCAGGTTGGCATTCGGAATGATGAGCAGCGGATAAGGCACCTTGCTCCACACCTTTCCTGCCTTCGCTATCAGGTCGGCATAGCCGAACGCCGAGAACCAGAACCGCTTCTGTACGCCCAGCTCCGTGCGGTGATAGTTGAACGACGAGCCCAGCAGCCCTTTCCGGGCCATGGTATGGCTGAGGTTGAAGATCAGCGCATCATAGGTGATCGGCACACGCTGCGTGCGTGTCTGGTAGAAACGCTCGTTGCGTCCGTAGCGGAATTTCAGTTCCAGTTCGGTCATGTCGTAGCGGCCCACCGGACTGAGGCTTCCGTCTGCCCCGATACGGTTGAACTCTGCATAGGGGGTAGCGTACTCCCTGAAGTTGCGCACCACGGCACCGTAGGATATTCCGTTGTAATGTTCGCGCGTGTAAGTCAGTTCCGCCCTGCGCAGGTAAGTGGCACGCGTGTCCTTCTTGCGCCGGATGGCCAGCATCACGTTGTCTTTGCTGGTATACATATAGTTCTGCCCCAGCTTGTTGATGTCATACATATACTCGAAGCGGAGGGAATGCATCGGATATTCCAGACGGAAATCCTTCCGCGGGTTAAACGAATACTCTACAAGCGCATCATACTTCATCTTCTTGTCCCTCGTGCCATAGGCAGCGTATCCCTCGAAAAACCAGTGTTTGTTGAAGACAGGGGTGGTTCCTCCGCCCACACGGAAGCGCGCCCCTTCGATGGCATTCCCGTTGATGGTGCTGTTCATCGGTCCAAGATCAAACTTGTTCTTCTCCGGATTCTTGTCGGTAGGAATATAGCCCGACACCAGTATGGAAACCGCTTTCTCCATGAAGTAGAACACCGGAACCGAACGGAACTTAGCCATCAGCTTTTCTACGGAGTTAGGGTTTTTCTTCTTCAGTTCGTCAGGCCGGCTGGCTTCCCAGAAATCGTTTCCCTTCTTGTAAGCGTCGTCAGCCACAATCACGGGAGCGTTTTCTGAGAACACGCGCGCCCGCTCCTCCGAAGGAGGATCGAACGAATGGTGACTGTAGGCATTCAGACGCTGGGCGTAAAACCCGTTCGACTTCTCGATAATCTTGAAGTTTATGCGGATGTCGTCTTTCGTAATGATACGGGTGCCGTCTGCCGCGCGCTCGAAGGTCTGTTCGATAGTCATGCCCGACACAAAATTCAGATTGATGTCCTTCGGTACGTTCAGAATCGCCCGCCGAACAAAATAAGTTGAATCGAGAGGCACGAACAGATGTCCCGTGAACCCGAACGACTCCGAGTTGAAAGGCACGAAGCCCAGATCGACCACCGGCTTGCCTTCCACTTGCAGCGTATCGAGAAGATAATACTTGTAAAACGCCGGACCGATAGTGGACAGAGGACTCACGAAACGCTGGAGAAACAGGGGGATGTTGTTCTGGAAGATGTCCACCTCCTTGAAAGCTTCATTCAGGAACTGCTGCACACCGTCGCGCGAGAACACCTCGTCTACCCCCGACGACTTCGCTCCCACCACCACACGCTTTTCCGATTTCGGTGACTTGCGCCAGTAGACATGCTCCAGCTTTTCCTTTTCCGAAACGGGCAGAATTGTGGTGCCCACCTCAAGCGTGTCTACAAAGTCGGCCACGAAATCAAACTTGCCCGTCTTCCCGTCAGCTCTTTTCTTCGGAACATAATCGTTCAGGGCAAACACGATACGCTCGTAACGGTCGTAGCTGAAATAGTCGCGGTTGCGCGGATCATTCCCGTCGCGCGCGTCAATCACCTTGCGCACAAAAGCCACGGCAGGATTGTCCCTCCTGCGATAGCGTTCACGCTTCGGCTTCACGATCACTTCCTCCAGTGCGATGCCCGAAGGCACCAGCCGTACATGCAGGTTGCCCGACTTGCCCGGTTCTACTCGCACCTTTTTCGTGTCGTATCCCAAATAAGAAACTTCAAGCACGGCCCTCTTCTTTGAAGCGGTGAATGAAAACCTTCCGTCCGCATCCGTCATTGCCCCTTTTCCCGTCGATTCCAACTGCACGGAAGCATACGGCAGAGGCTCTCCGCTCACCGAATCGGTTACAATGCCTTTAAAAAGCGCAGTCTGCCCGAAGGCGGACACCGCGGCGAGCAAAGAAAGCAACAAACATATTGTTCTGATTTTCATTCTATTCTTCATTTAAAATCCGGTCGGTGAGAGCGGAGTGAAACCATTATATTTCTTCGCACAATCTCTTGCAGAAACGTTCATGCCTGGCCCGCATGTATCGGGCAAGAGCTGACATGACTACCACCTCGAACACGAAATACAGCCAAGGCAGGTCGATCAGACATACGGTATAGAGCACGATTGCCCGGGTATTGAACGTAAGGACATTCGTCCATTTCATCAGCGGAAGCGACAGCTCGCGAAACCTGTCACGGAAAGCCTGCGGAATGTTCTCGGTCGCCCCATACTTTTCGCGCAGACATTTCATCAGCCGCTGGAAGTTTGGAGTCTGTTTCTCCTGCGTCCGGGTATAGTTGACGTATGTCTTCAGAAACGCTTTCCAGAGAAAGTTCCCTTTCCACGGGGTTTCATCGTAAAGTTTCTGCTGCTGCACGGAATTATCAAGCTCGCTTCCCGCCTCTCCTTTCAGGAAAAACAGATGGACCTGACGGTAATAGTCGGCTATCCCGCACTGGCGGCTATGGCATCCGAAACCGGAATACAGCACCAGGACAAGCAGCAGAAGCGTGGCGATCCATGTGTTCTGAGGAGTGTCTTCAAGTCCCATCCAACTGAACTCAAGCGTGTGATGGTTATAGAACCGGCAAACCAGTGACAGGTAGATGGGTATAAACCATACCTCGCTCGCCGCTCCGTCGAGAATCCGTCCCAGACGGGTCTTTTTCCCCGTCATACGTGCCAGCTGACCGTCGGCGCTGTCATAGAAATTGGCCCATGCCAGAAGCATGACTGCTGCCACATTCATCCAAAGCCCTTCCCAGCCTTCCGTACGGTAGGAACCGTGGACGAAAAAAAGCGACGAGCCTGCCCCGATGATCATTGAAAGTACGGTAACCGCGTTAGGATGGACACCCAGACGCTCGAACAGAAGTGCCCAGCGGTAGCCTATGGGACGCGTCCATACTTTGTCGAGCCACTCTTCCGTGTCGTTCGACTTATAAGTTGACTTTATATTTTCGTTCGACATATCACAATACATTTAAGTTATTTCCCACCCGAAGAAAGAAGGAATCTCTCCTTCCATTCCCGATAATATGCCGGCTCTTCCAGCATCAGTTCTCCGCTCTCGTCAATGAAGAGCTGCACCGTATCACCCTCAGCACACAGCACTCCATCGCTCTCGCGATACACCCGGTAATGATAGTCCAGCCGGGCACCCGGATGATGCACATAGGCCGTATGAATAACTGCCCTATCGTTCAGAGCCAATGGTGCCAGAAACTTCACATGCAGGTCGTAAACAGGCGCATAAATTCCCTCACGCTGCATGTCGGCATAACCAATTCCGGGATACCGCCTCCCGAACGACTCGCGTCCGTCTTCAAAATAAGTGACAAAAGAACCGTGCCACACCCTACGCATGGAATCGATTTCGCTGAACTTCACCTGCACCCGGCAAATATCCTCAAGCGTTTTCACGTGTAGAGCCCTCCGTTGATTGATACCACATTGCCTGTGATGTATCCAGCCTCGGGCGAGGCAAGGAATCCCACAAGTTCGGCCACCTCTTCAGGTGTTCCGAAACGGTTGGCGGGAATGGTCTTCTTCAGTGCCGCCTCGTCCAGCCCGTCTACCATATCTGTCCGAATAAACCCGGGAGCCACAGCGTTGACCGTCACGTTCTTCCGCGCCACTTCCTGCGCCAACGCCTTTGTAGCCGCGATGATTCCGCCCTTTGCCGCCGAATAGTTTGTCTGTCCCGACAATCCCTTGAGTCCGCTCACGCTCGCCATGTTGATGATGCGCCCGTATTTACGGAACATCATCGGCTGAAGCAAAGCCTGCGTTACGTTATAAAATCCGTTGAGCGTAATGTCAAGCACCCTGTGCCAGTCCTCCTCGGGCATGAGCGCCAGAATATTGTCGCGGCGTATACCGGCATTGTTCACCAGCACCTCGATGTATTCGTCAGGATGACGTTCTTCCCATGCCTCAAGCGCTTCGCACACCTGCTTTCTGTCGCTCACGTCAAATTTAAGCAGCTCTCCGTCCTGTCCCGCCTCGCGTACCAGTTGGAGCGTCTTTTCAGCCTCGTCCGTACGGCTCGCGTAATTGACGAGAACCTGATAGCCCATCTGGGCCAGTTTGATGCAGACAGCCCGTCCTATTCCCCGGCTGCCGCCCGTTACCAATGCGTATTTCATAATTTTCATTGTTTTATATTCTTCAACTCCTAAAAACCAGCTTGCGCAGTTCTTCTCTTCCGATAATCTCCGCACAAGTCAGAAGCGCAGTCATTGTCACTCCATGCAGTCCGTGCAGCATCAGATTCTGTCCCGTGAGCAACAGGTTAGAAACTGGTGTACGGGGAGAAAGCATCGTCATGAGAGGAGCGTTGAAATCCTTGCGCACACCGTAAGCCGAACCTTCAGGAACGGACGTATAGTCGCGGTAAGTAAGAGGTGTACTCACATAGCACCCCTCCACCATATCCCTCAAGCCGGGTATCACTTCATCGGCCAGCGCAATGCACTCGTCGGCCATCCGCTCTTTCAAACGGAGATACTCCTCGCCTCTATGACCTACAACCGTGTCTGTCCACCGCTCACACTGTCCCCAGTTCATCGGGTGAGCAGATCCACCTGACGTGCATACCCGCTCTCGTCTTCGGGAACACGGCAGCTCACCAGCACTCCGCCTACCGCTTCTGCTTCCTGATAAAATGTCCATACGCCCGGTCTGCTGTATACATAATGGTTCCAGTTGAAATAACGGAGCACATGAGGCTTTATGCAAAGCGAAACAGTACACATCCCGAACGTGTTCTCCAAACGGCCTATCCGGCTGCGGAACACCTTCTTTATCCTTTCGCTCCGCTTCACCCAGCCGCACGTGACTGCCGGATGCACATCGCTCACGAAAACGTTTCCTTCATACACCCGCCCGTCGGAACAGACAGCCTGCACCAGCTTTCCACCCTTTTCCACAAGCTCAACCACTTCCGACCGGCAAATAATCTCTCCGCCGTACGAACGGATAGTGTCGGCCAGCGAACGGACAATCAGTGAAGAATCGCCCTTCAGCCTCCAACTGCTCTCGATAAAGCTGCTGTTGCCATGTACGAAAGTGAACAAGGGCAAGGACTCCTTGCGCAATTCCATCTTCAGCGAGGCACCGCTCAGCACATCAACCAACAGAGGATCGCAGAACTTTTCACTCAGATACGAATAAGCTCCCACACCAGACATCGGAGAAAGCAGGTCTGCCTCACCGGCCGACATGCCCGGGGACAGGAACCGCTCTTCTCCGGCGCGGCGCAACAGAGAAGCATACTCGCAAAGCGCACTCCGTTCTGCCGGAAAGTCTTCAGCCAGCATCCGGGCAAACTCATCGAATCCCTCCGCAAACACAAAGTTCCTTCCCCCGACAGATATCCGGTCGAAACAGAAGTCAAGGCGTTTCCAAGGCAGATCAAGCAACCCGAGGTAACGAAACGGAGCGTAAAGCGACTGACCTTCGCCAAGCCCTCCCACATAGTGGAACCCTGTGTCGTACCACATTCCCCTGCGGCAATAGCTCTGCATGCAGCCTCCTGCCTGCGCCCCTTTCTCGAGCACAAGCACACTCAGCCCGCTCCGAGAGAGAATGGAGGCGCACTCCAGTCCGCCCATACCGCTTCCGACAACTATCACATCATACTTCATAGTTCATGCTTCCGCAATCTTTTTTTCACAGGTCCACTGCCATGCTGCCCCGGTATTCCATATAGGTCTTTTCTTCATCCTCCAGCAAAGCAGACACGGCATACCCTTCGTCCGTCTTCTCCAGACTGACCGTCAGCTTCAGTTCCGAACAGCTTAAAGGATCGGAAACAGCCGTCAGCCTGCATTGCTTGACAGAGGAAATAAACACCTTTACACCGACAAGTTTCATGACACACTCTCTGAGCATTTCGATGTGGCATACACCGGGACACACCGGATTGCCGGGGAAATGCCCCCGATACACATCACATCCGGGAAGGAGCCGGAGGTAGAACACCCCGTGAGCAGCTCCCATGTGAAGTGCGTCAATCTGAAAATAATTACCTTCGAGCTTCATGACTGCCAAGGTTTGACAAAAATCTTCATTTGAGTTTCGGCCGCCATGCGGTCGCCCACCCGTGTTACACCCTGAATGAGAGTCACTCCGCCGGCATCCGCCACAACCGATATCGTCGTATGCAAAAGATCACCTGCGCATGGACGGAAATGGCATTTGAACCTCTTCACCTCACCGATATAGCCCAGCGGAGGATTCTCAACGCCCTCTGCCAGTGCCTTGCAGCCAGCCAATGCCGAAGCGGACTGAGCGATATGCTCAATCAATCCCACTTCGTCAAGCCGCCCGTCCTCATCCATAAAGTAATTGTCCGGACGAACCAGCAGACTGACCTCGGCTCCGTTTTCTTCGGCCTCCAGCAGTTCGTCCACCATCATCACAGGAGCACGCTGCGGAATGAGCTTTTCTACTGCAATTCTTTTCATGCCGGCAGATGCGACTCTATATAGTCGTACAAATTGTTGAAAGTCTTGATTTCACGCAAATCGGCCACCGGAATCTTTATCTTGTAGGTCTGCTGGATAATGGCCACCAGATCGACCAGACTCAGGCTGTCGAGCGAAAGCGTTTCCTTCACATTGGCTTCCGGCTCAAAAGCATCCTGTTCAACTTCAAATTCTTCCGACAACAAAGCATTTACTTTTGATACAATTTCTTCACGTGTCATAATTTCCTATTTTTACGGTTGATATTTAGAAACTGTTTTGAATTTCTCCAAAAAGTTTTTCTTGGCTTGATGTGTTCGTTTTCGTGTGTGCTTTGGACTATTTTTTGGTCTTTTCCGCTTCTGTTCTTCGTCAGATAGCCCGCTATCTTCCTCATCACACAAACGGAAATGCCTCAAAAACTCATCCCAAATCAGCACACGATAAATTCAAAACAGTTTCTTATTTTGCACATCGCTATTAAAGCATATTTTTCACTATCAGCGTAGAGTTTGTCCCTCCGAATCCGAACGAATTTGAAAGGAACATATCGAAATGCGCCTCCTTTGTTTCGGGCAGGACATTGATCTTTGCCGAATCTTCGTCCGGATTCTCAAAATTGATGTTCCCGGCGATAAACCCGCTCTTCATCATCAGCATCGAATAAATGATTTCGCTGGCACCCGCCATCCACATCTCGTGTCCGGTCTGGCTCTTTGTCGATGTAACCGGCCTTGACGTCGCCGAACACTTGCGCGATGGCCTCTGCCTCCCTGCTGTCTCCGATACGCGTGGAAGTGGCATGCGCATTGATGTAGCCGATGTCTTGAGGACTTATCCCTCCGTGCCGCAAGCATAGTTCCAGCGAACGTGCCGGCCCTGCCACATTTGGCGTAGAGATATGATCGCCGTTGCTCGAAAAGCCCCAGCTTACCACTTCGGCAAGAATAGGAGCACCGCGTTTCACGGCATGTTCATAGCTTTCCAGAATCACAGTCGCAGCCCCTCCCCCAGGAACCAGTCCGTCACGGTCGCGGTCGAAGGGACGGCTCGCCCTTGCCGGCTCGTCCTCACGCACGGAGAACGACTGGATTCCGTCGAAAGCCGCCACGCTATACATGTTGGCTTCCTGCGCACCTCCACACACCACACACTCCTGCAGACCGTTGCGGATAAGCAAGGCACCCAATCCGATGGAGTGCGATCCGGAAGCGCAAGCCGCCGAAGTCGTCAGATTAATTCCCCTCAGCTTGAACAGGCACGCCAGATTCATGGTGACTGTGGAGTTCATCGACTGGAATATGGCACCGCTTCCGCACGCCGCCGTATCCTTGAACTCGCGGAACTTGTCGAGCGCATGCATGGTGGCCTCAGCTACCGAATCATTTCCGTAAATGATGCCGATCTCATGCGAAGCGATGTAATCCGCATCAAGCCGGGCATTTTCCAGAGCCGCACGCGTAGCCATATACGCATACTGAGCTTCTTCCGGCATGAACTGCCTTTGGTTGCGCGGAACAAAAGGCTTCAGGTCCGGATGCGGTATATCGGCGCACAATGCCGAACGAAACCCCGCGTCCTTCCGTTCACGGCTGAATACGATACCGCTGCGCCCTGCATATAAAGAGTCGCGCACCGCATCAAGAGTCGTCCCCAGGCACGACCAGATGCCCATTCCTGTTATCACTACTTTTCTTTCCATAAGTCAAAATCAGAACCTCTTTAAACCTCCCCGAAAGGGAGGCTTAAAGAACCTTTCAATATAAAACAATAAAACAATTCCAAATTCAGGATGCCGAAGTCTGGCAAGCCTCCTCACGTGAAGAGCCGGGAGCGCTGCAACCAATCCTCTTCCGATAACACCTCCTCCGTTTGACAAGCTTGGGATTCAGAGGTTTCCATTGTGAAAGCTCCTTCACGTTGCTTTCCAACTGCGGGCCGGTTTCAGCCCATTTATAATGCAGCCTGTTGTAAATCGGAATAAGATCGTCGAAGAACAGCGCATTCACCCCCAAGCCCTGATAGTCGGGCCGCACGGCGATAAGCAAGAGTTCCGCTTTTTCATCGTGTTTCCATTTCAGAGCCTTGAGCAAATGATACCATCCGAAAGGCAAGAGTCGTCCGCGGCTTTTGCGAAGAGCGGACGAAAGGCTCCCCATCGTAATGGCCACACCCACCAATTCCCCCTTGTCATTCTCTATCACCGGCAGCATCTCCGGATTTATCAGCGGGAAATAACGGTCAACATACAGATCAATCTGGCGGTCGGACATCTCGGTATATCCGAACAAAGGCGAATAAGCCTCATTGAGCAACTGGAACACCCTGCGTCCATATCCGTTGTCAATATCTTTCTGGTTCAGCTTGCGCACATGAAGTCCGAACATCTCTTTCGAAAGGCGAGCCACCCGCGCATATTTGGCAGGGACTGTTTCGGGTATATCAATGCGTATCTGAACCCAGTCGACCTCCTTCTCATACCCCAAAGCCTCCATATGCTCCGGATAATAAGGATAATTATAGATGGTGATCATCGAACCTGTCTGGTCGAAGTCATCCACCAGCATCCCCTCCTTATCGAAATCAAATATCCCCATCGGACCCTGGATGTACTCCATGCCTCGCTCTCTTCCCCACTCTTCCACCGCAGCAAGCAAGGCCTCCGAGACATCGCGGTCGTCAACAAACTCGATAAAGCCGAAGCGCACATTCCGTGTCTTCCATTTCTCGTTGGCATGGCGGTTGATGATTCCGGTGATGCGACCCACAACTCTGCCCTCCCCATCATATGCCACAAACGGCTGCATCTCCGAGAATTCAAGTCCCGCATTCTTTTTGGGATCAAACGTATCGCGCACATCCGATTCCATATCGGGCACGTAATACGGACATCCCTCATAAAGCCTTTCCGGAAACTTGATGAAATCGTCCATTTCATGCTTGGACTGAACTTTCTTTATTCTCACATCTTTCATAATGCCAGCGAAAATACCGAACATCAAGATAATCTACAAATTTGCAAAACCTTTGAAACAATTTTGTAGAATTACGGAACAAGCCCGGCCGGAGGAAGAGGAAGGCAAGGCCCGTTTCCTCCCGGTTATGACCAAGACAAAACAAAATGAAAACTACCGGACACAAAGATGACGGTAAACGGCCGCCGAGATGTCCGCTATGATCCGCTCCGTATCTTCTGCTGACTCCTCCGAGTCTTTCACAAACACGGCTATCACATACCGTCTTCCGTCGGGCAAAGAAACGAATCCGATATCGTTGGTTCCAATCAGCTCGCCCCTCGAATTGCGGTCGCCCGTACCCGTCTTGTGCCCGACAACTGCATCCGTACCTTTCAGCGGCTTCTTCAGCCTGTTTTCTCCGGTATGGCATGTCACCATCGTTTCCTTTATGAACTGCTGATACGAATCTCCTGCAAGCTGGCGGACAAGAAACACCTCCAGCAGGCGTGCGGCAGAAAGCGGCGTGCTCCAGTTGGCGTAACACAGATCCAGATCGCGGTGCATGTCATCCTCCGTAGCGGAAATGGAGAATCCGTCAATGCCCAGCGAACGGATATACGCATCGGCAATTTCCGTTCCTCCTATATAATCGAACAAGATGTCGCAGGCATTGTTGTCACTGAGCTGCAAGGTATAAGTCAGCAGTTCGCTGACGGGAAGAGACACGTTCCCTTCCGGATGAGAGTCCCTGAGCGGACTGTACGTGTCGGGCTTCAACTGCTCTTTCTTCACCAGAATCTCCGCAGAGAGCGGCAACCCCTTCCGGTCCATAAAGTCTGCCACCGCAAGTGCCTGATGAAACTTGAAAACGCTCATCATGGGATAGCGTTCCTCATTGTTGACGGTTACCGTATCCCTCCCGTCAATGATGACCGCCACACCCACCCGGGCACGTTTCCCTTCAATTATACGGGCGATATCCTCGTGCAACGTTTCTTCTGCCACACACTGCACACAACACGAAACCAGGCAGACCAGCAATCCGAAAAATACTCTTTTCATATCCATAAGCTACAGAAAACAAAACAAAGGCAGGCCCGATGCGTATCACAAATCCGGGTCTGCCTGCAAAAATAAGGGTTTCAGCCGCTTATTTCAAATAAGTGCGGTAAAAACTTTCAATCTTGTCGAAGGGAATCTTTTCAAAATTATCGTAAAGGTCCGTATGGCTCGCTCCCGGAACAATAAGCAGTTCCTTGTTGCTGCCTTTCAGCTTCTTGAAAGCGTCTTCGCTGAAATAGCGCGAATGGGCCTTTTCGCCATGAACCACGAGCACGGCGCTGCGGATTTCATCACTGTAGGCCAGGATAGGCATATTGAGGAACGACAGCGCAGAAGTCTTGTTCCAGCCCCCGTTCGAGTTGAGCGAACGCTTGTGATAGCCGCGCGGAGTCTTGTAGTATGCATGATAGTCCTTCACGAACTGAGGAGCGTCGGCAGGCAGCGTATCGGCCACACCTCCGGCAAGCGCATACGTGCCGTTTCTGTAATCTTCCGTACGCTGGGCATTGAGCTGTTGGCGAAGTTCATAGCGTCCCCCGGCATCCATGGCATCAAAATAACCGTTTGCCGTGACGCGGCTCATATCATACATCGTAGAAGCCACCGTAGCCTTGATGCGTGTGTCGATGCCGGCAGCATTGAGCGCCATGCCTCCCCATCCGCAGATGCCGAGTATGCCGATACGTCCGGCATCCACATCCTCACGGGTAGAGAGATAATCGACCGCCGCACAGAAATCTTCCGTGTTGATGTCGGGCGAAGCCACATAACGGGGCTGTCCCCCGCTCTCACCCGTAAACGAAGGGTCGAAAGCGATGGTCAAGAAGCCGCGTTCTGCAAGTTCCTGTGCATACAGTCCCGACGCCTGCTCCTTCACCGCTCCAAACGGACCGCAAACGGCAATTGCCGCCAGTTTTCCTTCCGCATTTTTCGGCACATACAGGTCGGCCGCCAGTGTGATTCCATAACGGTTGTGGAAAACCACTTTGCTGTGATTCACTTTGTCGCTCTGCGGGAACACCTTGTCCCATTCCTGAGCCAGATTCAATTTTTCCTCCATCATTTTATTTTCATTAAGTTGTTTTTCTTGCGCAGAAAGGCTTGCCGTCCCGCACGCACAGAGCAGCAAAGCCGCACATAAAGTACCAAACGGATTTCTCATACCGGTATCTTTTAAAGAATCAGAAAGAATAACGCACCCACACGGAATTTTCACCGATACGCTTCACACTGTCCAGCTTGAGGAGAGTGGTTGGATACGAAGCGTCTTCAATGCCGTCGAATACAGCCGTCATGCCTTTGCGTCCGTCGATGCCTGCACCTATCACCACGCTTACCTCGTCCAGCAGACCTGCCTTCAGAAAAGCTCCGTTGATATGGCCCCCGCCCACAACGGCCAGCCTCTTCACCCCGAAATGCACGTTCAAGAGTTCGACGGCTCTCGAAAGATCCGCTTCTCCCCTGCCTGTTGCAATCCACGATATCCCTTGCCGGCGCAGCACTTCAAGATACTCCCTCGGCACATCCTCGCTGGTTATGACGAGGAACGGGCGTCCGTCAGCTTCGGCGGCCGGCCACTGCAGCCTTCCCTTCGAGTCAAGACCGATGGTATAGCCGTCGGCTTCGGCAGCTTTCCAGACAGACTCCCCGCCCGCCGGTGTGGCATCGGAAGGAATAAAGGAATCCGGCAGAGCATAGTGCATCTGCATCGTAACCCTTCCTGACACGTCTGAATCGCAATGCAGTTCGCGAAGAGCATCGTAATACTCATCTCCGCCGATACGCTCGGTCATGTCGCAGTCAATGCGTCCGTCGACCGATGCCATCATGTGGCAAACAATGTATGGTTTCATACGCTTAACACTTTTAGATTTACAAAGGCAAAAGTAGCGCAAAGAATCCAAAGCCACATTGCTGTAAAGCTCAAATATAGTTTCTGAAAAGTTCACCTTTCACGCGGAAACAGCGGTGGGAGGAACACCGTACTGCTTCTTGAAAGCGGTTGAGAAATGAGAAGGATTCTTGAAGCCCACTTCGGCATAAACGTCCACAATCCGCCTGCCGCCCTGCTTCATGAGTTCGTAAGCCACTTCCAGGCGTTTTCGTATGAGCCACTTTTCCGGAGTAAGGTCGCTCAGCTTCTTGAAATCGCGCTTAAACGTGGCAAGGCTGCGCCCCGTATAGTGAGCCAGATCTTCTACCGTAAACTCATACATATAATTCTTGTTCATGAAGTCGAGGATATCAATTTTCCACGATTCGTTGAAGTCAAACAGCAATGCCGCAAAACGCCTGTCGATATGCAGCAAAGCCAGCAGCCCTTCCTGCAGCTTCAGATGCATGAAATCGTCCTGCGGCTTTTCATCGGCGTCAAAATAAGGCGCCATCGAAGCAAACAGACTGGCAATCTCCGGCGTTTTCGGGAGCTTTACCGCCCGCACCTCCGGCTTGGGCATATCCGCCGCCTCCTGATACCGGTTGAGCCTGGCATACATTTCACGGAGAAAGCTGCGGGTAAAGCTCAGAAAGATTCCGCAGTAACGCTCACCCCCGCAAGGCTTCTTATACATGGTGATATGATGGTCGCGCGGAATGAAAACGCATTCCCCTTTTCCCACATGGATCTGTTCTTTCCCGTTGTCAAGCACCATCTCGCCCGAATAAACATAGTTCATGGCATATTCGTGCGAGCGGTGGATACACGCGCTCGCATTATCATAGAAAAAGCTGAAAAACACATTGTTGTAGTTAAAGATTACCTTCATGGGATCATCCTGCGCATCTGTCTGTTTCATATTTCCGATGTTTTCTGCAAAAATAGAAAATTTAAAACCTGAACGAATCTTCCACAAGGTTAAATTATACTATGCGGATAAACCTTGGGAACTGCCGTCTGTCAAAAGGACAAAAGCGCGCTAAACCAGCAAACATGATTATCAACCCTTTAAATGAAAGAACAATGAAAACAAACCGTTTATTTTTAGCTTTGGCCTTCGTTGCAGTATTGGGCGGAAGCAGTGCGTTTGCACAAAAACACGGATGGCGAGAACAACAAACCTGCCGACAAGCAGCGCAAACGTCCCACTCCGGAACAGATGATGGAATTCCAGACAAAGCGGATGGAACAGAGCCTGATGCTGGATGACAAGACCGCGGCAAAGTTCACCCCGCTTTACAAAGAATACCTTGAGGCGATGAAGGAATCCCGCGCACTCCCAAAGAACGCAAAGGATGCCAAGGAAGCCAAAAAGAAAGAACGCACCGACGAAGACATCATGAAGGCTCTGGAAGACCGCATGGACAGACAGCAGAAGATGCTTGACACGAAAAAGAAATACTTCAACGAGTTCAAGAAGATTCTGACCCCGCGCCAGTTGGAAAAGGTGTTTGCTCCGCGCCCGGAGGGATTCCGTAAAGCACCGGGCAAACCGAGAGCAGGAAAAAGAGCAGACGCTAGGCCTTGCCCCCTCTGCCCTCCCTGCCATGAGATAAACAGACACCATGCCGTCTGTCCTCCTTGCCAGAAGTAGTCCACAAGGATATCTCATCGTTTCCATAAGATATGCCGGCATCTTTTTCTGCCGGCCTTCAAAAAGAATGAAGCTTTCCGCAAAAAAGGCTGTATCTCTAAACTGAAGACAAACTTTTCTGCGGGAAGCTTCAACTTTGTCTGTCCGCCCGGACTTGCCGGGTTTCCAACGGACAAAACAGAAATTCCATATCAGATTCGCGCGAACTGCCTGTTTCCAATCTATCGCTTCAGCGCATAGCGCGCAAACATCCAGACAACCGCATATCCGACAAGAGGAACAAAGAAGGCCAGATGCATGGCGGCGTGGTCGCCTATCCATCCCATAAACAACGGACCTACGGCTCCTCCCACGGGCGACATCATCAGAAAAGAAGAAGCGCGTTTGGTATGGCTTCCGAGTCCTTTCAGCGAAAGAGCAAAGATGGTCGGAAACATAATGGCCTCAAATGCGTATCCGCAAAGCAAAGCGGCCAATGACACATGGCCTGCATCAAGCAGGACAACCAGCGTGGTGCATACAGTTCCGGTTGCGCACCAGAAAAGCATCTTCTCGGCGCGTACATGGCTCATAATCCAGCTCCCGACAAAACGTCCCACCATAAACAGTCCCAGACCTCCGAACGAGAGGATGATGGAGGCATCGCGCGAGCTCATCCACTGCTTGTCGGTCACATAATTGATGAAGAAGCTGTTGATGGAAATCTCCGCCACTTCATAAAAGAACAGGGCGGTCAGGCCGAACACGAAAAGCTTGTGCGACCACAAGCTGACTTTGCGGCCGGCATGATCCACCTCCACCTCATGCCTGATTTCCGGCAGCCTTATCCGTGAAAAGACAACGGCAACCAGCAGCACGACAACCCCCATGACCGTATACGGAAGAGCCACGTTTCCGGCCTTCATCGTCCCGTCGTCCGAAAAGAGAAGCAGGCCGGTAAGAATCGGCGCAAAGATGCAGCCCATTCCATTAAACGACTGGGCAAAGTTAAGGCGGCTCGCCGCGGTTTCCTTCGCCCCCAGTTCCGTGACATACGGATTGGCCGCCGTTTCAAGAAACACCAGCCCGCATCCGATGACGAACAGGGAAAAAAGGAAAAAGTTAAACGACATCCAATGCTGGCCGGGTATGAACAACAGCGACCCGACACCATAGAGCAGCAGGCCGAACACGACTCCTTTCCGGTAGCCGAGCCGGTTGATGAAAAGCCCGGCAGGAATGGCCATAATGAAATAGCCCATATACATGGTGGCCTGAATCAGCGCCGAATGAGTTTTGGAGATTTCCAGCAGTTCCTGAAAATGCTTGTTCAGCACGTCAAGAATGGCATGAGCGAATCCCCACAGAAAGAACAAGGAAGTCAGCAATATAAACGGCAACAGGTACTGCCTGTCGACAAAGGCTGTCCGCTGGTTTTTCATGTCCGCACGCATTATAATAAGTAAGGCAATAAGTCAGGCAAGTCGCCAATAATTACATCGGGCAACGATTCGTCCGTTTCTTCATTGCCCCATCCCTCTCCTTTGAGCCATGCAACCTTGCATCCGACTTTCTTGGCAGGCACAACGTCTTTCGAGAACGAATCGCCCACCACCAGCACATTTCCGGCAGGAAAGCCCATCGCCTCCACTCCCAGACGATAGATTGCAGGATCGGGCTTGCGCACTCCCACGACGGATGACTCGATAATGTCCGAAAAGAAGCTGAAAAGGCCGAAATCCTTCAAGATGGTCTGGATGTTTCCGTAGAAATTAGACACCAGCACCAGCCTGTAACGCCTGGACAGCGTTTCCACAACGGGACGTGTGCGCTTCAGGACTTCCAGAACATAATCATAGCAGCTTTCGGCTATGCAGGCAGCGTATTTCTTAGCGTCGGCATCCTCTCGGGAAAGCTTTCCTCCATCCACCAGAAAGTCGATCTGAATACGGGTCTTGATGCAGAGCACATCGCGGAAATTGTGTTCAGGCCTTACGAGCGGCACACGCGCCAGGGTACGTTCACCATGCACGTAGGCTTCCCGGAAACTCTGCTTGTCAACGGGAACCTGAAATTCCTCGTATTTGCTCCACAGTACTTCCGCCCAATGGCGGCTGTTGGTATCAATCGTACCGCCATAATCAAAAATCACACCTTGGATATCATTCAGTTTCTTGTTCATTTTTTTCCTTTATTTTACCGGTTCCGTTGCCGATTTTCATCAGCATCACCCCTACTATAATCCAAAACAATTCACGCACACGGGTTATCAGGCTCGTATAAATGCCGAACGCACTCGGAATGGCCAGCCCTCCCGTGGCAAGCGCAAAGCCCCCCTCACGTGTTCCCAACTGCATGGGCGAAAAGAAAAGCAGGTTGGCGAAGAGTGAGGTAAATGCCATTATCAGAATGCAGTCGAAAAAACTGACATCTGTGGTCAGAATATTCAGAATGAAATACACCTCCAGGCAGCCTACGACACGCGCCGCATACTCAAGTCCCAACGAAATATAAAACGTGCTCTTGCGCTGCTTGTGAAGCTCGGCTATCTGCGAGTCGATGCGCTCCAGGGTTTCCTTCTGCTCCTCGCCGAAGCGTTTCGCCCATTTCCCGACGAACGGCACATGGGAAAGCATCCTCAACGCGCGCACTGCCATGCCGTTCCGGTAGCCTTTCATGAAGAAATAAATAGCAAGCAGACAGAATCCGACCACAACAGCAAGCATTATTCCTATCCCCCAATTCAGCGGAGCGACAAACACATACAGAACAGACGACGTGAGCCAGAACCAGAAATGCGAAAAAATATGCATCATCACATAAAGTATCACCGAAGACGTCGCCTTGCTTACCCCCACATACGGGCTAAGCTCCATGATGCGGTAAGGCTCCCCTCCCATCAGTCCGGACGGAGTGGCATAGTTGAGGGCAAATCCGGATATGGTCAGCTTATAGACCTTCCAGAAAGAAACCCTTGCACTCTTCCCGTCGCAGATAATCGCATACCACGACCACGCATTGAGATAATAGATAAACACCCAGAGCAGAATCACCGCGGGAAGCCATCCTCCCGCCCGGCGGATATTTGCCCAAAGCTCTCCGTAATCCATGTCGAAGGTGAAAAGCATCACTACAATGGCAAAGATCCCGAAGATGTAGAATATATTGCGGAATTTTTTCTTTCATAATCCTGCGTATTTGTTATAGAGAAAGGCGCACATCGCCTCGTGACGGTGGCGCATGTATGTAAAGAGAGCGGTCATCACGATGATTTCAAACACGAAATAAAGCCACGGTTCGCCGATAAGCAACGAAACGTAAAGCGCAATGGCACGCGTATTGAATGTCAGGATATTCGTATATTTCATCAGCGGAAGACTCATGCTCCGGAACTCGTCACGAAGTTCCTGAGGAATATTGTCACCGTATTTCTGCTGCACCAACGCATAGAAGCGCTGGAAGTTCGGAGTCATCCGCTCCTGCTTGCGCGTATAGTTTCCATAAGAATACAGAAACAGCTTCCACCAGAAATTATGCTTCCAGGGCAGGCTGTAGAACAATTCCCTCTGCTGCTTGAAGTTGTCGAGCTCGCTCCCTGCCTTTCCTTTCAGGAAGAAAAGATGGATATTCCGGTAATAGTCGGCAAGCGTACACTGCTGGCTATGGCAGAATATGCCCGAAACATAAGCCAGAAGCCAGATATACACCCCCCACACCGTTCCGCTTTCGCTTCCGATGCCAAAAGGCAAAGGCTGGAAGGTGAGCCGCAGGCAGATGGCAGCATAAATGGCAAAGAACCACAAATCACCGGCAAATCCGTCGAGCATACGCCCCCAGCGCGTCTTTTTCCCTGTCATTCGGGCCAGCTGCCCGTCGCAGCTGTCGTAATGATTGGCCCACATCAGCAGGATAATGCCTATGACCGTATGCTTCATGTCGGGAAAGTAAAACATCACTCCAGCCGAAACGCCGAGGATGATCGAAAGCACTGTCACTACATTGGGGTGCACCCCGAACCGGTTGAAGAACAAAGCCCACGCATAACCGATGGGGCGGTTGAAATGAATGTCAAGAAACTCTTCTGTATCCATCGACTTGAACGAAGCCTCAAGTCCTTTCTTTTCTGCGCTCATCTTTATTTGCTGTTCAGTTTGGAAATGATACGATTATAAATGCATTCGGCTATCTTAGGCGCAGCCTCCCTGCGGCAACGCGCGAAACTGGGCCAGTCATTAAAGTCAATAATTCTTATCTCGCCGGCAGACGACACGACACAATCTCCGCCGTAAATGGGCACATTGAGTGCCTCCGCAGCACGGTTGGCATACGCCTTCAACTTGTCAAGATCAAGCGGGAAACCTCTCGCCTCTCCGTTGATGGCTTCAAGCCCGAATTTGCTGTGCGACTGCTCGGTCGGATAAAATGCATAAAAGAAGTCGGTATGCTGCACACCGTAGAACTTCACCAGGTCGCCTACGAGGTGCTCGTTCACCACCGCAACCGGTATGTGCCGCGCACGGAAATCGGCCATCACCACTTCGGCCTCTTCACGGCATTCCACATAAACCACATCTTCCTTTACCATGGCATGCGAATCGCCTCTCTTTATCCAGCAAGGATAAATGTCCGGCGTAAACTCGCCGCCGGTAGGAATGATGAAACTTTCCGGATGGGGCACGCCGCTGGCAATAAGCCGCTCCGTCATTTCCCGACGGACACAATTGTCGATTCCAAATCCTGAATTGACTACCAGCGCTCCGTTTTCTTCCAGCTCCTTCAGCCTGGAAATCGTAGCCCTGTCACGGGCCATGTCAAAAATGAAGTCTGCCTGGATGTGCTGAGCCACAAATTCTTTTTCTGGGAACAATGTGACTTCGCATCCTCTCTTCGCCAGCTCTTCTGCCGTTTCTCTGAAAATAGCCGCATCATTCCCCACATGATTCGGAGAAAACTCGTTTCCTCGGCTCACGCCTACAACCCGAATCTTTTTCCCATTCTTCTGCATGGTTATCGATTATTTATCTTCTTCTTTTTTCTTATTCGTTTACAAGTCTGTCACTTGCCGTTCAAAAAAGCCTCTGCCTTCACGATGTCGCCGGCATGATCCACGTCCAGTATCTTTGAAAATGGATAAGCCTCCAGCTTCAGGCCGTCTGCAACCAGCTGGCGCTGGAAATTACGCATCCGGGCCATCCCGTGACTGATACAATACTCCAATGTACCGATTGCCTTCGGTGTCAGACAATAAATGCCTCCCGAAATATATTTTGTGCCGGGCATCGCCGAATCATAGAATCCGGTTATCGACAGGTCTTCGTCTGTCCCGATATACAAAGGCTTCTCGTCGTCGATATAATCTGTGACGGCCATCATCCCGTCTTTGCCGGAAGCCTTGAAAGCCCGGATAAATTCCGAGAACTCGTCTTCCCGGAAAATGGTATCGACCGTAGTCAGACAAAAGCGGTCTTCCCTGAGATACGGGCTAAGTTCATAAAAGCTGTGCATGGAACTGGGAGTCGTCTTTACGATCACTCTCAAAGGGACTTCCGACTTTTGTTCCAGCTCGGCCAGATGAGCTTTTGTCAACGGCACTTCATTGTTGATTATAACGACCACTTCGTCTGCCCCGTTCTCGGCAAAGACATGAATCAGGCGGTCGATCATAGCCGTTCCGTTCAGCTGCACCAGCGGTTTGGGCAGCTTCACTCCTTCCTGTGAAAGCCGGGATCCTTCCCCGGCTGATATTATCGCAAACTTCATATCAATCTTCTTCCGGTACATCAAGCTGTTTCAACTTGTCGCTGTCGTCTTTCTTCTCGTAATATTGCTTGCGCAACGGACGCGCAGAAATCTCTTTCTCCAGAACCCGGTTGCGGAACACGTCAATAGCCAGATATACAGCCTGACGGAAAGAGTTCTCCGATGCGATTCCCTTTCCTGCAATGTCATAGGCCGTGCCGTGAACCGGAGCGGAACAGACAACCGGAAGACCCGCCGTGAAGTTCACTCCGTCTGCCATAGCCAGCGTCTTGAACGGAATCATTCCCTGGTCATGATACATGGCAAGGATGCCGTCGAAACGGGAGAAGCTGCCCGAGCCGATAAGGCCGTCGGCCGGATAAGGCCCGAAGCACTGGATTCCCTTCGCCACCATCTCGGACAGGGCGGGTGCTATCACCTCCTTTTCTTCGGCGCCGGTCAAGCCATCGTCACCGGCATGAGGGTTCAGGCCCAGAACGGCAATCCGCGGCGAATCAATTCCAAAGTCCACTTTCAGCGAGCGGTGAAAAGCCATGATCTTTTCGGCCAGCAGTTCTTTGGTCAGCGTCTTTGGAATCTCACGCACCGGAATATCTTCCGTGGCCAGCGCCATGCGGAAATCCCGCTTCACCAGAACGGTCAGAGCTTTCCGTCCGCCGCCGACCCGTTCCTGAAGAAAAGCGCCATGGCCCGAAAAGCCGGACGAATCGGCCTGCACGGACTGTTTGTTTGCAGGCGCGGCAACCAGCACGTCGAACAAGCCTTCCTGGTATTCCTCCACCGCTTTCTCAAGAGCGGCAACGGCAGCCTTGCCCGCTTCGGGCGTCGGTTTCGAAAGTTCAACCTTCAGCTCCTCATTGATGCAGTTCACCACATTCACCCGTCCGTCCTGCACATCCGCAGCCGTATTGACGATGCTGAAGTTTGCAGGAATGTCCATCGCCTTCCGGTGATAGGCAGCCACCTTGGGAGAGCCGTAAATAACCGGCGTACAAAGCTCCAGCATCGCCGGATCAGAGAATGTCTTGAGAATCACTTCATAGCCGATTCCGTTGATATCTCCGTGGGTAATACCCACTTTAATTCTTTTACCTTCCATATTTAAATTCTTGTATTACTCTGAGTCAATGTTCTGCCGCTTTGCCGTAGAAAGCATTCCGCAGGCGGCAAATATGTCTTCCCCTCTGGAAGCCCGGATCGTGGAAAAAATCCCGTGCCCCGTCAGATAGTCGCGGAAAGCCAGCATCGTTTCCGGTTCGCTCCCTTCAAGGTCTGCACCCGGAATGGCGTGGAAACGGATCAGGTTGATCCGGCAGTCCAGTCCGCGGAGAAGCTTCACCAGCTCTTTCGCATAGACCATGCTGTCGTTCACTCCCTTGAACATGATGTATTCGAACGAAAGGCGGCGCTGCTTGCTGAAGTCGTAGCGGCGCAGCTCTTCAACAATCTCGGCAATCGGATAAGCCTTTTCCGCAGGCATCAGTTCTTTTCTTTGCGCCGGGAACGGCGAATGGAGGCTGATGGCCAGGTGGCAGTCGCTCAAATCAAGAAAACGCCGAAGCCCCTTGCGCAGGCCGACCGACGACACCGTAATCCGTTTCGGACTCCATCCGTATCCATAGTCCGACGTAAGCACATCCAAGGCGCGGAGCACCTCGTCGAGATTGTCAAAAGGTTCGCCCATGCCCATAAACACGATGTTTGTCAGCGTGTCGCGCTCGGGCACGGAATAAATCTGGTTCAGAATCTGGGCGGCGGTCAAATCTTGCGCAAACCCCTGCTTTCCAGTCATGCAGAACTTGCAGTTCATCTTGCATCCCACCTGCGAAGAAACGCACAAGGTGGCCCTTTCGTCTTCGGGTATGTAAACCGTTTCCACAAAATTCCCCTCCGAAACAGAGAACAAGTACTTCACCGTCCCGTCGGCCGAACGCATCTCGTGAACAGGAGCGCTGCATCCGATTTCATAAGACGCTTTCAGCAGTTCGCGGTTCTTCAACGAGAGATTGGTCATTTCGTCAATCGAAGAAACCTTCTTTCCATACATCCACGACGCTATCTGACCGGCCGTAAATTTGGGCATGCCCAAACCGAGCACAATCTCTTTCAATTCATCCAACGTTCTCCCTAACAGAGGAGTCTTTGCCATAGTCGTTCTGTTTTAATTCACGTATATGAACATCTGCATTTCCGGCCAAAAAAACAAGCCGTCATCTTGATTAAAATGAGCCGTTATCTTAATTAAAATGAGCCGTTATCTTTTCAGCACCTTGGGAAGGCCCTGCAAATGCAGACATTCAATTTCATATAATTAGCGTACAAAGTTAGAGAAAAATAAGATAATTCCCTATCTTTGTCTGTATAAAATGTATTTAACATGAAAAAAAAACGATTACTTGTTTTCTTTTTCTATCATACTGACAACCAATTCAATAAACTTCTGAACAGTTTATTGTCGCACCCCTATATAGACCAGATATACCTACTTACGGGGCAAAAGGAAGCGGCCGAAGCTGCCTGCCCTCAGTGCCGGACGCTCCCGCTGGATTCGTTTGAACAAACCGGGACCATACGCCAGATAACCCTCCATGCAAAAACGCCCTATACCTTATTATATACGGCACTGCAGCCGCTCGAACTGGGCGAGCAGGCACTCGAACGGATGTGCGACTACCTGAGCGCGCCGGAAAGCGTGATGGTCTATGCCGACCATTACCAGATTCTCAACGGAGAGAGGCAGCCTCATCCCGTCATCGACTACCAGCCGGGGAGCGTTCGCGATGATTTCGACTTCGGCCCGCTGATGCTCTTCAAAACCGATGCGCTTGCAAAGGCATCAGACCGTATTCTCTCCCAGCCCGAATATCAGTACTCGGCCCTGTATGCCTTGCGGCTGGCATTGTCTGAACAAGGCGAGCTTACCCATATCAGCGAATATCTCTATACCCGCGCAGAAGATGACGCCAGAAAGTCGGGCGAAAAACAGTTCGACTATGTAGATCCCAGAAACAGGGCTGTCCAACTGGAACGCGAAACGGCTTTCACCTATTATCTGAAAAACATAAGGGCCTATCTGCCGCCAGCCGGAAAGCTGATAGCTCCGGAAGAAGAAGACTTTGCATGCGAAGCGTCAGTCATCATTCCGGTACGAAACAGGGAAAGAACCATAAAAGACGCCATACGCTCGGCACTCGGCCAGAAAACAACCTTCCGCTACAACGTCATCATCGTCGACAATCATTCGACCGACGGGACCTCCGGATGCATTGACGAGTTTGCCGGCGACCCGAGGGTGATTCACCTGATCCCCTCACGCCACGACCTCGGAATCGGCGGATGCTGGAACATGGCCGCCAATCATCCGCAATGCGGACGCTTTGCCGTGCAACTGGACAGCGACGACCTGTACAGCGGACCGGACACCTTGCAGCGCATTGTCGACAAGTTCTACAAAGAGCGTTGCGCAATGGTCATCGGCTCTTACCGGATGACAGACTTCAATCTGGAAACCCTGCCTCCGGGAATCATTGACCATCAGGAATGGACCGACACGAACGGACACAACAATGCGCTCCGCATCAACGGTCTGGGAGCGCCGCGCGCTTTCTACACTCCCCTGCTCCGACAGATACGGGTGCCAAACACCAGCTACGGAGAAGACTACGCATTGGGGCTGGCCTTTTCACGCGACTACCGCATCGGACGCATCTATGACGTGCTTTACCTCTGCAGGCGGTGGGAAGGAAACTCCGATGCCAACCTGAGCATCGACAAGGTCAACCGGAACAACAGCTACAAGGACAGTCTGCGCACGCTTGAAATCCGCCGCAGGAAAGACAAGGTATCACGACCGATGTCATATCTCTACCCTGCAAGCAATGTGTCGGGAGAAACGTTTTTCGCCTCCCAGTTCGACAAATGGGAACAGGCGCGGAACAACCACGAAGCGCTCAGCCGCATACACGTGCGCCATTTCAGTCTGAACGGAAACGAAATCCAGGTACAGTTCAACCCGGCAAGAGCCGTGTCCTCCTTCGCAAAAACAGACCGGGCATCGGTCAACGCGCGCCCGTGCTTTCTCTGCATCAGCAACAAGCCGGAGCTACAGGACAGCATCCGCATCGAACTGGACGAAGCCTTCAGCCTCCGGGTCAATCCGTACCCCATCCTTCCGGGGCACCTCACGCTCTCAAGCGAGTGCCACGAATGGCAGACACTTGCAGGAAAAGAATCGCGCCAGCTTCCCGGAAGACTGACAGACTGGCTGGAGAAACATTTCGAAAAGGGATATACCGTATTCTATAATGGAGCCGGATGCGGCGCTTCGGCACCCGACCACTTCCACTTTCAGGCAGTCCGCCAAAAAGATGTGCCTTTCATCCGCCAGTGGAACAGACTGCTTTCCGGAGCCACCCAATGCGGATACGAGCGTCTGGAAGACGGCAGCTCGTGCATTGCCTACGCGATAAACGGATATATATGTCCGGTGCGCGCTTTCGTGACAGACAAGGGAACAAATTCCAGCAGCAGACTGATATCAGACTATCTGCGGACACTCCCCGTACACGAGGGCGAAACAGAACCCCGCTACAACCTGTTTGCATGGAAAGACGAACAGCATGGGTTTGTCACCGCTTATTTTCCACGCTCCGTCCACCGCCCGCAATGCTACTATGCCGAAGGAGAAGCCCAACTTCTCATCAGCCCGGGGGCCCTGGACATGGCAGGCATCGTCGTTGCCGCAAGAAAAGAAGATTATGAAAAAATTACAGAAGAAGACCTTCTGAAAATCTATCAGGAGGTATCACTTTAAGCTTATGAAAGAACCGGAAATAAATGTAGGCATCGTCAATGCCCTCGAAATAAACTTCACGCTGAACGCCAAATACATAGCCAAAGGAGAAACCGTAGAAGGGCAACAAAAGGTAAGTTTCGAAGAAGGAGGCATACTGTGGAACGGAAACCTTTATCAGGAACTGACATTCACGCCATTGGAGGAGAATGCCTCATTCTCTTTGTATGATGTCACCATCGGCATCAACTTCCATTGGGAACAGCAGGAAACGCAAACGTTTCTCGGATCGCTCCGGCTGACAGTTGACGAAGGCAAAATAACTGCAATCAACCAGGTGCCGGCAGAAGAGTATCTGACCAGCGTCATCTCGTCGGAAATGAACGCTGCTTCCGCCCTGGAGTTTCTGAAAGCCCACGCCGTAATATCACGGAGCTGGCTGCTGGCACAGATAGAGAAGCGGAAATCGCTCAGCAAGAAGCACGACGGCTTTTTCTCGTTCATTAAGACCGATACGGAATATATCCGGTGGTACGACCGTGAAGACCATACGATCTTTGACGTATGTGCGGACGACCACTGCCAACGGTACCAGGGAATTACCCGCGCTTCAAACCGCAGTGTGGCCGAAGCCGTGAAAGCAACCCGCGGACAGGTGCTCATGTACAAGCACGCTATCTGCGACTCCCGGTTTTCAAAATGCTGCGGAGGAGCAAGCGAAGAATTCAACTATTGCTGGGAAGACAAGTCGTATCCTTATCTTACGGCCGTGCGCGACACGGAAAAAGAATCACACCTGCCCGACCTTACCGATGAAAAGGAAGCGGAACACTGGATCAGAAGCACTCCCGAAGCGTTCTGCAACACGCATGACAGCAGGATCATCGCACAGATACTGAACAACTACGACCAGCAAACCGACAATTTCTACCGGTGGAAAGTGCGCTACACGCAAGAAGAACTGGCTTCTCTGATCCGCCGGAACACGAAATGCGACTACGGATGCATCATCGACCTGATACCGGCAGAGCGGGGAAAGTCCGGAAGAATCAGCAAACTGAAAATTGTCGGGACAAACAAGACGCTGGTCATCGGAAAAGAATTGGAGATCCGGCGTGTCCTTTCTGAAACGCATCTGTTCAGTTCGGCATTCGTTGTCGACAAGGGACCGGAAAAGGAAGGCGTTCCCGAATGGTTCGAACTGACCGGCGCCGGATGGGGCCACGGAGTCGGACTCTGCCAGATAGGAGCTGCCGTAATGGGCGAAAAAGGCTACAACTATAACGAAATCCTGCTCCATTACTACAAGGGGGCGGACATCAGAAAACTGTATTGAAAACATGAAAGCACGCATAAAGAGCATTTCTCCCTGGGCATGGGTGCCTACCCTCTATTTTGCCGAAGGACTTCCGTATGTAGCCGCAATGATTCTCTCGCTGGTGATGTACAAACGCATGGGAATTTCCAATACGGACATAGCCCTCTATACCAGCTGGCTCAACCTGCCATGGGTTATCAAGCCGCTTTGGAGCCCGTTCGTCGATTTGCTCAAAACCAAACGCTGGTGGATTGTCAGCATGCAGCTATTGCTAGGGGCCGGACTGGCGGGCATAGCCTTCACCATCCCCACAGACCGTTTTTTCCAGCTCACTTTGGCCGTTTTCTGGTTACTGGCATTCAGCTCCGCCACACACGACATTGCTGCCGACGGATTCTACATGCTCGGTCTGACCAGCCATCAGCAAGCATTGTTCGTGGGCATCCGCAGCACGTTCTACCGTTTTGCCACGATAGCAGGCCAAGGGCTTCTGATCATGCTGGCTGGATTTCTTGAAAAGACAAGCGGAAGAATCGACTATGCATGGAGCATCACATTCTTTATCCTTTCCGGCATGATTCTGGCTCTGTGGCTCTACCACTCGTTTCTTCTTCCCCGCCCGGCAGACGACTGCCCGGCACAGGCCGGAATACGGGCGCGGAACATTCTGTACGGATTCGGCGAAACAATCGCATCCTTTTTCCGCAAGAAACAGGCTCTGGCAGCCATTCTTTTCATGCTGCTCTACCGGCTGCCCGAAGCGCAGCTGGCCAAGATGGGAATCCCCTTCCTGCTTGATCCGCCCGAAAAAGGAGGACTGGGAATGACTACCGCACAGATAGGATTTTCGCAAGGAACACTCGGGGTCATCGGACTGACTTTAGGCGGGATACTTGGAGGAATAGCCGTGTCCCGACACGGACTGAAACGCTGGCTATGGCCGATGGTATGGGCCATTTCCCTCCCCGACATCGTTTATGTATACATGAGCTATGCCCTTCCTTCCAGCCTGTGGATCATCAACAGCTGCATATTCATCGAACAGTTCGGCTACGGATTCGGATTCACCGCCTACATGCTTTATTTGATTTATTTTTCAAAAGACGGGAATCACAAGACTTCCCACTATGCCATTTGCACGGCTTTCATGGCACTGGGCATGATGCTTCCGGGCATGATTGCCGGATGGATGCAAGAAACTTTAGGATACCGGCTTTTCTTTGTCTGGATTATGGCCTGCACGCTCGCCACTTTCGGTGTAACCGCCTTGCTGAAGATTGACCCGGAATTCGGAAAGAAATGAAAACATTCAAACGTTCTTCACCATATCCTTTACAAACTGAATGAAGTTGAGAGCGGTATCCGCTTCTTGCCCTTGGGCGGAAACGAAACAGAAATGGCGTTTGAAGCGGAGGCCGTCCACATCGACAACCCGGAACTCTCCCGAACGAAGCTCACGGTCGACAGCAAACACCGAAACGATTCCCATGCAGTCACTGTAACGCAGAAACGACTTGATGCTCTCGGTGCTGCCCAAATACATACGCACGTTCAGTGACGAAAGTTTCAGTCCTTTTTCCGACAAAGCCATTTCAATGGCGTCAAGCGTTCCCGAACCGCGCTCACGCAATACCAAAGGCATACGGACAAATTCCTCCAGCGACAGTTCCTCAGGAACATTCCACTTGCCCGAACAACATGCCACAGGAACCAGCTCATCACACAGGAACGGTTCGTAACGGAGATTAGGAACGCGGAACACCCCTTCCACCATCCCGACATCAATGCTGTTTTCCTGAAGCGCATTCTCTATATGGCGGGAATTCATGTCGATAAGCGACACATTTATTTTCGGATACCGTTCTGTAAACCTTGCCAGCACGGGCGGAAGCACATAACGCGAAATGGTAGTGCTTGCCCCCAGCCTCAACTCCCCGGCACACTCGTTGTTAAGCTGATGCATATCGTACTCAAGCTTGCGGTACTCGGCAAGAATCCGTTCGCAATGCTCCATGAGCACACGCCCAGCCTCGGTCAAAGAAATTGTATTTCCCTTCCGGTCAAACAGGCGCACCTGATACATGCTTTCCAGTTCATGCACATGCCTGGTCACGGCCGGCTGGCTGACAAACAGTTCCTGCGAAGCCTTGGTGAAGCTCAGATTCTTCGCCACACTGTAGAATGCCTTCAATCGGAAATCAGACATGACTCTCCCGCTTAAAGTTCATCAGCACGGATGCCCAGCGACTGAAGCACAGCGTATCCCAGCATCTCAAACTGCCATCTGGCAGAAAGCTGCGACGGCGGATTCATGCCGAACAGCGTTGCTTTATCTTTCTTCTCCCACTTGCTGACCTCATCGGCTGCCTTGCTTCCATAAGCTGGTTCATCGGGAACAACCCCAACACACTGCGCTTCTTTCGACTCGCCGATAATCCGGAGCGACTCGATGAACAAAAATCTTCACGCGAGGCCATGCCTGAAGGCTGGAAACTATAGATGGAGAACTCTCCCAACCGGCTTTTGAAAGCCACATCATGCAATTCCTTGCCTAAATCCGACGGTTCACAGAAGTTCATCCGCCTGGTGCTTCCGTCATAAATAAATATGACCTGTATCTCATTTTCTCCGGGCTGCACTCCGGCATCCAAAGCCAGGCATTCAAGCAGCAATGACAAATCCGCTTTCGGAAGTTCACGATTCACCAACGGCGCAAAATGGCGCGCCATATCATTTCCTACACGATTCAGGCAGGCAGCGTCTATCAAAAGGACATTCGGGGCAAAAGTTATTTTTTCCATATATCGCATTTTTGAGCGGATAAAGATACAATTATTTATGAAGATGGGCAAATCTGCTTTGCAAACCCACGCAAACACGCACCGCTCCCTAGAGTTTTAAACGACAGGCTTTTAGTCCCAACGGGCAAAATGTGCATCCATTTTTCCAGCAACCGGCCGAAACAGTTTCATCTCTTTCCCGAAAATGAAGTTAAAAAAACGCCTGCCATCCCGCAACATTTTCAAAAACGTTCAAATAATATTTACAAAAATCTCACATTACACAGAAAAATAAATACTAAAAATCACAATTTATTCATTTATTTTGACATATTGCTTGTTAATATTTTTCTACGAAAGAATATTGTCAGATAAAATATATTTGTATATTTGCAACAACTTAACTACTATAAATTCATTATTGCATAAAATTAAGTCTAGACAAAATACTATAAAAAACAGTATACTGTATCAATAAATCAGAGTGTAAAAACTAAAGTTTAACTTCAAAACGACACGAGCATGAGAAATTATGTACACATGTTTAGAGAGTACCCACGAACGACCATCCTGTGGAGTATGCTCTTTGTTTCCACGTCTGTCATTGCCGGCACAAATCCAATCCCGGCAGAAAACCAAGCCGTTGCAGCATCAAAGGTGCAACAGCAATCCAAGAAAGTTACGATAAGCGGCGTTGTCACCGATGCAAAGGGGGAAAGCATCATCGGGGCCTCAATAGCAGACAAAAACAATCCGCGCGTCGGAACGATTACCAACATGAACGGTGAATATATCTTGACGGTAGCGGAAAACACAGAACTTACCATAAGCTACATCGGCTACAATACCATTACAATCAAAGTTGTCCCGGGGAAGACAAAATATGACATCAAGCTGGAAGAAAGCTCGCATGAACTAGACGAAGTTGTCGTTGTAGGATACGGTGTCCAGAAAAAGGAAAGCCTGACTGGAGCTATGGCAACACTGAAACAGGAAAAGCTGGCTGACATCACCACGCCTAATGTCGAGAACATGCTGAACGGCAAGATTTCAGGCGTATACGTTGCTCCCGGTTCCAGCCAGCCCGGCTCAAACGGAGCCGTACAGATCCGCGGACGCGCCACGTTGAGCGGAAGCACCTCGCCCCTGTGGGTTATCGACGGCGTAATTGTGGGTGAAGATCCCGGTGTGCTGAACCCTTCAGACATTGAAACACTTACAGTGCTGAAAGACGCTGCATCAACCGCCATCTTCGGTTCGCAAGGCGCAAACGGTGTCATCGTGGTCACTACAAAAGCCGGCAAAGTGGAAAAAATGACTGTAAACGCCTCCGTTAAGCTGGGTATAAGCCGACTGACAACCGGCAACATGAAGATGATGAACGGTGCGGAACTTTATGACTACTACGCTTCGTTTCCCAATCAGGAAGACATCACATTCAGCCGTTATAATTCGGACCTGCGGAACGCTGACTTCAGCTGGTGGGATCTCGCCTCACAGTCAGGTTTCACTCAAGACTATAACATTTCGCTTTCGGGAGGCAACGAAAAGATACGCTCCTATTTCTCACTGGGATATTACGACGAATCGGGCGCAGTAAAAGGATACGACTATACACGCTACAGTTTCCGCTACCGCACCATATACCAGCCCGTCAAATGGCTGACAATCAAGCCTAACGTTTCAGGGTCAATGATCGACACATACGATGCGCAATATGACGTAACGTCAATGTACACCATGTTCCCGTGGGACAGCCCGTATGATGAAGAAGGCAATCTGGTGCCGGACCGCTACAGCGGCTGGGTAGACTCGTCAGATACGAACTACCTCAACGCGCTTGCCAACGGCGACCATACGGACTACAAGACTTACGAGTTCTCCGGAAACTTTGACTTTGACATCAAGTTCACAGACTGGCTGACATTTACTTCTGTAAACAGCTACCGCTACAGAGGCTACTACTATTCGCAATACACAGACCCCAACACCGACAGCGCTTCGGGTGTTCAGGGACGTGTGAGCGAATACCAGAGCAACTCCACGCGTCTGTACACCAACCAGTACCTGACTTTCAACAAGCTTTTCGGCAAGCACTCCGTACAGGCATTGCTGGCCTATGAGTTCCTCTCTACGCGCGACAAAGCCATTTCGGCTACTGGTACGGGACTTATATCCGGCGTGGGCGTGCTTGACGCTACATCTACTCCAGAAGCCGTAGGCGGAAGCCTGACTGAATGGGCCAAACAGTCTTATTTCATGAAGGCCAACTATGCTTACGACGGCAAATATCTGGCCGAGGTCTCAATCCGCCGCGACGGCGCGTCAAACTTCGGAGCAAACAACAAATACGGTAACTTCTTCTCAATCAGTGCAGGATGGAACATCCATCAGGAAAGCTGGTTCAATGCCCCATGGGTGGATATGCTGAAGCTCCGTGCTTCTTACGGTTCGGTAGGAAACATTCCCTATGCACGTTATCCGTCGTATGACCTTTATTCTGCTTCCGCAAACTATAACGGAACGCCTGCCCTGCTGATCAGCCAGGTAGGAAACAGCAACTTCACATGGGAAACAACCTACACCGGCGGAATCGGTATCGATGCCAACTTCTTCAAGAACCGCCTGCGCCTGGTATTTGACTACTATAACAAATATACGAAGAACGCTCTGTATCAGGTGCCTGTATCCGGCCTGACTGGCGTGACCAGCCGCTGGCAGAATGTGGGCGAGGTCAGCAACAAAGGTATCGAACTGACCATCGGAGGCGATATCGTCCGCACGAAAGACTGGTTGTGGAGCGTAGACCTGAACTTGGGACACAATGTCAACACGGTAGAGAAACTGTACGGTGACGACCCGGATCTGACGATCATAGGCGGAGGAGGAAACGACACGAACATTGCCGGAGCCGCAGACAAAGTGCTGAAGGTGGGATACGGAACCGACTGCTATTACCTGCGCGAATCGAGTAGGAGAAACGGGATTATTTCCCGTTTCGACCTCTCACACCACCGTGCGTACCGTTCGGTACACGGCGGTTCATTAAACATGATGTTCTTACATAATAATATTCGGACATGGGTATAAAGCCAAGTCCTTTCAGATACTCGCTCGTCATGATTGTACTCAACGCTGTGGAAGCGATACGTACAGCTCCTTTCCGAGTTTTAGCTACCGTCAGTGCAACCCATTCGGGTATATCAAACTGCTTCAGTTTCTTGATACGTGTGCGGATAAACTGCCATTGTTTCCAAATATAGGTTCGCAACCGAATCCGTATCCATCCGTCCAGCCTTGCAAGAAAGGTCTTGCATCCAGCTATACGGAAGTAGTTTATCCATCCCCGTGTAACCATGTTCAACTCTTCCAGCACTTGCTGTATGCTGACTCCACGGTTGCGTTTGGTTATCGCACGAATCTTTTCTTTCAACTGTTCTTTCGGACGCTCAGACACCCGGGGTATGCAACCGCCTTTCTTGTAACGGAATCCGAAACCGAGCAAATGGCATTGGTCGGGACGGCTGATTTTACTTTTCTCTCGGTTTACACGCAAGAGGAGTTTATCCTCCAGAAATCGTGTAACGCTCTGCAATACCCTTTCCGCTGCACGCTGGCTTCTGACATAGATACTGCAATCATCCGCATAGCGGACGAAACTGAGTTTCCGCTTCTCCAGCTCTTTGTCCAGCTTGTCAAGCAGGATGTTGGAGAGTATGGGACTTAACGGGCTGCCTTGCGGAGTGCCCTTCGTGCGCAGACTGACCAGACCGCCCTCCATTATACCTGCTTGCAGGTATCGCCTGATAAGTTTCAGTAATGGCTTGTCCGTAATACGTTCGCGGAGGATGGACATCAGCTTGTCGTGATTCACACGGTCGAAGAACTTTTCCAAATCCATCTCCACTACCTTACGTTTACCGTTTTCAAAGTACTCCAGCGCACGTCCCACAGCTTGGTGGGCGGAGCGTCCCGGACGAAATCCGAAACTGCTTTCACTGAAACTTCCGTCATACAGCAGGTTCAGCTTTTGGGCTATTGCCTGTTGTATCAGACGGTCGGTAACGGTAGGTATGCCCAGCATACGTTTCCCTCCGTTGGGTTTCGGTATCTCCACCTTACGGACTGCACAGGGAATATATGTACCGCACTGTATCTGCGACTTGATGGCAGACCAGTTCTTCCATAAGTGGTCATGGAGTTCGTCCACTCCCATACCGTCAATGCCTGCCGCTCCCTTGTTGGAAACGACCTGTCTGTAGGCGGCCCTCATGTTCCCGGCACTCAATATTTCTTCGAGCATACTGTTTCTCTTTATTTATTATGTTATACACTTGGTCGTATTCTTCCATATATGCAAGAGAATGCTATGCACTTGCCTGTCGCCCTTTCTGTTTCCAACATACTCTCTCGACAGGAAGCCCCCTTTCGGGATTGGCTGCTTTCTACGCATCCGTCTTAATACATAGTTGTCAGACCGTTTAATGTTCATCCCTTCACTCCGGCAGTCGAAGCTACTATGGAATCTGCTGACTTCTTCCGGCAAATCTTGTTTCAACCACGCCTGTTACGAATACGTGTCCAGAAGACCTCCCCCGTTAAGAACAGCAACTTTCATCCCATCCATCTGCCGAATTTACATATACAAGTTTCGGATAGTTATCGGACTTCATCTTGACATGCAGACTCGTCCACTTGTATATGCCTTATATCCGGTTTCTGTGCGTCAGACCGGGACTTTGCCTCCGGCTTCCTTCGGATTCCCCTCACGGTGGACACCCTTGCCCTTGGCTAACGATTCCTACTATCAAGGCTCGTTCGGGACTTACACCCTATAGTTGTTGCCCATGCAGGGCAAACATGGGCAGGCGTTGACCCCGAAACCGGATCACCGCTATGGTACGTGAACGATGAAGAAGGCAGCCGTGAAACGACAAGCAACTACTCGGAAGCCAACCAGGTGATAACCGAATCCACTTCGCCCGACCTGTTCGGCGGATTCAACACGTTCGTGCAATGGAAGAACATTGACCTCAGCGCTTCATTCGGATTCTCCATCGGCGGCAAGATCTACAACTATGCACGTCAGGAGTACGACTCCGACGGAGCTTATACCGACCGCAACCAGATGAAACTGATGGACGGATGGAGCCGCTGGGAAAAACCGGGCGACATAGCCACCCACCCGCTGGCAAGCTACGGAAACGACAGCAACTCCAACAGCGCATCAACCAGATACCTGGAAGACGGAGATTACCTGAAGCTCCGGTCGCTGTCTATCGGATATAACCTGAAGCTGCCCAAATATTACATCCAGAACATGCGCATCTACTTTATGGCTGAGAACGTGTTCACCATAACAGGATTCTCAGGCATTGACCCTGAAATTTCAGCATCTTACGACGAAGATACAGGCACATACAAGTCGATAGGTACGGCCAATATCTCGTATCCTACTACCCGCAAATTCATGTTTGGCATCAACTTAACTTTCTAAACAGCGATTTTATGAGAAACAACATATTTACTTCAATAGTTCTGACCTCGGCCCTGATTGCCGGAGGTTTAAGCTCGTGCGACCTAGACCGTTTCCCCACCAGCAGCGTGGCATCCGAACAGGTCACATCAAATCCGTCTGAAACATTAAGCAGCCTGATTGACGGAGCATATGCGCAGTTAAAGACATGGTCCGACCCGATGCACCGCCTGGGAGAATACGCAGGTGACAATATGATGATCCGCGGCTCATCCACCGACGATTTCTACGAGTTCATCACATTCTCGCGCACTCCGGACAACTACCGCCTGCAGAATTTCTGGGACTACGGCTACAAGGCCATTGCCCAAGCGTCAAACATCATCGACATGATAGGCGAAACCGAAGATGCTAAAATCCTCAGTCAGTTGGGCGAATGCCACTATATCCGGGGCATGATGTATTTCTACCTGTGCCGTGCGTTCGGCCGCCCTTATTACCAGAGCCCGGAAACGAATCTGGGAGTGCCCATCGTCAACGGAACGCCTGATGACATGGACAACCTGAGCCTGCCCGACCGGTCTACGGTGGAAGTAACCTACCAGCAGGCCATCTATGACTTGCGAATAGCCGAAGCGACACTGACCCGCGACGACGGCCCTGCCTATGCCTCCAAAGAAGCAGCCCAAGCCATGCTTTCGCGCATCTATCTGTATATGAGCGGCACTTATGAAAGTCCGAACACAACCTATGCAGATTCGGCACGCTATTATGCCGATGCAGTAATCAACTCCGGACAATACACGTTGGCCTCACGCGATGACTATATGAATTCGAGCCGGACAACTCCGGAGAACTACTCCGAAGACATATTCGTCGTAAAACGGCTTGCCAGCGAATTTTCAGGATATGATTACTACTATACTGTCGGTGGGATGTACTCGAACATCGGAGGAATGGGCTGGGGAGAGATGTACGCCAGCGCCAAATACCTTGAGCTGCTGGACGAAACGGGCCGCAACGACTGGCGTCCGGATCAGGAAAACATCGTGGATGTCCGCGCCGCCTTCATCGAGCCGCAATACGAGCAGGATGACGACGGAAACTACACGGAAGTGTTCCGCTTCATCACTCCCAACTCGGCCAATACGGGATATATCTACAAACAACTGACGGTGAACGCCGATCATACGTCATGCACGGAGGGAGAAGAAACTTACACGCTGACTCCCACTGACGGAAGAGATTCCGATGAAGAATACTACACCATCAATTACGGCGGCGTTTCATACACGGGAGTCATTGACTATTACATCACTCTCAACAACGGCTACCCTGAGTTCTATATCACGAAATGCTCGCGCGAGGATGGTCTGGATTCACAGCTCCATTCGCCCATCATCTCCCGTCTGGACGAAATGTATCTTAACCGTGCCGAAGCCTATGTGAAAATGGGAAACATCAATGAGGCAATGAACGATGTCAATACCATCCGCGGGCGTGCCATTACGGGAGGCGAATACGATGCAAGCGAGTTCAATGCAACCACGGCATCGGAACTGGTCGACAAGGAACGCCAGCTGGAACTTGCATATCAGGCAGAACGCAGCTATGACGTGTTCCGCAACGGTGATTCGCTGGTTAGAAGGTATCCGGGTCCGCACAATGCGACGGAAGACATCCCGGCTACGGACTATCGCGTGGTTTACTTCATCCCGCAATCAGCTATCGATGCCTATCCAAGCGGCTCTACACTGACTCAGAATCCGACAAGCAACTGATGGCATGAACGATGACACGGCAACGAATGCACTGATTTTTGCCTGCAAAACATTCCGACACAGCGGATAAGGCTGTATTGAAAGGAATGTTTCTACGCAAAGTCATGAGATCAAAGGACGGTCTGCATCCGAAAGCAGACGCTTCCCCGCGATTTCATGACTTTGCCTCTTTATGGCTAAAAGCCGGAGAGTTCCGGAAAATCTGCATCTCCAGTCTGAAGACTTTATTGGAAAATTTAAACGACAGGCTCTAATATCAACACCATCCAGATTGGCAACCGTTGGCATAAATGTTTTATCTCTATTTATGCCGATAACAGGATAGTTACGACCGGCCGTATTCCTTTCGTCACACCACTCGATATAGTCCCCGATCCGGCCCCATTTTACACTGCCACTTCCCATATCACACCTCCTCTTTTCCATGCTGTTCCATAAAGAATCGTTTCTGCTGTTCGATTTCTCGGCGCAGTTCCTCTTCGGTAGGCATATATGTCATATACTTAGCGGCAAAAATCTGATCGCTATCGTGTAACACTGAATATTTTGCTATGGTGTTGTCCGTATCTGTACAAAGTAACACGCCGATGGTCGGATTGTCATCTTCTCCCTTAACCAAATCATCGTACATACGGATGTACATATCCAACTGTCCGATGTCCTGATGAGTCAGCTTATGGGTTTTCAGTTCAAAGATAACGAACCGCTTCATCTTGTAATTATAGAATACAAGGTCGATATAGAAATCAGCCGTATCGGTCACAATGTGTTGCTGCCTTTCTACGAAAGCAAATCCACGACCGAGTTCCATGATGAACTTCTCAAGGTTGTCAATTAGTGCCTGCTCCAATTCTGATTCTGAATAATTAGTATCCCGATGGAATCCCATAAATTCGGCCACCATTGGATTCTTTATATATTCCAACGGATCTGTTTGACCGGCATAAGGTACTGGCAGAGTTGAACTCTCTTTTGAGCCGCAAGCCGTCGTTCATAATATTGGGTGGAGATATTCCTGTCAAGATCATCTACGCTCCACATATCTTCAGCCGCTGTCTTAAGATACCATTCCCTTGCTTGCGTATTGCTGACGGAAAGAAGCCTGCGGACATGTGACCAGGTAAGATTTTGCACACGCGTGTGCAAAATTTCTACATCCTTGAATTCCAAATAGAACTTTCGGTAATATGCCAAGTTACGCTTACCATAGCGGTTCCGTATTCAGCAGCAAGTCTGACAGCAAGAGCCGGAATAAGCTTTTTGTCCGTATGCCGCCCTGCTTGCCCCCTGCTGTTCTTCTTCCACGATACGCCGTCCAATGTTCCAATAAGTCATAATGGCTATTTGACCAGTTGCGGCATAAGCTTGTTTCCGTCCTTGTTCTATGATGGTTCTGATGTCGGAAACGAAATTATCAGTTATTATGTCAGTCTGTTGCTTATTCTTTTCCATATCCCAAAATTTTGAAGGCATTCACGAGTTCGGCTTCATTAGCATCCCATCTTTTCTTAAGCTCGTCAAACTTATGGCTCATTTCGGTGAGGGCCGATTTATAATCAATTTCCGTATCGCGGTCGATAAACTCGATATATCTGGAGGGTACAAGCGAATATCCTTTCTGTTGGATTTCGTCACGATGAGCGGCATAGTATAACTCAGGCTCGGCATACTCGGCGAAATTTTCAGTCTGCCAATTGAAATAGATTTGGCAAACCCGGCTGATTTCTGTTTCTGTCAGGCGAACATATTTCTTTTCGTATATGTTGCTATTCCATGTGCGCAGGTCAATAAACAGAATCTCACCCGTTCGGTTACGCAGTTGTCTGCCATGCCAGGGGGCACCTTTCTTGTTGTTGTTCAGAATCCATAACGTAACGGATATATCGGTTGAATAGAACATGTTGCGCGGCAGAACGATGATAGCCTCGATTTTGTCGTTTTCAATCAACTGTTTACGTATTTCGAGCGTGTCGCTGTCGTCCAATGCCCCATTGGCTAGCAGGAATCCTGCAATTCCGTGATTGACATCCAGTTTGTTCAGGATATGGAGAATCCATGCGTAGTTGGCATTGCTGGCCGGCGGAACGCCATAACCTTTCCAGCGGGGGTCCGTCTCAAATTCTCCATACTCGGCATATTTCTTCAAATTGAATGGCGGATTTGCCATGATGTAGTCGAATTTGAGGTCTTTATGCTGGTCGTCGGAGAAGGTAGATACCGCTTTGTCTCCCAAATGGTAGGATATACCGCGAATAGCCAGATTCATCTTTGCCAGACGATAGGTCGCCGGTTCGGATTCCTGCCCATACACGTTGACCGCTTTGGTGTTACCGCCATGTGCTTCAATGAACTTGGTTGCCTGCACGAACATACCGCCTGACCCACAGCAAGGGTCATAGACCGTACCGTCGAACGGCTCAATAAGTGAGGCGATAAGTTCTACGATAGAATGCGGCGTGTAGAACTCACCTTCCTCCTTGTCGGCATTGATCGAGAAAGCCTGCAAGAAATATTCATATACACGTCCTATAAGGTCGTGATCGGTGAACTTCTTGGGATCTATCTTGTTAATCTCGTCCACCACGCTTTTCAAAACCCCCGGTTCAAGGGCCGTTTTCGTGAAAATCTGCTGTGGCAGGGCATTCTTCAGTTTAGGCTCATTGTCGTCCAACGTCTTTATGGCTGTATCGAAAGCGATGGCCATACCGGTAGGAGCCGTAAGAATCAGCTTGTCCCAGAATGTCTCGTCAGTCAGAAAGAACACGCCGTCCTGCATATACTGATTGGGACGGGACAGCTGCATTTCAACAAAAGCCTCGTCGTGAATGCCTTGAACCTCCACAATCTCGTGCCTGATTTTATCCTTTTGCTGTTTGAACCGTTCCCCTATGAATTTCAAGAACACAAGAGTCAGCAACAAATCGCGCTTGTCGGTCATGGCAGCACGTCCTCTCAAACTGTTGCGACAGTTGAAAAGTATGGTTTCTAAGGTCTCCTCCTTTGTTATTTTTGTTTGTTTCTTGGCCATCGTATTTACTCTATTAGTTTGGTGTTTAACCTAAAAGCATTTGCATCAATCTCCATTTGGAAAATCTTAATGTCGGGATTCAGCTTTCGGGCAACACGGATTATTTTTGATTTTTTCTTCGACATCCATATTGATCCCCAGATAAACGGATTCGAAACACTCTCCTCCAATTTCTGGGAATGCCCTCATTTCTTTCCAGTCAATCGAGCCTTTATCATCATTTTGCCACGGCAGCAACTTCATATATGCCGGCCATGGCTCTAATATAAATAAACGCACTTCTTGTTCATGCTCCCAAGCTTTTGCTTTGGTGGATATTTGATAATGGAAAAAGTCTTTTACATCCCTAAAATAATCGGGCTTCTCTACAATGTCTTTATATTGTACCTCCACTTCCGAGCAGCCGATCATGACATTGCCATACATACGAGAAAGACACTTTCTGACTTTTTCCATATCCAGACCGATGCAGATGCCTTTATGCTTGCTATAATAGCTCCACATCAAAATTGAATCATATATCTTAGAAAGACTGCATATCCGTACCTCTTCTCTGGTTCTACGAAATGGATCCCTTCTCAATTCTTCAATTATTTCCGGAGTCCATTCTCCACATACTTCTTTTTGGAACATTGGAGAAATCAATTAACGAGGGATGGCAATCAAACGGGTCATTTAATTGCGTAGCGTTAGTGAATTGAAGATTGCCATAATGCAACATCATCACCCCACCGTTAAAATCCAAGTACTTGTACAGTTTTGCTTCTCCCATAAATTTATTCATTCGGTTCTCAGCAAGTCATCCACAGACACATTCAGAACTTTTGCTATTTGGATCAGCATCTCCACATTGGGCTGCGTTGTATTTGTAACCCATTTAGAAATTATGGCAGGATCCTTATCCAATTGTTCCGAGAGCCATTTATTGCTCTTGTTTTTCTCTGCGAGAACGACTTTGATTCGATTCAGTAATTTGCGCTCCATATTATATCTCCATTACGTGGTTACAAAGATAGGCATATTTAGAGAATATAATTGACCAGGAAGGTTAAATGTTGCAATTCGCCACAAAAAAGTGAGCAAAACATCAATTGTAGTTACATATGCTTTCTTTATTGGCAGTTTTGTGCCAGGTCTATTTGGTAAACCAATTACTTTTTGTGGGAACTTTGCGGTATCAAATTATAAAGATTATTGAATATATAATTTGATAATCAAAAAGATATATGATGCTATTTGGTTCAAGCGTGGAACTGCGTGCCATCTCCACGTTCTTGAAGGTCCTGAGAAAACCCGATGCACATTGGCAAATAGACAGCAGACCCACGCTATACAGCATGGGAAACGCCAACGTCCATCCTTGTACATCATAAAATTTTCTCAGGTTTTCAAGAACAAGAATGAAGCATGACGCTTCTCACAAATATTCTTCCCACAAAATAGCAAGCCGCAGACGCTTCCGCCTGCTTACTGGCTCAAAAGCAAATAATAGTTATGAATTAATCAAATACTGATCGCTTTTTATGTACAGATAATTCCCCTCCACAAACTCCCTGATTGACATTCCGAAAGCACAACAGCACAAATTCCTGACAAATTCATACAAAACCGCCTCTACCGCTAACCGCACATCCGAACAAATCTCCTCTTTCAGAAGCCATTCCTTAACGGATGCAAACGGCAACCCCGCTCAGAGCACCCTGAAACGGGGGAGCGGAAACGAAAATCCCGCCAAAAACAAGCGGTCATCTTGCCCAAAATGTCCCGTCATTTCATGGAAAACACCCCGTTAGCTTCAGCAAAATGTCCCGTCATCTTTCCACGAAGGCCGAAAACAAGGCTTTGGAATGCCTCAAACGGCTTTTCCGCTTCCCGAAACGTTTCAAATCCGGACATCTGCAAAGTGTCACAACGGAACGATTCTGACTGATCAGCTAAACATTTTGCCACAGATTAGCGGAACCAGCAACAAAACAAAAGCATCTTGGCATAAGAACAAACTTTTCGGATTGCACAAGGTCCTTTTCCGTCCGATTTTCAATGCCGTACCCTAACCTCACCCGAGAAAGACAAGCCTCACGCATCCCGATTGACACTCTGACAAAATGAAAGCGGCCCTTTTCCTGACATTTTTACAGGATATATCCCAACCGTCATGCCATTTAGTCATACAAAGGGCGTTTTATCCCCATGGCAAATTATTTGATGAAGAATCTGTACAAAACAGGATAACAAAAAAAAGAAAGGAGATTACTTATGAACTTTAACAACTTTACAATCAAATCGCAGGAGGCTGTGCAGGAAGCGGTCAATCTGGTTCAGAGCCGCGGACAGCAGGCCATCGAGCCTGAGCATTTGATGGCAGGGGTGCTGAAAGTGGGAGAAAATGTAACGAACTTCATTTTCCAGAAGCTCGGCATCAACGGCCAGCAGATTGAAACCGTGCTCGACAGGCAGATAGCTTCCTTGCCGAAGGTGTCGGGAGGAGAACCCTACCTGAGCCGCGACGCCAACGAAGTGCTGCAAAAGGCAGTCGACTACTCCAAGCAGATGGGCGACGAATATGTGTCGCTGGAAGCACTGCTGCTTGCATTGCTGAATGTGAAAAGCACGGTTGCTACCATACTGAAAGATGCGGGGCTTACCGATAAGGAGCTTCGCGCAGCCATTCAGGAACTCCGCCAGGGACAGAACGTAACCTCACAGTCGAGCGAGGATACGTATCAGTCGCTCAACAAATACGCCGTCAACCTGATTGAGGCAGCGCGCAACGGAAAGCTCGATCCGGTTATCGGACGTGACGAAGAAATCCGCCGTGTGCTCCAGATCCTGAGCCGGCGAACCAAAAACAACCCGATTCTGATCGGAGAGCCGGGTACGGGTAAAACAGCCATTGTGGAAGGACTTGCCCAGCGTATCCTGCGGGGGGGGATGTGCCCGAGAACCTGAAAAACAAGCAGCTTTACTCGCTGGATATGGGCGCGCTGATTGCGGGAGCCAAGTATAAGGGCGAATTTGAAGAACGTCTGAAATCGGTCATCAACGAAGTGAAGAAGTCTGAAGGAAACATCATCCTGTTTATCGACGAAATCCATACTTTGGTCGGAGCAGGCAAGGGAGAAGGCGCAATGGATGCGGCCAACATTCTGAAACCGGCTTTGGCCCGCGGCGAACTGAGGAGCATCGGAGCCACTACGCTCGACGAATACCAGAAGTATTTCGAGAAAGACAAGGCGCTCGAACGCCGTTTCCAGACGGTTATGGTAGACGAACCGGACACGGCAAGCTCCATCTCTATCCTGCGCGGACTGAAGGAACGCTACGAGAACCACCATCAGGTGCGCATCAAGGACGAAGCCATCATCGCCGCCGTCGAGCTGAGCAACCGTTACATCACCGACCGTTTTCTGCCCGACAAGGCCATCGACCTGATGGACGAGGCGGCAGCAAAGCTCCGTATGGAACGCGACTCGCTTCCGGAAGAACTGGACGAAATCGAGCGCAGGCTGAAACAGCTGGAAATCGAACGCGAAGCCATCAAGCGCGAAAAGGATGAGGCCAAACTTGCTCAGCTGAACAAGGAGATTGCGGAACTGAAAGAGCAGGAAACTTCGTACAAAGCCAAATGGCAGAGCGAAAAGGAACTGGTGAACAGAATTCAGCAGAACAAGAAGGAAATAGAGCAACTGAAGTTTGAAGCCGACCGCGCGGAACGTGAAGGCGACTACGGGAAAGTAGCCGAAATCCGTTACGGAAAGCTGCAGGCGCTGGAAAACGAAATCAAGAGCATACAGGAAGACCTGAAAAAGAAGCAGGGCGACAATGCGATGATCAAGGAAGAGGTAACAGCCGAAGACATAGCCGATGTGGTATCGCGCTGGACGGGCATACCGGTGAGCAAGATGCTTCAGAGCGAACGCGACAAGCTGCTGCATCTGGAAGACGAGCTTCACAAGCGTGTCATCGGACAGGACGAGGCCATCGAAGCCGTGGCAGACGCAGTGCGCCGCAGCCGTGCGGGACTTCAAGACCCGAAACGTCCGATCGGTTCGTTTATCTTCCTCGGAACCACGGGTGTGGGTAAGACGGAGCTGGCAAAGGCCCTGGCCGAGTACCTGTTTGATGACGAATCGCTGATGACGCGTATCGACATGAGCGAGTATCAGGAAAAACATACCGTTTCCCGTCTGATCGGTGCGCCTCCGGGATACGTAGGATACGATGAAGGCGGCCAGCTGACAGAAGCCGTACGGCGCAAACCCTACTCGGTCGTACTGTTCGATGAAATCGAAAAGGCTCATCCGGATGTGTTCAACATCCTGCTTCAGGTGCTGGACGACGGACGTCTGACCGACAACAAGGGACGGACGGTGAACTTCAAGAACACCATCATTATCATGACTTCCAACTTGGGAAGCTCATACATCCAGAGTCAGTTTGAGAAGATCAACGACAAGAACCACGATGAGGTTGTGGAGGAAACCAAGAAAGAGGTGATGGAAATGCTGAAGAAAACGATCCGGCCGGAGTTTCTGAACCGTATTGATGAGATTATCATGTTCCAGCCGCTGGACAAGGAGCAGATAAAACAGATTGTACGCCTCCAGATCAACGGCATACAAAAGATGCTTGCCGACAACGGCGTAACCCTGCAGATAGCCGACGAAGCCGTAGAGTTTCTGGCTACAGCCGGATTTGATCCGGAATTCGGAGCGCGTCCGGTAAAGCGTGCCATCCAGCGTTACTTGCTGAACGACTTGTCGAAGAAGTTGCTGGCACAGGAAGTCGACCGTTCGCAACCGATTGTGGTTGAACGGAGTGCTGACGGACTGAGGTTCCGGAACTGATTCTCTTTTATCATAAAGCCACGGAGTGTCCCGCAGAGTGAAATCATTTCTCTGAGATGCTCTGTGGCTTTTGTATTGTATCAGGGTAAGGGATGGTCAGCTGAAGCAGCTCCTCCATGGAGCCGTTAAACACATTCAGGTCTACTTTTCACGGATTCCCGGAAGCTTTCCCCATATCCGTATGCTGCCAGAAACGCCACGGACCGTCATATTCTACCGAATCCACATAATAATGGGCAATCCAGTAAGGATAAGAATTGAACAGCGAATCGCTGAGATAACGGGTCTTGAACTTATAGGAAGTATAGAGAATCGGCTTCACCTTATAGTACTGCTCAATGCGGCGGAGCCAGATGGAAAGATCGGTCCGAAGCTTTCTCTCGTCTTCTCCCCTCACCTCGATATCAAGCACCGGAGGCAAATCGCCCGGTTCAAGCTTGACCGAACGGATAAAGAAGTCAGCCTGGCGCAAAGCATCTGTCTTGGGATTGTAAAAATGATAGGCTCCGCGAACAAAGCCGTGCCTGCGTGCTTCGTCAAAATTACGCACAAAAGCCGTATCGCTGAAGTCGCCTCCCTCAGAAGCTTTCATAAAGACAAAACGGACAGGAAAAGGGGCCTTCTGAAGTTTCTGCAATTCACCCCAATCGATTTGCCCCTGGTGATGGGAAATGTCAAAGCCGTGTATGCTGAAACCGTAAGGAAGACAAACGCCGTAGGCCTTCATGCCATAGCAAGGCTTCCAGCGGTATGAATAAGGCTCAATGAGAAAGTAATAGAAACCGATAAGAATCAAAGCGGCAACCCCACCCATTGCAAGGTAGTAAGTCCACCGAGGCAGACTCCAGCTGCGCTCTTTTTTTCTTCTTCCTGCGGGGACGGGCTTTCCCCTTCGGAGAAGACGGACGCCCGGAAGAAGACGACTTCTTCACGTTCCTCTTTCGCGAAGCCTTTCCTTGAGGCCGGCTGACCACCGTTATGGGCGGTTGTTTAATCATAGTTCGTCAAGTTTAAATGCCGAAAGAACCGTTTCGGAAATATACGAAACTGCCTCCGCCGCAAACAATAATTACGTCGGGCCGCAAAGCACAACCCGACGTAATCAACCATATTATCAAAAACAGCAAAAATCATCAAGCCTGTTCCAACTGCAATGTCTTGGTCGGCTCGTCACATACTTCAGTAGGACCGAAGTACTGGATCGGACCCGGGTAAACGTAAGCCGTTTCTTTTGCCCACGTATCGCGTGCAGCAGCGAAAGCCTTGAACGGAGCACCGTCCAGTCTTACCAGCGCTTTCTGAATAACCGGCTTCATTTCACCGTGACGGCGTTCCATGTTCATCATCATCGTGATAGGCACACCGCCGGCAATCCATTCTTCTGCAGGAGCAGTCAGATTGCGTACTGACGACATATAGCCTGTCTTGCCGTTTGCAATCAGCTCAGATGCAGTGTAACCCAGAGCATAGCAGTAGTCGGCGTCAAAGTTAGACGGAGCGGCGCAACGTCCTTCATAGCCGAAGAAGTGGTGCTGTGCCGAGAACTTGCCAACATATTTGCCTTCGGCCTTCCATGCAGCAAGCTTCTTGCCTACCATTTCAGACAACAGTTTTTCTGTTTCAATAAGCGAAACCTGAACGTTTCCGTGCGGGTCGCGGTCAAGCGTCAGCTGGCGAGCCACTCCTTCCGGAAGCGAAGCGTAAACAGCGGCATTGTCTGCAGACAATTTGCTGATAATGTATTCACGCTGCTTGTTCGGTTCGATTGCGGCATATTCATCTGCATGGACAGCCAGAAAATCATTCAGTTCGGCAATCAGCTTCTTCATGGCCGGGATGAATTCAATCAGACCTTCCGGAATCAGCACAGTACCGAAATTGTTTCCTGCTGCGGCACGGGCAGCAACAGCATCAGCGATATAAGTAACGATATCGTCCAGCGACATGTTCTTGGCCTCAACTTCTTCAGAAATCAGACAGATGTTCGGCTGGGTCTGCAACGCACATTCCAGTGCAATATGAGAAGCAGAGCGTCCCATCAGCTTGATGAAGTGCCAGTATTTACGTGCAGAGTTACAGTCGCGCTCAATGTTTCCGATAACCTCTGCATAAGTTTTGCAGGCCGTATCAAAGCCGAAAGAAGTTTCAATCATTTCATTTTTCAGGTCACCGTCAATAGTCTTCGGACATCCGATAACCTGGATGCCGTAGTTCTTGGCCGCATAATATTCAGCCAGAACACAAGCGTTGGTATTTGAGTCATCGCCGCCGATAATGACAAGTGCCTTGATGCCCAGCTCCTTCAATATTTCATAGCCTTTTTCAAACTGGTCTTCCTTTTCCAGTTTGGTACGTCCTGAACCGATAATATCAAATCCGCCCGTATTGCGGTATTCATCAATGATATCAGCAGTCAGCTCCATATATTTGTGATCAACCAAACCGCCAGGTCCCATCAGGAAACCGTACAGCTTGTTTGCCGGATTCAGCCGTTTGATTCCGTCAAACAGTCCGGAAATCACATTGTGTCCGCCGGGAGCCTGTCCGCCGGAGAGAATAACGCCCACATTCATCGGAGCATATTCTTTGTTTTCCCCTTCAACAAATCTGATCAACGGCATGCCGTAAGTGTTCGGAAACAGTTTCTTGATTTCTTCCTCATCAGCTACAGAATGAGTAGGTTCGCCTTCCTGAACCTTAACAGCACCTCTCAATGCTTTCGGCAATTTAGGCTGATAAGCAGCTCTTGCAATTTGTAATGCGCTTTTTGTCATAATTCTATTATTTATAAAGGTGTATAGAACTAAAATTCATCCCTGCAAATTTCGTATTTTTTTTGGATATATGAAAGAAACCCGGCCATTTTAGGCCTCACCGGCTGTATTTTCTCCCTCAAGCTTCGCTTTGATTCTTTCTATCAGATGCATCCCTCCCAGCAGCTTAGCGTTTTCATGCGTAATGAACGCCTGCTGGAACAGACGGTCGAGCGTATCTTTCAAATTGGGAATAAATGTCGCCTTATCTAACTGCAACGACTTTGGAAGGGCGGCATTGTCAAACCATGCCTTCAAGTCCTCCACTTCCTTTTTTGTATAAACCTCATCTATTTTCTTCATGTCACTATACATTAGAATGGATAACCAACCGCAAAATGGAACGTAAAGTCCCGCTTGAAATCGGGAGAAACAATCGGATAACGGTTTTTCCGGTATACATCGGATTGACCGCCTTCATGCCGCCGTCAAAACGGAGAATCAGAAAATCCAGGTCAAAGCGGATGCCTAAACCGTATGCCACAGCCAACTGCTTGTAAAAGCGGTTGAACTTGAACTGTCCTTCGGGCTGCATATCTCTGCTCCGGATGGTCCAAACATTTCCGGCATCGATGAACGCTGCGCCGTTCAGCTTCCAAAACAAATGGGTGCGATATTCCAGATTCAAGTCAAGCTTGATATCCCCCGTATGATTTACATAATCAAGGCTGTTCGCATCTCCTCTATACCCGCCAGGCCCCAGCGAACGCACGCTCCATCCGCGCACGCTGTTGGCTCCCCCGGAAAAATACAGCTTTTCAAACGGAAGACTCTTCGAATTGCCATAAGGAACAGCCACTCCCACCCCCACATGGAACACCAGCGAATTCCGATAGTCAATCATAAAATTCTTCGCGTAATCGATATCCATCTTCACGTATTGGGCAAAGTCAATGTTCCCCATCTGGAAAGCCTCCCCGTTTTTCGGATGACGGTTCACTATTTTGGAAAAAGCATAAAGCAGGTTTCCCGACTCTTCTATGTTGAAACGGATAGAATACGAATTGCGCTGCGCCGTTTTCATCGAAGCGGCCCCGAACTGTTATAGGTATAAGTATACCCCATCCGCACAATGAAAAGATCCTCATAGCTGTAACGCAGCAGCGGATTCCGCTGGTCCATCTCATCAAGATAGCTTCTAAAGGTTTCCGAACGGTAGGGCATATAGATATAATTGAGGTCGAACACGTCAAAACGATGGCTTGCCCTCCGCTTCGACCATTTGTAGCTCCATGCCGCTGAAGCAACCGTACGCTCAAACTCAGGGCGGATCTGCCAGTTGTATTTCACCGTAACTTCAGACGTCGCACGGATTCTCCGCTTGAAGTCCGATGAAAGAAAAGGAAACATGAACTCAGGGAAATTCAGTCCCGCCTCAACGGCATACTCCATATAGTTGCTGTTGGCATAGCCTTCCAGGCCGGTTATTGCCTCATACGCTCCACGGATCTTGATGGAGAAGGTTTCCGACCCTTTAAAAAGATTCCGGTGCATATAAGAAACCGAAGCAGCCGCTCCAAGATCACCGGCGGAGTTGGTTCCTTCGATTTCAAAAGCAACCGATTTGTTCTTATTCCTGCTCAGAGTGACAAACGCATCCAGACAGGCGGAATCAGACTTTACGTCTTCTTCAAACCGGATGTTCGAATATTTCAGAATGTTCAACCTCCCCAATGCATTGTAAGTAGACTGCACATTCCTCAGCCGATACAGGTCACCAGTCTGCAGGCGGTTATAATCCGTAATGACACGCGGACGAAGATACAGCTTGTCCTTATAATAAAAGTTCACTCCGCCCGACCGGACAGAATCAAGTCCGGCAAGTCCCGTCGTGCTCAAATCCGAGAAATCGGAGTCAAAGATAAAATTGACATCACGGATATGATACTGCTTGTGAGGTGCCGGAGTGTCTTCTTTCTTTCTCCGGTAGGGAGCAAGCTTCAGCGTCAGCCCTACCTGTTTCGAATAAAGCGTAGTGTCAGCCTGATAGGTAATAAAGTCTTTGTTGAATCTGAAATATCCGCGGTTCTGCAAATATTGGGTAATACGCTGCCGCTCCTGATCGAGCACGTTCACGTCAAAGCGCATGCCCGGAGCAAGCATCCGATGAACAGAATCCGCTCTGAGGTACTCAGCGATGCGGTAGTCGTCAATATCATAAGCAACGCTTCCCACCGTATACGGTTCCCCTGCACGTATGACATAATGTACTTTCAGCCTGTTCCCCTTACGCACTTCAACAGTGTCAACCTGCGCGCCCATATACCCCATGTTGCGCACGGCCTGCTCCATCTGCTCGCGCGTTTCTTCAGTCAGTTCCGGATCATATATGCGCGGCGCATCACCCATCCGGTATAAAAGCCTGTTGATCCATTTGGTAGAATCTCTCCCCGCAGCGCTATAGATGTACATAGGAATCTTGACCAGGCTGAACCATTTGGCGTTGGAAGTCTGCCGCACGTAAGCACGCATCTCCGACGGCTTGACCTCCTTGTTGTCTGATTCGATCTTCACCGCATCCAGCAGATAATGCCCCTCAGGAATGAAATTGCTGACAGAGCATGCGCTCAGACCCAGCAAAAGCATCAAAAAGATTGAACAATGGCGCAAGGCAAGCTTCATACAGATACGGTTTTACGGATTTACACGCAAAAGTAGAAAAAAAACCAATGCCATCGGTAATTTGACATGAAAATAAAAACAGCAAAGCATCTCAAGCACAAAGGACGAATGTTCCGTTAATTTATCCGAAATCAAAACAAAACCCGTCTGTTTTCACCAAACATATACAATATTCAAAAATATCTTCTTAGCTTTGCCGCAAATTTACTTTATCAGAAAACAATGCTGAGCAAAAATAAAATCAAATTTATCCGTTCGCTGGAACTTAAAAAATACAGAAAGGAAGAAAACGCGTTTCTGGCAGAAGGACATAAGCTGGTAGGCGATCTGCTGGGACACTTTCGGTGTGTAAAATAGCGGGACTACCCCGGAATGGTTCAAGAAGAATCCCGACCTTCGCGCACAAGAAACGATTGAGGTCACCCGGGAAGAACTTGCAAAAGCCAGCCTTCTCAAAACCCCACAGGATGTGCTGGCCGTTTTTGAAATCCCGCAAGCAGAAACCGACGCTTCCGTCATCGAACATTCGCTTTGTCTGGCTTTGGACGACGTGCAGGACCCGGGAAATCTGGGCACCATCATACGCATTGCAGACTGGTTCGGCATCGGCCATATATTCTGCTCACCCGGAACAGCAGACGTCTATAACCCAAAGACAGTGCAAGCCACCATGGGCGCACTGGCACGGGTCAAGCTCCACTACTGCGACCTGAAGGCACTGGCCGGCTCTCTGCCGGAAGGAACTCCGCTGTTCGGCACTTTTCTTGACGGAGAAAACATCTACGAAGCCCCATTGGACGGTCACGGACTGATCATCATGGGAAACGAAGGCAAGGGCATCAGCGCCGAAATCTCGCGACTGACAAACCGGCGGCTTCTTATTCCGAACTATCCGCAAGGGAACGCTACCAGCGAATCGCTCAATGTAGCCGTCGCCACAGCAATCGTATGTTCCGAATTCCGCCGCAGGATGTTATAAAACGGTCATCCGGGATACAGCCGGAAAGTCCATATCCACAACATTGAACGGAGAAAAATGATACGCATACAAGGAGTGGGAAGACCGGCACTCAGCCGAATCCCATTCCGACAAAAGACGTTTCCGGTAAGCATCGAAACTTTCGCCGGACAAAGGAGAAGTGCATTGAGGCGCCACTATAACAAAGCCGCCAATCCATTCTGTACGTTCCGTTTCACACGCCAGCGGTCGGACCGCACTCACAATGTGGGACACTTCGTCCACCTCCACCAAAGACAGGCCGCACACCTCGCTTCTGTCCCACACCCACAGACGATGAACAGCAAAACGTTTCATAAAGCCATCTGTCACCGCCGTGTCAAAGGTCTGGGAGCTTCTCTCTGCACAGAGTCGGCCACGAAACGCCGGCTCTTTTCCAGGACATTGGCCTGGTGTGTCCGAACCAGCCTGATGTCAGTCAGCAGCAGGTCGCCCCTTTCATCTTCCTTGCTGACATAATAGATGAAACCGCTCACATTTTTAAATTCAAAGGCTGAATCCGGGCGCAGATACAGACGCTGCACACCATTTCCGCTCACGACACGGGTCAGCCCCTGCACACTGTCGTTGTCGAAACTCACTTTCAGTCCCATCACAGCTTCTCCTCGCTGCCCGTTACGCGGGAAAAAAGAGAACTTCGCTTCAAGAGCAAGCATATCTTTCGGCTTGAACGAAGTGTCAGCCTTCAGGTCAAACAGCACCTTGTTGGTATAAGGAGATGACGTAAGCCAGTATAAAGGACGGTCTTGCCAGATGTCCACCGTATCTCCCGACATGGAAACCGCGATTTCACCGTTCTGGCGCGAAGTTATGAGCTTCATCTGCTCGCCGTCTTCTTCCAGCCTCTTCTTCAGATTGTCGTAGATGACAGAAAGTTCCTTGCCGTTGCGTGAGTACCAGACCATCGACGAGTCAAATTCAGCCTCAGTCACATGATGCTTTTCAAACACATAAGCAAAATAAGCGTTCTTCTTATAATTGTCAGTATAGGGCAATTCAGAACTCATTGTCTTCGCTATCTGGTAATCATACAGCAGATCCTCCATTGCCGCAGGCTGAATGATGTCGCCGGGTATTTTATTTCCGCATCCCGCCAGACAAAAGGCCATTGCCCCTCCACAGAACATTCTGAAAAAACCGTCCAACCATAGCGCTCTTATTTTACCTGTTTCTTTTCCGGCGAACTTTTAGTCATATCATTCAGATAGCGGCTGTAGAAAAGCAGCAAGGCGATAATGCCGCAACTGATGGAAGCGTCGGCAAAGTTAAATATCGGACTGAAAAATATGAAATGCTCCCCTCCTACAAACGGCATCCAGTCGGGCCAATAGGTGTCAATGATGGGGAAATAAAACATGTCAACCACTTTTCCGTGCAGCCAGTCGGCATAGCCCTGCCCCACCGGAACCCACGACGCTATCTGCGTATGTGTGCTGGCACTGAAAACTTCGCCATAGAAAACACAGTCAATGATGTTTCCCACCGCGCCGGCAAGTATCAGCGAAAGACAAACGATGTAACCGTTCTTCACTTTCTCCGACTGTCTGACGATACGCGTCAGATACCATGTGATGAGAATGACAGCGACAATGCGGAAAAGAGTCAGAAAGATTTTGGCAAATATCTCAAGTCCGAAAGCCATTCCGTTGTTTTCCGTGAAGTAGATGTAAAACCAGTCGGTTATACGAATGTGCTCGTGCAAGAACATATTCGTTTTCACGGCAATCTTGATCACCTGGTCTATAACCAGCACCGCCGCCACAATAAGAGCGGCCAATCGTCCTTGAGTCAGAAATTTCTTCATTTTCTATTTCTATCAGTCCAAGCAATAACGGAAATTGAGAATCGGAAATGGCTTTCATTGTCCGATACATTTCCGATTCCCAATCCTCCTGTTCAGTTTAACATTATTTCTTTCCGTTCTGTTTTGCCTCGATGCTCAAGGTGGCATGAGGAACAGCGCGAAGTCGTTCAGCCGGAATCAGCTTTCCCGTTTCGCGGCAAATGCCGTAGGTTTTGTTTTCGATACGCACCAGCGCCGCCTGCAGATTCTGTATAAACTTCAGCTGGCGCGCAGCCAAACGGGTTGTTTCTTCTTTCGACAACGTATTTAGGCACCTTCTTCCAGTACCTTATAAGTGGGGGAAGTATCGTCAGTGTCATTGCCGTCTGTATTCATAATACTGCTTTTCAGTTTCTCATAGTCGCGTTCAGCGAGCTGAAGTTTTTCCATGATAATGGCACGGAACTCCTCAAGTTCAGCGTCAGAATACCTCGTTTTTTCAGCCATAGTGTTCTAAGTTTTTAAGTTAATAATAGTATCCTTCCGGACTGCGCCGGAAGGATGGGTTCATATTACAGTTTGGTTACATTTACGCGCAAAGTGCAGTCGTCCAGTTCCAGTTCTGTGGCCTCAGACACCTCGTCCGCCAAAGTCAGCGAAGCAGCCAGCACTTGGTTGCAAATATAAGTATTATATTCATTTACCGCATCATCTGTCAGCGAATTTTTCGACAACACGACTTTTATCTTGTCGGTAATTTCAAAGCCGCTGCTCTTGCGGATATTCTGAATGCGGTTGACAAGCTCACGCGCGATACCTTCACGGCGCAGGCCTTCGGTCACGGTCACTTCCAGCGCGACGGTCAGCCGTCCTTCGTTGGCCACCAGCCAGCCGGGAATGTCTTCGCTGTAGATTTCCACATCCGAAACAGCCACCACGGCCTGAGTTCCGTCGATATCAAACGTATAGCTTCCGTTGCGTTCAAACTCGGCTATCGCTTCCTGCGACATGCCTGCCACTGCTGCGGCTACAGCCTTCATCTGCTTTCCGAACTTCGGGCCAAGCTTCTTGAAGTCGCACTTCACCTTCTTCACAAGCACTCCTTCCGCTCCGTCCACAAACTTCAGTTCCTTCACGTTCACTTCATTCAGGATCAGTTCCTTCACTGCTTCGATATGGCGTTTCTGCTCTTCATCCACCACCGGCACCATGATGCACTGCAGCGGCTGGCGCACCTTGATGTTCACCTTGCGGCGCAACGCCAGCACCATTGAAGTAACGTCCTGCGCCATCTGCATACGCGCTTCAAGCTCACGGTCGATCAAGCTTTCGTCGGCAACCGGGAACTTGGCCAGATGAACAGACACAACATTGTCGCGTCCGGTTACACCGACCAGATCCATATACAGGCGGTCGGCATAGAACGGAGCAACAGGAGCCATCAGCTTGGCAACCGTTTCAAGGCAGACATACAGCGTCTGGTAAGCAGACAGCTTGTCGGCCGACATGGCGCTGCCCCAGAAACGCTTGCGGTTCAGGCGCACGTACCAGTTGCTCAGATTGTCGTTCACGAAATCCGTAATCAGACGGCCGGCTTTGGTAGGCTCGTAATCGTTCAGGCAGTCGTCGACCTGCTTGATGAGCGAATTCAGCAGCGACAAGATCCAGCGGTCGATTTCCGGGCGTTCAGCCACGGGCACGTCTTTTTCTGCATATGTAAATCCGTCGACATTGGCATAGAGCGCAAAGAACGAATACGTATTATATAATGTACCGAAGAACTTGCGGCGCACTTCATCCACTCCGTCGGCGTCAAACTTCAGGTTGTCCCACGGAGCCGAGTTGGTAATCATATACCAGCGCAGAGGGTCGGAACCGAACTTCTCGATGGTACTGAACGGATCGACCGCATTGCCCAGACGCTTTGACATTTTGTTGCCGTTCTTGTCGAGCACCAGTCCGTTGGATACCACATTCTTGAACGCCACGCTGTCGAACACCATCGAAGCGATCGCATGCAGCGTAAAGAACCATCCGCGCGTCTGGTCCACGCCTTCCGCAATGAAGTCGGCAGGATAATAGCTGCGCGAGTCAACCAGCTCCTTATTCTCGAACGGATAGTGAAGCTGCGCATACGGCATGGAGCCCGAATCAAACCACACGTCAATCAGGTCAGCCTCGCGCTTCATCGGCTTGCCGCTCGCCGAAACAAGAATGATTTCATCCACATACGGACGATGCAGGTCAATCCTGTCATAGTTTTCCTTGGCATAATCTCCGGGGACAAATCCAAGCTTCTTGTAAGGGTTCTCCTTCATGAAACCTGCCGCCACCGACTTTTCTATTTCATTATACAGTTCCTCGACCGAACCGATACATATTTCCTCGCCATCCTCGCTGCGCCAGACGGGAAGAGGAGTTCCCCAGTAGCGCGAACGGCTCAGGTTCCAGTCATTCAGGTTTTCAAGCCACTTTCCGAAGCGTCCTGTTCCGGTAGATTCCGGCTTCCAGTTGATGGTTTTGTTCAGTTCGATCATCCGTTCCTTGCAGGCAGTCGAACGGATGAACCAGCTGTCGAGCGGATAGTAGAGGATGGGCTTGTCCGTGCGCCAGCAATGCGGATAATTGTGCACATGCTTTTCTATCTTGAACGCCTGGCTGTCCTGCTTCATCTGCATACAGATAAAGAAGTCGAGTGACTCTGCTGCCTGAGCCGCCTTCTCGTCATATTTCCCGTCAACCGTAAATTGGGGGTCATACGCATTCTTCACCCAGCGGCCCTGATATTCCTTATATTTGTCAACATTCACACATTCGTCCACAAACTTCCCGTCAAGTTCGTCCAGCAAATAGAACTTGCCGGTCAGATCGACCATCGGACGGGTTTCGCCCTTCTTGTTGATCATGAACAGCGAAGGGATGCCTGCCGCCTTCGCAACGAAAGCGTCATCCGCACCGAATGTCGGAGCGATGTGAACGATACCCGTACCGTCTTCGGTTGTGACGTAATCGCCGGGAATCACGCGGAACGCTTTTGAGGCTGCGTCGTGCCAGTTGCCGTTTTCGTCAAGCTCCACCGGCTTCACCCACGGAAGCAGCTGTTCGTATTCCATTCCAACCAGATCCGGCCCCTTGTATTCGCCTACCACCTTAAACGGAATCAGCTTGTCGCCCGGCTTGTAGTCCTCGAGAGCCATGCCTTCGGCCTTCTTGTTGAAATGCGTATAGAGCAGATCCTTGGCCAGCACCACGGTCATCTTTTCGCCGGTATAGCCGTTGTAGGTCTGCACGGCCACGTAGTCGATTTTCGGACCTACGCACAGAGCCGTATTCGAAGGCAATGTCCACGGCGTGGTTGTCCACGCGATAAAGTAAGGCGTCCCCCACTCCGCCATTTCCGGCTTCGGGTTCTTCATTTTGAACTGAGCCACCACGGTCAGGTCCTTCACGTCGCGGTAACAGCCCGGCTGGTTCAGTTCGTGCGAGCTGAGCCCCGTTCCCGCTGCCGGCGAATAAGGCTGGATGGTATATCCTTTATACAGCAGCCCTTTCTTGTAAAGCTGCTGCAACAGCCACCAGAGGGTTTCGATGTAGCGGTTGTCATACGTGATGTACGGATTGTCGAGGTCCACCCAGTAGCCCATCTTATGAGTCAGGTCGGTCCATTCCTTCGTAAACTTCATCACATCCGTACGGCAATGCCTGTTATAGTCGGCCACAGAAATCGTCTTGCCGATGTCCTCTTTCGTAATGCCGAGCGCCTTTTCAACGCCCAGTTCCACCGGAAGCCCGTGCGTATCCCATCCTGCCTTGCGCTTCACCTGAAACCCTTTCATGGTCTTGTAGCGGCAGAACGTATCCTTGATCGTGCGCGCCATCACGTGATGGATGCCCGGCATACCGTTTGCCGAAGGAGGCCCTTCATAAAACACGAACGAAGGACACCCTTCGCGTTCCGTCATACTTTTCGAGAACACATCGTTTTCATCCCATTTCTTCAGCACTTCCTTGTTCACGTCCGAAAGGCTGAGCTGGGAATATTCAGTAAATTTCTTGCTCATATAATCAGTTTTATTCGTATCCAAAACAATAACAGGATATATCTTTCCCAATTTAGGCTGCAAATTTATATGAAAAAAAAGTTATATGAAAGAGATTGTAAATGAAATCTTCCGTTTTTGCGGACAAAGGAAAGCCGCCGGACGCAAACGGAAAAACGGCGGAAGAACGTCCGCCGCCACACCCGCCCCGGCCCGCTCCTTCAGCAGACTCCACCCCCGAAAAAGATGACGGCTTATCTTGATGAAGATAACGGCTCATTTTAAGTGAAAGACCGCGGTCTTTTGATCAAGATGACGGGTCATTTTTTACGGTCTGATTGTTCTCTGAAAACCAGGAAGTTTGTATCTTTGACTCCGCCAACATAAAAAAGAGAATCATGAACAGCCTTTTTCCTGAATTATTCGATGAAACCGCAGGCACGGAAAGCGGCACATCGCCCGAACTTCATACCGGATACGACCTGTCAGACCTGTTCGAGCGTCTGTCCCAGTCCGACTTCAGAAGCAGGTTCATGCTGAAGCCGGCAGACAAAGAGTACATCAGCAGAAAGGGAATGGACACCATCCGCCGCCATGCCGAGGACTTTGTAAGAAAACGGCTCGCCCCGGCCTTCATACCGAACGACGGAAAGCAGACGCCGATGCGAGGGCATCCCGTATTCATCGCCCAACACGCCACGGGGTGCTGCTGCAGAGGCTGCTTCGCCAAATGGCATCACATTCCGGCGGGCAGGGAACTCACTCCCGACGAACAGCGGTATGCAGTGGAAGTGCTCATGGAATGGATACGCAGGCAGCTCGACGGAAAAGCCGGCAGGCGGAAATGAAGGTACCGCTTCCGCTCTGCCGGCTTTTTTCCCGGCCGGCCTGCTTACTTTCTTGTTTCTATCACGCAGTTGGCCGGAGCCTTGATATTCTCGTCGAGCGTGACCGAACCGATAGAGTCTGCCACAATGCGCCCCGAAGTCGGATTTTTAATGTTTGTAATAGCACCGCGAATATCAGCGTTCAGCGTCGAATATTCGAAAGCGCGGTCGCATGCAGGGTCGAAGGTACAGTTCTCCAGAATCAGATCGTGCGCATAGCACAAAGGCTGCTCGCCCGAGATATGGCAGTTCACCAGCCGGAGATTCCTTGAATGCCAGCCCAAGTACTCGCCGTCGAGTTCCGAATCATAGATGGTTACGTTTTCCACTTCCCAGAACGCGTCCTTCGTGGTGATCTTTGCGTTATGAATTTCCACATTCTTCACATACTGGAAAACATACTTGCTGTCGCTTTCCAGGCCGTCTACATAAATGTCGCTGCTGAACATAAACGGATAAGTGCCGTCATGAAGCTTCAGATTTTTCACGCGGATACGGCTGCAACGCCAGAACACTTCGTCGGCATCATTCATCACGACATTCTCTATGTTGATGTCGTTCATTTCGCGAAACATTTTGGGTGCGTCAACCACCGTATCCTTCATAGTCAAATGGTCGGAATACCACAAAGCCGAACGTCCTCCTACGGCAAAATAGCAATTGTCGATAGTAAATCCGTGTACATGCCAAAACGGATAGTTCCCTTCAAAACGGCAGTTGGTTGCCACGATATTGCTGCATTCCTTGATGGCCGATTCACCGGCAAGTATGGTTACATTATCCAGATGCAGATTGTGCGAAGCGAACAGCGGGCGTTCGCCTCCGAATTCTTTGTCTTTAATGAGTTGCATAGTCATTCCCTATTGATAATTAAAAAAAGAGATAATACGTCTATTTTTATCTACGTGACAAAATTACAACGTTTCTTCCAATTCAAATGTAAACAAATTACAGAAGATGTTACCTCGATTACGGAACGGCCGCACAACATCTCTCTGCTCTTGCACAGCCGGAATATTTTGAGTAACTTGCGGAAGTTTTCACAAGCAAAACCATTCATCACCATGATTAAAGAAAAAGTTTCACTGAGCCAGACCGTCAGACTCATCACCTGGATTGTCATCCCGATCATCGTCATTTTCGGCCTGCTGATTCCCATCCGCGATTTCATGCACGCCACGAATCCTACCGCACAGACGCTCTGCGGCTTCGTCATCCTCATCGTGCTCCTGTCGCTGTGCTCCATCATGCTGTATGCGCCGAAAGAAATCACGCTCGACGACTCGGCCCTCACACTTGCAAGAGGAAAAGGGAAGCTGCGCATCAAGCTGGCAGACATCGAGGAAGTGCAGAGATACGACCCGCGCAGCACGGGCAATATCCGCATATTCGGCATCGGCGGGATATACGGCTATGTGGGACGCTATTACAACCGCGACATCGGCTACTACACATCGTATGTAGGCGACTACTCCCAGGCCTTTTTCATCCGCACCGGAAAAGGAAAGAAATACCTCCTGAGCTGCAACAATGCAGACCGTGTTGCAGAAGAGATAAAAAGGAGGCTGGCAAAGCGATGAACGTCCGCCGGCATCCTGCGCCAACGAATGCGGACACAAACAAAAAAAAGGAGGCGCACCGGCCTCCTTTCTTATGTACACCCTCAGGGATTCGAACCCTGGACCCACTGATTAAGAGTCAGTTGCTCTACCAACTGAGCTAAGAGTGCATTGAGAGGTTCCTGGCGGATTCGAACCGCCGTGCACGGTTTTGCAGACCGCTGACTAAGCCACTCATCCAAGGAACCGGACTATGTTTCACTTCGCCATTTGAGAGAGGTTCCTGGCGGATTCGAACCGCCGTGCACGGTTTTGCAGACCGCTGACTAAGCCACTCATCCAAGGAACCGGATATTCTCGCATATCGTTTTTCTCAAACGCGTTGCAAAGGTACAACTATTTTTTAATTCCGCAATACTTCATGAAAGTTTTTCGTTCATTTCTCCGCTTTTCAGCATCATTCTTGCGGAAACAGGCCCTCTCATACCGCATTTTCCGATGCGCGATGCAGCCGGAAACGTTCTTATCCGATGATATGGGGAACAAACTCCGAAAGATTGCCGGTTATTTCCGTACGGTTCTCGCGAATCCCGATTCCGGCAGGTTCTCCGCCCACAACCCACGATCCGATGACCGGATAGCGGCCGGAATAAGCCGTCGGCTCCACATACTCCTGATAAACATACGCTCCCTTATTGTAGTCGCCTTCCGTTTCGGCCAGACGCACCCGCTCTTCCCAATTTCTGATTTCAAGCACACTCACATTATGCCCTTCGCGCGAATACACGGGCTTCTTGCAGAACAGACCGCTTTCGGGGCGTGAAAGATAGCAAGGGAGAACATAAGGCGAATCCGGAAACAGATCGGAAAGCACTTTCAGTATGGCTTTGTTCGACATCAGCAGCTTCCATACCGGCTCCACCCACTGCACATCGGCCAGGCAGCCGTCGGCACTCTCATCAACCATCCACTCCCACGGATAGAGCTTGAAGCAGCGTTTCACCTGCTCGCCGCTCGGATCATAGAAACACCCGTCGCGCAAGTCAAGCGAATTCATGTCAAGCACCCGTGTAGAGAATCCGGCTTCCATGGCCGTGCTCGCCAGATATTGCAGCGTGCCTGTATCTTCATGGTCATCCAGCGCGCCTGCAAAATGAATCTCGCTTCCCGCAGGAAACATGTCTTTCCACGACTGCACCAGGCCCTCGTGTATGCCATTGTACTGATCGCTTGCAGGAAACAAATCTTCCTTCCATTGCCACTGGATAACGGATGCTTCAAGCAAGGATGTCGGCGTGTCGGCATTGAATTCAAGGATCCGGGGAACGCCCGACTTGTCGACAAGGAAGTCAAACCGGCCGTACAGGCTCAGTTCGTCTTCATCCCACGAACGGCGGATCCGCTCACAGATTTCCGGCGGGAGCTGCAAGATGCGCTCCATAAACTCAGGCTGGTCGTTCAAGATATACTCCACCGCATCGCAATACATACGATAGGCTTCCGCCGTAGCCGTTTCCAGCATCTCCACTTCGTTTGAGGACAGGCGATAACAGGCTTCCTCGCGCCAATAGTCACCATGAAAGTCAAAGCCCAACGCTTCGATCTTTTCCCGGTATCCCGGTCGGGGTGCTACAAAAACACGTTCCATTCACTCCCTCCCCTTATGCATGAATACCCGAAGAACGGCGGCTCGTTCCAAACACACGTCCGCTCGACTTTGACTTGGCCGATGACGAAGGGGCCACCTTGACATTCGACGGAGGATTCACTCTCGTACCGCTGGCATCAGTCCACGATCCGGACTGGGGATAATAATAATGTGTGCTCGTCAGTCCGTTCATCGCCGAAGGCATCAGCGCCCAGCGCATAAGCATTGCATTATAAATCCAGCTGTTGCCCTGCGAATCACGGTATTCTTCCTTATCCTCCGGATTCTCAGGAAGTTCAGTTTTCTGCGTGCAGCCTGCCAGTGCCATGAGGCACATCGCCGCTATCAAAAAATGTCGCTTGTCCATATACTTTGTTCTTTGCCGCCAAATATAGCACAAAAAAGCGAAAGAAGACACACACCGGCAACCATAACATCATAAATTTCCGTATTTTTGCAATAACGAACAGTAACTAACTCTAAACCACAGAAGACTATGACAGAAAACAGCACATCTAATTTGTCGAAGGTCTTTTTCACAAGCTTCCGCTGCAAACCGGACGAAGGCCCGGCCGACAAGCTGAAAATGACTGATAAAGGCAGCAGGATTCGACCGGATAGACATGGACGGAAAATTCGCTGCTATCAAGATGCACTTCGGCGAGCTGGGCAATTTGAGCTTTCTCCGGCCCAACTACGCACGCGCCGTTGTAGACATGGTGAAACAACAAGGCGGCAAACCGTTCCTCACCGACTGCAACACCCTTTATCCGGGAAGCCGGAAAAACGCCATCGAGCACTTGTATTGCGCATGGGAGAACGGATTCACTCCGCTTGCTGCAGGATGCCCTGTGATTATCGGCGACGGACTGAAAGGAACAGACGACATCGCAGTTCCCGTAGCCGGCGGAGAATATGTGAAAGAAGCCAAGATCGGCCGTGCCATTATGGATGCAGACATCTTCATTTCGCTGACGCACTTCAAAGGACACGAAATGACCGGATTCGGCGGAGCAATAAAGAATATAGGAATGGGATGCGGATCAAGAGCCGGAAAAAAGGACCAGCACTGCAACGGCAAACCCATCATAAACGACGAACTTTGCCGGGGATGCAAGAGATGTATGCGCGAATGTGCGAACAACGGACTTGTTTTCGATGAAGAGAGAAAGAAAATGTCCGTGAATGCAGAGAACTGTGTAGGATGCGGACGATGCATCGGCGCCTGCAATTTCGATGCCATCGACTTTGCGCAAAATGCCGCCATCAAGGAACTGAACTGCCGGATGGCCGAATACACCAAAGCCGTGGTCGACGGCCGGCCGAATTTCCACATATCACTGGTATGCGATGTTTCACCGACATGCGACTGTCACTCGGGAAACGACACGCCTATCATACCGGACGTAGGCATGTTCGCCTCATTCGACCCGCTGGCTCTTGACCAGGCATGCGTGGATGCCTGCCTCAAACAGACTCCCCTGCCTGGAAGCCAGCTCACGGATGAAATGGCTGCTCCGCATTTCCATGACCGGCACGACCATTTCTGCAACACCAATCCGAACACCGAATACCAAACCTGCCTGGCTCATGCAGAAAAAATCGGACTCGGAAACAGGAAATACGAGCTGATAAACGTAAAATAAACACATAACGAAGTAGCAAAAAGAGTAAAGCGTAGCGAACTGACTGAAAAAACGTTCGTTACGCTATATTTTTTTCCCTCGGCTGAAAGCCAAGGAAAAACAGAATATAGACAAACAGCGCAAACGTTCAGTTACTACATCATTACCTGAGTGACGGTGAGAATTTCTTGGAAAACCGATGTGTTTCACCGCTTGACATAATGTGTCATAACTGTCGATAACTCACTATAAATTAATTTTGCAACCAATAGAAAGTGAGTTATGAGAAGTACATTTAAGGTCTTGTTTTACGTGAAGAAAGGCAGTGAGAAACCCAACGGCAATCTGCCTTTGATGTGTCGTATTACGGTGGATGGAGAGATTAAACAGTTCAGTTGCAAGATGGATGTTCCTTTGCGCCTGTGGGACGTGAAGAACAACCGTGCTTCCGGCAAGAGTGTCGAGGCACAGCGAATCAACCATGCCGTTGACAAAATCCGTGTGGAGGTAAACCGCCGTTATCAGGAGCTGATGCAGACAGACGGTTATGTCACTGCTGCAAAGTTGAAAGATGTCTATCTCGGTATCGGCATCAAGCAGGAAACCCTGTTGAAGCTGTTTGAACAGCACAACAGCGAGTTTGCAAAGAAAGCCGGGCATAGCAGGGCAAAGGGTACGTTCCAACGCTATGTGACCGTCTGCAAACATATCCGTGAGTTTATTCCTCATACCTACAAGCGTGATGATATTCCGCTGAAAGAGTTGAACCTCTCGTTTATCAATGACTTTGAATATTTCCTCCGGACGGAAAAGAAATGTCGCACCAATACCATTTGGGGCTACATGATTGTACTGAAACACATTATCTCCATAGCAAGAAATGACGGTCGTTTGCCGTTCAATCCCTTTGCCGGATACATCAATTCACCCGAAAGTGTGGACAGAGGATATATTACGAGAGAAGAAATACACACAATGATGAACACCGAAATGCCCGACAAGACACACGAACTTGTAAGAGATCTGTTCATATTCTCCACCTTTACGGGGTTGGCATACTCCGATGTCAAGAACCTAACGGAAGACAACCTGCAAACATTCTTTGACGGCAATCTGTGGATTATCACCCGAAGAAAGAAAACCAACACGGAATCCAATATCCGTCTGCTGGATGTTCCCCGAAAGATAATTGAGAAGTATAAGGGTATGACGCGGGACAACAAGGTATTCCCCATGCCGAGTAACTCCACCTGCAATAAAAAGTTGAAAGCCATTGCCGAGTTGTGCGGTATAAAAGCCCATTTGACTTATCATGTGGCTCGGCATTCCGCAGCTACCACAGTGCTGTTATCCAACGGAGTACCCATTGAAACCGTCAGTAAGCTTTTGGGGCATACCAATATAAAAACTACTCAAATCTATGCAAGTGCGCCCAGATTAGTCGCTTGATAAATACTTCTGTAGCAAGAAGTTAGGATTGGGTTCAATATAATCCTATCGTCAATCAGCTTATCCGACGGGGAAACCTAACGGGGAGTGTAGCATGCTGATTAAAGCCCTGAGTCTACTAATAGCCAAGTAGCGACTGAAGGGCAAGACGAAACGACATATATAAGGATGAAGCCTTGATTGGTTGAACGATAGTTCGGTGGTACCACATCTTGCAATAGCGGAAGGCTTTTATATACGCTATTTCATAGTACTCTGGCTATTTTGTGCGTTAGTGCAGAGCATTAAGAACCGACTATGACACAGCCGCAATAAGCGGACAAGAACGAAAGTCGCATCCGACAATATGTCACGCTAATAGTTATCAAGTGAAACTAACTGGGGATTGCCTAAGTCAGAACGCCTCAAAGGCTATGAGAGCTGGCCTCTGAATATCTGATATGGCAACGGAGTTCCCATAGTAGTCCGAGCAAGTTAACGGCTTGTACATGGCGAAGGGGAACAGTCCATAACTTTAGTACAAACAAAGGAAAACGTGAGAGACGCATGAGAAATCCCGAGCAAGTATTAAACATTTTAGCTGAACACAGCAACGAGTCAGGTTACAAATACGAACGACTCTATCGTATTCTGTTCAATGAGCAGATGTTCTTAGTCGCATATCAGCGCATTCATGCAAAACCAGGCAATATGACACCCGGTACTGATGGACAGACGGAGGACGGCATGAGCATTGACAAGATACACGCATTAACAGACAGTCTCAAAAAGCGAAGTCTATAGGCCTAAACCGGCAAAGAGGGTTTACATACCGAAGAAGAGCGGAAAGTTACGTCCGCTCGGTATCCCTACGTTTGCAGATAAATTAGTGCAAGAGGTAGTGAGAATGGTTCTCGAAGCTATATACGAAGGATGTTTTGAACGGACTTCACATGGTTTCAGACCACACAAAAGCTGCCACACGGCACTTAAGAGTCTACAGAATAATTTCAACGGAACAAAGTGGTTCATTGAGGGAGACATAAAAGGTTTCTTTGACAATATCAACCATGGCGTGATGATAGAAATTCTGAGGGAACGCATATCTGACGAGCGTTTCCTTCAGTTAATACGTAAATTTCTCAACGCTGGATATTTGGAAGAATGGCACTTCAATAGAACTTATTCGGGTACGCCTCAAGGTGGAATTATCAGTCCAATACTGGCTAATATCTACTTGGACAAGTTCGATAAGTATATGAAGAAGTATGCACAAGATTTCCATAAGGGTAAAGTTAGACACCGCAACAAGGATATCGGCAGACTGAACAATCGAGTTCACTATCTAAAGAAGAGAATGAAGGAGGTGACGGACGTTGATAAATTGGAAGCAATGCGAGAGGAAGTTCGTAATAAGCAACAGCAAATACTGACTATGCCGAGCGGTAACGATATGGATGAGAATTTCCGTAGATTGAATTATGTACGCTACGCTGATGATTTCCTTATAGGGGTCATTGGAAATAAAGCAGAGTGCGAGAAAATCAAGGCGGATGTTACACAATTTATGCAAAAGAAGCTAAAATTGGAAATGTCACAAGAAAAGACCTTGATAACCAACGCACAAGACAGTGCAAAATTTCTCGGCTATGAAATATCAGTCCGTAAAGATTACACAACGCAGAAAAATGCAAGAGGAGAAACTCGTAGACATCGTAATGGTAATGTGATACTACACGTATCACGAGAAGTAATAAAGAAGAAGCTACTGAGCCTTGAAGCTATGAACGTGAAAACACGAAATGGCAAAGAAGTGTGGAGTTCTAAAGGTAGAACATACCTGATAGACAATGAGCCACAAGATATAGTAGCACGTTTTAACACAGAAATCAGAGGATTCTACAACTACTACTCCATTGCAAACAATGCATCGGCTCTTGGACGTTCATTTGGATGTATCATGAGGTTCAGTATGCTAAAGACATTTGCGCAAAAACTTAACAGTTCCGTTAGAACCATAACAGACAAGTATCGTGAAGACGATAAATTTGTGGTATGGTACACGGACAAGAAAGGTCAACGCAAACCAAGGGTGTTTTACAATGAGGGCTTCAAGCGTATTACCGACTTGGGAACTCAAAAATGTGACAACTTACCCTACCTGTTCAACACTCCATCTATGAGTCTGGTCGAAAGACTTACTGCAAATAAGTGTGAGTTGTGCGGAAAAGAAGGAAATGTTGTGTCACACCACGTCAGGAAACTCTCAGAATTAAGAGGCAAAACCGAATGGGAACGTAAAATGCTCAAAATGCATAGAAAATCTTTAATCGTCTGTGCAGAATGTCATAACATGATTCATGCGAAGAATAGCTAAAATGCCGTTATGGGCGGAGAGCCGTATACATGGAGACGTGTACGTACGGTTCGGAGGCAGGCTGTCGGAAACCTACCACCGTAAGGTGGCATGGCGCCGACAGCCGAGCCTACAGATAACCGCTCAAAAGATTAGCCAAGACATGGAAACTCTGTCGCACAAGTTAGAGGATATGGAAAAGAACATCTGCAAGACGATACAATAATGACCGTCAGTCGCATATTTCCTCGCTCGTCCATTAAGTTAGTACAGACTTCATTGAAAGTGAAAAGGTCAGGCGGCTGTGCCGTTTCGGGCAGAATCTTCCTCCTACGGAGCGTATTCAGCCCGAAAACCTTTCCACTTTCACGTCTGTACAATGGACGATGACGGCTACGGAAACAAACGACTGACGGAAAAGAATCGTCAAAAAAACAAACAATAATCTAAACAGACCAAGGTGTACTATTCAAATGTCAATCAAAATAAAGGGATGCCATCTTTATAAGACAAATGGAAATGGTGGCAAACGGCAAACTGCACTCCCTCCAGAAAAGATTATCTTGCCTTGTGGCACGGTTTCCATTGCACTGCCCCTCTGCTTCACTTTCATTTCCCCAACTTCTACTTTTGTCGTGTTCCGAAGTTTAGTGCCAGGCTTCTTCTGCCGTCGACCTTTGTTTGCCTATTGTCCCCGTAGTAGATATTTCCGATTGACTGATTTAATGAATGCAAGAATGTCTGACTGATTGGATGGTCATGTGGTTGAATGGTTGGTTGTGTTATTGAACTGTTGGTTATATGCAACCATCCATCCAATATCAATAGCTTTTGGCTATACTTAAAATTCGGACAAAATTCACCTGTTTTTCCAATCTTATTTTTATGTTCAAGCGAACATAGCAAGTTGTGTTTTGGGCTGCCCGAAATATTTCCGGCATCCCCAAACAACTTGCTGGAATCTTTTCCTCCAAAGTCGGGAAAAGCTATCTTGAAAATAATGTGATTTGTGTAATTTGATAACATCTTATTGCGCTAAATCTTTATCATAATACGATGAAATATTCAATTATTTTGCGTACCTTTGTCGCAAATTCATTAAATATGGCAAGTCAATCTATAAACCGAATAAAGGTTGCTTTGGCAGAGCAAAATAAAACCAATCGCTGGTTAGCCGAACAAATGGGTAAATCTGAAATAACAATTAGTAGATGGGTACAAAATAAAAACTCAACCATCATTAGAGCAATTACTACAAGTTGCAAGTTTTTTATCAATTAGCCCTAGGGATTTAATAAATGAAGTCAATATGGGTTCTATACAAGACAAATCACAATGTATTGATATTTAGAATTCTACTACTCTGATAATATGTTTAGATATATAGATAATAAAGACAGAACATTCTTATTTGGAGCATATCGCGGAGAAAAATCGCAGTTGGAATGGATTCTTGGAAAGCAACCTCATAGGTACGAGAAACTTTACAATATCCGTTTCAATAAAGATTTGTTTTCACAGCGAAGAGGCGGAGTTATGTCGGAACAATTGCCAGATTACGTTCTCATATACAATACGCAGAATCCACAAGACGGCTACCATCTTTTTCCATGCATAAGTTCATCAATTAAGGAGCAGAGTGATATGGAAGCGCTTGGCTATCCTAATCCGGATGGTAGCTATGTTGTCTATTCTTTGGGTGACGAATTACTTTCAGAGCCTCTTGATATTCAAAAGTTAATACTAATGGCATTACCTCCAAACAATATCAATGTGCCCTTTTCGCCTGTCATCCTAAAAGGCAAGGATATCGCAAATATGGTTGATAAAACTAAGCCAAGTCCTGCTGTTGCAGAAGTTAAACAAGAGCATGTTCTGCGATTCATTGACCTGTTTGCAGGTATTGGCGGCATCCGTTGCGGTCTTGAACAAGCTGCGCTGGAGAAAGGTCTGAATCCTGTTTGTGTAATGACATCTGAAATAAAGCCTTATGCTGTTAGTGTTTTAAAAGAAAACCATCCGGCTGAAACCATCACTGGAGATATTACCAAAGTCGATACAAAAAACATCCCGGATTTTGACATCCTATGTGCAGGATTCCCGTGTCAGGCATTCAGTTCTGCTGGCAAACGCCAAGGATTTGCTGACACTCGTGGAACTATGTTCTTTGAAGTGGAACGCATACTACGTGATAAAAAGCCAAAAGGATTCATACTTGAAAATGTTGAAGGACTTGTAAATCACGATGGCGGCAAGACCCTCCAAGTCATTATTGACAGACTTCATGCATTGAAGTATAAATTTGACTTCCGTGTTCTGAACTCAAAATACTTTGGAGTACCGCAGGAAAGGAAAAGAATTTACATCGTAGGCAGCCTTGACAGCAAGCCTAATCTTGATAATTTCCCCATTAAAGAGGCAAAGTTAGGAGAGATTCTTGAATCCGGGATGCCCACTGAGGATACCCCATTTATCAGACATTGCTCAAACACTTCTCTGTAGAGCAACTTTATGGTAAGGCAATCAAGGATAAAAGAGGTGGGGGACACCAACATTCATAGCTGGGATTTGGAAATCAAAGGTCCAGTTTCAGCAAAACAGAAGAAACTCCTTGATACGATTCTCACTGAGCGCAGAAAGAAAAAAATGGGCTGAAATTATAGGAATTGACTGGATGGATGGCATGCCTTTAACACTCGAACAGATTCGTACATTTTATGATGATCCTAAGCTTGAGGATATGTTGGAGGATCTGACAAACAAAGGCTATTTGAAGTTTGAACATCCAAAGAAATTGATCCGAGACAAGAGCGATAACGGAGTGATAACAACACATCGGGAATATGACACAACAAAACCGAAAGGCTACAACATAGTTGCAGTGTCAATGATGATAAAATTCTGACAAAGAAAGGCCAGATTACATTTACTTTAGGAGACATCGACATCATCGTAAAACAACGCGATGTTGTTGGTAACATTATGCAGGAATGGATTGAGGGGTGGCTCAAGAAGAATAATATCGATTACTCTCTTAACGACAACACTCAGATGCCGCCGGACTTCTATCTTGATCCTGAAAACAAGAAAGAGGGGCTAATGGAAATCAAAGCCTTCAACTATAAAGGCAGTCCCGGTTTCGATATTGCTGATTTCCGGATGTATGCTCGAGAAATTTCAGAAAAGCCTTGGATGCTCAATGTAACATATTTGATTTTTGGATATGATATGTCGGATGACGGCATTGTCACGATAAAACAGGTATGGCAGAAGAAAGTATGGGAAATGTCAAGACCAATGAAATCTGGTAACAACAAAAAACTATATGGCCGATAAATCTGCAAATAAAAGAAGGTACCGTACACAAAATGCGTCCTGCAAAATGGTATGGAAAAGCCACAAGTTTCTCCATCTTCGAAAACATGGAAGACTTCCTGGCTGCGATGGAAGAAACTATGTATAAGAACAAAGATACTCGTGATGATGCTCCCGACTGGCTTCAGAAAGTTCTCGACAGTTATGAAAAGCATTATGGTGTAAGACTTCAAATTCCAAGATGGAGCGAAATCGCCTCAAAGTATATGAATAGATAAGAAGTTTAACGAAAATGAATAATAATTTTAACGGCATATTTTACTTTATGGAATGGATATTTGATGGTATTGGTACAGAGATAATTTCATTGCTGATAGGGCTTGCAGGAGGTGGTGCTATTGGTTATCGAATAGGAATAAGAAACAAAATTTCCCAACATCAAAAAAGGGAGAGACCAGGCAAAACAAGTACAAATTGGAAACATTATCAATGATGGAAATTCAAAAAAGCAGGCGATAATGCACAACAATTCCAAATTCAAAATCTCACAATTGGAATTGATGAAAACGGGCTAGAGAAATATACGATGAAAAGTATAGCATAGCAAAAAAAAAAAGATTTCACAGAGGAAGCTTTGCGTATAGCCAATGAACGAGTAAGAGAACTTGAAAATAGGCTTATACCCAAAATGGAAGCTGTAAATGATGGATTAAAGGCTTTTTGCGGATCCGAGTTTTCAGTTATTGTTGGTAGACGCTCAAAAAACGGCAGCAGCAACTGAACGATCTGTTGATTATGATTTACTATCAGAATTGTTGGTTCATAGAATAGAGAAAGGTAACGACAGACATGTTAGGACAGGGATACATCGAGCAGTAGAAATCGTTGAAGATATTTCTAATGAAGCATTGTTAGGTCTAACAATCATACATTCTTTAAATTCTTTTTATCCCTGTATCACCAGAATGTGTTGGGGCATTGAATACATTGAATGATTTATATGGCAGATTAATATATGCTAAATTACCAGATGGGATAGACTGGATAGAAGACTTGGAAATACGACGCTATTCGAATAAATCCATTTGGCAAATTTAAAACTATAAAAGAATATTGTTCAAAAGCTTTAAATGGTATTATAACAATCGGTATTAAAAAAGATTCAGAAGAATATCAAAATGCCATTACGATATTGCGAAATAATAAACTTTTGTTTCCTAATTTGTTGGTTGAGAATTATTTGTTACCAGGTTATGTCAGAGTCAATATAGGAAATTTAGATGCTGTAAATACGCTTTCCATTATTCACACAATGGGGAATAATACTTCTGTATCTATACCTATGTCTGAACAACAAAAATCCGCGATTAAAACTGTAATTGAATTATATTCAAAAGATACTCAATTAAAAACGGATGTAGAAGAAAAGTTTTTATCAGAGTGGAATAGCAGACATAATTTGTCATTATTAAAAGACTGGATTGAAAAAATCCCGAACTCGTTTAGCGTTACATCTGTCGGGAAAGTACTAGCCCATGCTAACGCACAAAGATGTGATAACAAATTACCGCCATTAAAGTAGTTAATCATTAAATCTACTAAGCTATTTGTTTAACGAATGATTTTGACTACTTTTGCATTAAGAGTTATTTGACAGTAAAGCAACGCAAAACGCAGAGAATCGCACGGTTGCCAAGTCGTTACCATTACTTTTCAGATACTCCGTTAAATGTTTATTCGTCAAACGGTTATGTAAAACCGTTCACAATCTAAAATAAAACAGCAAAGGCGCAGAGCATCACCGGCATCATCAAACGCCGCTTATGCTCTGCGCCTTTTATCTTCGTTCGAAGCAGCCCGGCAATGTCAGTCCTCCGTTGCCGCTTTTTTCATTTTAAGCTCATAAAGGTCGCTGCGGCGGTCGCGCAAATTACGCACGCTTCCGTAGGTATGCAGCTCGCTCAGCAAATCAAGGTCAACATCCGACACAAGAATCATTTCCGTGTTCGGAGTCGCTTCGGCACGCTTTCCGTCGGTAGGGAAAGCAAAGTCACACGGTGTAAACACACCCGACTGGGCATATTGGATGTCCATGTTGTGCACGCGCGGCAAATTGCCCACGCTGCCGGCAATCACGACAAAGCATTCGTTCTCGATGGCGCGGGCCTGAGCGCAGACACGCACACGCGAATATCCGTTCTGTGTATCGGTAAGGAAAGGAACAAACAGAATCTGCATGCCCTGGTCGGCCATCAGACGAGAAAGTTCGGGAACTCCACATCATAACAGATAAGCACGCCAATCTTCGCGCAGTCCGTATCAAAAGTCTGCACACGCTTGCCTCCGCTCAGGCCCCCCAGCTCTTCACTTCGTCGGGAGTGACGTGAATCTTCTCGTACATCTCGTATGTTCCGTCGCGGCGGCAAAGGAAGCCAACATTATAAAGCCCGTTATCCTCCTTCACATACGGCATGCTTCCGGTAATGATATTGATATTGTGCTTGATGGCCAGCGTGACAAAACGGTCGCGCACTTCCTCCGTGTACTGAGCCAGTCCGCGTATCGACTGCGCCTCGCCCAGGTTGTTGAACTTTGCCATCAGCGGAGCGTTGAAATATTCGGGGAAAAGCACGAAATCGCTCTTATAGCCCGAAACCGCATCAATGAAGAATTCAACCTGCTCGAACACATCGTCAAGCGTCTGGTATGAACGCATCTGCCATTGAACCAGTCCGACACGCACCGTCGTCTTCTTGTCCACGTATGAATCTGTGGGAGGCTGATAATAGATGTTGTCCCACTGAAGCAGCGTGGCGCAATGCTTTGACTCTTCATCATTAGGCAAATAGTTGCGCATCACCCGGCGGACATGAAAATCGTTTGAAAGCTGGAAAGTCAGCACCGGATCATAAATCTCGCGCGAGCGTACTTTCTCGATGTATTCTTTCGGACGCATCTTGTCGGCATACTTGTAATAATTGGGGATACGTCCGCCGAACATGATTGCCTTCAGATTCAGCGTTTCGCACAACTCCTTGCGATATTCATACATACGGCGGGCCAGACGCAGGCCGCGGTACTCGGGATGAATGAACACTTCGATGCCGTAAAGGATATTCCCCTTCGGGTTATGCGTGTTGAAGGTTTCGTTTCCTGTCACTTTCGCGTAGGTATGATCGCCTTTCACCATGTCGTAGTCGACGATGATAGACAGCGCACAGCCAACGATCTTACCGTCGACAACGGTCACAATCTGCCCTTCCGGAAAGATGTCGATCAGTTTCTGGATCTGTTCACGTGTCCAGAACACGTCTTTGTCCGCATAGACACGGGTGAACGACTGGGCCAGCTGGGCATAGTCGTCCATCTGAAGGTTGCGGACCTCTACTTTGTTGATTTTCGTAATTTTATTTTCCATTTGTATATCTGACAATTACTTCATTCCCCTTGCCTTGAAAATACGTTCCTTTGCCTCGTTGATAGCCTGCATCTTCTCTTCGGCAGCCTTACGGATGTCGTCCCCCAATGCAGCCACCTTGTCCGGATGATGCTTCAGCACCAGCTTGCGGTAGGCGGAACGCACTTCGTCGTCAGTTGCCGAAGGGGATACCTCCAACACTTTATAGGCTTCGTCAAGCGAGTTTCCGCCCAGGCTGAGCATCGAGTCCACATCCTGCATATTGAGCCTCATATACACGGCCACTTCCTTCAGGGCATCTACTTCCTGCACGCATACATTGCCGTCCGCCTGAGCGACTTTAACCAGAAAGTCAAGCAGTTGCAGTCTTTGTTCGTAAGTAAGATTAGCCGCGATCTGCGCTCCACAGTCACGGATGGTATTTTTAAAAGCCAACGGGTCTGTACGCTCCATCTGCTTGCGCTGCTCGAACAGATTCAGCAGGATGCGCTCCCCTTCGTCAACGGCAGCTTCTCCGAAATTCATGCGGAGGAACTGGCGCACATATTCCATTTCGCTGTGCATGATACGTCCGTCCGCACGGATAATGTATGAAGACATGACAAGCATGGAAAACAGAAAACTGTTCCGCTGCCCCATGTATACATTATCCTGTGAATAACCGTCCTGCGCAGCCTGCGCATCTCCGGCCTTGTCAAACAAGGAGCCGATGGCAAATCCGGCCAAAGCCCCAAGCGGTCCCATCGTCATGAATCCCATGATACCGCCAATCCATTTTCCGTATTTCATAACCTGTTTATTTAGATATCCGTTTCATTCCACTCCAAACAGCGTGCATACCTGAGCCTGGCTCACCTTGACCAAATCGGCCGGAGCCAGCTTCACCTGCAGCCCGCGCATGCCTGCACTTACATATATATAAGGATAGTCGTTGCACGTATGATGAATATAAGTAGGGAAATGTTTCTTCATGCCGATGGGAGAACAGCCTCCGCGAATGTATCCCGTAAGCGGCAGCAGCTCTTTCACCGGAATCAGATCACATTTCTTATTGCCGGACACTTTGGCCGCCAGCTTCAAATCAATTTCATGCTCTCCGGGAATTACACAAACGAAATAGCCAGACTTGTCGCCATGAAGCACCAACGTCTTGAACACCTGTTCGATGTTTTCCCCCAGCGTGGCTGCCACGTGGATGCAGCTCAAATCATTTTCGTCCACTTCATACGGCACCAGCTCATACTTTATTTTGTCCCTGTCCAGCAACCGGGCAGCATTTGTCTTTGCAATCTTTTCTTTTGACATCGTTCTTCTGTTTTTTATTTCTTTGACCATTCGAGCTCTTCCTTCAGGAACTGGGAAGTATATCCCTTCCCCGATGCGGCCACTTCTTCCGGAGTGCCGCAAACAAGCAGCTGTCCTCCGCCTTTTCCGCCTTCCGGACCCATATCGATAACATAGTCTGCCATTTTGATGACATCCAGGTTATGCTCTATGACAATCACCGTATTGCCCTTGTCGACCAGACGGTCAAGCACGCTCATCAGCACACGGATATCCTCGAAGTGCAGTCCGGTTGTAGGTTCGTCAAGAATATACACCGTTTTTCCCGTATCACGCTTTGAAAGCTCTGTGGCCAGTTTCACGCGCTGGCTCTCCCCTCCCGACAATGTAGTGGAAGGCTGCCCCAGCCTGATGTAGCCCAGCCCGACTTCCTGAAGCACCTTTATCTTATTGAGTATCTGAGGAACGTTTTCGAAGAACTCAACGGCGCGGTTGATGGTCATGTCAAGCACATCGGCGATTGACTTTCCTTTGTAACGCACTTCCAGCGTTTCGCGGTTATACCGCTTGCCATGGCATACTTCACAAGGCACAAACACGTCGGGAAGAAAGTTCATCTCGATCGTCTTGTACCCGTTTCCGCCACAAGCCTCACACCGGCCTCCCGACACATTGAAAGAAAAACGTCCCGCCTTATAACCGCGGATTTTAGCTTCGGGCAGACCGACAAACAAGTTGCGGATGTCAGAAAACACACCGGTATAAGTGGCCGGATTCGAACGGGGGGTACGCCCCAGCGGCGACTGGTCGACATTAACCACCTTGTCAACATATTCCAGCCCCTCGACGGCATCATACGGCAAGGGATCCTGCAACGAGCGATAAAAATGCTGCGACAAAATGGGCTGCAACGTATCGTTGACCAGCGTAGACTTTCCGCTGCCCGACACCCCGGTCACGCAGACCAGCTTTCCCAGAGGAAACTCCACGTCCACACCTTTCAGGTTATTGCCTTTCGCCCCTCTCAGCCAAACGGACTTGCCGTTGCCTTTCCGCCGCTGGGCGGGAACCTCAATCTTCATCTTCCCGTTCAAGTATTGCGAAGTCAGCGTGTCCTTCTCCAGCATCTCCCGGGGCGTTCCGGCAAACACCACTTCACCTCCCAGACGTCCGGCTTTCGGGCCCATGTCCACCACATAGTCGGCCGCCAGCATCATGTCCTTGTCATGCTCTACGACAATAACCGTATTTCCCAGGTCGCGAAGCTCCTTCAGCGAATTGATAAGACGGATATTGTCGCGCTGGTGCAGACCGATGCTCGGTTCGTCGAGGATATACAGCACATTCACGAGCTGCGATCCGATCTGCGTGGCAAGGCGGATGCGCTGGCTCTCTCCTCCCGAAAGGCTGACGGAAGAGCGGTTGAGCGACAGGTAGTCCAGCCCCACGTCAAGCAAGAATTTCAAGCGCGTGCGTATCTCCTTCAGAATCTCGGAAGCGATGATCCGCTGCTTGTTGTCGAGAAATTCTCCGACATGGCAAACCCATTCATAAAGGTCGCTGACATCCATCGAAGCCAGCTCATAAATATTCTTGTCATGGATGCGGAAATGAAGCGCTTCCTTATTCAGACGCGCCCCGCGGCATTCCGGACATACAGCCGTCTTGGCAAACTGGTCGGCCCATTTCTGCGCGGTAGCCGAAGCATCCTTGTCCTGCATCATCTGGATATACTTCACGATTCCTTCGTAAAGGACAAAATAGTCGGAAGTGGTATGGACAAGCGAACTTTTGATTTTCAGACGCTCATCACAGCCATACAGTATTTCATTGACGACATCCTCAGGCAACTCGCTCACAGGAGTCTTCAGCGTAGCCTCATAACGTTCCAGCAGAGCCTCGATCTGCCAGAAAATCATCGTATTCTTGTACTTTCCCAAAGGCGCGACGGCTCCTTCGTACACCGAAAGCGAACGGTCGGGTATCACCTTGTCCACATCAATCAGATTCACATAGCCCAGCCCCTTGCAGCGCGGGCACGCACCTTGAGGCGAATTGAACGAAAAGTTATGCGGAGCAGGCTCGCGATACGAAAGCCCCGTCACCGGACACATCAGGCGTTTGCTGTAGTGCCGCACACTTTCGGTCTGCGCATCCAAAATCATCAGCAGTCCGTCCCCCTGCTGCATGGCAGTTGCCACGCTCTGCTTCAGGCGCGTTTCATCCTGTCCGTTCACCGCCATCTTGTCTATCACCACTTCGATGTCATGGTTCTTGTAGCGGTCGAGCTTCATCCCGTGAACGATTTCTTTCACCTCTCCGTCCACACGCACATAAAGATACCCTTTCTTCCGCACCTGCTCGAAAAGCTCCTTATAGTGTCCCTTGCGCGTACGGACCAGCGGAGCCAGAATGAAGATTTTCCGTCCCTTATAGTCGCGGTGTATCAGATCAAGAATCTGCTCTTCGGTATATTTCACCATTTTTTCGCCCGACAGGTATGAATAAGCCGTTCCGGCACGGGCAAACAACAGACGCAGATAGTCATAGATTTCGGTGGTTGTTCCTACGGTAGAGCGGGGGTTCTTGTTTGTTGTTTTCTGGTCGATGGAAATCACCGGACTCAGCCCGGTAATCTTGTCCACATCCGGACGTTCCATACCTCCCAGAAAATTCCGCGCATAAGCAGAAAACGTTTCGATATAGCGCCGCTGCCCTTCCGCGAAAATCGTATCGAAAGCGAGGGACGACTTGCCGCTTCCGCTCAATCCCGTAATAACCGTCAGGCTGTTACGGGGTATGGCCACATCAATGTTCTTCAGATTATGTACGCGTGCCCCTTGCACGTCTATCGTTTCCGTTCCTTCAATCATATCCTCAGTCTGTCTTTTTATATCCGTGCAAAGATAGAGATATTTCAGAGCACCCGTATCAAAAAGTCCGGTGTTTTTTTATCGTTCCGCATTTGCTTTTGTCCGTTTTCTTCTCCTCTCCGGAATTTTCCGCCAAATGCCAGCACATATTTTACAGTCCAGCGCGTGAACCGTACGGTCCAAGTGCTGGACTATACGGACCACATGGCTGAACCGTACGGTTCACCTGCTGGACCATAGAAACCGGGCCGTATGCGGCACAAGTCCGCTGCCATCTCCCCCGATTGATTTTATCGTTTTTTTTAATGCTATTTCCCCGGATATATCAGGTTTTCTTGTCAAGATAAAGAACTTTTTTGTACTTTTGCCCCATGACAAACCATTACAACTGAAAATGAAGTTTATACATATACTGTGCCTTTCGCTTTCTCTCACAGCAGGAAGTATCGGCGGAACGATAAAAGCCCAAACCGGAAACGGATATTTCCTGCACACCGTGGCCAAAGGACAAAGTCTTTACTCGATTGCCAACACGTATCACATCAGCGTGGACGATATCGTGCGCCTGAATCCCGGGAGCGACAAACAAATCCGCGCAGGGGAAACACTGAAGATTCCGCAGTCGGGAAACGGCTCAAATGCCGGGAAAGTGGTATTCCATACCATCCAGTCGGGAGAAACTCTCTACCAGCTTACCGTAAAATACAACGTGACGGCGCAAGCCATCTGCGAAGCAAATCCCGGACTGAGCGCAAGCAACTTCCGGACAGGACAGGTTGTATGCATTCCGGCACAAGAAAGCGCATCGGTCCCGACGGCGAAGGAAACCGCCCCTCAGCGGAAAGCGGAAGAGCAGGAATGGAAAGAGATGCACAAGGTGGAACGCAAGGAAACCATCTTCAGCATCTGCCAGAAATACGGAATCACCCAGGACGCGCTGATCGCTCTCAATCCCGACCTCAAAAACGGGAAACTGAGGCGAGGCACATTCCTGTTCATCCCCTACCCCGAATCGGAAAAGAATAAGAACGGAAACCTGCAGGCGGCGGGACCGGAACCCACCAACGAGGAACTTTTCAGAGAAAGCCAGCCGGTCGCCCAAAAGATGAATGTGGTTAAAGCGGCTGTCCTGCTTCCGTTCACCGTCAAAGAGAACGGGACAGACAAAAGCAATCCCCGAATGACCGAGTATTACGAAGGGCTGCTGCTTGCCGTAGACAGCCTGAAACGCCAGGGAATATCTTTCGACCTGTACACCTACAACACGCAGGGAAGCAAGCAGGTGATGACTTCCATACTAAACAAGCCGGTGATGAAGACAATGGACATCATCTTCGGTCCCGTAGCCCCCGAAAACATCCCTGTCGCCACCGAGTTTGCAAAGAAGAACGACATCCGGCTGGTCATCCCGTTCGAACCCAAAGTAGACCAGGTGTTCAGCACACCGCAGATATACCAGGTCAACACGCCCCAGTCATACCTGTATTCGGAAGTATACGAACATTTCATACGCCAGTTCAGCCGGTGCAACGTGATTTTCCTTGATCCGGCAAACGGCGACAAGGAAAAGGCCGACTTCATCACCGGGCTGAAAAACGAACTTCGGAACAGCCAGGTGACATTCAAGCAGATCCAGCTCGGCAGCGCAATCGATCCCGACAAGGTTATCGGGGCAATGGACACAACCCGGACAAACATCTTTATCCCTACGTCGGGACGCAGCTCGGCTCTCACCCGCCTGCTTCCCCATCTTACGCTTGTCCGCCGCGAACATCCCGGCTTTGACATGCACTTGTTCGGCTATCCCGAATGGCAGACATACACGCAGGAGCATCTGGCATCATTCTACGAGCTGGACACATACTTCTATTCTTCTTTCTACACCAACAACCTCTTCCCCGAAGCTGTACGCTTCACCCAAAGCTACCGCAGGTGGTACAGCAAAGACATGGCCAACAGCTATCCAAAATTCGGAATGCTGGGATTTGACACCGGCTATTTCTTTCTGAAGGGACTGGCGCAGGAAGGGGACGGACTGGAGAATAACCTGAGCAAAGTAAAGGTTGTCCCCATACAGACCGGGTTCAAGTTTGAACGTGTAAACAACTGGGGAGGGTTCATCAACCGGAAAGTCTTTTTCGTACACATCACCAAAGATTTCGAACTGATTAAACTGGATTTTGAATGACTGCAATGAAAAGACATATACTCCTGCTCTTTCTCACAGCAATAGGGTGTGCTTGGATTCTGCCGGCGAAAGCCCAGCTGCAAGACGAACGACACAACTTTTCTATCGGAATCAATGGAGGCGTCAACGTAAGCTCGGTCAGTTTCCAGCCAAGCATCAAGCAGAGCAAGCTCATCGGCCCGGAATTCGGCGTTACCGCACGCTACATCTCTGAAAAATACTTCAAGATGATCTGCGGCATACAGGCCGAAGTGAACTTTTCGCAAAGAGGATGGAAGGAGGTGATTGAAGACGGAACGGGAGATACTTACCACCGCAACATGAACTACGTGGAGATTCCCCTGCTCGCCCATCTGGCCTTCGGAAAAGACAAGGGAAACGGCGTGCGCTTTGTCCTGAATCTGGGTCCGCAGATAGGGTTTCTCATCAGCGAAAAAGAAATCAAAAGCGCTTCGTGGAATCCATCTAACCGGCCGCAAGGAACAAACGAACAGTATGACAAGCCGGCCGACAGGAAGTTCGACTATGGAATTATCGGAGGCGGAGGCCTTGAAGTGCGCACGGGAATCGGGCACTTCATCCTTGAAGCACGCTATTACTATGGCCTGAGCGACTTCTACAACAACTCTAAAAAAGATTATTTCGGACGTTCGGGACATTCTTACATCGGCGGAAGACTTACGTACCTTTTCGATCTGAAAAAATAAACGCAAGCGGATTTCCCTCTCCCGCACAAGAAGAGAGGATTTGTCAATTCATATTTATTCTACAGCAAAACAAGTTTTCATTATGATTAAACTGATATCTTGGAATGTAAACGGACTTCGCGCCTGCTGCGACAAAGGATTCCGTGAAGCGTTCAAACAGCTCGACGCTGACTTTTTCTGCCTGCAGGAAACCAAAATGCAGGCAGGACAACTGGATCTGGAATTTGAAGGATATGCCTCATACTGGAACTATGCCGAGAAAAAGGGATATTCGGGCACTGCAATTTTCACCCGGAAAAGCCCGTTAAGCGTAACTTATGGACTGGGCATCGACGAACATGACCGCGAAGGGCGTGTCATCACACTTGAAATGGAAGACTTTTTTCCTTGTCACCGTATATACTCCCAACTCGCAGGACGGACTGAAACGCCTGGACTACCGCATGACCTGGGAAGACGAGTTCAGGGCTTATCTGAAACGGCTTGATGAACAGAAGCCTGTGCTTGTATGCGGGGACCTGAATGTGGCGCACAAGGAAATAGACCTGAAAAACCCGAAAACAAACCGTATGAACGCCGGATTTACAGACCAGGAGCGCGAAAAGTTCCAGACATTGCTCGACGCCGGATTCATTGATACATTCCGTCATTTCTATCCCGAACAGACCGGCATCTATTCATGGTGGTCGTACCGGTTCAAGGCACGCGAAAAGAATGCAGGGTGGCGCATCGACTACTTTCTGGCTTCTGCACGACTGGCCGACAAGCTGGAAGGAGCCAAGATTCATACCGAAATCTTTGGCTCTGACCACTGCCCCGTAGAAGTGACTGTCAATATCTGAGCCATGAAGAACAACGGTTTCACTCTGCGCAAACGGCTGAGAAGCTTCAGATTCGCATTCAACGGAATCCGGCTGCTCGTAACCTGCGAGCACAACGCCTGGATTCACTGCTTCATAGCAGCATGTGTAATCATCACCGGCTGTATCGTGAAACTGTCAGCAACCGAATGGATTGCCATCGCAATGGCTATCGGCATGGTTCTGGCGGCAGAAGCTTTCAACTCCGCAATCGAAGCACTGGCGGATGCGGTTTCGCCCGACTATAACGAAGCGATCAAGCGCACAAAAGATCTGGCAGCCGGAGCAGTACTGCTTCTGGCTATCGCCTCGGCTGTCATCGGACTGATTATCTTTATCCCCAAACTATTCTAAAGAAAATGAAACATCTGCTTTTATTCGTGGCTGCCCTTTGCATGGCAGTTTTCATGTTCGGACAAAAAATTGAAGTGACCGGAAGCCGGAAGGCTGTGCGTACATCGGGAGATGTGGGAGCTGTGCTGCTCCCGGTGGCAGGCCTCACCGCCATACTGATCAATAAAGACTGGGAAGGGCTGAAGCAGGGAGCCTTTGCCGGAATAACAACGCTAGGAGTTACTTATGCACTGAAATACGCCGTCAAAAAAGAGCGCCCGGACTGCAGCGACATGCATTCATTTCCCTCCATGCACACGTCTGTATCATTCGCCGCCGCTTCGTTCATCCAGCGCCGGTACGGATGGAAATGGGGAATCCCAGCCTATGTCGTATCAACCTACGTGGGATGGAGCCGCGTGTACGGAAAGAAACATGACTGGTGGGATGTAGCCGCCGGTGCTGTAATCGGCGCAGGCAGTTCCTACATATTCACACGCCCCTTCGCCAAGAAGCACGACCTTACCATCAGCCCCGTAGCAGGTGACGGTCATTGCGGCATCTACGCTTCACTCAAGTTCTAGCCCTCAGGGTGGTCCACTCCATACCCGAAAAGCGCAAAGTCGCCCAAACACGGATCACCGGGAAATATTTCCGACAAGGCTTCCGTTATCTTCCGCGCATTGTTCAATGAAAAGACCTGCTTTTCTGTCAGCCCCAACAGAAAAGCCACACGGCATACGTGCGTATCAAGCGGAATGACCAGCTCGGAAGGCGACAGCGTTTTCCAGATGCCGAAATCCACGTCCGAGTTCCTCCGGATCATCCAGCGGAGAAACATATTGAGCTTTTTCTGCGGACTGCGGTCGGAAACTTCAAGAAAGGCACAAAGCTTCTGCATCGGATTTCCGGTGAAATCCGACAGAGCATCCTCCAGCGTCCTTCCCGACGCATACACTTCATAGAGCTTCTCAAAATAAAGACGGAATCCAGCATAAGAAATCATCCGGTAAAAGCTTCGCGGATCGGAACCCCTGAAATCATCTCTCCACCTTCCCGACAGCACATATTCCAACGGACTATGCCCCATCATCCCGTCCAGCCGCTCGGATACCCTCAGAATCTGCCTGCGATTGCCGAAACTCAGCACAGCCGTAAGCAATCCGCTGATTTCAATATCCTCTTTCCGCGAATACCGGTGAGGAAACTGCACCGGATCAGAAACAATGAACGCGGCCTGATGATATTGCCGCGCCCATTCTTTCAGTTTTTTCTCCGTATCATTATCCATCAATTGAAATAATAGAGGAAAGTGGCGATTCCTTCCAGCGCCTTCTTTTTCTGATCCTTGATTTCAATAGAGAACTTGATTTCTGCTTTTGCCACACCGCGCAGGTTAACCAACGAATGCAGTTCGGCTACCAAACGCACACTCTGTCCGGAAAGCACAGCCTGCCCGAACCTCATCTTGTCCATTCCATAATTAACCATCATCTTCAGGTTATTCACCTCGATGATCTGATTCCACAGATAAGGAAGCAGTGAAAGCGTCAGATACCCGTGCACAATCGTGCTCTTGTAAGGGCTTTCCTTCTCCGCGCGTTCCACATCCACATGAATCCACTGGTGATCCAGTGTAGCGTCAGCAAACTGATTAATACGCTCCTGGGGTATCTCCAGCCAATCAGAAATTCCGATTTGTTTACCCAGCAATTGCTCAAACTCTTCGTACGAATTTACAACCACTTTCTCCATATAATCTTATTTTTAGTCACAATTTCAAGACAAAGATAATCAAATCTATCCTTATTGTAACGGATAATTTCTAAATAAAATATCTTATTTTTCCTTATTCTTTGAATATTTTTCGTATTTTCTCTTCATAAAATAAAAGTAAAGAGTGCAGAAAACAGAAAAAAACAAAGATTGAGCAGCCCCGACAGGAACAAGGGCTTACCACCTCGCCATACGGGAAGGCGATCCGTGCCACGAGCATCCCAGACAGAACACTTCTGAAAGGTCATACCCATCAAGAGTTTCTTCCGGATTTTTCGGAACAACCGTCCCGTCTGAAGTTACATACACCAAACGGCGCTCACCCTTTTCATTCTTGACATAGACCGACGGGATCTTACATTGCGGACAAAGCTTCTTCTTCATATTGACAAATTAAAAACAAGGCTGCAAAATTAAGGAAAATCCGCACAACCGCAACCATCCGACGAAATTAAAAGCGTACAAATGCAACCCGGTTGTTATTGCGGTCCGACGCGGACAGGATGATGACAAAATTCCTACCTTTGCATCAGAAAACAAAAAAAGAACCGTCGATATGTCACACGAAAACCATCATCTGCACGAGCATCACCACCATGCTCCCGCCTCACTCAGCACAGTGTTCATCCTGTGCATCATACTGAATCTTCTGTTCGTCCTCATCGAAGCAGGAGTGGGTTTCGGATACAACTCACTGGGACTGCTTTCGGATGCCGGACACAACCTGAGCGACGTATTCAGCCTGCTGCTTTCGCTGTTTGCCATCCAGATGGCGAAACGCCACGGCAACAAACATTTCACCTACGGATACAAGAAAAGCACCGTGCTCGCTTCGCTGGCCAACGCCATCATCCTGCTCATAGCCGTGGGATGTATCCTGATAGAAAGCATCTACAAGCTCCGCAACCCCGAACAAGTGTCCGGAGCCGCCATCTCATGGACAGCAGGGGCAGGCATCCTCATCAACGGAATCACAACGCTGCTCCTCATGCGGAACCAAGGACACGACCTGAATGTAAAAGGCGCTTTCCTGCACATGGCGATGGACACGCTGGTTTCATTGGGGGTGGTTATTTCAGGCATTGTCATTCTTCTCACGGGATTTGTCATCATCGACACACTGATAAGCCTTGCCATAGCCTGCATCATCCTCGCATCAACGTGGAAACTGCTGAAGGAAAGCCTCTATCTGTCGCTTGACGCTGTGCCCGACTCCGTAAACCTCGACGAAATAGGAAATGCCATAACAGGCATATCAGGGATTGAAAACTGGCATCACCTCCATGTATGGGCTGTAAGCACAACAGAAAACGCGGCAACCGTGCATGTCGTCATCAAAGACGTGTCACAAATGAACGACATCAAACAACAGATCAAACACGCGCTGGCCGTAAAAGGGATCAGCCATTCGACCATTGAGTTTGAGTTTCAAGGCTGCCCGTGCTGTGACAAAGAAAACGGCTGCTTCGAGAACTGACAGGACGGACACAAAAAGGAGGTGCGCTGCAAAACGGACTGTCATCCGTTTCCAACGCACCTCCTTTTTTATGCAAGCTTCTTTATTTCAACTTTACAACCAATTCACCGTCCACTTCGCTTGTTTCAATCTTGTCTTCTCTCAGCAACCAGCCCAAGCCCAGGAACAAATCCTTGTCCGCTTTCAGTTTGGCTTCTTTCTTCAGCTGTTTCTGAGTTTTACCTTCAGTACCATTCAGTGCTTCCCAGATCTGTCCGGCAATAACACCTGCTTTTTCTTTCAACATAATTTTTTGCTTTTATATATTACAACAATTATTTTGTGTCCCGGCAAAAATAGCTAAAAAAAGCGGTCTTTGTTTCTGAAAACAAAAAAAATTTAATAAAAACGTGCGATTTGGCCAGATTATGTTACAATTTTCCTTCCTTTTCAAGGAAATCGCCCCATATCCGGGCTGCTGTTTCTATCATTTTCGGACATGGCCGCTTAGCATAATATGCGGGAGTTCTTGCTTCGGGAGTCGGAACAACCGGCTCTTTTTTCGAGAGCCCGAGCAAATCGGCGCAACGCATCGAGCCGCATTCGGACTTGAACTGCGCCGCCAGTTCCTGAACCAACGCATAATTGGCGGCCTTGCCCGCCCTGTCTGCTCCCCATCAGCTTGGTGGGTGCGTTGCGCAGATGCAAGGGAACAGGCAGATTGCCCGTCTGCCGCACCAGTTCCAGGGCGCTGTTGATCCCCTCGTATGCCGAGTTGCTCTTGGGGCTGGTGGCCAGATACACCGTAGCTTCCGCCAGCGGGATACGCCCCTCGGGCCATCCTATCTTCATCACGGCATCAAAAGCAGCGTTCGCCAGAGCAATGCGTTGGGATTGGCCAGACCGATATCCTCGGCTGCCGAAATGCGCCATAACAAGTGTCATTTAAACAATGTTCAAAGATACGGAAAGTTTCGGAAGTTTGCGTATAGACATAAAAAAAAGGCGCTTTTCACAAAGAGCCTTTTTTAAAGTTTTCAATAGGTATTAGTTTTTTTTTCTTAAGGTAAAAAAGATTGTTTTCAGGATAACGTCACAAAGATGCGGTGTTTTTTTCACCTGACCAAATAAAAAAAAATGTCATAAAACACATTTTGTATTTTTCTTTCGTTTTTCTTTGATTGGAGTTTTTAACTACCGCATCCGATTAGTCCAGCAAAAATAATCAATTTTTATTAAAACAGACAGCAGGTGCCGAAAAAAGTTGGGCAAAATATCCGGCATGCGGCCAAAGTTTCTTCCGCACTTTCTTTCAGCGCAAGCCGACAGACGTTTTAACATTTTTCATAAAATCCATGCCAGAATCCACAAAACTCCGACCCGGACGGCCGACAGAAATACGGTTTCCGCTGCTCCGAAAAAGCATTCTTTCCGCACAAAAGCCATCCGAAGCCTCCGGAAAGTTCATCTCCAGACTGAAAACATACACCTCCAAACTGGAGATATACATCTTCAGACTAGAGATATGCATCTCTAGCCTGGAGATACAGCTTTTCACGCAATTCATCCATTTTTCCGACAGCCGCCCGGAAGAAATCTCCCCGCAGTCCTCTCTTTTTCAGATAACGCCCGCCGGCTTCGTGCCAGGCAGAAGGCCCCGCATCCCGGACAAGGCCCCGCCGCTCCCGCATAAACTCCGCAAATCAAAAAGCTCTCCGGATTTTCCGGATATGTCACATTTTTATATTACCTTTGTATTATGATTAAACGACAACCTACAACAGCTATGACAGAAATAAACGCAACAGAAAATTCAGAGAAAAAGAGCCTGAATTTCATCGAACAGATTGTAGAAAAAGACTTGCAGGAAGGAAAGAACGGAGGAAAAGTGCAGACACGTTTTCCGCCTGAACCGAACGGATACCTGCACATCGGGCACGCCAAGGCCATCTGCCTCGACTTCGGCATCGCGCAGAAATACGGAGGCGTATGCAACCTGCGTTTCGATGACACAAACCCCACCAAAGAAGACATGGAATACGTGGAAGCCATCAAGGAAGACATCCAGTGGCTCGGATTCCAATGGGGGCACGAGTATTACGCCTCCGACTATTTCCAGCAGTTGTGGGACTTTGCCATCCGTCTGATAAAGGAAGGCAAAGCTTACGTCGATGAACAGACTTCTGAAGAAATTGCGGCACAGAAAGGCACTCCTACCCAGCCGGGAACGGAAAGCCCATACCGCAACCGCCCCATAGAAGAAAGCCTCGAACTGTTCCAGAAGATGAACAGCGGAGAAATCGAAGAAGGGAAGATGGTTCTGCGCGCCAAGATTGACATGGCCAATCCGAACATGCACTTCCGCGACCCGATTATCTACCGCGTGGTGAAAACTCCGCATCACCGCACAGGCGACAAATGGAAGGCATATCCGATGTATGACTTTGCGCACGGACAAAGCGACTATTTCGAGGGAGTAACCCACTCGCTCTGCACGCTGGAATTCGTGGTTCACCGGCCGCTTTACGATTTGTTTGTCGATTGGGTGAAAGAAGGAAAAGACCTTGACGACAACCGCCCCCACCAGTACGAGTTCAACAAGCTGAACCTGAACTATACGCTGATGAGCAAGCGCAACCTGCTTATTCTGGTCAAGGAAGGACTTGTGGACGGATGGGACGACCCCCGTATGCCTACCATCTGCGGATTCCGCAGGAGAGGATATTCGCCGGAATCCATCCGGAATTTCGTCAACAAGATCGGCTATACCACCTACGATGCGCTGAACGACTTCGCGCTGCTGGAAAGCGCCGTGCGTGAAGACCTGAACGCACGAGCCACACGCGTTTCGGCGGTCATCAATCCCGTAAAGCTGGTTCTGACCAACTACCCGGAAGACAAGGTGGAAGCGATGGAGGCTGTCAACAATCCGGAAGACCCGGACTCCCCGACGCACACGATCGAGTTTTCGCGCGAGCTGTGGATCGAACGCGAGGACTTCATGGAAATTGCTCCCAAAAAGTATTTCCGCATGACCCCGGGTCAGGAAGTAAGACTGAAAAATGCATATATCGTAAAATGTACAGGCTGCAAGAAAGACGAGAACGGAAACATCACGGAAGTCTATGCAGAATATGACCCGAACACCAAGAGCGGCATGCCCGAAGCAAACCGCAAGGTGAAAGGCACGCTCCATTGGGTAAGCTGCAGGCATTGCCTGAAAGCGGAAGTAAGACTCTACGACAGGCTCTGGAAGGTGGAGAATCCGCGCGACGAAATGGCCGCTATCCGCGAGGCAAAGAACTGCTCCCCGCTGGAGGCGATGAAGGAGATGATCAATCCGGAATCGCTCAAAGTGCTGACCGAATGCTATGTAGAAAAATACCTGGCCGACGTCAAGCCGCTTGACTATCTCCAGTTCCAGCGGATCGGATACTTTACGGCAGACAAGGATTCCACACCGGAACACCTGATTTTCAACCGGACCGTTTCACTGAAAGACACGTGGAGCAAGCTGAATAAATAAGGAAACTTAAAAAAAGCGCACAGGCTGAAAATAACATTTCGCCTTGTGCGCTTTTTTCTTATCTTTGCGTATATATCAATTTATCACTAATACATAAAACTATGTCGAAGACTGCTTTTAAAGGAAACCCTGTCACACTGGCGGGTAAATTTGTAGAAAAAGGGGCTGCCGCCCCCGCGTTCTCTCTGGTAAAAGGAGATTTGGGAAACTTCACCCTGGAAGATATAAAAGGAAAGTATGCGCTGCTGAACATTTTTCCCAGCATGGACACCGGCGTATGCGCCACCTCTGTACGGAAATTCAACAAGCTGGCTGCTGAAATGCCGAACACTGTCGTGCTGGCTATCTCAAAAGACCTGCCGTTTGCACAGGGACGCTTCTGCACCACCGAGGGCATCGAAAACGTAATCCCTCTGTCGGATTACCGCTACACTTCCGACTTCGGAGAAAAATACGGCGTGCTGATGACTGACGGACCGCTCTGCGGACTGCTGGCCCGCGCCGTTGTTGTAATCAGCCCGGAAGGACAGATTGTCTACACGCAACTGGTTCCCGAAATCACCGAAGAGCCGGACTATGAAGCGGCATTAGCTGCCATCAAATAGGGATATTCAAGAAATAGTATAAAATTAGCCAACGAATTCATTGCGAGTTAGTTGGCTTTTTTGTATCTTTAGGTATTCCCCCGTAAATAAGGTTTGACGGCCAAAACGGGGGAAATACCCCGACTAAGATATGGCTAAGATACAAAATATTTTAAAGATTCAGCCTACTTTAGGCTTTACAGAGTTCGATATTCTGAAAAATTATCAGAAAAGTTTTGAAAGCAGTGAATTGGGACGCATCCATTCGCTGTTTCCTTTCTCCTCTATCGCCCGGAAGATGGGACTGAAGGATTCCCCTTTAGGACGGAAAGGTTATTTTTCTGCCGCCGGCAAGATAGCCCTGATGGTTCTGAAGTCCTATACCGGCCTGTCCGATCGTCATCTGATAGAACATCTGAACGGGAACATCCACTTCCAGCTCTTCTGTGGTATATTAATCGATCCGTCCCATCCGGTCACCAACTACAAGATAGTAAGTGCAATCCGTCAGGAACTGGCCGAAAAGCTGGATATGGATGCCTTCCAGTGCATACTTGCTGAACACTGGCGTCCCTATCTGGAAAACCTTCACGTCTGTATGGCCGATGCCACCTGCTATGAAAGCTACATGCGTCATCCCACTGGCCTGAAACTGCTTTGGGAAAGTGTGGAATGGCTTCACCGTCATCTCTGCAAGGATTGTCGGATACTTGGTGTCCGCTGTCCGAGGAACAAATGGGGTGACGTGAGCCGTGCATATCTTGCGTACAGCAGGAAGCGCAGACGTAAGGCCTCACGCAGCCGGATGTTGAAAAGGCGGCTGCTCAACCTGCTGGAGAAGCTGCTGTATCAGACCGGCCGTCTCCATGCCGACCATAAAGGACAGCTTGAACATACGTCAGACTACCACCGGCGTCTGTCAGTCATAAGGAAGGCATTCAAGCAGCAGAAGCAGCTGTTTGCCGGCAGGAAGGATGTCCGTGACCGTATTGTCAGTATAGACCGCCACTATGTACGTCCCATCGTGCGTGGGAAGGAAACCAAGCCGGTCGAGTTCGGAGCCAAGGTGAACAATATACAGGTAGACGGAATCTCCTTCATCGAACACCTTTCCTTTGATGCTTTCAATGAAGGTATACGTCTGAAGGAATGCATCAACCTCCAACAGAGGCTCATGCGCAGGAAGGTGACAGCCGTTGCCGCCGACTCCATTTATGCCAGCAACGCGAACCGGAAGTTCTGTACGGAAAAGGGGATTGCCACCTCCTTCGTCCGTAAGGGACGGGCAGCCAAGGATGAGGAGCTGCGACGGATACTACGTTCGGAACTCAGCAGGGAACGGGCTACGCGTCTGGAAGGGAGCTTCGGCACACACAAGCAACACTACTCACTGGCAAAGGTCAGGGCAAGGAACAGGAAGACCGAAATCCTTTGGATTTTCTTCGGCATACATACTTCGAATGCAGTCTTGATGGCAGAAAAGGTGAAGAACAGACAGATACAGGCTGCCTGAAATCTGTAAATCTTATGGATGGAGGAGCTCGGTTAATGGCTTCTCCCGAATCGTCATGTAGATACTGACCATATTTTGCCTTTTTTCGAAGAGAACAACAATAAAGATGGCATGTGAAATGAAAAAAACAAGCTCATTTACACATGCCGCCTTATATTTTTTGAACATTTACTGAATGTCCCCAAATAAAAAAAAACGCACGGAGATACGAAAACTCGTCTTTTCTATCTCCGTGCGGCTGTATTATTCAAAAGGCAGCTTAAAGCGCCTCATACTCTTTTCCCAATCACTCTTCTGCCGAGAACTCCTTGATCCGCTGTTCTTCGCTCAGACGGCAGATCAGCAAAGTGTCATTCTTTTCTGCCACGATATAACCGTCCAGTCCCTGCACCACCACTTTCTTTTCCTGCGTGGCATGTATGATGCAGTTGCGCGTTTCATACACCTTAACATTCGGTCCGATGCACACATTGTTGTGAGCGTCGCGCTTGGAATTTTCATGCAGCGATCCCCACGTACCCAGATCGCTCCATCCGAACGAAGCCGGAAATACATAGATTTCGTCCACTTTTTCCATAATGGCATAGTCAACGGAAATGTTTTCGCACGTAGGGAACAGTTCGTCCACCATTTCCTGCTCCTTATCCGTGTAATAGTAAGGAAGCATCCGCTCAAATACTTTTGCCATCGTCGGCTGATAGACACGGATTGCATTCACAATCGTGTTTACGTTCCACACAAAGATTCCCGCGTTCCAGAAGAAATTGTTGCGCTGCAGGTAACGTTCCGCTGTTGCCAGGTCCGGTTTCTCCTTAAAGGCATCCACACGGTAGATTTCCTTGTTTGAAGGACATGGCAGCGACAAGTCCGCCTCTATATATCCGTATCCGGTTTCAGGCCGGTTTGCTTTCATTCCCAACGTAACGATGGCATCTGAATCAGCCGTGAACTTCATGGCTGACAGAACGACACGTGCAAACTCGCGCTCGTTCATCACGATATGGTCACTCGGCGTAACGACAATGTTTGCTTTCGGGTTCTTCGCCTTGATCTTCCAGCTTACATAAGCGATGCAAGGAGCCGTATTGCGGCGGCAAGGTTCCAGCAGCACATGCTCTTGCGGTATTTGCGGAAGCTGCTCTTTCACGATAGAAGCATACTTTGCAGAAGTAACCACCCAAATGTTTTCGGGCAGACATACATCTCTGAAACGGTCGGCAGTCAACTGGATAAGTGTCCGTCCGCATCCCAGCACATCAATGAACTGTTTCGGCATTTCGGGACTGCTCATCGGCCAGAAACGACTGCCTATGCCTCCGGCCATAATGACAACATGATTATTTGCAGGGTTCATAAATACTACACTTTTTGTAACGTTACAAAGGTAATATTATTTTTCTGAAAAACCCTGTATAACAAAACCTTTTTTATCAGAATTCCGCCTTTCGGCATACGTAGAAAATATCCGTTCCGCCCTTGATGCAAGAACAGAAACGGATATGGCTTCAGGCTCCGGAAAGCGGGAGCCATTCATTTCTTTTTCTTCCAAAGATTGCTCATGTCCTCCAAAGTCTTGCCCTTCGTTTCGGGAACAAGCTTCCAAACAAACACGGCAGCAAGGACACAGATGACACCATACAGACTGTATGCAAACATATGGCCGAACTTATCGCCCATATCGCCCGCGCTCATGTTGTAAAGCGGAAGGAAGGTGGACGAAACGATAAAATTGAAAATCCACTGAAAGGCTACAGCGATTGCAACAGCGGCTCCACGGATGGTGTTAGGGAAAATCTCTGAAATCAGCACCCAGCAGATCGGCCCCCAGCTGAACATGAATGAAGCACTGTATATCATGATGCTGACAACAGGAAGTACCGGAGGTATCCCGGAAACCAGATTGCAGACAGCCACGCCGAAGGCGCCGACAGCCATTCCGATTGAACCTGCAATAAGCAGCGGACGGCGCCCCAGCTTTTCTACCGTAAATACGGCAAGCAAGGTGAACAGAAGATTGACAATGCCCATAAAGACTGTCTGTACCATCGGACTGCCCATGCCCATCGTTTCAAATATGCGTGGGGCAAAATAAAGCACAGCATTGATGCCCACAGCCTGCTGGAATACGCTCAGCATGATGCCGACGAATATGACCAGCCACCCGTAAGTGAACAGACGCTCGGTCTTCTCTTCGGCAGTGGACTTGATGTCGGCCAGAATTTCTTTTGCCTTGGAGAAACCGTTGATGCGGACAAGCACTTGCAACGCCTTCTCATCCTTTCCGCTCATCGCCAAATAGCGGGGCGTTTCGGGAACCAGCAGCACCAGCAGAGAAAAAACCGCTGCAGGAACCCCTGCGCTGAGAAACATCAGACGCCAGCCCGTTTCAATGGTCCAGGCCGCTTCTCCCGGATTCAGAATCTGATTTACGCCTTCCACAGCCTTGATGACCGGATTCACGTTGTCGCCTAAGATCAGGAAGTTGACGATGTAAACGATGAGCTGGCCGGAAATGATTGCAAACTGATTCCACGACACCAACGTACCGCGAATGTTGCTTGGAGCTATTTCTGCAATATACATCGGACAGATAGCTGAAGCCAGCCCGACTCCTATCCCTCCTATGATACGATAAATGTTGAATGCCACGAGCAGAGGAAAAGTCGGTTTTCCATGCTCGAAAAACAGAAACTCCGGATCATAGGTTCCCAAAGCTGCGACGAGAAACAAAATACCGGCAACAAAGAGCGTGCGCTTACGTCCGTAGTGTGAGGCCAGAAAGCCGGAAACGGCACTGCCGACAATGCACCCAATCAGTGCGCTTGACGAAGTGATGCCATGCACCGCATCCGTATATGCAAAGTCCGAGGCTCCCATAAAGAAAGCCTGAAGCCCCTTTTCCGCTCCAGAAATGACCGCTGTGTCATAACCGAACAGCAGTCCGCCAATTACGGCAACAAGTACGACTGAAAAAAGATAAGCCTTGCTGCCTTTTTCCGTATGATTCATGATATTAAATTTTATATCCAACGAAAAATGGAAGACCCGCAGGCAGGCCTTCCATTCCGATGACAGTGTTAACAGTACATATTCACTATAGCTTCATACAGCTCCTGCTTTCCGCTCGTCTGTTTCGGTTCGCCGACAGTCTTCGCATAAGCCACAACATCTTCCAGCGTAAGCTTGCCGTCTTCAAAGTCCTTTCCCTTTCCCGAATCAAACGAAGCATACCGGTCGGCAAGCATTTTTCTGTAAGGAGATTCTTCCAGCAGCTTGGCTGCACTCAGCAGGGCGCGCGCCATCACATCCATGCCGGCAATATGAGCGATGAAGATGTCTTCCAGATCGGTAGAATTGCGGCGAGTCTTGGCATCAAAGTTCGTGCCGCCGTTGCCCAAGCCTCCGTTACGGATAATCTGCATCATCGCCTGAACCAGCTCATAGTTGTCTATCGGGAACTGGTCTGTGTCCCATCCGTTCTGGTAGTCGCCGCGGTTAGCGTCGATAGAACCCAGCATACCGTTATCTACAGCGACGCAAAGTTCGTGTTCAAAGGTATGTCCGGCCAGTGTAGCATGGTTCACTTCAATGTTCACCTTGAAATCCTTATCAAGATTATGGGCTTTCAAAAAGCCGATGACGGTTTCCGTATCCACATCATACTGATGCTTTGTCGGTTCCATCGGCTTCGGTTCAACAAGGAAAGTTCCTGTAAACCCGTGTGCACGGCCATAATCGCGGGCGATAGTCAGCATCTGAGCCAGATGTTCTTTTTCACGCTTCTGGTCAGTATTCAGAAGTGACATGTAACCCTCGCGTCCGCCCCAGAACACATAATTCGTACCTCCCAGTTCGATTGTGGCGTCGATGGCATTCTTTATCTGAACGGCAGCCCGCGCAACGACATCAAAGTCGGGATTTGTTGCGGCTCCGTTCATATAGCGCGCGTGACCGAATACGTTTGCAGTGCCCCACAGCAGCTTGATGCCCGTTTCAGCCTGTTTCTGTTTCAGATAAGCAACAATTTCCTTCAGATTCGCTTCATATTCTTCGATGGTATCAGCCTCATCGCAAAGGTCCACATCATGGAAGCAATAATATTCGATTCCCATCTTTTGCATGAACTCGAATCCCGCATCAGCCTTGTCCTTTGCAGCCTGCACCTTGTCGGGATTTCCTTTCCACGGAAAGCTCTTTGTTCCCACGCCGAACTGGTCACCGCCTTCAGCGCACAACGTGTGCCACCAGGCCATCGAAAATTTCAGCCAGTCTTTCATCTTCTTTCCCATTACCACTCTTTCAGGATCATAGTAACGGAAAGCCATCGGGTTCTTACTTTCTACACCTTCGAATTTAATCTTTCCAATGCCGGGAAAATACTCTTTGTTTGCCATTGTTTTTGAATTTAAAAGTTAATGAAACAAGTTTATATAATAAGATTACAATCTGTTCAGACAATCCAGCCAGCGTCCATACGCATCCTCATAAGCTGCACGGTCAGATTCCTTCGGCTCAATCACATCCAGCTTGTTGAGTGTAGCGAATGCCTCGCTGCTGTTCTTGTAAATGCCGACTCCCATGCCGGCTCCCTTGGCCGCACCTACAGAACCGTCTGTATCATACAGTTCGATGACAGTTCCTGTAACACCCGCCAAAGTTTCGCGGAAAATCGGACTCAGAAACATGTTTGCATGTCCGGCATGGATTTTCTCCACACTCATTCCCATACCTTTCATTATGTCAATTCCATATTTGAACGCAAACACGATTCCTTCCTGAGCTGCACGGAGCAAATGGCTGCGCGTATGCAAGTTGAAGTTTACGCCATGAACGGAACATCCCGCTTCGCGGTTTCGGAGCATACGCTCTGCCCCGTTTCCGAACGGAAGAATGCTGATGCCTCCCGAACCGATCGGCGCCTGCGCAGCCATACCATTCATTTCGGCATACGAAACTTCTTCGGACATCACGGTGCGCTTCATCCACGAATTAAGGATTCCCGTACCGTTGATGCAAAGCAACACACCCAAACGGGTCTGTTCGGCCGTATGGTTCACATGGGCAAACGTATTGACACGCGATTCCGGATCATAGTTCACTGCACCGTTCACTCCATAAACCACACCGGAGGTTCCGGCAGTCGAAGCGATCTCACCCGGATTGAACACATTCAGCGACAAAGCGTTATTGGGCTGGTCGCCTGCACGGTAAGCCACCGGAATGCCCTCTTTCAGCCCAAGTTCACCGGCCGCCTGTGCAGTCACACGGCCCTGTTCGGAGAACGTAGGACAAACGGCAGGAATCAGCGAACGGTCGAATCCGTAGAAGTCCATCAGGAAATCCGCAAGTCCATTCTTCTGAAAGTCCCAAAACATCCCCTCGGATAGTCCGGACACGGTCGTACATACCTCTCCCGTCAGCTTCATGGCTATATACTCGCCCGGCAGCATAATCTTGTCTATCTTCTCATACACTTCCGGTTCGTTTTCTTTCACCCAAGCCAGCTTAGAGGCCGTAAAGTTTCCCGGAGAATTGAGCAGATGGGTCAGGCATTTCTCTTCGCCCAACATCCTGAATGCTTTCTCCCCATAAGGAACCGCGCGCGAATCACACCAGATAATGGCGGGACGAAGCACATTCTGGTTCTTGTCAACGCACACCAGGCCGTGCATCTGATAAGAAATCCCGATTGCAGCAACATCTTCCTTTTTTGCCCCGCTTTTCTGCATCACAGCACCAGTGGCGGCACGCAAGTTCTCCCACCACATTTCCGGATGCTGTTCCGCCCATCCCGGACGCAAAGTGATGATTTCGGCTTCCGTCTTCGGATAAAACGCCGAAGCGACACACTTGCCCGTATGGACATCCACCAAAGAAGCCTTCACTGAAGAGCTTCCTATGTCATATCCCAACAAATACATCATACTGTCACTTATTTTGTTTGTTATAAATTGTTCTGTCAAACTTATAGAAACGGGCAGCGCGATGCCGCACACCCTGTTCCTTTTCTTCCAAAGGAACCACATAAGGCATCATCGCAATCTTTTTATGGAAGTTGCGGATATCGACATTCTTGCCGTAAATCAACTGATACAGATTTCGCAACTGCGCAACGGTAAACTTTCTCGGCAGCAGGTCAAACATGACAGACGGCGTATTCTCCACATAGTGGCGTATATGCACCAACGCGTCCCTGCAAATCTGCAGATGGTCAAAAGCAAGCTCTTTTATATCCGAAACCGGCATCCAGCACGCATCATAGGTTGCGGTAAGCTGTCGGTTTCTGCTGTCTATCTTCAGAAGCGAAAGATAAGCCACCGTCACAATCCGCCCCACCCTGTTTTCTGTAATCCGGTGAAAACGTTCCAGCCATTTCACATCTTTCGGATTAGAGGTTCTGTCTTTCGAACCATAGGCGCGGAACTGAGTCATCTTTATATTCTTCAGACCTGTCAGTTCCTTCAGCACACGTTTGGCGGCGTCGTCCAGATCCTCATCTGCATAAATCAGACTGCCCGGAAGCTTCAAGTCGTTTACTTCCCCACCGGCTTCCTGCTGTTTCCCGACCTGACGGACCAGCAGTATCCGAAACTGCTCACCGTCGAATCCGACCAACACGCAATCGACGGACACATGTACATCTATTATTTTACAGTCTTCCATAACATTGATTTTCCATGCCGCAAATATAAAGAATCACAATATACACTCATAGTATTTTCTGTAAAATACTATTCAGTAAAACACTGTTTAACAATAAAATACTTTTCATCATATTTACAATATATAAAAATTCAATTATCATACAATATACAATATATAAATCGGCTTGCCGGGAGAAAGAATCCGCCCCAACGGCAAGAGTTGTCAAGAGAATTTTCATTACTTTGTACAGTCAAACAAAAAACAGTAACATGAAAACATATCCTTGCATACTTACAATCGCAGGTTCCGACTGCAGCGGAGGAGCCGGCATTCAAGCAGACATCAAAACAATATCTGCTTTGGGCGCATACGCCGCAAGTGCCATCACATCCATCACCGTACAGAACACCTGCGGAGTCAGCAGCATATTCCCCATCCCCGCACAAACCGTAAAGGCACAGATTGAGGCCGTCATGACAGACATCCGGCCGGAAGCAGTCAAAATCGGGATGGTAAGCGACCCGAAGATTGTTGCAGCCATCGCACAAAGCATCCGCAGATTCCAGCCACGCTATGTTGTCTTTGACCCGGTCATGGTTTCCACCAGCGGATGCAAGCTGATGGAAGACAGCGCAATCGAAGCCATTGTCAGAGAACTCATGCCATTGAGCACCCTCATCACCCCCAACCTGAGCGAGGCCGAAGTGCTGACAAACACAAAACTTTCTTCACCGGACGAGATGGAAGAAGCAGCCGGACAGCTTCTGCAAACCGGATGCGGAAAGCCGTACTGATAAAGGGGGGACACTTGCCCGATGACAAAATGTGCGACGTGCTCAAAATTGCAGACGAAGAACAAGCACACCGCTTTACCGCACCGAAGATCGAAAGCAAGAATACGCACGGAACCGGATGCACCCTTTCATCGGCCATCGCAACCTTTCTCGCACTGGGACATCCGCTGGCAGAAGCCGCAGGCAAAGCCAAAGAATATATATATAAAGGTATAGAAGCTGGAAAAGACATCCATATCGGCGAAGGACACGGACCGCTCAATCATTTCTTCAATCCGGCAAAAATGCACATTTTGGACAAAAACGTGTAACATATCAAAAGAATCATTACCTTTGCATGCAAAGATTTTGAAAAACATAAACATCAGAAATTATGAAAGCATTTGTATTTCCCGGTCAGGGCGCACAGTTTGTCGGTATGGGCAAAGACCTTTACGAAAACTCTCCGCTCGCCAAAGAACTTTTTGAAAAAGCAAACGACATTTTAGGATACCGTATCACAGACATCATGTTTGAAGGTACTGACGAAGACTTGCGCCAGACTAAAGTAACTCAGCCTGCCGTATTCCTGCATTCAGTGATCTCAGCCCTGTGCATGGGCGAAGAATTCAAGCCCGAAATGACAGCCGGACACTCGCTGGGAGAATTTTCAGCACTGGTAGCAGCCGGAGCACTTTCGTTCGAAGACGGACTGAAACTGGTTTACGCACGTGCCATGGCAATGCAAAAGGCATGCGAAGCCCGCCCGTCTACCATGGCGGCAATCATAGCTCTGCCTGACGAAAAGGTAGAAGAAATCTGCGCTTCCGTTGCAGCAGAAGGAGAAGTCTGCGTGGCAGCAAACTACAACTGCCCGGGCCAGATTGTAATTTCAGGATCGATTGAAGGAATCAACAAAGCCTGCGAGCTGATGAAGGCTGCCGGTGCAAAACGCGCCCTGCCGCTGAAAGTGGGCGGCGCTTTCCATTCTCCGCTCATGGAACCTGCCAAAGTGGAACTGGAAACGGCCATCAAATCAACCGAATTCCATACACCCAAGTGCCCGATTTACCAGAACGTGGATGCCAAACCGCATACAGACCCTGAAGAAATCAAGGCCAACCTGGTAGCCCAGCTGACAGCATCGGTACGCTGGACCCAAACCGTACAGAACATGATTGCCGACGGTGCCGACGACTTTACGGAATGCGGACCCGGAGCCGTACTGCAGGGTCTCATCAAGAAAATCAACAAGGAAGCCAACGCACACGGCATCCAATAACCGATCCGGCATTCCGGACATACCGGAAAGAACAGGCATGCAGGAGGATTTGCAGGCTGCATGGAACCGCTTCCACCGGACTGCAAATCCTCAAAACATAACACACAAGAAGCACAACTAATACTTAAAAGAGGGAAAACATGAAAACGACAGAAAAAATCATCATCTACCAGATATTTACCCGCCTGTTCGGCAATACCAACGGACGATGCATCCAAAACGGCCCCATCGGGCAGAACGGCTGCGGAAAGATGGACGACATCACCAAACAAGTATTGCATGAAATCAAAAATCTGGGAGCGACCCACGTATGGTACACCGGACTCTTGGCGCACGCCACACAAACAGACTACAGCAGCTACGGAATCCCAAGAAACCACCCTTCGGTTGTGAAAGGAAAAGCAGGGTCGCCTTATGCCATCACTGACTATTACAGCATAGACCCGGACCTGGCCGTGCATCCCGAAAAAAGAATGGAGGAATTTCTGGAACTCGTAAAGCGGACGCACGAATGCGGACTGAAGCTCATCATGGACTTCGTTCCAAACCATGTGGCAAGACAATACCGGTCTGTATCGAAGCCCGAGGGAATCAAGGATCTGGGCGAAGACGACGACACGAACCAGGCCTTCAGCGCGAACAACAATTTCTACTATATGCCCGGACAGAAACTGGAAGGCGAAATCAGCCTCTATGACGAAGAAATGGGGAACTACGTGGAAATGCCGGCAAAAGCCACGGGAAACAACCGATTTGACGCATGGCCGAACCGGAACGACTGGTACGAAACGGTCAAGCTGAATTACGGAGTAGACTACATCAACAACACCGGGTGCCATTTCAATCCGATACCCGACACATGGAACAAAATGAAAGACATCCTGCTGTTCTGGGCCGGCAAAGGCATAGACGGATTCCGATGCGACATGGCAGAAATGGTTCCGTGCGAATTCTGGGGATGGGTCATCCCGCAAGTCAAATCACTGCACCCCGAACTGACATTCATAGCCGAAGTATACAATCCGAATGAATACAGAAACTACATACACAACGGCCATTTCGACTATCTCTATGACAAAGTAGGACTTTACGATACGCTGCGCGCCGTCACCTGCGGCTACCAGTCGGCCACAGCCATCACCGGCTGCTGGCAAAGCGTCGACGACATCCAGGACCACATGCTGAATTTCCTGGAGAACCACGACGAGCAGCGCATCGCCTCCGACTTCTTTGCCGGAAATGCGTTCAAGGCACTCCCCGCCCTCATCGTGTCGGCAATCCTGAACACCAACCCCATGATGATCTACTTCGGGCAAGAATTCGGAGAAAGGGGAATGGACTGCGAGGGATTCAGCGGACGCGACGGACGCACCACCATTTTCGACTACTGGAGCGTGGACAGCATCAGAAGATGGAACAACCACGGCAGATGGAACAACCACCTGCTCAACAATAAGGAAAAAGAGCTCCACCGCTTCTACAAGAAACTGCTGAACATTTGCCGCACCGAAGCCACCATCACACAAGGACAGTTCTTCGACCTGATGTACGTGAACAAAGGCGGATGGCAGATGAACGAGCACAAACAATACGCCTTCCTGAGAAAATACGGCAAGGAAGTGCTGCTGATAGCCGTAAACTTTGCAGACATGCCGGCACAGATTGCGGTCAATATTCCGGAACATGCCTTCGACTACCTGCACATGCCCTCGTTCCAGACCTGCACGGCAGCCGACCTGCTGAACGGGACAGAAGAAAGCATTCCGTTCACGCCGGCAAAGGCCGTTGCCGTCAAGCTCCAGGCATGGGGAGGAAAAATACTGAAAATCACACTCTGACGATAAAGGAATCCGTCTTTGGCACAGAACAATCTCTATCTCTAGGTTGGAGATGCAAATCTCCAGCTTAGAGATACACGTCTTCAGCCTAAAGACGCATGTCTCCAGCCTGGAGATAGAGAAACGGACGAGGAAAAGCATTTTTTATCCCCATTTTGTTTGCATATTGAACACAAAAGGGTAACTTTGCTCAAATGAATAGAATTTGTGCAATCTTATCAGAAACCGAATATGGAAAATAGTTTTCTAGCCTTTGTAGAAGACAGCATCAAGAAAAACTGGGACCTTGACGCGCTGACAGATTATAAAGGCGCTACACTGCAATATAAAGATGTGGCACGCAAAATCGAGAAGCTGCATATCCTTCTCGCCGAAAGCGGGATTAACCCCGGAGATAAAGTGGCGCTCTGCGGACGCAACAGCTCGCACTGGGGAGTGGCTTTTCTGGCAATACTCACATACGGAGCCGTGGCAGTTCCTATCCTCCACGAATTCAAGGCCGACAATATCCAGAACATCGTAAACCATTCGGATGCCCGCCTGCTTTTCGTAGGCGATGTGGTTTGGGAATCGCTCAACGAGGCGGAAATGCCCTCGCTCGAAGGAATCATCCTCATGACAGACTTCACCCTGCTGGTATGCCGGAGCAAACAGCTTGAATTTGCGCGCGAACACCTCAACGAAATGTTCGGGAAAAAATTCCCGCGGAACTTCCGGAAAGAACACGTAAGCTACCGGAAGGACAAGCCGGAGGAGCTTGCAATCATCAACTATACATCAGGAACAACCAGTTTCTCAAAAGGAGTGATGCTGCCCTACCGCTCGCTGTGGTCAAACACCGCATTTGCCACCGAGATGCTCCATCTGGCACCGGGAAGCAGGGTAATTTCCATCCTGCCCATGGCGCACATGTACGGACTGGCTTTCGAATTTATCTATGAAATCTGTTCGGGATGCCATGTGTATTTCCTCACACGGATGCCCAGCCCGAAAATCATTTTCCAGGCATTTGCCGACATCAAGCCGCACATCGTAATTTCCGTGCCGCTCATCATCGAAAAGATAATCAAGAAAAACGTGCTTCCCAAACTGGAAACACTGAAAATGAAAATACTGTTCCGCCTGCCCATCATCAACGAAAAGATCGGATCGACCTTGCGCGACTATATCGTGCAGGCTTTCGGAGGAAACTTTTTCGAGGTCATAATCGGCGGAGCGGCCTTCAACCAGGATGTGGAACGCCTGCTGCGCGACATCGACTTCCCTTATACCGTGGGATACGGCATGACCGAATGCGGGCCCATCATCTGCTATGAAGACTGGAGAAGATACAAGCCGGGAACATGCGGAAAGGCTGCCCCGCGCATGGAAGTCAAGATAGACAGTTCCGATCCCGAGAACCTTGTCGGAGAGATTCTTGCAAGGGGCGACAATGTGATGCTGGGATATTACAAAAACCCTGAAGCCACCGCACAGGCCATCGACAAGGAAGGATGGCTGCATACGGGCGATTTGGGCACTATGGACAAAGACGGAAACGTAACCATCAGGGGACGAAGCAAAAACATGCTTCTGGGACCTTCGGGACAGAACATCTATCCGGAAGAAATCGAAGAAAAGATCAACAACCTGCCCTACGTATGCGAAAACATCGTCATCCAGCAGAGCGACAACAAACTGGCCGCTCTGATTTATCCGGACTTTGACGAAGCTTACGCCAACGGACTGACCCCTGCCGACATCGAGCGGGTGATGGAAGAAAACCGGACGGCGGTCAATGCGGAACTTCCCGCCTACTCGCAGATCGCACGAGTTAAGATTTATCCGGAGGAGTTTGAGAAGACACCCAAAAAGAGCATCAAGCGATTCCTGTATCAAGACGTAAAATAAACCGGGAAATGAAACTGAAAACTATACTAGCAGCAATCTGCCTCCTCTTGGGAGCGCATCCTTTTCTTTACGCCCAGCAACATGCAAAGAAAGGCCTGAAGAAAGGGGCTAACGTATCGCTGAACATCACAGACAAGAAAAAGACGCCTCAACGCACGTATTTTAACCTGGGACTGTTCAGCAACTATACATGCCTCAACGGATTGGGCATAAACATCATATCCAGCCTGCAACACTACAATGCCTACGGCATGCAGGCTGCAGGATTCGCCAACATCACGGGACTGAAGTCAACGGGACTTCAGATTGCAGGAATCACCAACGTTACGGGCCAGAGGGCATGCGGAGCCATTTTCTCCGGTCTGATGAACGTAAGCGGACATTCATCATACGGACTTACGGTGTCAGGACTGGGCAACGTGTCGGGAAGCGATATAAGAGGAGTGGGAATCTCCGGCCTGATCAACGTGGGAGGAAAAGACACGCGCGGCGTCATGATTGCCGGACTGGGAAATGTCGCAGGAGAAGTGCAAGGCGGCCTGTCTATCGGAGGCCTGATGAATGTATCGGGCAAGTCGTCGCGCGGAGTGCAGATCACTTCACTGTTGAACGTTGCTGCCGAAACAAACGACGGATGGCAATTGGCCGGACTTGGAAACGTAAGCGTTGCAAACAAAGGGCTGCAGACAGCAGTCATGAACTACAGCGTGAGCAACAGCGGCCTGCAACTAGGCATCGGCAACGTGAACACGGAAAACCGCAAGGGCGTACAAATAGGAATCGTCAATTTCAGCCTCGACAGCTGCGCCCGCCAGATAGGCTGCATCAACCTCAAGCCGCAAACCCGCACGCAGCTGATCGTTTCAGGGGGAAATGCCAACAAGGGCAGCGTGGCCGTACGTTTCAAAAACAGGCACACCTACACGCAGATCGGCACGGGAGGATATTATTTAGGAACGGACAAAGATTTTTCACTGAGCCTGTTTTACCGCGCAGGCGTCTACTGGCAACTGACGCCTAAGCTGGACATCAGTGCAGATTTTGGATATTATCATATCGAAAGCTTGAAAAACAAGGATTCGCAGGGCTTTCCCGCACGCATGTATGCGCTCGAGCCACGGGTGAATCTGGAATACAGCATAACCCGCAAGTTCGGAATATTCGCCTCAGGAGGCTACGGATGGACACGCACATACAAGGGAAGCCACGCCTTCGACGACAAAGGAGTGTTCGAGGTAGGAATGGTGCTTTTTTAAGGCACTTGCCGGCAACAGCCTGTCAGCTGTTCAGGCTTGCCGAACGCACACGGCTCAATGTTTCGGGACTCATCTGCAGCAACGAAGCGATATAAACCAGCGGAGCCCTCTTCAAGATTTCGGGATGCATCTGCATCAGCTTCAGATAACGTTCGTGCGCCGGCTCGAAACGGAGGGTATCCGCTTTAATCTGCGACTCGATCAGCGACTCTTCAAATACTTTCCGATACCATACGCCCAACTCTGCATCTTCCAGCGAAAGCTTTTCAATCTTGTCCTTCGGAATCTCCCACAATACGGTAGGCTCCAGGGTTTCAATCATCAGGCGCGTAGGCTCTGTCTTCAGATAGCTTTCCAGACAGACCACAATTCCTCCTTCGTAGGCAATGTGCTCCGTCAGATCCTTGTCATACTTGTAATAAAACTGGCGGGTCATCCCCTTCTCGATATAACGCAAACACGTACAAACGTCGTTTTCATCCAGGATGCGTTCGCCTTTCTTATACTTTTTGCATTCCAGTATAGCAGCAAGCGCATGCAACTGTTCCCTCGACAACAAGCGATGGCGGGAAGTTGCCAAAATACGAGCTGTTTCTATATTAGTATTGGTCATAAGCGTCAAGTTTACTTAACCTTTATGCGGTCAAAGCCTTCTCCGAACACGCCGATAACGGCACTTTGCGAAACAAACGCTTTCGGGTCAATGTCTTTGATAAGGCGGAATATAGTATTCGATTCGCGTTTTTTAGCAAGCACAAACATCATCTTCACTCCATTGTGGGTGTAACATCCCACTCCGTCAATAAACGTGACTCCGCGGTGAAGATCCTTGTTGATGCGCGCCCCTATTTCTTCGTACTTGCTTGAAATGATGAAAAACTGCACAGACTGGCGCGCGCTGTTCACAACCTGGTCGAGCACAAAGCTTGAGATGAAAAGCACAACATAGCCATACACCACCTTTTCCCCAGTTATGAAGCACAAAAGTAGCTCGAAGAAATGATGATAAGGTCACACATCAGAATAACCCTTCCCAACGAGATGTCACGGTATTTGTTGACAATGGCGGCAATGATGTCGGTTCCTCCCGTACTTCCGTTGGCGGAAAAGGCAATTCCGATTCCTCCCCCGCAGAAGAAAGCGCCCAGCACACACGACATGAAAGGCTGGTCGTGAATCAACGGACCGGTCACAAACTTTTGGATGACCTCCAGAATAAAGGTCAGCACCAATACGGCAAAGATTGTCTTCAGGCAAAACTTCAGACCCAGAATCTTCAACGCCAATAAAAGCAAGGCAAGGTTTATAATCAAATAAGTGTATTGCACCGGAAATCCCGTGGCCCAAAATATAATGGACGCGATTCCGGGGACGGCCGTCGATGGGATGTCACTGGGCAGCAGGAACACCGTCCATCCGATACCATACATAATCATTCCCAAAGCAATTATCAGATAATCTTTGGTCTCTCTCATGATTCGCTGCGTACGCGTAGCTGGCAAAGCTGGATTCATTACTCTATCTGTTTTAAAAATTCCGGACAAAAGTACAAAAAAAATCATTCACTTGATTTAAATCAATTTCAAATACCAAGAAAAAATTTACGGAAGCCTGTTTTTAAAAGTTGCACGTTTTTCGTAATTTTGCGCCCAAATAAAAAGAACATGGCATTAGTCAACGAACACCTGCTTAAATTACCTGAAAATTATCTGTTCACGGACATTACAAAAAGGATAAATTCATTCAAGGTTACCCATCCGAAAACCAATGTCATCAACTTGGGCATCGGAGATGTGACCCGCCCGATTCCTCAAGTATGCATCGAAGCGATGCAGAAGGCGGCGGCAGATCTGGGACGAGTGGAAACGTTTCATGGATACGGTCCCGAACAAGGCTACGATTTTCTGATCAGCGCAATCATCAAAAAACGACTATGCCGCAAGAGGAATCAGCCTTGATCCCAATGAAGTGTTCATCAGTGACGGGGCTAAATCCGACACGGGAAACATCGGAGATATCCTGCGACACGACAACAGCATAGGCGTAACCGACCCCATTTATCCGGCGTATGTGGATTCAAACGTTTCGTCCGGAAGAGCAGGAACTCTGGAAAACGAAAGCGAATGGAGCAATGTCGTATACCTGCCATGCAAAATCGAAAACGACTTTATTCCGGACATACCCGAAAGGCGAATAGACATCATTTATTTATGCTATCCGAACAATCCTACCGGAGCAGTCCTTACGAAAAGCGAACTGAAGGAATGGGTCAACTATGCCATCGACAACGATGCCCTGATAATCTTTGACGGAGCATACGAGGCTTACATCCAAAACCCCGACATCCCCCATTCCATCTACGAGATCAAAGGAGCCCGGAAGGTGGCCATCGAATCCAGAAGTTTCTCTAAAACGGCCGGATTCACCGGAGTGCGCTGCGGATATATGGTAATCCCCAAAGAGGTGACGGCCGCCACGCTTGAAGGGAAAAGGATATCGCTGAACAAGATGTGGCTGCGCCGGCAGTCAACCAAATTCAACGGAGTTTCCTATATTACGCAACGGGGAGCGAGGCCATCTATACGCCCGAGGGGAAAAAAACAGGTAAAGGAAATGATAAGCTATTACATGGAAAATGCACGGCTGATGAAACGCATGCTCAACAAGACCGGGCTCCGTTTCTTCGGCGGAGAAAACGCTCCTTATCTGTGGCTGAAAGCGCCCGGAAACATGACCGCATGGAAGTTCTTTGACAAGCTTCTGTATGAAGCCCATGTAGTAAGCACGCCGGGAATAGGATTCGGACCAAGCGGAGAAGGCTATGTGAGAATCACGTCGTTCGGCGACCGGCATGACTGTGAAGAAGGAATCAGACGAATTTGCCAGTGCCTGTGACCAGCAATATTGAATATAACATTATCAAACAACTAATAAACATATGTCCAAACTAAGATTCAGAGTGGTAGAGAAGGCTTTCCACAAGAAGCCGGTAGAAGTGAAGGCTCCGACAGAACGCCCAAGCGAATACTTTGCTAAATACGTATTCAACCGTGAGAAAATGTTCAAATATCTCCCCAGCGGTGTGTATGCCAAACTGATTGACGTAATTGACAATGGGGCAACCCTCGACCGCGGCATCGCAAACGCCGTGGCAGACGGCATGAAGAAATGGGCCATCGAGATGGGGGTCACGCATTACACGCACTGGTTCCAGCCGCTGACCGAAGGCACAGCCGAAAAGCATGACGCTTTTGTAGAACACGACGGAAAAGGCGGCATGCTGGAAGAATTCTCCGGAAAACTGCTCGTACAGCAGGAATCCGACGGCTCGTCATTTCCTAACGGGGGAATACGCAACACGTTCGAAGCCAGAGGATACAGCGCATGGGACCCGTCGTCGCCGGTCTTTATCGTAGGCGACACGCTGTGCATCCCCACCGTATTCATCGCCTATACGGGTGAATCGCTCGACTATAAAGCTCCGCTGCTGAAAGCGCTGACAGCGGTCAACAAGGCGGCCTTGGACGTGATGCATTATTTCGACCCGTCGGTAAAGAAGATCATTTCTTACCTCGGATGGGAACAGGAATATTTTCTGGTTGACGAAGGACTCTATGCAGCCCGTCCCGACCTGCTTCTGACCGGCCGGACACTGATGGGACACGAAGCGTCAAAAAACCAGCAGCTGGAAGACCATTATTTCGGTGCCATACCCACCCGTGTGGCCGCCTTCATGAAGGATCTGGAAATCCAGGCGCTTGAGCTCGGGATTCCGGTAAAAACCCGCCATAACGAGGTAGCTCCTAACCAGTTTGAACTTGCACCGATTTATGAAGAATGCAATCTGGCTGTCGACCATAACATGCTGATCATGTCGCTCATGCGGAAAGTGGCACGCAACCACGGATTCCGCGTGCTGCTCCACGAAAAGCCCTTCAAGGGAGTCAACGGTTCGGGAAAACATAACAACTGGTCGCTCGGAACAGACAACGGTGTCCTGCTGATGGCTCCGGGAAAGACTTCGGAAGAGAATCTCCGTTTCATCACGTTTGTCGTGAACACACTCATGGCTGTCTACCGGCACAACGGATTGCTGAAAGCGTCGATCATGAGCGCAACCAATGCTCACCGCCTGGGCGGACACGAAGCTCCCCCCGCAATCATTTCTTCTTTCCTCGGAACCCAACTGAGCAAAGTGCTCGACCATCTGGAAGCAAGCACAAACGACGACCTGCTTTCGCTGGGAGGAAAACAAGGCATGAAACTGGACATTCCGCAAATACCGGAACTTCTGATTGACAACACCGACCGCAACCGCACATCGCCGTTCGCCTTTACCGGAAACCGTTTTGAATTCCGCGCGCCTGGATCGGAAGCCAATTGCGCAAGCGCCATGATCGCGCTGAACTCAGCGGTAGCCGAACAACTGATCGAATTCAAAAAGGAAGTCGATGCACGCATTGAAGAAGGAGAGCCCAAAATTTCAGCTATCCTGCAGATTGTGCGCCGCTATATCAAAGAATGCAAACCGATCCGCTTCGACGGCAACGGATACAGCGAAGAATGGCAGGAAGAAGCTAAACGCCGCGGTTTGGACTGCGAAACAAGCTGCCCGATCATATTCGACAACTACCTGAAACCGGAAAGCATCCGCATGTTCGAATCGACGGGAGTCATGAACCGCAAAGAGCTGGAGGCACGCAACGAAGTGAAATGGGAAACTTACACAAAGAAAATCCAGATCGAGGCGCGCGTGCTGGGCGACCTGGTCATGAACCATGTAGTGCCTGTAGCTACTCGAGTACCAGACCAAACTGATAGACAACGCATACAAGATGCAGTCAATCTTCTCCAGCGAAGAAGCCAGCCAGCTGTCGGCCGAAAACCTGGCTATCATCCGGGAGATCTCTACACATACCTCTTATATAAAGAAGCATGTGGACGAAATGATAGAGGCACGCAAGGTGGCCAACCGCATTGCCTGCGAGCGTGAAAAGGCTATCGCCTACCATGATACGGTAGCTCCGATGCTTGAGCAGATCCGCTACCACATCGACAAGCTCGAACTGATTGTCGACGATCAGATGTGGACGCTCCCGAAATACCGCGAACTGCTCTTTGTGCGCTAACCGGAGGAAACAAGAGTCTGCCGCAAGAAGCTGTATCCGGAAAGCCAGAAGAATACTTTCCCCATACAGCTTCCCGGAGGCGGCTCTCCCATAATATCAAACAACAAAAAACTACAACAGAAACAATTAAAGTCGCCTTCATCGCGTCATGGAATGGTTATATAATCTGTTTTTCGACCATACTGCCTTGCAGGCGGTCATCATCCTGTCACTCATCATCGCCATCGGGCTCGGGCTGGGAAAGCTGCGCGCTTTTGGCGTTTCGCTGGGAGTGACTTTTGTTTTTTTCACCGGCATTCTGGCCGGCCATCTGGGATTCTCCATCGACCCGCAAATGCTAAGCTATGCTGAAACCTTCGGGCTTGTGCTTTTTGTCTATTCATTAGGCTTGCAGGTAGGTCCCGGATTCTTCAGTTCCTTCAAATACGGAGGATTCCAGCTCAACATGCTTGGTCTGGGAGTAATCCTGCTCGGAACATTGGCAGCCATCGGACTGACATTCGTCACCCCGATCAGCCTGCCCGACATGGTAGGCATCCTGTGCGGAGCAACCACCAATACGCCCGCGCTCGGAGCTGCCCAGCAAACACTGAAACAATTGGGAGAACCCACCAGCGGAGCTGCCTTGAGCTGTGCTGTAACTTACCCGCTGGGTGTAGTAGGCGTCATTCTTGCCATCATCCTGGTAAAGAAGCTGTTTGTCCGGCCCGCCGACATGGAAGTACACGAACACGACGACCCGAACCATACGTACATCGCCACATTTCAGGTACATAACCCTGCCATATTCAACAAAAGCATCCATGACATCGCCCATACAGGCTATCCAAAGTTTGTCATATCCCGGCTGTGGAGAGATGGGAACGTATCTATCCCCACATCAGAAAAAATACTGAAAGAGAACGACCGGCTGCTGGTCATAACAACAGAAAAAGACGCTCCCTCACTGACCATTCTTTTCGGCGAACAGGAAAACCGGGACTGGAATAAAGAAGACATCGACTGGAATGCCATCGACAGCAAGCTGGTGTCAAGGCACATTGTCATATCCCGCCCTGAAATAAACGGGAAGAAGTTAGGCGCGCTCAGGCTGCGCAACACTTACGGAATCAACATCAGCCGGGTGCTCCGCAGCGGCGTACAGCTGCTTGCCACCCCGGGACTCGTGCTCCAGTTGGGCGACCGGCTTACGGTAGTGGGTGAAGCCGCTGCCATCCAGAACGTGGAGAAAGTGCTAGGCAATACAGTGAAAACGCTGAAAGATCCGAATCTGGCCTCCATTTTCATCGGAATCATCCTCGGACTGGTAATCGGAGCCATCCCCATCGCCATACCGGGAATCAGCTCGCCCGTAAAACTCGGAATGGCGGGAGGTCCCATCGTGATGGGCATTCTTATCGGCGCGTACGGTCCACGCCTGCATCTGGTCACCTACACCACACGCAGCGCAAACCTGATGCTTCGGGGAATCGGGCTTTCGCTCTACCTCGCCTGCCTGGGACTGGATGCAGGAGCACATTTCTTTGAAACGGTGATGCGCCCCGAAGGTGCCCTGTGGATAGGAACAGGCTTCGTGATAACCTTCGTGCCGGTAGTCATCATGGCCCTTATCGCCTTGAGGTTCTGCCATCAGGACTTCGGAAACACCTGCGGAATGCTGTGCGGAAGCATGGCCAACCCAATGGCACTCAACTATGCGAACGACATTATCACCAACGACAATCCGTCGGTAAGCTATGCTACAGTGTATCCGTTGGGAATGTTCCTTCGCGTAATCATCGCCCAGCTCATCCTCATGCTTTTTCTATAGCCCATCGGCTACAAGAAAGGCTCAAGAAGAAAAAGCCCGCACGGGACCACCCAACAAAACGAAATGACGACATTGTTTTTAAAGACAAAGTTTTTATCTTTGTAACAATGAAATGACAAAAAGATCTGCTATGAAAGATTATAAACAAATAACAACGGAAACGATCAGGCAGGACAGCCGCTATCTGGACCTGCTGTCGCATAATTTCCCGACAATCGCCGACGCCAGCACGGAAATCATCAACCTGGAGGCCATACTGAACCTGCCGAAAGGGACCGAACATTTTCTGGCTGACCTTCACGGAGAATACGAGGCGTTCCAGCATGTGCTGCGCAATGCATCCGGCTCCATCAAACGGAAAGTGAACGAAATATTCGGAAACACGCTGCGCGAAATGGAAAAGAAGGAGCTTTGCACGCTGATCTATTATCCGGAACAGAAGCTGCAGCTCGTCAAGGAAAAAGAAACCGACCTGGAGGACTGGTACGTGATCACACTGAACCAACTGGTGAAGGTGTGCCAGAATGTGTCGTCAAAATACACCCGCTCGAAAGTGAGAAAAGCACTCCCGAAAGAGTTCTCCTACATCATCCAGGAACTGCTGCACGAAAGCAGCATGGACCCCAACAAGCAGGCATACATCAATGTCATCATCAGCACCATCATCGACACAGACCGTGCAGATGATTTCATCACCGCGCTCTGCAAGCTGATCCAGCGGCTCACCATCGACTCGCTGCATATTCTGGGCGACATATTCGACCGCGGACCGGGACCGCACATCATCATGGACACCCTGTGCAACTACCATAATTTCGACATCCAATGGGGGAACCATGACATTCTCTGGATGGGAGCCGCAGCAGGAAACGACTGCAACATTGCCAACGTGCTGCGCATGGCCATGCGATACGGCAACCTTTCGGCCATTGAAGACGGATACGGCATCAACCTGCTTCCGCTCGCCACATTTGCCATGGAAACGTATGCCGACGACCCGTGCGAATTTTTCCAGCCGAAGATAGACAAAGCTTCAAGCCCTTATACGGAAAAAACCATCCGGCTCATCGCCCAGATGCACAAGGCCATCACCGTTATCCAGCTTAAGCTGGAGGCGGAAACCATCAAACGCCGCCCGGAATTTGAAATGGAAGACCGGCTGCTGCTTCACCACATCGACTTCAAGAAGAAAGTATTCACCCTCGGCGGAAAAGATTATGAAATGCGCGACTGCTATTTCCCTACCGTAAATCCGGAAGACCCTTACCGCCTGACTGAAGAAGAACAGGAGATCGTGTCGAAACTGCACCATTCGTTTGTCAGCAGCGAGAAACTCAAAAAGCACATGAAATGCCTGTTCCGCTACGGCTGCATGTATAATGTCTGCAATTCAAACCTGCTTTTCCACGCTTCCATGCCGCTCAACGAAGACGGTACGCTGAAAGAGGTGGAAATCCTGGGAGAAAAATACAAGGGAAGAAACCTGCTCGAACGCGTGGGACAGCTCATCCGGACAGCCTATTTCGCCGAAAACGACAATCCGGAGAAAGACTTCGCCGTAGATTTCGTATGGTATCTGTGGTGCGGAAAAAACTCGCCAGCCTTCGACAAGAGCAAGATGGCGACCTTTGAGCGCTATTTCCTTACAGACAAAGAAACGCACAGGGAAATAAAGGGACATTACTACGAACTGCGTGACCGTGAAGACATCTGCGACATGATCATGGATGAATTCGGCGTGGAGGGAGAGCACCGGCATATCATCAACGGGCATGTGCCTGTAAAGGCGGTGAAAGGAGAAAAGCCGATCAAGGCAAACGGAAAGCTGATGGTCATCGACGGCGGCTTCTCGAAAGCTTACCAGCCGGAAACCGGAATTGCAGGCTATACACTGGTATACCACTCGCGCGGCTTCGAACTGGTGCAGCATGAACCGTTCACCTCTACCCAGAAGGCGATTGAAGAAGGCATTGACATCAAGTCGACCACACAGATCGTCGAGCTGAGTTCCAAGCGGATGATGGTGAAAGACACAGACAAGGGAAAGGAACTGATGGTTCAGATCAACGATCTGAAGAAGCTTCTTCTGGCCTACCAGAACGGACTGATGAAAGAAAGAGCGGTCTGAAAAACCTTTTTCACTAACCTTGCTTCAACATAGAAGAAACTGTTTTGAATTTATCCAAAAAGTTTTTATTGCTGTCCGATAAACTCGATTAAATATAAAAATGTAGTGTTCGGCCATTGTGTATTCAGTGGTCGAGTCTTATTTTATAGTTCCATGCCCCCTCAAAAGATAGATAACTGGTAATCTTCTTTCTGCTTTACGTTTAATAGCGTTTCCCAATCTTTCTCCGGATGATTAAACAGGCTGTAGAAATCAACATAATACATAAGCGTAATCCGCATCATGGTGGCAAGTCCGGAGAAACTCCAGGAACGCGTCAGTCTCTTTTTTTCATTACCATCAGAAGCAGATTGGCTATAAGCGTCACCCAAATCTGTATCTTGATGGCATTTGCACTTTCTCCATAGAAGTATTTCAACGGGAAGTTCTGTTTTATCTGCTTGAACAACAGTTCAATTTCCCAGCGTTTACGGTAAATTTCTATAATTTCGTTCGGGTCTGATTCCATATCGTTTGTAAGCAATGCAACCAGTTTGTGCTTTTTGGTATCGGCATAGGTAATGATACGGGCATGATGAATCAGTATTTCTCCACCCTTCAGAACTTTAGAGAATGTGACATGTTGTATGCGCACTTCCATAAGACCGTCTGTTGTCTGGTACATACAGTCCTCCATAATGTTGTATTTTAGATTCTTCTTCATTTTTGTCACATACAGAACTTCTCTTTGCGTGAGTGCTTCCAGTTTCTCATAGTCAATATATGCCCGGTCCATGGCAACTATGTCTCCTTTGCTCAATGTTGACGGCTTTAACATAAAAAAAAGAATCGTTGGTGGCTGCAGATGTAAACTTTATATCAGAAGGGACTCCCTCATTGGCGTGTATGACGGTGTGCACTTTTATACCCCCCTTCTTTTTGCCGGTTTTGGGATGACGGCCCACGCCCTTGAACAGCAGATTGAACAGTGTGATAGTAGTGGAGTCGATAATCTGGAGACGCTTCATCCAGACAGCATCCCTGCTTTTGCGGCTGTCCGAGGAAAGCACATGCCTGTATGTGGCGTATAAATCACGATAAATGGACTCAAATATAACCTCCGGACGCCGTTGGTTGGCATCGGAAAGTGTACTGCGTGAAGTCATTGAGCTGATACCCAAATGGAAAAGCTTGCGGGCTTCTGCCTGTAGGGAAGCCGTGATCTCGCGTAAGGAATCAAAACGCATGATGACCGCATAAAGCATGACAACAAGATGAGTCCAGCAATCAAAACGTTTTATGTAGTGTTCGCCACCATGTTTACGACTAAAACGAAGGATTGTTGACTTATCCAATAATTTTATTACCTGACCATAGAGCGGCTGTCCGCTAAAATGTATACTTTTGCCCATAGTTGGATTGATTTTGTTTGGCGACAGAAATCTAACGAAAATGGGCTGACATCGCAAATGAAGTCAGCCCTATTTTTATTCGTTTGCTATATTTTTATCGGACAGCAATAAATAATTTTACATCGGATGAGCCGACATTTTTTTCAGCAGGCGGAAAGGCTTCAGAAAATCAGACAAGACGGTTAGTCGCCGTATCGGGAAAAACGACCGTGGGACTGAAATGCTTCGCCTCTTCAAAGTCCATCAGCGCATATGACATGATAATCACCACATCGCCTACCTGAACCTTGCGGGCAGCGGCACCGTTCAGACAAATGCATCCCGAACCGCGTTCTCCCTTGATGATGTAAGTTTCAAAACGCTCTCCGTTGTTGTTGTCCACAATCTGGACTTTCTCCCCCTGTATCATGTTGGCGGCATCCATCAAGTCTTCGTCAATGGTTATGCTCCCCATATAATTCAGATTGGCCTCAGTCACGGTCACACAATGCAGCTTGGACTTCAATACCTCAATCATCATGACTCAATCATTCCTTATATTTATACTTTATATTGTCTATCAGACGGACATCACCGCAGAACACTGTGATGCAGCCTACGATATAGTCGCTCTCATCCCATGCATGCACCGGCTGCAAAGTGTTTCCGTCGACTATCTCAAAATACTCAAGGCGCAGGCCTTCGGCGCGTCCGATAGAATCTTCGACAAACCGCTTCGTTTCAGACAGCACATGAGTTTTCCCATAGTCCACACTCGTAAACAAAGCCTTCGAGATCTGCACAGCCTGTCTGCGCTGCACTGAATCAAGGCGGGCGTTACGGCTGCTCAGAGCCAGCCCGTCGTCCTCGCGCACAATCGGACAACCCACAATCTGCAGATCGAAGGGATACTTGCGCACCATTTCACGCACAATCGCCAGCTGCTGGAAGTCCTTTTCTCCGAAGTAGGCGCGTGTCGGCTCCACAATCAGGAAAAGCTTGCTCACAATCTGGCAAACTCCGTTAAAATGTCCGGGACGATACTTCCCTTCCATCACCGTATCCAAAGGAGGATAACTGAACGTTCTTGTATCAGGTTCCGGATAGATTTCTTCTACAGAAGGAGCGAACACATAAGCGGCTCCACAGGCTTCAAGCAGCTTGCAGTCGGCATCCAGCGTACGGGGATATTTCAACAAATCATTCTTGTCGTTAAACTGAGTAGGATTGACAAAATCGCTGACAACCACCACGTCATTTTCGGCAACAGCGCGTTTCACCAATGAAGCGTGACCTGCATGCAAAGCTCCCATCGTCGGAACCAGACCTATGGTCTTTCCCTCTTTGCGCAAAGGTTCCAATTCGGCACGAAGCGCATTAATCGTTTGAACTAACTTCATCTCAATCTTCAATTTTTAATCGTAGATTATAAAAAACGGCTGCAAAGTAACGATTTATTTGTCAGATAAAGAAACAGAAATCAATATTTCTTTCGCCCCAAACCGTCAAAATGCGCATTTTAACGGCAAAGCGGCACAGCTGAAATAAGTTACTAATCAACACATTAACATACTATAAGGAATAATTAGCCGGCCGATAAGGCGAATTTACACCAATTTTTCGTATTTTTGCAACACTTATTTTTGAGTAAGCAGAAAACAATATGAGTGCAAAAAAAGTTTTATTCATCACACAAGAAATTACTCCGTACGTACCAGAAAGCGAATTGGCAACCATCGGGCAGAATCTGCCTCAGGCAATCCAGGAAAAAGGATGCGAAATCAGAACTTTTATGCCCAAATGGGGAATCATCAATGAACGGCGAAACCAGCTGCACGAAGTGATCCGCCTTTCAGGAATGAACCTGATCATTGACGACACCGACCATCCGCTGATTATCAAGGTCGCTTCCATTCAGGCCGCAAGACGCCAGGTATACTTCATCGACAACGATGATTATTTCCAGCACCGGCTGATGACTTCCGATGAAAACGGAAACGACTACGAAGACAACGGCGAACGCGCGATCTTTTATGCAAGAGGCGTACTGGAAACAGTCAAGAAACTGCGCTGGTGTCCGGATCTGATTCATTGCCACGGATGGATGACCGCAATGGTGCCTCTCTATATCAAGAAAGCTTATTATGACGAACCGTCATTCCGTGACTCAAAAGTAGTATATTCGGTTTATGGAGAAGGATTCAAGTCAACCTTGGACCCCAACTTCACCAGCCAGCTCTTACTCAAGGAAATCACACCCGATGATGTAAACATGATAAAGACTCCCGTCGATTTTGAGAATCTCAACAAACTGGCGGTAGCCTATTCTGACGGTGTAATAAACAGCGAAACAGTGAACACGAATGTGACAGACTACGCACGCAGCCTGAACATTCCAGTATTAGATTATCAGCAGCCCGACAAGCTGGCAGATGCCTGCGACGCATTCTACGACCGGATTCTGGCGGGAACTGAAAACAAATAAAAAACGAACGAAAATGAAACTCAAGTACCTGGCAGCAGCATGCTTGGCTGCCGCCATCTATAGCTGCGACGACACAACCACGGGAGTAGGCGACTTTCTAGCCAACACAGACGAAATAAACGCCTACTCAATGACGTTTGAAGCTACAACCAAAACAATCAAATACACCGACATCAATCCGAACGGCATTTATTCGCGAACCAACAGTGCCTATCTGGGAAAGTTCACGGATGCGGATTTCGGAACGTTCAGCGCAGACTTCATTACGCAAATCAACTGCCCGGAAGGATTTACGTTTCCTGAAACGATGCAGAGCATCCAAAGTGCTTCGCTGGGACTTTATTATGCAAGCTACTACGGGGACTCGCTGGCCCCGATGCGTGTAAGAGTTGACTTGCTGGATACGCCCATCGACGATGACGGAAGCGACATGAGCCTGTATTACACGACATACGATCCCACAAAGTACTATAACGAGGAAGCCGAGCCGCTGGCGGAAAAAGACTACACAGCATACGACGTTGCGGTAGGCGACTCGCTCAAATCAGAAACGGGATACAATACGGTTTCCATCAGTCTGCCTGAATCATTCAGCCAGGACATCCAGAAGAAATACGAAGAAAACAAAGACTATTTCAAGGATGCATACTCATTCATACACAATGTGCTCCCCGGATTTTACGTACATACCACACAGGGAGAAGGATCCATCCTTTACATTCAGGATATCTGGCTGCATCTGAACATAGAATATCTCATCGAAAGTTCATCGGGCAGCGTCGACTCTACCGTCTATACGCAGATTCCGTTTGCCGCAACAAACGAGGTATATATGTCTACAAGGCTGGAGAACTCGGATAACGCATTCGACAAGCAAATGAGCGACAAGGAACATACGTATCTGAAAACTCCTGTCGGACTGCTGACGGAGGTTAAGCTCCCGCTGGAAGAAATGTACGCGGAACTGGGAAAAGATACGCTGAACTCGGTGTCAATCTCTTTCACCAAGATGAAGGAGGTCAGCGACAACTCCAGCAAGAACCCTTACAAGATGGGAGTCCCCAATATCTGCTGCTCCTGCGCAAGAGCGAGGTTAATGAGTTCTTTGAACAGAACAAGACTTACGACAGCCAGACTTCGTTCCTCGCTTCATACAGCAGCACGACCAACTCGTATACTTTCTCACAACTGAACCGCCTCATCAGCCAGATCTTCAGCGAAATGAGAACGCAGGAAGAGCCGGCTGAAGGATGGGACGAACACAATGCGCTTGTTCTCATTCCGGTAAAGACAGAAACAGACTCCCAAAGCAACATCATCGGACTCTCGCATGACCTGGAAGTTAACTCTGCCCGCCTGGTAGGAGGAGAAAACGGTGACAAACTGAAAATAGAAGTCATCTATACACGTCCGGCAATTTCGGAATAAACAACAGAGGCGAATCCGTTTCCGGATCCGCCTGCACTTCCGCTCATTCAAGATATTCTGAACACAGGATCACGAGCCATAGAATATGCACTTACGCAGCCATTCGATGCACATCGTGATCCTGTGTTCTGTTTTTCTGCCTTCCTAAATCATGCACAAAGCTCCGGAACCAAAAGAAATCCGAACCCACGCACTGCGTGAATCCGGATTTCTTCTGCGCCTTTCCTTTAAGTTTATCAATGGTTGTAGGCCGACTCTCCATGTTCGTAAATGTCAAGTCCCTCCTCTTCTACACGCTTGTCTACACGAAGGCCGACTGTCGAGTCAACAAGCTTAAACAAAATGTAAGTCACTACAGCACTGAACACAACCGATACCGCTGTAGCCAGAATCTGTACCCACAACTGATGCCAGTCGCCGTAAAGTGCTCCCTGCACTCCGTCGTCACCGGTAATAAAGCGGGTGGCAAACACACCGGTCAATATTGAGCCGACAATACCTCCGATCCCATGCACGCCAAAGGCATCGAGCGCATCATCATATTTGAATCTAGGCTTGATTACGGCTACCATGAAGAAACAGATGACAGGCGTGACAATACCTATGCAGAATGCACCAAGCAGACCGACAGTTCCCGCCGCAGGAGTAATCGCGACAAGTCCGGCAACGGCACCGGTACACGCACCGATTGTGGTAGGCTTCTTGTTGCATATCCAGTCGACAACCATCCATGTGATCGCCGCTACGGCAGTAGCTACATGAGTAACCAAAAAATGCATTGGCAGCCAGTCCGTCGGCAGCCAGGCCGCTGCCCGCATTGAAGCCAAACCATCCCAGCCACAGGAAAGAAGTGCCCATAAAGACAAAAAGTCACATTGTGCGGAGTTATGGGATGGCCAATGCGATAATCCATACGCTTGCCCAGCATAACAGCCATAACCAGCGCCGAAATTCCGGCATTGATATGCACCACTGTCCCTCCGGCAAAATCAATGGCACCCATCTGCTGCAGGAATCCTCCACCCCACACCCAATGCGCCATAGGGAAATAAGCCAGAATCACCCACAACGTAATGAACAGAATATAACCTGAGAACTTGATGCGCTCGGCAAATGCACCCAATATCAAAGCCGGAGTGATGATGGCAAACATGCACTGGAACATCACGAACGTCAGTTCGGGAATATTTCCGGCTGTCAGCGTATGTATCGAGATTCCGCTAAGAAAAGCCTTGTCAAAACCTCCTATCAGAAACGCCAGCGGATTGCCCGATTCGGAGAAACTGGTATCAAATGCCCAACTGTAGCCGAAAGCAATCCAAAGAATGCTGACCACCCCGACAATAAACAAGGTCTGCATGATTATGCTCAGCACATTCTTCTGACGGACCAGACCTCCGTAAAACAAGGCAATTCCTGGAATGCTCATCAGCAGCACCAGCAAAGAAGAGGTCAGGATCCAGGCAGTATTACCGCTGTCGAGCACAGGCGCTTCTGTCTGGGCAGAAACCTCAGGAACAAGACAAAACATGAAAATAAGCATAAGAGCAGCCGCCTTTACCGCAGCAAAGGTCTTTCTAACATATCCAGCCATAATGCAATCTCGTTTTAAAGTTATTGTATTCGTATTGTATTTATTTTTCTTGCTCTGCGTTGTAAAGAGCTATATCTCCCCTTTCCCCTGTGCGGATGCGTATCGCATCTTCAACAGGGATGACAAAAATTCTTCCGTCGCCTATTTCACCCGTTTGGGCAGCCTTCAATATGGCCTGGACTGTTTTTTCCACATTCTTTTCACGTACGACAATCGAAAGCAGAATGCGTTCTATCGAACTGGTGTCATAGACAACGCCACGGTATATACGACCTTCACGGGTCTTGCCGACACCTCTCACATCATAATAAGAAAACCATTCAATGTCAGCTTCCAGCAGGGCAGCCTTCACATCGTCAAATCTGGTTCTTCTGATAATAGCTTCAATCTTTTTCATAAATGCTGTTGTATTTGTATTTTGTAATTATAGTTTTGCGCTAAGTTAATCCTGTATCTTTTTACCCTGAAACTAAACTTTTATCCTAGAAACCTTAAAAACTCAAACCGGCCACAAAATGCGCCCCTTCCGTCGCCGGATTCCAGACAAGCTGGGCGAAAACAGGAAGACTCCACGAGCGGGTGATCTGCAATTCTTTTTCAACGGTTATGCCAACCTCGCAAACAGCAAAACCGTTTACCATGGCTTTTGAATATTCCGAGTTGCCACCGCCCGCATAAAAATCATTCTCCCACGGAGTAGCGCCAACAGTTGCCACCCAGTTCAGTCCGCCCAACTTGAAAGGCGCCGAAACCGACATATAAGAAGCATAGGCTTTCTTGCCGTCAGACTTATAGCCAACATTGCCCGCAAAGTTCGTATACCAGTTAAATGCAAGCAAACCGAAATCATACCCTACCTGAGCTTCGAACGTATGGTTGGTATTATGACTCCCGTAATGGAAATAACCGGGCCCGCCATTAAACCAATAATCCGTCACAGAAACGCTGAATCCGCCCGCTTCGTATCCCAAAGTCAAATCCAGTTCTTTCGTGTCCGTTTTCTCAAAACCAACAGATCCCCAGGCAGACAGCGAGAGGCCTTTATAGCCAATAGCCAAGGAAGGCTGTACGCTTATATTGCCCAAATCCTGCCCGCGCCAGATGTAATTGCTCACCAGATCAAAGCCGACTTCTGCCTCAACCTTATCCTGCGCCAAAACAACTCCGGGAAATGCCGTCGCTATCGCCAACGGCAAGATACCTTTTTGAAACAATCCTTTCATCTTTTTTCATTTAGTTTGTTTATAAATCACCAAAGCATATCCGGATAATCATCTCCAACAATCTGAAAGCAAAATTATCACATTTTATATATGCGCCCTGCCATAATTGCCTTTTTTTGGTAAAAAAGCGAAGCCTTCTTTCATATTAAAACAATAAATACAGCCAATATTACAAATCAACGCAAAAACAGCTGCATAAGATTCAATACGAAAGAACAAGAAACAATACAAAATAACACGATAACGCATATTTAAGTATCAAATAAACACAATATTCACAAAAACACAAGACAAATGAAATCAGATAAACAAAATCACAATCATTAAAGAAAGGCAATAAAAAAGGCTCCTTGCCTGTTTTCCCATACAGGGATAAGCAAGGAGCCCTTCACTTAATATGAATCTAAAGAAGGAATTCTATTCTTCTTTCTTTGCAGTCTTGGCAGCAGTCTTTCTTGCAGGAGCTTTCTTAGCAGCAGGCTTTTCTTTCACCTCTTTCTTCAACTCCTCTTGAAGTTTTTTCACCTCATCAGTCAACTGAACCAGTTCCTGCTCCTGATTATGGATTGTTGTCAGCAAAGAGTTCAACTCTTCATCTTCCATATCAACCGGATACAAAGCATTCACACGCCCGATAAAGTCGCCGAGAATATTCATATAGTTCGTGAAAGCATCATACGGAGAATCATAAATGCCGCGGTTAAAGCCAACTTCCATATTCTTGGTTGTCATGAAACGGAAATTATTGCTTGCCTGCAAATAATCCCAGTCCTGCTTAATGCGGCGGTCGGAGCAGAGATAAACACGCTCAGCCACACTGTACAGCTTGTTGAAGGCTTCACGCTGCATCACGTTACCCAGCCACGGGCTGATATCACGTTCTTCATCAGTCCATGACATCGGATAAGGAACATCCACCATATCCACAGACTTCAGCTTGGTTACGATCTCAGTCGGAGTAGAGAAAGTAATGCCTTTCTGCTTTGCGCAAGCCGGAAGTGCCTTCAGGAACTCCAGAATGTTGGAAGACAGCGGCTGATAAATACCCAAAGCCGAAAGTTCCATAAAGATATTGATAACCTGTTCGTTCTCCGGCAAAGAAGCAATCCAGTCAATATACTTGTCAGCAAACAGCGGATATTCGCTCCACTCCGTATTTGAAAAACGCAGGCTGATATCATCCGAAAGCTTGAAATCGCGCAACAAAAGCTTCAGATTCGGATTCTCAGCGCAATGATACAGATAATGCGGGCTCTTCCAGCCAAGGACATGCTTTGCGCCTTCTGCCAGCATGCCTTTGAATCCCATTCCAGCAACAATGCCACCGATTTCATTATCATAAAGCAGACTTGAGTTGCGGAAAACTTTCGGATCCTGTCCAAAATAGTCTTTCACCTTCTGGCGCATGCGGTTCACTTCTTCACGGAAGCAGTCTTCGTTCTTCAAAGAAGACAAGCCATGAGAATAAGGTTCACACAAAAATTCGCAGCATCCTGTATCGTTCAGTTCATGAAGCAGCTCGATTACAGCAGGAGCATGAATTTCCAGCTGTTCCAGAGCCACGCCCGAAATGGAAAGAGCCACCTTAAAAGCTCCTTCATTGGCCTTGGCCATTTCAATCAGCGTTTTCAATGCCGGAATATAAGAACGTTCGGCAACGTCGTTCATCCCTTGCTCATTCGCATAATCATCATAATAATAATGATCTGTGCCGATTTCAAAGAAACGGTAACGTTTCAGATGAATGATTTGGTGTATTTCAAAGTAAAGACAGATTGTTTTCATACTGATTCAGTTTGTTTGTTATTTTCCATAATTGTTTAAGACCTGTTCGTAAAGATTGCGGATTCTGACTCCCACTTTCTCCCATACGATACCATCGACTTCTTTCTTGCCTTCGTCACGCAGATACTCATACAAAGACTCGTTGGTACAGATTGAATGAATGGCATCAGCCATCGCATGTATATCCCAATAATCAGTCTTGATACATTTAGTAAGAATTTCAGCACAACCCGACTGTTTGGAAATGATTGTCGGCACGCTGCACTGCATGGCTTCAAGCGGCGAGATGCCAAAAGGTTCGGAAACAGACGGCATAATATACACATCGCTTGCTTTCAGCACTTCGTACACCTGCTTTCCTTTCATGAATCCGGGGAAATGAAAACGGTCTGCTATGCCCCGTTCTGCGACCAGACGGATCATCGCATTCATCATATCACCGCTTCCTGCCATCACAAAACGCACGTGGCGAGCGCGTTTCAACACCATAGAAGCAGCCTCCACAAAGTACTCAGGTCCTTTCTGCATGGTTATGCGCCCCAGGAAAGTAACAAGCTTTTCGTTCGGATTCTTTTTGGGAACAATTTCCTGAATCTCCTTAGACAACGGCGACACGGCATTGTGCACGGTAAACACCTTGCGCGGATCCTGATAATATTTGTTGATTACAGTCTGGCGCGTAAGCTCACTTACACACATGATGCAGTCAGCATGGTCCATCCCGTTCTTCTCTATAGAGTAGACTGTCGGATTCACATTGCCGCGGCTGCGGTCAAAGTCTGTTGCATGCACATGAATCACCAAAGGTTTCCCCGACACCTGCTTTGCGTGGATGCCGGCCGGATAAGTAAGCCAGTCATGCGAATGAATGATGTCAAAGCTCTGCTGGCGGGCAACGACTCCTGCTACAATCGAATAGTTGTTGATCTCTTCATGCAGGTTGTCCGGATATCTTCCCGAAAATTCCAGACAGCCCAGATCGTTTGTATGCATATAGTTGAAATCAGCATAGATATGGTCACGCAAATCGTAGTAGAGCTGCGGATCCATGTAGCCGCCTATACGGCTTTTCACATAATCCCACTGCACGTCCCTCCATACGATAGGCACACTGTTCATGCCGATAATTTTCAAAAAACTCTGCTCTTCGTCACCCCACGGCTTCGGAATGCAGAAAGTGATCTCCATGTCCGACTGCTGCGCCAGTCCATGAGTAAGGCCATAACTTGCGGTACCTAAACCTCCCAAGATATGAGGAGGAAATTCCCATCCAAACATTAAAACTTTCATATAGCTTCCTCCTTCCTTATTGATTATTGTATCTGTCGAGTAAATTCAATGTCCGCAGAATCTCTGCCACATTCATGGCAAACGAAACAGCGCCTCGTCCCTGGAAAGGCGGGTTACCGTCAAACAATTCCGGAATAGAACTGATGCAATGGCATGTCATCTGGTCTTCATAGCTGATCATCTGGCGTTCGACGAACGACACCGCACTCCGTTTGTAAATGCGCAGATAAGCTTCCAGATAGAATCCCTCAAGCCACGGCCATGCAGTTCCCTGATGGTAAGCATAGTCACGCTGGATCTGCGGGCCCACATAGTTCGGATTATAGCCTCCGCTCTTCGGACTTAACGAACGGATACCCTTCGGAGTCAGAAGTTCTTTCGTCACGATATCGACAATGCCCTTCTTCTGTTTTGCATCCAACGGAGAGTAATCCAGCGCAGCGGCAAAGATCATATTCGGACGGACACTCCAGTCCATCATGTTTCCGTCTACATAATCAAGCAGATAGCCATACTCGTTCAAGAACGTTTCAACGAAAGAAGGAGCAGTCTTTTCATAGATGCCCGTGCAAGCCGGCAGCGAAGTCCTGGTCATCCGCCAGCAGGTCAGCCGCAAAACGAAGCGCATTATACCAAAGCGAGTTGAACTCAACGATATAGCCTGTACGCGGCACAACCGGCCTGCCGTTTGCTGTCGAGTTCATCCACGTAATCGCTTTTTCACGCCCGTTTGAATAAACCAGTCCGTTGGCATGAACCTCCAGATTAGGATGTTTTCCGGAAACAAGATAATTCATTACATCCTTTATCAGTTGTCCATACTTGTTTTTTGCCGCCTCCTTTGATGTAAATTTAGCATACTGCTGAACTGTCCACATCATCCACAACAGCACATCCGGATGTTCGATTTCCGTCATCTTCAATGCTGAATCTTCCCCGTTAATGAATGCATAGACACATTTGACAGCCGTATCCATTATTTTCTCAAATTTCTCAACTTCCCCTATTGAGAGTGTCAGTCCCGGAAGAGATACGAACTCGTCGCGGGCGCGGCACTTGAACCACGGATAACCGGCAAGCAGATAGGACTCCTCGCCCTGCTTGTTCAAGAATTGATGAGCCGAGTTTATCAGGCAGTTCTTAAAGTTGTCGCGAGGTGTTCTCCTTTCAGCTTCCTTGGCAAACAATTCGTTAAGCGATTCCGTATCAATGGAAGATATGCCCCCGGAAAAAGTGATGCACTCCCCTTTTTTGATGCTCATTTCAAAATACCCGGGCACATAAAGATCTTCATTGAAGTCATAGCCTCTCTCCTGCTCCTTCGGATACTCGATGCCGCGATACCAGTCCGGCTCAAAATGGAAAGTGACATTCTTGCTGAACTGCATGTACAGTTCCGGATAGCCCGGATACATGCATGTCTTTATTCCATTGTCCACCTCATCGTAATGGCGGTTGGCCTGCGAATTCTCATGCGTATACTGACGCACGCTTCTGAAAGCCAGATAAGGACGCAGACGAAGGATCGTATCCGAATGCGCATCAACCAGCGTATAGCGGATCAAGATACGGTTTTCATGATGAACAAATACTTTTTCTTTCTTCAGCACAACCCCTCCCACACGATAAATGGTTGTGGGAACTTTCTCACAGTCGAATTCTCTAATGTATTTGTGACCACGAGGACTGAATGTACCGCCGCCGTACTTATGGATGCCCAGATTAAATTCAGCACCATGCTGTATCACAGTTTCATCCAACGAAGACAGCAACACATGATTTTCATCATCCAGTTCCGGAACCGGAATGACAAGCAAACCATGATATTTGCGCGTATTGCAGTCTACAATCGTAGAACAGTGATAAGCTCCAGAGCGATTGGTTCGGAGAATCTCCCTCGTCAAAGATTCCTCCAGATTTGTCATAAGAGTTTTATCAAAACGTAAATAACTCATAGCTGTATATTAAGGTTATAAATTAATAATCCCATGCAAAATAAGTTTTTCACTTTATTTCACCCCAAAATTAGCAATTAAATGTAAACATCAAAACCAAATTGCATTTTTTTTCTCATGCAACTGACGTTTTAGTTTAAAAAGACACAAACGAACAACAAATTCATGCTACACAACACATTTATAGGCACTTCCAATGCCTTATCACGAACACAACCAAACAAAAAGACATACAAAAGGCGGCACAAGCATACAGAATCATCCGCAGTCTTGTGCCGCCCAGGCAAACTCTATGAAGAAATATCAGTCAATCATGTCAAACCCGCAATACGGAACCAGAGCCTTCGGAATGCGGATGCCTTCCGGCGTCTGATTGTTTTCAAGCAATGCGGCAACGATACGCGGCAAAGCCAGTGCGGAACCGTTCAATGTATGGCAAAGTTCCGTCTTCTTGTCGGCCGTACGGTAACGGCATTTCAGACGGTTTGCCTGATAAGTGTCGAAATTCGAAACGGAGCTGACTTCCAGCCAACGCTTCTGAGCCTCTGAATATACTTCAAAGTCATAGCAAATGGCAGCCGTAAAGCTGATGTCCCCGCCGCAAAGACGAAGAATACGGTAAGGAAGTTCCAGCTTCTTCAGCAAACCTTCCACATGGTCCAGCATCTCCTGATGGGACTGTCTTGAATGCTGCGGAGTATCCATACGCACCAGCTCCACTTTAGAGAACTCATGCAGACGGTTCAGCCCGCGCACATCCTTTCCGTAAGAGCCGGCTTCACGGCGAAAACATTCCGTATAAGCACAGTTCTTAATAGGAAGCTGCTTCTCATCCAGGATCACATCACGGTAAATGTTCGTCACAGGTACTTCAGCCGTGGGGATAAGATAAAAATCATCCAGATTGCAGTGGTACATCTGTCCTTCCTTGTCGGGCAACTGTCCGGTACCATATCCCGAAGCCGCATTCACCACTGTAGGAGGCATGATTTCAGTATATCCGGAAGCCTTTGCTTCATCAAGGAAGAAATTAATGAGCGCACGCTGCAGACGGCCCCCTTACCTTTATATACAGGGAAGCCTGCGCCCGTAATCTTGACACCCAGATCGAAATCGATAATGTCGTATTTTTTTGCCAGCTCCCAGTGCGGCAGCGCATTCTTCGGAAGTTCCGTTTCCATTCCTCCCATCTTCACCACCACATTGTCTTCGGCCGTAAGTCCTTCGGGCACCTCGTCATAAGGCACATTCGGGATTGTATAAAGCAGATTCTGCAAATCCTCGGCAGCCTTGTCCATTTCCTCCTGCAGTGCCTTGTTGGCTTCCTTCACTTGAGCCACACGCGCTTTGGCAGCTTCAGCCTCGGCGCTTTTCCCTTCTTTCATCAGCGCGCCGATGCTTTTGGAGGTAGAGTTCACTTCCGCCAAGTTATTATCTAATTGACTCTGAGCCTTTTTTCTTCTGTCATTCAATTCAATAGCCTGAGCGATGGCTGCCTTCGCATTGGCAAAGTGCTTTTTCTCAAGCCCGCGGACAACCTTGTCGGTATCCTCCGTAATTTGTTTAATAGTAAGCATATCTTTCTCTATTTTAAACGATTGTCGTCATTTTAATTTGCGCAAAGATATAGTTTTTTATCGAAACTGCGGCCACAATAGTTAAAGACTTTGGCGGATGCGCACCAATTTCTCCAGCAATCCTTCCAGCAGGTCGAGCTTGAGCATATTCGCTCCGTCACTTTTGGCCACGGAAGGGTCTTCATGAGTTTCCATAAACAGGCCATCCACGCCGACAGCCACTCCTGCCTTCGCTATGGTTTCGATCATTTGCGGCATGCCTCCCGTCACTCCCGAAGTCTGGTTCGGACGCTGCAGCGAGTGGGTGACGTCCAGAATCACCGGATGCCCGAACGACTGCATGACAGGAATGCCGCGATAATCCACAATCAGATCCTGATACCCGAACGTAACTCCTCTTTCCGTAAGCATAACCTGATCATTCCCGGCTTCCACCACCTTATCCGCCGCAAACTTCATCGCTTCAGGCGACAAGAACTGCCCTTTCTTTATGTTAACGATCTTTCCGGTCTTTGCGGCAGCCACCAGCAGATCAGTCTGACGGCAAAGAAAAGCAGGTATCTGAAGGACATCCACATAGCCGGCAGCCATTTCAGCCTCTTCTGCGGCATGTATATCCGTCACTACGGGCACCCCGAATGTATCGCGCACCTTTGCGAGCACCTTCAATGCCTTTTCGTCGCCGATACCCGTAAACGAATCCAGGCGCGAACGGTTCGCCTTCCGGTAGGACCCCTTAAACACATAAGGAATTTTCAGTCTGTCGGTTATTTTCACCACTCTTTCGGCAATCCGAAGAGCCATATCCTCGCCCTCAATGACACAAGGGCCTGCCAGCAGGAAGAAATTTTCTCCCCGGCACAAATCAGCTACTGACTTTATCATATATCAATTAGGTATTATCAAAGTTATCGCTTCGGGAGCGATGGTCACCTCTATCGGGAAATGGCGGTCAAGCCACAAGCGTCCGTCAAGGCTGACTTCCGCATTCTGCGCCCGAAGGATTTTCACACAACGCGTACGATAAGGCTTCACAATCTTATGATTCAGCAGTCTTCCCTTCTGCAGCATCCACAAACCGGATATCAGTTCCCTGAGTTCAGGACGGTAAACCACCGAAACATCCAGCCAGCCGTTATAGGGCACCGCACTGGGAGTCAGCCCATACCCATAGGCACTGCCTATCGCAACAGCCATGACACGCCCCCGGATATGCTCGTCGTTCACTCTCAGATGCATCCGATAAAGCTTCCGTTCAAAAGCAACAAGAAAAAGAGAAGACAGATACGAAAACAGAGGGATTCCCCAAAAACGGCGGGTTTCGTTTGTTATGCGCACGATCCGCGCTCCGAGGCCCATATAAACAGCGTTCAGAAAATAGCGCGTCTGGTGCTTCTCTCCGTCGAAGTAAGAAAAGACGCCGGCGTCGACTTTTCGCAGGCGCCGGTTGATAAGCACGTCTACCGAAAGTCTGTAGTCATCCGCACTCAGCCCCCAATATTTGGCAAAGTCATTGCCGATGCCATTCGGTATGACGCCCAGCGCTATCGAAGACTTGTCTTCCGCATCCGATCCCATAATGCCGTTCACCGCATCGTTGATGGCGCCATCTCCTCCCACCACCACTATCGTGCGGTATCCGTTATTGGCCAGTGTCCGCGTCAGACGCTCAATTGAGCCGAAGCCCTCCGACTGCACATAATCATACTTCACGCCGCGCTCGTCCAGATATTCACGGATATTCTTCCACCGGCGCTGCGCTTTCCGAGTACCTGCCTTGGGATTGTATACAATCCCCCATCTGTTCGGTTCTACCGCCATAATCGTTCTTATTTTAATAAATTCTCTATCTGTTCCAGTTTCTCCTCCAACGGCAATGCCGCATCGATCCAGTGAATGGTGAATCCCCTCCTTTCCATGCCGCGGAACCAGGTCATCTGCCTTTTGGCAAACTGATGAATGGCAATTTCCAGCTGGCCGAACATCTCCTCATAAGTCAGTTTCCCGATGGCATACAAAGTCAGGTATTTATATTCCAGTCCATAATAGATCAGGTCTTCCGGGCTGATTCCGCTTGCAAGCAAGGCTTTCACCTCGTCAACCATGCCCTCATCAAGCCGCTGTTTCAGCCTGCGGGTTATCTTCTCCCTCCGCTGTTCACGGCCGATTCCGACACCTACCACCAGGCTTCTGATATCGGGGAAAGCCCTTTCCTCCACCTGATGCTGCCTGTAATACTCCTCGATCTCTATGGCGCGTACCGCACGCTTCACCGTATCCACATCCGTCGAGTTATGAAGTTTCTTATACGTTGCAAGAATGCCGGTCAGCTCTTCAAGCGACTTCTCTGCCAGACGCCGGCGGAGTTCCGGATTTTCAGGTACAGGAAGCAGCCGGTAACCTTTCAGCACCGACTCAAGATACATTCCCGTGCCTCCGCACAAGATCGGAAGCATTCCCCTGCTTCGAACATCTTCGTAAGCCGCCAGGAAATCCCGCTGGTACTCAAACACGTTGTATTTATAGCCAGGCTCCACAATGTCTATCAGATGACAGGGAATCCGCTTCCCGCCGACAACATAGTCGTCCAGGTCCTTTCCCGTTCCCAGATCCATCCGCCTGTACACCTGCCTGCTGTCTGCGCTGATGATTTCCGTATCCATCCGCCGCGCGAGAGCAGCTGCCAGCGATGTTTTTCCGGAAGCTGTAGGGCCTAATATCGCAATCAAATCATACTCCATACTCCAAACGAAAGGTTCTGACGGCAAAGATAACTTTTTCTGCGCATTCCACACACTAAGTGCGCAAAAAAAGCCTGAAAAATCAGACGGCTTTCGCTATATGGTTGTTATAACTGATTAGCAGTTTACAGAAGCCATGTGAGCGATCAGATCCAATACTTTGTTAGAGTAGCCGATTTCGTTGTCATACCAAGAAACAACCTTAACGAAAGTATCAGTCAAGTAAACACCTGCGTTAGCATCGAAGATAGAAGTCAAAGTGCAGCCCAGGAAGTCAGAAGAAACAACTGCATCTTCTGTGTAGCCCAGTACACCCTTCAATTCACCTTCAGAAGCTTCCTTCATAGCAGCGCAGATAGCTTCTTTAGTAGCCGGCTTAGCCAAGTTTACAGTCAGGTCAACTACAGATACGTCCAAAGTCGGAACACGCATAGAGATACCTGTCAGTTTGCCGTTCAGTTCAGGAATAACTTTACCTACAGCCTTAGCAGCACCTGTAGAAGACGGGATGATGTTGCCAGAAGCAGCGCGACCACCTCTCCAGTCTTTCATAGAAGGACCGTCAACTGTCTTCTGAGTAGCAGTTGTAGAGTGAACAGTAGTCATCAAACCGTTTACGATGCCGAACTTGTCGTTCAGAACCTTAGCGATCGGAGCCAAGCAGTTAGTAGTACAAGAAGCGTTAGAAACGAACTGAGTACCCTTAACGTAAGTCTTTTCGTTAACGCCGCAAACGAACATCGGAGTATCGTCTTTTGACGGAGCTGACATAACTACATATTTAGCGCCAGCCTGGATGTGAGCCTGAGCTTTTTCTTTAGTCAGGAACAAACCTGTTGATTCAACAACATATTCTGCACCTACTTCATTCCACTTCAGGTCAGCCGGATTCTTTTCTGCAGTTACACGGATTTCTTTACCGTTAACAATCAGCTTGCTATTTTCAACGTCAGCTTCGATAGTACCGTTGAACTGGCCGTGCATTGTATCATACTTCAACATGTAAGCCAAGTAATCTACCGGGCACAAGTCGTTAATACCTACGATCTGGATGTCGTTTCTGCTCTGAGCAGCACGGAATACAAAACGGCCGATACGACCGAAACCGTTAATACCTACTTTAATCATTTTGTTTAACTTTAAAAGGTTTTATAATAAACTTTATAAACACTCTCCTGTTTGTCTGTTGCAGTCCTCTTTTCCCCGACTGCGATGCAAAAATAAGGAATTCTTTCCAAAGCTCAGCACGAAAACAATAAAAATTGATTAAAATATTCAGCCAGCTCTGCTTTATTATATATATAGGTACGAAAATCGTAACCTCACTGAAACATGTTTGTAAAATTGCAATCTCCGCTTTTCAATTGAAGCGGGAAATAACGGTCATACAGGGCCCGTCACCTAAAAAGAAATGCTTTTTCTCAGTTTCAAAGGCTTTGTCCGCCCGCTTTCATCCTTTACGGCCATAGCAGCCGTTGCGCTTATAACTATAACTTTATAATTCATATACGCCGAAATGTCAAATTTCCGAAAATGAATGTCCGCAAGTTGCCAATTAGTAAATTCTATGTTTGAAGTCCGCCCTATAGGAACACGCACAAAGTTCAAGCCTTTCAAAGAGGCTACATCCGAAATACCTTCTGTTGAACTTGTAGCAGAACTCGTTGAGGTAGAGCTGGAGGAACTCCGCTTTTATGTCATGGTAAGTGTCCAGTATGCTCCTCTTGGCGTTGCTGATGGCAATGTGTACCCATGGCAGGACTTTCCCGACACTCCTTTTGTCGTCCGTAACGACGGCATGATGGGAGGATGCCGCCCCGTCCTTTCCAAGAGAGGCATAGCTGCTGAACCCGTCCGTGGTCACATCGGCATTCCCGTCCGTTCTTGCCTAATCTTGCCGGTAATGGTGGAAGCCTTGAAATCATCGATGACCTGCATCTTTATATGCCCGACACTCTTGGGCGTACTGTACTTCTTGGCCGGAGGCGTCTTTGGCAGGCTGCTTTCCGCCATGACAAGGACAGGGGTCTTGCGCTGGCTTCCCCGTCCGCGCTTCAACGGGCAATCTTTCTGTTCTTCGGGCGTTTCCGTGGAGAAGAAGCCCTCGTCAACCTCCATGTCCCCATGGAGAGGGTAGCGTCCGTCGCGCTTGCCCATCACGTCGCGCAGCTTGTGTACCATCTCCCATACAGGCTGGTAACGCTTACGGCCAATCTGGCGCTGTATCTCCTTGGTGGATATGGCACGCTTTGTCGCCGTCAGAAGGAACATGGCAGCAAACCAGTCACGAACAGGCAGATGACTGCCTTGCATTACCGTACCCGAACAAAGCTGCATCTCGTGCTTGCAATCCATGCACGTCCAGGACTTGTGGCTCGGATTCCAGCTCAGGCGCAAACCGCCGCATTGACTACAGAACAGGCCATGATGCTCACGGAAACGGCGAAGGGCTTCCTCACAGGATGCCTCGTCGGGATATTGACGGTAAAAATCAAGCAGGTTCATAATGCATATGTTTATTGTCTTACGTTTTATATCCTGCATAAAGTGTTCCAAAACATGCCTGTGGGGCAATTGGGCAGTTTAAACTTTGCTAATTTGGTAACATGCGGACATTCATTTTTTATCAAGCCAGCCAACGTCTGTATCCGGCACATCCATGTTCCAGAAGACATACTCCCTGCCGCCTTGCTCCATATCACAACACCGTCACCTGCTCTCATCGCTGATGCCTTTCATAAATCAAAGAAGCAAAACATGATTCAAAAAGCTATACTTCTATCAATACAAATGACACCTCACCGACATATCCGTCAGTATCCTTATAGTAAACATAACAATGCGAACCTCTATCCGGATTAAAGTTACCATATTGCACCAAATATATATCATTTGGAGTATCATTGACAACCGTATAGTTCAATGTGGCTCCCTTTGAACGTGATATCAAACTTCACATCCTGGGCCTTCAGACCCGGGAACAGGAGCAACAGCAGAAAAAAACAGATGCTTCTCATATCTTTAAGGTTTGTCTGTTTATACAAAGAAAAGAAAAAATCCGCTAATATCCAAGAAAAAAACGCAGAAACATCATTCCGTCATTTTAACACAGAAAGCGACAATTATCAAACACAAAGACACAAAAACGCACATTACACTTACATGCAACGAAGCAGAATCTTCCGTTCCAGGAGGGATTTCTTAACAAACACGAACACCAACCCCCTTCAGAAGCCCTGTAACGGGAGCAATATACCGAAACAAACTTGCAAAATATCCCAACAGACATCGGAAAATGACGGGACATCCGACCGAAAATCTCCCGACATGTTTGCAAAAATCTCCGCACACGTCACACCAACTGAAAAGAAAGGCTCAAAAACTTGAAAAGGACGGGAATTTTCCGCTGGAGCATATCTTCTTCACGCACCGCCCCAAAAGTCAGGAAGAAAGGATAAAGAGAATATACCAAACACGAAGAAGCCAAAAGACCGGAAGAAATACCAAAAAACCATCAAACAGCCCGGAAAGGAAAAACACATGGCAACAGCACGAAGCATTTCCCTGCATTCCTTCCAGCCTGATGCCCGGCCGGGAGGAAAGAAGCGATTCTCGCGCCTCCGGATTTGCATTATGTCAGAAAGACATTCGCACACATGCAAAAAAATCGTGGCGGTTACAAGCCGCCACGATCCCTATTTTTGAAAAGAACACAAATCAGTTCAATACACCAGACTCACGTTATCCACCCAGATTTTGTTGCCGGGAGAACCAACAAACGCCCCTCCCAAACTGGAGGTGAACTGAAGAATCAGGTGGGTGGGCTTTTCATCCGCCCCGGCCCAGCCGTTCTCCTGAATCAGCACACTCTCGCCTTTGCTGTTGCGCGCGTAATAATGTCCGGCGCCCAAACCCATCAGTCCGGCGTCGTAATGCGCGTCGTGCGTGATGTCGCCATAGCTGATTTCATACGTGGCTCCGTTATGCCAGCCTTCTGTCTTGCTGTAGCGCACAACCGCCGTACCCACACGCTTGGCGATGATGTTTCCGTCCTTGTCTTCCGTACGCTTCTGAAGGAAACAGGTCATAATCGCGCAGTCCTGCCCTTCCACCGTCGACTTGCGGCTGAAACCGGTCTGCCGGATGCGGTTCGGCTCACCCGACATCTGCACCTTGTAGTCATAGCGCACCGCCTTCGGGCGCGAGGTGAACGGCACCCCCGAGTTCAAGGCCTTTTCTCCGTCCTTGGTCCCCGTAATCGGCTCTTTCATGTCGCCGAGAAACAGCGATCCCGAAGCAAGCACCGTGATGTTCACCAGCCCCAGCACCTTCACGCTCTCGATATGTGTTTCAAGGCGCGCGCAGTGACCGCCCGTTTCACGCTTTTCCGGATATACGCTTGTATTGGTCTTTACAATTCCCATAACCTTGGCCATCACGTTTGAGTTCCCCCACGGCGAGCCTCCCTGATTGACGTATGCAATGTTTCCGTCAATCTCCTGCGTAGGCCCCAGCTCATAAAGCAGCTTTGTCTTTCCGCCTATGATGCCCGACTCATGTATCCTGCGGGTAACCCATTGCTCCATGTCACCGTATTTCAGGGGAACCACCTTTTCCTGGGCGCTCATCATGCAAGGAAACGCAAGCAGAGCCAGCCCCGAGATTACTTTAAAAAATTTCATAACCTAATCTAATTCATCATTTTTTAACGGCAGCAAAGATACAAAAAAAAGCGACAGTAGCCACACCATCGCTTTCAATCAAGAAATATTGAATACAAAATATTACTAATCAACTATTTATCAGAGGCGATACAGAAGCCATGCTCCCTGGAAGTCTTCGCGGCTCGGGTATTTGGCCTTGAAAGCATCTCTTGCACGGGCAGCCTCGTCGCGCGTGTCGAAGGATGCTGCCACCACGCGATACATGTTGCGCTGTGCATTATACACCACTTTCGCATTATAGCCTTCTCCGTCGAGCCATGTTTTCAGTCCGTCGGCATTGGCCTTGATTCCGAAGCTTCCGCACACAACGCTGTATGCCTTCAGTCCGTCGCCCGAAACCAGTTCCACCTTTTCCTCACGCACAGGAGCTGTAGTGACAGCCGGCTGGGGCGTTGTTTCAACCACCGGAGCGGCTTCTACGGCCGGAGCCTCTGCGGGAGTTTCCGCGGCATTCTGAGCCTCAGCCAGTTCCATCTGCTTTGCCTTTTCATAAGCTTTCTTGTATGCGCTTTCACTCGATTTGCAAGAAGAGAACGCAAGTGCCGTGCACAATGCCATTCCCAATACAACTACTTTTTTCATGTTGTTTATAATCTTAATTGGATTCTCGTCAAATATTTTTTGGCAAAAGTAGCAATATAAAAAGAGGTTTTCTATTAAAATCTGTTAAGATTGCATTCTTTTGATAACGGAAGTCCATTTTCCATCCGAAAATGTACCGTTTAACGGGATTAATTATTAGATTTGTATTGTGTAACTTTTAAATGATTAAATTATGAAAGCATTAAGTATTGTAGCTGCATTTCTGGGCGGTGTTACCCTGGGAGCAGCAGCGGGCCTTTTGTTCGCTCCGGAAAAAGGAGCCGACACTCGTAGAAAAATAGCGGAAGTTCTCCGTAAAAAAGGCATCCGTCTGAACCGTGACGAGATGGACGACCTGGTCGACCAGATCGCTTCGGAAGTGAAAGATGCTGACTGATTTTTTTGCGAAAGTACAACCGGGTGTGGCAAAACTCAGGTTTTGGCACACCCTGCTTTTAGGCTCTTAACGAACATACAGAATATCCGCAATTCCACTCCCTTCCGAAAAGGATCCGGAATGCCACCCTAAACAAACTGAATGACATGTTTGCAAACGAAAACAGCATAAACAACCTAGAAAGTCTTGTAAAGGAAATCAAGAAGTATATCGAACTTCAGGGGCAGTATATCAAACTCGACATCGTGGAAAAACTGACTGTGCTGCTCTCCACACTCATCCTGGTTCTGATACTTATTGTCCTTGGCATGATGGCTTTGTTTTATTTCTCATTCATGCTGGTCTATGCCCTCGAACCCGTTGTGGGAAGCCTCATCGGAGCATACGCCGTTATCGGAGGCGTCATCCTGCTGCTGGGAGCCGCGGTATACCGCATGAGAAAACAATGGATATTCCGGCCTATCGTGAATTTCCTCGCCAAACTCTTCCTTGAAGACACAACCGAAAAGAAAGAACAATGAACGAAATCAAAGAAATGATGCCTGCGCAATACAGCGTGCAGCTTATATCGCAACTAAGAGCTAAAAAGAAACAGGAGCTGAAAGAGTCAAAAGAACGGATCTTGAGCCTGACCCAAGAACTGTTCACGCCGCAGCAGAGCAAAAACAAGGCGGAAAACCTCATGCAGCACATCAATGCCGGAATCGCCGCATACGACGGCATACGGACGGGGATGATGATACTGAAACGCATCCGCGCGTTCTTCAACCGGAAAAAGAAATAAGAACGGGACGCACGTGCCCGGACCGGAAGGAAACGCGCAGAAGCGCACATCAGAACACGGAGCCACGGAAACACAGAGTTTCACTTCAACGGATGACCAAACAGACTCTCTGCGTTTCCGTGGCTTCATTGGTTACTCCAAAGGCAGACCACTCAATATTCAAATTACAATAAAGACAAAACATGATGAAAAAACAACTGCTCATTCTTGCAGGAACGGCTATGGTTTTGGCCGCCAATGCACAAGAGCCGCCTCTATGGATGCAGCACTGCGCCATATCGCCCGACGGAAGCACCGTTGCCTTCTGCTACAAGGGAGATATCTTTACAGTGCCGGCACAAGGAGGAAAGGCCGCACAACTGACAACTAACGCATCCTACGACACGCACCCCGTATGGAGTCCCGACGGAAAAAGCCTGGCTTTCGCCTCCGACCGGAGGGGGAGCATGGACGTGTACATCGTAGGAAAGGAAGGGGGCGTGCCCAAACGCATCACAACCCATTCGGGAAACGAAACGCCCATAGCTTTCCTAGACAACGGACACATCCTGTTTCAGGCCACATTGATGCCCGACGCGCAGGCGATCACCTTCCCCAGCGCACAGTTTCCCCCAGGTCTACCTGACAAGTACGGAGGGCGGACGCCCAAGCCTCTACTCTTCCATACCGATGGAAGACATCAGCGTCGGAAGCGACGGAACCACGCTGCTCTACCACGACAAGAAAGGCTACGAAGATGCCTGGCGCAAACACCACACCTCTTCCATCACGCGCGACATCTGGATGAGTTCGCAAAACGGAGGCAAACGCTCATACACCAAGCTCACCGACTTCAACGGCGAAGACCGCACACCCGTATGGAGCGCCGACGGCCAGTCGTTCTATTATCTGAGCGAAAAGAGCGGGTCGTTCAACGTATACAGACGCAACGTCGACGGAAGCGGGGAAAAGCAGCTGACGCACCATGCCAAACATCCGGTACGCTTTCTTACCGCAGCAGACAACGGCACGCTCTGCTACGGCTACAACGGGGAAATCTATACGCTGAAAGAGGGACAGCAGCCGGAAAAGCTTAAAATCAGCATCATCACCGACCAAAGCGAACAGAACGTCATCCGGCAGATAAGGACATACGGAGCTACAGAAATCGCCGTGTCGCCCGAAGGAAAGGAAATAGCCTTCATCCTGCACGGCGATGTATTCGTAACAGCAACCGACTACAGAACGACAAAGAAAGTGACGGATACCCCCGAACAGGAACGGAGCCTCAGCTTTTCGCCTGACGGAAGAAGCCTTGTCTACGCCTCCGAACGCGACGGCCTGTGGCAGATTTACCGCTCTTCGCTCACCGAAAAGGACGAAAAGATGTTCACCTACGCCACCGGAATCAAGGAAGAACGGCTCACAGACAACAAGACAACGTCTTTCCAGCCCAAGTTCAGCCCCGACGGAAAGAAGGTGGCTTACCTTGAAAACCGCACAACATTGCGCGTCCTCAATCTGGAGAACAAGTCGGCACATACGGTTATGGACGGCAAATACGAATATTCGTACAGCGACGGCGACCAGTGGTTCGAATGGAGTCCCGACAGCAGATGGCTTTTAAGCGGCTACATAGGCACTGGCGGATGGAACAACAAGGATGTGGCGCTGGTAAACGCTTCCGGAAACGGGGAAATCCATAACCTCACCGAAAGCGGATACAACGACGGAAACGCCAAATGGGTGCTCGGAGGCAAGGCGATGATATGGAAAAGCGACCGCGCCGGATACCGCAGCCACGGAAGCTGGGGAGCCGAAAGCGATGTCTATATCATGTTCTTCGACCTCGACGCATACGAACGTTTCCGCATGAACAAAGAAGAACTGGCTCTGGCTGAAGAAAAAGAAAAAGAAAAGAAAGAGAAGGAAGAGAAGGAAGAAAAGAAAGACAAAGCTGCCGACAAGAAAAACAAAAAAGAAAAGAAGAAAGACGACAAGAAAGAAGTTGAGCCGCTCGAATTCGATCTCGAAAACTGCCGCGACAGAATCGTACGCCTCACCGCAAACTCTTCGCACATGGGCGACGCGGTGCTGACTGAAAAAGGGGACAAACTCTACTATCAGGCTTCTTTCGAGGGAGGATTCGACCTGTGGGAACACGACCTGAAAGAAAACAGAACCAAGATTCTGCTAAAGAATATCGGCTACGGATCGCTTGAGTCAGACAAAGACAACAAATACATCTTCCTTTGCACAAACGGAGGCATCCGCAGAATCGATGTAGGAAAGAGTGAAACGAAACCGGTGGATTTTGAAGCGGAGTTCAACTACCGCCCGTATGAGGAGAGGCAATATATCTTCGACCACATCTGGAAACAAGTGCTCGACAAGTTCTATGTGGCAGACCTGCACGGCGCAGACTGGAACAGCTACAGAGATACCTACCGCCGTTTCCTCCCGCACATCAGCAACAACTACGATTTCCAGCAGATGCTGAGCGAAATGTTGGGCGAACTGAACGGCTCGCACACCGGAGCACGCTATTACGCTCCGGGAGCAGCGCTTTCAACCGCAGCCTTGGGCGTATTCTTCGACGACACGTTCACCGGCGACGGTTTGAAAATAAAAGAAATAATCAGTCAGGGACCTTTCGCCGTAAAGAAGACAGACGTCGTGCCCGGATGCATCATCGAGAAGATCGACGGACAGCCCGTGCTGAAAGATACGGACTATTATCCGATGCTTGACGGAAAGGCAGGCAAGACAGTCCGCCTGGCAATCTATAACCCGGCCAACGGCAAACGTTTCAACGTTTCGGTCAAGGCGATTTCCCAAGGCAGCCAGTCGGAACTGCTCTACAAGCGTTGGGTGAAACGGAACGAGAAGATGGTAGAAAAGCTTTCGGGCGGACGAATCGCCTATGTCCATGTCAAAGGAATGGACAGCCCGAGCTTCCGCACCGTTTACAGCGAACTGCTGAGCGACCGTAACCGCAACAAGGAAGCTGTCATCGTAGACACCCGCCACAACGGAGGAGGATGGCTGCACGATGATCTTGCCACCTTGCTCAGCGGAAGGGAGTATCAGCGTTTCATGCCGAGAGGACAGTACATCGGAAGCGACCCGTTCAACAAATGGCTGAAGCCTTCATGCGTACTGGTATGTGAAGACAACTACAGCAATGCACATGGCTTCCCCTGGGTTTACAAAGAACTGAAGATCGGCAAGCTGATAGGAACGCCCGTGCCCGGAACCATGACTGCCGTGTGGTGGGAGCGCCAGATTGACCCGAGCATCGTGTTCGGCATTCCGCAGGTAGGCTGCATGGACATGCGGGGAAACTATATGGAAAACCACCAGCTCGAACCCGACATCAAAGTCTACAACTCTCCCGAAAAATCTTTGGAAGGAACCGACGAGCAACTGGAGGCTGCCGTGAAAGAAATGCTGAAAGAAGCTGACGCAAGCAAGAAATAACCTCAACGACGCTGCACGAAAGACACTCCCGCATACCGCAGAGGAATGTCACAGGCAAAGCGAGCAAATGCAAAAGGCACAAAGCCGCAGAGAACCGCATGAATCTTCAGATACACCGATTCCTGTGCTTTGTGCCTTCATTTCAAACCTTTATTTATACTCCGAATTCCAAGAAAGAAAAACAGGTACTTACCCAGTGCCGCCTTTTTTGCCCATCAGTGTGACTGGCGGTAAGCTTTCAGCCTCAGCAAAGCCTCGATATAATAATAGTCTGCATAAATGATTGAAGCATCTATTTCCGACTTGGCAGGCCAATGCCCCGTAGAATGCATGAGGAAAGCTACATTTCTGTCGCGCGACTGGTAGCTGTCCGAGCTCAGGCTTTTCAGCATCCTTTCAGCCGCATCGATATAATTCTGCCGCAGCTCGCCCTCACAATAGCCGGCAAGCTCAACCAAGGCGGAAGCAACGACACAGGCAGCAGAAGCATCTTTGGGGGCGTCCGGAATGCCGGGAGCACTAAAATCCCAGAAAGGCACATAATCTTCGGGCAGGCGTTCCAAATAAACATCCGTAACCTTCTTCGCGAAGTCCAGATACTTCGGGTCTTTCGTTTCGCGATACACCATGGTATATCCATAAATGGCCCAGGCTTGGCCTCGCGCCCACATTGTGCTGTCAGCGTATCCCTGATGTGTACACTGCCTGATGCATTTTCCGCTCAGCGTATCGTATACAGCCACATGATAGGAAGTATAGTCCGGACGGAACTGATTCTCCATGGTCTTATCGGCGTGGGAGACGGCTATGTCATAAAGCTTCTTGTCCCCTCCGTTGCGTGCCGCCCAGAAAAGCATTTCCAGATTCAGCATATTATCCATGATGGTATTGTGCCCTCCATAAACTTCCACATTGCGGGGCCATGACAGGATTGTTCCCACTTTCGGATTGAACAGGGCGGCCAGCGAATCGGCAACGGCAAGAATCACCTCCTTGTATTCCGGATTCTGAGTCAGACGATACCCGTTCCCGTAACTGCAAAATACAAGGAATCCCAGATCGTGGTCGTATGCCGGAGCAGAAGCAAGAAACTTCAGCGATCCGGTAAATCTCTCCGCTTCCCTGCGGATGGAATCATTTCCGGTCGCTTCATAGTCATACCACAGCACGCCGGGCCAGAATCCGGCCGTCCATTCTTCCTTAGTCGCCTTGCGGCAGTTCCACTTGCTCTCCCCCGGATAAATGTTTCTCGGCTCCATCGTATAGTCAATGGTATCACCGCAGTGCAGACTGTCCAACGCGCGGCACACCTGCGCATCGCAATATGCAAGCTCCTTATCCACATCGACTGTTCCAGCCGACGATGCAGTTTTTCCTCCGGCACATGCCGACAAAGCAGCCAGCCCCATGCCAAACAATACATTACTCAGTTTCATCATATCTCTGTTTACTTTAATTTCATTCTGCTTTTTTCTACATGAAACCAGTCAGCATCCAGCCAGCCGCGCTCTTTTCCGCAGGGAGCCACGCTAAACAGTCCGACTTTCGCCCCAATCCACTTCCCCTGGCGCGCCTGAAAGACCTTTCCGGCTTCTGTGAACGTCTTTCCGTCAAGGCTGTAGCTGAAACGGCACAAGGCGTTTTTCTCCACTTTCACCCGAAGATAGATCTCACGTTCATAGTTCGGACGCAAGCCGGCTTCGTATCTGGCACTCGGCTCCAACACCGCCAGCACAGCAGTTTCTTCAGGCGAACCCTGCTCGGCATCCTTACAGGCAGTCAGTCTGAGCACAAACTTCTCGCCCAGCTTCTCCACACCCAGATAAGCGTAATCCCAGCCCATCACAATCAGTCCCGACTTCTGTCCGTCGTCTTTGGCCGACACTTTCAGCTTTGCCGTAGCAACAAACTCTTCCGCAGGAAACTTCTGCAAGAGCAGGTTGGGCACTTCCCAGAAGTTCTTGAAATCCGCCGAAAGTATATGACCGTACAGACGCATGTATCCCATATCAGAAGTAAATCCGAAAACGTCCTGATAGTTGGCGTGCCACTCCCACTGAAGTCCCAGCTTGCGCGAATTGAACTCGTCGCTTTCAGCCGGAGTTTCTACCGGGAAACGCTTTCCGGCCAAAGGCTTGCGGTAGCGGCTTACCGGCTCTCCGCATCCGTCCCCGTCGGAATCATTGCCGATTACGGGCCAGTCATTGATCCATTTCATCGGATTCAGATGCACCACACGCCCGTAAGCCCCTTTGTCCTGAAAGTGCAGGACCACGATTCTCCGTCGGAAGCATCCACCCATCCGCCCTGATGCGGACCGTTGATGTCCGTATCTCCTTGCGCCATCACGGTCTTAACCTCATAAGGGCCGTATACGTGCCTGGAGCGGAGCACCACTTGCCATCCGGTCACCACTCCACCGGCAGGAGCGAAAATGTAATAATAACCATTCCGCTTGTAGAACTTGGCACCTTCTATCGTATGGTTCACTCCGTCGTTACCGTCAAACACCATAACCGGATCAGATATGGGAGCCGTGCCCTCCGCATTCAGTTCAAAGACCGTGAGCACGCTATTGAACTTGGCCCGGCTTCCGGCCCACGCATGAGCCAGATAAAGCTTCCCGTCATCGTCCCAAAGCGGACACGGGTCAATCATTCCCTTTCCTTCCTTCACCAGCACCGGCTCGTCCCACTTGCCGAAAGGGTCTTTGGCCTTGACCATAAAGATTCCGAAATCAGGATCTCCCCAATAAATGTAATAAACCCCGTTATGGAAACGGATGGACGGCGCCCACACCCCTTTGCCATGCTGAGGCTGGCTGTAGAAGCCGGCCGGCTCTATTTTCTTCAAAGCATAGTTCACGATGGACCAGTTGACCAGATCCTTCGAATGAAGTATCGGAAGCCCGGGCGCACAGCCAAAGCTGGATGCCGTCATGAAGAAGTCATCCCCAACCGCACATACGTCCGGATCGGAATAGTCTGCATGAAGCACCGGATTCTTATACGTACCATCCCCGCAGTCGGCAACCCAAACGTCCGACTTGTACTGGGCATGTATCCCGTGCGAACCGTACAGCACGGCAATGCCCAGCAAAAACAATCCTTTCACAATCTTTTTACACATCATAATGTCTGACCTTTATATTTCTTGTATCTTTTGGCTGTCTGCGTATCCGCCGGCACAAAGCGTAGGGCAGCACCGCCTCTCGGTTTCAATGCAAAGCGCATGGTTTCATCAGCTTTCACCAGCAGATAAGAACATTTTACCTGCGTAGCAGTCTTTATTTCCTCTCCTCCGTCAGTATAGACATAAGCCAAATAAGTCTTGTCCTTGTCGAGGAATGACAGGTCCAACTCCTCTTCCGATCCCTCGTTGTTGGCAAGCATTCCTACAAACCACTCGTTTCCATGCCGTCTGGCCATCGTCACGTTCTTTCCCGGCTCACCGTCCACCACGTGCGATTCGTCGAATACGGTCTGCAGATTCTCAAACCACTCCATTTCGGGTTCGCCATGATAAAGTTCCGGCTTGTCATACCAGAAGATGGTTGTCAGCGGGCTGTAGAACACGACCGACGCCGCCAGCTGGTGGGCATGCGTATTCTTCAGACGCTTGTCGAAGTAACAGATGGTATAGTCGGCGGCACCGTTTATCATGCGGGTAAACGGAAGAATGGTGCTGTGGGTAGCGTCCGGAAACTCTTCGTTGCCCAATATGCCTTCCTGGGTGAGCAGATTGGGATAAGTGCGGCTGAACCCGGACGGACGGAACTCGTCGTGTATATTCATCATCAGCTTGTTCTCGGCAGCATAGCGCACCATGTCGTGCAGCCATGTCGCCCAGCGGTGGCTGGCATACTGCACAAAACCGGACTTCACTCCCACTATCCCCCACTGATGGAGCAGCGGAAACAGTTCGCGCATCTGCTTCTGGAGCGCGTGCTGGTTGACATACAGCCAGATGCCCACTCCCTTCTCTTTTCCATAGGCAACGATCCGGGGCATGGCCAGCCGGGGAATCACCTTTGTGGCATCCCCGTCGTGCGAGGTGCAAGGCTCATACCACTTCCAGTCGAACAGCATATAAGGAATGTTGTGTTCCGCGCAAAAGTCAATCGTTCTGAATGCCCCTTCGTTTGTAAGGGTCGTTTCGCGCATGATCTTCCCCGGTCTGATCCATGATGCGTCAGCAATCTCGCAAGGCGGATTCAGGTTTTCGATGATAAAGTTATGCTCCAGCAGATCGCCCGGCCTGTCTGCCGCCATGATCACTTTCCACGGAGTGGCATAATAAGTCACCACATCCACCGGACTGTACATGACCGAGGCCAGCGTGTTCCGCTTGTCAGAAGAAGCTACAAACTTGGTCAGACACCAGTCGTCCACGTCCGCATCGGCAAGTGCCGCCCACACTCCGTTCGGAAGTTCAAGCGTAAGCGCCCGCTCTACCGGCTTTTTATCGCGTTCACATCCAGATATTCAAAATGCGCCTGCGCCCACTGCTCCGCCCACGCCATTGTTCCGGCAGGGAAAGTATATTCGGTCAGATCCCCGGTCACCTTATGGAATACAGCCTGCGGATGCTCAGGGAAGAAATAGCGGAAGCCTATGCCCTCATCGTATGCACGCACCTCCACATTCAGCCGGTAGTTCGAACCGTCTTTTCTGGAGAGATACAGCGTGCCCCCATTGTAATGGTCGCGCACCCTGCTCCGTTCTCCGTAAAGCGGCTTCCATTCAGCATCGTGCCTGGTGTAAGACACCGAATCAATCTCCATCCTGTCCATCCACAATTCCGGCTGAGGCAAGCTTCTCATTCCCAAAGCCATCTCCCACACCCTATTGTCCAACTGCAGGCCGGCCTGCGACTCTTCCACCACCTGCTTTCCGTTAAAATCCACCCGATAACACAGCACATTTGCCCCCGAATCGGATTTCTTTCCATAAAACTTCACATGATGCATGCCTCCGGGCGATGTCAGATCCAACTCCACCGGCACAGAAGCAAAACATGATGTACCTAAAGCCGCCAAGGCTAACATAACAGACAGACCTTTCATAAAATCTTTCGTTTTTATGAAAATACGAATCATCCGTCCAACTTACCTAATCCGAACGGCAATATTTTCGCGCAAATCCAATCTTTTTCCGATGCAAAGCCCTATTTCGCGTTCTGCAACCGGACAAAACGCACGGAAAAACAAGGCAGAAGCCTCCCGAAGAAAAGTCTGTCCTCAACCTGAAGACATACATCTCCAGACTGAGGATACAGATTCTTCCGAGACATCCGCTTTGCTGCCAATGACAAAGTTGATTTATATTTCGGCACACCTCCCGATAATTGCTTAAGTTATTTCTTTTCGCTATCTTTGATACCATTAGATAGAAAGGAGGGCTTATACAATGAAATCGCTCATTTTGTCTGTACTGTTATCAAGCGTCGTTTGCCTGAGTTGCACCCACAAGCGGCAACAATCCCAACCGGAAGGACCGGCCATAACCGGCGGAAACGATACGGTTACAAACATCCAAACAGGCAGTCAAGATACATTGCCGGACAAAGATGCCATTGTCTACGACATACCGGAGTGCTGCCTCTGGTACGCCGAAGACTTGCCAGACGAATACAAAAACAAGCCTGTTTCCATGTGGGCGGAACATTCTGTATATGGGGAAAATGTGCATGCCGTCAATCTATTTGTATCAAATCCAACGAACGCACAACTATCATTCGGGAGGTATTGGGATATAGATATTTGGAATGGAGAGAAATGGGTTTCCCCGAATATGAAAGTTTCCTGCATGATATGGCCTGACGACAAATTTGTTATGCATAAAGGCATGTTGTTGCATTGTTTCCGTTTTCCTGTGGGGAAATACTATCATTTGCCGAAAGGAAAATACCGGATGAACAAATCCTTCGGCTTGGCAGGAAAGAGCATAGAATTGAATGCAGAATTTGAAATCAAATAGTATTTTTATGAAAACAAGAGCGTTAGCATTAGTTATCAGCCTGCTAGCAACCTTTTCGCTGCAAGCGCAAACCAACGAGCGTTACATCGAAGTGACAGGTACATCAGAAATAGAAATCGTGCCAGACAAGATTCATTATCTGATTGAAATCCGTGAATACTTCGAGGAAGAATTTGACGGGAAATCGAAACCCGAAGAATACCGCACCAAAGTGCCTTTATCAAAGATAGAACAAGGACTGAGAAAAGTGCTTGCCGAAACAGGCATCCCGCAAAATGCCATACGGACACAGGAAGTAGGCGACTATTGGCGGCAGCAAGGGCAGGACTTTTTAGTTTCCAAGCAACTCGACATCACCCTCACCGACTTTAACCAGATAAACGAAATCGTCAGCCGCATTGATACAAAAGGTGTCCACAACATGCGCATAGGCGAACTGGAAAACAAAGATATGCTTGCCTACCACCAGAAGGGAAAGATCGAAGCATTGAAAGCCGCCCAAAAGAAGGCGGCCTATTTGGTGGAGGCATTGGGTAAAAGGTTGGGCGGTGTCATACGCATCGTGGAACAAGAGAGCGGCAATGCTTTTCGGTTTGCGCAAAGCAATGTCTTGTCATCCGATGCCGCCTCATTCGACAACTTCCGCACCATCAAGAAGAACTATTCCATGCAGGTGCGTTTTGAAATCACTGATTAAGAAACTGTTTTGAATTTACCGTGTGCTGATTTGGGATGAGTTTTTGAGGCATTTCCGTTTGTGTGATGAGGAAGATAGCGGGCTATCTGACGAAGAACAGAAGCGGAAAAAACCAAAAAATAGCCCAAAGCACACACGAAAACGAACACATCAAGCCAAGAAAAAACTTTTTGGAGAAATTCAAAACAGTTTCTAAAAACAAAGCGGACAAAAGAAAAATGACCCTTCCTTCCGTCCGCTTTATTTGTGTACTCTTGCATCCGGCCTGTCAGCGCAGAATGCCCGTATCCGTATCGACTTTCGGCTGTATTCCCCGCTTTATTTCCCGAAATTTCCGACCTTTCGAAATCCGCCAGGAAATGCTGACGCTGACCAGATTGCCCAGGTCCGGACAATGAAGCATGGTGGTTTTGCGCACATAGCGGTTGTACACATCCGACAGGAACTGCCTGTTGAGGCCGGCGAAAGGCTGCTGCCAACTGACAGAAACATTCAGATCCTTATGGCGATACGAGGCAGAAAACTGGGCAAACGAACCATTGAAGCTTTCGGTTTCGCCCTCCATAAAACGCCAGCCGCTGTCAAAGGCAGCCGAGAGGGAGAACTTTCCCCAATACGCCTGCATATTGGCGCTTCCCATATAAAACGTGCGGCAATGCGTATAGTCGTTGCCGAAATTAAAGCACCTGAACATCGTGCCCGAAGCACCCAGCGACAATTTCTCAGGAACAACCCAGCAGTTGGCATAAAGCATCAGATGGAGCACGTCGATTTCTTTCTGGTTGATCTGCGTATAGACAAACTGGTTGTCGCTCGTGGGAATGTAGGTAGCCATGTTCGGGCGGCGGCAGATTTTCCCATATGCATGGACAAACGACTGAAACCGCGGGCGGGTGTAAGACACCTGAAAAGTATGCTCCTGCTCACTGTTCGGACGGATATCCGGATTCCCCAATGTCCACTCCATGCTGTTGTTCCGAACAGCCGTATTGCTGATCATCGCCACTTGCGAAACATGCTCGCTGATCTGGAAATCATACTTCAGCTGCAGTTCCCGGAAAGGACTGTAGCCGACGGTAACCTTCGGACGGAAGAGCCAGAAGCGGTACGAATGCTCCTGCTGGCGATAATCGAGGTAACTCCCTCCCAAGCCCGCCACGTAGCTGAAAGGACCGGCCGTCCCCTTGATTTCCGCAAAAGCGTATGCCTTGCGGTTGTGCATCGGATTTGAAGACGTGACGTCCCCCGAATATGTATTGGCCGTATACTTCAGCATGCAGTTCACCCCGGCGGTAAAAGAAAAAGGCTTGAAACGGTTTTCATAGACAGCCTCACCCGTCAGCGAACACGTCTTGCCGTCTACATTATATATATAGGGCGAGCCTTCATCGTATCTGCTCTCAAACGAAGTGGATATATACGTTCCGACAGCACTCAGAGTCAGGGACTGGCGGGCGGAAAGCTGCTTGAAGAAATACAGATCAAGCGTCGGAGATAAGCTGGCATCATCTTTATACTGGGTGGCAATATAAGCCTCGTCCCCGTCTGCAACCTGCTTGCGGTTGAAGTTGTCCGGAACATGCGAAAACCGGGCGCCCAGCGAAACCTGGAAAACATAACCGGCAGAATCGGCAAGATTATACTTCAACTGCAAGTCGTTGCTGAAACTCCGGCTGCGCGAAGTGATGTCATTGCGCCGGATGGCATATGTTGAGCCGTCATTGAGGCGATAGTCCGCCGTTTCGCTCATGCGGTTTCCCTTAAAGTCCTTATATCCGAAGCTGTAGCTAAGAGAAACTTCACTTTTCTTCCTGTTCCATTTTCCATAAACCAGATCATTGCCGATTTTAGAGGTAAGGGCGTTGGTCAGACTGACTCCTGCCGTATAGCCTTCATCATCACGCCTGGTGCGGATGTCGATAACATACACAATCCCTTCACCGTATCTCACCCCGGGATTATCAATGAAGTCGATCCGGGTTACAGACGAAGGATCTGCAGCCAGCATTTCATCACGCCCGACGATGATTCCGTTAATACGCAACTGTACGGTCCCTCTCCCGTCGACGGCCGATACGCTGCACGAGGTTTCATCCACCCGGATGTTCGGCAGAGCCAGCTTCTGAAGAATGCTGTAACCGGACGAGGATGAGTTTTTCTGCACTTCCGTAGGATAGATTGTCTGGCGGTCAGCCTTGCGGATGACTCTTGCCGCTTTCACCTCCACTTCCTGAAGGGATATTTCACGGTCGACGTGCTGGGCCGGCAAATGAACGGACAATGCCAGCAGCACATAAAGCATACAAGTACGTTTCATTGCGCTTCTGTTTTTATGATTCAGCGCAAAAGTATGTCCTTCTTCCGCAGAAAGTCAGAAACTATACCGACATCTTCCTGACATTTTCCTGACAATCGGACAGCTGTTTGATTTCCAGCGAATAGCTCCGTCCCCTGTAAGCCACAATCCTCAGGTCGCTGCAACCTTCTATCACCGGCTTCAGACGCTTCACAAGCGTGTAGAGCGTATCGCTGGCATCCTCTTTCTTAGGCCATAAGGCCGCACATATCTCTTCTTTGGCAAGCGAGTGCGAAGGAGCCTCCCACAGCATCAGCAGAAGCCGCTGCTGCATCGGGGTAAGGCGGACAGGCATGTGGCAAGCGTCGCGGAAACAGCAATCTTCAGAAGAATAATAGATTCCGCCATAGACGGCCGAATCCGCCAACACTTCTGCTCTCCGTCTGTGCAGGACAACCCACGAACAGAGCAGCCATGCCAAGGCAGACAGCGCAAGAGCAAACGACAGACGCTGGTCGGACAGGCTGAACACGGAGGCAGCCGAAAGACGGACATACCCTTTGACAGCCAAGGTGTCGCCCGTAGCCTTGTCGCTGACCAGCATGGTGTCGCCGGCAATGACGCCTGCTTCCTGCATTCCGTTCAGACAATGTCCGTCTGCAGCATCAAAAGCTATAAAAGCTTTCTTCCTCAGCCTCCCGTCAATAAGGTTTCTGCAGAAACGTTCGTCAGCCACGGCAAACAAAACTTTCCCCTTCGCCGTTTCACGAAGACATCTATATGCCCTGATTGTATCTTGAGAAACAAAATTATCACGTTTTTCTTCCAGTGTGCGGAGCAATGCTTGATTCAGGTCTGCCGCTATCGCCTCTTTGGCGCAACAATATCCATGATGCCCAGCCAGCAATGACGAAAGCATCAAGGCCATAAATACTCCCGCTGATAAGAACCTGCCATTCATATTCTGTTGGTTTTATTGAACACTGCGAATATACGGATTTTTCTCCACTAAACTTTCAATCGGCCGATTTCCTTTTGCAAGTCGTCCAGAAAAACGGCTGGATGCGCCCCGTCCATCTGATTCATCCGGCTTTCGGCCACTTGCAGCCATGTCCGCACACCAGCTTATCGGACTTCTGCTTCTTCCGCCGGCTCACCCCGCCAAATGTTAAAAAACAGATTTCACGCAATTTTCTTATAAAGATTGAATATAATTACAGAAAAATCAAGAAACCATTCAAACACAACGCCGATACATGAAAAACAAAATATTGTACATCCATGGGCTGTCCTCATCTGGAGCATCGTCCACCGCACAAAAACTGCGGGAAAACCTTCCCGATTTCAATGTCCTGTCCCCCGATCTTCCCATACACCCCGACGAAGCGCTGGCATTGCTGCATAGCGTATGCGAAGCAGAGAAGCCTCAAATCCTGATAGGCACTTCCATGGGAGGAATGTTCGCACAGCAAATCAGGGGATTCAAGAAAATACTGGTCAATCCGGCCTTCCACGTTTCCGACATCATGCGCACCCAGCCAGGACCGCACCCGTTCCTTTCTCCGCGGCAGGACGGAGAAACCACGTACACCATCACACCGGAACTGTGTGAAGCGTACCGGGAAACAGAAGCGAACCAGTTCACAAACATTACCGACTTTGACAGGGAAAACACATATGCGCTTTTCGGCACTTACGATACCCTTGTGCACGGCTACAACGAATACATCAGGCATTATCGGAACGCCGCATGGTTCGAAGGCGAACACCGGCTGAACTTAAAGAACATCCAAACGGTCGTCATCCCCCTGATCAGGCAAATGTAAAAGACTGATTCAAGAACAAAAGGCTTGCAGGATACAATGCGCCAAAGAAAATCATAGTAATGACAAAAATATCTCGCAGAAATTGGCTACCTTTGCAGTCAGCTGCGGGACGACCCGCCTAAAGACATAAGAAAGAAAAGAAAAAGAAGCGTTATGCTTATCTTGTAAGTGAAAACGTAGGAAATTTTCAGACCGATGCAAGAGATAGCATAGTGGTTCTCCCGCATATAGCGTGGGCTGCTATCGTTACATCTGCATCAAAGGTTTCCTACGACCTTCACTTAAGAGGTGGCATAGCTGGCTCACGCTTCTGCAATATAACCCTAACATCTCAGCAGAGCCGGCAGAGAAACAAAACAAAGTATGAATAAACTTGCAACTACATTCCTGTTCATGGCTGCCCTCTTCATTTCAGCCTGCAGCAACGACGACGAACCGCAAATTCCGGCCAATGCCATCACGGTCAATCTGGTAAATAATGATCAGCAGAAAACCATCGGAGGATCTGATGTGTACATCAACAACGCGAACAATTTTACAACCAATGAGTGCGGCATCGTTGATTTCGGCAGCAAAGGCGGCTTCAACCAAAATCCCAATCTTACACAAATAGCACAAGAGGTAGCCGTAACTCCCGGCAACTATTACCAAATCGTTCTCGCCAGCGATGTAAAAAACATTGCCGGACAACGCGCCTATCCGATAAACACGAATTTCTACAATGTATTTGTAGACTCGTGGATTTACAATGCCGACAACGAAATATCCGGAGCAAAGATTATGTATGCTGAATGTTATCCCGACAAGAAAGAGCTTCCGGAATGGGATTCTGCCATCAGCGTTGACTTAAAACCGGTCACGCATGAAGAATATGTCGAGTCTGTAGCCTATTCGTTTGCAAACGGCGTGAAAATTGACTCCAATTATGACATCTCTGACTTTGAAGGTTCGGAACTCAGCAGGTATATGGATATTGACATACAGGACAACACGATCACTTTTTCTTCACGTTCGGCATTCGGGCCAGCGGTAAAAACAGAAATCATAACCTTTGTCAGACACGAAAGTGTTTTTTCACGCGTCCGTTTCATTGTCAAATCGGCACAATAAAATAGTTATGCAAAAGGAAAATACGGGATTCAGAAATGAGTTCCGTATTTTTTTATTCTGTCATCTATACAATTCAAGAAGAGGAGAATCCCTCAGGTTTTTACGTTGATCCACAACGCCACAAATCCGTCTTCCCGAACAAAAAAATAGGAATCAAGTTTTTACGCTTAATTCCTATAACTTGCTAATCTCTAAAAGATTATCAGCGGAGAGACAGGGATTCGAACCCCGGATACCTCGCGGTACAACGGTTTTCAAGACCGCCGCAATCGACCACTCTGCCACCTCTCCAAAACTCTTTTCAGGAGTGCTTCCTTTCAAAAGCGATGCAAAGGTACGCATATTTTTTGAATATGCAAATATCTGACCGCTTTTTTTGATTCTTTTTTCTCATTGTCGTAACTTTGCAGCAGAAATCAAAAGAACAAATGTTTATTCATGATATACCCGCAGAACTTTGAACAGAAAATAGGATTCAACCAGATCCGCGACCTGCTGAAAGCAAAATGTCTTAGCACATTGGGCGAAGAACGAGTGGATGAAATGGCTTTCTCTGACAATTTTGAGGAAATCAGCACCCGACTGGCGCAGACAACGGAGTTTGTACGGATCATCCAGGAGGAAAACAGTTTTCCCGACCAGTATTTCTTTGACGTGCGCACGCCGCTCAAACGCATACGTGTGGAAGGACTGTACCTGGACGAACAGGAGGTGTTCGACTTGAAGCGCTCGCTTGAAACAATACGCGACATCGTGCGCTTTCTCCAGCAAACCGAAGAAGACGAGGATCCGGACGGCAACGGAACGGAAAACACCAAATCCCCCTATCCCGCACTGCGTGAGCTGGCAGGCGACATCATCGTGTTTCCACAGATCATAGCACGCATCAACGGCATTCTCGACAAATTCGGAAAAATCAAGGACAATGCCTCGGCAGAACTGCTGCGCATCCGGAGAGAGCTGTCTGCCACGGCAAGCAGCATATCACGGAGCTTGAATTCAATCCTCCGGAACGCTCAGTCTGAAGGATATGTCGACAAGGATATCACTCCGACCGTACGCGACGGGCGGCTTGTCATCCCCGTCGCTCCGGGCATGAAACGGAAAATAAGGGGTATAGTCCACGATGAATCGGCCACCGGAAAGACCGTATTCATAGAACCGGCGGAAGTGGTGGAGGCAAACAACCGCATCCGCGAACTGGAGGGAGAGGAAAGACGGGGAAATCATCCGCATACTCACCGAGTTCTCCGCAGCAATCCGCCCCCAGATACCGGCAATCCTGCAATCTTACGACTTTCTGGCTGAAATAGACTTCATCCGCGCCAAAGCTTTGTCCGGCATCGAAATGAAAGGGATAAAGCCAGCGTTTGAGGACGCACAGGTCATTGACTGGAGCGAAGCCGTTCATCCATTATTGAGAATGTCGCTTGAGAAACACGGGAAAAAGGTAGTGCCGCTAGACATCGAACTGGATGCAGCACGCCGCATCCTGCTCATATCCGGACCGAATGCCGGCGGAAAGTCCGTCTGCCTTAAAACCGTCGGACTGCTTCAGTATATGCTGCAGTGCGGAATGCTTGTTTCGATGAGCGAAAGCAGCCATGCCGGCATATTCAGCCATATCTTCATCGATATCGGCGACGAACAGAGCATTGAAGACGACTTGAGCACCTACTCTTCGCATCTGACCAACATGAAGATGATGCTGAAATACTGCAACCACCGGAGCCTTATCCTGATCGACGAGTTTGGCGGAGGAACGGAACCGCAAATCGGAGGCGCCATCGCCGAAGCCGTCTTGAAACGGCTGAACAACAAAGGTACCTTCGGGGTCATCACCACGCACTATCAGAACCTGAAGCACTTTGCGGAAGACCACGAAGGGGTGGTAAACGGAGCGATGCTTTATGACCGGCACGAAATGCGCCCGCTGTTCCAGCTGCAGATAGGAAACCCGGGAAGTTCGTTTGCCGTAGAGATTGCACGGAAGATCGGCTTGCCCGAAGAGGTGATAGCCGATGCCTCAGAAATTGTAGGTAGCGAATATATTCAGAGTGACAAGTATTTGCAGGATATTGTGCGTGACAAGCGTTACTGGGAAACCAAACGCCAGAGAATCCACCAGAGGGAAAAGCAGATGGACGCAGTCATCGAAAAATACCAGCGCGAAATCGAAGAACTGGAGCGGAGCCGGAAAGAGATTCTGAAAAAGGCGAAAGAAGATGCCGAACACTTGCTGAAAGAGTCAAACGCAAAAATCGAGAACACAATCCGGACCATCAAGGAATCGCAGGCGGAAAAAGAGAAAACCCGGCAGGCACGCCAGGAACTGGAAGACTTCAAGCGCCAGGTGGAAGAGGCGGAAAAAGCAGCCGCAGAAGAAAAAATCGCACGCAAGATGGAGCAGTTGCGCCAGAAGCAGGAGCGGAAGAAAAGCCGGAAAGAACAGCAGAAGGCCGAAGATGCAGCCCGGGAAACGCCCAAAGCAAGGCCTATAATGGCAGACGATTACGTGCGGATCAAGGGACAGACCAGCGTAGGACAGGTGCTCGAAACAAATCCGAGAAATACGGTAGTCATGTTCGGACTGATGAAGACGAATGTCAAGACAGAGCGTCTGGAACGCGCCGAAGCCCCCAAACCGGCCGCCCCGGTAAAGTCGACCTTCGTGAGCAGCGAAACGCAGGAACTGATGCACAAGAAGAAACTGAATTTCAAGCAGGACATTGACGTGAGGGGCATGAGGGGGGATGAAGCCATCCAGGCGGTCACTTACTTCATCGACGACGCCGTTCAGGTGGGCATCAGCCGCGTCCGCATCCTTCACGGAACGGGAACCGGCATCCTGCGCACACTCATCCGGCAATACCTTGCCACGGTGCCGGGAGTCGCCCATTTCCAGGACGAGCATGTGCAGTTCGGAGGGGCCGGAATCACAGTGGTTGACTTGAAATAAGACGCACGGCCTGCCAGGATGCACATTGCGGGCAAATCTTTCACATCCGGCACAAAGCCCTGCACCCGTCCGGATTTCATGCCGTCATCTTTACCCCTTCACTCCAGCAGGGCTGACGCATTAAAAAGAATATTGATTATTAAGTACTTATTATTCAGCATAGGCTCTAGTTTAACAATACGTTGTAAATTGGCACATAAATTGCATGTACTTTTTAAAAAAGGAGGCAATTATGACGTATAATGAAGTATTGTCAGCCGCTCAGTCTTTGTCAGAGTCGGAACGGCAATCTTTGGTACAAGCGTTGAGCATGGCCAAACATTGTGAAGCGACAGTCCCTGAAAGCTCGCACCTGTCAGCTCTGCTGGAAAAGCAGGGCTGCTGCCCTCATTGCGGCGGCAACCGTTACTACCGTTTCGGCAAGGACCACGGGACGCAACGCTTCAAGTGCAAGGATTGCGGCAGGACTTTCACCGAATATACCGGCACGTGGCAGCAGAAGCTCCACAAGAAAGGGCTTGTCAAGGCATATATGCACCTGATGTCCGAGCAGAAGTCTCTTGACAGGATTTCTGCCGCATTGCACATTAACAAGAAGACAGCTTTCGACTGGCGGCACAAGATATTGCGTTCCCTGAAGCAGGATGAAGGCGGTTCGTTCTCAGGAATAACCGAAAGCGACGAGACATTCTTTGAAAAGTCAGACAAAGGCAGCCGCCACCTGGGACGCAAGCCCCGCAAGCGTGGCGGAGGGGGAAAAGGCAAAGGCGCATCCAAGGACAAGGTCACCGTCATAGTGACGGCTGACAGAAAGAACGACCTCAACATGACGTTTTGCGGATATGGACGGCTGACGAAAGCGGAAATCACGGAAAGCCTGCACACTCCGCTGCCACAAGGGACGGTGCTGTGTTCGGACGGGCATGTCAGCTACAAGGGATATGCAATGGACAACCATATTGAGCATGTGGTCATAAGGGCTGACCTCGGCCGGCACGTTAAGAGGGGATTTTACCATATCCAACACGTCAATTCCCTGCACAGCAGGCTCAAGAAGTGGCTTAACGGAACATTCTGGGGCGTAGCCACGAAGTACATGCAGGACTATCTCAACTGGTTCAAGGTGCAAGAGACCGTCCTGAAGTTCTGCAATGACCAGGCCGGTGAATTGCTGGGGATTTCCATGAAGCATTATAATGTCAAGTTTTATAGGTAAAAACAATCGGTTTAGTATATCTCTAAATATCAGATACTCTGAATATCAATGACTTTAGTAATGCGTCAGCCCTGGTCGCTGGAGTGAAGAGAACGTATCACTGGAGTGAGGCGATCGTATCACTAAAGTGAAGAGACAAGTCCAGCGGGACATCTTCGCCGGCAGGCCACGCAGCATGCGGAACTCACCTCCACACCTTCCGTTCCCGTCTCGAATATCCTGCAAAAAAGGCCTTCCTCCGGAACCGGAAGAAGACCTTCACAAAAGCCTAAGTATCAGAAATTACATCTTGCACTTCCCGGCATCAGTCGGCCCATTGCTTAACCCGCACATTGAGCGTAACCACATTGTTCGGAACAGTGCCCCATATAGAAGAGGCCGTAACCTTCACCTGAACGGTAATATCGCCTGCCACCGACTCCAGACTGGCCTGATCGTCGGTCAGCTTGATAGTACCTGCATTCTGGTCGACAATAAATTTGCCGGCATTTTCGCCTACAGGAACCATTTCTACATCCAGGCCATAAAGGTGCAAAGCATCGCGTCCGGCGAGAGAAGAGCCAAATGCATTCTTGTCTATTGCAGGCCACATCTCGCTGCCTCTATAGTCTGTCCATGAGAAAGCCCATTTTTCTCCGCCGGTTGTGCCGGAAGTCAGGGATGCAGACTGATATCTGTCTTCAATGACAATCTCTCCAGCGGCAGGAACAGCCCATGTACCAGACAAGTTTATGTCATCGATAAACTTGAATACAACCGGGATTGTTTCCACCACATGATCGTCGCCAAACTTCACCACTACGTCCATCTTCAGCTTTTCCGCCAGATTCTCACCGCTGCCAAGGTAATCGTTGACATCAACAATGTATTTGTTTCCTCTCATTTCGCCAACTTCGGGCTTGAACTCAATCGTACCGCCTGCCTTTGCTACAACAGCAGCTTCTACGTCTGAATAGTTGCTGAATATCCTCGTGATGTCATCAAAGCCGATGTTTACCTGTGATGCCTGCGCTGCGTCTACAGCTACCGGAAGATAAACCACATCACCGTCCCACATTTCAGCCTTCTTCGCAAGCTTGTCAACCTCCGGATAAGCAACGTTTGCCACGGCTTCGATTGTGATGGAAAGCGTTTCGGTCACTTTGATGCGGGCAATTGCCTTTCCGCCGTTCGTACCCTGTTTCACGATCAATTTCAAGTCATTGTCAGCACCGCCAACGAAAGCAAAATACGCGTCACCGTCCGCAAAATCGAAAACGCTGGCATTGTGCGCCAGTCTGTTGAACTCTTCTTTGGTCAATCCCGCAGCATTGTAAACGGCATCCATCTCATCAGCAGACAAAGCGTAAGAATTTTCAAAACCGCCCACATTATTCCATTCAAAATCAAAATTGCCGATATTTGCAGCACCTACCCTGCGGACAATCGTAACCTTATCGTCGTATGTGCCGGAATAAGGAGAGCCGGAAGCATTGTCTACCGCAATTTCATAGCCCACCGTCACAGACTTGTTCACGGAGCTTGTCTGACCCACATTGGCTACCTTCAGCACACCGGCCGCAGCATCCAGACTGAAATAATTGATGTCGCCGGAAACCTTAAACGTAAGATGGAACAAATCCATGTTAATGCCCAATTCGTCACTGGCCTTCTCCCATCCAAAAGTTCCGGTTTTCGAGTCTGACACATAAAGTTCATAATGCCCTCCGGCCAGGAAATCCAACGAAGCATGCTCTTCACCCTCTCCGGCGTTGTAGACCAGCTCTCTTTCCGTTTCGGCTGTTTCATACTTCACGTTCTTCATGTATTTTTCAACCGCCACCACATCGAAGTAATCCGAAGTAACATCGCTCACAAAATCAGAAGCACCTTCCTGACGCTTGCCGGTCACATGCAGACAGGCAGCACGGTTGCCCGTCAAGTTGTCGGCGCTCAGCTTCATTGCCACGATACCCAAGTCCGCATCCGCCACAACCACACTTCCTTCTTTAACCGCCAGAGGCTCATCAGCACGCGATTCTACCTCCAGGCTCTGTATTTCCACCTCATAGTTCTTGACGAAATTCTGAACGGCAGAGGCCGGAGAAATGCGGAACTTCACCTCCACTTCCTGACTGCTTGATATCAGATCCCAATCACTGCCGCTGGCAGGTTCCGCATAGAGCGTTGTGAACTGAACCTTCCCATCTGCATAGGCCGGCACATACACAATGCTCTGAATCATGCTCTTGATAGCCTCCACATCAATCCCCAGCTTTTCAATGTCGCTCTCAATGGTTTCAATCCGGCTGTCTACCGCTCCTATTTCCCCGGCAACGATTGCCTGGACAGCATTGTACGCTTCGCCTCCCGGCACAAACAAAGATGCCGCCAAGGTTCTTGTTTCCTCAATCTGGTCCAGCACATCAGCAAATGTTTCATACTGCCCGTTTCCGTTCTCAATGAACTTCTCGATATAGGCCGCATAGGATTCCAGTCCGGATACTCTTTTCAGCAAAGCCTCGTCGCCGTTTCCCGTAATGTACTTTTCAAAGTCAGCCTGCAACAAGATCAGCGAACCCGCAGGACCCACGATTGCAGCCAGTTCGGCGTTCAGCCTGTTCAGGTCTATCAAAGCTCCTGTCTTTACAGCTTCTTCAATGTAGGCAGCGATGGCCCCGCCGTTTCCGTCAAGCGCATCCGTAATTTTTTCGTTAATAAAAGCGTTCAAGCCTTCTTTCGCCTGATATGCAGCCAGCGAACCCGTTTCGGCATACTCTTTTTCAGCCAGTTCCAGCTCATCAAGACGGTTCTTTATGCCGTCCAGTTCAGCGATCTTACGTTCCAGTTCCTGCACCTTGGCTGCCAGTCCCGAATCGTCGCCACTGCCGGCAAGCTGTTGCTCCAACTCATCCAACTGCTTCTGCAAGTCCCCCTTTGCCGCATCTACAGCAGCCTTGATGTCATCGGCTGTCACAGGATTTGACGATGTAATCTGGTCGATCTGCGTCTGCAGATTCTGGATTTCGTCATCATAGTCACTGCAGCTTGTCACAGACGTACCCGCTGCAAGCACCAATGCTCCGAAGAGCATCGCACTAATAAATCTTTTTTTCATAAAATAAAGCAATTAAACAATTATACATTAATCAAAAAATGATCAAACCCTGAGATTGCACGGACTGCAACATTCCCCGATTCCCCACTGCATAAATCCGTGCCAAAACAAATAAGTATAAAAAACAAAGACTACAAACTCCACTTCTTACCATTTTTTTATAATTTAGCTACATAGAAAATGAAACACAATGCAAATATCAAACATTTATTTTAAACAACAAAATATTTGATTGATTTTTTCTAGGAGATTTTATGGACATAATTGAAAGACTACAAGAATTAATTACGAGTGAAGGACTTACAGTTTCAGGATTCGCTAAGAAATTAGGTGTTGTTGATCAAACGATTAGAGGAATTGTAATACAGAAAAGGAACAAGCCAAGTTTTGACCTCTTAGTCAAGATCATTCAAACATTTGATTGGATAAACGCCGAATGGCTTCTGACCGGAAACGGAGAAATGAGAAAATCCGGCAGAACCACAAGTTCACCGGACTTGTTTGAACTTATACAGTATTTGCGTGAAAAGGACGAAAAGATAGAAAAACTGATCGAAGAAAAGACCGAACTGAAAATCAAATTCGACATAGCCAGCCAAAAACTAAAGATGACAGAAAAAACTGACTAGAACAAGAGATCAGCGCAAACTGAAAATCCGACCGGCACAAAAACATCTAAAAAATGAAACAACTGGCATATATTTCATATTTTTGCAGAACATAAATAAAGCGCAAATGAAATCAATCAGAGAATTGTACCGTATCGGAACAGGACCTTCCAGCAGCCATACCATGGGGGCCGCGGAAGGCCGCAGAGATTTTTGGCCAAACATCCTGAAGCCGCATCGTTTGAAGTGACCTTGTACGGCAGCCTCGCCGCTACCGGTAAAGGACACATGACCGATGTAGCCATTCTGGATGTACTGCAGCCGCACGCTCCAGTCGAAATTGTCTGGAAACCCCATGTATTCTTTCCATTCCATCCCAACGGAATGACTTTCAAGTCATTCGACGCCGACAGGAAGAAAACGGACGAATGGACTGTGTTCAGTGTAGGAGGCGGGGCACTCGCCGAAGAGGGACACGACAACACATCCACTCCCGACCTGTACAACATGAGTACCATGAGCCAGATTCTGTATTGGTGCGAACATACGGGACGGGGCTATTGGGAATATGTAGAGCAATGCGAGGGAAAAGAAATCTGGGATTATCTGGCCGAGGTGTGGAAAACAATGCAGGAAGCGATACACCGGGGGCTGGACGCAGAAGGAGTGCTGCCCGGACCGCTGAATCTCCGCCGGAAAGCTTCTTCTTATTATATAAGATCGAAAGGATACAAAGACTCTTTGCGGTCGAGGGGCATGGTGTTCGCTTATGCGCTTGCCGTAAGTGAAGAGAATGCTTCGGGCGGAAAAATAGTAACGGCTCCTACATGCGGAGCGTGCGGAGTGGTTCCCGCCGTGCTGTATCACCTGCAAAAGACACGCGAATTCAGCGACGCACGCATCCTGCGCGCTCTTGCCACCGCCGGACTGGTAGGAAACATCGTGAAACACAACGCGTCCATCTCGGGAGCCGAAGCCGGATGCCAGGCCGAAGTGGGAGTGGCATGTTCCATGGCGGCGGCAGCGGCAAGCCAGCTTTTCGGAGGAAGTCCCGCACAGATCGAATATGCGGCCGAGATGGGGCTGGAGCATCATCTGGGCATGACATGCGACCCTGTATGCGGGCTGGTACAAATACCCTGCATCGAGCGGAACGCATACGCAGCGGCACGTGCCCTTGACGCCAACACCTATTCGGCCTTCACTGACGGACACCACCGCGTATCATTCGACCGTGTCGTTGAAGTAATGAAAGAAACCGGACATGATCTTCCGTCGCTGTATAAGGAAACCAGCGAAGGAGGACTTGCCAAAGACTACAAACCGATGGAGTGACCGAAGTCACTCCATTCTTACGCTCCGAGAAGAGCGGCATCCAGCCCGACGGTCCAGGCTGGATACTCACTCCAAACTAACAAAATATAGGTATCAAAAAAGGAATCCGCTCTTTCAGGAGCTTTCCAGGCATCTGCCGAATACCTAAAAATAATCAGTCACACTCCGCACGCATCGGAAACCGTGCGCTATTTCACCCCTCTTTTTTCATAAAAATTAGGTATTGATTGATTTTTTTACCGGATCTAACTTTGCACCGACAAATAAAAAAACAATCAGAACCATGAACTTAAAAAACTTTTTTGCAATGGCTGCTATCGCATTATTTGCGGTGGCATGCGGTAATGACGACACGACAACACCGGAACAGGAAACGGCAAAAGCCGTAGAAGGAAGCTACAGCGGACTGATGTCAATGGCTGTATCAGGGCCAACCGTTGCCAGTGAATCGGAAACAAGCGTAAAAATCACTGCGGAAGCAGACGGAACCGAATAACATTATCGTTTCCGGCAATGGGAAACGGAGGTTCAATGCAGCTGGAAGCGTTTGATGTGACCGGAGTGTCTGTAGCAGCTTCCGAAAGCGGAACGTATACGCTGAGCAAGGAAAGCTTCTCTGCCACTTCCGGCAACATAAATCTCGAAGGAAGCAACCTTGCCGGAACAGTCAGCAACGGAGAAGTACGCATCACAATGGACGTCAAGCCGGGATCCATGCCATTCGCCATCACCTTCACATTCGACACACAGGCTGAACCGACACCCGAAACCGCTTCACCGGCAAGCGAAATAGCGGGCGAATACAAAGGTATCATGGACATGTCTGTCATGGGAAGCTCGCAAGGCACAAGCGAAATGACACTGAATCTGACCGAAGCGGAAGACGGAACAGTCACCATATCCGTGCCGGCCATGGGCGAAGGAGCAATGTCAATGGGAAGTTTTGACATAACCGGAGTGGCCGTAAGCAAATCGGAAGATGGCACCTGCACCTTGTCGCTGGAAAGCTTCGAAACGCTTGCAGGCAGCACAAATCTGAAAGGGAGCAACCTTACCGGAACAGTCAGCGATAAAAAGCTGAACATGACAATGGGAATCCAGCCGGGAGCCATGCCGTTTGCCATCACCTTCACTTTCACGCCGGAAACGACAGAAGCAGCCGAATAAACCAACCACAGACCATAAAGCAGATGAAAAGAATTCGGTTTCATGCTGCCGTCTTGCTGGGAGCGACACTCTTGCCGCTCCCGGCCTGCGACGGCATATTTGACGGCATATACGATACTTACCAGATCGTTACGGCCGAGAACTGCGAGTCAATTACCGTAGACGGCACGGATTATACCAGATGGAACTATATCAGCCTGAAGACACAGAAAACGACAGCCGTCCGCATCCTCAACCAGGAAGGCGATGAAGAGCCGTGGGACCAAGAGGGAAGCCTCCCTGCCGAATGGGATATCGCCATCCACCGGTATGACGTAAAGACCAACGGAGGTGCCGTGCTGGAAACGTCTTATGCTAGCATGGACGAACTGCTCAATTCCGGAAGCATCCCTGCGGGAGAATATGCGGAAGACATTGAAACAACCGACCGGATCGCCATAGACATGTCGGACATGATGAACGGAAACATCATCTACGCGAAATCTTCATACAACGAAGTGCTGAGCAGATGGCTGAATGTAGACACAAGCACAATGCCTCCCATTTATACGATGTCAAACAAGATCTATATCCTCCGCCTGCAAGACAATACGCATGCGGCCATCCACCTGCTGAACTATATGAACGAAAAAAATGTGAAAGGACACATGACATTTGAATATCTATACCCGCTTGAAAAGGCATTCCAATAAAACCAAACAAAAAAATGACTATGCGAAAAATACTGACCGCGCTTTGTGTAGCCGCCGGATGCTGCCTGTCTGTCTTGCCAGCCTCTGCGCAACGCTTCATTGCAGGAAAGGTGGTCGACACAAACAACGAACCGCTGGCGGGAGCTGCCGTATTTGTAAAAGAAAAAAGAAGCGTCGGCATGACTACCGACGCGCAAGGATGCTATCGCCTCCGGCTGCCCGACAACGGCGAATACACCCTGCAGGCTTCTTACATCGGATACATAACTCAAAGCTGCAGGATAAAGCCTCAGCAAAAAGAGCACGACTTCAAGATGGAAGAAGATGCCATCGGCATGGAAACGGTGGTAGTAACAGGAACGCGAACGCCGAAACTGCTGAAAGATGTTCCCATCGTCACACGAGTCATTACCGCCGACGACATCCAGAAAGTGGATGCGACCAACATCGGAGAACTGCTTCAGGCGGAACTTCCCGGCATTGAATTTTCCTACTCGATGGACCAGCAGGTTTCGCTCAACATGCAGGGATTCGGAGGCAACGCAGTGCTGTTTCTGGTGGACGGCGAACGGCTTGCCGGAGAAACACTGGACAACATCGACTACAGCCGGCTGAACCTGGACAATGTGGAGCGCATAGAGATAGTGAAAGGCGCAGCCTCTTCACTCTATGGCTCCAATGCGATAGGCGGTGTGGTCAATATCATCAGCAAGGAGTCGTCTGAGCCATGGACACTGAATCTGAACGGAAGATACGGTTCGCACAATGACCAGCGCTACGGCGGAACATTCACATTCAAGGCAGGAGGTTTAAAAAACAGCATCAACGTGCAGCACACGTCGACCGATCCGATTGAAGTGGGTTCCGTGGGCAAAGACGGAGAAGAAAATGCTTTCAGCAAAGTATACGGGAACCGCACATGGAACTTCAAGGAACGGCTTGTGTACACGCCGCTTGAGAATCTGAAACTGACCGGAAGGCTTGGATATTTCTTCCGCGAGCGTGACAAAAGCGCATCAAGCAAAGACCGCTACCGGGATTTCTCCGGAGGGCTGCGAGGGGACTACTCGTTCGGAAAGAATAACAACCTGGAACTTTCCTACAGTTTCGACCAATACGACAAAAGCGATTTCGATGCCGGACAGAATCTGGACATACGGGATTATACAAATGTGCAGCACACAGTCCGCGCCCTGTACACCCGCTCGTTCAACAAGAACAACACACTGACTGTTGGAGGCGACTTCATGCGGGACTACCTGATGAGCTACCAGTTTACAGACAACGGAAACTACAAGCAATATACGGCCGACGCTTTCGCACAGTATGACTGGGCGCCGGTCAAGAATTTCAATATTCTGGCCAGCATACGCTATGACTACTTCTCAGAAGCAAAGGCACAGAACATCTCGCCGAAAGTAAATTTCATGTACAAACTGGGAAGCTGTTCGCTGCGCGCCTCTTATGCGGGAGGATTCCGCGCCCCTACCCTGAAAGAAATGTATATGGACTTCAACATGGCCAACATTTTCATGATTTACGGCAACCCGGACCTGAAACCGGAACGCAGCCAGAACTTCTCACTGTCTGCCGAATACATGAAAAGCCGCTACAACGTAACCCTTACAGGATACTTCAATATTGTAGACAACCGAATCAACACAGCCTGGAACCAGGCTTTGAACGGCATGGTATATACCAACATGAGAAAGATGAACATCTCCGGACTGGATGCAACCGCAGCGGCAAAATACCCGTGCGGATTCGGCATGCGGGTTTCGTACGCCTTCACCCACGAGCACGTGAAATACGGACAGCCTTACACGTCAAGCACACGTCCGCATTCGCTGACAACCCGCTTCGAGTATGGCAAAGACTGGAAAAGCTACGGATTCAACATCGCGCTGAACGGGCGTTTCCTGTCAGAAGTCACAACCGACGAGTATATTTCCGAAAACTCGTTCGAATCAACGGAAGCTGTCACCTATCCTGCATATACAATATGGAAGCTGAACATTTCACAGAAAGTATATAAAGGCATCAATGTCATCGTCAACATTGACAACCTGTTCAACTACCGTCCGGACCATTACTACAGCAGCACGCCCTCCACAACAGGCACAACCTTTACAGCAGGCATTTCGCTTGATGTGGACAAGCTGTTTTAAAGAGAAAATGAAGAGAACCTGATAAAAAACAGAGAAAATGAAAAAGAAAAAAAGAATCATCCTGCTTGGCGGCCTGACAGTTGTGATTGTTCTGCTTTTCGTGGCATGGAACTCTTGGTTCAGTTCCACAAAAGTAGGCTTCATCAACTATCAGGTGATAAATTTGGGAGAAATCTCAAAAGCCAACGACAATCCATTCATCAAGCTGGGCGAAATAAGCACCGATGATTTGGATAAATTGAACAGCTACGACATGGTTTTCATCAATGCGATGGGATTGCGCATCACAGAAGAGCAGCGTGCAGTCATCCAGAAAGCAGCAGACAAGGGGTTGCCGGTGCTCTCTACAGCAGTCACCAATCCGGCAAACAACATCTGCTCGATAGACTCTGCCACTGCCGCTCCCTTGCGCGAATATTTAGAAAACGGAGGCAGACGCAATTACCGCAGCATGCTGAACTATGTCCGCAAAGCCATCGACAGAAAACTCACTTCCGTGCATGAACCGGAAACAGTACAGAAAGCGGCAAGCGAAATGCTTTACCACACGGATCCGAAGAATCCGGATGAGGAAGCGATGGGATTCAATACAATCAGCGAATACAACCGTTTTTTAAAGGACAACGGCTTATGGAAAGAAAACGCGCCGCGCATCATCATTACCGGACAGATGGGTGAACCGACCGGTCTGATAAAGAAACTGGAAGAAACCGGCAACGTAGTTTATCCGGTGCGACGGATGAAGAGCTTCATCACCCGCCATCAGATTGATTCGGTGCAGCCTTCTGCCGTAATCAACATGGCACATGGACGTATGGGAGATTATATCGTAAGCTACCTGTCGGAACAGAATATACCGCTGTTTGCTCCGCTGAACGTGAATACATTAGTAGAAAACTGGGAAAACGATGCGATGGGCATGAGCGGAGGCTTTCTATCCCAAAGCGTAGTGACTCCGGAAATTGACGGAGCCATACGTCCGTTCGCCTTGTTCGGACATTACGCAGACGAAGAAGGAATGCAGCATGCGTTTGCCATCCCGGAAAGACTGGAAACATTCGTACAGACAGTCAACAACTACATCAGCCTGCAAAAGAAGCCGAACTCAGAGAAACGCGTAGCTGTCTACTACTATAAAGGTCCCGGACAGAATGCACTGGCCGCTGCCGGAATGGAAGTGGTTCCTTCACTCTACAATCTGCTGGCACGCATGAAGAAGGAAGGATATAAGGTAGAACTTCCCTCAAGCAGCGAAGAACTCGGCAAGCTGATTCAGGAACAGGGAACTGTTTTCAGCACTTATGCGGAAGGTGCCCTTGACAAGTTCCTGAAAGAAGGAAACCCCGAACTGATTACAAAGGAACAATATGAAGCATGGACAAAGCAGTGCATCCGTCCGGAGGTCAATGCTGAAGTGAAAGCAGCCAACGGAGAATTCCCGGGCACCTTCATGGCAACCGAAGACGGCAGGCTGGGTATAGCACGCATCCGGTTAGGCAACGTGGTCCTTCTTCCTCAGCCGGCGGCAGGAGCAGGAAACAACTCGTTCCAGATCGTACACGGGACTAACACTGCACCTCCCTACCCTTACATCGCCTCTTACCTGTGGACACAATACGGCTTCAAGGCGGATGCCATGATTCATTTCGGCACACACGGAAGCCTGGAATTCACGCCCAGAAAACAGGTAGCGCTGTCAAGCAGGGATTGGCCCGACCGCCTGGTAGGAGCACTTCCCCACTTCTACATCTACACAATCGGCAACGTGGGCGAAGGAATCATCGCCAAACGCCGTTCGTATGCCGGACTCCAATCCTATCTGACTCCGCCGTTCATGGAAAGCAACGTGCGTGGAGTATACCGCGAACTGAACGAGGCCATCAAGAACTACAACAATCTGCTCGGTGAAGGCAACCGCAGCAAAGACATGATCAGCAAAGCTGCCCGCAAGGTAAAAAGAGCTGACGGTGAAGATGGGCATCCATCGCGAACTGGAGCTCGACAGCATCTTGACGCGCCCTTATACGGAAGATGACATAATGCGCATAGAGAACTTTGCCGAAGAGCTTGCCAACGAAAAGATTACGGGACAGCTCTACACCATGGGCGTACCTTACGAAAAGGCACGCATTGAGTCGAGCGTTTATGCCATGGCGACCGAACCGATAGCCTACAGCCTGCTCGCCCTCGACAAGCTGAAAGGCAAGGCCGACCCTCAGACCGAGAAACATCGCACGCTTTTCACTCAGCGCTATCTGAACCCGGCACGAACGCTGGTAGCTCACCTGCTGGCCAATCCGTCAGTGGCGACCGACGAACTGACTTGCCGCACAGCCGGCATCAGCATGGACGAGCTGAAAGAAGCCCGTGAAGTGGAAGCCTCGCGCAAGAATCCTGACGGACTGATGGCAATGATGATGGCTGCTGCGGAAGAAATGGCAGACAATCCTTCCATGAAGAAAATGATGAAAGGCATGGCAGAAGGAAATGAAAAACAAGCCGGCCTTCAGGCATCAGGGAAGATAAGCGAAGGCATGAAGGCGCAAATGCGCGACGCCGCCAAAGGCATGGACCCGGAAAAAGCACTGGCCATGGCCAGGAAAATGGGTGCCGACTCAACTGCCCTGCGCAAAATGGAAGCGGCCATGAAACATCAGAAAACAGCTTCTTCGCCTGCCCCGAAAGCCCCGGCAGGAACAAGCATGGCCGACATGATGAAGAAGATGACGCAAAAGAAAGCATACTCGAAAGAGCAAATAAACAAAGCGCTGGCCATCATGGAGGTAGAGCGCACCATCAAGAATGTGAACAACTACCGCAACGCATTGCTGGAAAGTCCCGAAAAAGAGCTGGCCAGCATGATGAATGCGCTCAACGGAGGATATACGCAGCCCTCTCCGGGAGGAGATCCGATCGCCAATCCGAACGCACTTCCCACCGGACGCAACCTCTACTCCATCAATGCGGAGGCAACTCCCTCGGAAGCTGCATGGGAAAAAGGCATCCGCCTGGCAAACAACACCATCGAGATGTACAAGAAACGGCATCATGATTCCATTCCGCGCAAGGTCAGCTACACGCTCTGGAGCGGCGAGTTCATCGAAACGGAAGGAGCCACTATCGCCCAAATCCTGTATATGCTTGGCGTAGAGCCGATACGCGATGCCTTCGGACGTGTAAGCGATATCCGGCTGATTCCTTCCGAAGAACTGGGACGGCCGCGCATTGATGTCGTGGTACAGACCAGCGGCCAGCTCCGCGACCTTGCGGCTTCCCGGCTGTTCCTCATCAACCGGGCGGTAGAAATGGCTGCTTCGGCCAAAGACGACGCGTATGAAAACCAGGTGGCGGCAGGCATCGTAGAAACGGAACGCACGCTCATCGAAAAAGGGCTTACGCCGAAAGACGCACGCGAGATGTCAACTTTCCGCGTATTCGGAGGTGTCAACGGCGGATATGGAACGGGCATACAAAGCATGGTGGAAGCCGGCGACCGGTGGAACGACGAAAAGGATATCGCCGATACCTATATGAACAACATGGGAGCTTATTACGGAAGCGAGAAAAACTGGGAAGCATTCCGCCAGTATGCTTTCGAAGCCGCGCTAACCCGCACGGATGCCGTCATCCAGCCACGCCAGAGCAACACCTGGGGCGCATTGAGCCTTGACCACGTATATGAATTCATGGGCGGCATGAATCTGGCCGTACGCAATGTGACGGGAAAAGACCCGGATGCCTATCTGAGCGACTACCGCAACCGGAACAATGTGCGGATGCAGGAAGTGAAGGAAGCGATCGGCGTGGAAAGCCGCACCACGATACTCAACCCTGCCTACATCAGGGAAAAAATGAAAGGAGATGCCAGCGGAGCAAGTTCCATCGCTGAAATCGTGCAGAAGCACGTACGGATGGAATGTGATGAAACCGAAAGCAGTCGACCAGGAGCTTTGGAATGAAATCTATGACGTGTACGTAAAGGACAAGTACAAGCTGGGGGTTCAGGATTATTTCGAAGGAAAGAATCCGGCCGCTCTGGAGAATATGACCGCCGTAATGATGGAAACCGCCCGCAAAGGATACTGGAAAGCATCGCCCGAACAGCTGAAAGACATTGCGGGACTTCATACGGAACTGGTGGACAAGTTCGGCACTTCGGGAGGAGGCTTCTCGGACAACAACGCCAGATTGCAGGACTTCATTGCCGGCAACGTAAGCCAGCAGCAGGCATCAGCCTACAGGCAGCGCATCCATGAAATGAAGGAAGCTGCCGTTTCGGAAGAAGGAAACCGGAAGGGAATGACTTTAAAAAAGAACACGGTAGGGAGTGTTGAACAGCCTGCCGGAGAGAAAAACAAGCTGAGCGGCACGCTTGCCGCGGTCATTGTGCTGGCGGCGTTCGTGGCATTGCTGGCTATACTGAAGAAAAAGCGTTCGCAACAAAACGACAAAAAAGAATGACATGGAACAGATAATTCTCATACTCATGCTGTTCATCGCCATAAACTGCGCGTTCAAGCTCAGTTTATGGAAATGGTGGCAGGCAGGGATCTACAGCCTGATTGTAGCCGCATTCACCCTGCTGGCTTGTCCGTATGCCATCCTGCAATCAAAAACCCAGATAGCCGACTACCTGCAAAACACGGAAGCCTTGCAGAACATGGCGGTCATCATCACGCTGGAGTCTGCGCTCTGCTTCGGCTTCTGCGTGACATACCTGCGGGGGCTTTACGGAAAGAAGAACCCGTGGTGGGCAAAGCTGCTCTGGTGGTATCCGAGCCTGCTGCTTTTTCCTGTAGTGTTCTGCTGCCTTACAGAGGCAATCTTCACTTTTGTGGGAATGTCATTCACTACGATAGCCTGCATCGTTGCGGCATCTGTGCTTGTACTCATTCCGGCACTGGCATGGGCGGTGAAAAACTTCGTTCCGGAAAAAGACCTGCGCCTGGAGATTCATTTCCTCGTCAGCCTCTTCGTCTGTATCCTTGGACTGCTCACCACCGTCAACGGGAAAACGGTCTATGCAGCAGTAGACGAGCCGGTCAACTGGAATGCGGTGATACTCGCACTGTCCCTGTTTGCAGGGCTGTTCATCGTGGGATACGTATGGAGCCGCATCAAATATCCGCTCATCCAGAACCGGAACAAGAAAAAGGAAAGAAACAAAATCACTATTAACCAATAATCATTCGTTATCATCATGGAATTTATATCTAAAATGCTTTTCTGGGTAGCCAACAGCCTGTTGATACCCGATGTTGTCATTCTGCTCTTTCTTTTTGTACGCGCCCTCATCCTTATCGGAGGCACCTACAACATGTATATAACCAAACGCAAGAACGACAGGGCATTCGACGACCTTATCAGGGAGGGGAAAACCGAAGAACTGAAGCAGGCGCTTCCGGAAAAGGACAACTCGCTTTACGTAAGCTACCTGCGCGATATGCTGAACCGTCCGGTGAACGAGGATTACGCCGACTTCGTCTTGTCGAAGTTTGAAGTGGAGGCCGAAAAAGACGTGGCGCTCTCGAAGATGCTTTCCAAACTGGGACCGGTATTGGGGCTGATCGGAACGCTGATTGCCATGAGCCCGGCACTCGTCGGACTTTCTACAGGTGACATTGCCGGAATGGCCTACAACATGCAGGTGGTGTTCGCCACAACCGTTGTCGGTCTGGTTATCAGTGCCGTGGGACTTGTTTCCCTGCAGTTCAAGCAACGCTGGTATGCCAAGTGTGTCAACAACCTCGATTATGTATCACGTGTGCTGATAGAGAAAGGAGGAAAAGCATGAGAAGACGAGGCCGCCGTGTGAGCTTCTTCAAGAAAGAAGAAGACTCTGATCCGTTGAGCGTAGTCGTAAACCTGTTCGATGTGGCCATGGTATTCGCCGTATCGCTCATGGTAGCTATGGTGATGCACATGAACATGACCGAAGTGTTTACCGACAAAGACTTCACCATCGTGAAGAATCCGGGAAAAGACAACATGGAAATCATCACAAAGGAAGGAAAACAAATCAACCGCTACACGCCGAGCCACGACCAGTCGTCCGGCGGAAAGCGCGGGAAGAAGGTGGGCATCGCCTACGAACTTGAAAACGGCGAGATTATCTACGTTCCCGAAGGAGAGTAAACGCAAGAACTGATACATACCGGGGAGGAACAATTGTCATATTAAAAACAAAAGCCACAATGAAACCTGCTTATCTTATATTGACAGCCATTATTGCCGTCATTTGCACATCTTGCTCGAAAGAATCACTGATGGGAAAACTGCACGTGCGCTTCGATTCGGAGGACAATGAAAGACTTGTCACGATATGTGCCGTAGAAAATCCAAGCATCGTCCTCATGGAAAAAAAGGTTCCGAAAGAAAGCGATTTTGAGCTCTGCATCGGAAATTACGTAATAAGCATATTCAATGCCGACATCCTCTATTCAGATGTGGGGGTGCAGATAAGGCCAGACAAAACCACAAATGTTTCTTATTCAGCAGAGGGAATTAGCAGTGTCAGCTATTAAACGACCGCTGACATTATGGTAGTTCAAAGCCTTGAGAACGGCGTTTTCAGATGCCAGGCAGGAGGAGGCGGGAAACAGCGCAGGCTGATGCGCCCGCAAGAATGCAGCATGTCAGCAGATAAGGGAAACTGAAAGCAAAATAAGCATCACATTGCGGATTATCGGACATGACAGCCGGAAAATCCTGCCATAACCTGTCATTATAACAAACCGGAAACGGCGTTCGGAACCGCGCTTCCAGACAAAATAAAGCCGCATTTCATGCCACACAAATAAATGTTTCGTCATCCGAATCAAAATGTCCCGTCATTTCAGACAAAATACCTCGGTGTTTTGCCCGGAATGACGGGACATTTTTCGGCTATAACCGCCTTGTTTTTCCCATTTTCCTCATCCTTTATCCCTTTCAGAAAGCTTTCGGAGGGATAAATGCCCTGCATTTACCTTCAAAAGCCCTCTGGAAGAAAGAAAAATCACCAGATGCGGTTCAGAGAAAACGGCGCTTCCGCAACATTCTGAAAGCAAACCGGACATATCCGCATCACAAAGGCATACGCTCCCGAACGACGCCCGCCTGTATACGGTATGCCGGAAAGACTATGCCGCATCCTGCTTTCCCTTAAAAGAATCCGCTATTTCTTTCCTTAACTTCCGCCAATACGGCATCCGTTTGAGTTCTCTCCGTATCGGCGCATCGTAAAGAAGGAAAAGCAGCAGCAGAAAAAGGCAGGCATAAATGACCCATCCATATATCTGCTTGATGCTCACCTCCATCATGCGCGACATGAAACCTTCCATATACTCACCCAATGCAAAGACGGCGGAGCATCCGGAAGACACATGGTCGATGGCCGAACCGTAGCGTGCCAGATTGTCCGACACGTAGTGCGAAAAGGCTTCGGTATAAATGGCAGCCCCCAGCACTCCTCCCACCACCATGTGCAGCATATTGAACACGCTCAAGGCTTGAAAAAAGTGCTGGAATGTCATGATTTCTTCCAGACAAACCATAAACGTCGCACTCAACACCGCGTATGCAAATCCGCGGCACGCCACCGGCAAATAGAGCTGCGAAATGTGGATGTCGGCAGAAAGCGTAAAGTAAAAGCCGACAAGATAGCACGTCAGGAAAGCGATGCCGACTGCAATCAGGCGCAGGTAGCTGAAACGCCTGACATGCATCCACCAACAGGCAAACAGGCATCCGGCAACCGCTCCCGCCAGAACCAGCCAGTCAAGGCGGACACTGACCAGCGCTTCGTAGTGCATCACGTCTTCGTAGAACACTTCTTCAAGCACATGTTCCGTGGCAAGAAAAGCCTCGACCAGGGTAATGAGCGCAAGCACCGGAAGCAGGTTGCGGTAGGTCCACATCTTAGGCTCGAGGAAAGGATGGCGCACATGAAGCATACGCCCGGCACACACCGCAAGCGTCAGCACAATGACCGCGGCCAGCACACGGATGGCGGGGCTGTTCCACCAGTCATACCAGTCGCCATAACAGAAGAAAAAGGCCACCTCCAGCAGGAGCAAGGCCCAAAGCAGCCCGCCAAGCCAGTCGATGCCGAAGAGCGGAAACTTCTTCACGATGCGGAAATGCCGCGTGCAGACGGTGATGACCAGCAAATCGACCATCATCACCCCCGCCACGAACCAGTGCATATACGTCCAATGATAATGATACATCAGATGGGTGGCGAGAAGATCGGACACCTGCATGCTGCCCAGAATAACGATATGCAGCATCGGGAAAAATACCGTAAAGTCACGCTTCGGCGTCATCCACAGCTGGATGTTCGACATGCACTCGAAAGTTCCCTGTATCTTGCAGATTCCCTCCACGAAACAAATCGCCCAAAGCAAAGGCAGAACCGTGACATGAGGAGCAGCCAGGTTGCACGCCAGCACGCCCGCAGCCGCCGCCGAAAGCAACGTCTTGTTGGTGAAGCGGAACTTCATCCGGAACAGCAGGGGGGAAATTCAAATGTCGGCACTGAGCTTGGTGTTTCCGGCATCCAGCATGTCGGTCAGCAACGCCAGATCGTTCCGGTAACGGTTGCTGGTTACACTGTAGTTTTCATTGGCAAGCTGCACATTCTTTTCCTGCGTCTTCAGTTCGGTAAAAGCCGTCAGGAAATCAGTATAGCTCGCCTGCACGGCATTCTCCACCTGTTCTTGCGCCAGTTCATGCGTTTCCTGCGCTTGACGTACATTCAACTTCGCCTGCTTCAGCTTACGGGCATTCTTGAAGAGCGCCGAAAAGTTGTAGCTCACATTCACTCCCACATACCAATAGTTGAAGTTGTTGTCCAGCACAGGCACTTCGATGGTTATCGGTCCGTCCAGGTGTTCGGCTGCAAAGAGCGAGATTTTCGGCAGCCGTTCCGAACGTTCGCGCTTCACCAGCTGCTTGTTCACCTCAATGTCCGTTTCCGTCTGTTTCAGGGTGATGTTGCTCCGCATGGCAAGTTCCTGCCAGTCGCTTTCGGCCAATGCCTGCACCTCAGCTTCCAGCAGCGCGGAATCGGGCACCACAAGTGTTTGTTCAGGCAGATGCAAGGCGGTCACCAGCCTGTGGTTCATGATTTTACATGCGTCAGTCACCCTTGCCAGCTGCAGTTTCAGGCTCTCCTGCTGAAACTCGTAACGCGTGATGTCATTCCGCAAGACAGTCCCCTGCCCACGCCTTGCCTGCATGTCTGCAATCACCTGCCGGGCAAGCTCAAGGTTCTTCTCCCAGTCCAGTTCCGCCTGCCGCTTTCCAAGCGAAGCCAGTTCGATGCCGCTGTTGACTGCACCTCCGGTATAGATCATCTGCTGCACTTCGAGTGAAAAATTATTTCCCCAATGAGGCATGTCTATCTTCATCGCATTACCGTTAAATTTTGTTTAGCAACATTCTTATAGCAGCAAGTTTCACCATCTCCTCTGCCGAATCGAATGTGAATTCATAGTTTCGGCAGAGCCTCCTATAATTATCAAACCAGGAAAAAGTTCTTTCCACAATCCATCTCTTGCCTATTGGCTTAAAGCCATTTGACTTGTCTCCGCTTACAATAACTTCAAGCGCATATCCGAAAGCCTTTTTGATTTTGGCAGCCACTTCTCCCCTGTATCCGGCATCCGCCAGGATAACTTTGATGTTGCAACAAAGCTCCTTCAAACATCTGGCCAGCAGGTAAGCGGCCTTTCCGTCATGTACGCAGGCTGTTGTTACCATGACAGCTATCAGGAATCCGTTCTTGTCCACGACAACATGACGCTTAATGCCCTTCACCTTCTTATTGCCGTCAATGCCATTGAGAGAACGGTTATCGCCCCAGCGGACACTTTGACTGTCCATAATGCCAATGCTCGCTTCGGCTTTTTGACCTTGCTTGACACGGACTTTCTCACGTAAGCCGTTCAGCAGCAGGTCAAATTCACCCATGGAAGACCATTTGCGGTAATAGTAATAAACCACTTCCCAAGGGGCAAAATGGGAGGGGAGCATACGCCATTGGCATCCTGTCTTGACAAGGTAAAATACGGCATTCCATATTTCACGCAAATCATATTTTCGTTTTCTCTCTTGCACGTTCAAGATTTTCTTGATAACTTGCCACTGTGTTTCTTCTAAATCCGTCGAATACATAATTATTTCAAGTGTGGTAACTTAAAAATAATCATTTTCGCGGAAAGAAGAAACACTCTTTCAATATCAAACTTTAAAATTTGGATTCGTTTTCCATACTTACGGGCATCGGGGATGAAGCCATACTTGAAGAATACCGCAAGGAATACGTGAAAGAAGCCGACCGGTTCATGACCGCAAACACGCGTCTGTTTCCCGAAACGGTATCCGTATTGCAGGCTCTGAAAGAAAAAGGAGCCAACATCGGAATCATCTCCACCAAATACCGCTACCGGATCATGGAGCTGGCCAAAGACAATATTCCTGAAGGCATAATCGAGCTTATCGTCGGAGGAGAAGACGTGAAAACCGCCAAACCTTCGCCCGAAGGCGTTTTTCTGGCTCTCGAAAATCTCGGAACAGACAAGGACACTACCTTATATATAGGCGACAGCATTGTAGATGCCGAAACGGCGCAGGCAGCCGGAATGGATTTCGCCGGCGTACTGCATGGAGCCACAACCGCCGAAGAGCTGGAAGCCTATCCGCATGTTGCCATAATGAAGGATCTGACCGAACTGCTTTGACCTGCACCTGCATACAACAGACAGGCAACACGGAATGCAAATAAGAACCCGACCCGGAAGAAAAAGCTATTTGAAGCATTTTTTTCGCCGCAACCTTTTGCCAAATCAAATAAAAAGCCTAACTTTGCAGCCGATTTATTCCGTGGAGGTAGACGAAGCAGCCGGAGAGAACGGTTCACCTTGCGGAGAAAAACCGTTTAAACAGATAAAATAAAATGTACGTAATTGCAGAAATTAACGGTCAGCAGTTCAAGATTGAAGAAGGCAAGAAACTCTTCGTTCAGCACATGCAGGACGTAGAAGCCGGAGCAACTGTTGAATTTGACAAGGTTTTGTTGGTTGACAACAACGGTACTGTTACAGTAGGCGCTCCTACCGTAGAAGGAGCCAAAGTGGTTTGCGAAGTTAAATCTCCGCTGGTAAAGGGAGACAAGGTGCTCGTGTTCCACAAGAAGAGAAGAAAAGGTTACAAAAAATTGAGAGGTCACCGTCAGCAGTTCACTGAGTTGACTATCAAACAAGTTATTGCTTAATCATTTAAAACGTAGAAGAAAATGGCACATAAAAAAGGTGTAGGTAGCTCTAAGAACGGCCGTGAGTCAGAAAGCAAAAGATTAGGCGTAAAGATATTCGGCGGATCTGCATGCAAGGCCGGCAACATCATTGTCCGTCAGAGAGGAACTGTCCACAATCCGGGCAACAACGTAGGAATGGGTAGAGATCATACGCTTTACGCATTGGTAGACGGAACTGTATGCTTCAAAAAAGGGAGGTCCCAATAACAGAAGCTTTGTTTCTGTAATTCCTTTCGAAGCTGAAGCATAAATTTTTCGGAAAAGAAATTTGAAAAGAGGTATGCCACGGTTCAATTCCGGGACATGCCTCTTTTTTTTGCCGCTCCGCCCGTTCCTTTTCTCACAGCTTCATCTGCGTCCTGTATTCGGAAGGGGTGCGTCCGACAATCTTTTCAAATTGGGAGATAAAATGCGTCACGCTATTATACCCCGACTCGTAAGCGATTTACGAAACATTCATCCCCGAATAAACCAGCAGCTTGCACGCATGTTCGATGCGTATTTCCGCAAGGCACCGGAAAATGCTCTTGTCCGTGCGCCGCTTGAAATACCGGCACAACGCCGCGGGATTCTGCCTGACATATTCCGCTATCTCCTCCAGCGTAATCTTTTCCTTGAAATGGTTATAAAGATACGCGTATACCATGTCGACAGGCTCTTCCATGTCCGGAATGTGATTGGCGCGGTTGTATGTCGTGCCGGAAAGCAATTCCACATGCCGGGAGCTGTGCAGCCTTTCGAGCATACGGAACAGGCAGATAAGGCGCGAGGTGTATCCGCACGAGTCAAATGCTTTCACCATCTCCAGCATTTCGGCAAACAGCCCTTCGTCATAAAACCGGAGTCCGTGCTGGCTCTTCTGCAACAGGTCATAAATAAGCCGGTAATCCGGCAGCTCTCCCATATTCCCGGGAAACACATCCGGCCTGAACTGTATGGCTTCGCCGGCACACCACTCGTCTTCCTGATTCCCTACAGAGGAAGGACGCAGCTTGGAATTGCACAAATGCAGATGCGGCACATTGCTCCCGATGAGAGCCACGTCGCCCGCCTTGTAGTCTGACACCCCTTCGCCCACAAACTGCTTGCCGCTTTCCCGGGTAAACAGCATAATCTCGAACTCTACATGCTTGTGCAAAGGAAGAAGAAAGCGGGGATAGGACACATGGCTGCACGAAGTCGCCATGTCATGTATGATCTTACGTTCTAATACAGGCATACTCATTTTTTTATCAGCATGTAAATATAATGAATCATACTGCAAATATAGTGGAATCCGGTTTCTTTTTTTTATCCTAACTTTGCAATGTCAAACAGCAAACGGCAGGCAGCGGAAACGCCGGCAACCGCTGCCTCCCCATGCCTGGCAGAACTTTTAAACGCTTACAATTATGGAATATCGCAGATTGAACGGCTCCGGACTTTTTGTCCCGGCCTTGACTTTGGGAACTGGAACATTCGGCGGATCGCACGGCTTTGAAGGCTGGGGGCACACCGGCACTAACGAAGCAGCCCGGATGATAGACATGTGCCTGGATGCCGGACTAAACATGTTTGATACGGCAGACATCTACTCGCGCGGACTCTCTGAAGAAATCTTGGGAAAGGCTATCGCACAGAAGAGAAACAGGCTGCTCATCGCCACCAAGGGAACTTTCCCCATGGGGGACGACCCGAACAGCAAGGGTGCCTCGCGTTTTCACCTGACAGAAGCCTGTGAGGAAAGCCTGCGCCGGCTCGGCACGGATCATATCGACCTTTACTACATCCACGGTTTCGACTCGAACACGCCGGTCGAAGAAACGTTGAGAGCTTTGGATGATCTGATAGCAAGCGGCAAAATACGCTATATCGGCTGTTCTAACTTTTCCGGCTGGCAGCTGATGAAATCCTTATCCATCTCCGAACGCTACGGCTGGAGCCGATACATTGCGCATCAGGTATATTATTCGCTCCTGAACAGGGACTTCGAGTGGGAGCTTATGCCATTGGGAATCGACCAGCAAGTGGGCACTGTGGTCTGGAGTCCATTGGCCGCAGGACGGCTCGGGGGACGTTACCGCCGGAACTGCCCCGCCCCGGAAGACGGACGGGTGGCACGCGGAGGTGCGCCGGTAAGGGACAATATCGTGTCATACGAACGGCTGTACAATATTGTGGACGTGCTGGATGAACTGGCGGAAGAAACAGGGAAGACCGTAGCGCAAGTCGCTCTCAACTGGCTATTGCAGCGCCCCACGATATGCAGCCTTGTCATCGGAGCCAGCACCGAGGAACAGCTCCGCCAGAATCTTGGAGCCGTAGGCTGGACGCTCACACCAGAGCAGGTAAAGCGCCTCGATGCAGCCAGCCGGACACAAAAGCCCTATCCCTACTGGCACCACGACCAGCGGCCGGAGTTTTCATCCCAACTCTTTTGATTCTACCTGCATGAAAAAAATATCAGTATTCACCATGCTGCTTGCCGGACTGCTGTCTGCTTCGGCAAGCGCGCAAAACCTACATGACATGTATACATACAAACAAATCGGCAACAGATACGTCGTCAGCATCCAGAACCGCAAAGAAATCGTCCGAGCCTTGACAGCGTTCTGCGATGAAAAAGGCATCAAATCGGGAACAGTCTGCGGCATAGGCGCAGTCAACGAACTGACACTTCGGTTCTTCAACCCGGAATCAAAGCAATATGAGGACAAAACGTTCCGGGAACAGATGGAAATAGCCAATCTGACCGGAAACATTTCGGCAATGGACGGAAAAACCTACCTGCACCTGCATGTGACTGCAGGACGCAGCGACTATTCGGCACTGGCCGGACATCTGCTTTCCGCCACGCTGAACGGAGCGGGAGAGTTTGTGGTGGAAGATTTCAAAGAAACCGTCACACGCACCTACAACCCTGCCATCGGACTGAACTGCTACAAATTTGACGAATAAAAAGATATGAAAGCCAGATTATTAGCCGCAATGCTGTTGCCTGCCTGCATTTGCATGCAGAGCTGCACCCCTTCTTATGCAAAAGAAAGGGCACTTGAAAACACTTCCAAAGAGTGCCTGGACATTTCGTTCAGATTCCAACGGGGAGGCATTGCCTCCAGCCAGTACGCCATTTGGATAGAGGACGAAAGCGGCAGGCTGGTCCGAACGCTTTATGTCACATCCTTTACAGCCAAGGGCGGGTATGCCTATCGGAAGGATGCCGTTCCCGCATGGGTCCGCAAGGCAAAGCCGGCAGAAATGCCTGCCGACGAGATTGATGCCCTCACCGGAGCCACTCCACGCAACGGAACAGTAAACTACACATGGGACGGTACGGACGACAAAGGAAACCCCGTACCGAAAGGTACTTATACGGTCTTTGTGGAAGGCACGCTGTATTGGGAAAACAGGATTGTCTATTCCGGCAAAGTGAACTGGGGAAGCCAGACACAGCAGTCTGTCCCCATAACCTCCCGACGCTACGGCACTTCTCCAACAAACAAGGACATGATAACAGACTTGAAGTTTTTCCACGCCAGGAAGAAGTGATGCGGGATTGGGTTCCAAACCGTCCCCTGCAGCCTGATAAGAATGCTCAATTTTGCTCAAACTTTCCTTTCATCCCATTATTTTATGGCAAAATTCGTATATTTGCGCACGAAACATTTTTAATTCAGATTCATTCATGGAAAATAAGTACATCACGGTGGCATACAAGCTCTATGCCATCACTGACGGGAAAAAGGAACTGCTGGAAGAAGCATCCGCAGAACACCCTTTCCAGTTCATCTCAGGACTGGGATATACATTGGACCGTTTTGAAAAGGAAATTCTGGCACTGAACAAGGGTGACAAGTTCAACTTTACCATCCCTTGCGCTGAAGCATATGGCGAACGCGACGAAGACAACGTAAGACAGCTTCCGAAATCCGTGTTCAACGGACCTGACGGCAAGTTCGACAGCGACAACATATTCGAAGGCAACATCATCATGATGAACGACGGCGAAGGAAACCGCTTCTATGCAAACGTAGGCGAGATTACAGACGACAAGGTGGTAATCGACCTGAATCATCCCCATGCTGGAAAAGACCTGATATTTGAAGGTTCGGTAATCGAAATGCGCGACGCAACCAACAAAGAAATCGAACAGATTGTCAGCGCGATGAGCGGAGGCTGCGGAGGAGGATGCGAAGGCTGCGGAGGCGGTTGCGGCGATCACGAATGCGGCGAAGGACACCACAACGACGAAAGCTGCTGCGGAGGAGGATGCGGCCATTGCCACTAATCAGAAGATGAAGATATGATACTCATAGCCGATAGCGGCGCAACCAAGACAGACTGGGTGTTCGGTGACAGCGTCACCGGATCCCAGCCTATACACACACAAGGAATCAACCCCTTTCACCTGACAGAACAAGAGATTCGCCTGATCATTTCCGAGCAGCTGGTCGGACAACTCCCCTTCTCTCCGGAAAATATCTCTCACATCTTTTTTTACGGAGCGGGATGCACTCCGGAAAAATCCGCCGGCATCTTGCGAAGCCTGAATGACCTGTTCCCTTCGTGCCATGCTATCGAAGTGCAAAGCGACCTGCTGGGAGCCGCAAGAGCCTTGTGCAAGAACCAAAAAGGGATCGCCTGCATCCCTCGGCACCCTCAAACTCATGCCTGTATGACGGAGAGAAGATTCTGGACAACATCCCGCCTCTCGGCTATATTCTCGGCGACGAAGGCAGCGGCATGCCTGCCTGGGCAAACGGTTCATAAGCGACTGCATGAAAAGACAGCTCCCTCCGGAACTGCTTGAAGGACTGCTGGCCGAATTCAATCTCACCCCTTCCCTTCTGCTGGACCGCATCTACCGCGAACCTTTAGCCAACCGTTTTCTCGCCGGATTTACACCTTACATATATAAATATAGAAAAAATATACAGGTACATCATTTTCTCATCAGATGTTTTGATGATTTCTTCAAAAGAAATGTCTATCTTTACGGAAAAGAATGGCCGGTATCCTTTACGGGATCTGTCGCATGGTTTTTTCAGGAAGAAATAAACGAAAGCGCCGGAAAGTCTGGTTTCACCACCTCGCTCTATCTGAAAAATCCCATACAGGAACTGGCCAGGTATCATTTTAAAAACATTTAAACAAACATTTATCGTTATGAAAAGCTGGAAAATTGAAGCCTCTATACTGGCTCTGGGATTCCTCCTGCTAGGAGTGTTCATCAATTGCGGACTAAACAACTTCTCTGAAAAAGACCGCAGCGTAAACGTAAAAGGACTGGCCGAAATGGAAGTCCCTGCCGACAAAGTGACATGGCCGCTCGTGTACAAAAGTCTGGGCAATGACCTGAACGCGCTTTACACGGACATCAAACGTTCGAACCAGACCATTCTGGAATTTCTGAAGGAAAAAGGAATAGATGAAAACGAAATCAGCGTAAATGCTCCTGACATTATCGACCAGAAAGCAGAACGCTACAGCAACAACGATTCACCTTTCCGCTATAATGTTACTTCAGTCATCACCGTAACGTCAAACAAGGTGGAACTGGTAAGGAAACTGATAAGCGAACAGGGAGAACTGCTCAAACGCGGCATCGCAATCACGGGCGGCGACTATCGCTACAATGTTTCATACGAATACACGAGCCTCAACAAGATCAAGCCGGGAATGATTGAGGAAGCCACCAAAAACGCACGCGAAGCCGCCGAAAAGTTTGCAAAGGACTCTGAAAGCAAGCTCGGAAAAATCCGCCATGCCAACCAGGGACAGTTCAGCATCAGCGACCGCGACGCCAACACGCCCTATATCAAGAAGGTCCGTGTAGTCACTACGGTAGAATATTCGCTGAAAGACTGAACCTGAAACCGACAGGCGCACTCCGAAGCGCAAAAAAATGCCGGAAAGAAGAAAAAAGGCTGCAAAGGTTTTAATATTCAAGAAATTGTTATACCTTTGCAGCCGATTTAGATCAATATAAAGTCTAACACAATTAGTTATTTAACAACTTATTTTTATTTAATGGAAAACTTAAAAGACGTACATCCTATTGAAGACTTCAACTGGGATGCTTATGAAAACGGTGAAACACTGTCAAGCGTAAGCAAGGAAGATCAGGAAAAGGCTTACGACAACACCTTGAACAAGGTAGGCGACCATGAAGTGGTTGACGGCACAGTTATCGCAATGAACAAACGCGAAGTTGTAGTCAATATCGGCTACAAGTCAGACGGTATCATTCCGTTGAGCGAATTCCGTTACAATCCGGATTTGAAAATCGGTGACACTGTTGAAGTTTACATCGAAAACCAGGAAGACAAAAAAGGCCAGCTGGTTCTGTCACACAAGAAAGCGCGTGCAACCCGCTCTTGGGACCGTATCAATGCTGCGCTTGAAAACGAAGAAATTATCAAGGGTTACATCAAATGCCGCACGAAGGGCGGTATGATCGTGGACGTATTCGGCATCGAAGCATTCTTGCCGGGTTCTCAGATCGATGTGAAACCTATCCGCGACTACGATGTATTCGTAGGAAAGACTATGGAATTCAAGGTTGTTAAGATCAACCAGGAATTCAAGAATGTGGTTGTTTCGCACAAGGCTCTTATCGAAGCCGAATTGGAACAGCAGAAAAAAGAAATCATCAGCAAGCTCGAAAAAGGACAGGTACTCGAGGGTACTGTTAAAAATATCACCTCTTACGGTGTATTCATCGACTTGGGCGGCGTAGACGGTCTGATCCACATCACCGACCTGTCTTGGGGCCGTGTAAGCGATCCTCGCGAAGTTGTTCAGCTGGATCAGAAGCTGAATGTAGTTATCCTGGACTTCGACGACGAAAAGAAACGTATCGCTTTGGGTCTGAAACAACTGACTCCGCATCCTTGGGACGCTCTGGATCCGGAACTTGAAGGTAGGCGACCACGTAAAAGGCAAAGTAGTCGTTATGGCTGACTACGGAGCATTCATCGAAATCGCTCCGGGCGTTGAAGGTCTGATCCACGTTTCAGAAATGTCTTGGTCACAGCATCTGCGCTCTGCTCAGGACTTCATGAAAGTGGGCGATGAAGTAGAAGCTGTCATCCTGACACTCGACCGCGAAGAACGCAAGATGTCTTTGGGTATCAAACAGCTGAAAGCGGATCCATGGGAAACATCGAAGAGAAGTATCCTGTAGGCTCTAAGCACACTGCAAAAGTACGCAACTTCACTAACTTCGGCGTATTCGTAGAAATCGAAGAAGGCGTTGACGGCTTGATCCATATCTCCGACCTTTCTTGGACCAAGAAGATCAAACATCCGTCTGAATTCACGCAGATCGGTGCCGACATCGAGGTAGTGGTATTGGAAATCGACAAGGAAAACCGTCGTTTGAGCTTGGGTCACAAGCAACTTGAAGAGAACCCTTGGGATGTGTTTGAAACCGTATTTACGGTAGGTTCTATCCACGAAGGTACAATTGTAGAAATGCTGGATAAGGGCGCTGTAGTGGCTCTGCCTTACGGTGTAGAAGGCTTTGCTACTCCGAAACATCTGGTAAAAGAAGACGGCACTCAGGCTCAGCTGGATGAAAAGCTCCCGTTCAAGGTGATCGAATTCAACAAGGACGCAAAACGCATCATCCTGTCACACAGCCGTATCTACGAAGATGCAGCCAAGGCTGAAGAAAAAGCAGAAAAGAAAGCAAAGAAGGCTTCAAAGAAAGAAGAAGCTCCGCTGATCCAGAATCAGGCTGCCTCTACTACTTTGGGTGATATCGATGCACTGGCTGCTTTGAAAGAAAAGCTGGAAGGCAAGAAATAATCGCTAGGATTATTTGACTGAAACATAATTGCCCGGCCATCCGTTTGCAGACGGATGGCCGGGTTTGTTTTTATAAACAAATCCAGCCTATAAATGAAACAGCAAATATCTTTCTAAATATATCTTGTTTTTCATATTTGTTTCTAACTTTGTATTTCAAGATTAAACAAAGATGAATAAAAGACTTTTCATAACCTTAATATATCTGACTCTCTCCATCTCTTTGTCTGCAAACGAAGAAATTAAGACATTGTTGCATGAACTGGATCAGGCATTGCAGCAAAGGCATATCTATGTGGAAAACAAAGAAAAGCAATTGTCATATTTGCAAGCCCGTTTCGAAGAATCGGACACTCAGGAACAACGCTACAAGATTCTTTCGAATTTATATGAAGAATATCGACTGTTCAACGCAGACTCGTCACTACATGTAGTAAGGGAACTTTATGAAACAGCACAAAAGACTTCAAACAAGGAATACATAGTCAACGCACGTTTAAACATGGCAGAAGTTTTGGGAGTCGCCGGCATGTTCACAGAAGCCCTAGACATACTCAAGGATATTCAAGTCCCCAATCTCCCCAAACATCTGCTTCCGTATTATTACCATATTTGCAGAACAATTTACGGATACATGGATGATTATGCCGTCACCCCTTCCCAGAAAAAATTATACAACGAACAGACCGACTTGTACCGCGACTCAATACTTACTGTAAACGACCCGGAATCAATAACCTTTCAGATTGTAAAAGCGGACCAATACAATGTACACGGCAAATGGGATGAAGCCATAAACTTGCTGGAAGAATATTCAAGAACGCACCCATTGCAAATTCACGAAAAAGCTATGCTCATGTTCACGCTTTCTGAAGCATACAAACTGAAGAAGGACAATGAAAATCGCAAACGCTGCCTGCTGGAATCATCCATTGCCGACTTGAAGTCGGCCGTTCGCGAATATTCGGCATTACGTGAACTGGCGGTCATACTCTACAAAGAAGGGGATATCGACAGAGCATATACATGCATAAAACTTTGCATGGAGGATGCCTCTATATGCAATGCACGCCTGCGGATCGTAGAGGTACTGGAACTTTTTCCGGTTATCAACGATACATATCAAAAAGAAAAAGAAGCACAACAGGAGAAACTGAAAATCATGCTATACGTAATCTTTGCGCTGGCCTTATGCCTTTCGGGAGGCATTTATTATCTATACAAACAAATGGAAAGGCTGGCTCTGGCACGCCGCCAAGTTATCGAAGCCAACAACAAACTGACACAGGCAAACGATAACCTGCATAAGTCAAACTCCAAACTTCAGGATGCAAACCATTCGCTTGCAGAAAACATAACCCTTAAAGAAGTATATATAGGCAGATACATGGACCAGTGCTCCGCTTATATAGACAAGATGGATGAATACAGAAAAAGTCTGGGGAAAATAGCAGCGTCCGGCAAATTAGAAGAACTGTTTCAGAAACTGAAGTCGTCACAGTATATAGATGACCAGCTAAAAGATTTTTACGAGAACTTTGACGACACCTTCCTGCAACTTTTCCCTCATTTCGTGGAAGAGTTCAACAAACTGCTTGTCGAGGATGAACAAATTCATTTAAAAAACCCGCACCGGCTCAATACCGAATTACGCATTTTTGCACTTATCAGACTCGGCATAACGGACAGCATAAAAATCGCACAATTCCTTCGCTATTCGGTAACGACTATATATAACTACCGAACCAAGGCACGAAACAAGGCGAAAGGCAATCGCGAAGAATTTGAAAAAAAACGTCATAAAGATAGGCTACAAACAAGAACCTGTATGAAAGCATATCTTCAGCCTAAAGACATATATCTCCATGTTATATATATCTGGCCTGAATATTTATATATTCAGGTTAGATATACAGAGCTCTCACAAACTGTCATTCTTTTCAGGTGTCTTTCTGCTATTTTCGCAAGCAATCTCTCCCTTTTACCGCCTAAACCCACAACATTCATCAAAAAAGCATTCCGCAAAATTTCCAATGCTTAAACTTTCTCTTTTTTCTAGCCCACAGAATCAGACTGAGAAAAAGATTTCTCAGAAATGTTTGAGAAAATGCTACAAAGGAACTACTTTTTTATTTTTACGCACAAACAGCAATAGGCTATAAACCAATATTTTATCAATTACGCCATAGTCATAAACACTACTTTTTTTATACACAAGCCTGATGTGTCATCTTTTATAAGATACCTTTGTGACACCTGATTCAAACATCAGGTAAAATCCTTTTTATCATCATTTTAAAGTCTAATTTTATGCAAAACAATGCTTTTATTTCTCTGAAGAAACGAATGCCTGCCCTGCTTGGATGTCTGCTGGTAACCGCCAGCGCATTCAGCCAAGAACTAACAATTTCGGGCACCGTACTTGATTCCGCCGGCGAACCGGTCATTGGAGCAAACGTTGTACAGCAAGGCACAACCAACGGAGCCGTTACCGATCTCAACGGAAAATTCTCTCTGAATGTTCCCAAAGGGAGTATACTTTTAGTTTCCTACATCGGGTACACCGACCAAAAACGTAACAGTCAGCGGAAACCAACCCATCATCATTACATTGAAAGACAACACAGAGTTGCTTGACGAAGTTGTGGTGATCGGTTACGGAACCATGAAAAAAAGCGACTTGACCGGAGCTGTCGGATCTGTCGGATCAAAAGACATCCGTAACTCACCGGCAAGCAATATCGGACAAGCCCTGCAGGGAAAAGTAGCCGGACTCCAAATCGTAGACAGCGGAAAACCTGGCGACAATGTAACCATCCGGGTACGCGGCGTAGGTTCGATCAACGACAGCAACCCACTGGTCGTAATTGACGGGGTACCGACTGATTTGGGTTTAAACGCCATCAACATGGCAGACGTAGATCGTGTAGATGTCTTGAAAGACGCATCAGCAACCGCCATTTACGGTTCACGAGGAGCAAACGGAGTAGTCATGATTACCACTCGCAGAGGAGAAAGCGGAAAAGGAAAACTTTCATTCAGCGGCAATTGGGCGATACAGCAAATCACCAACCAACCCGAAATGCTGAACGCACAACAATATGCAGCATACAGCAACGATATGCTCTCTGCTGCGGGACAAGCTACTAACCCGTTATGGACTGATCCGAACAGCCTGACACAAAGCACGGACTGGCTAGACGAAATGTTCCATAGCGGTGTCACGCAAAACTATACGCTCAGTTATTCGGGCGGAAACGAAAAGTCGCACTATTATATCTCAGGAGGTTTCATCAACCAGACCGGTACCGTAGAAACGGTCAGCTACCGTCGCTTCACTTTTCAGGCCAACACCGACTCACAAGTGTTGAGCTGGCTGAAATTCTCAAACAACCTCACTTTCTCGACCGACCGGAAGAAACAGGGAACTTACAGCATTGCCGATGCCATGAAGGCACTGCCCACACAGCCGGTAAAAACAGAAGACGGCGGCTGGAGCTATCCGGGATATCCAGACTACGACAACCGCTCGCAAGCCAACTGGTACGGAACAATGCGCAACCCCATAGGACCAATGTACAACGACAGCAGCGAAACAGACGGATACAATTTTCTGGCAAACATCTCTGCCGAAATCAAATTCTGCGAATGGTTGCAATTCAAAAGCACCTTCGGATACGATGCTAAATTCTGGTACAGCAATAACTTCTTCCCCAAATACGACTGGACAGCTTCCGGCGAAACAGGAGAAAGCAGCAAGTATCAAAGCAGCGACAAATCATTCACCTATTTGTGGGACAACTATTTCACATTCAACAAGGATTTCGGGAAACATCATGTAGATGCCATGCTGGGAAGCTCCGCACAGTGGAACAAGTACGACTACATGAACGGAAACGTTTCCGAATTTCTCTTCGATGAGTTCAACCAACTCTCCAACGCCAAAAATATAACAAGCCTCACGGGAAGCATGAACGAATGGGCATTGCTTTCATACATGGCACGTGCCAACTATAATTTCGACGACAAATATTTCGTCACAGCCACAGTCCGCCGCGACGGTTCTTCGCGCTTCGGGAAAAACAACCGATGGGGAACATTCCCTTCCGCATCACTGGCATGGCGCATATCAAAAGAATCATGGTTTCCGCAAAACAACATCGTTTCAGACCTCAAGCTGCGCGCCGGATATGGCGTGACTGGTAACCAGGCTTCCATCGGAAACTACGACTTTGCCGCACTGTTCGACATACGCAAATATGCTTTCGGAGGAAAAGTGGTGGATGCACTGACAACAACCAGCTTGTATAATCCCGACATACGCTGGGAGGCTATTCATCAGGCAAATATCGGCATCGATCTGAGCCTGTTCAATTCACGCATCAACTTGTCGGTAGACGGCTACATAAAAAGCACGAAAGATATGCTTGTAGAAGCATCCGTACCCATCACAGCCGGATTCGATGAAACCGTTTCAAGCTGCAAGACCAATGCTGGGAAAGTAAGAAACAAAGGGTTTGAACTGGCATTGCACACCTACAACTTTACCGGAGGAGAATTCAACTGGGATACAAGCCTGAACGTCACCTACAACAAGAATGAAATTATCGACCTGAACAGCGATATTCCGATGATGCGGAACGAGCTGGGAGGCGAACACGTCACCCGGCTCGCCAACGGATTCCCCATCAATACGTTTTACGGATATGTGACTGACGGAATTTTCCAGAATCAGGAAGAAATAGATGCCCATGCCTTTCAAAGCACTGAAACCCGTCCGGGAGATATCCGCTTCAAAGACTTAAACAACGACGGAAAGATCAACGAGGAAGACCGCACCACTATGGGCGACCCGAACCGAAATGGATAGTCTCTATGATGAATAATCTAAGTTACAAAGGATTCGACCTGTCTATCTACCTGCAAGGGGTGAGCGGAAATGACATCTTCAATGCCAACAATATCAGCAATGAAGGCATGGCAGGAGCTGCCAACCAGACAACTGCCGTACTCGACCGATGGACAGGAGAAGGCACAAGCTATTCTATGCCGAGAGCCATCTTAAATGACCCGGCCAAGAACAACAGAAACCCGACAGATGGGTAGAAAACGGTTCCTATCTCCGTATAAAAAACATCACACTGGGCTATAACTTCCCGAAAAAATGGACCAGCAAACTGACTTTGGAAAATGCCCGCATATTCATTTCCTGCGAAAATGTGGCCACCATCACCAGTTATTCCGGATTCGATCCGGAAGTGGATGTCAATGGCATCGACAACAACCGCTACCCTATTTCAAGGACATTCAACCTTGGCCTTAACTTCAATTTCTAACCTCCAAATGTAATGCCGATTATGAAACGTCTATTTTATATCTTTATTTCAGCCACACTGCTGACATGCTCATCTTGCAGCGATTTTCTAGAAAAATATCCGCAAGATTCGCCTAACGTAAATATGCCTGTCAGCGACGAACTTGCCATTGCCATGACCAACGGATGCTATCAGTCGCTCCAATCAATGAACCTCTACAACCAACGTATCTGGACACTCGACATCTGTGCCGGAAACAGTGAGGTAGGCGGCGACCCTTCTACCGGAACCGACGGCGTAGAAACCAAAGAAATCGCAAACTTCTATGCCACTCCAACCAACAATCTTGCCATAGGCGTATGGAGAGGAGGATATACAGGCATCGGCAATTGCAACACAACGCTCCAAACGCTTTCAGAAAATACGGGAAACATCGCTCCCGACATATTGGAACGCTGTCTGGGAGAAGCCTACTTCTTGCGGGCACACTATTATTTCATTCTTGTACGCTGTTTCGGAGGTGTTCCCATACGTACTGTTCCTGCCGAAGTGGACGATCCCAAGGATATAGCCCGCAACAGCATTACAGAAGTTTATGACCTGATCATCAAAGACTGCAAAGAAGCTATCAGTCGACTTCCCCAGAAAAACGAACTGGCTCCGGCTGATTTAGGACGCGCCACAAAGGATGCGGCATACACCCAACTGGCGAAAGTGTATCTGACACTGGCATCATACGGAGATACTTATCAGCTGCTTGCCCCCGAAGAAGGATTCTTCCAAGCTGTCGTTAATCTCTGCGATCAGATAAAGGATATGGGATACGACTTGAGCCATTACGCTTACGCTGACCTTTGGAACGAAAATCTTATCAACAACAAGAACAGTGCCGAATCAATCTTCGAGGTTCAATATTCAGGCGAAAACGCAGGAACAGGAGGATTCTGGGCTAACGACGGACAAGCGTCATGGTGTTCTACCTACATGGGACCCCGAAATTCCGGATTCACATACGGATCATACGGATGGAACCAGCCCACCGATGAATTTTTCAATGCCTACGAACCAGGCGACATCCGCAAGGACATTACCGTTCTTTATGAAGGCTGCCCCAACTTTGACGGAAAAGAATATAAAGCCAGCTATGCTTTCATGACAGGAAGGAATGTACGCAAATTTCTTATCCCAATGTCGTTGAACCTGTATCAAGATGCAGAAACCAGCCCACAAAACTTCATCGTATACCGGTATGCGGATGTATTGCTGATGAAAGCAGAAGCATTGAACGAGTTGGGAGAAACCGCAAAGGCCCAAGAGCCGTTGAATATCGTCCGGAAACGCGCGGGACTGAACAACTATACAGGTACGGATAAAGAGGAAATGAAAGAAAAGATCATCCATGAACGCCGCATGGAACTGGCTTTCGAAGGCCACCGCTGGTTCGACCTTATTCGCATTGACGGAGGTGACTATGCGCTGAAGTTCTTCCAGTCAATCGGAAAGACAAACGCAACCAAAGACCGCCTGCTGCTTCCCATTCCGCAAGTGGAAATGGACGCAAACAAACTGATGGAACAAAACCCGATATTAAAAAGACAACTTGTTGCCCGAAACAGAACAAACCGTTTATAAATCATTTAACATACAGATTATGAAACTTAAACATATATTCGCACAAACGGGAATACTGTTAAGCGTAATTTGCCTGCTCACGTCATGCGCTGAAGAGCTGGCCGAACTTAACAAAGGAAACAATACATTAGTCCTGACTGCCGACAAACAGGAAATCAACCTGAAAGAATCAGATGCCACGCAGACTGCGGTCACTCTGAAGTGGACCAGCGGTACAAATTATGGCACCAGTGCCCGAATGAATTACAAACTGGAACTGAATAACACCGCCAACGATACGGAAACAGCACCTCTGTTCGATAAATCTTTCAACGACCAGGAACTTTCGTACACATTCACCGTGCGAGAACTGAATGACTACCTGCACAATGCAAACATCAGCCTCAACTACGGAGAAACACTCGACGTACAAGCCAAACTTACAGCAGAAGTTTCCGGATATGAAGAATATACTCAAACGGCTTCTGTCACATTGAAAATAGCCACTTATGAACCTGTAGCTGAAACACTCTACCTGTGCGGCGACGCAACCGATGGCGGATGGGATGCAAGCCAGATGCAAGCTCTGGCTCTCGAAAACAACCAGCAACCCGGCATATTCAGCGTTGTTGCCCAACTGACAGCCGACAAGGAATTCAAGTTTTTCACAGAAAAAGATCTTCTGTCTACGGCTTATGTCCGGACTGCCGACAACGGAACAGAACTGACTGACGGCTCCGTATGCCCGATTGTCAAGAAAACAGACAACAGTGTGGAGGATCTGAAATTCACCGTCAGCGAAACCAACCTCTACAAACTGACAGTTAACCTGCTGGACAATACGCTAAGCCTGCAAAAATCGGAACCTCTTGCTCCAGCATATGATATGATCTATTTTGTAGGAAGCTTCAACGACTGGAGCTTTGATCCACTCAAACAGGATCCTGTCAATCCGTTCGTCTTCCTTTACAGCCGTTACTTCGAATGGAAAGCAGAGGGAGAATTCAAATTCGGGACAATGGCGGGAAGCTGGGACAATATGTACATGTCCACACAAGACAAAGCTCCTTATACCGACCAAAATGTAAAACTGGGAGGAAGCGACCAAAAATGGGTTTTAAACGAAAATGAATGTGGAAAAATCTATAAAATACGCCTTGACATTACTGACGGAAAGGAAAAAATGATTATGAACCCGTTTACCCCTTATACAACAATCTATTTGGTAGGAGATGCCACACCAAACGGATGGGATATGCCGTCAAGCACATCAATGACCTTGCAAGACGACAGCCACACCTTGCAGTGGACAGGAAACCTCAATGCTGGAGAAATCAAATTCAGCTGCGACAACCAAGAAGACTGGATGGGCGCATGGTTCATGGCAGAAGAAGCCGGAGAAGAGCTCACACCGGGAGAACATGTCATGTATCTAATAGACAAGACAAACCCCGATTATGGATATGGTGCACTTGACAACAAATGGAAGGTCACAGAATCCGGAAGCTACACCATCACTTTAAATCAAGCAACAGAAACGCTTACCATCATTAAAAACTAAAACATACGTACACCATGAAAAAGATATTTTATTTAGTATCATGCTTCATGCTTTTTGCCTCATGCAAAGATGAAAACGCAACAACGGGAATCAATCCGTCAGACCATTCGGGAGGAGATGTGTCTGTCAGCATTACAGCCGGTCCAAAAATCCGGCTCACCACAGACAAAGCCTGCTACGCCCCGGGAGAAAACGTCCAGTTCACTGCAGAAGGACAAATCCCTGCCGGAACAAAAATCCGTTACCGTCAATTAGAGGAAGTGATTGCAGAACAGGACTATACCGGAAACTCATGGAACTGGGCTCTTCCGGAACAAGACTTTACCGGCTATATGGCCGAAATCTATTCGTCATCAAACGGTATAGAAACCATCTACGGAACCATTGCCATAGATGCTTCGAGCGACTGGAAACGTTTCCCCAGATACGGCTTTGTAGCGGATTTTGGAAAAAAGACCGATGAAACCATTCAAGACGAAATGAACTTCCTGAAGCGTTGCCATATCAACGGCGTGCAGTTTCAGGATTGGCACAACAAACACCACTGGCCGCTTGGAAGCACGCACGACGGACAGGTTCTCAACATATACAAAGATATTGCCAATCGGGACGTATATGCTGAAACCATCGAAAAATACATCAACATACAACATACATATGGCATGAAATCAATTTTCTACAACCTCTGCTTCGGAGCCCTCGCAGATGCACGCGAAGATGGGGTCAGCGATTCATGGGGACTCTATAAAGACTATGCAGCCAAGACTCGCGACTCCCATGATCTGCCTGACGGATGGAAAAGCGACATTTACCTGACAGACCCGGGAAACCTTGCCTGGCAAAAGTATCTGGCAGAACGGAATGCAGACGTATATAATCAGTTTGATTTCGACGGGTATCAGATTGATCAGTTAGGCGATCGCGGAACGGTATTCAACGTATACGGAAAAGAAGTGGATCTTCCGGAAGGATACGCGTCATTCATCAAAGCAATGAAAGAAGCACATCCTGACAAACGTCTGGTCATGAATGCCGTAAGCAGATATGGAAGTAAAAATATCGCGCAAAGCGGAGCTGTAGACTTTCTGTACAATGAAGTCTGGGGAAAAGATGCCGACCGCACTGAAGCGAAATTCAGCCACCTCAAACAAATCATCGACGAAAATGCAAACTACAGTGGCAACCGACTGAATACGGTATTCGCAGCCTACATGAACTATAGGCTTGCCGACAACAAAGGACAGTTCAACACTCCGGGCGTACTGCTCACTGATGCTGTAATGTTCGCTTTGGGAGGGTCGCATTTAGAACTCGGACCGCACATGCTGTGCAAAGAATACTTCCCGAACAACAACCTGACCATGAGCGAAGAATTAAAGCAAGCTATTGTACACTACTACGACTTTCTCACCGCTTATCAGAATGTCCTGCGTGATGAAGGCACCCTAAACACATCAGTTGACCTTGAATCGGCCGACGGAAAGTTTACCGTCAGCCAATGGCCTCCACAAACAGAAACGCTATGCGTCATCGCCCGCAATCTGAAAGACAAAGATATCATCCATCTACTGAACTTCTCGCAGGCAAACAGCGACGAATGGCGTGACGACGACGGAACCATGCCGGAACCTATTCTTACGGAAAACCCCAAGTTCAGCTTCCGTCCTTCACGCCCAGTCAAAGGAATTTGGATGGCTTCGCCGGACTTTGCGGGAGGAGCGTTGTGCCCTATCGGATTCAAAACAAACGGCGACCGACTGGAAATGAAACTCCCCTCATTAAAATACTGGGACATGCTGATTATTGAATATAAATAACCTCATAATATTATTGACACCATGAAAATCAAACTTACACTTGCCGTTCTCTTGCTGGGAGCCATCACATCTCATGCAAAAGTTATCCAATCACCTAACGGACAAATATCAATAGATTTCCGGCTGAAAAACGGAATACCGACTTATAAGGTTAATTACAAAGAGATACCGGTCATCAAAGAAAGCAAACTGGGAGTGGAACTGCGTGAAGGGAACAACCTCATGGACGGGTTTGAACAAGTCAACATCTCGACATCTTCTTTCGACGAAACCTGGCAACCTGTATGGGGAGAAGTGAAAGAAATCCGAAACCATTACAACGAAATGGTGGCCGAGCTGAAACAGCCTGCAACCAACCGCTACATGAACATTCGCTTCCGTGTTTACGACGACGGAGTAGGATTCCGCTATGAGTTCCCGCAACAGAAGAATCTGGTCTATTTTACCATAAAGGAAGAACATACCCAATTTGCGCTGACAGGTGACCATACAGCCTGGTGGATTCCCGGCGATTATGACACGCAAGAATATGATTATACACAATCTAAACTGTCTGAGATACGCGGACTTCTCCGGAACGCAGTCACGTCGAATGCCTCGCAGACTGTTTTCTCAGAAACAGGAGTACAAACTTCTCTGCAAATGAAAACGGCAGAAGGACTGTACATCAACCTGCATGAAGCCGCACTGACAGACTATTCATGCATGCATCTCAATCTGGACGACAAAAACATGATCTTCGAATCCTGGCTGACTCCAGATGCAGAAGGTTACAAGGGCCGGCTTCAAACGCCTTGCCATTCACCTTGGCGTACGATTATCGTTTCAGATAATGCATGCGACATTCTCGCATCACATCTCATTCTGAATCTGAACGAACCTTGCAAACTGGAAGACACTTCTTGGATAAAACCCGTAAAATATGTAGGTGTATGGTGGGAAATGATTACCGGAAAAGGAACATGGTCATACACAAATGCCTTGCCGTCTGTCAAGTTAGAAAACTGCGACTACAGCAAACTCCCAAAGAATGGAACACATTCTGCCAACAACGATAATGTGAAACGCTACATCGATTTTGCGGCAGAACACGGATTCGACCAAGTATTGGTGGAAGGATGGAACATTGGATGGGAAGACTGGTTTGGCAATCAAAAAAATTATGTATTCGACTTCGTAACTCCCTACCCTGACTTTGACATCAAAGCACTGAACGAATATGCGCACTCTAAAGGTGTCCGGCTGATGATGCATCATGAAACTTCAGGCTCTTCCGTCAACTACGAACGGCACCTCGAAGCAGCCTACCAACTGATGAACAAATACGGATACAATTCCGTAAAAAGCGGATATGTAGGCAACATGCTTCCTTATGGGGAACATCACTACGGCCAGTGGATGAACGACCATTACCTGCATTGTGTAAAAGAAGCTGCCAAACATAAGATTATGGTAAATGCGCACGAAGCTGTACGCCCAACAGGTTTGTGCCGCACATATCCGAATCTGATAGGCAATGAATCTGCAAGAGGAACCGAATACCAAGCTTTTGGCGGAAGCAAACCTTTTCATACAACAATACTCCCGTTTACCCGTTTACAGGGGGGACCGATGGACTATACGCCGGGAATATTCGAAATGGACATTGAAAAGATCAATCCGAACAACCATTCGCATGTAAACGCAACCATAGCCAACCAACTGGCTCTGTACGTAACAATGTACAGTCCACTGCAGATGGCAGCAGACATCCCCGAAAACTATGAAAGATTTATGGACGCATTTCAGTTTATCAAAGATGTAGCTGTGGATTGGGATGACAGCAAATACCTGGAAGCAGAACCGGGCAAATTTATCACCGTTGCACGCAAAGCAAAAGACACTGGTAACTGGTTTGTGGGGTGTGTAGCGGGCGATGCCGAACACACGTCAAAAATTACATTGGATTTTCTGGATGCCGACAAGAAATATATCGCAACAGTCTATGCAGATGGAAAGGATGCCGACTACAAGACCAACCCTCAATCGTATACAATCAAAAAAGGAATCGTTACGAACAAAACCAAACTGAATTTAAGAGCTGTCGCTGCCGGAGGATATGCCATCAGCATCATAGAGGCAAAAGATACATCTGAATTAAAAGGCTTGAAAAAGCTCTGAACAAAGAGCAACTGACTAAAAGAAAGAAGGCGTGCCAAAACAAATTGGGCTATCAAAAAGTAATATCATATTGAATGAAGTAAACATCTAGCATGTATCATGCTTATATTTCCGAGATCCTTCGCTTCGTTCAGGATGACAAAATGAAAGCTAATTATATTTCGACACACCTTCTTTTTCTTTATATTTCTCCCGAAAAATCAGAACTGAAATTTCTCCAGCTTCATTTCAGCCAGACTCTGGATTTTCGGAACCAATGCAGTGAAATGAGCCGACTGTTCGTGTGCGCTCAGGCTTTCAGCGTCTTTCCACGTTTCACAAATCATCAGCACATCCGGACGGGTTGCGCTCTGAAACAGATCATAAGCTATGCAACCGTTGTCTTTCAACGAAGCGGCAACAAGTTCTTTTGCAGCTTCAACCACAGCGGCGTGATTCTTCTCGTCCGCCTGAATAAAAACATTAAGTCTAATCATATTTCTTGAAATTAAAAATGAAAATTACCATTCGATAAACTTGCCGCGTTCCTTGCGCTCTTTCAGCAGCTCGTGCAGACGGACATTCTTCGAGTGAGCGATAAATCGGCGGCCGAAAATATTAGGGATGGCTACTCCCAATGAAATGCACATGATTATGAGGCCGGAATTTACGCCGCTCTCGATTGCTTTCATCAACGGAGTCACCTGCTCGGCTGTCTGGACATTCATGTTGATCAGTCCGAACAGCATACGATACATAAGTACTCCCGGAATCATCGGAATCACCGAAGGAATGGTCAGCACGTGGTTCGGCACATGAAACCAGTGGACCGCCTTGATGGCAATCAGGCTGACCACAACAGCGCCGGTAAACGAACCGATAACCAATCCCATATCCAGACCGATATTGTCGGTGCTGGGACCCAGATTGACAAAATTGCGCGTGCAAACGGCAATGATGCCGCCGATGGCAACCACCCAAAGCAGGCGGCGCTGGATATTGAAAATCATGGAGAATCCCATGGCCGAAATGGCAGCGGCAATCGCATACTCCAGATAATTGTGGTGCGGAACCATGCTGATGGTCGGGAAAAAGTTGTCTACCTGACAGAGCTTCACGGCAAAAACGATGCCGAACGCCATGGCCGAAACCATCAGCAGCGTATTGACGGCACGCACGATGCCGACCTGAATGTAATTGTCAAGCATATCATCCACAAAGTTTATCAAAGGAACACCCGGAACAATAAACAGGGCACAGGCCAGCAGCGGATGCCACGGTGTAGAAGTCCAATCGCCAGGAAGCAAGGTTGTAGCCCATGCAACAACGGTGGCAACAAAGGCAGAAATGGCAATGCCCATATAATGGTTCAGACCGGACTCGTTGCAGATCTGACGAAGACGCATTCCCAGAATGGCAGCGATTGAAGCATACAGAAAGGCCATCCAGTCGCAGCCGAACTGAACGCAAAATCCGCCGCATGCAAAACCCGCTCCGACGGCCACCTGCCAAGGAGTGTAATTGCGCTTCTTGATACGAATCTTTTCCAGCTCTTCCTCATACTTGTCAAGCGAATAGTCATTCTCGATGGCCCGCCAGGAAAGCTTGCTGATTTCCGAAATGGCCGTCATATTCACGCCATGCCCCTCAATCCGCTGGAACTTGGTGAAAGAATAGTCACCGTCGCTCACATTCACCATCAGCATCGTGAAGCTGACGTTGATGTGGAGTTTCTCTTCCGGAATACCCAGATAAGCAGCCGTACGCTTCATGTTACGTACAATACGGTTTGTGTCTGCCAGACTTTCCACCAATACTTTCCCCGTGCGCAGCAAAAGATCGACCCTACGATGCAGCAGCTGGTCGTGGGCCTTTACAGTCGTTTCTAAATGTTCCTCTAATTCCATGTTGTTTAAAGATTTTTTCCGGGTGCAAAATTACGAAAATATATGAACGGAAATCATATCTCCGCCTGAAAACTGACTCAAATCTTTCCGTGGCCGGACACGAAGGGAACAAAGAACAGACGGGCGGACATACCGGAAATTCCCGGCATACAACGGACCAGACTTTACGTTCCACGCTCGAACTATACAGTCCTGCCTTCAAACCATAGATTTTATCGGGATGACCCGGAGTTTCGGGAAGATGATTGCGGACGTCCGATTTTTGTCTTACCTTTGCACACACGAAGTCATCAGAAAACATGCGCAAACATTCAAGAATAGAAGAAGAAAAAAGGACGGTAGAACAGATGATCCGGCTTTATTGCCGGCACAGGGAAGGCAACGAAGAGCTGTGCGGTTCGTGCAGGCAGCTTCTGGAATATGCGCACGCAAGGCTCTCCCGCTGTCCGTTCGGGGAAAAGAAGAAAACCTGCCGGAAATGTCCGGTTCACTGCTACAAGCCCGAGATGAAGCGGAGGATTGGGGAAGTCATGAAATATGCAGGGCCGAGAATGCTGCTGCATCACCCCGTTTCAGCCCTCAAGCACATGTGGAGAGAACAGTTTGTGTAGAATAAATCCACAGTTCTTCCACACAAGCATTTATCCCGGATCTATTTATAGATTTGAATATCAACCAATAGAATAATTTCTTATCTTTGGCACATATATTGCTTTTTTTTGCTACAAGGTTTCTATAAACAACAAATAGAATAATAGATATGAAACGTTTTTTTGTCTGTAAAGGATTTAAAGATTAGAAGGAAACAAACCATCTATGCAGCAATATGCATAGCAGTAATCATCGCGGCTTATCTGATTCTGACCCACAAGCCCAAGCCGGCTCCCGAGCTTCCGATCGTACATGCCACGCCTGCCCTCAAGCAGGATGTGGAAATATACGGCGATTATGTAGGAAGAGTAAGAGCGCAGCAGTTCGTCGAAGTGCGCGCCCGTGTGGAAGGCTTTCTCGAACAGATGCTGTTTGAAGAAGGCACACAGGTGAAACGGAACCAGGTTCTGTTCATTATCAACCAGGACCAGTATCAGGCAAAAGTAGACAAGGCGCGCGCCCAGCTGAAAAAAGACGAGGCTACGGCGCGGAAGGCCGAACGCGACCTGAACCGTATCCGCCCGCTTTACGAACAGAATGCGGCCAGCCAGCTCGACCTGGACAATGCGACAGCCGCCTATGAAACGGCTGTGGCCAGCGTCGGCATGAGCCAGGCCGATTTGGACCAGGCAGAGCAGGAACTTGGATACACCGTGGTGCGCTCCCCGATTTCCGGACAGATCAGCGAACGCCATGTCGACCTCGGTACGCTGGTAGGCACATCGGGCAAGTCGCTGCTCGCAACCATCGTAAAGAGCGACACCGTGCTGATCGACTTCAGCATGACGGCGCTTGATTATCTCAAAAGCAAAGAACGCAACATCATCATAGGCCAGAAGGATTCTACCCGCTCCTGGCAACCGACCGTAACCATCACATTGCCGGACAACAGCATTTATCCGTATAAAGGACTGGTGGACTTTGCCGAACCGCAGGTTGATCCCAAAACCGGAACATTCTCTGTGCGCGCAGAAATGAACAACCCCGAGCACGTGCTTCTTCCGGGACAGTTCACAAAAGTCAGGCTGCTTCTCGATGTGCGTGAGAACGCGACGGTCGTCCCCCAAAAGGCCATCATCATCGAAAAAGGAGGCTCCTACATTTATGTGATGCGCAAAGACTCCACCGCTGAAAAGCGTTTTGTCGAACTGGGCCCCGAATTCGGAAACAACATCGTAATCGAACGGGGACTGATACCTGGAGAAATGATTGTGGACGAAGGCTACCACAAGCTGACCCCGGGAGTCAAAATGCGTTTGGGAGAAGCCCCCAAAGAAGAAGAAAACAAGGACGAATAAACCACATAATTCTAAACGTAGCAATCCATGAAAGTGAGTTTCTTTATCGATCGGCCCGTATTCTCGATCGTCATCTCCATATTGATAGTCATCATCGGTATCATCGGACTTACCATGCTGCCTATCGACCAATACCCTCAGATCACTCCTCCGGTGGTGAAAATCAGCGCGTCTTATCCGGGTGCAAGTGCTTTGACCGTATCGCAGGCCGTAGCCACCCCCATCGAACAGGAACTGAACGGAACACCGGGCATGCTGTATATGGAATCCAGCAGTTCCAATTCCGGAGGTTTTTCCGCCACGGTTACGTTCGACATATCCGCCAACCCGGATTTGGCGGCCGTCGAAATCCAGAACCGCATCAAGCTGGCCGAATCGCGCTTGCCCGCCGAAGTGGTGCAAAACGGTATCGAAATCGAAAAGCAGGCGGCAAGCCAGCTTATGACCATCTGTCTGACTTCGAACGATCCGAAGTTCGATGAAATCTATCTGAGCAATTTCGCCACGCTGAACGTGCTCGACCTTCTCCGCCGTATTCCGGGCGTAGGCCGCGTATCAAACATAGGCAGCCGCTATTACGCCATGCAAATCTGGCTTGACCCGGCCCGCCTGGCTAACTTCGGCCTGACCGTACAAGACGTGCAGAACGCGCTGAAGGACCAGAACCGTGAATCGGCTGCCGGAGTGCTCGGACAGCAGCCCGTAAACGGACTCGACATCACCATTCCAATCACGGCCCAGGGACGTCTGTCATCGGTGGCCCAATTCGAAGAGATCGTGCTGCGCGCCAATTCCGACGGCTCGCTCATCCGGCTGCGCGACGTGGCACGCATCTCGCTCGAAGCCCAGTCTTACAACACGGAAAGCGGTATCAACGGAGGGAATGCTGCCGTTCTGGGAGTTTACATGCTGCCCGGGAGCCAACGCGATGGACGTAGCCGAACGGGTAAAGGCCACCATGGACGAAATCAGCAAGAACTTTCCGGAAGGACTGGAATATGAGATTCCGTTCGACATGACGACTTACATTTCGGAATCCATCCACGAAGTGTACAAGACGCTCTTCGAAGCGTTGTTTCTGGTGATCGTTGTGGTATTCCTCTCTCTCCAGAGCTGGCGCGCCACCCTGATTCCTACCATAGCCGTGCCGATTTCATTGATCGGAACATTCGGTTTCATGCTTATCTTCGGCTTCTCGCTGAACATTCTGACATTGCTCGGACTGGTTCTTGCCATCGGTCTGGTTGTGGACGACGCCATTGTGGTTGTTGAAAACGTGGAACGCATCATGGAAGAAGAGCATCTGAGCCCGTATGAGGCAACGAAAAAAGCGATGGACGGACTGACAGGCGCACTGATCGCCACTTCGATGGTGCTGGCCGCCGTATTCGTTCCGGTAAGTTTCTTGTCGGGAATCACCGGACAGCTATATCGCCAGTTCAGTATCACCATTGCGGTTTCGGTGCTGCTGTCAACCGTAGTGGCGCTCACCCTAAGTCCTGTCATGTGTTCGTTGATTCTCAAGCCGCAAGATCCGAACAAGCCTAAAAACCGCGTATTCCGGGCCATCAACCGATGGCTGGACCTCGGCAACCGCAAATATGTTTCCGGAATCAGCAGAATCATCAAGCACCCCAAACGGATCACGGCAGGATTCGGCATGGTGCTCGTGTTCATCTTCGTGCTCTACCGGCTGATTCCAACCAGCTTCCTTCCCACGGAAGACCAGGGCTATTTCACCGTCGAGCTGGAAATGCCTGAAGGCACGACACTCGAACGCACACGCATCATAACCAACCGGGCCGTCAGCTACCTGATGAAGAATCCCGCCGTAGAATATGTGCAGAACGTAACCGGAACCAGTCCTCGTGTCGGCACAAGCCAGGCCAGAAGCACACTGACCGTCATTCTGAAAGAATGGAAAGAACGCGACGATACAACAATCGAAGAGGTGATGGCAGATGTCCAGAACGAGTTTGAAAAATATCCGGAATGCAAAGTCTATCTCTCCACACCGCCCGTAATTCCGGGACTGGGTACTTCCGGAGGTTTCGAAATGCAGCTGGAGGCACGCGGCGACGCTACTTATGAAAACCTCGTGCAAGCGGCCGACACATTGATGTATTACGCCTCGCAACGAAAGGAGCTGAGCGGACTTTCATCCTCATTGCAGGCCGAAATACCGCAGCTCTACTTCGATGTGGACCGCGACAAGGTGAAACTGTCCGGCGTACCAATGGCCGACGTTTTCTCCACGATGAAAGCCTATACCGGGTCGGTCTACGTAAACGACTTCAACATGTTCAACCGTATCTACCGCGTATATATACAGGCGGAAGCGCCTTATCGCGAACACCGCGACAATATCAACCTGTTTTTCGTGCGCGGCAGCTCGGGCAACATGATTCCGCTCACCGCACTCGGAAACACTGAATACACAACCGGTCCGGGAAGCATCAAACGGTTCAACATGTTCAACACGGCAATCATCCGCGGAACGGCCGCACACGGCTACAGTTCCGGACAGGCTATGGAACTGATAGAGCAACTGGCCGAAGAACACTTGCCCGACAATATAGGCGTAGAATGGAGCGGACTTTCCTATCAGGAGAAACAGGCAGGAGGACAGACAGGCATGATTCTTACGCTGGTATTCCTGTTCGTGTTCCTGTTCCTCGCCGCACTGTATGAAAGCTGGAGCGTACCGATAGCCGTCCTGCTTTCGCTTCCTGTCGCCGCACTGGGCGCATACGCCGGTGTCGCACTGTGCGGGCTGGAAAACGACACGTATTTCCAGATTGGCCTTGTCATGCTGGTCGGACTGGCTGCGAAGAATGCCATTCTGATCGTCGAATTTGCCAAAGACGAAGTAGATGCGGGAAAGAATGTGATTGATGCGGCCCTGCACGCATCCCACCTGCGGTTCCGTCCGATTCTGATGACTTCATTGGCATTCATTCTCGGCATGGTTCCGCTGGTCATCGCATCGGGTCCGGGAGCGGCCAGCCGCCAGGCCATCGGTACAGGCGTATTCTTTGGCATGATTGTGGCTGTAACAGTCGGCATCTTCCTGGTTCCTTTCTTCTTTGTCATGATCTACAAAGCGAAAAACAAGATTAAACCGAAACATGCAAAATAATCATTCAATATGAAATATTCGAAAACAACATACCGGCTCCTGACCGTAGCATTGGCAACCTTCCTGCTGGGAAGCTGCCAATTGGGAAAGCATTATACACGTCCGGATCTGAAACTGCCTGAAACGCTCGACAGCCTCAGCGTTGACACCGCTTCAATCGGCGACTACGCATGGGAAGAATTGTATACAGACACCACGCTGCAAGCACTTATCAGAAAGACACTGACCTACAACAAGGACATGCTGATTGCCGCGGCAAGAGTAAAGGAACTCGCGGCGAGCAAGCGGATTCAGGTGGCCAACATGCTGCCTCAGATAGGTCTGAGAGTCTATGCTGAACGTGAAAGAGAAAACTATGGGGGCAACCATTATTCGATGGACGACGAGTTTGATCTGAAAGGAAACGTAAGCTGGGAAATAGACCTCTGGGGAAAGCTCCGCTGGGCGAAAGACAAGAGCGTGGCCGAATTTCTCGGATCCATCGAAAACCAGCGGGCCTTGAAAATGAGCCTGATCGCTGAAGTAGCCCAATCTTATTTTGAACTGGTAGCACTCGACAACGAACTGTCTATCGTAAAGCAAACGGTGGACGCACGGCGTGAAAGCCTCCACTTGGCCCGCATCCGTTATGAAGGAGGACTGACGTCAGAAACAGCTTTCAGACAGGCTCAGGTGGAATTGGCACGCACCGCTACCCTTGTGCCTGATCTGGAACGGCAGATTACACTGAAAGAAAACGAAATCGCATTCCTTACCGGAGAATATCCCCACCATATCAATCGCTCCGTGCTTCCGGAAGACGTGATGTTCCCGGTCAGCCTGCCAGTCGGACTGCCCTCCAGCCTGCTGGAACGCCGCCCGGATGTGCGTCAGGCAGAGCAGGCACTTATCGCTGCCAATGCAGACGTAGGAATCGCTTTCACCAGCCTGTTCCCCTCGCTTACGCTGAACGCCAGCTACGGAGGCGAAAGCGAACTGCTGAGCGAACTGCTGAAATCTCCCTGGCATCTGCTGAGCGCCAATCTGCTGCAGCCGGTCTTTACATGGGGCAAGAACCGCGCACGGCTGAAAGCACAGAAAGCGGCGCTTGAAGGAGCAACCCACCAGTATGAGAAGGTTGTCTTGAACGCTTTCAAGGAAGCATACAATGCCATCGCGGAATTCAACAAGATCAAGGAAATCTATGAAACGCGCCTGCGGCTGGAACAATCATCAAAGAGTGCGCTCGACCTGGCGCAGCTGCAATACATGAACGGTGTCATCGCATACATGGACTTGCTGGATGCCCAGCGTGGATATCTTGAAGCCCAGATCAGCCTCAGCAACGCCATCCGTGACAAACAGATTACGATGGTTCATCTGTACAAGGCACTCGGCGGAGGATGGAAAGAATAGACACATAGAAAAACAAAGGAGGCAAAGCGTATCGTTGGCAGCCTTGTGCTTCAGGCCGATACCCTTTGCCTCCTTCAGTTTCTATGCTTCCGCTCGCTTTCAGCGTGCGCCGTCTTTCTCCTTTTTCAGCAGATCACGAATTTCCGCCAGCAGCTTCACTTCATCCGACGGCGGAGGCGGAACCGGCTTTGCCGCTTCTTCCTTCTTTTTCTTGCTCAGCGTGTTAATGGCCTTTACCATCAGGAAAACGGAAACAGCTATGATCAGAAAGTCAAAAGTCACCTGAATAAAGTTTCCGTAATTCAGCGAGACTTCCGGAGAAACCACCGCATCGCCGTCCATTACAGCCGGCTTGATGGTCCACTTCAATTGGGAAAAATTAATTCCTCCAACCAACAGACCGACAAGCGGCATTATCACATCAGCTACCAGCGATGAAACAATCTTTCCGAAAGCACCGCCGATAATCACACCCACAGCCATGTCGATAACATTACCGCGCATGGCAAACGTCTTGAATTCTTGTAAAATTTTTCCCATAAGCTAAAAAAAATAAATGTTCATTTTCCAAACAACAACTGACAGTCACGCTTTGCCGCAGGAACAGTCCACTCTTCCGGAACAAAACGCCACTGGTTCAACGGCTCCGGACTCAACACGCCGGCCTTCTCGATTTCCTGCATCAAATAAAAGCGCAGGTCCTTGTCGGTCGAGAAGATGATGCGTTCCGCCAGCTCAGCCTTTGGTATTCCCGCGCCTTTGGTCAGCAAATCTCCTCCCCCATTGCCACGATACGAATTTACGGCCACCTTGTAAATCTTGTTCATATCAAAAGGCGTTCCGTCGGCCATACTCCTGACAGTTATCTTTTTTCCTTCAGGCTTTGTCACATCCACCGTATAAATGATTCCCGCAGCCGAATCAAAGTTGAAACTCGGATTCTTGAAGCGGCCGAAGCCGTTGTCCTTTTCATTAAGCAGAATCAGGTGATCATCGGCCTGCTGCATTCTGCCGGTCCACAGCGCATACGACATCTCCAGAAAGTCCTTAATCTCACGTCCGCTCAGTTCCATCACATACAGCAGGTTTTCATACTTATACAGATTGAACATGTCACTCATATAGATGTCGCCTTTCCTGATTTCGGCTGTGGCGGAAAGCGGCGCGCAGAACGAAATGTCGGCACCGGTAATCTCCAGCTGGAGGCGGTGAATCAGGTCGACAAAGGCAGAAGGGCCGAAAAAGGCGTCTTTCGAAGAAATGGTTCTGTCTATGCTCCCGATCTTGCGCGCGACAAAACGGCTCACTGCATCATACTGGGAGTGAAAGGTCTTCATGAAATCCCTGTCCGCTTCATAATCATCCATGCTGACCAGCTTGCCGGAAACAGACTTCCCTGCTACCTTTCCCATCTTATCCTTCCGAATCTCCAGAGTCACCTCCGCCACTGTCCGCGCCATGTTTGCCGGATTGACCAGCAAGACAGAATCGCCCGCCGCATTGACTGTCTTTTCGCATGCCCGCACATGGTCATGCCCCATAAACACCACATCGAAACCCGGAACATTCCTTGCAACCAGAGCCGAAGCGTTCTCCACCACATTGTCGAGTTTGTTACCTTCCGGCCCGGAATGGAACAGTCCGACCAGCACGTCCGGACGCTCTTTCTCGCGGATAATGTCCACCCATTTCCGTGCAGCCTGCTCCATATCTTCAAAGCGGAGTCCGCTCCACAATCTTTCGGGCAGCCACGAAGGTATCGACGGAGTAATCATGCCTAGCACGGCAATCCGCACTCCCTCCTTTTCAAACACCCGGTAAGGAGGAAGATAAGGCTTGCCGGTTTTCACGTCGGTGACATTGGCTCCAAGCACCGGAAAGCCGCAGTCACGGATCCACCGGTCGTACACGGCATGTCCGGTTTCTATATCATGGTTTCCCATATTGCCGACATCATAGCGCATATAGTTCAGCATTTCCGCATTCAAATGCAGCGAAGCCGTATCAATGTAGTTATAATAATAGGCTGTAGGCTGTCCCTGAAGGATATCACCGTTATCCATCAGAATCACATTCTCCCCGTATTCCTTACGGAGCCTCTTCACATAATCAGACACACGCGCCAGACTTCCCTTCATCGGCTTGCGATTGATGAAGTCATACGGAAAGTAACAGCCATGAACGTCACTTGTTTCTACCAGTTTCAACGTTACCGTATGAACATCCGACGCCAACAGTTGCACACGCATCATACCCAACAAAGTCATCAAACAAATCAAATATTTCATATGTAAAAATTAAGTAAAAAACGAACGACAATATGTCAGAACTTCTGCAAAGATACAAAACTTGTCACACCATAAAAATCCATCATGCATAAATTATTGAAGAGGAATGACAATACGGCTCTCATGGCCGCCTGCTGGCATAAATTTTGCGGCACTCCGGTTAACAAAACAAACAGACAATATGGCTTTTATAGACTATTACAAAGTACTTGGGGTTGACAAAAATGCAACTCAGGATGACATCAAGAAGGCTTTCCGCAAGCTGGCGCGAAAATATCATCCGGACTTGAATCCCAATGACCCGACGGCCAAAGACAAATTCCAGGCCATCAATGAGGCCAACGAGGTTTTGAGTGATCCGGAAAAGCGCAAGAAGTATGATGAATATGGAGAGCAGTGGAAACATGCGGATGAGTTTGAAGCGCAGCGGAAAGCATACGAAGCACAAGGCGGAGGGCCGGGAGGACACGCAGAATACTGGTATTCTGCCGACGGACAACACTTTACCGGAGGATTCGGAAGCGGAGGAATGCATGGATTCGGAGGAAACGCAAGCGGTTTCTCCGATTTCTTCGAAGAACTTTTCGGACACCGAGGAGCTGCAAACGGAGGAAGAGGCCGAGGCGGATACCGGGGACAAGACATCGAAGGAGAACTTCCGCTTACGCTGCGCGAGGCTGCAACCACTCACAAGCAGACATTCACAATCAACGGCGAAACATTGCGCATCACCGTTCCGGCGGGCGTCGCAGACGGACAGGTCATCAAGCTGAAAGGACATGGCGGAAAAGGTATGAACGGAGGACCTGACGGAGATCTGTACATCACATTCACCGTTGCCGACGACCCGGACTTCAAACGGAAAGGCAACGACCTGTATACAGACATAAAACATTGACCTGTATACGGCGGTCCTGGGCGGCGAAGTGACAATTCACACGCTCGACGGGCAGGTAAAGCTGAAAGTACGCCCCAACCCAGAACGGCGCGAAAGTCCGGCTCAAGGGCAAGGGATTTCCTGTCTATAAGGAAGAAGGCGCTTTCGGCGACCTGATAGTGACTTACCATGTTTCTATACCGACCAACCTGACGGATAAGCAGAAAGACCTGTTCCGGCAGCTTCAGCAAGGATAACCTTTAAAAACGACAGATTATGCGAAACGATTTGATCATTATAGACGACTATTGCAGCCACTGCCACATCGAGCCAGACTTTGTGATGATGCTGGGAGAAGACGGACTGATTGACGTGGAGGTAAAAGACAACATAAGCTACTTTCCCGCCGACCAGCTGGCTGAACTTGAAAGATACACCCACCTGTATTACGACCTTTCGATCAACATAGCCGGCATCGATGCCATCCGCCACTTGCTCAACCGCATGGAAGAGATGCAGAATGAAATCCGCCGGCTGCAGAACGAATTGCGCTTCTACAAATGACGCTCGGCTGGCGCGGAACAACGAGGACACAGAAGCACAGGGCCCGAACTTCGAGTCCCGTACAACAGGGCAGAATCTTTAAGTAAAAATGAGATCATCAGAAACACAGATTTTCGCAGATTAAAAGCAGACAATCAGCACGATCATCTGCGGAAATCCGCGTTAATCTGCGTTTCCGAACAGACAGATTTTGTATAAACGAATTCTCAACATCTGCCTATATCCAGCCCAGAGATGCATATCTCCAGCCTGAAGGCAGCGTTTTTCCGAAGTTCATAATTTTAAATCCTGGTGTTGCCAATCCAAAAGAAAAGTGTATATTTGCACTATGTGGAAAGAAAAATTAGGAAATTATCTGATAGACATTTCCAAATATGTCTTGACGGGAATTGTCATCGCATCCTTGTTTAAGGATGTAGAAGACAAAAGATTTTTAATCTATACACTTGGATTATTAGTCGCAATGGCAACATTAATAGCGGGTCTGATTCTGTCAAATAAGAAAAAGGAGGATAAATAATGGAATCAATTTTTGTTTTATCAGCAATAGGATTACCATGCGTCATATTTCTGTTATGGTGCCTTACTCCCAAAGGGAAAAAATGGCTCAAAGACAATCACATGATTTGAGAAGCTTTCAGACCCCATTCAAAAAAGCATTAAAAAAAACGACATAAGAAACAGAATCGCGCGGACTTTTCAGATGCAACTTTCTGCAAGAGTCCGCGTGATTCTGTGTAAAAACGAAAACGATTTATATGGAAGAATTCAGCCGAATGATCGCGGCAGCCCTCAAGCTGCCGGAACACCGTGTCAGCAATACCTTGAAACTGCTGCTGGGAGGTGCAACCATTCCTTTTATCAGCCGATACCGGAAAGAAGCCACCGGCGGACTGGACGAAGTGCAGATAGGTGAGATACAAGCCAATTATGACAAACTGACCGAACTGGCGAAACGGAAAGAAACCATTCTTTCAACCATCGGAGAACAGGGCAAACTGACCGATGAGCTGCGCTCCCGGATCTCGGGATGCTGGAACCCGACCGAACTGGAGGATATCTATCTTCCCTATAAGCCGAAACGCAAAACACGCGCAGAGGCTGCCCGGCAAAAAGGACTGGAACCGCTGGCCATACTGATCATGCTCCAGCGCGAAAACAATCTGACGGCCAAAGTGCGCAGTTTTGTCAAAGGCGAAGTGGAAAATGAAGAAGAAGCGCTGAAAGGGGCGCGCGATATCATCGCCGAGCAGGTAAGCGAAAACGAGGGGGCGCGCAACACGGTAAGAAATGCCTTCGCGCGCGAAGCCGTCATCACGGCAAAGGTGGTGAAAGGCAAGGAAACCGAAGAAAACGCAGCCAAATACAGAGATTACTTTGACTTCAGCGAGCCACTGAAAAAATGCACTTCACACCGCCTGCTGGCCATCCGACGGGGAGAGTCGGAAGGTATTCTGAAAGTATCCATTTCTCCGGACGACACCGGCTGCACCGAAAAACTGGAACGGAAATATGTAAAGGGAAACAATGAATGCGCCCGTCAGGTAGCGGAAGCTGTGGCAGACGCATACAAACGCCTGATAAAGCCGGGCATCGAAACCGAATTCGCCGCCGCAAGCAAAGAGAAAGCCGACGAAGAAGCCATCCGTGTTTTTGCCGGAAACCTTCGCCAGCTGCTTCTGGCTCCTCCGCTGGGGCAGAAACGGGTGCTGGGAATCGACCCGGGATACAGAACTGGATGCAAAGTGGTTTGTCTTGACGCGCAGGGCACACTTCTTCACAACGAGGCCATTTATCCCCATCCGCCCAAATCAGAATACCAGCAGGCGGCACGCAAACTGACAAAGCTCGTAGAACAATACAAAATCGAAGCCATCGCCATCGGAAACGGAACGGCAAGCCGGGAAACGGAACAGTTCGTTACATCCCTGCGTTTCGACCGGGAAATCCAGGTGTTTGTGGTCAGCGAAGACGGGGCTTCCATCTATTCCGCATCCAAGCTTGCCCGCGAAGAATTTCCCGACTACGACGTTACCGTGCGCGGAGCGGTGTCTATCGGACGCAGACTGATGGATCCGCTGGCGGAGCTGGTGAAGATCGACCCGAAATCCATCGGCGTAGGGCAATACCAGCACGATGTCGACCAGACCAAACTGAAAGCATCGCTCGACCAGACTGTGGAAAGCTGCGTCAATCTGGTAGGCGTAAACGTGAACACCGCAAGCAAGCACCTGCTGACATACGTTTCGGGACTGGGACCGGCACTCGCCAAAAACATCGTGGACTACCGCACGGAGAACGGACCGTTCCAGTCGCGCAAGGAACTGCTGAAAGTGCCCCGCATGGGAGCAAAAGCCTTTGAACAATGCGCTGGATTCCTGCGGATTCCGCACGCAAAGAACCCGCTGGACAATTCTGCCGTTCATCCCGAGAGCTATCCGATTGTAGAGCAGATGGCCAAGGATATGAACTGTTCTGTAACCGACCTCATAAAAGACAAGACGCTGCGCAGCCGGATAAAAGTGGAAAACTACATTTCCGAAACTGTAGGACTCCCTACGTTAAACGACATCATGCAGGAACTCGACAAGCCAGGGCGTGACCCGCGGCAAAAAATCCAAGCCTTCGAATTCGACAGGAATGTACGCACGATCGATGACCTGACAGAAGGGATGGAGCTGCCGGGCATTGTGACAAACATCACCAACTTCGGATGTTTTGTAGACATCGGCATCAAAGAAAACGGTCTGGTGCATATTTCCCAGCTCGCCGACCACTTTGTGAGCGACCCGACGACAGTAGTAAGCATTCATCAGCATGTGCATGTCAAGGTGCTGGGCATCGACCGCGAACGCAAGCGCATCCAGCTGACAATGAAAACAAGCTGACCCTGAAGAAGGCTGCCGAAACATCAATCAGAAAACACTAATCTACAAAATACGATGAAGCAAAAAGAAAACGGAATGTGCGGCTGGTTCGTATTCTGCGGCAACCAGCTGCTGATAAAAAAAGAAAACGGAGGCTATCATATCCCCTATTCGGCAGAACCGCCTGCAGAAGTTCCCGAAGGAAAAACGGTGCATGTCATCGGTACCGTTGAAGGAATGACGGCAAAGGCTTTCGCCATCACATCGCCGGTTGACGGTGACGAGAACTCTCCGCAAATGATGAAAGACCTGCGGGCGTCATTCAATGTACTCCCTCTGGAAGAGTACAAGATGGCAGGCAAGGCATCACAAATCCTGACATGGGACAGAAACAGCCAGTTTTGTCCGGCATGTGGCGTGCGGACGGTTCAAACAGGCCCCATCGCAAAACAATGCCCGCAATGCCATCAGGAAATCTATCCGCGCATTTCTCCCGCCATCATTGTGCTCATCAAGAAAGGAAGCGACAGCGTGCTGCTGGTTCATGCACGCAATTTCCGCGGAACATTCAAAGGACTGGTAGCCGGCTTCCTCGAACCGGGCGAAACGCTGGAAGAATGCGTATGCCGCGAAGTGATGGAAGAAACCCGATTGCGGATAAAGAATCTGAAGTATTTCGGAAGCCAGCCTTGGCCATATCCAAGCGGAATCATGATAGGCTATGTCGCCGAATACGAAAGCGGAACCATCAGGCTGCAGGATGAAGAGCTCAATACCGGAGCGTTTTACGACCGGAACCACTTGCCGGAACTTCCTCAGAAACTCAGCATTGCCCGCCGGATGATCGACGCGTGGCTCGAAGGAAAAGTATAATTCACAAGGTCCGCAGCTTTCGCGACAAGATGCTGCGGACTTTCCCCGTCATAACGGACGGCCTTCTTCCTGGCGCATAACAAAGAATCCCAAAGCCTTCGTTGCTTTTCCATATGCGCTTCATCCCATACCCGACAAACATCCCGACCGGTACATCCCGATTAACATATCCGCCGCTCCAAGTTTACTGCCAAATCAAAAAATCAAGGGTAGGGGTTTCTTTCTTTATTTTTCTTTATATATAAGGTGTAAAATGGGTTTCGCGTACTCGTTCGTGGTTCCCTTGCCTCTACAAAACATTGAACATCAATGCTTTAACTGTGACTTTCGTGGTTCCCCATATGTTTTTAAGTTAAATGACGCACTAATTTAATTAAATAAGCTTACAAGAATGCTGCAAAAAACAAGCCGTCAGCCCAAGTCACTTAACGGCTCATTTTTATCAAGATGACGGGAAAGATAAAAAAAATGTCCCGTCATCTTTTCAAGCGCGCACAGACACTGAAGCGCGGATCGGTTTCCCGCAAAAACGCCGCCCTCCGGACTTGTCCCTCCCGCCTTCCCTCACCCAAAAAAATTCTTCCCATTTTTTCAAAATTTGACAACTCCAGTTTGCAATCTAATGAAGTATTCGTATATTTGCAACGCAGAATTGAGAAAGGAATGGAAGCATTTTACAGAACGCACAGCTATCTGGTTGAACATACAAATGCTCCTGTACGACGCGACCTGATGGATGAAATCGACTGGAGCGACCGCCTCATCGGAGTAAAAGGAACCCGGGGAGTCGGAAAGACCACTTTTTTGCTGCAATACGCAAAAGAGAAGTTCGGCTACGACCGCTCCTGCCTGTATGTGAACATGAACAACTTCTACTTCTCTCAATACAGTCTGGTTGACTTTGCAGGAGAGTTCGTGAAACGCGGGGGAAAGGTGCTGCTTGTAGACCAGGTGTTCAAGCTCCCCAACTGGAGCCACGACCTGCGCACGTGCTACGAACGGTACCCCCAGCTGAAGATCGTGTTTACCGGTTCGTCCGTCATGCGCCTGAAAGAAGAGAACCCCGAGCTGAACGGCATCGTAAAATCATACAACCTGAGAGGATTCTCCTTCCGCGAGTTTCTGAACCTGCAGACTGGAAACCACTTCTCGCCCTATACGCTCGACGAGATCCTGCACAACCACGAACATATCGCAAAGACCATATTGCCCTACATCAACCCGCTCAATTATTTTCAGGACTACATCCATCACGGCTTTTACCCTTTTTTTCTGGAGAAGCGCAACTTTTCGGAAAATCTGCTGAAAACCATGAACATGATGATCGAAGTCGACATACTTTTAATCCAACAAATTGAGCTGAAATATCTGTCGAAAATAAAAAAATTACTATATTTGTTGGCTGTAGACGGGCCGGTCGCCCCCAACGTCAGCCAACTGGCCGCCGACATCCAGACATCGCGCGCAACCGTGATGAACTACATCAAGTATCTGGCCGACTCCAGACTCATCAACATGATTTATCCCAAAGGAGAGATGTTTCCGAAAAAGCCGGCAAAGATCATGATGCACAACACGAACCTGATGTACAGCATCTATCCGATCAAGGTGGAAGAGCAGGACGTGCTGGAAACTTTCTTCGTGAACACGATGTGGAAAGACCATAAAGTGAACAAGGGCGACAAGGGCATCTCGTTCCTCGTGGACGGAGAGCTGCGGTTCCGCGTGTGCACGGAACACTACAGGCAGAAAAGCAACCCGAACACCTATTATGCCATGCACAAGATGGAGATGGGGCACGGCAACCAGATTCCGCTCTGGCTTTTCGGCTTTTTGTATTGACAGGAAATTTTTATTATTACTTAATACCTAATTTAGTAATTGTATGACTAAACAAAAAAAATTCATCACTTGTGATGGCAACGAAGCTGCCGCTCACATCTCGTACATGTTTACGGAAGTAGCAGCCATCTACCCCATCACTCCGTCGTCTACCATGGCTGAGCACGTAGACGAATGGGCTGCCGCAGGTCGCAAGAACATCTTCGGCGAAACTGTTCTGGTACAGGAAATGCAATCTGAAGGAGGTGCTGCCGGTGCAGTTCACGGCTCTCTTCAGGCTGGTGCATTGACTACTACTTATACCGCTTCTCAGGGTCTGCTGCTGATGATCCCGAATATGTACAAAATCGCAGGCGAACTTCTGCCGTGCGTATTCCACGTATCGGCACGTACACTGGCTTCTCACGCGCTGTGTATCTTCGGCGACCATCAGGACGTTATGTCTGCACGCCAGACCGGATTCGCCATGCTGTGCGAAGGATCCGTACAGGAAGTAATGGACCTGGCAGGCGTAGCTCACCTGGCAACCATCAAGTCACGTGTTCCGTTCGTGAACTTCTTCGACGGTTTCCGTACATCTCACGAAATCCAGAAGATCGAGAAGCTGGACAACGAAGACCTCGCTCCGCTGATCGACCGCGAAGCGCTGGCCGACTTCCGCAACCGTGCGCTCACTCCGAACAAGCCGGTGGCACGCGGTATGGCTGAAAACCCCGACCACTTCTTCCAGCACAGAGAATCATGCAATCCGTTCTATGACGCTGTTCCGGCTATCGTAGAAGAATACATGAACGAAATCAACAAGATCACCGGACGCAACTACGGTCTGTTTGACTACTACGGAGCTGAAGACGCTGAAAACATCATCATCGCCATGGGTTCTGTAACAGAAGCTACCCGCGAGGCTATCGACTACCTGACTGCCCAGGGCAAGAAGGTCGGCCTGGTGGCTGTTCATCTGTACCGTCCGTTCTCGGCCAAGCACTTCCTCGCCAAAGTGCCCAAGACTGTGAAACGCATCGCTGTGCTCGACCGCACAAAAGAACCGGGATCAAACGGCGAACCGCTGTATCTGGATGTGAAGGACGTATTCTACGGACAGGAAAATGCCCCGCTGATCGTTGGCGGACGCTACGGTCTGGGATCTAAGGACACCACTCCGGCCCAGATTCTGTCGGTATACGAAAACCTGGAACTCCCGATGCCGAAAGACCACTTCACCATCGGTATCGTGGATGACGTTACATTCACTTCACTGCCTCAGAAAGAAGAAATCGCTCTCGGCGCAGAAGGCGTGTTCGAAGCCAAATTCTACGGTCTGGGAGCCGACGGTACCGTCGGTGCCAACAAGAACTCCGTGCAGATCATCGGCAACAACACCGACAAGTACTGCCAGGCCTACTTCTCCTACGACTCCAAGAAGTCGGGTGGTTTCACCTGCTCTCACCTCCGTTTCGGCGATCATCCGATCCACTCTACTTACCTGGTAAACACTCCGAACTTCGTGGCTTGCCACGTCCAGGCTTACCTCCACATGTACGATGTGACCCGCGGTCTGCGCAAGAACGGCACCTTCCTGCTGAACACAATCTGGGAAGGCGAAGAACTTGCCAAGAACCTGCCGAACAAGGTGAAGAAATACTTTGCAGAAAACAACATCAGCGTATACTATATCAACGCTACGCAGATTGCTCAGGAAATCGGTTTGGGCAACCGCACCAACACCATCCTGCAGTCAGCATTCTTCCGCATCACAGGCGTTATCCCTGTTGACCTTGCAGTAGAACAGATGAAGAAGTTCATCGTGAAGTCTTACGGCAAGAAGGGTGAAGACGTGGTGAACAAGAACTATGCAGCCGTTGACCGCGGAGGCGAATACAAACAACTGACCGTTGACCCGGCTTGGGCAAGCCTGGAAGTTGAACCGGCTGCTGCCAACAACGATCCGGCATTCATCAACGAAGTGGTTCGTCCGATCAACGCTCAAGACGGCGACCTGCTTCCGGTATCTGCATTCAAGGGCATCGAAGACGGTACATGGCATCAGGGAACAGCCAAATACGAAAAACGCGGCGTAGCTGCATTCGTACCGGAATGGAACCCTGAGAACTGTATCCAGTGCAACAAGTGTGCCTTCTGCTGTCCGCACGCTGCCATCCGTCCGTTCGTCCTCGACGCTGAAGAACAGAAGGGTGCAAGGGCAAGACCATGCTGAAAGCAGTCGGCAAACAGTTCGACGGCATGACATTCCGCATACAGGTAGACGTTCTCGACTGCTTGGGCTGCGGCAACTGTGCCGACGTTTGTCCGGGCAACCCGAAGAAGGGCGGCAAGGCGCTGACCATGAAGCATCTGGAAAGCCAGCTGGCAGAAGCAGACAACTGGACTTACTGCGCAGAAAACGTGAAGAGCAAGCAACACCTGGTAGACATCAAGTCGAACGTGAAGAACTCTCAGTTCGCTACTCCGCTCTTCGAGTTCTCGGGCGCTTGCTCCGGCTGTGGAGAAACTCCGTATGTAAAACTGATTTCTCAGCTGTTCGGCGATCGTGAAATGGTTTCAAACGCTACCGGATGTTCTTCTATCTACTCCGGATCAGTTCCTTCTACTCCATACACTACCAACGAAAAAGGCCAGGGTCCGGCTTGGGCTAACTCCCTGTTCGAAGACTTCTGCGAATTCGGTCTGGGTATGGAACTTGCCAACAAGAAGCTGCGCAACCGCATCGAAGACGCCATGAAGGCTGCCATCGCTGCAGAAGGCACTCCGGCTGAATACAAGGAAGCATTCCAGGAATGGATCGACGGACGCAACGATGCCGACAAGAGCAAAAGCTGCTGCCGAAAAGATCATCCCGATGGTAGAAGCTGCCAAGGACAAGTGCGAATACTGCGCTACAATCAACGAATTCAAGGATTACCTCATCAAACGTTCACAGTGGATTATCGGCGGTGACGGTGCATCTTACGATATCGGCTACGGAGGTCTTGACCATGTAATCGCTTCGGGCGAAGACGTGAACATCCTCGTTCTGGATACCGAAGTTTACTCGAACACCGGAGGCCAGTCATCCAAGGCTACTCCGCTGGGCGCAATCGCCAAGTTCGCCGCTTCCGGAAAGCGCGTACGCAAGAAAGACCTCGGTCTGATCGCCACTACTTACGGTTACGTTTACGTAGCTCAGATTGCAATGGGCGCCGACCAGGCTCAGACGCTGAAAGCAATCCGCGAAGCCGAAGCATATCCCGGACCGTCACTGGTCATCGCTTATGCTCCGTGTATCAACCACGGTCTGAAAGCAGGCATGGGCAAGAGCCAGGCAGAAGAGGCTAAGGCCGTTGAATGCGGTTACTGGCATCTGTGGCGCTTCAACCCGGCTCTGGAAGACGAAGGCAAGAATCCGTTCTCGCTCGACTCGAAAGAACCGAACTGGGCTAACTTCCAGGATTACCTGAAAGGTGAAGTTCGCTTCGCTTCTGTAATGAAACAGTATCCGACAGAAGCTGCCGCCTTGTTCGACGCTTGCGAAAAGATGGCCAAGAAACGTTACGACTCATACAAACGTATGGCCGCAATGGACTGGAGCGAAGAAAAAGCTGAATAATTTTTCTGCTGAAACATAATCAGAACAGCCGGTTCGTACCAACGGACCGGCTGTCTTTTTGCCAGCCGCACATTGCCTCGTTATCAACCGGCAAGCAATAACTGCTATATGAAACACAACATCTATCTTGCCTCCAAACCCCGCTATGAAATATTGGACGGCCTGCGCGGAGTGGCTGCCATGCTGGTCGTGTGCTACCACCTGCTTGAAACTTACTATCACGGAGGGACTGACCAACCCATCAACCACGGCTATCTTGCCGTAGACTTCTTTTTCGTATTGTCGGGATTTGTCATCGGATATGCCTATGATGACCGCTGGAACCAAATGTCGATGTGTGTGGGGATTCGTGAAACGCCGGCTCATCCGCCTGCACCCGATGGTGATATTCGGTTCGCTCTTCGGAGCCGCCCTGTTCTATTTCGGCCACTGCTCCAGTTTCCCGCTCATCGGAAACACGCCCTGGTATAAGACAGCGCTGATCATGCTGTGGGCATTCACGATGATTCCCATACCCAAATCGATGGATATCCGCGGATGGTCAGAAACCAATCCCCTGAACGGTCCGGCCTGGTCGCTGCAATGGGAATACCTCGCCAATTTTCTGTATGCCGTGCTGTTCCGGCACTTTTCACGGAAGGCACTGACTGCCTGCGTAGCAGTTTTCGGCATCATGACCCTTGTGCTTTGTCTGAACATCGATGTATTCGGCTTCCTTGCCGCACGCGATTATGCTGCCTACACAGTAGTAGGCGGATGGAGCCTGACGCCCGACCAGCTTCAGATAGGGCTGACCCGCCTGCTCTACCCCTTCTTCTGCGGACTGCTGCTGTCGCGCACCGGCAGGCTCATCAAAGTAAAAGGAGGATTCTGGTGGTGTTCGGCAATGATTGTCGTACTGCTTGGCATGCCCTGGATGGGAATGGGAGCAGAAGGCGGCGCACGATGGACGAACGGACTTTACGAAGCAGTCTGCATCCTGATCTTTTTCCCGCTCATTGTGTCCATCGGTGCCGGAAGCAGTGTAAAGGGAAGCACCTCGGAAAGCATCAACAAGTTTCTCGGCGACATATCCTTTCCGCTCTACATCACCCATTATCCGCTGGTCTACATGCAGATGGCATGGGTGGAAAACCACAAGGATGCACCTCTCGGCACACATATCTTTGTCGCTGCCGCTACATTTCTGCTTGCAGTCTTCATCGCCTATGCCGCATACCGGCTCTATGACATACCTGTCCGCGAATGGCTGAAAAACAAACTTTTCAAGCCTGCCCACAAACAGATATAACTTTGTTTCCGGACCATGAGCCGGCAACCGTGCCGGCAGGCTTGATCTGCACAAAAAGGAAGAGGCTGTGCAATACCATTGTCCCCCTTTTTCATAAGCCAACCGACAGGAAGAGCCGTACGAAATGGTATCGGCACCTTGATTCCGCAAGAAGAGAAATAACCTGAACAATTATCAGACGATCCATTTCCGCCGCATTAATCTGCCGGTCCCGTTCGGTTATTCCAGCGAGATTGCGTAACTTTGCGGAAACCCAAACAAAAAGACAAGCATTATGAAATACCTGATTGTATCTGACATACACGGATCGCTCCCGGCACTGGAAAAGGTGCTGGAGTTTTACCGGCAAAGGCAGTGCGACATGCTCTGCATTTTAGGCGATATCCTGAACTATGGTCCACGAAACGGACTTCCGGAGGGACTGGACCCGAAAGGCATTGCAGAAAGGCTCAACGCCATGAACAATGAAATCGTCGCCGTCCGCGGCAACTGCGATTCGGAAGTGGACCAAATGCTGCTCGATTTTCCCATTCTGTCCGACTATACGCTGATAGCGGACAACGGGCAACGGCTCTTCCTCACTCACGGGCACGTCTACAACGAAGAAAAAATGCCGAGAGGAAAGCATGAAGCATTCTTCTACGGACATACACATCTGTGGAAACTGGAAGAAACAGACGGAAGGATAATCTGCAATACGGGATCGGTAACTTTCCCAAAAGGAGGAAACCCGCCTACCTTCGCTACATACGAAAACAATGTCACAACCGTTTACCGGCTGGACGGCGAAAAGCTGAAAGAGCTGGCACTGCCGGCAAAAAGCAAATAAAGAAAAGGTGTGCCGGTTCAATGCGGCACACCTTAATAACTATCTGCAACGGCAACACCTGCCGTGATTTGTCGTTCTATTATCAGTTATTACTGGCTCTTGAAGCTCCCAACGGGAAAGAGAATCCAAAGAATCCGTTCACACTCTTCGAGTTGTTTCCGAAATACATATAGTCTGTACCGACAAACAGAGGACCGAACTTCAGAGCAAGACCTATCGACTTGCCGGCAGCCTGAATCGGTGAATAGCTCACAGCCGCATTAAGCCAGTTCTTCGGACGGAACGTAGCCGAGAAAGTCAGCTCGTTCAGCGCTTTCGGCTGAACAAAACGGCAAGTGTACATGGCGCCTACACTCAGCTTGTTGTTGAACAGACCGTATTCACCGGCAAGCAGGATGGTAGAAGCAAGACGAGTCTTCAAATCGGCTTCCTTAGGATCTCCTTCCGCAAAGTCAAAACGTTCCAAAGAAAGGAAATCACCTCCGATATACTTGTCATAGTTGTCGCTGTTAATGGTTACATCTTCATTTCCGCTGACAGTGGCAATTGTAGTCGCGCTTTCTTTCCACTTCAAGAATCCCAAATCAAGCACAGCAGCAGAAACCGTCAGGTTATCCCACACCTTATAGCTTGCACCCAGGTCGATACCGAAACCGGTTCCAGAAATGCCCAAATCGCCGGCCTCAATGTCGAAGTCATCAATCATTCCATTCTGATCGAATGTCATGCCGCCACCTTTCAGGGTAGTCGTGATGCTTCCGTTAGCCGCATAACTGTAATGGCTTCCGTACCAGTCTTCAGGACTGAATTCACCGGCTCTTGAAACATAGTCACTGTAGTTTCCGGAAATCTCTCCCGGATCAACTCCTGCCGGAAGGTTCGGAATATCCAGATCTACATCGAACTGCTTGATATTCATCTCTGCTCTGGCCAATCCCAAAAGTACCTTCACACGTCCGCCGACAGTCAGCTTATCCGTTACCTGACGAGAATATCCCAAGCCTACTTCAGCATAAGCGCTGACGTTCAGCTTCTGGTTCGCAATATTATACTGCTGGCGCGTACCGGCGAGATCTTCAATGGCAAAACCGTTCATGTTACGCATCATGCTAAACATATCACCCGACAATGATGCGCCGACATCCATGCGCAGGCCTACGTTTACGCTCCAGAAACCTTTGCCGCGATACCAGCCGAACGAAAGAATATCCGTATTGAAGTTCACGTTCAAGTTGTTTTCCCCTTTCAGCCTGTCAAACAGTTTGTTGTTCGAAAACAGATCTTCCCCTCCGTCAAGCACGTCAATGATATCACCTGTCCCCAATACATTAGAAGATGCACTAACATTCAACGAACCGATAATCGGAAAATTGAAATAGCCTCGTGTCGGCTGCAATCCCGGATTCATCTGAATACGGGTACTTGTACCCTCCATGAAATAAGAAGTACGAAGATACTGTGCCTGTGCAGCAGACGCAGCGCACACAAGCCCTGCCGCCAATAAAACTCTCTTACATTTTTTTCATACCGCTTTGTATTGATTAACTTTTTTGCAAAATTAAACATTAGTTTCCAAATGCCAAATAGAACAAAGCCAAAACAAAAGCCAAAAGCCACCATTTGAGAATAAGCGGTCGAAAAAAGCGACTATCCGTATCAAATCAGCGACCAGTTTTAAAGCTGGTAGAAGCGCTCCATCATTATTTTCCGGTATTTTTTAGAAACCTGCAATTCCTCAACCGAGTTGAAGGGAGGATACATGATGCAGCGGTTTCCCTGCACCATAAGCAGATAATTCATGTTAATGATATACGACTGATGCACCTGCACAAACGAGTCGTCATACCCGCACAGACTTTCGGCCGTTGTGTTTCTTTTCAGCGGAATAAACACACCGCTGGCAAGAGCAGCCTCCCAGATCTTGCGTCCGGACAGATAACGGAAATAGCCGATGTCGGAAACACGGAGAATACGGAGATCTCCGGTGGGCGTCACCACCATAAACGACTTTTCGCTTGCCGGCAATCTGCATTCATTCCCCTTGACCGGCAACTGGCGTTCGGCATCCTCGCTTTGAGAAGCGGAAAGTATGCGGTCGACAACGATATCCAGCTCGGCCGAATCCACCGGCTTCAGCAGAAAATCGAAAGCGAAATTCCTCAACGCATCAATCAAATACTTGTCATAAGCCGTATAAAACACGATGTGCATATTCCAGTCCGTCACACGGCGCAGCCTGACCGCCGCATCCATCCCCAGCATATCCGGAAGCTCCACATCCAGAAACAGCAGATCCGGACGCTCCTTTTCCACCAGACGGATGCCTGCGCTCCCATTATGAGCTATCCCCACGACATTCAGCCTGCTAAAACGTCTCAATTCAAAACACAGATTGTCGATAGCCGCCTCTTCGTCATCCACAATCACGATTTTCAAAATGTTGTCGTTCATGTCATTCCATTTTTTTCAACGTATATGAATAATCCAACGGCACTTCATATTTTACTTCACACCCCATTGTGCCGTCGTCATCCACCTGCAAATTAGTAATTCCCATCACAATCGGACGGCGGTTATAAAAATTCAGCAGTTGGATAGTCTGTGTTATTACCTTCATGCCTGTACCCGTTCCGCGGTTTGCGCTTCTGTTCCGGTATCCCCCTCCGTTATCGCACACTTTCATGACAATGACGTCATCCCGCCGTTTCAGCGAAATCTTCAGCCATTTCTTCCCCTCTTTCATCCGCAACCCGTGTTTGATGGCATTTTCAACAGGAATCTGGAGCATCATTGCCGGCAAAAGCACTTTATCCGGCAAGATTTTACTGTCAACCTCCTGAACGAACTCAAAATCGCTTCCCAAGGCAGAACGTTCCAAAGCCACGTACGTATTCACGAAATCCAGTTCGTCGGCCAACGTTACAGCCAGTTTATCGGTCAGTTCCAGATTCCTGCGGAGCAGCTTGGTCAGGTTCATCAGGTTCCTGTTTTTCGACTCATCGCCGCGAAGGTTCATCTCCCTGTTAAGCAGGTTAAAGATAAAGTGCGGAGATATGCGGTTGCGTATGTTCTCAAGCCTCAACGAGGTTATGGCCGTATGAAGCCTCGTCTGCTCCATTTCCCGCTGCCTTTTGCGATGGAAAACGAGAGCCAAGGCCCCCGCATCCCAACAGAAGCACCCCTACAATAATTCCCCAAAGCCACTGGTAGAGGCTCAGCACCTGATTCTCTTTCTGTTCGATAAAGAGCTCCTGTTTCATCAGCGTGCTGTCGCGCTTGTATTTCAACGCAATCTCAGCCGAACGCATCTTGATCCGCTCGTTTCTGACAGAATCATCTATTTCCCAATTGAGTTTCTGATACTCGTATGCGTTGCGCCAGTTTCCCACAGCCTCAAAATAATGCTGCAAATAACGGTTGCGGATGCGGATCATGTTCAGCTCCACCCCCTCCGTATCCTTTGTCAAGCTCAACAGATGCCTCGCCCGTGATGTGTTTCCCTGCTTGAGGGCCAGTTCAATCATCTGCGTATCAATATAGTAAAGAGCGCTGAGGTTTTTGTTCTCCATGAAAAAACGCCGGCATCTGTCGAGGTAGCAGGAAGCCGAATCCGTCTGGTTCATCAGCATGAACACCTCGCCCAGATTGACCATTGTAAGATTCCGCTCAAACTCCATCTCAGGATGCGAATTGGTCAGAGCCAGCGAACGCCGGAAATACTCGAGCGCCTTCGGATAGTCCTGACGGTAATAATACGAGTTTCCCCTGTTGTTCAGGTACACGTGCTTCTCGTAAGGCTGCATTTCATCAAAATAAGCGGCCGCCAGATCATAATAGTAGTCGCATGTCCCGAAATCGCGCAGCTCCATATTCACCTGAGCCAAACCATAATAGATGGGAAAACGCTTTTTTTCTTCCATCCGTATGGAATCCGCCATCGAGAGCGCGTAATTATACCAGTAAGAGCCGAGATCCAAACGCCCCGTACGGATATAAGCGTCTGCAAGATTCAAGGAGATATTCAGCAACGGCTCCGACGCGCCTGCGTGGGAAGCGCACTGATAAGCTTTTTCAAAAGCCCACACAGCCGAATCGTAAACGGCAAAACGCCCGTAAAGATTTCCCTGCATATTATAGACATTCGCATACAGATCCCTTACACGCGCATCCGATGAATCGCGGGAGCAAAATGATCCGGCCATCCGAAGCAAAACCTTCGACGAATCGAACTCGGCGAGAAAAAGCTTTGACTTTGCCTTCAGAACCAACAGACTATAATACGACACACTGTCTTTAACCGAAGGAAGCAGACTGTCGACAGCAGCACATACCTCGCCCGGCCTTTCAGACGTATTACTTTCCAACCCCGCCATTAAATTCGCATACGGTTCATGCTTACCTTCCGTGCCGCGGACCAAACATCCCGGCAGCAAAGAAAGCATGAAGAAAGAAATACATAAAAAAAGGAAAACATTCAATTTCTCCATTAAACTCTGACATATTTCTTCGTCGGCAAAAATAGGCAAAAGAAAATGAAGAACAAAAATTAACATCCCTTTTTTACAACCGTCAAACGATTTTTACAAATAGACAACCGCAAAATCCGGAAGCTCAAAGCGACGAAAAGCAAACGGAAAGACACAAGAAAAGGCGATGAATTTTCCCGACGGTCCGCCGGAGAGCCTCTCCCGCAAATGGCAAAAAAGGGAATGTGCCAAGACAGAAAACCCGTTTCTGCACCATGACACATTCCCGACGAAAAAAGCAACAGTCAGTCCAGTTTAGTCACGAGCATACATCAACGTACCGAACCCCAAATTGTCGAATTCACCGCTGTTCGCGCCGTAATCACCTCCACCGCCTTCCGGAGCTTCATACTCCATCGCAAATTTCGTGTATTGGATGGCACTTTCGTCGACATTCTTTATCTTGGCATAGTGATAATACGGCAAAGCCCAGATCGGACGGCTGATTATCGCACGCGCATGAATCGAAGGATATTCCTCCGTAGCCGTTCCCCACGGGCCCTTATATTCGCGCGTGTAAGGAACATTGGGCACATCAAGTCCGGCATAGTCATATTTTGCCGTATATTCGCATCCTTTCAGAAAAAGATTCTGCCCTCCGTAGCTGAAAAAGTCATCTCCTTGATTCCAGCACAACTGGCAGATTACTCCCATCAGCCCCTGGCACATGTAAGTATGTCCGGCATCACGGTTGCTTTCCTGCCACTGCGCAAGGTTAGAGTTTTCGCCGTCAAACACATGATAAATGGCCTTTGTGATGCAACCGTTGGTTTCTCCCACTTGGAAATGCTCGACGGCTTCATTATAGATGTCGCGGCGGTCGGCCAGAATGCCGATCCCCACCATTGAAGCGATGTTGCACAATCCCCAGTTAGCCCAATAATGTCCGTCCGGAGTATCATGATGCCTGTCGAGAAAATCCTTATTCATCGGATAGAACACATTGACCATCCAGTCCTGATAAGCCTTGAAGTCTGCATCCGCCCATCCTTCATAGCCACGCATCAATTCTCCTGCCACAGCAAACTGATAGCCATAGATTCCTGCCGCCAACGACATATCGGTCGTTCCATTGATAACCGTACAGGTAGAAGCCCAGCCGTTCAGGATTTCCACGGCCTTGTCGGCAAAGGCATTATCGCCCGAAATTTTCCAGCGGAGAGCCAGCTGATAGGCTGCCGCCACATCGTTGTATGCATACCTGTAGTTTTCGGCAGTCCCGCTGCCACGTGTGATGCTTGTCTGCGGATTCGGCACATAGCTTGTCTGCGCATGCGAATTGTTGACCAGCTTTTCATAACCTTCCGCCCATGGCGAACGTGTGAGATTGTCCTTGATGCGCTGAAAATCTTCCGGCGTGTGCAAGCCCCCGTTATGAATCATAGGCTCGGTTTCCGCCTTCAGCGGAATGACCAGCGAGTCGCTTGCCAGCGGAATCTTGTACAGATCCGTTTCCACGCCTGCCGGAAGATCCGGCAAATTTACTCCGTCGCCGCAGCCCGGCATTGCCAGGCTGAGAGCGAACATTGCTGCTATATAATACATCCTTCTCATTTTTTCAGTTTTTAATTTTGACTATTTCCCATATATTCAACTCTAAACGAATTAAACTTCACATAAGACTGCCGGTTGGTAAATGATCCGACAAAACCGATAGCTATTTCCTGTCTGCCGGGCAAAGCGAAGTCCACGACAATGTCCTTTACACCATCCACTGCCGTTTTAGCTATACAATCATTGCTACCCTCCGCAGTTACCTCAAACGATGCGTCATCAACAACCAGACAAGCCGACCCCGTTCCTCTGTTTCCCTGACCTTTTGGAGCATATTCTGCAACAGTACCCGTCAGTCTGTAATTTCCAGCCGGAACAGCAGTGCACTGGTAAATCCGTCCATTTGTCAAAGAATTCGGGAATCCCCAGTCTGTCTGCAATCCAAGAGAATTTCCTGCATTTAAATCATATTTAGGATTATGCTGCAGTCCAAAGCCTTCCATATTTGATCCTGAATTGTTCACTACAATCCAATCTGCGGGCCTTGACCATTCGCCTTGTCTTTCAAAATCTCCGTTGCCCTGCGCCAACGAGATAAACGGATGGCTGTAATTCTTCAATACATACGCCGTTACATCCATGCCATCAACCAGCGGTTTCAAGTTCATCCCCATAACCGGAGTTTCTATTCCTGCAAATGTCAGAGAAATGGCGCCATCAACAGATCCGGAAGGAACAAATGCCCTGATTTCCGTATCAGAAATAGCAACGATGCGAACCTCAGTTTCACCGAACCTCAGCACTACATTGTCTGAATCTGTTCCGAAACTTTCGCCGGAAATTACGATTTCGTCACCTTCCTTGACCAAAGCCGTGGTTTCATCATGCAGGAAGCTGTCCGCATTAATCGCCGTAATCTTCGGAGTGGCCAATACCGTAAACAAAGCATTCTCGCCCAAATCAATCGATTTCCCTTTGACTGTCAAAGACAATGCCACAGATCCGGCATCCAGCGTTACCGGGACTTTGACTGTGATATTTCCGGATTCGGCATCCACCGAAGTCACCTCCGCCTCAGTTTCTCCGAACATGACCTTCACATCATCGGTCGTAACCCCCGCCAGATTCGAACAGACAAACGTCACATCACTTCCGGCATGAGCCTGAGAAACAGAAACCTTGTCAACGACTGGAGTAGCCATCACCGTATAAACAAGCGGATTTCCCGTTGCAACCGTTTCAAACGAGGTAGCTACAGACACCGTATATTCGCCTACAGCAAGGTCAGCAGGCAAGACAGCCACGATGGCCTCGTTAGTAGTTCTTTCAATATCTACAACTGCCTCCGCAACATTTGTCCCTTGAGTCAGTGTCACTCTGATCGGCTGAAGTTCCACATTCTCTTCCAGCAAATCCGGCTTCAGATCCGTTCCGTTGACAGTGACTTCACTTCCGGCATAACCTGATGTTACAGACAGTCCGGTGACGGCTGCATGTTGCAATACCGTAAATCCGTTCGTCAGAGGCACATTCACATTACGGTCAGAAATGGTCAGGGCTATCGGACCGCTCACGGCTCCTTCAGGAACCTTCACCGCGAACGATTCGGCCGAAGGAGCGCTTGTCAGCGCAGCAGCTTCTGATGTACCGCTAAACAGCACCGTATAGAACGCTTCGGATACGCCCAAATCATGTCCGGAGAACACAATCTCATCACCCACAAATCCGTAAACCGGATTCACATTCGTCACGCCCGGCTCTCCCAACACATCAAACATGTATTCCGTAGCCACAGTCTGTCCATACACATCCACCGTAATTTTTCCTGCAGTTGCCCCTTCCAACCTTCACCACAATCGCATTCTCACTTACAGAAACCACTTCAAGTTCTGTTCCGCCCATCGTCACCTTAACGGCATCCGCCATGATTCCGAACTCCGTGCCATTGATGGTGAACTCCGATCCCGTATATCCGGAAGCAGGCGAAATGCCCGTTACAGTCACCACGGGATCCTGATTCTGCAACATCACCACCGTCTGCCCTTCGTCATCACAAGCAACCATCACCGGAGCAGCAAACAACAGCGGCAATAAATAATAGTATATTCTTTTCATGATGTTTTGTTTAAGTTTATGAATTTATTCTTAGCCTATTCCAGAATCAGCTTGATGTCGCTCACCTTGAAATAGCTGTTGTTGCCGAATGTCGCAACGAAGCCAAAAGTCACCTCCGTATCTTCATCCAGCGTAAAATGAAGCGTTTCAACTCCCGGATTATCGTTGGACACGCTGTTGCTCGTGAAATATGCCGAAGCGATTATGCCGGACGCAGAAGCGATGCCTTCCAGGTCGGGCAGTTCAGCATTACCTTTCATCAGCACAATGCAGGCCTTGTTCGCCACATTACATTCCACATAACTGATTTCCATCGAATAGGTTCCGGCAGGAATGACCGTGCTCTGATACATCTTTCCGTTTGTTATGGAAGAAGCCGAACCGCTTCCGCCCCATCCGGCCTGCATGCCGAGCGAAGTTCCGTTGCCCGTAAACATGCCGCCCACTTTCCCTGCACTCTGGTCAGCATTCTTGTTTACGAACGACTTGGCCGCATCATTGACAGTCCACCCTTGCGGAACCGCCATATTCCGGTCCCCTTCCTGTCCGCTTATGTAAGGAATCTGCTGGAACGGTCTTGCATAGTTCTCCAGATAGAAGATGGTAACATCTCCTTTCGACTCAGGATTCATCATCGCATCTCCCGTCAGCCTCATCCTGTTAATAGTGACGTATACGCTTCCCGAAGCGTAACCCGCAGGTGCAGTGGCAACGATGTGCTCCTCGTCAACCAGTTCAAAGTCAGCAGAAGTGCCGTTGAAGCTTACGGAAATTACGCTTGCATCCGTACCGAAGTTCGTTCCCGTGATGGTCACCAGATCACCGGCAGCAGCCACTCCTTCTCCCAGTCCGTTGTCGGAACGGACAGAAACGATTGTCGGTGTCGGCAGAACAGTAAAAGTAGCGACACTATCAACCGACTTGCCCCATACTTCGAGCGACACAGCTCCGGTGACGGCTGCATCCGGCACCTTCACCACGATGCGGTTATTCTTGCACATCAGCACACTGTCGGCCTCCACTCCGCCGAAGAAAACTTTCACAGCCTCCACCTGATCGCCGAAATCGGTTCCCGTTATGAGGACACGCGACTGGATATATCCCTCGCTCGGCGAGATTCCGGTCGGTTTCGGCATAGGATACTCGTACATCTTGAAGTTGGCATCTTTCTCGCAACCTGCCATCAGCGCGGCAAAGACTGCCCACAAAGACAAACTTGACAAAAGGTTAAATATATTTTTCATATCTGTAATTCTATAAACGGATTAATCAGTTTTTTCAATAGCCCGGATTCTGCACCAGATTCGGGATTCATTTCGATCTGACGTGACGGCAACGGCCACAGATAGTCAGTCTTGTCAACCGAAATTTCCGAGCTTCCCAAACATACGACACAAGTTACCGGAACATCCTCACCTGCCTGCACTTTCAGTTCCCCACACATAGTTGTTGGGCGAATAGAGATTGGCAATGGCATTCCCGTCATAATCCACGAAATCAGTCTTAAAGTCTGCATCACCCACTACCATTCCGCAACGCGATTCATTCAGTTCCGCTTCCATCTGTCCCCAGCGCTTCAAGTCATCATACCGGAAGCCCTCCATATAAAGTTCGATCGTGCGTTCACGACGGATTTCGGTCAGCATGTCCAGGCCGTTGCTTTGAACGAAAGCATTGCTCAGATGAGCCACCCCTCCACGGTCACGCAGCAGATTGATCGAACGGTCGAGCTGCCCGTCTTCGATGCGTCCGTTACGTTCGAACAGAGCCTCTGCATAGATCAGATACACTTCCGCCAGACGAAGCACCGGATAATTATGATGCTCATCCTTGTTGGCTACGGTGCGGCTTGTAATGGCAAACTTATAAGAAGTGTATCCGGAATTTCCTCCGGTCAGCGCAACGTTGTCTGTGCGCCCGATATACGACGCCAGACGATAGTCACGGTTGTCAAACTCCTCCCCGCGGTGTTCATACCCCTTGAAAAGCGGACTTTTTTCGACGGGCAGACCGTCACGGCACAAGAACATGTCAACCAGCTTGCGGCTTGCCGTCAGCTTCCAGATAGTCTGCGTGATTTCCTGTCCGGCGATACGCTGCGTATCATAAGTTGAATAGATGACAAACTCATGGTTCGTGTCTTTTCCTTTTCCGAACGGATTGCTGCTTTCGTCTTCGATGTTGAACAGGTAGCGGCTGCTCATGTAGTTTTCCATCTCAGCGGCATCAGCCTCATCAGCCGGCTCGCCGCTGGCATTGAAGTTCCAAAGGCTGTATGACGAGTCGCCCATCACATCCTCGCACAAGGAAACGGCCTCATCAAGGAAATCGTTCACCTGGTCGGAAGCAGGTCCGCCCGACCCCTGAAAATCGGTTGACGTGCCGTTGTATTTCCGCCACGTAGCTTCATAGAGCAGCACACGCGCCTTAAAGGCTTTTGCACCTCCTTTGCTGATACGCCCTTTATCGGAAGAAGGAATGCTCGCTTCGTTTGGAAGATATTCGATCGCCTTGTCCAGATCGGAAAGGATGAATTCGACAACGTCATAACGGCTGCTGCGCGATCCGTACAGCTCCGGAGAATCTACATCCAGCACCGCGGTTACGATAGGCACCCCGCCGAAATGCTGCAGCAGATAAAAATAAGTGTAAGCGCGGAAGAAATACCCTTCGCCCAGCGGCTGTTCAATGTCTTGCTGGCTGCCCGGATAAGCGGCGGCCTTCTGAAACAGCATGTTTGTGGCACGGATATTTCCGTAACAGTTGTCCCACCATCCGCTGTTGGCCGCAACCTGGATGGTTCCCGTCCCAACATCATTGTTGTTGCTGAAATAAGTGGAAAGGTCTGACGCACAGTCCATGTGGTCAAAAATCCCGTCATAACGGCACTGCCATCCGATAAGCTGGTTATAAAGGCCGAGAGCGTACTCGTTGAACTGCTCTGCCGTCTGGAAATAAACCAGATCCGTCTTTGCGTCCAGCGGCTCCAGATCAAGGAAATTGTCTGCGCAGGAAGAAAATGCGACAGCACCGGCACAAGCTGCTATATATATCAATTTTTTCATACTCAATTAAAGTTTATTAGTTACAAAGTGATATTCACGCCGAACGACCAGGTGCGGCTGAACGGATAACCGTTGTTGTTGGATGTTTCTCCCATTTCCGGGTCAAACCCGTCGGCAATGCTGGTAGCCTCCCAAAGGTCATTTCCAGAGAAATAGATGCGCACCTTTTCCAGTTTGGCCTTCCGGGTCCACACCTGCGGCAGCGTATAGCCCACAATCAGTGTCTTCAGGCGAATGTAACGGCTGTTCTGCAACATGAAGTCGTTGTTTTCATAATTCCAGTGGGCACGATTCTGATGGGATGTCAGACGAGGATATTTGGCATCGGGATTGTCTTCCGTCCACGTCTGTCCGAGGAAGGTAGGATTCTGGTTGGTATATTGCGCATAGAACGGATAAGCCATCCAGCCGGTACGCATAATATACTGCTTGCCCACACCCTGGAACATTGCGCTTACATCAAATCCCTTCCAGTTCAGCCCGGCATTGATGCCGAACACATAATGCGGATTGGCATCGCCCACATACTGAAGGTCGCTGTCCTTGCTTCCGTCTGCCGTAATCTTCCCGTCACCGTTCAAGTCCAGACGTTTGGTATCACCCGGACGGAGCGCGTCGGACGAACCTTGCATCACATTCGACAAAGCCGCACCGCCATTGCCGTAAAGTGCATAATAACGGTCCACCTCAGCCTGTTCCTTGAAATAACCGTCTGTACGATAGAGGAAGAACGCATTGAGCGGATAACCGTTCACATTGTTCTTTCCGGCTCCATAGGTGTCAGCCCCTTCCAGCTCTTTCAGCATGCTTTTCGTATCACCCACGTTGAAATTCACAAAGTAAGACAGATCCTTCCAGTTGTCACGCCATCCTACGCTCAGCTCCCATCCTTTCACGTTCAGATGGCCGCTGTTTGTTTTCGGAGGAGTTCCTCCCAGCAAAGAAGGATAAGTGACTTGCGACAGCATTCCCTTATTGTCCTTGATGAAGTAGTCGAACGTAGCGGTAAGGCGGTTATCAAAGAAATTGATGTCAATACCGAAGTTCTTCTGAATAACCCGTTCCCATGTACGGTCGTAGCTGACCAGGCCGCTATATCCGCTTGACACGTGTGAAATGACGGGACTGCCCAGATAAGTCTGCCCCAGTCCGATGGTGCCCACATAGTCGAAATCACCCAATCCGGCATCGTTGCCCGAACTGCCGTAATTGAAGCGGATCTTGCCGAAGCTTACCACGGGAGTGACAAATTCCATGAATTTTTCTTTGGTAAAAGCCCATCCCACAGATACAGAGCCGAAGTTCTGGAACTTATGCCCCGGAGCAAACTTCGAGTTACCGTCCCTACGTCCCAGAAGCTCGAGCAGGTATTTCTCCTGATAGTCATAATTCACGCGCGCGATATACGAATAAGTGCCGTTCTGCGTTTTTCCCCCGCCGTTTCCCTGTGTGCCGGATGCCAGATTCAAATCATAGACGCCCGAATCTTCAAAGTTCTCACGGGCAGCCACCAGCTTCTTTGTCACATACTTTTCGGCGTTGATGCCAATCATGGCCGATATGTTGTGTGAACCGGCAAACGTATTCTTATATTTCAGCAAAGCAGAATAATACTGGTACAGCATATTGTTGGCCTGCGTCAGATATCCGGGGTTATGAGAATCCTTGATGTTCAGCACATCCGTAGGATAAGTGAGCGACTGCTGCGTGTTGTTCACGATTTCCGTTGCCGGATTTCCCCACCAGTCATAAGTCTGCACAGGAATCACGTAACGCTCCCGCCGGTATTCTTCGTTCTGAAACGACATCATACCCTCAAAGCTGATGCCCTTCCATATATCCACTATCGCTTTCAAGTCAACACGGGTGGTCAGGTTGGTGTTTTCATCTCGTCCGCCGTCAGATGTTGCCGCAGCAGGCTGACGGTCGCCCACTTTTCCGTAATTGGCATACCACTGGCCGTAAGGATTCTTGGCCGGGAAAAGCGGCGGTTCGTAACCGTAAAGCGTATTGTCAAGACCCGCAGACGGAGAAGAAGTGTTCGTCCGGACCATACTGGCCGCCGTTTCCAGCTTGAACCAGTCGGTCAGCTTGATGCCATAGTTCAAACGGAGGTTGATCTGTTTCTGTCCGTCGTATGCCGTGGCAAGATTACCCTGGTTGTCGGCATACAAGGCCGAAATACGATAGTCGCTCTTGTCGGTTGATCCCGAGATGCTCAAGTTATGCTGGTAAGAATAACGCGTGCGGAACATTTCGTCCTGGCGGCGCGAGTTGGCAAGAAAGATCTTTTCCCCCCAATCGGTATGGTTTATGGTATAGATTCCTTCATACCCCGACTGCATCAGAAGCAGATTCTCTTCGTTCAGCCATCCCCACCAGTTCTTGATGGTTTCTTCCTTGTTCGCCTCCAGCCATACGGTGGCATATTCCTGCATCGTCGGAGAGAACGCAGTGATGCCGTCTGTGGTGAAACGCATGTTGAAGTCATAGTTGACATTGACTTTTCCTTTACCTTTTTTGGTGGTGACAAGTATGACACCGTTTGCAGCCTTCGCTCCATAGATAGAAGCCGAACCGTCTTTCAGCACGCTTATCGTTTCTATATCATCGGGGTTCATGTTCTGGAAAGAAACGCCGTTCAAGGCCGGAACACCGTCAATCACGATCAGCGGAGAACCTCCATTTACGGACGTTGCGCCACGGATCTGGAAAGCAATGCCTTCGTTACCCGGACGGGACGAGGCGCGCGTAACGGTCAAACCCGGAGTCTGTCCCTGCAAGGCCAGACCGACATTGGTAACGGCACGGCTCTCAAACACTTTTTCATCCACCTGGTCAATAGCGCCGGTCAGCGTGGTCTTCTTCTGCACACCATAACCAACCACAACCACTTCATCAAGCACCTTATTGTCTTCTTTCAGGACAATCCGGTTTAACTCTTTGCTGGAAGCCGGAAAAGAGGCCGTCTGATAACCGATATACGAAATTTCAATAACCGCATTCCGCGATGAAACGTTCAGCACAAAATTGCCGTCAATATCTGTTATCACGGCATTCGTGGTTCCCTTCTCAACCACATTGGCTCCAATCACAGTTTGCCCCGAAGGGTCAAACACCTGGCCTTTCACCGTTATTTTCTGCATGGCCGTCTGTGCATGGAAAGTTTCGGCATCAGCCGGCAAAACTCCTCCCGCCAGAATGGCAGAAGCCATGAATGCAGAAAAAAGCAGTTTCTTAGACGAAAAGACTAACAAATCATTTTTCATACAATTAAATTTAATAACACATTATATACATCATATCATATACATTTTCTGAGAAACTCGCGCACCTGCCGCCGGCCGGCCAGCAGATGGCCCTCGACTGTACGTTTCGACAAGTTCAGGCTTTCAGCAATCTCATCCGCCGTCATTTCGCCGAAACGGGACATCCGGTAAATGGTACGGCACTTGCGGGGAAGACACTCCACTTTTCTCAGCTCCACCTGCAACAGATCGCCGGCAATCACTTCGCTTTCCGCATCTTGTACGGAGGCGGAAAGTCCTTCCATCAAATAAGCTGAGATTTCCTGATGTCTGCAATGACGGCGCAGCCAGTCGGTCGCCAAGTTTCTTGCTATGGTAAAAAGGAAATGACGCACCGTTTCTTCATTCAGAGTTCCTCAAGCACGCTTGGGACTGGACTCACGAGCATGGTGGCATCATCCTCAAACAGCTCCGCAAACTCGGTGCCAGCTGCGATTGGGACCGCACAGCATTCACCATGGACGAGACCCGCTCTCGTGCCGTCATCCACGTTTTCTGCGACCTTTACCAGAAGGGACTCATCTATCGTGGCGTGCGCATGGTTAACTGGGACCCTAAGGCTCAGACTGCACTCTCTGACGAGGAGGTTATCTACAAGGACGAGCACTCTAAGCTCTACCACTTGAAGTATTATGTAGTAGAACAGGACTGCCAGCAGGTGGATGAGGAAAACGTGATGCACAAGGATGAGAAGGGATACTATGCAGTAGTAGCAACCACCCGTCCTGAGACCATCATGGGCGACTCTGCCATGTGTATCAACCCAGAGGATAAGAAGAATACCTGGCTGAAGGGTAAGCACGTTATCGTGCCTCTCGTAAACCGCGAGATTCCTGTCATCGAGGATACATACGTAGATATCGAGTTCGGTACTGGTTGCTTGAAGGTAACTCCAGCTCACGATATCAACGACCACGCCCTCGGTCTGAAGCACGGTTTGGAAACCATCGATATCTTCAACGACAATGGTACCATCAGCGAGGCAGCAGGTCTCTATGTAGGTATGGACCGCATGGATGTGCGCAAGCAGATTTCCATCGACCTTCAGAACGCCGGTCTGATGGAGAAGATTGAGGACTATAATAATAAGGTGGGCTTCTCTGAGCGTACCAATGTGCCTATCGAGCCAAAGCTCTCTACACAGTGGTTCCTCAAGATGCAGCACTTTGCCGACATCGCCCTTCCTCCAGTAATGGACGATGATATCGAGTTCTATCCTAAGAAGTACAAGAATACCTATCGCCACTGGTTGGAGAACATCAAGGACTGGTGTATCAGCCGCCAGCTCTGGTGGGGTCACCGCATCCCAGCTTACTACTTCGACAATGCCGGCAAGAAGGATTTCGTGGTAGCTGAGACTGCAGAGGAGGCTCTGAAACTCGCTCAGGAGAAGAATGCCAACATCAAGGCTGAGGATCTTGAGCAGGAGAGCGACTGCCTCGACACCTGGTTCTCTTCATGGTTGTGGCCTATCTCTCTGTTTGATGGTATCGAGCATCCTGACAATGAGGAGATCAACTACTATTTCCCGACCTCCGACCTCGTGACGGGTCCGGATATCATCTTCTTCTGGGTAGCACGTATGATCATGGCTGGCTACGAGTATCGTGGCAAGATGCCATTCAAGCACGTATATTTCACAGGTATCGTTCGCGATAAGCTCGGCCGCAAAATGAGCAAGAGTCTCGGTAACTCACCAGACCCACTGGTTCTGATTGACAAGTTTGGTGCCGATGGTGTTCGTATGGGTATGATGCTCAGTGCTCCAGCAGGCAACGACATTCTCTTCGACGAGAGCCTCTGCGAGCAGGGACGTAACTTCAACAATAAGATCTGGAATGCCTTCCGCCTCGTGAAGGGTTGGGAAACGGCAGATATCGAGCAGCCTAAGAGTGCAGAAATCGCCGTGAAGTGGTTTGATGCCAAGCTCAAGGAGGTGAACGAGGAGATGGGCATTTCCGTTTGTGTGATGAGGAAGATAGCGGGCTATCTGACGAAGAACAGGAGCGGAAAAAGGACCAAAAAATAGCCCAAAGCACACACGAAAACGAACACATCAAGCCAAGAAAAACTTTTTGGAGAAATTCAAAACAGTTTCTTAATAAGCTCCCTCTCGGGTAGAAGCGTGTGTCCAGACAAGCAACCGGACCCACGCTTCTTTTTTGACAGTCTGTCATGCAATCTGACACATTTTCACGAAAACTGACAAACAGACATTATCCCGCCCTCCCCCTTCCATACCTACAGACCGAAAAGTTGATTTACATCAATAATTTGCTGTTTCAACTCATTTTTATGCTATAAAACATATTTACGTACAAAAAAGGCATTATCTTTGCATCGTATTAAACGAACAGAAGTTCAAGAAACAGGATAACAAAAAAAGAAAGGTCCTCCGCGAGGAGCGCCAGAAATACTAAACTAGGTATTAGATAGAATACACAAAGTAACTAACTAAAGCAAATGAAAGGGTAACAATTATGAAAAAGGTAAAAAGTATTTTCAAGCAGATTTCAAAAGCAGATCCTATGATCTGGGGTTACGTAATGCTGAGTGAAAACACTCGCACGAAGTAACCCGATGCCGAGGCGGAACTTTCCGATAAAGCATCGTTGAAAAAAGAATCCGACGACCGTCAAGGTCTTGACATATAAAAGGTCCGGAAAGCAATGATTCGATAAAGAATCGGCTTTCCGGACCTTTTTTTCCGTTCCGTTTAAGGAAGTCGCGGATCAAGGCTTATACTCCTTGCCCACAACCAGTTTGTCGCCGGTGAGATCAACTTCAAACAGATGAGGCACACGGATGTATTTTCCGTTGTCGTTGTAATGGCTATGCACAGCCATCAGCCATTTGCCGCCAAATGTCTTGAACAGCATTCCATGGCCGAAATCCGGCGGAGTAATCGGATCCTTTTCCTGCACCCACGGTCCGTCGAGCGTGCCGCTCTTTGAATAAGCCACTCCCTGTGTGTACACGTCACGTATCCAGCTTGTCCAGATCATTCCCAGACGTCCGGTATCGGTGCGGAACAGATAAGGCCCGTCGGTCACCCGGTTCGGTCTGACACTGCCGTCGGCGGTCGCCTCACGGCTCCAGGGCGAATCGCTTGCCCGGAACAGAAGCTTGCCTTCGCCAACCGATCCGCTCAGATCCGGCTTCAGTTCGATTTTCTCAATGGTTCCGTTGTTGTTCTGCAGCCATTCGTGGCAGTAAACCATATAAGGCTTTCCGTCCTTGTCCACCCAGAATGTTCCGTCGAGCGTAGACTTTCCGGCAGGCAGATAAACCGGATCCTCCATCGGCCCGTAAGGCCCGTAAGGACGGTCGCTCACAAGCACATGGCTTGCACGGCGTTCAACCGGCGTTCCTCCAACCGTATCAATCTTTATGGCAGGATTGGTGAAGGTGGCGAAATAATAATACTTGCCTTTATACGCGTGAAGTTCGGCAGCCCAGATCATCGGATCCGCCCCCATCCACGAAGCAGTGTCAATCCGAACCACATCAAACGGCCCTTCCCACAGCTTCAGTTCCTTGCTCTTCCACATTTTGCCTCCCGTACCGGTCATGTAATAAGTTGCCGTCTTGCGGTCGGGCAGAATGCACGGGTCGCTCAGCAGGATGGAATCCGTCGGAATCAGATTCTTTTCCTCCAGCTTTCCATTAGAAAAATCATCCAAGGTCCAGCTGTCAAACCACTTGATTACCGGCGTTCCGTCGCGGAAAAGAATCGGAAGCCAGATATACCGTGCATCGCTCGGATGTTCCGGACGCCAGTTGTCGGCCATAAACATGAAAGCATCTTTCTTTCCGGGAATCGGAAGCACGTATGTGCTCTGTCCGTGGAATGTGAGGTCCGCATCATCGCCCATACATGGATTAGGATGCTGCGTCCAAGGCCCCAGATGCTCGGAGCGGAAAACATGCGCGCTTCATTAGGCGCCCATCCCGTACAGCCGGAAGTGATCATCCAATATGTCCCGTCTTTTTTAAATATTGCCGGAGCTTCATTATGCCCCGCGGGAGCGATGCGTATATATTTTCCCGTATGGCTCAAATAGTCGTCGCTCAGCTCGGCGATGTGCAGGGTCAGGTTGTCTTCCGAAGAATAGATGTGGTAGGCCTTTCCGTCGTCGTCGACGAACAACTGCATGTCGCGCGCCATCTGTCCCCCCTCCAAGTCACGCTTCACGAAAAGTCCCTTGGCTATGGCATCGTACCACGTGGGAGTCCACCATGCCTTATATTTCTCCACATCCAGCGTATCGAATACCGCGCGCTGCTCTTCCGTCATGTCGAAGGGAAGTTTTCCCGGATTGATACGTCCCGAACGGAGATACTTGAAAGGTCCTGTCGGGCTGTCGGCAACAGCTACAGCCGAACGGGCGGCCGCATACCCCTTCCCTTTCAGCTCCAGATGGAACCACATGACAAATTTCCCGGTCTTTTCGTTATAAATCACCTTCGGACGTTCCATCACGCACCCTTGGGCGATATCGCTGGTTTCATCGCCGGTGACCACAGGCAGCACGGCTCCCTCATTTTTCCAGTCGGTCAGGTTCTTCGACGAATAACACATGATGCCTACCATCGCCGCGCTTGTCGTGTCCGACTTGTTTTCGCCATACCAATAAAAAGTGCCGTCATGATAAAGGATTCCTCCTCCATGCGCGTTTACATGCACGCCCTTATCATCCGGCCATATCTCTCCGGGACGAATCTCTCCCGCTTCCTTCTGTCCCGAACACGAAGAAAACGCCAGGGCAACAAGACACATTGCCCACGCCAATAAAGTTGTCTTTTTCATGGTTAAGTAGATGTTGAGAATTTGTTTATACAAGATCTGTCTGTTCTGAAACGCAGATCAACGCGGATTTTCGCAGATGACTGTACTGATTATCTGCGTTAATCTGCGAAAATCCGTGTTTCTGATAATATCATTTGATTTTGCACGCTTACCTAATAATGTCTATTGATACACCCTCACATAATCAATTTCATAACGCATCGGATAAGCCTCATCCGAAACTTCTCCGCCGTTGTCGCCGCCTACCGCCAGGTTCAGCAGCACATAATGAGGCTGCATAAACGGATTCTTACCTTCGCCCAGTTTCCCGTTGAACGTATCCTTCAGCAAGATTTCATTGAGCAGCTCGTCGTCAAGATAAAGGCGGATGGCCTCCTCATCCCAGTCCATTCTCCAGATATGGAACTCTGAAGCCCAATCGGGATCCTTCTCCAGAAAATGGGCGAAAGGAACCGCCTTGCTGTTCCATTTAGCAACATAACGCTGATCCGTTCCCCATGCAGCGTTTGCTAGAATGTGCGGAACGCCCTGCTTGCGGTAAAACTCCATGATGTCAATCTCACCGTTTGACGGCCATTCCATCGCATTGCCCAATGTCCAGATGGCCGGCCATGCGCCTTTTCCGACAGGAATACGGGCACGCACAACAAAACGTCCGTACATAAACTCTTTCTTCCCCGAGGTGTTGACCGAAGAGGAAGTGCATTCAATCGAGTCGCGCGACGTGCGCCAGTCCGTACTCCCCTTCCTGTACCACGGATTGGGACGCTTCTCCTTCCGTGCTTCAATCACCAGCAGCCCGTCCCTGCAATAAGCGTTGTCCGGCTGGTACCACTGCAGTTCGTGATTCCGGGCAAAGCCGTTTTCATAGTTCCACACACAAGTGTCGAGCCTGCCGTCGGCATTGAACTCATCACTCCAAACCAGTTTGTAGTCTTTCTGCGCAAAAGATGCAACGGCACAGAAAGACAATAACAGCCCCATTAATTTTTTCATGCAAATATTCTTTTTTCTATATCTGACAAAGTAAATCATTTCTTCGTAACGGAACAAATCACCTGCGCATTTTGCGGAAGTTTTTCAACCAGTACTCCGTACTCGAAGACCGTAGCGGCCGGAGCCAAGGTTGGACGAATCTCCACATCCAGATGATACGTTCCTCCTTCCTGATAGAATGCATAGCTGCATTCCGGAACATTACGAGAACTCTCTTTTCCCAACAAAAGCGTGTAGGCAGAGAAATCGATGTCAAGAAGCCCGTTTACCGATGCATCAGACTCAGACACAAACTCCAGCAGCTCTTCCTGGGAACGGATAGTATGAAAATCGCCGACATTCAGACTGCTGTTCAAAGAACAGTTGTATTCTTCTGCTATCGGCAGAGCTATTCTGTCGTCATCGTTACACGCCGCTAATGGAAAAAGTAACAAGAATAAAAAAACTTTCCAATAACCCATATTCAAAATGCTATTTTATAGTAGAAAACCGACTGAAAACAAAAAGCCCGTCCAGATTCATCTGCCCCTTTTTCAACAACAAACAATTGAAGGAACAATGGATGTCACAGAACAAACCTGAACGGGCTTCTGCAAATCTATCCCCTATTATTGATAAACGCGGACATAATCCACATAATACTTCATCGGGAACTCTGAATCTGAAGGATCGCCGCCGTTAGAACCTACAGCAAGATTCAGCCAAACATAGGCACCGAAACCTTCGTAATCGTTTGAGAACGGATTCTGATAAGCTCCTTCCAGACTGCCGTCACCTCCACTTCCATTCACAGTCTGACTGAGTGCAATCTCATTCATCAGCTCATCATCGATATACAGGCGCAGATACTCTTCGTCCCAGTCCATCCGCCAGATATGATACTTTTCAGCCCATTGAGGATCTTTAGCTGTAAATTCTTCCAACGGACGGTTGTAAGACTGCCACTTCCCGCTCCAACGTGTATCAGAGCCCCAGCAGAAATTGGCATGAAGACTTGGTTTTCCATCCACAAGATAATATTCCAGAAGGTCGATTTCACCATTCAACGGCCATTCCCACCAGTTGCCGCAAGTCCAGATAGCCGGCCATGCACCCAAATCGGTCGGGATTTTGGCACGGACAAGCAGACGTCCGTATTTAAATTCAAACTTACCGCTTGAGTTCATGCTGGCAGAAGTATACTCAGCATACTGACGGTTTTTCTTCCAGTCACTGCTGCCGGCTTCATAGTTCGGATTTGCCACACGCTCTCTCTTGGCAATGAACACCATGTTGCCGTTTCCGTCCATTTCGGCGTTGCCTTCCTTCTTGTACCACTGCAGTTCCTGATTCCGCTGGAAGCCTTCTTCCAACCCCCATTTAGCCGGGTCAGGAGCACCCGTGCCATTGAACTCGTCATTCCATACCAGCGACATGCCGTCGATTTCCTGCTTCGGGTCTGTCATGTCGGGCTTGGTCGGGTCGAGCTGCGGAAGCTGGAACATCAGCATCAACGTATTGACCACATCATTGATTACCAGAGAAGAAGAGTTGACAATCTGGAGCGGAAGTACAAAGATGGCATTTTCATTCTCCGTCCTGATCGGATCTCTCAACAAAGCGCCACGATGAATTGTGATTGCCACGGAATCTGAAACCGTAGCACCGGCTTTCATCGTAATCTGGTTTGCAGACAAATCATAATACGACTCATCCATCAGAAGGGCATCTTTATATACCTGATAAGCAGTATTTTCCGTAGCAGACAGTTCGATTGCCTTTTGCAAAGAATCGGCCGCTACAACAATATCAACCGTACAGTCAGCCGGAGCCGGCTGATTCTGATAAAGCGAAGCAGAGATATAAATTACGGTATCACTGGTCTGCTCTTCTTCAAGCACAATTTTCTTATTGCAGGAAGAGCCATCCCAGGCATCCCTCGCCTCTTTTATGGCCAGCCACTGATAATCTGTATTGTATCTGTTATCCTCATCGCTGCACCCGGTAGCAATGCACGCCCCGGCTACAAAGGGAAACATCCATTTAGCTATAGTAGTCATTTTTTTCATATCTTTTAATCTAATTCAGGGTCATAAACATTAATCTCCACGTCATAGAACTTGAACTCGGCCATATGGAAGTAGTTTGAGCCGGACGAAGCCTCAGTCACGTTAAAACGGAAATGAGTGAAAGGCTTGCCTGCATCCACATAATCGGGAGTGACATGCGTTCCGGAAGCAGAAGCAAATCCGCTTAATGTTGTGATTGTTTCCCAATCCGTTCCATTGCTGCTGATTTGCAGTTCAACCACCAACGGGAATCCGTCGGAATTGCCAACCACACGGTTCCACCATTCGATGGCAAACACCTGATGCTCTTCATTGAAATCAATTTGGATATAATGCGGAAGCGGTGTTTGAGGACTGCTCCACCGGATATGGAAGAAGTCATTCGTATTCCCGTTTATCAGATTCGAGATAGGACCTTCCGACGGTTCCGGAGCATCCGAACTCAACTGGCTGGCATCCAGCTTCACTTCCGTACGGGTTTCTGTAGTCACTGCCGGAGCTTTGCCCGACACAGCCTTGAACGAAGTCACTTCGCTCCCTTCATTGTTCGCGTTGAATGTTTGGAAGAAGAACTCGTATTCGCCGAAGCGGGCACGTGTGTCGTCAATCAGCATACTGTCCGTTTCCAATGAAGAAATCTTGTAAACCGTTTCATCAAGCAAAGGGTCTGTGTACCATATTTTCAGATACGCATACGCGTCTTCAGACGGTTTCGTCCACCTCAGCATTATCTGCCCCGGCAAAGCCTCCGAAGTAATGGCCGAAGTCTCGATGGGCGCAGGAGCACCCGTGTACCCCTGCACTTCAAATGTTTCCAGCTTATCGTCACAGCCTGTTCCGAAACAAGCCAATGCAAAAGCCGCAATCATATATTTCAGTTTCATATTACAATACGTTTAAATAATGTTTAAACCAAATTCAAATCACCATCCCGGATTCTGGGTCAGATTCGGGTTTTTGCGGATTTCGCTGTCCGGAATCGGGAACAGATACATCTTGTCGTCCCAGTAGCGCGATTTCGGCACACGGTTATATGTATATCTGTCGCCGTTCTTCGTAATCTGCATTTCAATGATGCTTCTCTGCGATGCTCCATCCTTCCAGCGGCGCACATCCCAGAAACGGTGTCCCTCGAATGCCAGTTCAACCATACGCTCGCGACGGTACTTCTCGGTAAACTCGTCGTTGCTCAAGCCTGTCGGGAAGCCCGGCATATTTACATCCGAACGGCTGCGCACCACATTTACAGCATCTACGGCAGACATGGTAAATGTCGCGTCTGTCGCATCGGCAGAACCCAGGTAATTAAACACAGCTTCCGCATAGTTCAAGTAGAACTCGCCCAAACGGTATGTCACCCAGTTGTGGCGTGTAGAACCGCTTCCCGTGGATGTACTGATGTCAATGGTTTTGTCCAGATACTTCTTCAGATAATATCCCGTGGGAGTAGCTCCAGCCAGAGGAAGCCCGTTGCGTCCGCCCTGATAAGTTTCCAGCGGATTCGGATTCGTATCCGGCCATTTGTCACCGTTCACGGCAATTGTCATTGCCAGACGGGGATCACGGCCCGCATACGGGTCTGTCTGGTCATAGCCGCTTCCCGGCTCATCCCACGCAAGTCCCGTAGCCTGCATCTCGTATGCGTCAATCAGCGTCTGCGTCGGACAGTTTCCGGAATTTCCGTTCTCCATACCCACAGGGAAATTGGTTGTTTCCGGCCAGTTCATATCCCCCACGCGGCGAACAAAAATCATCTCGCCAGCCTGCCAGTTGTTGGTTCCCCAGATTTCTGAATACTTGCCCAAAGAGATTCCGTTGGCTGTGCAGAAATCGATGACATCCTTGTTGGCCTGAGCCGCCTGCCTCCACAAGCCCGAATTGTTTTCCTTGTTAAAGAGCGGGCTTGCCCAATAAAGCAGCGTGCGCGCTTTCAGAGCTATAACAGCCTGCTTGGTTACACGGCCTCCGTCGGTGCTCGAACCGTTGGCAGCATCTCCCACCAGATCCGAATATCTCACAGGAAGCTGGTCTGCCTCAAGTATCGCATCGCATTCTTTCACAATGAAATCAAACACATCGGCCACCGGAGTGCGGGTCACCTGATTCGCCTCGTCTTCCGTAAGCACTTTGGTAATCAAAGGCACATCACCGTAGGCACGCGCCAGATTGAAATAGAAATAGGCGCGCAGGAAACGCACTTCATACGGATAGCGGTTGAAGCGTTTCATCTCTGCCTCGTAATCCTTGTCATACTTCAGTTCCGAGAAGTCCGCGTTCACATATTCCGTCAAAAAGAAGTTTGCCCTGCGGATGCCTGCAAAGTCCCAGCGGCTGTAAGGGTTCGACGGACTCCAGCGTCCGTCGGTATATCCGAACACGGACGACCAGCTCCACGCATATTCCGACTCATCGCAGGCGGAACAGAGAGAACCGTCGGTGGGAATATCCGAATCCAGAAAGCTGTAGATGTCGGTCACAACACCTGCCGTACGGTCGAAGTCGGTAAACACATAGTTCTTGTCGTATGTCGTATATTCGTGATAGTCCAAGTCGGCACACGAAACCATAAGCGACATACAAGCCAACCCGAATAATATTCTTTTCTGTTTCATAGTCTTTTCTTTTACCTTTTAATAATCAGAATCCTACAGACAGACCCACATTGATGGAGCGCGTGGTAGGTATTCCGTTGCCCAATGACGCGGGATCGATTTCATTGATATGGTCCCCAGCAGAACAGGTCGACACCTCTCACATACACCTTCGCCGTGTTCAGATGCCATTTGCTGATGAGCGAATACGGAAGCTTGTAATAGATTTCCATATTGCGCAATTTCAGGAACGAACCGTTTTCAAGCCATACAGAACTGCTCTGCGTGTTGTTCTGCACAGTCTGTGTAGTCAGACGCGGGTAGCGTGCTGTCGGATTCTCCGGAGTCCAGCGGTTGGCATAGTAATAGTTCGAAATGGCGTTTCCGTCAGTCAGCGGACGGTAAAGGCCGCTCAACGTTGTCCACGAAGTATAGTGTCCCAGTCCCTGGAAGAACGCATTGACACCGATGCCCTTCCATTCCAGTCCGACATTGAAGCCGTAATAGATTTCGGGCACGCTCGAATTGTAGCCCAAAGCCACCTGGTCGAACTCGTCAATGAAACCGTCGTTGTTCTGGTCCTTGTATTTGATGTCACCGGGCTTCACTTCACCGAAACGCTGTTCGGGACTGTAGTCGATATCAGCCTGGTCAACGAAATAACCGATAGCCTGATAGCCGAAGATCTGTCCCACCGGCTTGCCTGTGCTGTACAGGTAATCGTATGCCTTGGTTTCTTCCAGCTGTTCCTTGATGATGTTCTTCGTGAAGCTGAACGTACCGCCGAGATTCAGTCGGAAGTCGCCGAACTTCTTCATATAGTCAAGGCCGATTTCAACGCCTTTCGTATCCACGATTCCGGCATTCTCGTAAGCGGGAGTAGCTCCCAGCACCGACGAATATTTGCCGCCCGTAGTAACCCAGATGTCCTGCCGTCTTTCATAGAACCCGTCCACCATCAGCGTCAGACCGCCGAACAGCGTGGCGTCCACACCGATATTATACTTATATCCCTTTTCAGTGGTTCCGCCCAACGAAGGAAGCTGCCCTTCCGTATAAGGGCTTCCGCTGTTGCTGAAGTTATCCTGAATGGGATAGCCGCTGCCGCCCACCATCTGTGTATACCAGTAGCCGTTGTACGGAATGTTGTCCGTATTGATGATGCCGAACGAACCGCGCAGTTTCAGGAAGTTGATCCACGAAACGTCTTTCATGAAACTTTCATTCGTGATGTTCCATGCCAGACCTACGGTAGGCGACACATGCCACTGGTTGCCGGTTTCAAGCAGGTTGGAAGCCGAAGCTACCAAAGCGAAATCAAGGAAATAGCGGTTCTTGAATCCGTAATGGGTATACCACGACCAGTTGCAGTGATACAGTGTAGAATTGATGTTCACGTTGTTGTCATACTTATAGGTATACATCAATGTCGTATATACCTTGTGGTCGCCGAACTGACGCTGCCAGTCCACATTCGCCATGAAGTTGAACGAACGGTACTGCCAGTCCAGCTTGCTTCCGCCTGCCATTTCCGTATCTTCACCGCCCGTAAACTCATTGAACGAACTCGGTTTGCCGTCAGTCCATCCCGTCACCGACGTGCTTCCATAACGGTATGACATCGTATGGTCTTCCCAATAAGAAGCCACCTTGTCATAGCCCATGCGGAAAGACGCGCCCAGCCCTTCGGTAATGGCCGACAAATCCTGACGCAAGGTCATGTCTGCCCACAAGCCGAGTGTATGGCCTTTCGAATAGCCCCGTCCCTGCACCAGCGCTACCGGGTTGGAAGTACCGCTCCAGGTGGCGTTACCTCCCCACAGACCGTCTTCCGTGCGGATAGGGAAAGCGGCGGAAGGAGTGGTATACAGCTTGCCTATCAAGTCGTCGCTGCCCAATCCCGGACGGCTGAACTCGTTCAAGGTTCCCATGATGTTCACCTGCAGTTTGGTAGTCGAAGTAACGTCAATGTCCAGGTTGCTTCTCAAGTTGGCTTTCGAATACTTTTCCTGTGTAGAAAATCCTTCAGGAGAATTGGTGTTGGCATAGAAACCGCGTCCGTTCTGCAGGTTAAGCATCGTGAAGTAGCGCAGCTTGGAAGAACCGCCGCGGAAAGTCAGCGTAGCGATGTCCGACTTGCCCCTGTCACGGTAAACCTCGTCCCACCAGTTGACATTCGGGTAGTAGTAAGGATATTGTCCGCTCTTGAAGGCATCCAGTTCGTTCTGCGTATAGCGTGCAGAAAGCCCGTCGTTTGCCCGTGCCTCGTTCATGGCCATCGCATAGGTATAGGCATCGGCCATTTCCGGGATACGGTTCTGATAAGTGAATCCATGATCATAAGAGAAAGTGATGTCGCGGGATTTGTATTTGCCTCGCTTGGTCACAATGTTGAGCACACCGTTGATACCCTTGTAGCCATAGAGGGCGATGGCAGCGGCATCACGCAGCACCGTAACCGATTCAACTTCTTCGGGCGACAGGTAGCGCAGCACATTGTAGGCGTTGTCACGCTCCAGTCCGTCAACCACTACAAGGATTCCGTTGTTTCCGTTCAGCGACTTCTGTCCGCGGATGAACATTGAGGGAATCTGCTCCCACATCACTCCGGTAGTCTGCATGTTCGTCAGACCTGCCACATTGCCGTACATCGAATTGCCTAATGTATAGGAAGAGCGGTTGTCAATCTTGTCGCTGTAAACCACCGAAGCAGAACCGGTGGACTCACCGTATGTCTGGTTCAGTCCGAAGCCGTAGTTCACCTTCTCCGAAGCCAGATCCATGACAATCGTCATGCTCTTTCCGACCTCCACATCCACGGTCTTCACCGCATCGTACGGAGTAAGAATCTGAAGTTTCGCATCCTTTATTGCAGGAATGACGAACTTGCCGGCAGCATCTGTAGAAACCATCGATTCAGGCTCTCCGACTACAGTCACGGCAGCTCCCGACACAGGATTTCCCGACCGGTCGAACACCACCCCGGTCACGTCAACCTTTTCCTGAGCCATCGCGTGCATACCCATACACGCAAGCATAGTCAAAGTCAATATTTTTTTCTTCATCGTTTTCTGTTTTAAAATTTAAAGAATAAGCATTACCAGCCCGGATTCTGAACCAGACCATAACCCTTGTTCACTTCGCTTACCGGGAAAGCGGCAAGATACCATTTCGGATCGAATCCGTTCCACCAAGAACGTCCTGAGTTGGAGAGCTGGAAAGATGTGTAAGTAAACTGGGTAGGCTTCGGACCTCTTGAAGCTTCCGGCTTGTCCGACCATGAGCCTGTTCCGCCATCGGCACGCTGTATCAGCAGACCGTGCAGCGGACGCTGGAACAAATCGGCACGCTTGTAGCGGATCATATCAAAGAAACGCACGTCTTCCAGTCCGAGTTCGCAGGCACGCTCGTTCAGAATAGCTTCGAGCACCTTGTCAGAAGAACTTACGTCTACACCGCTCTCTCTCAATCCTTTCAGGCCGACACGGTCGCGGATTATATTCACCTGAGCGATGGCATCGTCTGTCCTGTCGGCTTTCAGCAACGCTTCGGCATAAATCAGATACATTTCAGCCAGACGCAGGTAAGGCCATTGCGGATAAGTGTTGGCAAGACTGTTCGCTCCTTCCAGATAGAATTTGTAAAGCCCGAATCCCGTAGCGTACATGCCTGTTTCGGTATGTGTGCTGTTGGCATTCTCGCGTCCGCCGTCCCAAAGCTCTACCTGACGGCCGCTGTACGTAGCGCCGTTCACCAGAATGGTTTCATACAGACGCGGGTCGCGCGTGGGCTGGTTGTTGTCGTTATCCTTGAAGAACATTGTGTTTTCATTCACCGCCTTGTAGAAATCGAACGGAGTACCGTCACTCATCGGGAACATTTCCATATACTCCAGCGTCGGCGTATTACATCCGTTGATGACAGGTCCGTTGCCGTCAACCCAATAATATTTCCAGGCATCCCAGCTATTGAACTTGCCGATGTAGCGTGTGGTGATCAGCAACTCCATATTGTCCTGTGAAGTCAGGTATGCATGGCGGAAAGCTTCACGGTAGCTCTGGCAGTCAGTCTTTGCAGACTTCATCAGTTCGTAATGTCCTTTTGAAGCCAATGTTTCAAAGAAATCCTCACAGGCATCCAGACATTCCGTCCACAGTTCCGGCTTGTAGCCGCCATACCAAACCATGTGATTGGTGACAGCTTCCTGCGGTTCTGCCGTACAATACGGCTGCGAATCATTGAACAGCGGACTTGCCGCAAAGAGCAGGATCTTACATTTCAAGCCCATTGCACTCGCCTGAGTCATACGCCCCTGCCAGTTCGATTCGCCGTCGGCGGTCAAATCCCACGGAAGCACCCCAGCCGCCTCATCGCAGAGCCGGGTCATGAACTTCACGGTTTCGTCCACCGTACCGCGCGGCACCTGATAATCGTTTTCGGCTTCAAACGAACCTTCCACAATAGGCAGTCCGCCAAAATGACGGAACATGTCGAAATAGCGTGCGGCTATAATCACTTTGGCTTCCGCTTTCAGCCGTTCCTTCTCGTCAGCCTCCATATCGGGCACACGGTCTACATTCTCAATGAATATCCACGCTGAACGGATTGCCTGCCAGGTTTCCTCTTTCGTAAATCCGAAACGGGTTTCCGACGTATTGTCTTCCGTTACAGCCGTATAGGTTCCGGAATAGTAGTGACGGTTCAGCCCGTCCCACGAGTTATGGCTGTGGAAACAGTCGGACAAGGCTTCAAACATGCCCTGGTTCATCTTTCCGTCCACATCGTTCCAGTATGTCGGTATTCCGTAATACAGTTTCGAATAAGTGTCCCACAGGAAGCGGCGGGCATATTCCGCCTTGCCGAAGATAGAATCCTGCGTAACGGCCACACTCGGCGCCTTTTCCAAAAAGCTGTCGCCGAACTTGATTTCATCCACACACGACGTAGCCACTACGGAGCCGAGGGATGCCATCATCAACCATTTTCCTATATGTTTCATAGATTAAGATTTTAGAATCCAACTTTTAAACCAATATTAATCACGCGAGTCAGCGGATAGTTCGGACGGTCGCTCTGACGCGATTCCGGGTCACCCCACATGAAACTGCTGATTGTAAACAGATTGTATGCGCTTGCATAAAGGCGGAACTGGTTTATTCCGATTTTCTTCATGAAAGGCATGTCGAAATTGTAGCCCACTTCAAGACTCTTCAGACGGAGGTAGCTGGCATTGCACAGATACAGGTCGCACTGACGGTAGTTATTTGCCTGAGCAGTTGCAGATATACGCGGGAATTTCGCCGTATAAGTATCTTCAGAAGAACGCCAGGTGTTCTCGTACTGATAGAGCAGAAGTCCCTTGTTCTGCGTATCGCCCAAAGGCTGTCTGAATTCCGAAAGCAGACGGTCTACGTTCCATGCGCCGGTAAACTGCGCGGTCACGTCCCATCCCTTCCAGCTGAAGCCGATATTCAGACCGGCGGTATATTCCGGCGTATCGGTAAAGCTGAGGTCGCGGCTGGCATCGTCACCGTCGATCACACCGTCTTTATTCAGGTCGACAAACACGGCATCACCCGGTTTCAGCGTCAGACCATGGTCGGCGATAGGAATACCGAATTCAGACCGGTATCTCGCATCAGCCGTTTCGTCATAGAAGCCCCAGAACTTATAGATGGAACGCGAGCCGATGGTACGCCCGGTTTCAGACATCCATTCCTCGTTCTGCTTCACCTCGTTCATGTAAACGATTTTGTTGCGCGCGAACGAGAGATTGAAGTTCGCCCAGTAACGGAACTCGTCACCTATCTTGTCGTTCCATTTCAACTGGATTTCATAACCGTGGTTTTCTGTCTTTCCGACGTTCATGATAGGCAGGGTCATACCCAAAATGCCCGGCATGTAAGTCGGCTGGCTGAGAATATCGCGACGTTTTTCCTTAAAATAATCAAAACTAATACCTAATTTTTCATTGAAAACAAACAAGTCTACACCATAATTCTGCTTCACAGCTTTTTCCCACGTCACGTCCGGATTCGATTTTGTCGATTCATACGCGCCCGGCTGGTTGCTTCCCGCCATACCGAAATTATATCCGTCGCCGCCCAGCACGTATGCGTCCGGCAGATAGAGGAAACGGTTGTTTCCGTTGTTGTCATTACCTACCATACCGACTGATGCACGCAGCTTCACGTAGTTCACATATTTCTTGATCGGCTTGAAAAAATTCTCTTCACTGAGCACCCATCCGATAGAACCGGCAGGGAAGAATCCGTAACGCTTGCCCGGGGCGAAGTTTTCGGAAACCGTTGTAGCCGGCATTGAACTCTGCCATGTAGCGGGTCTTGTAGTCGTATGTGACACGGCCCACAAAACCTACATACGCCGAAGGAATATCATCGTAAGTTCCGCCCGGATAGTAACGCTTCGACTGGTTGTAGAGCAGCAAAGCTCCTACGCTATGATCGCCGAACTGACGATTGTAGTTCAATGAAGCTTCCATATACCAGTCGCGGGCTTTTCCGGTGCTGTTCATGCCATATGAAAGCTGAGAATCGATACCTTCCTTACGGTAACCGATCGAACCGTCTTCATTGAGCACTGGATAATAGGACGCCTTTGAAGAGCTTGACTTCTTCTCTGTCCAGTAGCTCGAGTTATACGAACCTTTAATCTTAAGCGAAAGCCCCTTGGTGATGAAGTCGAGTTTCTGGTCCAGCATCAGGTCGACATTCAGCACGTTCGTTGTCAGCATTCGCGCACCCTTGCCGTAGTAAACGTTCAGACCGTCCGCACCGGTGAAAGGCAGATAGTCCGGATTGGAAAGGACATGCTTTCCGTCCACGATGCCGGCTCCGGCAAACGGAACGGCCCAATACAGCTGGCGGAACAATTCGTCCTGGCTTCCCACCGATTCCGGCGTACGCTTCGACTCGATACGTCCGCCGATGTTGACTGAAACCAGCGTGGACTTCGAAACGTCAAAGTCGAGGTTCGCACGGTAGTTGTAACGCTTGTAGTTGAAGTTGAAGTCATCCGTTGCGGCAAGCTGCTTGAACATACCGTCCTGGGTGAACATACCGGCAGAAACGAAGTAACGCATACGGTCGGTACCTCCGGAGATGTTCACGTTGTGCTGCGACTGGAAAGACGCCTTGTTCATACAGTAGTCTATCCAGTTGATGTCCGGATACAGGATGGGGTCGGTATGGTCGCGGAACTTGATGAGCTGTTCCTCCGTAAACGTAGGCACACCGCCGTCATTCACCATCATGTCATTGTAATAGGAAGCATACTGGTAAGAGTTCGCGAAATCCAGCTGGCGGGTCCGCAAGTTGACTCCGGCAGAAGTGGAGAACGAAATCTTCGCCTTTCCTTCCTTACCGCGTTTGGTGGTGATAAGGATAACACCGTTCGCACCGCGCACACCAAACACGGCGGTAGCCGAAGCATCCTTCAGCACGGTGATGCTCTCCACTTCGTTCGGGTCGATCTGCGAGAACTCACGTTCCACACCGTCCACCTGGATCAACGGAGCCGCATTGTTCCATGTAGCGATACCGCGCACATACAAGTCCGCATCATCGGCACCCGGCTCACCGGAATACTGCACCGAAGAAATACCCGTTACCTGACCTGAAAGCACATTCGAAAGTGAACCGGCAGGAGTCTTCAGCAAATCGTCACCCTTCATGGAAGAAATGGCACCCGTAATCGTCACCTTTTTCTGCGCGCCGTAAGCCACAACCTCTACTTCGCCCAGCATCTGGGAATCGTCTTCAAGCACCACATGCAGTTCCTTTCCCGGACTGTATTGGGTGATGACCTGGTCCTTATAACCGATAAAAGAGATTTTGATTTTCCCGCCCTTAACCTGCAGGGAGAACCTGCCGTCGAAATCTGTAATAACTCCGATTGTGCAGTACCTTCCACAACCACACTTGCACCGATAATGCCCTCTCCATTCGTATCAACAACTATACCTTTAATAGTCTGCTGCTGCTGGACAGCCTGAACCTCCGCAACAGAGCCGGCCGCCGAAACCGCAAAAGGAGAAAGAGCCATGAAACCCGTGCATGCCATCCACGCCACCCATTTAGGGTTTTGTCTTAATGAATCTGATTTCATTGTTTTTCTCAGTTTTAAATTAAGGATAATAATTCTCTCACATGGCCGAACATTCATTTGCAAACGGCAACAAATATTCATACCAACGCTTGCAAATATATTAAACTAACATCGCATAATTTAATAAAAATCATGCAAGAAACATATAAAAATTGTTCATAACATGCTTTCAGATATGCCTGGAGGCGAATTTAGCTTTCAATAATTCGTCAATGATAAAAAAACATTTCAAATCTTATCATAAGGAATATTAACAGAGGTTCCGGCTGTTCCGCTCTTCCAGCCGACTCAGACTCTCAAACGGAAGTCTGAAAAAAAGGAAAGCAAAGCACGGATATTCTTGCAAACAGGCCAATGACAACAAGTAGATGTCAAGAATTAGTTTATACAAAATCTGTCTGTTCTGAAACGCAGATTAACGCGGATTTTCGCAGATGATTGCGCTAATTATCTGCTTTGAATCTGCGTTAATCTGAAATGCTATCCGGCCACCTGAAGACCCGTTCCCAAACGAATAATGCAAACTGACCGGACTGCGGAAAACCAGCGCATGGAGAGATTTGGACAGATGGATGAAAGAGGGGAAAATCAAACCCCAAGGACGTGCGCCCCACCGGGCTTATACACTTTAAAAACGGACAAAGGCGGCATCGGATGTTCCTGCCGCCTTAAAAGTCCATATAAATTCCTTTAGAAGTTATATCCAAGAGTAATATAAGTGGTAGCCACCTTCACATGGTCATTGATTTCATTGAAGTCCTTGCCATAATGAACTCCGAAATAAACGGGCTTATAGCTCAAATTCACACCAATATGCCAGCCAGCCTGAAAACGCTTGAAAGCATCAATGCCCAACGCGTCATTCATTTCATCCTTGTCGAACAAGTTATATTCTGAATCTGTCTGTCCGCCGCCATAGCCAGATTCAATCTTATATTTACCGGAAAGATTAAAACGGAAATCAAACCCGAAGAAAGGTTCTATCGAAAAATCGTCCGTCACATTGAAACGGTAAAGCAGATGAACAGGAATGTTCAAAGACATCGCATTCATTTTTTCCGTAACATCATAGCCGTAATCATTATAATCTTCACTGTATGCCCTGTATTGGAAAGCAACGCCTGCCTCAATATACAAAGGAAGTTTTTGGGTCACACTGAATCCTCTCAGATATCCTAGCGTAAAGCCTTTCATATCCAAGTCATCAGCTCCGCGGATATCCGTTTTCAACTTGGAAGGGTTATAAGATACATACAAACGGTTCCACCCGTCCGTCGTTACCGATGTAAACCGAGAAGAAACGGACGATGAAGAAGATTTGGAATTCACGAACTGCGCAGAAGCAGTAGTCGCCAAAGCGACAAACGCCAGCAACAAACACTTTCTCAGATTTTTCATAACACTTGGTTTTAAATTAAAAACAATTGGCTTCAAAGATTAAAATTCATTTTCCAGACATTGGCCGTACCATTGTCGCTTCCTCTTTGAGAAACGAAATAAACAGACTTTCCATCCTTGCTCCACACAGGACTCAGGTCATCGGCCGCATGATAAGTAAGCTGCACTAAAGAAGAGCCATCCGTCTTAACTGCATAAATATCCAGATTCATATAGCTGAAACTTTCCGTTTCTATTTTACTGCTCCCCACAAATACAATCCACCGCCCGTCGGGCGAAAGAACAGGTGAAGTAAAACTTTTCTCCGGATCTGAAACAATACACTCCTCTGTTCCAGTCTGATAATTGACTTTCCATATTTCGCTTTTCCCAAAATCATTAACCCTGGCACAAACAAAAGCCGGTTCCGATTTCAATGGATACGGATTCATCCCTGTCGTATAAGTAGACAAAAAATTGCTCTCCACATTATAGCTCCATATACTGACACCCTCCGTTTCCTGACGGGCGAAAAATATCTGCGACATGTCATCGGAATAGACCGGCGAATAGTCCGTGCTTCCATTCGTTATCTGCCGGCATACATATCCTTCTCCAGCACTCGTCTGAAAAATCTGGTTTGTCTTTCCCCTAGACTCAGAAAAACATATATATTTCCCGTCGGGAGAATACGAAAAATCAATGACACCCGTACGGTTCGTGCGCTGGACAGAAGAGCCCTGCCTGCCCAAATCCTTCACAAAAATATTTCTTGCATTATTTCTTGCGCCCAAATAGGCAAGACTCTTACCATCGGCGGACACATCCAAGATTCTATTTGAGAACCAATTGAGATTCCGAGCCGAACGCTTCACTATCGGCATACAGACACAGTCTGCATCCGAAGTAATCTTTACAAACTGGTTGCCTGCCTCTTCGGGAACAGCAACAACAGAATAATCAACCGTTTGAGCCTTGATATCCAATAAAGAAAGGCATATCAGAACACTTAAAAGAATACTGTTTTTTTTCATTTTTGTTGCCAAGCAGTTATCATTTACAACAAAAATAAACAAAACATTCAAGAAATACAAAAGAAAAATAAAGAAAACCAAGAAACACATCAAGTATTTATTGCCCGCCCATGCCAATAAGCATTCAGCGCAGACGCTGCAGCTTGACTATTTCGCCCAACTCCGGAATAATTACGTTTATGCCACGCTTCTTCGCCTCATCCGCAAACACATGCGGAGGATCGAACAGCGGTTCGTCAGACAGATCGAATGTGCCATAATGCATCGGAATGGTAACGCGCGCGTGCATTTCTTCCGAAGCTGTCAGCGCATCGTAAGGAGAAATGTGGTTGGGCTTCATAAACCAGCGCGGCTTATAGGCGCCTATGCCTATCATGCAATAGTCAATATGAGGGAAAAGCCCGGGAAGCTCGCTGAAATGAGCCGCATATCCCGTATCGCCGCTGTTATATATGGTAATGCCATCGGCCTGAATCATAAATGATCCCCACAGACGGATACCGCCGTCGTTCACACCCCGTTTGCTCCAGTGCTGGGCAGGAAGGAAAGTCAGACGCAAATCACCGTCGGCATACTGCTCGTACCATCCGGCCTCAATGGTCTGCAGCTCAGGGAACCAGCCTTGTATAAGCGTGCCCGTATTCAAACCGCAAAACAGCTTCATCTGCGGATTATCTTTGACCAGACACTCCACGCTCGGCTTGTCGAGATGATCAAAATGGTCGTGGCTGATAAGAAGATAGTCAATGTTCCGGAAAATTGAAGGATTGGCAGGAAACTGGCTCCGCCGCTTGACGAACGGTATGCTTCCATAAACCGGATCAATCATGAAGCGTTTGCCTCCCAACTGGAGAAAAAACGAATTGTGCCCCAGCCAAATCAGGGAATTTCCGACAACAGCGTCCAACGAGCGCAGGTAATGCACCTTCGGATTCCATTTAACTGTCCGTTTCTCCTTGCGCTGGGGATTGGGAGAGAGCCGCCATTTCAGAACACTTCCTACCCCCGGCCTCCACCTGTGCTGACGGTTGAAGAATTTCCCGTTCACATTCGGATTCCCCCTCCAGTGCGGATTGACGCACTGAAGTTTCTCATTCCGACGGAATATGATACGCTCCCCCATAAAGACAAAGCCAATAAAAAGTTATTTTTCAAGCAAATCTTTCAAAAATGCGTCAAGCTCTTCGTCAAGCCCTTTCAACAACTCCCCATCAAGCAGCAAAGTGTCATCATCAAGCAGCAGGAGTTCGCACACCGTTTCTTTCTCGTCGTCGACAAGCACAAACGAATAGGGCTTCAACAACGACAAATGCTCAAACACTCCTTCGTCTTTCAAAGCTGTCAGCACTTTTTTCAGCACCGGCTCCACCACGTCGTAAAAATCATCCGATTCATAATTCACCCATTCCTCGATGATGGCCCGCGCCAGTTCTTCCTCATCGTCATTGAAAACAAGCAGTTCGCCGCTGTCTGAATTAGGCTGCACGTGGATATCCGTAACAGCCGAGTTTTCATCTCCCCCGGCATATCCGGACACTGCCTCACGAAAAGCTGCAGCCAATGCAGAATATGATTGTTCGCTCAGTTCCATAAGTCCTTAATTTTTTCATACCTCAAATGTACAAAAAAAAATGACTTACACAAGAATTATTCGCATTAATTGTTTTCAAAACGGCTCATCTGGGAGTGCAGATGCAGAAAATCCGTTGCCCGCTTCGACAATTGCAAGGAATTGAACTTCCATACCATATCTTCTTCCGAACCGTCTTTGATATAAGGTTTTGCCTTGTCGAGCCAATCTTTCGCCTCATCCAGCCTCCCCTCCATTTCTGCAGCCAAAGACAGGTTCAATGCAGCATGTGCCTTCATATTTCCCGACTTGCGTCCGTCGTACAGCTGCTTCCACAAGCTGTACGCTCCCCGCCAGTCGCCTTCGTTCACAGATATGGCAGCGTCCCGCATCTCTACGCATCCCCCCGCATAATAGATGCGTTCGGCCGGAGTCCAGTACGGCACCAGTTCCCGCCCCATCGCTGCAGCCGAAAAACGGGCCATCTCAGTAATCATCCTTATGTCCGACGGAACATCATTCAGATTCCATTCGACACTGTCTGCCGAAACCACCGCATACAAAGGCTTCTCCCTGACAGGAGAATAGACATGCAACACAGAAGTCACCCTTGTACGGACAACGGGCCAGGATTCAAACATCCCGGGATATTCAACCAACTTCTTTTCATTGGAAATAAAGACCCTGTCGAGCGAAAAGATTACGTCAACGCCCAAATCAGCGGCCAGCTTCTTCACTTCGTCGTGCGTAAGGGGACGGTAGCCGTTTCCCTCCGCCCGCAAGTCATTCAAGGCCGAATCGCATATAATCACCTGATCAAAATATTTGGCATCGGCAAGCACATCGGCCAGGGCTTCGGTAGAAAGTTTTCCGCTGCCGTCAAATGTGCCCAAAGTTGCCAGATTGTTTTTCGCTTTGGGAATTACAGGCATATTGTTTACCACGGCAATCGTCTGCACCTGTACAGGCAGGGTGACTTTCGCCGGACACAGCTGCTCGAAAGAGAACGTCTGTATGGAGCTGCACGAGAACAGCCCGCAGACACATATCAGGAAACATAAGACACGTACGTTCATCATACACATACAAGATTGGTTTACATCCACAAATGTACAAAAATAATGCAGACGGCAAATAAGCGTGTGTTTAAATTTTCCTACAAACTGCTGCTGGGGAAGCGCTTGCAAGCCACAAAAAACGCCGCCCGGAAAATCCCGGAACGGCGTTCACATCGTTTCATCCGATAAGATTACATATTCTTTCCGTGGCAGTTCTTGTATTTCAAACCGCTTCCGCACGGACACGGATCATTGCGTCCGATCTTCTTTTCCGCATGATACGGCTGCTGCTTTGGCTGTTCGCGTGTGTCGCGTGAAGCAGCCGCCTGCTGGTTCGGATCGGCAAGATCCTGTTTCTCTTCCCTGTACTGCTGCTGCGGACGCTGGGGTTCCGGAGCCGCTTCACGAACCTGCTGAGGTTCTGCACCGGAATCTGGGCACGCATCAGGACAGAAACCGTATTGTTGTTGATCTTGTTCACCATATTGTCGAACAGGTTGACCGATTCAAGCTTAAATATCAGCAGCGGATCTTTCTGTTCGTAGCTTGCGTTCTGAACCGAATGCTTCAAGTCGTCCAGTTCGCGCAGGTTTTCTTTCCAGGCATCATCAATCGTATGAAGCAGGATGGCCTTTTCAAACGCCTTTACAATAGCCTTCGATTCCGTTTCGTATGCCTCCTTCAGATTTACGGAAATGTTATACATACGCTTTCCGTCGGTAATGGGAATCATGATGTTCTCATAAATCTGTCCCTGGTTTTCATAAACCTGCTTGATGACCGGGTTGGCAATCTGCGCCATACGGTCCATCTTACGCTTGAAGATCTCCATTGCGGAATCAAATGTTTTGTTTGCCAGTTCCTCTTTCTTCTTGTTGCGGAAGTCTTCTTCCGTGAACGGAGTTTCCATGGCAAGTGTCTGGAACATTTCCATGCGCGCATCATCAAACGCAGGCTGTTCAACGGCATAGCAGCAGCGGTCCCAAATCATATTGGCGATATCCATGCCGATACGTTCGCCCATCAACGCGTGGCGGCGCTTGGTGTAAACCACAGTACGCTGCTTGTTCATCACATCATCATATTCAAGCAAGCGCTTGCGGATACCGAAGTTGTTTTCTTCCACCTTCTTCTGCGCACGCTCGATCGAATTCGAAATCATCTTATGTTCAATCATCTCCCCTTCCTTGAAGCCGAGCTTGTCCATCACATGGGCAATGCGGTCGGAAGAGAAAAGACGCATCAGGTCATCTTCCAATGAAACAAAGAATACGGAGGAACCGGGGTCGCCCTGACGGCCGGCACGACCACGCAACTGGCGGTCCACACGGCGCGACTCGTGGCGCTCGGTACCGATAATCGCCAAACCTCCGGCAGCCTTCACTTCCGGACTCAGCTTGATGTCCGTACCACGGCCCGCCATGTTGGTAGCGATAGTCACCGTCGAACTCTGGCCGGCCTTGGCAACGATTTCGGCTTCCTTCTGATGCAGTTTCGCATTCAGCACGTTGTGCGGAATCTTCCGCATGTCAAGCATCTTGCTCAACATTTCAGAGATTTCGACAGAAGTAGTACCTACCAGCACCGGACGGCCCGCAGCCACCATCTTCTCGATTTCCTCAATCACAGCCTTGTATTTTTCACGCTTCGTCTTATAGACACGGTCGTTCATGTCGACACGCGCAATCGGACGGTTGGTAGGAATGACCACAACATCGAGCTTGTAAATGTCCCAGAACTCTCCCGCTTCCGTTTCGGCAGTACCGGTCATACCGGCCAGCTTATGGTACATACGGAAATAGTTCTGCAAGGTAATCGTTGCGAAAGTCTGCGTGGCAGCTTCTACCTTCACACCCTCTTTCGCTTCAACAGCCTGATGCAGTCCGTCGCTCCAGCGGCGTCCTTCCATGATACGTCCGGTCTGCTCGTCAACGATTTTCACCTGTCCGTCCATCACTACATAGTCTGTGTCGCGTTCAAACATCGTGTAAGCCTTCAGCAACTGGTTGATGGTATGCACGCGCTCCGACTTGATGGCATAGTTGGTGAGCAGCTCGTCTTTCTGCGCCAGTTTCTCTTCATCGGTCAGTTCTTTCCGGTTTTCAAGTTCAGAAAGCTGTGCGGCGATATCGGGAAGCACAAACAATGTAGGATCCTGCGAGTTGCCTGTAATCAGGTCAATACCCTTATCCGTAAGGTCTGCACTCTTCAGCTTCTCATCGATTACGAAATACAACGGTTCAACGGCCTCCGGCATACGCTTGTTGTTCTGCTCCATATAAATCTCTTCAGTCTTCAGCATGCCGGCCTTGATGCCCGGTTCGCTGAGGAACTTGATGAGCGGCTTGTTTTTAGGAAGAGCCTTGTGGCTGCGGAACAGTGCCAGGAATCCGGCCTCCTGATCTTCTTTCTTGTCAGAAGCAATCAGGCGTTTCGCATCGGCAAGGAACTGAGTGGCGAGCTTGCGCTGCGCCTCAACCAGACGTTCAACCAACGGACGGAGGGTTTCAAACAACTGCTGGTCACCTTTCGGCACCGGACCGGAAATGATCAGCGGAGTACGCGCGTCATCAATCAGCACCGAGTCCACCTCGTCGACAATTGCATAGTTATGCTTGCGCTGCACCAGATCTTTCGGAGAAATGGCCATGTTGTCACGCAGATAGTCGAAGCCAAATTCATTGTTCGTACCGAAAGTAATGTCGGCCATATATGCACGGCGGCGAGCCTCAGAGTTCGGCTGGTGCTTGTCAATACAGTCAACGCTCAAGCCATGGAACATATAGAGCGGTCCCATCCACTCCGAGTCACGTTTTGCCAGGTAATCGTTGACAGTCACTACATGCACGCCGTTTCCTGTCAGTGCATTCAAGAATACCGGAAGTGTGGCCACAAGCGTCTTACCTTCACCTGTAGCCATCTCAGCAATCTTGCCTTGATGCAGAACCACACCGCCAAACAGCTGCACATCGTAGTGAATCATGTTCCAGACAGTTTCATTTCCTCCTGCCTGCCAATGATTCTTCCAAATGGCCTTGTCGTCCTCCAAACGGACAAAGTCATGTCCCTTGGCCGCCAGTTCACGGTCGAAATCCGTAGCGGTAACAACCAGTTCTTCGTTTTCAGTGAAGCGGCGGGCGGTATCCTTGACAATAGCAAAAGCAGTGGGGAGCACTTCATTAAGAGCCTCCTCATATTTGTCAAGCACTTCCTTTTCCAGCTTGTCTATCTGGTTAAAGATAACTTCACGCTTTTCTATTTCAGTATTCTCAATAGAAGCCTTCAGATCATCAATCTTCTTGTTCAATTCGGCAGCAGAATCCTTGATGTATTTCTTCAGTTCTACCGTTTTGGCACGTAGTTCGTCGTTGGACAGCTTCGATATCTCAGGATATACGGCTTTCACTTTTTCAACCCACGGCTGAATCTCTTTCATGTCGCGCGTAGCCTTGTTACCGAACAGCTTGCTTATAAATTCATTGAATCCCATCTTATGTTATAGTTTTTATTATTATCAAAAATTAAATTGAAACCGATAGGCGTTTTTCATAAAAACAGCCAGCTCCCGACTTCCGCTCGGTTTATTCACGAATGTCGGTCATAGGAGGAACTGTGCAGGCATTAGGTGCCCTGATGCGCATGAAGTGGGCCAAAGTAGGAACGATGGCAGCAATTTTTACCGGATTATAAAGTTTCTTAGGCTTTACGCCGAAGCCGACAAATACCAGCGGAGAAGAGCTGTATGCCTCACGCACGACATTCACCTGATGTGAATATTCATTCACCACAGACCATCCCGGCATCACTTCAATATAAATGTCACCCGAGCGGTAGGGATTGTACGTGTTGCGTATCTTTTCGATTTTCGGAGTCCATGAACCCAAAAGCAGACGCTGCGCCGAATAAGCGTTCTGCACCCCGCTCATCTGCACCACAAATTCAGCCGAGCGGCTCATCATCTCCACCAGATTCAGCTTTTTCTCTTCAATCAGCTTATGATTAAGATAAATCTGACGGTCGTAATAAGTTTCAACGTACTGTCCCGGACCATAAATGGCCATCAGATACATATTGAGCAAAGCCGCACAACGCTTGATATGAAACTCGCCTCCAGGAATCCGGTATTGGACCGGATCAACCGGATCAGGATCACTGTAGCCCGTCGATGTGATAAAGAACAGCGTATTCTTCAAACCCACCTTGCGGTCAATCAGGTCCAGAAGATCGCCAATGGAATTATCCAGACGCACATAAACGTCCTGTATTTCCATCGAATATTCCGCATTCGGCCTGTGCGCATAATTCCCGGCATAATACGACAGCGTGAGCAAATCAGGAATGTCATCCTGCCCCATTTTGGTCGCATTGAAGCAAGCCGCAGCCAAACGGTTCACCTCATCATTCACATAAGGCGAAGTCTTGAATCTTTTATACTTTTCATACCGCTCATCATCAAAGTCATGCTTGAAGGTAAGCTGCTTGTTGGAAGAAGTGATATACTTGTAAGCCGTAACCGGATGATAAGGCTGCCACACCAGTTCTCCAATCCGGAAGTCCAGCCCTTCACGATCGTTATAAGTGCTCACCCATTCGGGGAAAACGCCGTAATAAGTGGTTCCGCTCCATTTTCCGTTTGCGTCGTTCAGCCAAAAAGCCCCTTTGGCCGCATGTCCGGCGGCCAGAATGGCCATCTCACGTGTAGGAGCGATGGAATAAACCTCCGCCATTCCCTGAGTCGCAACCATCAGTTCGTCCGACAACGTAGAAACCTGCAAGTATTTCGGAGAAGAATTTTCAGAAGTATACACTCCGATGAAAGCCTGATCGTCGACCGACTTCACCAGACGCAAAGTGCTACGGTCCATCCATCGGTTTCCCGGAATGCCGTTATAATAAGGAGAAGTCCCCGTGTAGACAGCGGCTGTAGCCGACGAACGGTCCACATTGATAAAGTCATATTCCGCATCCGTATAAATGCGCCCTTCTTTCAGCAGACGCTTGAAGCCTCGCTCGCCATATAAAGCAGAAAAAGCTTCGATATAATCGGCGCGTAACTGATCAATGGTAAGCCCGACCACCAGCCGCGGCACGGCAGGACCTGTCTGAGCCTGCAGACCGGTAATGACAAATACCGTCAATAAAGATGTCAGTATGCGTTCTTTCATTATCTATTTTTATAAACTAAAACATGGCTTACAGCATTAACCAGCAAACCGAGTGCCAAAGGTAATACTGTTAAATTGAATTTTTGCGGTAAAAGCAGGAATAACGCTATAAAAATTGTTAAATACACTGCATTAATCCAATGATACAGGTCTTTTTACGTTTCATATCCCTATACACCATCACCGGAAGATAAAGCAAGGGAAGCGGATTGAACAGCCAAAGCAGCCAGTTTGACCCCACCGTAGGATGGACTGATACAAAAAAAAGGAAAGCAACGACGCAGCCTGCCACCCCTTGCGACAAATAAAGCAGAATGTCCCATCCCCAGAAAATGCGGCGGCGTTTCCACTGCCACCATCCGATCAGCACGTTCAACGCAAGGAACAAAGAGGCTGCCATCATAGGAGAAAGAGGAAAGGCGGTTCGGTTTCGGGCTCCACATCCACAATCTTCTCTTCACGAAGCACCAGCGGACGCTGCGTACCATCCTCTCCAAGGATATATGCGCTGGAGGCAAAAGCCTTCATATAAAAGGGCGCAAACATCTGACGGCGGTTGTCTATCGGACGGTCAGCCTCTGCCCCCAGGCAAAAGTCAATCCCCATCTCATCCCAGGGAGAACCGGCAGTGAATTCATGCACGATGCTGCGGAATGTTTTGCGGGGAGAACCGGCAGAATAAACAACTTTCCCCCGAATGCACTTTTCTATCTGGTCACGCGCTCTTGTGGTACAGTTGTCGTAAAAATAATTATAGCGGTATGTGCGGTTCTCAGGGCGGTAGTTCTCTTCAAGCAGGCCAAGCAAGCGCACCTTCTCATCATAAGTAAGGTTCAACGTCTGCTGCCATACGGATGATCCGCGCATTGCATATTCCGCTTCAAAATAGCTGTAAGGAGAAATCCCCAACTGATAATCGGTTTCACCTTTCACAAAACGGTAGACAAAATGGGGCGTGCTGAAACTGAACATGCCGTAATTGAACACCAGGTCGACACCTTGCGTGAAATTCTGGTAACGGATAGCCGTATGCCCGAACAGAGCATAGATCTCATTGCCCGGCGCGCATGTGACCAGACTGAGCTGAATACTGTCGCGTGACTGCCGGGCATGAAAAGGAACGACCGAACACACAAGAAACAGAAGCGCAAACAACCGCAATTTACAATTCATATACATTAATTATATAAGCACTATTAAAAAACCAACCCGGACAACTCCCCAGGCTTGTCCGCAAGGAATTCCCCGTCCAGGACAAAATGACAGAGCATTTCCTGAATACGGCAACTATTCCGCCACAAAATTACGGAGAATCTCTGGAATAACCTCAAAAAAAGTCAGAAAGTCAGTCCGACCTCTTTTATATGCAATGAAAGCACCGGGAGAAAGCATTTCGCAAGAATAAAAATACCTAATAAATCACGATTTCTTTACGATGTATTTATTTTTTCAGTTACTTTGCACCAAATTTAAACAACATAAAAGTGAACTTAATTATCGACATCGGCAATACTGTTGCGAAACTGGCAGTATTCGATGGTGACAAGATGGTAGAAGTGCTGCGCGGTTCGAACCATTCGCTTGACTGCCTCACCATCCTGCGCCACAAATATCCAATAAAACGGGGAATCATCGCTTCTGTCATCACGTTGAGCAACACAATCCGCCGGCAGCTAGCAGAAGTAGACTTCGAAATACTCGAATTAAACTACAAGACTCCTGTTCCGATTGCAAACCATTATAAAAGCCCGCAAACATTGGGGATGGACCGGCTGGCTGCGGTGGTGGGAGCCAACTATCTGCTTCCCGGGAAGAACCTGCTGGTCATCGATGCCGGCACAGCAATCACCTACGAGTTTATTGATGCCGAAGGAAGATATTGGGGAGGAAACATATCTCCGGGCATATATGTACGGTTCAAAACATTAAACGCCTGTTGCGACAAACTGCCCCTCATCGACCGCAGGGGAGATTTGCCGGAATTCGGATACAACACAGAAACGGCAATCCGGGCAGGAGTCATCAAAGGCATGGAATTTGAGATAGCCGGATATATCCGCCTGATGCAAGAGAAATATCCCGACCTTTTGGTTTTTTTAACTGGCGGAGATAAATTTTCTTTTGATACAAACTTAAAAAGTATCATCTTTGCAGATAGATTTTTAGTATTGAAAGGTTTAAACAGAATTTTGAATTATAATGTCAAGTAAGAAAGCACTCATTGGCGCACTGTTCATTGCCGTTTCAGCAGCTGTTTCGGCACAGTCGAGCGTCAATTCCCCTTATACCCGCTACGGGCTCGGAGAAACATTCGACCAAGTTTTTGCCAACAATGCTGCAATGGGAGGTGTAGGCTATGCCTTGCGTTCCGACCTGCACATCAATCCAATGAATCCTGCCTCCTATACGGCCGTGGATTCTCTTTCATTCATGTTCGACACAGGCATGACTTTAAAAAGTTCAAACTTTCAAGAAGGAAACTACAAATCGAACGCAAAGAACGCAAGTTTTGACTATATTGCCATGCAGTTCCGCCTGCACCCGCGTCTGGGCATGGCCATCGGTTACACTCCCTTTTCTACTGTCGGATACAACTTCGACAGAAGCAAAAACATAGAAAACAGCGAGGTGACCATCAGCAACAACTTCTATGGCGACGGAGGAATGCAGCAAATCTTCGCAGGATTGGGATTCAAGATTCTGGACAATCTTTCAGTAGGAGCAAACATTGCCTACCTCTACGGAAAACTGAACTACCAGACAACGGCCACCTTAAGCAATGGAGGCGACCAGACAATTATCTATAACCAAATGTCGGTGAGCAGCTACAACGCCAGCTTCGGACTGCAATACACACAGCCGCTCAACAAAAACAATTCGCTTACACTGGGACTTGCGTATACATTGGGACACGTGTTGAATATGCACGACACGCACGGCGAACAAGTAACCGACGGTTCAAGCTATTCAGCTCTGCAAACCCAGAGCACCGAAGATTCTTACGGCATACCGCATTCCTTCGGAGTGGGCCTTGCATGGAAGTACCGGAAGAACCTGACCGTGGAAGCAGACTATACGCTGCAGAAATGGGAAGACGTGAAATACAACAACCGCACGGACATGTATCAGAACCGTTCGAAAATCGCTGTAGGAGCCGAACTGCTGCCCAAAGAGTACGGAAGGAACTACTTCTCAAGAATCAGATACCGGATCGGGGCATACTACTCAACTCCTTATCTGAAAACCCCTTCATACAATCCGAACGCCGCATGGGTGAACGGACCGAAGGAATACGGGATCAGCGCTGGATTTGGTTTCCCTCTAAACCTGAACATGGCCAACAACGTATTGAGCATCACCGGACAATATGTCCGCGTAGCTCCTTCAGTCAGCGGATTGCTTTCGGAGAACCGGTTCGAACTGAAAATCGGACTGACTTTCAACGAACGGTGGTTCATGAAATGGAAGGTTAATTGACATGAGAATGAATTATTGGCACATTTTTATCTGTTCCATCCTGCTTTTCACCGTATCTCCGGCTAAAGGGAAAATTGCGGAGCTACAAGAACAAGACGGTCCGGAAATCAAACACAACATCGAACTTTACTCCAGGCTGATTAAGGCCGGTGAGTTTGAAAACGCATACGAACCATGGCTTTATGTATTCACTCACAGTCCATTGGCCACACCGGACGTATGCACAGACGGCACAAAAATCCTGCATGCCCTGATAGCTGCGGAACAAGACTCGGCCGAACACCAAAAGCTGTTCGAACAACTGACAGCCATCTACGACCGGCAGGCAGAACTGCTCGATTCATTAAACGTTATCAGCAAAAAGCCAGTGACCTTACAGGAAATCAGAGGAAGAAAAGCACATGAATATGTTGTGTTTGCCGGCGACCAGATGGACACTGACACTGTATATCAAATGCTGCAAGATGCCGTTCCCGTAACAGATGAAGCATCGGAATGCTACATGCTGCAAGATCTGATAAACATATCTCTAAAGAAACTGCAAGCGGACAATACGCATAAAAAACAATTCATACTGGACTTTCTGACGGTTTCCGGACGGCTGGCACAAATAAAGGACAAGACTCAGGACGAGAAAGGCAGACAATTTTTAAAAATCGTAGAGAATGACGTGAATTCATGCTTCATCAACAGCGGCATGGCCGGATGCGAAAATATGCAGAAAGCATTCAAGCCGGAAATTGAAGCAAACAGACACAATCTGGTATACCTCAAACAAATCATTTCGATAATGGAAAGGCTCAAATGTACGGATGACGAAGCTTACTTCGCTGCTTCGGAAGCTGCATACTCAATTGAGCCTACCGCCGAAACGGCACTGGGATGCGCCTACATGTTCTACAAACAGGACAGTATCGGAAAAAGCCAGCATTTCTTCGACCAGGCTATCGAACTCGAAAAAGACACGCTGACAAAGGCAAAAAACAGTTATGAAGCCGCAGTCATGCTCTACAGCAAGAAACACTTCAGCAAAGCAAGGGAATATGCACAAAAAGCACTTTCATTCGACCCCAAATGCGGAAAAGCATATATGCTGATAGCGCAGATGTATGCTTCAAGCCCAAACTGGAGCGATGAAGCCACACTGAACAAATGCACCTACTACGCGGCCATCGACAAGCTGCAGCAGGCAAAGGCCGCCGACCCCAGGCTGACGGACGAAGTGCAGAGGCTGATTGTCACTTATGCCACAAAGGTTCCGAAAGAAGAAGATCTGTTCTTTCTGGGACTGAAAAAAGGAAACGCTGTCACCATAGGCGGATGGATCAAAGAAAAAACAACCATTAAATAGATCGTGTATGGCCGATACCAAACAGACCGACAAAAAATACATATCCAGGATATTCATAACAGTTGCCGTGTGGACAACTGTTATGTTTGTTTTTCTCCCGTCGTGCGGAAAAAAGGAACAGGCAACTGCTGCCGCCGTAAAAGAAAGCGATTCGCTTCCCGACATGCGCACGCTCGGGGTAACGACGCTGGTATCAGACTCCGGAATGATACGCTATAAAATCATCACCGACGAATGGCTGGTATACAGCCACAGGAATCCGCCTTTCTGGGCCTTTGAAAAAGGAGTGTATCTGGAAAAATTCGACACGCTCTTCCATGTCGACGCAAGCATCAAAGCCGACACCGCCTATTATTATGAACAGAAAAAACTGTGGGAACTCAGAAGCAATGTACACATACAGAGCCAGCGGGGGGACAAATTCGACACGGAACTGATGTTCTGGGATCAGAACAAGGAAAAAATCTATTCCGACAGATTCATCCGCATCGAGCAAGTGGACAAGGTGCTTACCGGATACGGATTTGAATCGAACCAGCAGATGACAGAATATCAGATATATAACAATACAGGTATCTTTACAGTGGAAGATACGGCTTCGGCAGACTCAACGGCCCGCTCTGGAGGAAAACAACAATAAAAAACGACATGGCAACAATCGCTCAACTGATCATTTCCGTGATGCTCGCGGCATTCTTTTCCAGCATGGAAATAGCTTTCGCCTCGACCGACAAGCTGCGCTTTGAAATGGGTAAAAAAGACAACCTCACCACACGCATACTGACCGTCTTTTACAACCATCCCAAAGATTTCATATCAACGATGATGACCGGATACATCGCTTCGCTGGCAGTCTTCAGCATACTGACCGCAAACTTCATGCACGGTCTGCTGGACGCAAAAGTCAACGTATCTCCGGCCTTTACACTGATACTGGAAATTATCGCAGCATCCGCAGTGCTTCTGGCACTTGGAGAATTTATGCCCAAGACACTGGCCAAAGCCAATTCACGCTTCATGCTCAAAGCTTTCTGTATCCCGGCGTACATCTGCTATATCATACTCTATCCTTTCAGCAAAACGGTCACTTTTCTTTCCGTAAGCCTGCTAAGACTCTCAGGAACCAAAATCAACAGGAAAGATCAGGAACGCGCATTCACGAAAGGCGACCTGAACTACTTCATACAAACCAGCATCGAAGAGGCAGGAGGAAATGAAGAAAACATTGACGACGAAATAAAAATTTTCCGCAACGCGCTCGATTTTTCAAACATCAAAATCCGCGACTGCATGATTCCGCGAACCGAAATCATCGCGGCTGAGTTCAATACCCAACTTGAAGAACTGAAAAATACATTTATCGAAAACGGAATAAGCAAAATCATCGTTTACAAAGACAATATCGACAACATCGTAGGATACATCCACTCTTCTGAAATGTTCCGCAACACGGAAGACTGGCAGAAGAACATCCGCTCCATTCCCATCGTACCGGAAACAATGGGAGCCAACAAGCTGATGATCCTTTTCAAGCAGCAGAAACGTTCGCTGGCTATAGTAGTCGACGAGTTCGGAGGAACTTCGGGCATCGTGGCAATGGAAGATCTGGTGGAAGAGATACTGGGCGACATAGAAGACGAACATGACACAAATTCAACGGTAGCAAAAAACATAGGAGAAAACGAATACATATTTTCCGGAAGACTGGACATTGAAAAAGCCAACAAAGAGTTCGGACTGGACTTGCCTGAAAACGACGAATACCAGACAATCGGAGGACTGATTCTGCACGAATACCAGAGCATTCCCAAAGTCAACGAAATTATCCGGATTGACAAATTTCAGTTCAAAATCATAAAAGTTACTTCCACAAAAATCGAACTGGTGAAGCTGAAAGTGGAGAAATAAGCATTTTTTTTTAAAGAAAATAGCTACTGAACAGCATTTTTGTATCTTCGTGCGCAAATTGCTGAAATAACAATAAACAAAAAAATAACAAACTTAAATGGCAACTTTACAAACTATCAGAAGCAAGGGACCTTTGGTGGTCATTGTAATCGGACTTGCCCTGTTTGCGTTCATCGCTGGTGACGCATGGAAAGTCCTGCAGCCGCATCAAGGCAAACAAGATGTAGGTGAAGTAAACGGAGAAAAACTGAGCACTTTGGACTACCAGAAAATGGTGGACGAACTCAGTGAAGTCATCAAACTGACCAATGGACTGAATTCACTGTCCGAAGAGCAGCTGAACAACGTAAAAGACCAGGTATGGCAGAATTACGTCAACAATCAGCTGATTGCAGAACAGGCAGAAAAGTTGGGACTGACAGTCACCGACGCTGAAATCCAGGCCATCATCGACCAAGGCACTCACCCTCTGCTGATGCAGACTCCGTTCCGCAATCCGCAGACAGGAATGTTCGACAAGGACATGCTTCAGAAATTTCTGGTAGACTATGCGAATTTGGGAACCAGTCAAATGCCTGCTCAATATACTGAATACTATCAGAAAATGGGTGCTTTCTGGATGTTCATAGAAAAAACACTCAGACAGAGCACGCTGGCAGAAAAATACCAGAACCTGATCACCAAATCGCTGATTTCAAATCCTGTAGCAGCCGAAGATGCGTTTAAAGCACGCACCGAACAAAGCGACCTGCTGCTTGCCGGCATACCTTATTCTTCAATCAACGATTCAACGGTTGAAGTCAGCGACGATGAAATCAAAAAGCTGTACAATGAAAAGAAGGAACAGTTCAAACAACTGGCTGAAACACGCGACATACATTATATAGACGTGAAAGTTGTGCCTTCTGACGCTGACCGTGCGGCTGTTAAACAAGAAGTGACAGAATACAGCAACCAGCTCGACAAGACCAACTCGGATTATGCTACATTCATCCGCTCTACAGGTTCTTCTGTAGCTTATTCAGATGTGCCTGTCAACAAGTCTGTACTTCCTTCTGACATTGCCGCACGCCTGGATTCGACAGGCTTGAATGAGGTATACGGCCCCTACTACTATCAGTCGGACGACTCATACAACGCATTCAAGGTTCTGGCAAAAGTATCAGCACCCGACTCAATCCAATTCCGTCAGATTCAAGTGTACGCCGACACCGAAGACAAGACAAAAACGCTTGCCGACAGTATCTACAATGCACTCAAAGGCGGAGCTGACTTCGAAAAAGTAGCCAAAATCTACGGACAGACCGGCGAAGCAACCTGGGTAAATGCAAGAAGCTGGGAAGGCGCGGAAATGGATGCTGACAATACCAAATTTATCAACACGCTGATCAACCAACCGAAAAACGAACTGGCTAATCTGACCGTCGGACAAACTCATCTGATACTTCAGGTTATGGACAAGAAGAGCATGCAGACCAAATATAAAGTGGCTGTCATCAAATGCCCGGTTGAGTTCAGCAAAGAAACCTACAATTCTGCATACAACAAATTCAGCCAGTTTGTAGCTCAAAACACAACGCTTGAAGACTTGCAGAAAAATGCAGAAGAAAACGGATACACGCTTCTTCCGCGCAAAGATCTGTCAAGCGCAGAGCATTACGTGGGCGGCGTAAAATCGACAGGCGATGTAATGAGATGGATTTTCTCGGCAAAACCGAATGAAGTTTCTCCGCTGTATGAATGTGGCGAAAACGACCACATGATGGTGGTAGCTCTCGACAAAGTACATAAGACAGGATACCGCGACATCAATTCAGTTGCCGCTACGCTGTAGAATGAGATCATTCGTGACAAGAAAGCTGAAAAGATTCTCGCAAACATGCAGGGAGTCAATTCACTGGATAAGGTGAAAGCCATGGAAGGTGCTGTCAGCGACTCTATAAAACATGTCACATTCTCCGCATCGGCCTACATCTCTGTAGCACACGCCAGTGAACCGGTTATCGGCGCAGCCGCTTCAAAAACAGAAGTCGGAAAGGTAAGCACACCGATAAAGGGAAATGCCGGAGTTTACATGATTCAAGTTTATGCGAAAGACAAGGGCACAGAAAAATTCGATGCCAAGCAAGAAGAATCTTCTTTGGCCAGCATGTTATCTCGCCCTGTTGCAAATCAGATATTCGGCGATTTGTATCAGAAAGCTAATGTAACAGACCAACGGTATCTGTTCTTCTAAACTGACAGCCGATATAAAAAACGGGAACCTCGCAAATGAAGTTCCCGTTTTTTATTTTCATATATCAGGTCAATGCCCTGCAAAAATGTAAGCCTGATAATGCGTCGTTTCATCCACTCCGGTCAACGACAAATAACCGCTTAGTATTTTTCCGTCCGCCACCACAAGCGGATACCTGTCCTTATGGTCCGATGTGCGTTTACGGCTTCTCCGTCTGCCGAAAAGTATTCGATTCTGAACCATCCTTCCGACCGGGGATGCAAAAGCCTTGCACGCACCTGATGAGAAACAATGCCCATATTCATGCGCAAATTAATTTCAACGCAAGGATGCACATGAAAGGCATCGTTCATCCGACAAATCATCATATCTACACCCAAACACCCGCTATAGTCATTCTGCAGCAAAGCGGAGAGCCGAACAGCCAAAGACGACTTTATCTGCCGCAGTGTGTCCACCGGAATAAACGAAGACAAAAAAAGACTTCAATCTGCTCGTCCGTACACAGTCTGTTTTCCTTATAATTCCCGTGCAAGTCTGTTTCAAAAAAGAGAATATCCGATGAAATAAATGCCGCCGCTCCCGTCTGCATAAAACTCCATCGCAAAATCTGCCACTTTCTCATACAAAGGTTCAGCCATAACACTTCCCTGCGTACGAAGCACACGCTCCACCCATCCCCGGACAGAAGAGCTCCAAGTTTCGGAAGATACTTTTACCAGTCCTCGCCCGCTTCCGGACCAGGGAGCTTTCAGCACAATCTCCCCCACTTCAGACATATAGAAGTTTACATCATCCACGGAATGACATACGACAGATTCACCGCAGGTACCTTCAATTTTACGCATTCCGACAAGCATCTCTGAACTGCGCTGCCGGCTGGACAAAAAACGGATACGCTGCACTTGAGAATCCGTCAGCAGAAACTCTTCCCCGATACCGGCAGACCGGAGCTGATGCAGGAACGCCGGATCCCACCCCCATGGAACATAACTTCCCTGTTCCCACTCCAGAATCCACTGAACGCGCGGAAAAAGAAAATCACTCCCCAATTGCGAATGCAGCAGTTCTGCCTGCTTCATGTCATCAATCCTCACCGACTCCCCGCCTTCAGCATACCATGCAGGCAGTACAGCCAAATCATACGCCATTTTCTGAATAAAGCACGATGCCTTTGTGGAACACGACGGAAAGGGAGGCATGATGGAAGAATTTTCCGGCAAATTGCTCGTCCAGCAGGAACCGGACGCCTCTTCCTTCCCGAACGGCGGAATCCGCAACACCTTCGAAGCACGCGGATACAGTGCCTGGGACCCTTCTTCACCTGTTTTCGTGGTTGATGACACCCTGTGCATCCCTACCGTTTTCATCGCCTATACCGGTGAATCACTTGACTATAAAGCTCCTCTGCTGAAGGCTCTTCATGCCGTCAACAAGGCCGCCGTTGCCGTATGCCGTTATTTCGATCCGGAAGTAAAGAAAGTCGTTTCCTATCTCGGCTGGGAACAGGAATACTTTCTGGTTGACGAAGGCTTGTATGCAGCCCGCCCCGACCTGCTGCTCACGGGACGTACCCTGATGGGACACGAAGCATCGAAGAAACCAGCAGCTGGAAGACCACTATTTCGGAGCAATTCCTACACGTGTGGCTGCCTTCATGAAGATCTGGAAATCCAGGCACTCGAACTGGGTATTCCGGTAAAGACAAGACACAACGAAGTGGCACCGAACCAGTTCGAGCTTGCACCGATTTTCGAGGAATGCAACCTGGCCGTCGACCACAACATGCTTATCATGTCGCTCATGCGGAAAGTAGCACGCAACCACGGATTCCGCGTACTGCTCCATGAAAAGCCGTTCAAGGGCGTAAACGGTTCGGGAAAACATAACAACTGGTCACTTGGAACCGACACGGGTGTCCTGCTGATGGCTCCGGGAAAGACGGCCGAAGAAAACCTGCGTTTCATTACGTTTGTGGTGAATACGCTGATGGCCGTCTATCGCCACAACGGTCTGCTTAAAGCTTCTATCATGAGTGCAACGAACGCACACCGCCTGGGAGCCAACGAAGCTCCTCCCGCAATCATATCCTCGTTTTTGGGCACACAACTGAGCAAGGTGCTCGACCACATGGAAGTCAGCACAACCGATGAACTGAGCCCTGGGAGGAAAGCACGGCATGAAACTTGACATCCCGCAGATACCGGAACTGTTGATAGACAACACCGACCGCAACCGCACTTCGCCTTTCGCATTCACAGGAAACCGCTTTGAATTCCGTGCCGTAGGTTCAGAAGCGAACTGCGCAAGCGCCATGATTGCACTGAACACAGCCGTGGCCGAACAGCTCACCGAGTTCAAGCAGAAAGTAGATGCCCTCATCGAACAGGGGGAACCGAAAGTTTCGGCTTTGATTCAGGTGATCCGCGAATACATCAAACTCAGCAAGCCTATCCGCTTCGACGGCAACGGATATAGCGAAGAATGGAAAGAAGAGGCTGCACGCCGGGGACTTGACTGCGAAACGAGCTGTCCGATCATCTTCGACCAATACCTGAAACCGGAAAGCATCCGCATGTTTGAATCGGAGGGAGTCATGACCAAAAAAGAACTGGAAGCACGGAACGAAGTTAAATGGGAAACTTACACCAAGAAAATCCAGATTGAGGCAAGAGTATTGGGCGATCTTGTCATGAACCACATCGTACCGGTAGCAACCGAATACCAGAGCAAGCTGATAGACAACGTGTATAAAATGAAAGACCTGTTCCCGGCCGAAGAAGCATCCCGGCTCTCATCTGAGAACCTTGCCATTATACGCAAAATCTCAGAACACGCCACCTATATCAAGGAACATGTCGACTCGATGGTGGAAGCGCGCAAAGTCGCCAACAAGATTACAGACGAACGCGAAAAAGCCATAGCCTATCATGACAACATCGCTCCGATGCTCGAACAAATCCGCTATCACATCGACAAGCTTGAACTGATTGTAGATGACCAGATGTGGACACTGCCAAAATACAGAGAGCTGCTGTTTATCAGATAATTCATTTTTACATTATCCCTTATTTCTTATTGGTTGTTTGATAAAAACAGAGGGTGGTTTTCCGTGAGGAAAGCCGCCCTCGCCTGTATAATACACTCCGGCATCACCTCATCACAAACGTGTTCAGGGAATGGGGAGCTAACGTAACGTTCAGAAACTTCTTCCCTAAGCGGAATGTCGCGCAGCCTGGCTTGCCTCCAAAGTTTCCCGCCACAACGACATATTTCTTTTCCGGTGTCAGATAAGCGACCGCCAGCACGCCGTCCTTGTTCTTCGGACTGTATCCCACCATTTCGCTTCCGGGAACCACATAATGCGAAAAATGTTTCACTGCATAGTATTCGGCCGTATACCGGAACTTGCGTGTTTCGGGATCCACTTCAATCAGCGCGTTCTGATTCCATCCCCACGGGCTTGTTCCCCGCTTGGGAAGCAGGAAATTCCAGTTGAACCACTCGTCGCAACCGTTCCCCACATTGTCGCAAATCAGGAAAAACGTATGCTCTCCCGCCTTCCAGTCCATCGATCCGTTTCCGCACTCGCTTTCCGAACAGATGTAATGATATTCCGGATATTGCTTGCGGATAGCCGGCAGGATTTCACGTCCCTCCCATTGAAAAGCCAGTCCGCTGATGCACCCGCGCAGTTTCTCGTCACTCAGGATTCGCTCCACATGATCCTGGCGGTTGGTATTGAAGGTTCCCAAATAAAGCTTCACGTCCGGATGATGCTTCTTCAATGCCGGAGCAAGATAATCGCGATTGAAGCGCACCGTCCCTTCCGCCGTCCATGCACAGCCCGGATAAGGTGTATAGCTGTATGCCTCATTCTGATAAATCACCATGTCAATGTTTATTCCTTCACTCTTGTAAGCCTCGATGAACTTGCAGAAAAAATTGGCGTACGACTGAAGGTAACGGGGATCCTGAATGAAATAATCCTGCGTGGCAAGCCTGCGGGGAAACTGCCCTTTCCGCTCGCCCAGAAACTTCATTTCATCCTCGTCCACTTCATCTGAAGAACCATAAAGAAGATAGTCCAGACGGCTGTCCATCTTGTTGAAACGGCTGCTCAAAACCGGATAATCCCCGTTTATCTTCATCCAACTCGGAGGGCTCCAGGGGGAAGTCCAGAAGGTCAGTTTTGGATTAAACTTTTGCGCTGCCCGTATCAAGGGAATAATTCCTGCCTGTCGCGCCCGATATTGAAATACCGCAGTTCAAAATCGCCTGGCACCTCATCACAGCTATACCACGAACGCGCATAGTCGTTCGCATTCATGGAAATGCGCCCGCGCGTAAACTTCAGTTCTCCTTCGGGAGAAAAAAGGTTATACATGATTTCGTCCTGCTCGTCACGGGCCAGCATCAGCAGCGCATCCCAGTCAAGTTCATTGAATGTTGTTCCCCAGGCTCTGAACGGAACCCCTCTTTCTGTTCCGTCCACCTCCAGCAAAGGCTCCGAAAGAGCGTCAGTCTGGAGTTTCACCCTGTTTTCTTTCCAGCAGTTTCCTTCCGTACTGCTCACCCATACATACGACTGGGCCTGAAGCCCAGCAACGAAGCCCAAAGCACATAAAGCAATTGACGCTTTCTTCTTAAAACACGATTTCATCGATAGATATGTTAAAGTTAAAAATATCATTCCGCAAAGGACAATACTCAACGGATACTTTGTCCGCCTATCCCGACAAATTCTACAGTCCAAGGGCTGGAACATAGAATCTGCAGGCACAGATACAGATACCTTCCGCGCTCCCCGCACGTCATTTGTTCTTTTCCTCCTGATATTGGGTGGGCAGCATTCCGAACTGTTCCTTGAAACACTTGCTGAAATAGCTCGATGAGCTGAATCCGACGCGGTCTGCCACCTCCGATATGGTAAGCTGGCTGCTTTCGAGCAACTGGGCAGCCCTTTTCAGGCGGATGGTACGGATGAATTCCGTCGGGGTCTGTCCGGTTATCGACTGAAGCTTCCGGTAAAGATTCATGCGGCTCATTCCCATATCGCTGCTCAATGCCTCCACATTATATGAAGTGTTGTCCATATTGTTTTCGATGCATCCCAATGCCCGCTTGATTATCTGCTCATCGAGGGATGTGATCGTAATGCTCGCAGGGTTTACCTCCACGCTCCTCTGAAAATCCTTCTTCCGCATTTCCTGCTTTTCAATCAGTTTCCGGATGCGCACCCGCAACATATCCATATTGAAAGGCTTTGCCATATATGAATCCGCCCCGACCGAATAACCGTTGATCTTCAAGTCGTCCGAAGTGCGCGCCGTCAACAGAATAATCGGAATATGCGACGTTTCCATATTTGTCTTGATGCGTCTGCAAAGCTCTATACCGTCTACGTTAGGCATCATGACATCACTGATAATCAAGTCGGGATTCTGTTCGGCCGCCAGCTTTTCCGCCGCCTCTCCGTCGGGAGCGTCAAACACCTGATACTCTTCGGAAAGCTGCTCTTTCAGGAAGTTTCTGAAATCATTATTGTCGTCTGCCACAAGCAATTTCTTTTTTTCCAGCCTCCTGAACGGAACGCTCTCCGCCGCTTTTCTTCGCATCGGCCGACACATCCTGCATGCCAGTTTCTTCCGCTACCGCCAGATCCGTCGGAATAAATACGGTGAAGCAGCTACCTTTTCCCGGTTCGCTCGAAACGTGCACACTTCCCTGGTGCATGTCAACATATTCTTTCACCAAATGCAGTCCGATACCGCTTCCCACCTTGTTCTGCTCATTATGCTGCACCTGATAAAAACGTTCAAAAATATGCTTCACCTGATCTGAAGCAATGCCGATCCCTGTATCAGAAACAGAAATGCAGGCATACTTTCGTCCGCCATATTCATTTTCTGTGAGCGACAAAGTCACACGTCCGCTTTCCGGCGTAAACTTGAATGCATTTGAAAGCAGGTTGTTCACTATCTTATGCAGTTTGTCATGATCAAAATTCATGTACCAGTGCGCAGGAGCGACATTCAGATCAAAGTCTATGCCCTTATCAACGGCAAACGGCCTGAATCCCTCATAAACCGTGCGCAGAAATTCTTCCAGATCACCGGGCAAGAGATTCAACTTTTCACGTTTCATCTCCACTTTCCTGAAATCAAGCAGCTGATTGATCAGTCTGTAAAGTTCCTGCGTATTCTTATAAACCACCCGGAGCTGGTCCTTCAAACGTTCATCAGTCACCTTCTTCAGAATCACTTCAAGCGGAGTAAGGATCAGTGTAAGCGGCGTGCGCAGTTCATGGCTGACATTAATAAAAAACGGAACTTCATCTGATTCAGTTCTTCCCGCTGACGCTCTGCCTCCACCTCCTGCATCCGCTTCAGCTTCCTCAGACTCCGAATATGCAGATAGCGCACAATAAAATAGCCCAATGCGAGCAGACATACGAGATAAAACACCCCGGCCCATACTGTAGCCCAGAAAGGAGGGCGGATAACAACCACAAACGAAGAACGGTCACTCCAATGATGGTCGTTGCCTGCCGACATCACATGAAACACATACTTTCCCGGAGGCAAATGATTGTACGCCACACTCGCCTGCCCTTTTTCAGGAAGCAGTTCAATCCACTCCTTATCCACGCCCTCCATCTTGTAACGGAAATAAGTCTGCGACGGATTTACAAAATTCAAGCTGGAAAACTCGAACGTGATGAAATTCTCATCATGCCTCAGTTCCGCATACCGCACCCTGTCTACAGTCTTTTCAAACAACACGCGCCCGTTATACTGCTCTCCGCATACGACCGGCTCGTTAAACAGACGAAATCCCGTAAACATGGGAGGCACAGAGCTTGGAGCCAGAACCACATTTTCCGGCGAAAACAGATAAAACCCGTCCATGCGTCCAAAACAAAGCTGCCCGTCGGCTGTCTTCAATGAGCAGAATTCAAACAAGTCGTTCCAGCTATGGCTCCGGTTGCGGTCAAGACAAACGACGCAATACGTATATCCTTGTCCCTCATTCTCCACGGTTATTTTATAAAGCCCGTTTATCGTAGACACCCAGACATCACCGTTGTTATCTTCCTGGATACTCTGCACCGTAAGATTCGTGAAGCCAGCCTCCTCACCCAGATAATCCACGTGAAAATCATCCGACACGATCTTTATCCCATATTGGGTCCCCATCCAGAGCAATCCCCGGCTGTCAAGAAAAATACAGTTGAACTTATTGCTTCCCAACGTCTGTAAAGGCGAACCGGGAGCATCCCTCTCGGGAGCAAATACCGAATCCTTTTCCGTATCATAAATGTAGAAGCCATTGTCGGCACCAACCACAATACGTTCCTTGCTGTCAATAGCCAAAGAATTGGCCACCCTGTACTTGGATATTTTAGGAAACTTCACCGCAAGAGGAACAATGCTGTCTGACTCGGGAACAAACATACCGACAGTTCCCAGCCGGCTCACCCATAACCGCCCGCGAAAGTCAGCCACCATTGCCCTTATATTGCTTTTTCCAAGATAATGCTTCACCCTGCCGTTCTCGATGCAATAGAGTCCGTTGCGGAATGTTCCCAGCCAGATACGATCTCTGTTGTCCTTATATGCCACACGAAACAGTTGGCCCGACAGTTCCGGATAAGGCATGTCAATCGTACGGTCGGAACACGAATACCGGTAAAGCCCTCTCGACGTACCCATCAGGATAGCTCCCTCACGCTCCTCCACCATGCAATGAATGCTTTCGTCGGCAAAGTTTCCCGAAAGGTTCCGGTTATTATACAAGGTAAAATTATCCATGCTGGGATGGTGAAAGGCCAGTCCCTGGTTGAACATGCCTATCCACACCGTGCCGCTGTAATTGTCACAATAAATGCTGTGCACGCCTCCGCGCACATTCAATTCACGCAAATCCGCATTGAAAGAATTCACCCGGCAAATCATAAGCGTATGCCGGTCAACGATATAGATTCCCTGTCCTGACGTACCTATCCACGCACTTCCCGAACGGTCCACATCCAGAGCCGCGATTTCTTCAAAATGCTCAGCAGACAAAGGCAATTCCGTCCATGTATTGACGGCATTCGAATAAAAGCCTCCGCCGTAATTCCATACCAGCCAGAAATCGCCGTTGTCAAGCATACAGACAAGCACTTGAGCACCTTTTGCCAGACGCCCCTGCAAAAAATTTTCCTGACGCACAAACTTCCCCGTCCGATGGTCATAACAGCGCATCACGCCACTTTCATGAACCATCCAACTGTATGCGCCTTTTGATGCCACGGTCAGCAAAGGACCGTTCTTTTTCAGAAAATCAGAAACGTCGCAAACAACCCGCACACGTTCATCTGCCGAATCCAGCAAATAGATGCGACCGGCTGCATCTGTCACCCAAACCAGCTTCTCGGAATCAACAAACAGGTTTGAAACATCGTCCAGCCCCCAACGTCTGAAAATGGTGTCGGCCCTCATGAAACATTCCGTATCCAGATTGAAAATCCGGAGTCCTCCTCTTTCCTTCAACCACAGCCGTTTCTTTGCATCAATATACTGCACAGGAATAGAGGCCCGCTGAGCAACCGGATACGGCTCTGACTTCCAAAGCGGGAAGGATACAAAATTTTTCCCGTCATAAAGACTCAAGAGTTCGGTCGTTCGGACTCCCAGACGTCCGTCGGGCAATCCGAACACGTTTTTCACATAATTGTCCGGAAGCCCTTCAGAAATACCGATATGACGGAACTTGACAGGGACTGTATGTTCCGCAGAAACAGCTACAGCCGCAAGGATACAATAACACAATAAAAAAAATCTTTTCATCGTCGCTTTTCATGAAGGTTGCCATCAAACACAAAAATACGAAAACTTTTTCAAACGGTCTTCAAGACAGACACCACCGGAACAGGCAGAAAATACAGATCCATCATTTCTCAAACGTAACGCCCTCAACATGCGGACCGACATAAATGCGTGCCATATCTCCCGTATGATACCATGCCGGCTTGCCCTGCATATCATCGGATATCACCACACCGTTTACCCTCAGGTTCTTGAACCGGATATTCCTGATTCTCCTTTCTTCGTTATACCCTTCTATGACAGAAATCTCAGCGCGGTCGCCTGTATAGTCGATGTCCTTAAACAACACGTTTTCAATGCCCCTTCCCGGAGCCGTACAATACTTTTCATTATAAAATATCCTGAGATTCAGCAACTGCCCCTGACGAAAATTCTCGATGCGGATATTTTCAAAACGGACATTGCGGACCAGGTTGTTGTCGCCTGCATTAATCGCCATACATCCCTGATAGTTCAACTGCATCTCTTTATGGTCAAGGATATCTATATCCACATAGTTCAGATTCTCAAGCACCTCCGGCTTCTCTGTATTGCCATGAATCCCAATAAAGATGGGATGCGCCACATCAGCCCAAAGCACCGAATGCTGCATGGTTATGTCGTGGCTCGCTCCGTTAAAGCCTTTCCGGGACCGTAGACTGTGGTACAATCATCCGAATTGCGACAGAACACACCGTCGAACAAGACATGGCGGCTGGCAAATATATTCATGCCGTCGCCCCATCCATAATAACTGACAGACTTGACATTGCGGATCGTCACATTTTCAGACCCTCCCGTAATGCACTGAGTTGCAAACAATCCCTCTACATATACATTCTTCGAATTGGATATCTGTATGCCTGCCTTGACCGTATGATCAACGATTCCGCGCCCCATCAGACGGACATTTTCAGCATGATCGATAACGAGCTGACCCATCATGACAGCTCCTCCTGCCACATAAACAGTCTTCCCCGAAGGTATGCGGAATGATCCGGTGTCAAATGTATGGACTCCCGGACCGAACCAGATCACATCATCCGAATTTCTGTCGGGCACCTCGGTTTCAATCGGATTGGCAAACAAATGCAAGTTGTCAAACAGATCTCCGTTGACTTCTACTGAAAAGTTTCCCGGCTTGTCGAGTGTAAAGGTCAAGGTATTCCCGTCAATTTCAGGAACCACTCCCCTTGACAAAGGCCTTACACGCGCTTCATGAATCTCTCCTTTATTGTAAGTCACACACACCTCCACCTTACCGTCGAAGCCAAATGTGGCCATGGACGATGGTAAAGGCTGGTGCCTGATGCCTTCCACACAATCTACTTTTATCAGATAAGAAGGAACGTTCAGCCACTTCGTCCCTTCCTGACGAACTTTCACTGTAAAATTATCATTCATGGCAACTCCTTCCGGAGCCTTCCAAACATGAAGCCTGCCTGTTTCAGCTTTTCCCCAAACCACGCCTGCACATACAAGCATGGCCATAACATACAGAATTTTCCGAATCATAACTCAATAGCATAATTTACGTTTAATGTTTTTCTTACCCTTTCTGCCGGAACTGCACGACAGTTTCACGGCTTTTTTATTGAGAATACGAACGGAGAAAAAAAATTACCTGAAAAAAATGAGTCTTTTCGCTATTTTTTGCAACAAAAAATTCAAAAAGGAGCTGGACACAAGAATACACCGGCTAAAGACTTCTTGATTTTCTTTATGCACATGCGTTCTTGTGTCCAGCTTATATTTTATGACCCAATCGCCCACGACCGGTCACACTCTGTTTGACATAGCGTTTATCAATAAAGATGCTCTTCTTCCTTCAGCTCCTCCATACTGATCGGCTTGCGGTCGATCGCACGCCATGCGTATATGATATAGGCCAAAACAAAAGGCACCAGAATAGAAACATAAGCCATTGTCTTCAGCGTGAACAGACTGGAACAGCTGTTGGAAATAGTCAGCGAACTCTGCAAATCAGCCGCCGAAGGATAGTAAGCAGTATTATTGTATCCTACAGTCAGAAGCAAAGCCAGTACGGTCAGTACAGTTCCGATTCCAGCGAACCAGATTCCTGCGGTATAAGTCTTGCAGAAAATGCTCTTTATCAAGCCAAACAGCACTCCAAGCACACCAACCAGAAACAATACAAGCAAATATGGCATGGCCAGCAGGTTATTAAGATACTTATAAGGCTCCATAACAATCTGTCCTGTTTCTGCATCTACGGCAAATCCGTCTTTCACCAGCACATACACCACAAAGGCCAAGAAGAAAATCAGAAAAGGAACAGCATCTGTAATCAACTGGCGGCGACAGCGGGAAACCAGTTCATCGTGACGGATGTTATTGATGAAATAAAGATTGCCCAGCAAGCGTGCCAGGAAAAATACGGCAAGTCCCAGCACCAGATTCCAAGGGTTAGCAAATGCGTCAAGGCCATGCCATCCGTTGGCCCAATGGCTGATAACCGGCATCATCTCGTCAGTCAGGTTTGCCTTGCTTACCACAAAGTTTGAACCTGTAAAGAACGTAGCCACAGCTGCTCCGAGAAGCAACGGTCCCACCACTCCGTTCAATATCAGAAAATACTGGTAAGTACGCTTGCCCAGCCAATTGCCCAGCTTTGACTGAAACTCATAAGAAACAGCCTGAAGCACGAAACTGAACAGAATAATCATCCAAAGCCAGTAGGCACCGCCAAAGCTTGTACTGTAGAACAAAGGGAACGAAGCGAAAAACGCACCGCCGAAAGTCACCAGCGTAGTGAACGTAAATTCCCATTTGCGCCCGGTAGAATTTACCAGCATCGTCCGCTCCTCTTCGGTACGGCCCAAACAGAACAACAAGGAATTGCCGCCCTGCACAAACAACAAGAAAACCAGCAAAGCTCCCAACAATGATACCAGGAACCACCAATAATGCTGCAAGAATATATAAGTTGAATCCATAATTTATTTGAATTGAAAAGTGATTAAATCATTTGCCACGCTTTCTCTGCTCAACCATTGCGTTTCTCCGTCGGGGCCACATCAGCTTCGGGACCCTTTCTGATGGCTTTCACCATGATTCCGATTTCAGCAACCAAAAGCACTGTAAACATCACGAGGAATATAAAGAATGTGGTCTGAACCGCTCCTGTTTCAAGCTTTGACACGGCAGCACCCACAGGAAGCATGTCTTGAATCGTCCACGGCTGACGTCCCACTTCAGCAACGATCCATCCGGCATGACTGGCGATATAAGCCAGCGGAATTGTCCACAAAGCTACCCAGTGCAACCAGTTGATTTGAGCCAGCTTATGCTTCCATGCAAAGAACAGTACCAACATGAAGAACAAGATAAAATACATACCCAGTCCAACCATTACCCGGAATGCCCAGAACATTACCCCCACATGGGGAACAAGTTCCGAAGGCTCATTAATGTATCCGTAACCGAAATAAGGCATATTCTTTTCCAGGTTGCTGCGGGCTATCTGCATGGCACTCGCATCATTTTCCTCCTTTGCCTTCCGGAAATCAGCCAGTGCAGCTATTGCCTTTTTCCCATTTTCCATTTTCTGCTCAGCTGAAAGCGCAAGAGAGCCGTCAGCCTGCTTGAATCCGCCATTCAAGAGATCATTGATCCCGGGAACATATCCCGAAAACTCACGGGTAGCCAGAAACGAAAGCATCTCAGGAATCTTGACAGGACCCACCACCGTAAGCGGTTCGTGCGTGCCACCGTCATACAGCGCTTCCATGGCAGCAAGCTTCATGGGCTGCACCTGAGCAACCTGATAAGCTGACTGGTCGCCTGTTCCGGCCGTAACCAATGCGGCAAACAGACCGACCCCCGCAGCAACCTTCATGCTGGCCATAGCGAACTGTTTTTCGCGCTTGCGGATCAGGTATGCCAAGCACTTACGCCTACAACGAAAGCCGCTCCTATGATCCAACTGCTCAACACCGTATGGAAGAACTTCATTACAGCTACCGGAGAAAATGCAACGGCCATGAAATCAACCATTTCGTTGCGCATCGTTTCAGGATTAAACTCCATCCCTACCGGATACTGCATCCATGAATTGGCAACCAGAATCCACCAGGCCGATATCGTTGCTCCCAAGCCTGTAAGCCAAGTAGACGCCAGATGAAAACGTTTCCCGACCTTATTCCACCCGAAGAACATGACAGCAACAAAAGTGGCTTCCATAAAAAAGGCAAGAATACCTTCAATGGCCAGCGGAGCGCCAAAGATGTCACCCACAAACCATGAATAATTGCTCCAGTTCGTTCCGAACTGGAATTCGAGAATCAGACCGGTGGCCACACCGATGGCAAAATTGATTCCAAACAGTTTCATCCAAAATTTCGCAGTCCGTTTCCAAAACTCATTGCCTGTAGCTACATAAAGCGTTTCCATAAGGCCCATAACTACGGCAAGACCCAATGTAAGCGGCACAAACAGCCAATGGTAGATAGCGGTCAGAGCAAACTGAGCTCTCGACCAGTCGATCATTGAAGTGTCGATACTTTCTAACATAATTTTTCTATTTATCGGTTATTAAACAATTATTTGATTCCACGTTCAATCAGCTCGGAGCCTACATAATGCTGCTTTTCTGTTTCTGACTTGCCTTTCAGATAAGGAGTGAAAAAGAAGATCCGCAGTATGACAAACATGACAAAAAGTTTTACCAGGATAATAATCCACAGCGTACGGCCCAGGTCATGCTCTTAAAACCGTCGCGATAGAATTCGAAAACAGAAACGATACACCTTTTAATCATAATCTAGTTTTATAATGATTACAAAGTAAATGCTTTATCGGCAAAAAACAAGATTTTATCTAGAGAATCTGCACATGAATCTATCTCTTTTGCAATTTTTCGTTCAGAAAAGTAGTTTTGCAACAGATAAAAACAAGAATACGGATGCCGGCGCAACCTTTACAGCCACCTCCCGAAAGGGAAAAGGAGAATACAGAAATACGCCTGCAACCCCAAAAAAAAGAAACCAAAGACATATTGATCCATGAATAGAAAAAACGTATTTTCATCGCCTTGCTTATGGCATCGGCTTCCCTTCCGGCACAGAACGGAAAGAAATGGACACTAAACGACTGCATAAACTATGCGTTGGACAAAAATATCCAGCTGCAGCAAAACAAGATTTCTCTGCTGGAGTCTGAAGAAGATGTAAAAGATGCGAAAGCCGCACTCTTTCCTTCTCTTTCATTCAGCACCGGCCACAACATCGTGAACCGCCCGTACCGCTCAAACAGCGCAACCGTCAACGGCACTGAAATTATCAGCAGCGACAGCAAGACCACCTACAACGGCAGCTACAGCTTGAGCGCCCAATGGACACTATGGAACGGAAACAGACGGCTGAACAGTCTGAAGCAGCAAAAAAAGAACCGGGAAATAGCCCAACTGACCGTAGAGGAAACAGAGAATATGCTGAAGGAACAAATTACGCAGCTCTTCATCCAAATACTTTATGCCGATGAGTCGATAGCCATCAATAAGGGAACGCTTGAGGTCAGCAAGGTAACATACGAACGAGGCAAAGAGCTGTTCAACGAAGGAAGCATCTCAAAAGCGGATCTGGCGCAGCTGGAGTCGCAGGTCAGCAGCGACCAGTACCAACTGGTAACATCCGAAAGCACCCTCCGCAACTACAAACTCCAGCTGAAACAGCTGCTCGAACTTGACGGAACGGCTGAAATGGAATTGGAACTGCCCGAACTGAGCAACGAACACGTAATGGAAATGCTGCCCTCACAAATCGATGTCTACCAGACAGCATTGGCAACAAGGCCGGAAATCCAAAGCGGCAAACTTAACATAGACAACGCAAAACTAAATATATCATATGCCAAAGGCGGTTACATGCCCACAATCAGCCTTTCGGCCTCAACATCAAGTACAACCAACAATTCCAGCCAGAACAACTGGGCACAGCAGATGAAATACGGCTGGAACAACATGATCGGGATCAGCCTTAGCATCCCGCTTTACGACCAACGCCAGAACAAAAGTGCTGTACGCAAGGCCAAGCTTCAATACAGCACCTCGCAGCTCGACCTGATGAACCAGGAAAAAGAACTGTATTCAACCATCGAAGGATTCTACCTGGACGCACTGAATGCCCAGCAGCAATACGCTGCGGCAGAAACTAAAGTGAAAAGCAGCCAGACAAGCTTTGACATGGTGAGCGAACAGTTCAATCTGGGAATGAAGAACACGGTTGAGCTTCTGACAGAAAAAAACAACCTGCTCAGCGCAAAGCAAGAACTCTTGCAGGCCAAATACATGGCCATACTGAACCGGACACTGCTTAACTTTTATGCAGACCAGGAAATCAAACTGTAAAAATATAGAAGAACAACAGATATGAACAGAAAAACGATTATCATTACTGCAGCCGTCACCGTTGTCGTGATTGCAGGAGGCATCTGGATTTTCGGCACCTCGAAAGCCCAGAACAAAGTGGAATTTGTTACAGAACCGGCAAAAACAGCTACGGTGAGCAATTCTATCACTGCCACAGGTACGATTGAGCCGGTAACAGAAGTACAGGTAGGTACTCAGGTATCAGGCATTATCGACAAAATATACGTAGACTACAATTCGGTTGTAAAAAAAGGAGAAGTGATTGCAGAAATGGACAAGGTAACGCTGCTCAGCGACCTGCAATCAGCGCAAGCTACATACGACGGTGCAAAAGCCGAATACGACTACCAGAAGAAACTTTACGAGCGCAACCGGAAACTTCATGAAAAGCAGCTTATCAGCGATACAGACTACGAAGAGAACCTCTATAATTACCGTCGGGCTGAAAGTACCTATGAACAGAGCAAAGCCGAGCTGTCAAAGGCTGAAAGGAACCTTTCATACGCAACCATCACCTCACCGATTGACGGAATCGTGACAAGCAAGGACGTGGAGGAAGGACAGACCGTGGCCTCAGGGTTTGAAACCCCGACCTTGTTCAACATTGCTGCCGACCTTACAAAAATGCAAGTTGTGGCCGATGTGGACGAAGCCGATATAGCAGGAGTGAAAGACAGCGCAAAAGTGACGTTTACAGTGGACGCATATCCGGACGATATCTTTACAGGAAAGGTTTACCAGATCCGTCTGGGAAGCACCAACAGCAGTTCAAGCAGCAGTTCCACTTCAACGACAAGCGAATCGGTTGTCACTTATGAAGTGGTCATAACAGCAGACAATCCGGACCTCAAACTGAAACCGCGGCTTACCGCCAATGTGACCATCTACACGAATGTCCGCGAAAATGTTCTCACCGTGCCAAGCAAAGCCCTGCGGTTTACTCCTGAAGAATCGCTCATAGGCAAACGAACGGTAACCGACTGCGACTCGCCGCACAAAGTATGGACCATGGATGCAACAGGATTTACCGCACATCCGGTTGAAACAGGAATAAACGACGGAACAAATACAGAAATCATCTCAGGACTTGAAGAAGGAACACAAGTGGTCACTGAGACCGTATTGAAAGGAAGCCTTCCGTCAGCAGAAATTTCGCAGGGAGAAAGCGAACGGAGTCCGTTCATGCCGGGTCCTCCTGACAGAAACAAGAAAAACAAGAACAAGACGGAGGAATAAAACCATGGGCAAAACAGTCATCGAACTACAGAATATCAAACGCAACTTCCAGGTAGGTGACGAAACGGTGCACGCACTGAGAGGCATCTCCTTTAAAATAGAAGAAGGCGAATTTGTCACCATCATGGGAACATCCGGATCGGGCAAATCAACTCTGCTGAACACGCTGGGCTGCCTCGATACACCTACAAGCGGCGAGTATTTTCTTGACGGAGTCAGTGTTAGGACCATGACAAAGCCTCAGAGAGCCATTCTTCGCAACAGAAAAATCGGGTTTGTATTCCAAAACTATAACCTGCTGCCGAAAACTACAGCCATCGAAAATGTAGAACTTCCGCTGATGTATAACCCGTCAGTAAGTGCAGCCGAACGCAGAAGACGCGCTATAGACGCACTGATTGCCGTTGGTTTGGGTGACCGCCTGGAGCATAAATCCAACCAGATGTCGGGAGGCCAGATGCAACGGGTGGCGATAGCCAGGGCACTGGTGAACAACCCTGCCGTAATCCTTGCCGACGAAGCGACTGGAAACCTTGACACACGCACCTCTTTCGAAATTCTGGTTTTGTTCCAGAAGCTGCACAACGAGGGAAGAACAATCATTTTTGTCACCCACAATCCTGACATAGCCCAATACAGCAGCCGGAACATCCGCCTGCGCGACGGACATGTAATAGAAGACAAAAAAGAACGACAAGATATTATCGGCAGCCGAAGCACTTGCTGCACTTCCGAAAAATACCGACGATTAAACAGAAAAGAAATGAACGGAACGAACCTTTTAAAAATAGCCTTGCGGGCATTGGCGAACAATAAGCTGAGAGCATTCCTGACCATGCTGGGCATCATCATCGGTGTGGCTTCGGTCATTGCGATGCTGGCCATCGGACAAGGCTCAAAACGGAGCATCCAAAAGCAGATTTCTGAAATGGGATCGAACATGATCATGATTCACCCGGGAGCTGAAATGCGTGGAGGCGTGCGGCAAGATCCGGACGAAATGCAGACGCTAAAACTGGAAAACTACGAAACCTTGCGCGACGAATGCATGTACCTCTCGGCTATCAGTCCCAATGTTTCGGCTTCAGGACAGCTCATCTCGGGAGCAAACAACTATCCGTCATCTGTAAGCGGCGTAAGCATCGGTTATCTGACCATCCGCCAGCTGGTGGTAGAGCAAGGAGAAATGTTCAGCGAAGAAGATATCCGGACAGCGGCAAAAGTGTGTGTGATCGGAAAGACAATCGCCGACAACCTTTTCCCTAACGGACAAGACCCGGTGGGGAAGGTTATCAGATGCAACCAGGTGCCTTTGCGCGTGGTGGGCGTATTGAAATCCAAAGGATACAATTCGATGGGAATGGACCAGGACGACGTGGTTCTGGCACCCTACACAACCGTCATGAAGCGTCTGCTTGCACAGACATACCTGGGAGGCATTTTCGCTTCGGCGCTTACCGAAGACATGACAGACCAGGCCGTGGATGAAATCACGACGATACTAAGACGCGAACACAAACTGAAAGATACGGATGACGACGATTTTACCATACGCACCCAGCAGGAACTCAGCTCGATGCTGAACACCACCACCGACCTGATGACAACGCTTCTGGCCTGCATCGCGGGAATCTCGCTTGTGGTAGGAGGAATCGGGATCATGAACATCATGTATGTGAGCGTAACCGAGCGCACGCGTGAAATCGGCCTGAGAATGTCTGTGGGGGCCCGCGGAATTGACATCCTTTCGCAATTCCTCATCGAGTCAATTCTCATAAGCATAACGGGAGGACTGATCGGGGTGATTCTGGGATGCGGCGCAAGCATCATCATCAAAACGGTTGCCCACTGGCCCGTGTATATACAACCTTGGAGCGTACTGCTTTCATTTGCGGTATGCACTTTCACCGGAGTATTCTTCGGGTGGTATCCGGCAAAAAAAGCCGCAGACCTTGACCCGATAGAGGCACTTCGGTACGAATAACGGAACTACTTTGTTCTTCATAACTTTGGTTTTCTTGTCCGGCGCGAAAAAAAGCGGGTATCAGTGTACTCTCCAGCACCGATGCCCCTCGCTGCCGGACTTTTTTTTCAGAAAATAATTCGTATATTTGTTATCCAAATCAATTGCTGCCATGAATATCAAAGACACCCGCCACCGACCGCTGGAGCTGGTAATACATATCATCTGTTGGGGACTTTTCTTCGATTCCCGCTTTTCTTCACCCAACATGACAACGGAACAATCGACTGGAAGGCATTCCTTCGCCACACCGATGTTCCGGCATCAATGTTCGTCATTTTTTACATCAACTACCTGCTGCTGATTCCCCGCGTATTATTCAAGGGACAGACCGGAAAGTTTCTGCTGCTGAACATGGCGGCAATAGGCATCGTCACCATCTGCCTGCGCTATTGGCATAACATCAGCCTGCCGCCCCCCGAACCGCGTCCGCACATGTTCATGCCGCCTCAATACATATTCTTCCTGCGCGACATTGTCAGCTTTATATTCGTCTGCGGACTGAGCGTAGCCATCCGGATGAGCCTGCGATGGAGCGAAACCGAACTAGAACGGCAAAAGGCCGTGAAAAGCCGCACAGAGGCCGAACTGAAGAACCTGCACAACCAGCTGAACCCGCATTTTCTGCTCAACACGCTGAACAATATCTATGCCCTTACGGCTTTCGACACCGAAAAGGCGCAGCAGGCCATACAGGAACTGAGCAAACTGCTCCGCTATGTGCTGTATGAAGACCAGCAGACTTTTGTGCCTCTTGAAAAGGAAGTCGACTTTATCATCAACTACATCGAACTGATGCGCATCCGGATCTCTGCGCAGACAAAGATTGAAACGCATTTCGACATCAAGCCGAACAGCCAAAGCCCTATAGCTCCCCTACTCTTCATTTCTCTCATAGAAAACGCTTTCAAGCACGGAATATCGCCAACCGAACAAAGCTTCATTGACATACGAATTACCGAAAAGGAAAATACCATCAGCTGCGTCATACGGAACAGCAACTTCCCGAAAAGCTCCGCCGACAAAAGCGGTTCTGGAATCGGACTGGAACAGGTGCAGAAAAGACTGAAACTGCTCTATCCCAACCATTACGCATGGAAAAAACAGATTTCTGACGACGGAAAAGTATATACGTCTTCGCTTACCATCAATATACCTCATCCTTAAAAACTTGAAAACATGACACTTACATGTGCAATTATCGACGACGAGCCCCTGGCGCTAGGCCTGCTGGAAAGCTATGTAAAGAAAACGCCCTCACTCGAACTGTGCGGACTGTATTCAAGCGCCATCGAAGCGATGAAAAGCCTGCCGGACAAACCTGCGGACCTTTTGTTTCTGGACATACAGATGCCTGAACTGAACGGCCTTGAATTTTCGAGAATGGTTCCTGAAAGCACCCGCATCATCCTTACCACCGCTTTCGGACAATATGCCCTCGACGGGTATAAGGTCAATGCGCTTGACTATCTGCTCAAGCCTATCAGCTACGCCGACTTTACTGGAGCCGTGAACAAGGCAATCCAGTGGTTCGAGCTCAAACAAAAGGCAGAAACAGGACCGGCCGGAACCGCACCGGGGAAAGAGATGAAATACATTTACGTGAAAAGCGACTATAAGCTGGTGCAGATTGAACTGGAAAAGATTCTCTACATCGAAGGACTTAAAGACTACATCAAAATACATCTGGAAGACATGGTGCGGCCCATACTTTCACTCACCAGCCTGAAGGCGATGGAGGAAAAACTTCCGGCCGACCGGTTCATCCGGGTCCACCGGTCGTTCATCGTACAGAAGCCGAAAATCAAAATCATCGAAAAGGGACGCATCATTTTCGGAAAAGACTACATCCCCATCTCTGACAGCTACAAGCAAGAGCTCCAAAATTATGTTAACGAACATATTATTTGATTCACAATTTGTATATTCGACAAAAAAAACGATTATCCGTCTTTTTTTCACGAAATTGTTTTGGTAAGTAGAAATTAACATTTATATTTGTGACGTACATAATAAAAAGGAAGTTGTGAAACTTCCGATTAGAATAGTTTAGTTAAGTCTAGTTTAGTTTTTGTGTTGTGATACTCCCGGCAATAGAGATTGTCGGGAGTGTCTTTTTTTACCCCGCTTCTTCAGCGGACAATGCGGAAGTATCCTTCTTTTCTCGGTTTGGCCGGAGAAGGATCGCCCTGCGGATAACCCAAAGCCAGCCCGCCGATACCCGCCAATCCGTCGGGAAGTCCCCAGCTCTTCATCAGGCCCTGCCCCTCTCGGTAGCAAACATTTCTTTTTTCCCTATGGATCCAGCAGCTTCCCAAGCCGATGGAATGGGCGGCAAGCATCATGTTTTCAAGCACGCAGCTCCCGTCCTGCACCGGATTGGGAGCATCGGAAGGAGCAAAAACAAGCACATAGACAGGAGCGTCATAATAAGGATTGGAAGCCACTCCCATAATCTCCGCATTCATCGCCGCCAGTTCCGCGCGCTGCTCTTCATTCTGCACCGCAACGATAAAGGGAGCCTGCAAGCCTCTTGAAGTGGGAGCATAAGTGCCAGCCTCGAGAACCGCCTGCAACTCTTCGTCCGTAATCTGGTCGGGCCTGTATTTCCGGCAGCTGCGCCTGGTCTTGATGATTTCCAAAAAATCTGCATTCATAAAATTCATTATTTAAAACGGTTTATCGCTTATCTTTTCTTCAGCAACGTATTCAGAACGGCCTGCATCACATGGTCGCGCGCCGCAACATCCTGAATGCACTCGAACGGGAAGCCCAGCACAAATGTCCTGTAATCCTTGCCTCTGTACACGACTCCCGTGCCATAATTCCCTTCGGTATAGACAAACGCGGAATAGCTTCCGGAAACGGGAAGCACGCACTGGATGGAAGGCACGGCATAAATCTGTTCATTGGCACGGCCCGCCAAGGAGAAGCGGACATTGGCTCCCGACAAATCCCTGCCGTTCAGGTTGCTGAAAGTGCCTCCGTCCTTGCACTTCAGCACCTTTGCGCCAAAGTCATCCTGCACCAGACTCTTCTTCAGCCTGGATCCGCTGACGAACAACCGGCCTCCGGCATTGCAATACCGGAGCAGGGCATGTCTGAAATCAGAAGAAAAGCCTCTGTCGTCCGCTCCGCAAACCACATCCACCATCCTGTAGTCTTCAAGATTCACGCTTCCGCTCTCGACCGTTTCATCGCTGCAAGACACGAATGAATACCTTCCGGCACGCTGTATCGACTTGCCATGTACAAACACATAATCGAACGTGTTTCCGGCTATCAGACGGCCCTCCATGTCATCGCCGCTGAACCCCAGTCCGCCGGCCGTTTCGATTCCCATCCGGCTCCGGTCGAAGCTCTGCTGGAGTCCGCAGAAGACGGGCGTGCTCTGATAAGAAAGTCCCGGATCCGCCTGAAGGTCAAAGCCCTCCATCAGAGGCGACTCTACGGAGGCCGGAGCGCTCACCTTGTCGAAAGCATTGACTATAAGCACCGTTCCCCGGCTTCTTCTGGCCTTGTAAGCCGAAAGGATTTCCGACGGGAAGCTTTCGCCTCCCTTATTGACCGCGGTCACCTTGAAGCTGTATACGAGTCCCGGCTCGACCTTCACGGTATATTCAGGCTTCCGCACGTACACGCCGTTGTCAAAGCCTCCATACCCCACACGCGTATAGACGATATACCCCTGGGGGGCGTGCGGTAGGCTCGAGCACATCTTCGGTTCCGGTCCACCGCAGAACGAATGTATTTTTCTTCTCTCCCTCGCGGACGGCGAAATGGCTGACCGGCAGAGGCTGGACCGTATAGTCCGTGCCGTGCATCTCCGCCACGTATTTCAATACCGACTTGTAGACAGACCTGCCCACCACGAACTTAAACCTCGGGTCATGCCCCAGCTTCATGTCGGCAAAGTTCTGGTGAGAAAGCAGTTCGAGAATCATGGAGGGCACGGCCGGCAAGCGCGTTTCGCTATAATTCCGGTTCCACATGCCTCGCCGGTTCCAGCGTATTCCGAAACGTGAGGCGATGTCGCGCTGGAGGCCCGTCAGCACCATATCGGCCAGATCGCGCGAGGCATAGCGCGAGATGCCGCAATTCAGCTTCCCATCATTGAAGCCGGTGGTATAGATGCCCAGAGATCCTACCAGCGAGCCGTCTTCCCTGTATCCGGCATCCGAATGCAGGGCCAGCGACAATTCAAACGGCACTTTCAGCCCCTCTTCCGCGGGGTTATACACGGAGCCTCCGCTCAGATAGTTGAGCATGAGCGAGCGCGCATTGATGTCGTCGGTATAATCGTTCTTTCCTCCGCTCTTGCTATACACCTCATAAGGCATCCCCGCCCATTGCGCCGAATAGCGCGCCCCTTCAAGATAGCGGGGCAGGCCGCTCACCTTTCCGCCCCGCGAAATATTGCCCATTCCTCCTCCGAAGCGCACCGCATCGGCACATACAACTCCCTTGCGTGAACTTTCATTGCTCAGCACCACCATCCCGTAGTCGTTCATGCCCTTGTCGAATTCAAAAGTGCCCAGATAAACCCACGTTCCTCCTCCCATCCGCTGGTTGACCTTAAACTCAGACACTCCCCCGTTGTGGAACACCAGGTATTTCGCGTCGTCAACGCTCTCGGGCAATGTCTGGTAGCTTACGTAAACGGCATACCTGCCTTTTTCCGGGATGTCGGGAATCCACTCGGCAAAAGCCTTCTCGGGCTTCGACTGGGTTGCTATGAAGCGCGCCGTGCCGTCCGTGAAGGGATTGTGATTGTCGGGATACTCCCGGTATTTCTGCGCAAAGCCGGGGATGCCGGTGTCTGCCCATCTGTATCCCTTATCCTCCACCTCCAGGTAGCGGCTTCCGGGAGGGCAAGTATTGTTGTCAACGATCACCTCATGCCTCTGCCAGTCGCGTTCGCGGGGAGTGAACACCACCGCTCCGGCATTTTCAAGCATGGGGATAAGGTAAGGGACGACGAACGACTGGGTGAACAAGTCCTCGGTCGTGCAGAACAGCCGGGGGCGCTGCCACCTCCATTCGTCACGGTCGTTCTTGTAGAATTTCCCATGGCTCTGCCACACGGCCACATGCCGGTTCTGAAGGCCCTGGGTGATGTCGAAAGGGCGCGACACGTTCTTCACCCACGGGCTTCCCTTGTAGTCGGCCTTTCCGTAGAGCCTCGACTTGTCCTTCTTCCTGCGGAAAGCGTTCGGCACCAGATTCTCTATCGGCTGCCCGTCGGCAAACACCTGGAGCGAATAGTAGTTCACCGGGCCGGGAAGAACCTGCTTCAGCGAGCGGTAGATGGCCGAGGTGTTCTCTTCCGTGAAGGGCTGGTATCCGAAGGCCGCATTCGCATATACCTTGAGCGTTTTCTTCTCGTTGTCCAGCTCAAAACTTTCCAGCCCGCATCTTCCGATTTCGGCGTACAGCGTTTCATAGTTGCCGAAGAAAGTTTCCAGTCTTTGGCGCACAGTCCGTTCCAGGCTCTGCGCAAGCCCCGCCAGGCAAAAGCAGAAGGAAACGGCAAACAAGAGCAAATATCTTTTCATAAGCACAACGGTCATTATCCATTTTATCAGGCTCAAAGATACGAAAAAGGCCGCTCCGCACGAAAGCGGAACAGCCTTTTTTTATCATCATATCCGGAAACTTCCATCAATTGTTTTCCGGACGGAGCTTGCGCACGGTAACGGCGGTCTGCCACATTTCGCTCTCGCGCAGAGCCTTCAGCTCGGCGTTCAGCTTGTCGCGATAGTCGGGCTTCGAGTTGCTGTCGATCGAGATCTGCGCCTCGTGGCCGCTCTTCACGCTTTCATACAGCTTCTGAACCACGGGCTTGATGGCATCGTGGAACGGGCCCATCCAGTCGAGCGCGCCGCGCTGCGCCGTGGTAGAGCAGTTTGCATACATCCAGTCCATGCCGTTCTTGGCGAAGAGAGGCATGAGCGACTGGGTAAGCTCTTCTACGGTTTCGTTGAATGCCTCCGAGGGAGTATGCCCGTTTTCGCGCAGCACTTCGTACTGGGCGAGCAGCAGGCCCTGGATAGCGCCCATCAGCGAGCCTCGTTCGCCCGTCAGGTCAGAGGTGGCCTCGCGCTGGAAAGTGGTTTCAAACAAGTATCCCGAGCCGATGCCGATGCCGAGCGCGATGGTGCGGTCGTAAGCTTTCCCGGTAAAGTCCTGATAGATAGCATACGAAGAGTTCAAGCCTCTGCCTTCGAGGAACATGGTGCGCAGCGATGTTCCCGAGCCTTTCGGGGCAACCATAATCACGTCGATATCCTTGGGAGGAACCACTCCGGTGCGGTCGTTCCACGTGATGGCGAACCCGTGCGAGAAGTAGAGCGCCTTTCCGGCGGTCAGATGGGGCTTGATGGCGGGCCATACGGAGATTACCGCCGCATCCGAGAGCAGGCACATGATGACGGTGCCCCTTTCGCAAGCCTCTTCGATGCTGAACAGCGTTTCGCCCGGCACCCATCCGTCGGCCACGGCCTTCTCGTAGGTCTTTCCCTGGCGCTGGCCCACGATGACATTGAACCCGTTGTCACGGAGGTTCAACGACTGGCCCGGCCCCTGCACGCCGTATCCGATGACGGCTATCGTTTCGTTCTTCAATACTTCACGCGCTTTTTCCAATGGAAACTCTTCGCGGGTTATCACGTTTTCAATAACCCCTCCAAAATTCATTTGTGCCATTTTACAATCTTTTTACGCGGCATAAGCCGCCGTTATTAAAACTTTAGTTAACTGAATATCACTTTGCTCCGAACGGCCACTTCCGAGCCGTTCTTCTTTACTTCCATATCGTATTCGTTCTCGCCTTTCCGCTCGCGGAAGAACGTGAGCCTGTCGCCGTAATAGCTTTCGGCCACGTAGGCCATCTCGAAGCGCCGCACCGTCTTCTCGCGGAACATGTCCAGCGGAAACAGGTCGAGGATATGCTCGATGTACTTGATGCTGTTCACGTGTCCGTTGATGTCGATGTCGCTGTATTTTGTCTGATACTCGGCCTCCGGGCTTCCCCCGCCCACCTTGATGCGTCCCGGCCGGTCGATGGGGCATTCCTTGTCGCAGACATATCCCGTTATGGCTCCCCCGTGCAGGGTGAGCAGGTCGGCGGGCCTGCGAGTTTCCATGCTGATCATCGCCCACACGGAGCGGGCATACCCGAGCGGCCTCCCCTTTTCGTCGAGGATGGCAAAATTGCGGTCGGTAAAGAGCCTGTATACATTTTCGATCCACGTCTGCACGCTGAACTTCTGGTAAGCCCGGGGCATATCCTCCAGCTCGACGGCCAGGCGCGACAGCACCCACGTGTAATGGTTTTCGTTCAGCTCCGCAATCCCGAAGCCGCGCTCTGCGGCATGAAAGCCCGCGCAGTTCAGCAGGTGGTTTCCGAGCACCCCCATCGTGAGGCGTCCGGCGAAGTCCACATGAAAGGGTTCGGCCACAAACTGATACGTTCCGACTTTGTCATTTCCATCCATATCGTACAACTGTTTTTCAGGTGAATCATTTTCCGGTTCTGTAGCGTTCTTCGCGATGCGCCAGGTATTCGTTTACCCGCTCGAAGCAGCTGGTGGAAACGGCCACGCGCCCCGAGCGCACGAACTGAAGCACACAGTTCAGGTCCTTCAGGTTCTGGAACAAGGCCGTTATCTCGCTGCTCATCCCCACCTTCTCCACGATGGCGAACGTGGGGTTCACCTCCACGATGTGCGCGCTGAACCTGCGTATCACCTTCGAGGCCTCGGGATTGGCCTGAAACTCGGGCATCGAAACCTTATACATGGCCACTTCGCGCTGGAATATTTCCGCGTCGGTGAAATAATGCGCCTGGATCACGTCAATCTTCTTCTCGATCTGCCTCACCACCTTCTCCACGATGTCTTCGGTTGTCCAGCAGGTTATCGTGTACTTGTGCACTCCCTTGATGGACGACGCCGACACGTTCAGGCTCTCGATATTGATCTGGCGGCGGGTGAACACGGCCGTTATCTGGTTCAGCGTTCCCGCGAGGTTCTCCGAATGAACGATTATCGTATACAATGTCTTATTTTCCATATCCTATCCGAATCAACATTCCATTAACATATAATTGACTGAACTTCCCGGAGGAGTCATCGGAAGCACGTTTCCTTCCTCAACCACACATACCTCGAGCAGGAAGGGCCCTTCGGCGGAGATCATCTCCTGTATGGCGTCTTCGAGCTCTTCGCGCCCGGTCACCCTCCGCGACGGTATCCCGTAGGCAGAAGCCACCAGCATATAGTCGGGATTCATCATCGGAGTGAACGAATAGCGCCGGTTGAAGAACATGGCCTGCCACTGGCGCACGTTGCCCAGGTAGTTGTTGTTGAGCAGAATCATCTTCACCGGAACCTGCTGCTCCATCACGGTGCCCAGCTCCTGCATGGTCATCTGCAGGCCCCCGTCGCCCATGAATGCGCACACGGTGCGTTCCGGGCATCCGAAAGAGGCTCCGATGGCAGCGGGCAGGCAGAATCCCATCGTGCCCATGCCTCCCGAAGTGACGATGCTCCGGCTCTTCGTAAAGCGGAAATACCGGCAGGCCATCATCTGGTTCTGGCCCACGTCTGTAACGAGAACCGCTTCGTTCCGCGTGGCCTCGCTCACCGCATGAACAACCTCGCCCATGTTGACGGGGCCTTGGGCGGGGAAGACCTCCTTCCTGATGACTTGCTCGAACTCTTTCTCTTCGTAAGGCTTGAAGCTCTCGATCCACTCCGTATGCTTCTGCGGCTGTACCAGTTCGGTGAGCAGGGCCAGCGTGCGCTTGCAGTTGCCCAGCACCGGTACGTCCGCCGGCACGTTCTTGCCGATTTCGGAGGGGTCCACGTCGAGATGGATGACCTTCGCCTGCCTTGCATACGTTTCGAGCTTTCCCGTCACGCGGTCGTCAAAGCGCATTCCTACAGCTATCAGCACGTCGCATTCGTTGGTTTTCACGTTGGGCCCCAGGTTGCCGTGCATGCCCAGCATCCCCTTGTTCAGCCTGTGTCCGCTCGGCAGGGCCGAAAGTCCCAGCAGAGTGCATCCGCAAGGCATGTCGCCCTTTTCTACAAACGCCCGGAGCTCTTCCTGCGCGTTGCCCAGCTCCACGCCCTGGCCCACGAGCACCAGCGGCTTCTGCGCCTCGTTGATGAGGCGCACGGCTTCGGCCACCATCTTCGGGTCGGTTTCGGGATCGGGGTCGTAGCTCCGGATAAAGTCGAGGTCAACCGGCTCGTATTCGGTCATTTCAGTCTGCGCGTTCTTCGCGAAGTCGAGCACCACCGGTCCCGGCCGTCCGCTCCGCGCGATATAGAATGCCCTGGCCACCGCCCATGCCACATCCTCGGCGCGCCGTATCTGGTAGCTCCATTTGGTTATAGGCTGGGTGACGCCCACCAGATCGACTTCCTGAAAAGCGTCGGTTCCCAGCAGTCCTGCGCCTACCTGTCCGGCAATCACCACAATCGGGGTGCTGTCGATCATGGCGTCGGCCACTCCGGTAATCGTGTTCGTGGCTCCGGGTCCGCTGGTGACCAGACACACCCCCACCTTTCCCGAAACCCGCGCAAAGCCCTGCGCCGCATGTGCAGCTCCCTGCTCGTGCCTCACCAGCACGTGGTTGAGCTTGTCGAGATGGTCGTACAACGCATCGAAAACGGGCATGATCGCTCCTCCGGGGTATCCGAAAATCGTCTTCACCCCTTCATGCTCCAGCGAGCGCATCAAAGCCTCAGAACCTGTTATCTTTTCTTTCATACCTACTTTTGATTTTATCATTCAACAATCCTGACTCCCCCCTTATCGGCCGAGCTGACCATGCTTGCGTAAGCCTTGAGCGCCTTCGACACCTTCCGGCTGCGCGTGAGAGGCGCCATGGGCCTTGCGGCCAGCTCCTCGTCGGTCAGCCTCACGCTGATCGAGCGGTTGGGGATGTCTATATCAATGATGTCGCCGTCAACGATTTTTCCGATGTTCCCTCCGGCCGCGGCTTCGGGCGAGATGTGCCCGATGCTCAGTCCCGACGTGCCTCCGCTGAAACGCCCGTCGGTGATGAGGGCGCATTCCTTGCCCAGGTGCTTCGACTTGATGTAGGAGGTGGGATAAAGCATCTCCTGCATTCCGGGCCCTCCCTTAGGGCCTTCGTGGGTGATGACCACCACGTCGCCGCTCTTCACCTTGCCTCCGAGTATGCCTTCGCAGGCCGCTTCCTGCGAGTCGAACACCTTGGCGGGGCCTGAGAACTTCCAGATGCTCTCGTCCACTCCGGCAGTCTTCACCACGCATCCGTCCTGCGCGATGTTTCCTTTCAGCACGGCCAGGCCTCCGTCGGCCGAATAGGCATGCTTCAGGTCGCGGATGCATCCGGCCTCACGGTCTGTGTCGAATTCCTTGTATTCGTTCTGCTGGGGAGCCCATCTCGGTGCTGAACTTTCCTCCGGGCGCGCTCGGTAGATGCGCCTGGCTTCGGGGTCGATTTCAGAGGCCGGCTTGCAGATGTCGTATTTTGCGATGGCCTCGGCCAGCGTCATTCCGTCTACGCGCTTCGCCGAAGTGTCGAGCAGCCCTCCCTTTGCCAGCTCCGCGAGGATGTTCATGATTCCCCCCGCACGGTTCACGTCCTGTATGTGGTATTTCTGAGTATTGGGAGCCACCTTGCAGAGGCAGGGCACGCGGCGCGACAGCATGTCGATGTCGTCCATGCGGAAGTCCACCCCGCCTTCGTGGGCGATTGCCAGCAGATGGAGCACGGTGTTGGTAGAGCCTCCCATGGCGATGTCGAGCGTCATGGCGTTCAGAAACGCCTCGCGTGTGGCTATGCTCCGCGGAAGCACGCTCTCGTCGCCCTCCCCGTAGTATTTGCAGGCGTTCTTCACGATCAGTTCGGCCGCGTCCTTGAACAGGCGGCTGCGGTTGGCGTGTGTGGCCACCACGGTTCCGTTTCCCGGCAGGGCAAGTCCGATGGCCTCGTTCAGGCAGTTCATCGAGTTTGCCGTGAACATTCCCGAGCAGCTTCCGCATCCGGGACAGGCGCGGCGCTCGATCTGGAACACCTCCTCATCGCTCACCGTAGGGTCGGCCGACTTGATCATCGCGTCGATCAGGTCGAGGTGCTGCCCCTTCCATTCGCCGGCTTCCATCGGCCCTCCCGACACGAACACGGCGGGGATGTTCAGGCGCATGGCGGCCATCAGCATCCCGGGAGTTATCTTGTCGCAGTTCGAGATGCAGACCATTGCGTCTGCCTTATGCGCGTTGACCATATACTCCACGCTGTCGGCGATGATGTCGCGCGAGGGGAGCGAATACAGCATCCCGTCGTGTCCCATGGCGATTCCGTCGTCAATGGCTATCGTGTTGAACTCTGCGGCAAAGCATCCCAGCCTTTCAATTTCCGCCTTCACCTGCTGGCCGATTGCGTGCAGGTGCGTATGCCCCGGCACAAACTGGGTGAACGAGTTGACTATGGCTATAATGGGCCTTCCCATCATTTCTTCTTTCATGCCGTTGGCCTTCCACAAGGCGCGTGCTCCGGCCATCCGCCGGCCTTCGGTACTCATCGAGCTGCGTAACTGGTGTTTCATTTTCCTTCTGTTTTTCAATTAAAAAGCCTCTCTCATCATTCGGGTGAGAAAGGCTTTCGTACAATATCACTGCAAGCAACTACATACATGAAGCTCCCTCACCTCTTGGTTCGACGACCACGACGCGAATAATGTGCAGGACTGCCAGGACAATCAGTGTATGAATTGCTTTCATTCTGTTTCTTTTTTTTCGGTTGTTTTACACTTGCAAAGGTAAAGGCTTTTTTGAAACAAACAAATAAAATGACACTTTTTTTTCAAATAAATTATTATTCGTAAGAAACAAGTGTGTTTTATTGTCAGTTTATCAGATGCCGTTTTCCGAGCCGCGCATAAATCATCTGCGAAAATCCGCGTTAGCCTGCGTTTCCGGACAGACAGGCTTTGCATAAACGGTTTCTCAACATCCGCTTATTCCGGCACGCCTCCTTCCATGCTCCCCTTCACACCCGGACCTTTTCCGCCCTTTTTTACTGATATAAACGAAAAAAACGGCCGCCGTACACCTTTTCAGGGCATACGGCGGCCAAATATGCAAGAAAATTCTTTTCCGGTGTCAGATTCCCAGCGACTTCTTCACGGCCTCAATCTTTTCCATCGCGTCAGCAGTTGCTCCGGCATAGCATTTGGGGCACTGCATTTCGCCCTTGATTTCCATGTAGAACTTGATTTTGGGCTCTGTTCCCGACGGGCGCACGGAAACCTTCGTGCCGTCGGCGGTGAAGAACTGGAGCACGTTCGACGTTTCGGGCATGTCGAGCGCGCTGACGTTGCCCTGGCTGTCGGTAGCCTTCAGCGTCTTGTAGTCTTTCACCAGCACCACTTCCGAGCCTCCCAGCTCTTTCGGCGGGCACGAGCGGAAGTTGTCCATCATCGCCTTGATTTCGTCGGCTCCGGTCTTTCCCGGCTTCACCACGTTTACGGTGACTTCTTTCGAGAATCCGTATTCCACATAGATTTCCATCAGCACGTCATACAGCGTCTTGCCCTGGTCTTTCGCCCATGCGCAGATTTCGGCCAGCAGCGAGCAGGCTGAAACGGCGTCCTTGTCGCGCACGAAGTCCTCGGCCAGGAAGCCATAGCTTTCTTCGCCTCCTCCGATATACTGCTCCTTGCCTTCGCGCAGGCGGATTTCGCGGGCTATCCACTTGAAGCCCGTGTAGCAGTCGCGCATCTCGATATGGTTCTTGTCGGCCACAGCCTTGATGAGTTCGGTGGTCACGATGGTCTTCACGATAAACTCGTTGCCCTTCATCTTGCCGGTGGCGATGCGGTTCTTGATGATGTAGTAGAGGAAGATCAGGCAGGTCTGGTTGCCATTGATGAGCACCCACTCTCCCTTGTCGTTCTTGCAAGCCATACCCACGCGGTCTGCGTCGGGGTCGGAAGCCATCACGATGTCGGCGTCGATTTCCTTCGCCAGCTTGATGGCCAGCGTCAGCGCCTCCGCGTTTTCGGGGTTCGGCGAAACCACGGTGGGGAAGTCGCCGCTCTTCACCATCTGCTCGGGCACGCAGTGCACGTTCTCGAATCCCCAGAGCTTGAGCGACTGGGGGATGAGCATCATGCCCGTGCCGTGGAGCGGGGTGTATACGATGCTCAGGTCTTTCTGGCGTCTGATGACTTCGGGGTCGATCGAGATGGAGTGAACCTCTTTCAGGTATTCGTCGTCGATGTCCTTGCCCACGATCTGGATCAGGCTCTTGTTGCCCTCAAATCTGATGCCGTCCACCTTCACCTTGTTCACCTCCTCGATGATGCCCGTGTCATGCGGAGCGAGCACCTGCGCCCCGTCGTCCCAGTAGGCCTTGTATCCGTTGTATTCTTTCGGGTTGTGCGAGGCGGTGATGTTGATTCCGCTCTGGCATCCCAGGTGACGGATGGCGAAAGACATTTCGGGAGTGGGGCGCATGTCGTCGAACAGATACACCTTGATGCCGTTTGCCGAGAAGATGTCGGCCGAGATTTCGGCGAACTTGCGGCTGTTGTTGCGGCAGTCATGCCCTACCACCACCGAGATGCCTTCCTTGCCGGCGAAGCATTTGTTCAGGTAGTTGGCAAGCCCCTGCGTGGCGGCTCCCACGGTATAGATGTTCATGCGGTTCGACCCTGCTCCCATGATGCCTCTCAGGCCTCCCGTGCCGAACTCCAGGTCCTTGTAGAACGCGTCGATGAGTTCTGTCTTGTCGGGGTTTTCCAGCATGCGCTTCACTTCTGCCTGTGTTTCCGCATCATAAGCCGGAGTAAGCCACGACTGGGCTTTTTCCGTGCATTGCTTGATCAATTCTTCGTTTTCCATGATTTCTGTTGCTATTTTTTAGTTTTCCGGTATTCAGTCTATGCGAAGACAAAAATAAGAATTTTATTCGAGAAATCCTATAGCCGGACGATTTTTTTTCGGCCTGCCGGGAAACGGCCGCCACGGCGCTCCCCGGCGCCGCTTCCGCAAAAGCCTTACGCCCTTACAGACTTACAGATTACAGTATTACAAAAAGCTGATATTCGTCTGTATCCGATGGAATATAGAGGTTATAATATATATTATATATAAATATATTTATATATAATATATATTATAAAATTATTTACTAATGTTTTTGCTGATGAAAGGAGCTTTTATCTCAGAAAAGCAAACTGTAATCTGTAAGACTGTAAGGCTGTAAGGAAGAAGAGGGGCGGCACGCACGCTTTTCATGCACATTCCTGCATGTTTCTGCACGTTTCTGCACATTTTTGCAAATTTCTGCACGTTTCTGCGCGTCCGGGCACGTCTGCAAACTCCGTTCCGCAGATTCCCGCTACTTTCGCCCCAGGTATTCAGAACTGTGCAGAGAAAAAAAATCACGGCAGAGATTTCTCTTCTGCCGCGAAAAAATGCGGAACCTGTCCGCCCGGAACCATGAATCTGAGCGGACAAGTCCTTCCGGCGGAGGTCTTTGACATCACTTCAGCGCTTTCACCCTGTAGCGGTCGCCCGTTTCCTTCACCAGCTGCCTGAGGAAGTCCTCGGAGTATCCCGGACGGTCGAGGGGCGCGGTGTTTCCCGTGGCCGGACGCTGTATCTGCCCGTCCTTCATGCGCTTCACCACCCCGTCGTTGTAGCGCACGATGAGGAACTCGCCCAGCCTTTTCCAGCTGTCTACGGCCGTCTGCGCCGTCATCGAGGTGTAGGCGGAGAGAAACTCGCGGGCCTTCTTCGGGTCCTGCTGCCATAGCTCGAGGGCCGTGCTTTCGATGCCCTTCTGCGCGTCGGCAAACGTATCCTCCAGCGTGTTCTGCACGGCGCGCATGTCGCCCTCCATGAGGCTGTAGCGGGGGCGTACCATGCCGGCCACCCAGTTGTAGATCCAGAATCCCGAATCCCACGAGAAGGTCACGCAGTCGCCGTTGCCCTGCCTGTAGGGGACGGGCACCTTGTCGGTCTGGCAGTATACGGGGGTGAACACGGTCATGTTCGCGTCGTCGAGCCCGAACCACAGCACTCCTCCCACCGCATCGGGGAGTTTCGAGCGCATCTGCGAAACGAAGACGAATCCGCTCTGCTGGGTGGATATGGGGCGTTCGTTGAAGTACTCCTGGCCGTCGACCTTGAAGGTGAGGGGCGACAGGCGGTAGGGCGTGTTGAAGCATCCCGCTCCCATGTCGCCGGTGATGTCGAGCGGAGTGCCCTCGTAGTGGTCGCGCATGGCCTGCTGGATGTCGCGCACCGACACCTTGCGGTCGGGCTTCACGTAGAGCGGGAGCGGCTCTCCTCCCTCGCCCTGGATGTAGGGGAGCCATGCCTGTCCGGTCGTGCGGCTGAACATGTTGTAGAAGCTCCACACGCGTGCTTCGCAGGCGCGCAGGCCGCTGAAGTCGAGCGGGCAGTAGGCGTCGGCAAAGCTGAAGTCTTCGTTCTTTCCGCTGAAGTATCCCTTCTCGCGGGCGAACGAAATCACGTCGGGCGAGTAGAGGCAGTTTTCCTTGTCGTCCATGTCGAAGCGGTGTATGCGGCTCTGGTTGGCGTGCGCGGCGATGCAGTCGTCAGGAACGCGCACGGCCACCCATACGGCTCCCCTCACGCCGGGCCCCTTGCCTATCATTTCGAGGATCCAGGCCTCGTTGGGGTCGGCCACGGAGAACGACTCGCCGCTGCTGTAGTATCCGTATTCCTTCACGAGGTCGGTCATCACCTTGATGGCCTCCTTTGCGGTGCGCGAGCGCTGCAGGGCCACGTAGATGAGGCTTCCGTAGTCCATCACGCCGGCGGTGTCGGCCAGCTCGGGGCGTCCGCCGAAGGTTGTTTCGCCGATAGTCACCTGAAACTCGTTGATGTTTCCGATCACGTTGTATGTCTGCTTCGCCTCCCTGATCTGCCCCAGATACTTTCCGGTGTCCCACTCGTAGATGTCGCGCATCTCGCCTCCGGCATGTGCCGCCGCGGGATAATGGCACAGGAAGCCGTACATTCCGTATGAATCGGCCGAATACGACACGATTACCGACCCGTCGGCCGATGCCTTCTTGCCGACAATAAAGTTGGTGCAAGCCCATCCGCTCGCCACTCCTGCCGCCAGCATCAGAGCCGCGGCCATCAGTTTTTTCATTCCCATCATCATTTTTCTCATTTATATGCGTTTTTTTATTTCCGTTTCTTGTCAGAACGAGCACTCCCAGCGCCCCACGTTTCCGCAGCAGTCGGTCACCACCGCCTCCACCTTGTGCGCCTCTCCGCGCTTCACCCGCTCCTTGTCCTGGATGACCAGCACGCCCTTCTTCAGCGCGAAGAGCACGAACTTTCCGTCGACGTACACTTTATAGGAAGCGATTCCGGAAGCCGGCGTCGCTCACCCGGAAGCGGATGTTGCGCGACGCCCTCCAGCCTTCCTGCCCCAGGGGGACGATGCGCGGAGCCACCGTGTCGAGCGCCACGGCAAAGGTGCCCAGCGAGCGCACCCTGGTCTTCATCCATCCGTTTTCGTATTTCCCGCCCATCGGGGCGCGCCTCCTGCCCCACTTCTGCACCACGTAGTACTTCGCGGTGTCGGCCACCGGAAGGCAGCGCATGCCTATCGACAGGGGGCACCAGGCGTGCAGGGGCGTGTATCCGGCGTCGAGCACATAGTCGAAGGAGATTCCGGCGCTGTCGCCGCAGATTCCGGCGCGGAGCTTCACGTCGTCATAGAGATTGTATTTCGGCACCACCAGCTCCAGGCCGGGACGCTGCACCACGTTCGTCCGGTTCCAGCAGAGGGTCTGCCCCTGCGCTCTTCCCGCGCGGGTATCTCCTGCTTCCTGCCCCGCACCGTGAAGCTGTACGTGCGGCGGTTTCCGAAGTTGTCTTCCAGCACATAGCGGAAGCGGTAGTCGCGTTCCTCGCAGATGTCCACAACGCCGCGGTTTCCGTCCGTATGGAGCAGGCGCAGGCGGTTTCCGGGCGATTTGTACGAGCGCATGATCAGCCGGCGCGTGCGGCTCAGCTCCTCAAAGTCGGTAAAGGCGTTGATCATCCGGTTCTCGTCGGGCATGACGGCATCGGTGACCGAGCGGAACACCTCCGCCGAGTCCACATAGAGGGTGACCGAATGCACCCCGTAGAAGTTTGACGTTCCGTCCATATAGTCTTTTGCGCTGATGCCCGTATAGATTTTCCCCCAAGCCGTGACCGGAGTCCCGAGCCTTGACACGGGCGCCAGCTTCTTCGCGGCAGACCCGTCGACCACCCCCTGGCCGGGCACCGGATAGAATCCGACCAGGCTCGCCACGGGCGGCTTCGTGTCTTTGATGTAGCGTCTGAAATAGGGCATGGGGTCGATGTATTCGTTTGTCGCGGTGCGCCGGAGCTCCAGGTGCAGGTGGGGGCCCGCCGAGGCTCCCTCGTTTCCGCTCAGGGCGATGACCTCTCCCTGCCTCACGGGAAGCTCTCCGGGCGCGAACGTCAGGTCGCACACGAACGTTTCGTGGGCATACTGGTATGCGCGCACCGCCTGCTGTATGGCAGGGGCGAACGAGATGACATGCCCGTATACGGAGGTCAGCCCGTTGGGGTGGTTCACGTAGACCACCTGCCCGTATCCCCCGTGGAGCACCGCCACGCGCGCCACATACCCGGCGGCCACGCACCGCACGGGCTTGCCCGTCACGCCCTGCGTCTTGATGTCGATTCCGTTATGGAAATGGTTCGGCCTCAGCTCCCCGAAGTTCGCGCTCAGCAGCAGGGGGAAGTCGAAGGGCGAAGTGAAACAGTTTTCGGCCGTATGCTGCTGCGCCCGTCCGCACAATGCGGAGAAGAGCGCAAGCGCCAGTGCAAGTTTGCGCATCATAGTTCTCCAAGTACTTCCTCGGCCACGGCATCCGCCCCTCCTTCCGGGAGAAGCATTTTCTTCACTTTCTTCAACACGCTTATATCGCGCACATTCAGAACCTCGCGTATCACTTCGTTCTGCAATGCCTCCAAAGCAACAGTTCCCATACATGTCTTTTTTTCAAGATTATACCGGCAAAGATAGCACAAAATCCCAACTTTAAGGTGATTTTGCGGAAAGAATATGAAAGGAAAGGCACTTGCGCAAACGCAAAGCATCATTCTGACTAAAGTTTTCATACTAAAATAAGCAAGTGTGCAAATTAAATGATATTATTAAAACACAGATTTTCACAGATTAACGCAGACAACCAGCACAATCATCTGCGAAAATCCGCGTTAATCTGCGTTTCTGAATACAAAAACAAGCACCTATTTATAGAGAAGTCAAGCAAGTGTCCATTCTGTCTATAAAAAGATAAACAATCCTCCATTCCAAAATAAAATGCCCCCCGTTTCGCCACAATCAAAAAGTTATGATTAAATTTGCGGAAAATAAACGAAACACAAGCATAATCCGAATTTTGACTGAATGATAGAAAAACATATCGTACTGGAAGAGATTGACCCCGTCATATTCTATGGGGTGAACAACGCAAACATGCAGATGATCAAGGCGCTGTTTCCCAAACTGAGAATCGTGGCGAGGGGAAACGTCATCAAGGTGATGGGAGATGAGGAGGCCATGTGCGCCTTCGAAGACGCGATAACCGCGCTCGAAAAGCACTGCGCCACCTACAACTCGCTGAACGAGGAGGCGATACTTGACATCGTGAGCGGAAACATGCCCAAGATAGAGAAGACGGGCGACGCCATCGTGTTCAGCGTGACGGGAAAGCCGATCACGCCACGGAGCGAAAACCAGCTGAAGCTGGTGCGCGAGTTCGAGAAGAACGACATGATATTCGCCATCGGTCCGGCTGGCTCGGGAAAGACGTACACCGCCATCGCCCTGGCCGTGCGCGCCCTCAAGAACAAGGAAATCAAGAAAATCATACTGAGCCGGCCCGCGGTGGAGGCAGGCGAGAAACTCGGATTCCTCCCCGGCGACATGAAGGACAAGATCGACCCCTACCTCCAGCCGCTCTACGACGCCCTGGAGGACATGCTCCCGCCCGTGAAGCTGAAGGAATACATGGAGCTGAACATCATCCAGATAGCCCCGCTCGCCTTCATGCGCGGTCGCACCCTGAGCGACGCGGTAGTCATCCTCGACGAGGCACAGAACACCACCACTCAGCAGATCCGCATGTTCCTCACCCGCATGGGATGGAACACAAAGATGATCATCACGGGCGATATGACACAGATCGACCTGCCCCCGTCGCAGATGTCCGGACTGGTGCAGGCCATGAAGATCCTGAAAGACGTGAAGGGAATCAGCTTCGTGGAGCTTACGAAGAAGGACATCGTCCGCCACAAGCTCGTCACGCGCATCGTGGAAGCCTACGAGAAGTTCGAAGAAAAGACAAGAAAGGAAAAAACCGATTCATCCAACAATTTAAACAAGAAGAGAAATGAGCAAAGCATTGACTAAGACAGACTATCACTTTCCGGGTCAGAAAAGCGTGTACCACGGCAAAGTACGCGATGTGTATAACATCAACGACGAAAAACTGGTAATGGTGGCAACCGACCGCATCTCGGCATTCGACGTGGTGCTCCCCGAAGGCATCCCCTACAAGGGACAGATGCTCAACCAGATAGCGGCCAAGTTTCTCGACGCCACCGCCGACATCTGCCCCAACTGGAAACTGGCCACTCCCGACCCGATGGTGACGGTGGGCGTGCTGTGCAAGGGATTCCCCGTTGAAATGATCGTGCGCGGATACCTGTGCGGAAGCGCATGGCGGGCATACAAGAGCGGAGTGCGCGAAATATGCGGCGTGAGCCTGCCCGAAGGAATGCGCGAGAACGAAAAGTTCCCCCACCCCATCATCACCCCTACCACGAAGGCCGAAATGGGCCTGCACGACGAGGACATCTCGAAGGAGGAAATCCTGGCCAAAGGGCTGGCCACTCCCGAAGAATACGAAATCCTCGAGAAATACACCCTGGCTCTGTTTGAGCGCGGAACGGAAATCGCCGCCGAACGCGGACTGATCCTCGTGGACACCAAGTATGAGTTCGGAAAGCACAACGGAGAAATCTATCTGATGGACGAAATCCATACGCCCGACTCAAGCCGCTACTTCTATTCGGAGGGATACCAGGAACGCTTCGAAAACGGAGAGCCGCAGCGCCAGCTCTCGAAGGAGTTCGTGCGCGAATGGCTGATGGAAAACGGATTCCAGGGAAAAGAGGGACAGAAGGTGCCCGAAATGACCCCGGAAATCGTGAAGTCAATCAGCGACCGCTATATCGAGCTGTACGAACACCTCACGGGAGAAACTTTCGTGAAAGGGGATACGGACAGCCTGAACGGACGGATCGAAAAGAACGTGACGGATTATCTGAAATAAAAAACACTTACAGTCTTACAGCTGACAGTTGACAAAAACGCCAACTGCCGGCTGTCACCCATCAACCATCAACTGCAACATGCCTCACTATCCTCAAGAAAACATCAAGCCTTACGACAAGAACGGGAGCAAGAAGGAACAGGTGGAAAAGATGTTCGACCACATCGCTCCCGCCTACGACAACCTGAACCACCTGCTCTCGTGGGGCATCGACAAGAGCTGGCGGAAGAAAGCCATCAACCTGCTCAAGCCTTTCCGCCCGCGGCGCATCATGGACGTGGCTACCGGAACGGGAGATTTCGCAATCAAGGCCTGCCGGATGCTCGACCCCGAAGAACTGGTGGGCACGGACATCTCGGAAGGCATGATGAACGTGGGGCGCGAAAAGGTGAAGCAGATGGGGCTCGACCGCCAGATCTCGTTCGCCAAAGAAGACTGCACGGCACTCTCATTCCCCGACAACCGCTTCGATGCCATCACCGTGGCCTTCGGGGTGAGAAACTTTGAAGACCTCGACCGCGGGCTCAGGGAAATGCGCCGGGTGCTCGCTCCGGGCGGACACCTGGTGATCCTCGAGCTTTCCACCCCCGAACGCTTCCCCATGAAGCAGCTCTACTCTGTCTACTCGAAGGCCGTGATCCCGACACTGGGAAAACTCCTCTCGAAAGACCGGAGCGCCTACACCTACCTGCCGCAATCCATCAAGGCATTCCCGCAAGGCGAGGTGATGCAGGAAATCATGCTGCGGGCAGGATTCGGCCAGGTGAGCTTCAAACGGCTCACAATGGGAATATGCACGCTCTATTTCGCCACCAAATGAAACGGACGCGGTCCCAAACAGACGCATTACAACAAACTAATTATGACTGGTTACTCATGAAAAAATACGGTTTAATAGGATATCCTCTCGGCCACTCCTTCTCTAAAAACTTCTTCAACGAGAAGTTCCATTCAGAAAACATCGACGCCGAATACGTGAACTTTGAAATCCCCTCCATCGACGAGCTCCCCAAGGTGATCGCCGAAAACCCGAACCTGGAAGGGCTGAACGTAACCATACCCTACAAGGAAAAGGTAATCTCTTATCTCGACAGGCTGGACGATACGGCCGCCGCAATCGGAGCGGTCAACGTGATAAAAATCGACCGGACAAAGGGAAAGGTGAAGCTGGCGGGATACAACTCAGACATCATCGGCTTCACGCGCTCCATCGAGCCGCTCCTGGAGCCCTACCACAAGGGCGCGCTGATTCTGGGAACCGGAGGCTCCTCGAAGGCCATCCGCCAGGGACTGGAGCAGCTGGGGCTCAAAACGCTCTTCGTTTCGCGCAGCAAGCACAACGGAAACACCGTCACCTACGAGGAAATCACTCCCCAGATAATGAGCGACTACAAGGTTATCGTCAACTGCACCCCGGTAGGGATGTATCCCCAGGCCGACAAGTGCCCGCAGATTCCCTACACCCTGCTCACTCCCCAGCATCTGCTCTACGACCTGCTCTACAACCCCGACACCACGCTTTTCATGAAAAAGGGAAGCGACCAGGGGGCTATCGTGAAGAACGGGCTTGAGATGCTTCTGCTCCAGGCTTTCGCATCGTGGGACATCTGGAACGAATGAAAGGGAGGGTCCGCATGAAAAAGAAACTGCTGGCGGGAGCCGGCATCGCGCTGCTGGCTCTCATGGCCGCCTCCATCGGAGGGGGGATGTATCTGATTGACTATGCTCTCCGCCCCGACAGGCCGGAACGCAGCGTGCGCGAAGCCATCGCCGAAACCTGCAAGGACTATCCCGCCATCACTACGTGGGCAGACAGCCTGCAAAGGCACAAAGCACTGAAAGACACGTTCGTCACGGCTCCCGACGGAACGGCTCTCCACGCGTTCTATGCGTATGCCGCCCGTCCGACGGGAAACACGGCGCTGGTGATTCACGGATACGGAAACCGTGCCACCGACATGCTCCACATCGGATACATGTACAACCATTCGCTCGGATACAACATCCTGATGCCCGACCTGCGCCATGCGGGACAGAGCGGAGGCGAGGCCATCCAGATGGGCTGGCTCGACCGGCTGGACGTGATGCAATGGATCGGCGCGGCTCCGGCTCTCTTCGGCGATTCGCTCCGGATGGCGGTACACGGCATATCCATGGGAGGAGCCACAACGATGATGGTGTCGGGCGAAGACCTCCCCGGCTATGTGCGCTGCTTTATAGACGACTGCGGCTATACGAGCGTATGGGACGAGTTCAGCAAGGAGCTGAAGACGCAGTTCGGGCTCCCTCCCTTCCCTCTGCTCCACACCGCGAGCTGGCTCTGCGGCATGAAGTACGGATGGAACTTCCGCGAGGCCTCAGCGCTGAAGCAGGTGGCGAAGTGCACGAAGCCGATGCTCTTCATCCACGGGGCAGACGATGACTACGTGCCCACATGGATGGTCTATCCGCTCTACGAGGCCAAGCCCCAGCCCAAGGAGCTATGGATCGTTCCGGACACGGAACATGCAGAGGCATACCGCAACCGTCCGGAAGAATATACACGGAGGGCGAAGGAGTTTGTGGGGAAATACATCCGGTAACTCCTCCCCCGGATTACATGCCTCCTCAGAAAGCCTTGGGAATCCTCACCACAACGGGAACGGCGGAGTACAAATCCGACTGGCAGCCGTAACGCGCGGCATCCCTGATGTCGGGAAGCTCTACCGTAACCCTGCTTCGTGCGCCTTCCGATGCCACCGTAACCGTTTCTCCCTCATAAGGATTCATGCCCGGCACGGGATATGCGTAAACTCCGGGGTTCAAGGCAAGGGACAACGTGAAGCTCAGCGTCTGCTTCTTTCCGTCGGGCATGGGATTGCCGACGGACAGCACCCATCCGTCCCCCGTATCACGCAGCATAATCTCGGCTACATCGTCTGATACGACCTTCACCCCTCCGGCTTCAATCTCGTCCGGGCGGAAGAAAGCGTATTGCCAGGTTTTCTCATCAGCGGAATAGGCCGCATGGGCCGACTTCGGCTTCTGCACGAGTTCCAGACTGCCCAGCAAAGCCTCAACTTTTTCCGCCATTTCTTCCGCACTGACGTTCGGAAGCTGGATATAGCGGCAAGCGTCGCTCCATTCCTCACCCGGCACCGCTCCGTGGCCGATGGCTATGATGAAGTTTGGTTTTCCGCCCGCCTCCCGGGGGTCGGTTGCATTGATTTCCTTTCCGGTCTTTATCAGCAGCTGCAATTTTCCTTCCGGAAGCAGCACATATCCCTTCTTGCCCTGATGCAGCCAGCATACGCCCTCGACAGGTTCGGCTATATTCACCGATTCATCCGGAGCGATTTCATGCCGCTCTCCGTCCGCATACCACGTAAGCGTGCCGCGCAAGTCCGACTGGTCAATGAACGTCACGATATCCTCGTGCCGGCCTTCCCTTTCGCGGGCGATTCCGCTGGCCATGGAGATAATCTTGCCGCCGATGAAATGGTACGTCTTAAATGCGGAAGCGGAACTATAGCCTTCTGCGGGCAAGTGCCGGTAAATGCCCATGCCGGCCACACCGTCTGCCAATACGCCGGCAATCTTGTTCCTCCCGGGGAGAGATGCCTGCGAACCTCCCTCCAGCGGAAAAGGATCGGTGCGCCACTCCTCGGTCAGACCGGGCAAGGCGTGCCAGTCGAAGTTCTTCAGCACCTTGTCCGAATACTCGTCGCCGTCCACCTTCACCGGAAGGATTCCATATCCCATGTGCCAGGAATGACGGACCTTGCGGTCAAAATCCTCCGCTCCCACGGTACGCTCGGACTTCAGCTTGAGGGAGGCATAGAAAGACGGCTCATTCTCTCCGCGGCGGTGCACCAGAAACTCGTTCACCCAATAAGCGTGCGTACCGGAATGCTCGTAAGTGTTTTCCTTGAGCCTCCGGCAAACCTCCTCCAACTCTTCCGCCCTCTCCAGCCGGGTATCCCTGCTGCGTGCCCTGAACAGGCTGCGGACGGCGTTCGGATAAGTCTTCAGCACAAAACGCCGCATATCATGCAAAAAAGAGCGGCCTGCCACCAGAAAATCCATCCGCTGCTTGTAGAACAACTTGGGATACACCTCCAGCAGACGGTCGAGCTGGAACTGATAGTGCTTGTCCGCAATCTTGAACGGCGTGTCCCTGAAACAGGCATATCCCTCCGAACACTCCGTAAGCCACTCAAAGCCGTATGCCACCATCGCCGCATCCGTACCGTGCCCGACATGATGCGACACCGTGCCGTCGGGCTGGAAGCCGGACTGGGCATAGCGGTGCGCGGGGATGTTATACTTCGTCATCCAGTAGCTTACGTCAGACACCACACCGTGCGGGCTCCATCCCGGCTGGAAGCTGAACCCCTCGAAAGGCTTTCCTCCGTAAAAGTCCTCGTACCAATATTGCACGTATGTCATCGGACGGTTATAGTCGGCCCAGATAAGCGGAAGGGCCAGCATGGTGCGCGAACGGTGCCCGAGATTGGCATCCGCCCAGGCTCCGGAAGAATAGAGCGTGTCGCGGATTTCCCCCCAGCGCTCGTCGGGATTGTCGATGGCCCGCCGGCTCTTGATCACGGACATGAATATCTGGAAATAACGCACCAGCGCATCATGCACCTGCAGGCAGGTTTCATCCCCCTTCTTCATGCCCTCAAGCAGACCGGGCATCAGATGCAAGGCCGGAACAACCAGCGGGTCGGTCATTGTCCACTGGTGCGTAGGAACCTGACGCCCGATGATTCCGTCCGCCTCCAGCAGGCTGAACCCGTCGCCCGTACAGTCGCCGATGGGCTTCCCGTCAATCATCACGTCATCCCCCTCCACGGGAACCGACCTCGTATATGCGAGAATAGCCTTATACAAGGCATTCTTCAACCGCTCGCGCTTGTCCGTCCGGCCTTCCGGGCCATATACCTCCGATGCGGCATAGGCATAGCCCATCTGCCCGATCTTGCTGGCGATGGATGTCCAGTCGTGCTCGATTGTATTTCTCCCGTCAAAATCCTGCGGTTTCGTGCCGTACGAACGGAAGCCCTCGAACTTTCCTCCATTGCGCTCCACCTCTTCAATCATGGCCCCAATCTCTGCATCTGTACATTTCTTGTTGCCGTACATACGGGGGTTTCTGAGCGTCTTCGGAAGATAGCGTTCATAAAGCAGGCTCCACAATGTCTGCCTTACGATGCGCACGTTTACATCAAACTTCTCCACCTGCCTGTCCCCGTCTTTCAGGGCTATAATCATCCGATAGTTCCGGGGGGCGGAAGGAGTGCTTTTCCCTTTATCCACCGCCAATACTCCCATCATGCGCTTTGACAGGTCATACCGGGTTTCGATGCGGAACAGCGCCTCTTCCGGCTGGCGGAGAATCTCAAAGTGATAGCCTTCGGGAACCGGCATCGTATGCACGTCCTTGTTCCTCTCAAGATGGATGCGTCCGGTCACTTCCGTCCCTTCCGGGCTATCAACCAGTATGTCAAAATAACTTGCCAGCACCTTTTCATGAGCCGCAAACAAACTTACGGGCAACAGGCAAAGCAGGCAAATCAAGCTTGTTCCAAAAAGCAAATGCATTCTTTTCATGGTGCCAGCCATTCTACAGCCCTCAGTCAATCTTTTTTACTCGGAAACCGGTCACCTGCACATGGTTTTCCAGCAGACGGAGGCCGAAGTTTCCGTCACACTGGCCTTCCTTCACGGCATAGCGGAAAAGTTCTTCCCCGTCCACGCTATACGTCGTAACCCCTTCCTCCACACGGATGCGGATATTCATCCAGCGGTTGGGCTTCAGCAGGTGGGCTTCGTCGGTATACTCCTTAATGACGGGACGGGCCACATCATCCTTCGTATCCATGCCCTGTCCGAAATATTCGCGGAAACGGGTCGTTGAGTTATGGTTCCCCCCATAGCCCACATACATCAGCGTGAGCGACTTGTACCGCTGGAAGATTCCCATCCTCCATCCTGCCCGCGCATAAAGGTCGCCGGGATGCTGGGGGTCGTTGGCTCCCCAGAAACAATTCAGGTCACTCAGCCGGTCGCAAGCCCCTCCCTGCATCAGCACACACGCACGATACGCAATCTCGTAATGCCCGGTCAGACGGGGCGCGTACCACAAGGTCACCCCTTTCGGCGAAACGATGTCCAGCGTATCGCCCGCCACCTCAATGCTCATCTGCCCGGAATGATCCTCGGCTTTCCAATACTTCAGCGAAACCTGCTGCGCATGAAGGCACGCCGCCGGGCAGCACAACGCCAGAACTCCCGCAAGATTTCTTATCAGATTCCTTTTCATCCCCATGACTTTTACTTGCTACCCCTGCAACTCTTCGCACTCCTTCAGCCACAAAGCCGCACTCGCATCGCTCGGCATACGCCAGTCGCCGCGGGGGCTGAGCGACACGGAACCCACCTTCGGGCCGTCGGGCAGGCACGAACGCTTGAACTGCTGAGAGAAGAAGCGTCGGAAGAAGATGGTCAGCCATTTCTTGATGGTTGTACTGTCGTATGTGTTTCGGAAAGCAATCTCGGCCAGGTAATAGATCTTTGCCGGACGCGCGCCGAAACGGAGGAAATGATACAGGAAGAAGTCATGCAGCTCATACGGCCCTACCAGGTCTTCGGTCTTCTGCCTGATGTTTCCGTTCTCGTCCGCCGGAATCAGTTCCGGACTGATGGGCGTGTCGATGATGTCGAGCAGGGTGTTGCGCGAAAGCGTGTCCACGCCGGTCTGCGCCACCCATCCCACCAGGTAGCGCACCAGCGTCTTGGGGATGCTGGCGTTCACCCCGTACATCGACATGTGGTCGCCGTTGTAGGTGGCCCATCCGAGAGCCAGCTCCGAAAGGTCGCCCGTACCGATAACCAGCGCCCCGATCTTGTTCGCATAGTCCATCAGCACCTGCGTGCGTTCGCGCGCCTGGCCGTTTTCGTAGGTCACGTCGTGCACCGACATGTCTTGCCCGATATCCTGGAAATGCTGGATGCAGGCATCCTTGATGCTTATCTCCTTTGGCGTGACCTGCAGCGAAGCCATCAGCGAAAGCGCATTGTTATAGGTGCGGTCGGTTGTTCCGAATCCCGGCATCGTGATGCCCGTAATCCCCTTGCGCGGCAAGCCCAGCTTGTCGAAGGTTTTCACGCACACCAGCAGGGCCAGCGTAGAATCCAGTCCGCCGGAAATGCCCACCACCACGCTCTTGCAGCCGGTATGCACCAGACGCTTGGCAAGGCCTGCCACCTGTATGGAGAATATTTCTTCGCAGCGCTCGTCAAGCTGCCTGCTCCCCGACGGAACAAACGGATGCGGGTCGACGCTCCGGCTCAATGTCAGCTCGCGCGAAGCCACCAGTTCGGCCGACACCCTCAGAGGCTGGCCGGAAGCGTTTGCCCGGACACTGGCGGCAAAAGTGGTGTTTACCAGACGCTCCCCGCGCAGACGCTCCACATCAATCTCGCTCACCACCAGCTGCTCCTCGAACGAGAAACGCTCGGAAGCCGCCAGCAGGTTGCCGTTTTCATAAATCAGACCGTTTCCGGCAAACACCACATCGGTTGTAGACTCTCCGAAACCCGAAGAGGCAAACACATATCCCGCCAGGCATCGCGCCGACTGCTGGGCGAGCAAAGAGCGGAGATAAGCGTGCTTGCTGATATTCTCCGTATCGGCCGACAGGTTGAAGATGATCTCGGCTCCCTTCAGAGCCAGTCCGGAACTGGGCGGTATGGGCGCCCATACATCCTCGCAAATCTCCACGCCGAAGCATGTGTCGGACGTGTCGAAAAGAATGTTCGCGGTGAGCGGAACAAGCTGGCCGCACAGACGGACCGTCGCATTGTCCGGAAGCGTGGAAGCAGAGGCAAACCATCGCTGCTCGTAAAACTCTTTATAGTTGGGAAGATAAGTCTTCGGAACCACACCCAGTATCTTGCCCTTCTGGAACACCACGGCACAGTTCATAAGCACCGGCCCGGCCGTTACGGGCATGCCGACAATGGAAATGATGTCGAGCTGGCGCGTGTTGTTCATCACCTGCATCAGAGCGAACTCAGCCTGCTCGAGCAGCAGGGACTGGGCAAACAGATCGGCGCACGAGTAGCCCGTCAGCGAAAGTTCCGGAAACACCACAATCTGCACGCCCTTGCCGTCGGCAATCACGATCTGCTTCTCTATTTCCTGCGCATTGAACTTGCAGTCAGCAACCTTTACAGAGGGAACGGCTGCCGCAACCTTTACAAAACCATATTTCATATCTACATCTTTTAATGCACAAAAATAAGCAATATTCAGACAACAGGAGCAAAGTTCGCCCTTTTTTCGTCCGCCCGAAGGCGCCCGCATGCAAAGACAAAAGATGCCGTCTGATTCCGGCAAAAAAATGACCCGTCATCTTCATCAGTCTTTCCCATCATCCTCATCAAAACAAGCCGTCATCTTCATCAAGATTACACGTCATTTTCAACACCTCCTCCAGCCATGTCCGGCAAAGGAAGAAAGCAAGAAAGAAAGTAAAAAAATCAAAAAAAGCAAGCAAGGCTTTGCCAATATAAAAAATCTTTATACATTTGCCATCGAATTAGAATTGTAACAATTACATAATTGAAAGAAAAGATGAACGTTTACGAATACCTGCTTAATTACAACATCAAGCCATCCGTACAACGCATTGCAATTATGGACTATTTGCTCAAGCATGAAACGCATCCGTGTATCGATGAGATTTATATGGCACTGTGCAAAGAGATTCCGACTCTTTCAAAGACTACGGTCTACAACACCCTGAAGCTGTTTGTAGAACACGGAGCCGCAAAGATGCTGACGATTGACGAGCGCAATGCCTGCTTTGACGGAAACACAAGCCTGCACGCACACTTCCTGTGCAGAAGCTGCGGAAAGATTTTCGACATGCCGCTGAAAGAAGAGCTCACCGACACAGACAAGCTGGGCGAAGAAGGGTATGTGGTTGAAGAAGTCCACTACTACTACAAAGGAATCTGTCCGGAATGCGCGAAACAGAAGAGCAAAAAAAACTGATTTTGAGTTTTAACTAACTGCAACATAAACTAATAACTTAAACTTTTAGACGTATGAAAAAATTTATCTGTACTGTATGTGGTTACATCTACGAAGGTGAAACAGCTCCTGAAAAGTGCCCGCTCTGCAAGGCTTCCGGCATCTAAGTTCAAAGAAATGGAAGAAACCGCCGGCGGACTGACTTTCGCTGACGAACATGTCATCGGCGTTGCCAAAGGCTGCGATGAAGAAATGATCAAGGACCTGAACAACCACTTCATGGGCGAATGCACTGAAGTAGGAATGTATCTGGCCATGAGCCGTCAGGCCGACCGCGAAGGCTATCCCGAAATTGCTGAAGCTTTCAAACGCTATGCTTGGGAAGAAGCTGAACACGCTTCAAAATTCGCAGAACTGCTGGGCGACTGCGTATGGGACACCAAAACCAATCTGGAAAAGCGCATGAACGCTGAATGCGGAGCTTGCGAAGACAAGAAGCGTATCGCTACCCGCGCAAAACAGCTGAATCTGGATGCTATCCACGATACGGTTCACGAAATGGCTAAAGACGAAGCTCGCCACGGCAAAGGCTTCGAAGGTCTGTACAACAGATATTTCAAGAAATAATCACTGTCTGCCAGACATCTGAAAAAAACGCAGGCTGACGCTGAAAACAAACCGATGTGCATACGTCGGGAAGAAGCGCCGGCCTGCGTTTCGCTTTTTCTGCAAGTGCCGCCTTCCTTATTTCTTTCTGCGGAACACCAGCCGATAAACGGTGAGAACCAGATCGACGGCCACAACCAGCCCCCATATTACGAACGCCACGGTAAGCACCGTATTTTCCGGATTCCACAGCATATAGATGCAAGCCAGCGCACACAGATCAACCAATCCGCCCAAAACGCTGGAGCGTGAAAACAATCCTCTTGCCATAATCATTTTCTTTTTTCAGTTATACAACACATTTCAGCAGGCAAAAGTAATGATATTCTCACAAAGAAAAAACAGGATGCGTCAGCGTACTTCCCAATACTTGTCACAGAAGTTCAGATAATCCGGTTCGGGGTGCGTTCCAAACAGCAGAGCATAGAAAGAAGTGCCGCTCAGTTTTGCCTTGCGCACCGACTCCAGAAGCGCATCATCGGCGGGAGGAAGCTCAAAGTCGGAGATAAGCACCACGTCCGAACGCTTCCATCCCTGGTTGCGAAGCATCACCAACGCCTCGCCAACGGCCGGACGTATATCCGTACCTCCGTCAAAGCTGTGCGCAAGAAACTCGGCCAGCATCGGAAGGTCGGTTCTGAAATCGCGCACCAGCAGGGTCCGCACTTCTTCGGCAAAATTGATGACATAGCATCTTCGGTGTGTCTTTTCCACAAGCCGGGCAATGGCAAGCACCGCCGACTTGGCAAGCATCTCTCTCCGTCCCCCCATCGAACCGGAGGTGTCGACACAAACGATAAAAGGCCCTTGCCCGCTCACGGGGTGACGCTCCGAACGGCTCGAACTGTCAACGGCCACCGAACGGCTATCGAACACCTGCAGGCGCTTTTCCACATATTTCCGGAGAAAGACCGGATGGAGCCTCTCGTCAGACAGGCAGCAATATTCTGCCGGAAGCAGGCTGTTCAGGTTATCCCCCACGGTTATTCCTTCAATATCGCTCTGCACGGCATGGCGCACCAGGCTTTCTTTCGATATGCCCGAGAGCGAATCAAACGACATGCGCTCCCCCGCACTCCGCTTTCCAAGCACACGGACCAGCTCGCGGATAGAGGCATTCTTTTCCATCTGCCGCTCGTAAGGAAATATCCTGCGGTAAAGTTCGGGATGATTCAGCATCAGCCACTTGATCCGGGAACCCGGCTGGCTGGCCTCGGTCTTCAGCCCGAAACGCTTGTCGAGCAGGATAAAGCCCCGGCAAAGCTCGTCGATGTGGTGATACTGGTAGTCGTATTCCTTGGCGTTCAGCAGACGATGCCACTTGTCCAGAAAACTCTCCTGCAATTCCTTCCGCTCTTTTCCTGCCTGAGGAAGCATCTCCATCCGCCCGATATAATAGTCTATATCCAGTTCAAACAGCGGATAACGCTTTGCAAATGCCGGCTTCATCCGCTTCATGAAATCCAGCATGGCGGAAGGAGAAAGCGGCTCGCTCTCATAAAACACCTCCCACTCGGGAGTATAGCGCGAGTAGAACTCCTGCAAGGAAGGCGATGTCTTCTGATAATAACCCCACACATACGCTTCCAGCTCGCGCAGAAACACGGTCTGCTCGCGCAAGCTGTCCTCAAGCTTCGCATAGCATTCAGCGCGAAGACGCTCCAAATAGACCGCCTTCAGGTCTTTCAGACGGATATTCCTGGTTCTCTTTACGGTAGGCATGCTTCAACTCTTCAAACTCGTTGCGGTAGCGGCCGGCTGCTCCCTGCTGGGCCTGCAGCATCCGCACCATCTTTTCTTTTTCTTTTGCGGAAAGGAAAAGGTGCTCCTGGCAATACTGCTGCTCCGCATCCAGCAGGTCCCGGCAGCCGCCTTCCACATTCGAAAGCATCCGGTCCAGATGAATGAACTTTTCCTCTACAGCCTTTTCTGAAATCCCTCCGCTTACGGGAACCGCATCGCCTCCCGGCACACACAACAAAGGATATTCGTAGTCATTGACAAGCACCGACCGGCATCCCCTGCGCAAGGAATAAATCTTCGACTGGGGAACTTTATTCCGCATCGAGGGATCGTATTTCTTCAGTATATAGCAGTTGGTTTTATACTTGTCCTTATGCATATAGAACAACTTGCCCCTGTCGTTCAGATTCTGATAATCATCGGCAAACAGCAGCAGACGCCCGGGAATGCGCGCTTTCTCTATCTGGTAATAAAAATTGTCGACCAGCTGAAGAGCCGGATCACGGCTTTCATTCAAACCGGAAACGGAAGCCAGCTCACTTTTCAGATTCTCCAGTTCACGGCCCACACTCGCAAGATTCAGCATGTATCCCTCCATGCTTTTCCTCACCGAAGCCATCACCGCCTCCGCAGCCCAGTCAATCTGGTCCGGCTCGCCCCAAAGGCAATGCGCCAGCAGCAGGCAGTCGGACAAACGGACCGTATCCGATCCGTTCAGAAAGGCAGAAGCCCGCATCAGCCTGACCAGCTTTTTCCACCGCCGGTCGGACACATACAGATAAGGCACTCCCGACGCATCATTCTCGATACGTCCGTTGTATTCTTCAATCTGCTCGCGCAGCAGATGGATAACCTCCAATACAGAATAATGTACCTTTATCTCCGAAATGCGCCGCTGCCATTCCGCATATTCTTCCCTGTCTACCGGCAGATCCTCCGGAACAACCGGCTCGCTCTCGTCCGAAGAAAGAACCATCCGGTCGAAGTCGGACACATCTTCCACCCCTCCCACAAGCAGACGGATCAGGAAACGGTCATACAGCGCCTCCAGTCCCTGCCCCTGTGCCGGAAGTTCATTCGAAGCCGCTATCAGTCCCTTCAATGGAATGCGGAGCAGATTGTTTCCGTTACGGTAGACTTTCTCGTTAATGACTGTCAGCAAAGCGTTCTGAATGGCAGGTCCCGCTTTCCATATTTCATCAAGAAACACTACATCAGCCGTCGGAAGATAGCCCTCTGTTACCCGCTCATACTTGTCCAGGTCCTTCAGCCTGGAAATAGACACCGGACCGAAAATCTCGTCGGGAGTACTGAAACGGGACATCAGGTATTCAAAAGCCGCGCCATGACGGAAAGCCAGTTTAAGCCGGCGCGCCACCATACTCTTCGCCACGCCCGGAGGACCGAACAGAAAGATGCTCTCGCCCGCCATAGCCGACAAGAAAGACAAGGCTATGACATGCTCTTTTCCATACACCCGCTCATTCAATACTTCCAGCAATTGCCGGACACGAACTCTCAACGTTTCCATTTGACATAAATTGAAGGAGTCATCTTCTTTTGATGGAGCAGGACACTGCACGTCTGAAGCACCACAGACAGGATAATCAGTCCCAGTCCGAAATAAAAGCTCGCGCCCAGATCTTTTGCTTCATGAAAAATAATCATAGCCCCGATGATGCTATAGATAGGCTCCAGATTGTAGCTCAAATTGACCGTAAAGGCCGAAACCTTCTTCAGCACCTGAATCTGCAGGATGTAAAGCACAACCGTACAGACGGATGCAAGACAAAAAAGATAAACGAAATCCTTCATCTCGGGCACAATCGTCCCTACCGGGAAATAATGCAGATAGAAGGGCAACACGCACGATATGCCGACAAATCCGCCTGCCATCTCATAAAGCAGCATGGTGCTCGAGGTATATCCCACCGAAACCTTCTTGTTGACAATGGTGAACAAAGAGGCCAAAGCGGATGAAACCACTCCCATGCAGATGCCCAAGCGGTAGCGCGTATCAAAATGAAATATCAGCACAATTCCCATCACCGCAACCAGGCTGAACAGAATCTCGCGCACAGATATGCGGTGGCGGTTGATTGCCGGCTCGAACAAGGCCGTAAAAATGCTCATAAGCGAAAGGCATACCACGCCGATAGAAACATTCGAGGCCTTGATGCTCCCGTAAAAGAAAAGCCAGTGCGCCGAAAGCAGCAGCCCCACACCGCCTATCTTCAGAACATCGCGGAGCGTCACCTTGCGAAGCTTCTTCCACACGGCAAGCAAAACCGCAAACATCAGCGAGGCAAGCATCATCCGATACCACACGAGCAGCGCCTCGTTCAAAGTGATCAGCCTTCCGAATATTCCCGTTCCTCCGGCTATCAGAATAGAAAGATGAAGTTTGACAAAAGCTTCTTTCATACCCTAACACAGTTTAAACTAAAGGGCTGCACCAAATACAGATTGATACAGCCCTTTTTCTATCAAATGATAAGTCTAATTCTAAAATCGAGCGGCATTAGAGCGGCATGTTGCCGTGCTTCTTCGGCGGATTGCTCTGGCTCTTGTTCTGAGTCATCTCCAAAGCCTGAATCAGCTTGAAGCGTGTATCCTTCGGAAGAATGATTTCGTCGATATATCCCTGTTCAGCCGCACGGTACGGGTTAGAGAACTTTTCCTTATAGTCTTCGATGGCCTGCGCCTTTTCCTCGGGCGTCGCCTTGCGGTAAAGAATGTTCACGGCACCGTCTGCACCCATCACGGCAATTTCTGCCGTAGGATATGAGAAGTTCACATCCGCGCCGATCGGCTTGCTGTTCATCACGATATAGGCGCCGCCATAGGCCTTGCGCGTAATCACTGTGATTTTAGGCACGGTTGCCTCGGCATAGGCATAGACAATCTTCGCACCGTGACGGATGATTCCGTTGTGCTCCTGCGCACATCCCGGAAGGAAGCCCGGAACATCCTCGAACGTAACGATAGGAATATTGAAACAGTCGCAGAAGCGGATGAAACGTGAAGCCTTGTCAGAAGCGTCGATATCGAGCACACCTGCCAGATAAGCCGGCTGATTGGCTACAATACCTACCGAACGCCCGCCCAGACGTGCAAATCCCACCACAATGTTCTTTGCAAAATGCGGCATCACCTCGAAGAAATACTGGTTATCTACAACCGGCTCGATGATGTTCTTGATGTCATAAGGCATATTCGGATCGTCCGGAATGACAGACATCAGCGATTCGTCGGCACGGCGGACATCATCTGTGCATGGAACCATCGGCGCATCTTCCATGTTGTTTGAAGGAAGGAAGCTAAGCAGTTCGCGGATGCTCATCAGAGTTTCCTCTTCCGTATCGCAAAGAAAATGAGTCACGCCGCTTTTGCTGCTGTGCGTATAACCTTTAGCCCAGTTCCTCTTTGTCGACTTCTTCGTGTGTCACGGCCTTTACCACATCCGGGCCGGTAATGAACATGTGGCTCTTTTCCTTCACCATGAAAATGAAGTCGGTCAGGGCCGGAGAATAACATGCGCCTCCCGCACACGGTCCGAGAATGGCCGAAATCTGCGGAATGACACCCGAGGCAATGGTGTTCTGATAGAAAATGGAAGCATATCCGGAAATGCTGCCGACACCTTCCTGAATGCGTGCGCCTCCCGAATCGTTCAGAGCGATGACCGGAGCGCCGTTCTTCAAGGCCAGTTCCTGCACCTTCACAATCTTTTTTGCACCGGTTGTGCTCAGCGTGCCGCCGAATACGGTGAAATCATATGCATACACATACACCAGCCGCCCGTCGATTTTTCCATAGCCGCAAACGATGCCGTCACCGGGAATGTGCTTCTTATCCATTCCGAAATCAGAACAGTGATGAACTACGAATTTGTCTATTTCATTGAAAGTGCCCTTGTCGAGCAACATGTCAATCCGTTCACGTGCGGTCATGTGACCGTTTGCGTGCTGTTTTTCCACACGCTCCACACCGCCGCCTTGCGAAGCCAGCTTGTCAAGCTCCTCAAATTTCTTATATTGTTCTTCTGCTGTCATAATTATTCTTCGTCTTTATTTATCACATCCAGAGTCATGATCACCTGGTTGCTGTTTACTGAATCACCTTCATTCACCAAGATTTCCTTCACCGTACATTCGCTGTTCACCTTGTAGTTGCTCTGCATTTTCATGGCTTCGATCACAGCTACGATGTCGCCCGCTTCCAGACGGTCGCCCACCTTTACGGGGATCTTGACCACTTTTCCCGGCATGGGCGAAACAATCTTGTCCTGCTGTTTTTCTTCGCCACCTTTGCGCATACGCAAATACTTGGCTTGAGAATCGATAATGTCGATGTTATACGACTGATAATGGGCATTGACGGTATAACTCTTTCCGCCGTCCTTGCGTATAAGTTCGGCATTATACGATTTGCCGTTATGAAGGATAGAGCAGCTTCCGTTTTCTGCCATTACAATGTCTACATCGTAAGGAACGCCGTCGATTGTAAGCTGTACCTTGTTTCCTTCCTTGTTGACCAATGACACATCAGCCACTCTGTCACCTATATGTATTTCCATAATTTCCTGCTTTATTTAGATTCTCAATACACCCTTCTTCAAGCCAAATTCACGCCAGCGGCTGATCGGACGGTTATCAGAAGAAGCAGACTTGTTCTCTTCCAGGTTCATCAGATAATCGATATAGGCAGCAATCATAGCGATATTTTCAGTTTCCTCCTCCTTCTTGTTAGCCCACTTGCGGAGTATATCCTGATGCTTGGGTATAAACAGCGTATCATAACGGCCTTCCACAAAATCGGGCACGTTCATGATATGGCGGAGGTATCCGATATTGGTTTTCAATCCTGTGATCTTGTATTCATAAAGCACACGGCGCATCCGCTCGATAGCGAACTGGCGGGTTGTGGCCCACACAATCAGCTTGCCGATCATCGGATCATAATAAATAGGGATTTCGTAGCTCTCATACACATAGCTGTCGATGCGCACGCCGATGCCGTTCGGTTCAATCAGCTGACGGATAACGCCCGGCGAAGGCATGAAGTTATTTTCCGAGTCTTCGGCGCAGATGCGGCATTCGATCGCATGTCCGCGCTGCACCAGCTCTTCCTGCTTAAGATGAAGCGGCTCGTTGTTGGCAATGCGGAGCTGCTCTTTCACCAAATCCACGCCAAGCACTTCTTCCGTAATCGGGTGCTCCACCTGCAAACGGGTGTTCATTTCAAGAAAATAAAAGTTGCGGTGCTTGTCGACAAGGAATTCGATTGTGCCTGCTCCCTTGTAATGTACGGCTTTGGCGGCCGCCACGGCAGCCTCTCCCATCTTCTGTCGCAGTTCGGGAGTTACAAAAGGCGAAGGAGTTTCTTCAACTATTTTCTGATTGCGCCGCTGAATGGAGCATTCGCGCTCGTAAAGATGGATTGCGTTTCCAAAGTTGTCCCCCAAGATCTGAAACTCGATATGGTGCGGCTCTTCTACAAACTTTTCCAGATAAACAGTATCGTCACCGAACGATGACATGGATTCCGAACGGGCCGTATTGTATGCCTCTTCCACTTCGTCCTCACTGTGAATCAGACGCATGCCTTTTCCGCCTCCACCCATGGAAGCCTTCAGCATTACGGGATAGCCGATGCGGTTGCAGATTTCTTTCGCCTCTTCAACGCTCTGCAAAGGCTGCTCTGTGCCGGGAACCACCGGAACGCCTGCAGCAATCATGTGCTTGCGGGCAGAAATCTTGTCCCCCATCGCGTCCATCGTTTCCGGATCCGGACCAATGAAGATGATGCCTTCCTGACGGCAGCGGCGGGCGAACTCTGAATTTTCCGACAGAAATCCATACCCCGGATGGATGGCGTCCACTCCATGACGCTTGGCCGCCATGATAATCTTGTCGATGTTCAAGTAACTTTCGCGAGATGCCGCCGGGCCTATCAGACAGGCTTCATCCGCATAAAGTACGTGGCGGGCTGTCCTGTCGGCCTCAGAGAAAACTGCAACGGTGCGGATGCCCATTTCGCGGCACGAACGCATCACACGCACAGCTATTTCACCACGATTAGCGATCAATACTTTGTGTATCATGCTTTATGTTTTAGTTATTACTTCCGTTTGACAATCCGGCACGAACTCTTCGGCCGGACAAAGCCGCTTGCGCCAGACAAATCGGCACAGCAACCTTAAATCTGTGCAAAAATAACAAAAAAAGAAACATCAGTCCAAAGAACGGCCTTTTTTTTGCCGAAAGGGATGTTTTTATCTCCAAAAACACGAAGAAAACCGACAGAAGGAAAAGCATATACAGGAAACGCAAACTCCAGTTTGCAAACAACGGCAGCAACCGGCAGGCAAAATGACCGCTCATCTTGCTCAAGACGGGCGGTCATTTTCGGCAATACGGGCGGTCATCTTGCCCATTATGTGGGGCAAATCCGTCACTTGGTTCTTTTCACGGTGTGAATCACCTTTCCCTCCTTGTCTATCATGTGCAGACAAAGTTCATTCTTGTCGAGCGTGATGAGCGAAAAGCCGGAAGCGTCGCTGCAGAACTGTGTTCCCTCGACCGGCTTCACCTTGCGGCTCAGCGAGCCCGAAGTGTTCACAACATAGTCAATCCCGCTTCCGGGCATGCGTATGTGCTGGAAGTTATGGATGTGCCCGCAAAGATACATGTCGACATTCTTATGCTTGCGGAGAAGCGAGTCGACACGCTTCTGCATATCCGTCCGTTCCGAATCATTCTTGTCCGTATCCGCATAAATGGGATGGTGGCCTACCACAAGCACCCAGTCCTCCTTTGCAGCCGTAAGCACCGAATCAAGCCAGGCCAACTGTTTGTCGACGTCCTGCAGATGCGCGTCCGGATATTTTTCCGTGTCTTTACGGTATTTGTCGAGCAAGGGAGGAGTGTCGATCATCACCAGGCGCAATGTCGCTCCATCCTCCTCCATCGTTTTCGTATAATAACGCCCGGCTATCTGCCAGCGTGCACTTACACCTGCATAGTCAAGCACGGCCTGCGTATTTCCCCGGTACTCGTGATTTCCAAGAATCGGATACCAAGGCAGCATCAGATCCGGATGGCTGTAAATAAGCTCATAGTTGGTCATCCACAAAGGGTCATCCACACTGCGCACTCCTTCGAAATGATGCACATCGCCGGCGGCAACCACAAATTCAATGTCTATGGTTTCAGCCATCTTCCCCATCAGTTCCGCAATCGGTTTCTGGTCGTAATATCCGTTACGTCCCAAATCGTTAGCCAGATAGAAATTCAAAGGCTTTTCAAGCGGTTTCCAGTCGGCCGGTGTCTGTGCGAAAGCGGAAAACGCAAACAAAGCCACTCCCAAAGTGCTTAAAGTTCTTTTCAATGAAATCATACTAAAAACTGTTTTAAATGTTATTTTCGTTTTGTCATGGCAAAGTTGGGTCCGAAAACTGAAATAAATATGAAAAAATCCCAGCCGCCACGAAAAAACAATTAAAAAAGCCCGGATGCTTTTTATCAATATATCCGGGCTTCCAAAGAAATGAATGTATATCAGCTGTGTCTCAAAAAGAGCCTGAATTATTCTGCCCCGTATGCACCGAAATGATTCTGGGGAGCCGGAGATTTATATGCAGTTCCGTTAATGGTCAGGCCTGTGGTTCCGAAAAGCGGAGCCATATCCGATGCGCCTGCGCTATAACCGCCTGTCAGGGCCGGAGAACCCGCCTGCAAATGGAAATCCCAGTTATCATTATAAACGTAGCTGGTCAACGGAGTAGCATTGATGTCAAAATTGACGAACATCGGGTCTTTGCTGTCATTTTCCGTTGCAATGATGCTGTTCGCATCCACTACACCGTCATAATAATCATCGTGGTCATAATTATATCCTTCCCACGAATAGTTGATTCCCTGCTCATAAACATAGTTCGGATCTACCTCCTGAGCGCCCGATGCATAGTAGTTATAGTCGATAACCGAATTTACATTATCATATCCGCCTTCCACGTTGGCCAGGTTATCCAGCGATGGAGTCTGTGCGCGGAACTTGCAGTTCACCATCAGGTTGTTGTATACATGAACCCTCACATTCTCTTCAGCATAGATACTTCCTCCCTTATCGCTGTCACGGCGCCATCCGGCATTGATCATCGTGTTGTTGTATGCCTGGATACGTGCCTGAGAACGCACGTCACTCTGGTCAGAACTTGAAAGCTTCAGTCCGTTAGTGTTGGGGGCAAACATCACATTGCCGGCAACATCCACTGCACATCCAGACTTCACATTGACCGCTTCCTCGCCTGTTTCACCGTTTGCAACAAACAGATTGTTCATGATAATCGCATTGCCTCCCATCATATAAATGGCATCCGACACGCCATTGCGCAAAATGGAATTCATGATAACATAGCGGCCATTCACATTGTTTGTTGTAATCTGCGGATAGGCATCGTCGCCGGCTTCGTAATAGCCTGCATTAGCGGCAGGAGCACCCTCCAGCACATCACCGCCTGTATATTCAATTATCGTATGGTCGAGCAGCATCTCTTCGCAACTTGCTCCTGCCACGATTCCTCCCCACAGTCCGGCGAATGTATTGGCTTCGGTACGCTCTGACTCAGGAACCGAAAATAAAACCGGTTTTGCTTCTGTTCCCAAACAATACAAGTTACCGTTCACTGTAAATTCAATCGGAAGCAAGTTGGTCCCTACCCCCTCCGTAGAAGCGATAATCTGCACACCTTCTTCAATAATCAGCGTTTTGCCCTCGGGAACGGTGTAATGGTCGGTCAGATTAACGACCGTATCAGCAGGCCATGTAACCGTATCGGCATTTTTCCACTGATCTTCAAGAGTCGGAGTTTCCGGATCCGGATCTATCACTTCATCCTCTTCATCACTACAAGCAGCAAAGAACGGCATAGTAGCCAAAGCTGCACCCATAAATAAAAACTTCTTAAAATTCATATTTAAAAATTTAAACTATTGGTTAGTCAATTGATATTCATTTCGCTTTACAGTTTGTATCTCACCCCAAGCATGATAGTCTGCCCGTGCCATTCCTTGCGTTCGATGAGGTGTCCGTCTTTCCGTTCAAAGTTCGTCACACCGTCTGTATGCGGACCTTTGTGCGTGTAACGCAGCAAGGGTATATCCAGCAGATTCGAAGCCTTGGCAAAAATGCTCACACCGTTCCTGAAACTTTTTTCCACAGAAGCGTCCAGCTGGAAATATCCGTCTTCCCAAATGTCATCATCGAAATAATTGGACACCTCGCTCAAACGCTTGCCCGTGTAACTTCCGGCAATTTGTCCTTCCCAGCCCGATTTAGCGCTCTTGAAGAGCAGAGAGAGGTTTGCCACATGCCCGGCCTGTCCGTACAGGGGACGGCTCTGACGTACCGTAATCACTTCCGAACCTTCCATCGTGCGTTTGTCGGTTGTAATCTTAGAATGCGTATAGGTATAGTTCGCCTTGATGCCGAACCAGTTAAAATACTTCATAATATCAATTTCCACGCCCATGTTCTTCGCGTTTCCGAAATTCATCGGCACATAATAAGAGTTCTGCCCCTGGTTCACCAGACCGTATTCGATCGGATTCTCCAGCCGTTTATAGAACAGCCCCACCATAAACTGTTCGGACGATCTCGGGAAAAATTCGTAACGCAAATCAATATTGTCTGCCACCGTATGCTTCAGATCGGGATTACCTTTCTCATCGAAATCCTCATTGAAGATTGTGTAAGGAACTATCTCGAAGAAACTCGGACGGTTGATGGCACGGGCGTACGAGAAACGCAGGTTGGCATTGTCATGTACATTATACTTGGCATGGAAGCTCGGCAGCACATCGGTATACTTCTGGTTTCCTTCGGGATCGGCATTCTCTGTTGGAAATTTCAGCAAATAGCCCTGATCGGTATGTTCCACACGCACACCGGCAATCAGTTCCCATCTGTTCCAGGTATATTTCACCATCCCATATCCTGCACCGATCTTTTCCGTCGCATCATAATTCAGCGCACCGCTGATGTTTCGGCTGCTCACTTCTGAAAATATGATTTCATCATAGTTGTTCCATTCCTCTCCTCGGATTTGCGGGTTGCCGTTCTCCGTACGGAACGTATATTCATTGAAATAGCTGTCACGCTTCTTGTCGCGATACATGCCTCCTGCCGAAAAGTCAAGAACAGAACCGTTGTCCAGCTTCAGCTTATACATCAAGTCAAGATATCCGGCAAAGTCACGGTCGGAATTGTGTTCCCAGCGACGCACCAGCGCACTGTTTACGGCCACACGATTGCCTCCGTCCAGCAGACCTACCTCGGCGTTGTCGGGCGTTTCACTGTACGCCTTCGATGCGACCACCGACCAGTCCAGACGCAAGGCATGGTCGTCCAAAAACCCATGCTCGCCCTTCAACGTAGAATTGATGACATACTGGCGGTTCCATTTCATACGCACATGCTGCTCGTCATCATCCTTCCGGTCACGCACTTCCGCTTCACGCATATCCATATACCCATTATACCACGTCAGCTTGCTGTTCTCACTCAAACTGTAGTCCAACTTCAAGTGAGCACCTATGCGAGTCTGCTGGGTAGAATAGTTACGATACTCTATATTGCCACTGTCACGTCCCGGCTGATAATATATCTGACTTTCTTTTCCACGATAAGTATTCAAGAAAGTACCAGCCGCCATAACGCCCAGCCTGTTGCCGAAAAAGGCGCATCCTTCATCACCATATCCACCACGCCACCGGCTGCATCGCCTTCCATATCAGCCGTCAAAGACTTGGATACCACGAGGCGATCCATCAGATCAGAAGGGAAGATATTCAACGGAATGTAACGGTTTTTATCATCCGGACTTGGAATCTTCACGCCGTTTACCAAGGTGTTATGTAGCTTTGTCCATGCCACCGTCCCCTTGCCCGGTTCTTCTTTCACCATCACCGAAGCACCGATAATTTCTTCCCCGGTCCGTGCATCCTTTATTTTTCCCTTTAACGACTCCGGCCTGCACGCTGGCTGATGCCAATAAAAAATCACAGCAATAAATCTAGCTTTCATTCTTTGTCTTTTTATTTTCGACGCAAAGGTATCAGTCTGGGTTTTCAACATAATTACGCAAATGTGTCTTTTGGATTACGCCCATATTACTTTCATATTACAGCATACTTGGCTTTTACCCGCCTGCAGAAAGGCGAGAGCCGCGAAAATGCTGAGTTACCAGCATTTTCGCGGCTCTCGCCCGATTTCGACAGAAGCGCATTCCCCTCCGCCACCTTCCCGGCTTTAATGTCAGGGAAGCACAATGGATTCTATCAGTTCCATCCAATATTTTTTTACGTCCTCCCAATGATAATAAGGAGCTTTGTCGGTTTTGACAGGCAAAATGACCTCACGCTCATTCAAAAGCGCTTTCATCAGAATGTCGTCATTGTCTTTCTTGCGGTAGAACACCAGCTGCACATTGCCACACATCGGAATGATCCGATAAGTGCGGTAAGTATCAGCGATTTTCTCCCAGTCTGTTGTGGCTGTTGTCAACTGATTCATTCCCATCAGTGCGGCCAAAGGCGCCAGGTTCGTATCGTGACCGAAACGAAGAGAAACTGCATTTTTCCCCGACGCAATCACCGTATCTGCGGTTTCGATGAAATTTCGCAGCAAATTTCTTTCCAATTTATACATGCAGGCATCGCTCAACGGAGAAGGCCCCTTTTCATAATACCATTCAAAATTGTTGCGCTGCCACATGTCATAAAGCTCGTTTTCCGTAAACAAGAAGCCCAGATCCGGCTGGCTGTAACTGCTCTGGCTGATTCCGTGAAGTTCAAACAGATCCGCCATCAGTTTTTTCGCGTCGATATTCTCCGCCACATAAACAGAATCGTTAAAAAGCTGCTTCATCAACCTCTCCGGATGAATGTAGACACTGTCGGCCGCACGGTATACCGAATCGACATTTTCCATGTGCAACGCTTCATAGAGCGGATTCTTATACTTTATATACCAGGCATCGTGTTCGCTTGTTTCAGTCGTGACGTTCAGTTTCGGGTTCAAGCCTTTCAACTCCACACAGGCTGCTGCCATCGAAAGAAAAGCGCGCGTCTTGTAAGTGGACCTCGCATCCACATGAATCCCATCTTCAAACACCTGCGGATAATTGGCATACATTCTGTCCACCAGCCTGCGATGCTGTTCAGCCCCTTTCGGAGTCAGTTCGCCATAACGCCCCTCGGCCTCCTCCGCCAACGAAACGACCACTTTCAACGCCCGCCTGCCGTCCGGTGTAAGCCGGCCTTCATCTCCTGCTTTCAGAAGCGCCTGCATCGGCTGCACGTATTTCTTTTCCTTGGTAAGATAGCGTGAACCGTGGCGCGCAAACGAAGAGATATAGAACGGTTCATATCCGGCCGGCGCCGGCGCATACTTTGTCTGCGGCTCCTGATAAGCATAATACTTTCCGGCAGCCAAAGCCGGATTCTGCCGGATTTCATCACGAGCGCTCTGCCCCGCCACTCCCAACGGGAAAACGAGCAAAGCCAAGGCCAGCAACCTTCCTTTCATCTGAATAAACTCAACCATTATTTTTGTAGTCCATAAAATTTCCGGCGAAAATAAAGCATTTCAGTCTTGCGCGGCATTCTTTCCCGGATAAAAAAGAATCCGGAATTCAAATGAAACACAAATGAAATCCGGATGTCATTGATTTGAGATGCTTCAGGCAGAAAACGAATCTCCGTTCATGCTCACCATTTCCTGAAGAATAGCCACCGCATCCTTCACTGTAGTTACATGCTGCACAACCATGCTTCGTTTTCCGTTCTGTTCCCTCAGATTGCAATACCGCGGATTCTTCGACATGTATTCGATTACCTTCCCGAAAGACCTGCTCTGGTAATAAGGACTCTCCAGGTTGCTGACAAAATAAAGAGTCATCTTGCCAGCTTTAAGAATCACCTTTTCCACGCCCAGACGCTTTGCCAGCCGCCGCAGGGGAACAATCCGGATCAGCTCCTCACCTTCAGGAGGAATCTTGCCGAAACGGTCTACCAGACGAGCCTTGAAGTCTTCCACATCCTTGTCAAGCTCCAGCTTGTCCAGTTCGCGGTAGAGAAGCATACGCTCGCTGCTGCTGGGAATATATTCGTTCGGGAAAAGCAGTTCCAGGTCGCTCTCCACAGTACACTCGTCAACAAACTCTTCGCCGCTGATCTTCTCTTCGCCGGCTTGATTTCTTCTGCATACAGGTCGGCAAATTCTTCATTCTTCAACTCGGTTACGGCCTCATTCAGAATCTTCTGATAGGTTTCATAGCCCAAATCAGCAATAAATCCGCTCTGCTCGGCTCCCAGCATATTTCCTGCTCCGCGGATATCAAGATCCTGCATGGCAATGTGAATGCCGCTTCCCAGATCACTAAAGTTTTCAATGGCCTGTAACCTGCGTTTGGCTTCAGGAGTAAGCGATGACAAAGGAGGTGCCAGCAGATAACAGAAAGCTTTTTTGTTGCTGCGCCCACACGTCCGCGCATCTGATGCAGGTCGCTCAAACCAAAGTTCTGCGCCTGATTAATAATAATGGTATTGGCATTGGGTATATCAATTCCACTTTCAATGATGGTTGTAGCGAGCAATACATCATAATCGTAATTGATAAAGCCCATGATGATCTTCTCCAGTTCCTCAGGTTTCATCTGTCCGTGACCGATTGCTACCCTACAGTCTGGAATATGCTTCTCTATGAGCATTGCTTCAGTTCCGGAAGATTCTGAATGCGGTTGTTTACGAAATATACCTGTCCGTTTCGGCTCATCTCGAAATTGATGGCCTCGGTGATGACTTCACTACTGAAAGTACCACTTCGGTATGAATCGGATAACGGTTGGGAGGCGGAGTCTGGAATAACCGAAAGGTCACGGGCGCCCATCAGAGAGAACTGGAGGGTTCGCGGAATCGGAGTGGCACTCATCGTGAGTGTATCGACATTTACCTTGAGCTGACGGAGCTTTCTCTTTGGTAGACACACCGAACTTCTGCTCTTCATCGATGACAAGCAGTCCCAGGTCATGCCATTTCACGGTCTTTGATATCAGCTTATGCGTACCTATGAGGATATCAATCTTCCGTCGCCAGGGCGTTCAAGATACGGCTTGTTTCCTTCGTTGTACGGGCTCTACTGAGATAGTCTACCCTTACAGGCATGCCTTCCAAACGCTTTTTGAAAGTCTGATAGTGCTGGAAAGCCAGAACGGTAGTAGGCACCAGCACCGCAACCTGCTTGCTGTCGCACGCTGCCTTGAAGGCTGCACGGATGGCAACCTCAGTCTTGCCGAAGCCCACATCGCCACAAACCAGACGGTCCATCGGTCTGCCACTCTCCATATCCTTCTTCACCTCCTGAGTAGCCTTATTCTGGTCTGGCGTATCTTCATACAGGAAGCTGGCTTCCAGTTCGTATGATCGATAAATCCTTCGTGCAACGTGCGGTCTACAGGTTCAAACGCAATCTTGTCGCCCCGCTCCTGAAAGATGTCCTTCAGACGGTCGGTCTGCTTCACGCTGTCCGAACAAATGTAAATCCGATATCCGCGCTGCAAATAATCAGTCAGCGAACCCGACACCAGATCAAAGTTCTTGTGAAAGATAGGCTGCACGGAAGTTTCAAACTTCAGCGAAGCCTGAGGCGTACCAAGTGCCTTGTGTCCGAAATCAATCCGCCTGAACTCCAACGCACGGACACAGAACTCACCTCCGTCGACAAGCTGCTTTTCAAGTTCCTTCAGCCCATCCTGCTCACCTTCATAAGCGGCCAGAGCCTGCGGAGAAAATGCCTCCTCATACACGGTCTGAATCCGCTCCTTCAGCCAGACGAAGTCCTTTACCCACAACACCGCATCCGCCGGAATGAAATCAAGAAAACAGATGTCGCCTCCAGACGCTGCAGAAAGTTCGGGCACAATGCTCACCGCATCCTTTTTTTCCTTGGAGAGCTGCGAGTCCACCTCAAACGTACGTATGCTGTCGATTTCATCTCCAAAAAAATCAACCCGGTAAGGATATTCGGACGCAAACGAATACACATCCAGGATGCTTCCTCTCAAAGCGAACTGCCCCGGCTCGTATACATAATCCACATGCTCAAAACCGTGTCCGGCCAGCTCCTCCATTATTTTCCCGGTTGCAATATGCTGCCCGACCTTAAGCGCGATCGTTTTGTCGCTCAGCACCTTCTGCGACACCACCTTTTCTGCCAGCGCATCCGGATAAGTGACCACCGTAACCGGCTCGTTCCGTTCAAACGCTCCAAGCACTTCGGTACGCAGGATTTCGTTCGCCGCATCTTTCTGGCCGTACTTGATGGCTCTGCGGTACGATGAAGGGAAAAACATAGTCTGCCCTTCTCCGTTCACCTGCACGATATCGTGATAAAAATACCCGGCTTCTTCCAGATTATCCAATACAAACACATGAACGCCCGCATTCCGCCTGGTAAAAGCGGAAGCGAACAGCGACGCGCACGAACCGTGCATCCCGTCTAAAAATATCGTTCTTATTTCTTTGTTATCCAACAATGATGCCAGCCCCGACAAATTCGGATGACCGGCATACACCTTTTGAAGTTCCGTTATACCCATTGTTCTATAGATAGATATGCAAAATTACAAAATAATTGCTATTTTTGCAGTGATTGTAAATGATAATTTTCTTATTGAAACAACTCATGTATAAGGACATCATTCAGCTTCTCGACCAAAAACGACTGAAAGAAGCTTTCGCGCAACTTGGTTCACTGGCTTCCGAAACAAACAACTGGACTCTGACATCCGAAGTGGAAACGCTGCAGAACACCTACGGATATATGCTGCAATATGCCGCTCAGGGAACAGAAGACCCGCAGCAGGGAAAGATGTATGCGCATTTGTACCGCAAAGGATATGAACTGGCAGACCGGGCGGAATTCATCAGACAGCAATCCGCCTCAAAAGGATTCTTCGCAACAAAATGCCGGACTTTCAAACAGACGGCAGTCCATTCGTTCCAGGAAATCGGAATGACACTGGAAACCAATGCGGAAGATTTGAGCGTCACTCCGCTGATGCTCGCTGAAAACGCAGACAAAAACAGCGAACTGAAAAAGCTTTACAAGCAAAAGGAAAAGGCAACAGATGAACTCTTCGACAAGATATGGACATCTGCCCACTGGACTGACGAAGAAGCGAAAGAGGCTTCCGCCTTGCTGGATTCCCAGCTTATACCGGCCAACTCGCTGGCCGTCATGGTGAGTGCCGCGACGTTAAGCCTGATGCAACTGTTTGACCCTCAGAAGTTTCAGTTTCTTTTGCTTGCCTACCGGAAGCGTACGGAAGCCGTCGTTTCACAACGCGCGCTTGCCGGCATACTGCTCACGGCATATTATCAGGAAAAGCGGCTTTCTCTCTATCCGGAACTGACAGCCGCACTGACGATGCTGGGTGACAACGCGCAGACCGTACAGCAGCTTCACGACATACAGATTTTGTTTCTGCTGTCCAGAGAAACGGAAAAAATCGGAAAAAGGATGCGCGAACAGATCATTCCAAAGATGATGCGAAACCCCAGGCTGAGAAAAACCGACTTTAAAATCATCGACATAGAAGATCTGGAAGACAAAAATCCGGAATGGGAAAAAGAAATGCAGCAGATAAGCGACGAGATACAGCAGCTGGGCGAGCTCCAGATGGAAGGGGCTGACACGTATATGAGCACTTTCTCGCAACTGAAAAGCTATGCTTTTTTCGGACAGGCGGCACACTGGTTCTACCCGTTCGACAAGCAAACGGCCGACATTGCCGACCTGTTTGCCGACAACGACATAAGCGACAAGTCGCTCTTGAAGATGCTGCTCGAATCACCCATTTTCTGCAATTCAGACAAATATTCGTTCTGCCTCACACTCTTCTCGCTGCCCAAGCTGCAAATCGATGCGCTGAAGTCGCAGATCGGATCGCAAAGCGAAGTCATGGAAGAAAACCTGGACAAGCTGGCCGGAGAAACAAGCAGCCGGGACAAAGCCAACATCATCAGCCGGCAATACATCCACGACCTCTACAGGTTCTTCAAGCTGTGGATGTACAGAAGCGAACAGCACGACATCTTTGCCGACGAACTGGCTTTCTGGAAATCTCCTTTCCTCAACCGCCTCATCCTGCAAAACGAACGGAGAAAGCAGATAGCGGACTATCTTTTTGCCAAAGACTATTTTCCAGAAGCCTCGGAACTGTATGAAGAACTGGTGCAGTCTAATCCCGAAGAAGCGGGAAGCTGGCAGAAGCTGGGATTCTCCTATCAAAAAATGGAAAGATATGAGGACGCTATCAACGCCTATCTGCAAGCAGACATTGTGAAGCCCGACCACATATGGACTCTCAAGCACCTGGCCCAATGCTACAAGCGGACCCATAACTTTGAAAAGGCGCTGGAATATTTCTACCGCGTGGAAAGCATCCAGCCTGACAACCTGAACCTGCTGCTCCAAATCGGGCAATGCCTGGCAACCTTGCGCAACTACGACAAGGCGCTGCAATATTTCTTCAAGGTGGAATACCTTGACCGCACGCCGGCCAACGCACAGCGCGCCATAGGCTGGTGCTACTTCATGACCGGGAAACACGCAGAAGCGCTGCGGTTCTTCGAGAAACTGATACAGGCTTCCGACGTGCAGATTTCCGACTGGCTGAATACGGGCCACGTCTATCTGGCCATGCACCAGATACCCAAGGCGCTGGAATGTTACCGTCATGCGGAAAAGCAGGCCAAGACCCACGACGACTTTATGAAAATCTACCTTGCAGACAAAGATGCGCTGCTTGAACAGGGAGTGACAGAAGAAAGCGTCTACCTGATTCCGGACTTGCTGCTGTAACGCCAAGAGCCACAGGAAAACAGGACAAACACACGCCGCGTTTCCAAAGAATGCGGGCCGCAAACTCAATCGCATAAAAAAGAATCTTCATCTTTAACCTAAGGATGTGTATCTCCAGCTTGGAGATATGTATCTTTAGACTGAAGATTTGCATCTCCAGGCTGAAGATAAAGAATCCGCCGCCACACTCCCGCATTTCTTCCGCCGCACACCCCGGCCTGACTGAGGCTCTGCCGGCAGAGCGAACAGGACAAAAGCGGGCGTTCAGCCTCAAAAAAATACGACCGCAATAGCCTTCCGTTGCAAAAAAATTATATTTTTGCACTATAACTAATACTGATACGCTATGAACGAGCACTATGTTATCAATTTGGGCCGCCAACTGGGAAGCGGCGGAAAAGAAATAGGTGAAAAGCTGGCGAAAAAGCTGGGCATTTCTTTCTATGACAAGGAGCTGATAAACCTGGCTTCAAAAGAAAGCGGACTTTGCAAGGAATTTTTTGAAAAGGCCGACGAAAAAGCTTCGCAAACGATTCTGGGAGGACTGTTCGGCACCCGTTTTCCTTTTATCACCGAAGGTGCCTATCCATATAACTCATACCTGAGCAACGATTCGCTCTTCAAGATCCAGAGCGACGTGATACGCAAGCTGGCGGAAGAGAAATCGTGCCTGTTTGTAGGACGGTGCGCCGACTACATCCTGCGCGACCATCCGCGCTGCGCGAACGTGTTCGTGTCTGCCGCACCCGAAGCACGCATCGAACGCCTGATGAAACTGCATGACATTACGGCAGACGAAGCCGAAGAACTGATGGAAAAGGCCGACAAGAAACGTTCATCTTATTACAACTATTACAGCTACAATACATGGGGAGCCGCAGCGACCTATCATCTCTGCATTGACTCTTCCGTGCTGGGCATCGACGGAACCGTTGACTTCATCAAACAGTTCGTAACCATGAAACTGAAACTTTAAGGCCGATCGGAGCATACCGCAACTGGAAAAAGCCGCAGCCGTGATGAAACCGTCCTGCAAGAAAAAGGACGCATATCATCGCGGCTGCGGCTTGATTTTATGCGGGATACGCAGACCGAAGACTATCTGCCGCTCCCAAGCCAGGTAAGCTTGTGCCAAACGGTTTCCAACGGCCCGCGCTTGAAATGACGGAACCACCAGTGAGCGAATATCACCTGCAGAATCAAGAAGCAGATACCGATCAGCAGGCTGTAAGTCGTGCCGCACACTTTATGCAGTTCAAGTCCGTATCCATAGTACAAAAAACTGCCGATTACGGACTGGGTGATATAGTCGGTCAGACTCATTTGTCCGTAAGGAGCAAGGATGCGCTGGATTCTGCCCTCATTGACCCAATAGAGCAACAGAAAAGCCGCCACCATCGAAAACATGAAAAACAGATTGTACCATGAGTTCAAGATGGTTTTCAGGCTCTCCAGCACCAGCTTCTGGTCAACGCAGGCAAATACAAGCTCTTTGAAGTAATACAACACCACAGCCAGAGGAAGCGAAACGCAGAGCATCCGGATCCAGAAACGGGCCGAATGCTTCTGCTCGTCGTCCGTTGCAAACCTGAAATACCCCAGACGGCCCAGCAGCATGCCCAGAATGAACAAAGAGCAAGTCTGGAATACACGCCCGTAACACCATGCCCAGTTCAGGCTCGCCAATTGTCCGGCAACGAAATTCGCCTTGATCATCTCCCAAAACGAGTCCCCGCCCAACTGAGGATAAACGTCACCCAAAGAATAAATCATCTGTTCGGGAGCATAAGACGGATCAGACAGCCCCATAAAAACTTTTATCCAGTCCAAAGGCTGGAGCATGAGAATTATGGCCAGCACAAGCAGGCTTCTGTTTGTCCAATGGCGGACAGGCACGAGGATGAAGCCCAATATTGCATACAGCACCAATATCTCTCCGGGGAAAAACAGCGAATTGATGAAGCCGAAGCCCAGCAGCAGAAGCAGCCTCCACATGTAGCGGTTCTTGAAATCTTCGCCCCTCTTTGCCGCACTGTGGCTCTGCAAATAAAAAGTGAAGCCAAACAGCAAAGCAAAGATGGCATACGCCTTTCCGGAGAACGAAAAGAACAGAAAATTCCACAGAGAAGTGTCGAGCGATTTCATGAAAGGCGACGGAGCCTCCGGAAAAGAATAATAGTTGAAATGCTCGATATTATGCAAAAGTATTATCCCCATTACGGCAAATCCGCGCAAAGCGTCGACTGCCAGGATGCGTTTTTTTGACTGCGTTTCCATAGTTGACTGAGTAAATATAAAAACAACGGACCTTGAATGCATCTTTCCAGAGAAATACAAGGTCCGTTGTCTGTTTATCTTATGATTTCAAGCATATCTGAAACCAACTGCTGTTTTGATCGATAGTTATTTCTTCGCGGCAGAATCATTTGCGGCAGGTGCCGGAGTTGTCGCAGCAGCTCCGTCATTGCTCTGAGGAGCAGCAAAGCCTGCAGGAGCGTTCAAAGGATTAGTGGTCTGTTCTTTCACCGCGCGGTCCATGATTACAGAAGAATTTCCCGTTTGCGACGGAATCACATACGATGCCGCAACGCTCACTACAACCATGAAAACAGCCAGTCCCCACGTCAGCTTTTCAATGAAATCAGTAGTCTTGCGCACACCCATAATCTGGTTTGAAGAGGCAAATGCCGACGAAAGGCCGCCACCCTTAGAATTCTGCACCAATACGACAAAGCACATCAGTACAGCCGCAAGCGCCAATAATACAACTAATAATAAATACATTTTCCTATTTTGATTTAGCGTTAATAATCAATTTTTCCAGAAATCTCATTTGGTCTGCAAAGTAAGTATTTTTTTTTCGATATTTCAAATTTAATTTTTTAATAATTTCCAAAGCTTTGTCATACCGTTGCTGTTTAACATATATTTTAGCCAAGGTTTCGGTGAAATAGCTTTCATCCTCCTCTGTGCCATCCTCTTTTGCGCAAGCATCTCCCGCAGGGGGGGCCTCAGCGGCACATTCTTCCGGCTTCCCGTCAGGCAAATCCGGCAAAAGTTCCTCAGAACCGGCATTTTCTATAAAACGGTCTATAAGCTCATGTCCCTGCAAAGGCAATGCAGATCCGCCGTCTTCCTCTCCTTCTTCCAGCAAGACAGACGTATAGTCTACGCTCGACTCAACGGGCAAAGGAAGCAGGCCGTCATCGCCCGCCTGCTCCGCATCCGACAAGAAACGGTTGATCAGATCAAGCGTCCGGTCACCTTCCGCTTCCGATACGCCGGCCGCCTCAGGCAAATGCTTCTTCAGCTCGAAACGCTCTCCCTCAATGAAATAGAACAGTACGCTCAGGTCGGCAACAAACAAAGCTCCCTTTTGCAGCTCTTCCTTAAAGCCGGGATCGCCCAACAAGAACAGATTCTTCAGATAAAGAAGCCTTGCTGTCTGAAAATAAGGAAAAGCATCCAGCAGTTCCTTCAACTGCCTGAGGCTTTCTCCGTCCAACGACTCGGGATGCCTGATCCATTTCTGTATAAGCTGCTGCCACATCATAGTCCGCATCACCAGTTAGCTACGGTTGCATTGAAAATCTGCTCAACGATTTCATCAATCATCTGCGTCACAAGCTCTTCCTGTACGGAAGAGAGCTGCTGGCTGGAGTTGTATTCCCGGCTCGCCGAGAACTGCTGGTCGGTAATATCCTCCGCATGGTTGGAGTTGTTCACGAAACGCACGTTGACAGTCATGCGGAGTTCGGCCATCGTAGAATAGCCGTCAGACCCTACGCCTTTATTATAAGCGTCGTAATTCGTAATTTCTCCCGAGAGCTGCAGGTCACCGTTCTGTCGCACCTGCCGCAGCCTTGTTTGCTGCATGTACTTGTCCTGCAAGGCCGTATTGAACATTGACTCCATCGGACCCCACACGAAAGCAGCCGAACGGTTGGGAAAATTATCGAACGAAATGGTCTTTACCTTGTCATAGTTGATGGACGAACCGTTGAATTTATAAGAGATGGTGCACGCCGTCAGCACACAGAGCACGGCAGCCGAAAAGCAGACCACTGTTTTTTTCTTTATTCTGTTAATCAAGCCCATATTCTTTTATCTTTCTATAAAGTGTACGTTCTGATATCTTGAGATCGTTTGCCGCGTTTTTCCTTTTCCCGTGATGCCTTTCAAGAGCCTTGCGGATCATTTCCTTTTCCACCTCGTCAAGCGAAAGATTCTCTTCCACATACTCTTCCGTATCCTGCACTTCAGGCATCATGACCGGAGTCACCTTTACAGCCGGATGAGCCAGCTTCACTTGAGGCGCATCCGCCGGAGTAATGGTGCTGACCGGAGTCACAGAAGGCGCATTCACCACAATCGACGGATCCTGAATGACATTCACTGGCGGATTCTGCAAATAATGCACCGCACTCTGCACCTCCGGAGAAGCTGCGGAAGCCCCTCCGTTGCGTTCGGCAAGTATTCCGTGAACCAGCTTCTTCAGTTCCGTCACGTCACGCCGCATATCAAACAGCACTTGATAAAGGATTTCGCGCTCGCTTTCAAACTTCTTCTCACCCGGCTTCATCCCCAACAATGCAGGCAGCTGCGATTCCGGCTGTGCCGGAAGATAATTCTTCAGAATCTCCGCACTGATGTCACGGTTCGTTTCGATGATAGAAATCTGTTCGGTGATATTCTTCAGCTGGCGGATATTGCCCGGCCACGAATAAGACACAAGCACACGCTTGGCATCCTCCGTAAGCTGAATGGCCGGCATACGGTATTTCTCGGCAAAGTCTGAAGCGAATTTGCGGAACAGAAGAACAATGTCGTCGGGACGCTCGCGCAAGGGCGGCACTTTAATGGGCACCGTATTCAAACGGTAGTACAGGTCTTCACGGAAACGGCCTTCGGCGATGGCATCGGCAAAATTCACGTTCGTGGCCGCCACGATGCGCACATCGGTTTTCTGCACTTTCGAAGAACCTACCTTTATATATTCGCCGGTTTCAAGCACTCGGAGCAAGCGCGCCTGGGTAGACAACGGAAGCTCTCCCACCTCATCCAGAAAGATTGTACCTCCGTTAGCCTCGGCAAAATAACCGTTCCGGTCGCTGATTGCGCCTGTAAACGCTCCCTTCTCATGGCCGAAAAGTTCCGAATCAATGGTACCTTCAGGAATCGCTCCGCAGTTGACGGCAATGTAAGGCCCGTGCTTCCTGCGGCTGAACTGGTGGATGATTTGCGGAAAACTTTCCTTACCAACACCGCTCTCTCCCGTCACCAATACGGAAAGGTCGGTAGGAGCCACCTGCATGGCTATATCTATCGCGCGGTTCAGTCCCTCCGTATTGCCGATGATGCCGAACCGCAGCTTCACGCTTTGTATTTCTGTCTTCACCATAAGTTTCCTCGGATTATATGACAAAATTACAAAAACTTTATATAAACAAGTAATTTTGTCAGAAAAAAGAATATTCTCAGAACACCGTCCGGATCATGAAGCGGATGCCCCACTTGCTTGCCGTAGGCAGTTCATTATAGTTCAGACGGCGGACATACTCCACGTGGAGCAGCTTGAAGATGTTGTGGATTCCTGCGCTGACCTCCACATACGGCTTCTTGGGATCCATCACATAGCTCGACGTATGGAAGTTGCCGGCCGCATCGTAATGGCCGGGGAACATCATCAGGGCCGGGTCGTTCGCATTCTGCGGAAGAAACGGATTGTTCTTGTCCGTAAGCTTGCCCCACAGACACTTCACGCTGATAAATTCGCGCCACTTCAGTTTCTTCAGCAGCGGAATGCGGTTGAAAATCTTTCCCTGCATGTTCCACGACACGTCGAGCGAAGCGTAACGGTCGTTCAGGAACTCCATGTTGTTGATCAGGCTGAATGTTTCGTCCTGGATGATGTACGAAAGATTGGCGGCAGGCATGATCAGCAGCGGGAAAGGAACCTTGTTCCACTGGATTCCTCCCTTGAGAGAAGTATCGATGTTTCCCCACGAACTCAGCCACCAGCGTTTGTAGAAGGTGACTTCACTCATATTATAGGTATAGTCGCTTCCCAACACGCCTTTCAGTCCCAGCGTATGCTGGAGCGTGAACACCGGAGCGTCGAGATTGATCGGCAGACGGCGCTGTTTTGTGTTGATGAACGTTTCGCCGGGAGCATAGCGGAGAGCAACCGAAGCCTCAGCCACCGAGAAGTCATGCGTGTTATAAGGCGAACGCACCCATTCGGTACCGCTCAACGCGCCTGAGGCTATGTCCTGCTGCAGCCGGCTCTCGCCTTCCATCGTGCGATAGAACAGCTTTCCGCAAGGTTCCAGATTGGTATGGCGGAGCAGGATGGTGGTCTTCAGTCCGGATTCCCGTTCAAGCTCATACTTGACGCTTGCCGTCCGCTCGTAATTGTACTGGTCGACATCGGTCACCTTCAGCGAAGTGAACACGTTGTCCTTGTCCGTACCCATAAACTTGTCGGTGGGCAGCATGTTGTCGTATGAATACGACAGGGTCAGCGAGTTGATCGGATATTCGCGCGGCAGATACTCTTTCTTGTCAAAGGCATACTCCACCTCTCCCTTGTATTTCGACTTTCTGTCTTTGAACCCGTAGGCATAATATCCTCTAAAGAACCAGTGCGGATTCAGATTGGCGGTGGTCTGCAGAGAGCCTCTCAAGCGCAGCCCGTCGATGTAGTTGCTCGAAATCATCGTGTTGATGGGCCCGATGTCCACTTTGCTGGGACGTCCCTTGACACCGGTTTCCACAAAGTTTTCGATAAAGGCCCTGAGCACGAACATGATGTACTTGAACCCTCTGATCTGGGAAAGATTCTCCACAAAATTGTTCATGTTGTCTTCCGACTTGGTCAGCTGCTCCGGCCGGTAATCCTTCCAGAAGCTCTCGTCCCTCATCATGGCATTGACATCCTTTATCTCATCGCCCTTCTTCTTGAATATCCGGTCGGAAATCTCTTCAAAGCCGAAGTCAGAATACCGTGTGGTCCTGCGCACCTGAAACGAACCCAGAATCTTCCGCAAGTATGAGAGCTCGCACAGCATGTCGTCTTCCTTCAGCACCCACTCGCCCGAAGGCAGCGCGCCGAACTTCTGGTCGATGATCATGTTGTCCACAAAGTTGATGTCAGACTTCTTGGGCAGCTTGAGCCGGCACTTATGCACGCGGAAGGTTGAATCCGCAAGGATATACAGCTCGCCCGTAAACCCGAAGTCCTGCGAGTTGTTCGGCACGAACGTCAGCCGGAAGCACTTTTCCCTGTCAACTTCCAGCGTGTCCATGATATAGTACTTGTAGAAATTGATACCCGCATTCGAAATCGGGCTGTCGAAAGGATACTGCAGGAAGCAACCGGTCCTGATAGATGTTTATGTCCTGAAACACATCCTTCAGAATCGTCGTAAGGATATCACCCGTATTGAAAAGCTCGTTGATTCCCGACGAGTTCATCCCTTTGATGATTGTCTTTTCGCTGTGCGGCTCCTTGCGGTACACCTTTTCCGACACCGTTTCATCCATCGACAAAGGGAGGATGTTTTTTCCGGTCACATCGCAAACCTCAACCTGCTCGCGGAAAAACGGGTACTTCTTGAAGAAGTTCGACTCTTTCAGCGAGTCTGCCGTAATGTCGTTCATCGAGAAGGTAATCTTCTGGTACTTCGTATAATGATAATAGTCGTTCGCTCCCAGATCATACAGTTTCTTTGCCTTGATCACCTTCTTCATCATCTCCACCGCCGGGTTGTTCTTCCGCGAATACTTTTCTTTTTTCGGCTTGACAATCACTTCATCGAGCACAAGGTCGGCTTTCATCTTCACGTTCAGTTTCCTCGTTGAAGAAGTCACCTTCAGCTTCTGCGACGAATAGCCCACCATCGAGAATGTCAGAACTTTCCATTCCGGACGAAGAGCTATCGAATATTTTCCGTCCGTATCTGTAACGGTACCTACGTTCTTTCCTTCATAATATACGTTCAGGTAAGGCAACGGCTCGCCCGAATCAGCATCAGTCACGACCCCCGTGATTGTCTGAGCCGACAACCTTACAATCGCCACACACAAAGTCACGAACAATGCAAATCTTTTTACCATATTAAAAAACAAGACCTTATCTGTCATTTTACAAATAGCGTGTAAAATTACATAGCAAAAAGGTCTTTCACAAATTTACATGTCCTAAAACAGATATTCTTACCTTTTTTTATGAATAATAGGATAAAAAACCGCACAACGGGCTGCACGGAAAACCCAACCGGAAAACTTCTTTCACGCTGCAAGGCAGACCGAAAGGCAAAGGAAATCCACACAAGAGCCGGGACAACGCAGCAGACAGCGCATCATCCCGATCTCTTCACTAGAGTGAGGAGATCGTATCACTGGAGTGAAGACATCGTATCGTTGCAGTGAGGAGATCGTATCACTCCAGTGAAGAGATAAAGACAACAGGATATATCCGGTTTTTACCTCACTTCAATCAGATACTCCGCGCGGAATACGCCGTGAGCCTGGAGATGCTGCATCCAGTCTTTATCCTTAAACTCACTGACATAACACATGCGGTCGCAACGGCCGTACCAGGGTTCGATGCAGACAAAGGGGCGCGTTTTTTCCGGGAGGTGACCACAGCCCCACCACGGGGCATCGAAGCGCAAAGTGATGTAAGGGCGCTTTTCAAGGTCGTAAAGCGTAACCTCCTTTACCTGATCGTCTTCAATGATCAGTGCGTCATGATCAAACGTATGAGTGTCAATCGGAAGGAGTCCCTCTCCGCCAAGCTCCAGATGATTCCTCTTCTCGATGTCCACGCATCCTTTTTCGGCTATAAGCAGGTATTCGAGCCTGCGCTTGCCGCCGAATCCGAAGAAACCCCTCCGGCTTTCTGCCGGATTGAAAGCGGGATAATAAAACGCCGGATGGGCTCCTATCTGGAAATGGATTTCTTCGTCAGACGGATTGGCGACCTGCCACATCACTCTCACCGCATTGCCTTCGAGCCTGTATCCTATTTCAAGGACAAACGGGAAAGGATACTTTGCCAGCGTTTCCCCATTACTGGCAAGACGAAACCTGACTTCATCCGCCGTTTCAAGCACCGGCTCGAAATCCATGTCGCGGGCAAACCCGTGCTGGGAAAGTCCGAAAGGCTTGTCGTTGACATAATAAGTATTGTTCCACACGCTGCCCACAATGGGGAACAGCACAGGCGAATGCCGTTTCCAGAAAGCTGGATCGGCCTGCCACAAATATTCTTTTCCGCCTCGCATGATGCTGCAAAGTTCAGCGCCGTGCGGAGAAACCCGGATTGTGAGATGAGAATTGGATAAGGTCTTCATAACGATAAGTTTTAATTTGTGTCTTCAGAAGGCAAAGATACGATTTATCCGAAAAAAACTTCCCGCCTCCGGCAATAATAATTGAATGCCGCCAAAACAAGGCTCCCCCCGCCGGGTTTCATTTCCCGGCGGGGGGAGCCTATATCTTGCGGTCCGCAACCGATCAGTCTATTTCTTCATCAGCTTCATAGCCGCCCATCTCACGCAAAGCGTTCTTCAGCATCACATACTGTTGGAAGAGATGATTCACAGGCACTTCGTTCTGTGTATAGTCGTGCATCGGACTCTTCAGGAAGAAGCTCAGGAAACGCTGGATGCCGTAGCGGCCGGCACGTGCAGCCAAGTCGCTCAGCAGCACCAGGTCAAGACACAGCGGAGCGGCGAGGATGGAGTCGCGGCAGAGGAAGTTGATCTTGATCTGCATCGGATAGCCCATCCATCCGAAGATGTCGATGTTGTCCCATCCCTCCTTGTTGTCGTTGCGGGGAGGATAATAGTTGATTCTTACCTTATGATAATAGTCGGTATACAGGTCGGGCTGGTTTTCCGGAACAAGAATCGACTCCAGCGTCGAAAGCTTGCTGACCTCCTTGGTGTGGAAGTTGGCGGGCTCGTCGAGCACGAGGCCGTCGCGGTTGCCCAGGATGTTGGTGGAGAACCATCCGGAAAGTCCCAGGCAACGTGTGCCGATAATCGGAGCAAAACCAGACTTCACCAACGTCTGTCCCGTCTTGAAGTCTTTTCCTGCGATAGGCATCTTCGTTTTTTCGGCCATTTCCCACATAGCCGGAATGTCCACCGTAGTGTTCGGAGCACCCATGATGAAAGGCGCGCCTTCCGACAAGGCCGCATACGCATAGCACATGGAAGGAGCGATATGCTCGCGGTCGTCTGCCTTCATCGCCTTTTCCAAGGCTTCCAATGTTCCGTGCACTTCTTCGCATACCGGCACATAGATTTCAGTCGACGCAGCCCACAGCACCACGATACGGCTGCACCCGTTTTCAGCCTTGAAACGGCGGATATCTTCACGCAGCTGTTCCACCATGTCCCAGCGCGTAGCACAGTCTTTCACATTGTTTCCGTCCAGACGCTTCGCATAGTTATGGTCGAAAGCGGCCTTCATGGGAACAATCTTTTCCAGCTCATCCTTGACCGGATTAATATCTTTCTCCTTCAGTACCTCGCAATTGATTGCAGACTCATAAGCGTTGGCAGGATATACATCCCACGCTCCGAATACGATGTCGCTCAATTCAGCCATCGGAACAATCTCATTGTAATGAAGATACTTCTTTTCAGCGCCACGCCCCACACGAATCTTGTCGTACTGAGTCATGGATCCTACAGGTTTGGCAAGCCCTTTACGGACCATCAGCACACCGGTCATAAACGTGGTAGCCACAGCTCCAAGCCCCACACACAAAACTCCCAGTTTGCCTTCAGCCGGTTTTACATTCATTTTTTCCATTCCTTTTTTATTTTTAAATAAAACACTTCTGTTACCTATGTTTTCCCAAATTTCTGACAAAAATTCAGGCAGTCCGCCCCGAAACTTTCGGAACAAACCGCCCAAAGTTACAGATTTGTTTCTTTAAAAAGCCATTTCTGCCGTTATTTTATAGGTTAATAAGTAAAAATTAGCTATAAAAACAGAAGAAAATGCCATTTACGGACTTACAAAACACTAAAAATATACGTACCTTTGCGGGCAAAAATAGAATTAATAGCTCATGAACGACATCTGCTGCATCGGGCATCTGACATTAGACAAAATTGTCACGCCACGAAAAACGACTTACATGCCGGGAGGCACGTCCTATTATTTTTCATACGGCATACAGCATCTTAAAGACTCTAAAAACTACAAGCTCGTAACGGCACTGGCTCCCAGCGAATACAACACCGTGGAGGAGATGAGAAAGAAGGGCATACAAGTGGAAGTGCTGCCAAGCAAACATACGGTCTTTTTCGAGAATACCTACGGAGAAAATCAGGACGAACGGACGCAGCGTGTGCTTGCAAAAGCCGACCCGTTCACCGCCGACGAACTGAAACACGAGGAGGCCCGATTCTTCCATCTCGGAAGCCTGCTGGCAGATGACTTTCCGCTGGAAGTGGTGAAGCTGCTCGCGCAAAAAGGCATTCTCGCCGTGGATGCGCAAGGTTATCTGCGCGAAGTGAAGGGCGAGCATGTGTATCCGACCGACTGGAAAGAAAAAAGGGAGGCGCTGAAATACATTGATATCCTGAAAGTCAACGAACAGGAGGCGGAAGTGCTGACCGGACACAAAGACCCGAAGAAGGCGGCCAGACAGCTTGCCGAATGGGGAGTCAAGGAAATACTGCTCACCCTGGGAAGCCTTGGATCGCTCATCTACGCAAACGGCAAGTTCTACAAGATTCCGGCTTATCCTCCCAAAGAGGTGGTAGACGCTACCGGATGCGGAGATACATACGTGCTGGGATACCTGTACATGCGCAACAAAGGCTTCTCATGCGAAGAAGCCGGGTGTTTTGCCGCCGCCATGTCTACCATCAAGCTGGAAAAAAGCGGCCCGTTCTCCGGCTCGGAAGAAGATATCTGGAATATCCTGCGCACAAGCAAGCTGAAAGCGAAAACGGTTTGAACGGGCACCGGCCCGGATCCAACGCAAACAAACAAGGGTGTTTCCGGCTTCCATACCGAGAACACCCTTATATATTGCTGTGCAGACTGGTTATCCCATCTTTCCGGTCAGATAAGAACGTGTACGTTCGTCCGACGGATTTTCAAACATCTTCTTCGTATCATCATACTCGATCAGCTCACCCAGGAACATGAACATGGAACGGTCGGAAATACGCATGGCCTGCGACATGTTGTGAGTCACGATCAGGATTGTCACTTCTTTCTTCAGCTGGTCCATCAAGTCCTCAATGTGCTTGGTTGCGATCGGGTCGAGAGCCGAAGTCGGTTCATCCATCAGCAGCACATCCGGCTGCAAGGCCAAAGAGCGCGCGATGCACAAGCGCTGCTGCTGTCCGCCAGAGAGGAATGTTCCTCTCTTTGTCAACGAATCCTTCACTTCATCCCACAAGGACACGTTGCGCAAGTTGCGCTCAACGATTTCTTCTTTCTGGGATTTTGACAGACGGATTCCGTTCAGGATATATCCGGCAAGCACATTGTCGAAAATGTTCATTGTCGGGAACGGATTCGGACGCTGGAACACCATACCGATACGGCGACGTTCAACCATCGGCTCCATCTCGAGCACATTCTCCCCGTTAAGAAGGATTTCGCCTGTCACGCGGATGTTCTTATACAGCTCGTGCATACGGTTTACGGCACGCAGCAGGGTACTCTTACCGCATCCGGACGGTCCCATGATGGCTGTAATAGAGTTTTTCTCAATATCAGCGCTGACATGCTTTACAGCCATCACGCTGCTGGTATATGAGATACATACATCTTTTATCTGAAGAATCGGGTCTTTTATACTTTCCATTTCTTTGCAATTCGTTTAGCTAATAAATTCAAACATAATACAAATGCCAGCAGGAACAGGGATGCTCCCCAAATCAAGTTCTGCAGGTTCGGGTCGTTGAAGAATTCCCAGATAAGCAAGGGAACCGCCGACATGGGCTTGGTCATGTTCCAACTGATGGCCGCACCGCCCAATGCGGTAAACATCAGCGGGGCCGTTTCGCCAACGACGCGCGAGATAGCCAGCAAGATACCGGTAAAGATACTTCCAAGAGCAGTAGGAACCATCACTTTCAGCATCACCCGCCAGTAGCTTCCTCCCAATGCCAGACCGGCCTCCTTCAATGTTTCGGGCAACACTTTCATCGTTTCTTCCGTAGAACGGATAATCAAAGGAAGCATCATGATAAACAGTGCCACGCTACCCGCAATGGCCGAATAGCCCTTCATCGGCACAACAACCCAAATATATGTAATAATACCTATGATAATAGAGGGAGTACCCTGCAACAAGTCGGTCAGATAGCTGACAAATGTCGCGAACCAGCTTTTCCGGTATTCAGACAGACAGATACCGCAAAGGATACCCACCGGAATTGCCACCACAGCCGCCAAAAGCAGCATCAGAAAAGTACCGATAATGCCGTTGGCTATTCCGCCCGGCATTTCCTCGCCAGCCTGAGCGGCAAGCATGGCCTTGTATGCGTTTGGCGTAGCTTCCGTGAGGAATGACCATCCCAACTGATTCCAACCTTTGATGAGCACTTCACCTAAAATGGCCAGCAACGGAATGGCTGTCACCCCCGACAGCACACAAACCAGTATGAAAAGAAGCCGGCTCTTGAATATACGAAACTTTACTTTATCCATATAGCACTCTATTTACAAGTTAGACATGGCGGGCACGGCGAATCAGAATCTTTCCGATAATGTTGATTACAGCCGTAATCAAGAACAAAAGCAGACCGATGGCAATCAATGAAGAAAGCTTCAAGCCGTCAGCTTCACCAAACTGATTGGCGATGATACTGGCCATCGTATTACCTGTGGTGCGCAGCGTATCAGGCATCTGATTGGTGTTTCCGATAAGCATCGTCACGGTCATCGTTTCACCCAATGCGCGGCCAATGGCAAGAATGAAGGCTGAGAAAATACCGGAACCGGCCATAGGGAATATCACCCGGCGGATCACTTCAGCACGCGTAGCTCCCATTGCATAAGCTCCTTCCTTCAATTCGGCAGGAACCATCTTGATAAACTCGGCGCTCAAGGAAGCTGCATAAGGAACGATCATAATCGCCAGAACGAAAGATGCTGTCAAGATGCCGGAACCCTGAGGAGAAAGATCCAAATACATGAATGCCCCGCGAAGCACATAAAATCCCCACAAGCCATAAATGATGGAAGGAATGCCGGCCAGCAAGTCGATTACCGTTCCCAGAATGGCGGCAATCTTACGCCCCTTGAAATATTCACCCGTAAACAAAGCAACCGGCAGCGAAAAAGGAATACACATGATCAATGCCAAGGCAGTGGTCAGCAAAGTACCCGTAATGAACGGAAGCGCTCCGTAGCTTTCTTTACCTGCCGTAGTCACCCAATCATCAGAAAACACGAACTTCCAGAATCCGAACTCTTCAAACGCACCGGAAGCATCAACAGTGAGGGAGAGAATGATTCCCCCACCGATGATTGGTATAAGCACAGCAGATAAAATCAGTAAAACTTTAAATATTTTATCCTGCATAAACGACGTTTTTTATTTTAAAATCGGCTGTCCGTCGTAAGTAACGGTCTTCAGATTTTGCAGACTCAGTTCTACTGCTTTCTTAGGCAGCGGAGCATAGTGTACCGTAGCCGTTTTCTGCTGAACGCTGTCAGACAGCATATACTGCATCAGCTCTACAGTAGCCTTTGCCTGATTCATGCTACGGTCGCCATAATGCTGTTCCTGATATACCAGCAGCCAGGTGAAGCAACTGATAGGATATGCGCCTTCCGCATCTGCATCAGTAATCGAGCAGCGAGTATCCTGAGGGATGTCGCCGGCAGCGGCAGAAATGCTTTCAGTGGACGGAGTGATCAGCTCGCCGCGTTTGTTCATCACGCTTGCATAAGGAATCTTCTGAGCAAAAGCATATTCAGAACCGATGTAGCCGAACGAATACGGAGTCTGAGCGATGATTCCCGCAACGCCCGGGTTGCCTTTGGCTGCCTGGCCTACAGGAAAGTCAACGGTCTTGCCTGCTCCGTAAGTGTTCTTCCAGTTTTCACTCACCTTCGACAGATAGTCAGTAAAGATGAAAGTAGTGCCGCTGCCGTCCGAACGGTAAGCTACGATAATGTCTTTGGCAGGAAGCTTCACCTCCGGATTCAGTTCAACCAGACGGGCATCGTTCCATTTTGTGATCTTGCCTGCATAAATATCAGCAATAACGTCACCCGAGAGGTTCAGTTTCACCACATCAGGCAAATTGTAAGCCAGCACAACAGCTCCCATACAAGTCGGGATATGCACAACCGGCTTCATATCTTTCATTTCCTCATCTGTCAGGAACGCATCGCTTCCGGCGAAATCAACGATTTCATCTTTCAGATTACGCACGCCACCGCCGCTGCCGATGCCTCCGTAAGAAACTTTGTTTCCGGTTGCAACATCGTAGCCTTCGAATGACATGTTGTAAAAAGGAAGAGGGAAAGTTGCTCCTGCTCCGCTTAACTCTACTGATTCACCGGCTTTCTGTCCGCCACATGCAGCGAATGACAATGCCATTGCGCCCGCAATTAAAGGTAAATAAAACTTTTTCATTTGTTTATAAAATTAGAAACTGTTAGTCATCAATCATGTATCTCACTTCATGCATCAGAGTGCGAATGACGCATTCAGATAAAAATAGCCCGACTTGTCCACTCCGTCGGCCTTGGGCGACCATATGCGGAAATTGGGAGCGAGCTTGATGTATTTCCCGAGCTTGAACTCTGCGCCCAGAATGCCGGCCATACCGTCGGAAGCATTGCTCCAGTCGTGCTTCGAATCGAGATAGTCCCAACGTCCGAACATTCCGATATTTTTGTTGAACTGCACCGAAGCGTAGGCGGACACACCGCTCTGGTCCTGGCCCTTCACATTCTTTGCATTCGACTGCCAGTTGTATTCGGCAGCCACGGAAAACCTGGAGTTTTTGTATCCTACAAACGCGGCTACATTGGTTATGCCCTCCAAGTTATCTTCGGGAGCCTCGTTGAACGAACCGTAGGCACGGATTACAAAGCCCTTGACCGGTGTTACGGTTACGCCTGCACCGTATTGCAGACCGTCTTTCACCTGCACTTTCTTATAGCCTTCCCCGTTGGTCAGAATCACATCGGCCGACACGACATCATTAAACTTATAAGCTGCCGAAACCGCCAGATCGGCACTGCTGCCGAACTTGTATTCATCCTGAAACGACTTCATCACATAGCGTTTCCCCCAAAAGTCTTCCTGAAGCTTGAACTGAGTCGTACTGATCAAGCCGGCATTCAATGTCCATTTCCCGCTTTTCCAGCTGATCATTGCATTCTTGACATAGCCTATGCGCTGATAGTCCCCCACATCATCCGACTGCCCAAAGTCCATCACCGCCTTCAGCTGCAATCCGTGAGGCAGATTATACTGATAGCCGATATAGGCACGGTCCAGATCAAAGCCTCTGTCATCGTTCACATTTCCGAAACCCGTGTGAAAGTCCGAAAAGATAGTAATTATAGCCGAACCTTTCTTCTGGTCATCCTTGGACTGCACCTCATTGTTTTCAGCCAGCGCAGAACCGAAAGCAGGCATCCGACCATCCCCATTATTATCAATTTCATTACATTCATAAGAAAAACAATTAATTCTCTGACCTTAATTTTTATGCCGCAAAGGTCGGGAATAGATGTTACAAACATGTTTCAACCTTTTAAAGATAGCGTAACATTGTATTACATTTCTGTTACAAAGCCATCAGAAAGCCCTCCAGACGCAAAATGCCCCTTATCCGCGTGGCAGAAATCCGCCATGTCGGGATAAAGGGGCAGCGTTCAGAACCGGAAAGAGCCAGTCCGGCCTGCATACATATCAGTTGATTTCTAAAGTGACAATCGATTTGGCCGGGAGCTTCACCACAATGCCTTCTTTCGTTATCCTTGCTCCATTGAAGCTTTTCAGCGCAACGGCATCCGGCTTGTCGAACGTGTTGCAATCGCCGATATGCCCGGAGGTGAGAATGCATCCGCTCACCGACTTTCCGCTGATGCCGTCAAGCTTTACGGTCACTTCCTGTCCGTTTTCCAGATCCACATTCGACAAAGACACATGAATCTTTCCAGCCTTGTCGCGTGACGCTGTGGCACTGATCATCGGAAGAATGCGGTTGTCACGCACGATTCTGCGCTCGCACTGCAAGTCAAGAGGCAGATAAACGGCATCCTGATGCACGTTGTACATCTTAAAGACATAATAGGTGGGAGTCAGCACCATCTTGTCGCCCTCAGTCAGAATCATGGAATGCAACACATTTGCAATCTGGGCGATATTGGTCATCTTCACGCGGTCGGTATATTTATGAAAAATATCGAGCGTCAGCGAAGCCACGAAAGCATCGCGCATCGTATTCTGCTGAAACAGATGGCCTGGATCACCGTACCCGGCTCTTCATCCCACCATGTCCCCCACTCGTCTACCATCAGCGCGATCTGTTTTTTCGGATCATATCTGTCCATGATTGCCATGTGGCGTTTCAGCACATCTTCAATCTCGCGGCATTTCCCCAACGTCCAATAATAATCGTCGTCCGTAAAGCGGGTTGCAGAACCTTTGCTTCCGGTCCATCCCGCCACCGTATAATAATGTAAGGAAACCCCGTCCATGCGGTGGCCGATATTCTTCATCAGCACCTCCGTCCAGTTATAGTCGTAATCGCTGGCACCGCTGGCTATTTTAAACAGCACGTTTCCGTTGTAGTTGCGGCAATAAGTGGAATAGCGGCGGTAAAGGTCGGCATAATATTCGGGACGCATGCTTCCCCCGCACCCCCAGCTTTCGTTGCCAACGCCGAAATACTTCACCTTCCACGGCTTTTCGCGCCCGTTTTTCCGCCGCAGGTCAGCCATCGGGCTTCCCGATTCAGAAGTCATGTATTCCACCCATTTCGCCATTTCCTCAACGGTGCCGCTCCCCACATTGCCGCTGATATAAGGCTCGCAGCCCAGCATTTCACAGAGATTGAGAAACTCGTGCGTTCCGAAACTGTTATCCTCCACAGTTCCTCCCCAGTTGTTGTTCACCATGTGCGGACGGCTCTCGCGCGGACCGATTCCGTCCATCCAGTGATATTCATCGGCAAAGCAGCCTCCCGGCCAGCGCAGCACGGGCACTTTCAGTTCCTTTATCGCATCGAACACATCCTTGCGGTAACCGTTGACGTTAGGAATCGGAGAATCCTCCCCCACCCACAATCCGCCATAGATGCAGGTGCCAAGATGTTCGGCAAACTGCCCGTAGATTTCTTTCGGTATAATCTGTTTTCCCTGTTCGGTATGAACGGTCACGGTAGTTTCCGGCTGTGCGGAAAGAGCCGCCGAAAAACACAGGGCCATGCCCAGAAGTGCATTTTTCATAATTTGAAATTTTAAGTGATGATGAATTAAAGCGTTATCTCGCCACAAAAATAAAAAAGTTTATTTATAAAACAAAGCTCCCTCCGATTTTAATTGTAAAAAACACACGTTTTGCAAGAAACAGGCAATCCAAACGTTTTCTGCCCGGAAAAACATTTCGCCTCATCCCAAAAAGTTCTGTATCTCCAGCCTCGAGATATGCATCTCCAAACTAAAGATATGCATCTCCAGGCTGGGGATATGCATCCCTAGCCTGAAGACAGAGAATGCTTCAAGGCACCTGCAACTTTCTGTCATGATTCCACTTTTTTTATTACCTTTGTCCGGACAAAAACAAAACATGAACATGAACCGAAAAAAAGCCGCATTCGCTATAAGCGCAGCTGCACTGCTGGTAGCTCTGTGCGCAGCCGTTCCGCTCAGTATGCTGATGAATCATCCCATCCAAAGAGGCTCCGGATCTCTGCTGTACATTGACGAGGACGACACGGAAGACTCCGTTTGCACAAAGCTGGAAGAACAGTTCAGCGCAAGGAGGCTCACCGGATTCAAGCTGTTGGCTTCCGTCAAGGACTATAAAAGCCACATACACACGGGAGCATACAGGCTTTCAGCCGAAGAAACCACACTCCAGCTTTTCCGCAAGCTGAACAACGGACACCAGACCCCCGTCAGGCTGGTGGTTCCAGGCGTGCGGACCATCGGAAGAATGGCGGCAACGGTAGGCAGGCAAATCATGGCCGATTCCGCCCGGATCGCATCGCTGCTGAATGACAGCGCCTATTGCGCATCGCTCGGATACAGCAAAGAAACGCTTCCGGCATTTTTCCTGCCCAACACTTACGAAGTGTACTGGGACATGACGGCGGAAGACTTTGTGAAACGCATGAAAAAAGAATACGCCCGCTTTTGGAACAGGCAGCGGAAAGACAAGGCCGAGGCAGCCGGACTTACGCCCGTTGAAGTGTGCACGCTGGCATCAATCGTTGAAGAAGAAACGGCAAACAAAAGCGAAATGCCCGTGGTGGCAGGACTCTATCTGAACCGGCTGCGCATCGGAATGCCTCTCCAGGCCGACCCTACCGTAAAGTTCGCTTTGCAAGACTTCGGGCTGCGACGCATCCTGCACAAGCATCTGGAAACGGACAGCCCGTACAATACCTATAAAATACAAGGGCTTCCGCCCGGACCAATCCGCATAGCATCTATCCATGCCATCGAAAGCGTGCTGAACTATGCGCATCACGATTACCTGTATATGTGCGCAAAGGAGGATTTCTCCGGCACACACAATTTTGCGCATACGCTCGCGCAGCATCAGGCCAATGCCCGCCGATACCAGCAGGCACTGAACAGAAGGAACATCCGGTAGGCAGCTTCCGCTTACCGGACGGATTTCCAGAACTGGGTGAAGCGGGAATAAGGCCCGTAACATACCAGCATATCGTTCAAAGACAACTCATAGTCTTCCGGGAACTCGTTGGCAACATTCCGCTCCACGACAGAAATGCCGAGGCAATTCAAAGCCACGTTGCCCCGGACCAGTGAAATGATTTTCAGCCCGAACTCCGTTTCAAGATTCAAGTCATTGGCATGATAGCCTTCAAGCTTCTTCGGAAGGCGGAACTTGAACACATAATTGCTTTCGTCCACTTGAAACGATTCTACCTCAGAACTCAAGTCGAAGCGACTGTGCCAGCTCGCGGGCGGCATCCTGTTCCGGGGTCAGAATCCGGTCGATAGAAAAGGCTTCGAGCACGGCACGGTGCACATCATCTACGGCGCGAGCAAAAATATGCTTCGCCTTGTTCTTCTTCAGCAAAGAAACAATGCGCACGGAAGCTCCGAAGTTATCTCCGATGGCTACAATCACGAGGTCTACGTTTTTTACAGGAAGCACAGAAAGCGCCAGATCATCCGTCGCGTCAAGCACAAACGAAGTCGCCATCTTGTCCTTCACCCGGTCAACATGCAGCTCGTCCTTATCCACTCCTACCACCTCATGCCCCAATGCAGTCAGCTCTTCAGCCAGAAGGCCTCCATAATGTCCCAAACCAATAATCAGATATTTCATAATCAGTTGATAATTATATTGTCACTCGGATATTTATAGTTCCGCTTCTTTTCCTGCCTGATCAGTCCCGTGGCCAGCGTAAAGGCTCCGACGCGCCCCACAAACATCATCAGAACAATCAGAATCTTGCCCCAGCCGCCCAGCTTCGGTGTCAGGTCAAGGCTGGAACCGACCGTGCTCAACGCTGAAATGCATTCGAACACAATGGCCAGCAAAGGAGCGTCAGGCTCAAGCATGCTCAATATGAACATTCCCGCAAAAGCGATCATCAGGTAAAGCATGATTACGGCGTTCGAACGCCGGATGGAATCATGCGAAAGTTCGCGCCTCAGTATCGTAACATGCTCCGAGCCGCGGATAACCGCCCACAGATTCAGCATAGCCACCACGGCAAACACGTTGATTTTCACACCTCCGGCAGTTGACTGCGTGCCGCCTCCGATTACCATCAGTATCAGCATGAACAGCAGGGTCTGCACCGAAAAAGAAAGCAGAGGCACGCTGACAAAACCGGCTGTACGCGGACACGATGAGTTGAAGAAGGAGTGCACCAGCTTGTCTGCCACCGGCATGCCTGCCAAAGCCTGGTTCCACTCGATGACTGCAATGACAAGCGTTCCCACCACAAGGAGTACGGCCGTACAGACAAGCACGATCTTTGTGTTCAGGTTATACAGATGCACACGCTTGTCAAACCGGCGCGAACGTCCGAACACTTTCCACTTCCAATAGCCCAGATAGTAGGAAACCGTTTCATACAGATTCACCAGAATCGGGAAACCGATGCCGCCCAAAGCAATCAGCAGTCCCAGCGTTATATAAAGCAGGTTATGATTCTGCATGACCAAAGGATTGCTCATCCCGCCGGGCAGAATGGAGAAGCCGGCATTGCAGAATGCCGATATCGAATGGAAAGCAGAAAAAAACAGCTCTTCGTCCAGCGTCATGCCTAATGTCCCGTGAATGCTGTACCAGATTACCAGCATGCCGATGCCCTCAATGGTCAAGGTAAATCCCAATATATATAATAAGGTAGAAAGCAACGAGTTGAGCGAATTGGAGCTGATCATGTCCCCCACAACCAGCTGATTGTAAATGGATGTGTTGCCCATGAAAAACATCGCGAAAAAACTGGTCAGCGTCATCAAGCCCAAGCCTCCTATCTGGATGAGCAGGATGATGATGATCTGCCCTCGAGCGTGAAGGTAGAAGGCACATCCACTGAAACCAGACCGGTGACGCAAGTCGCGCTGGTGGCCGTAAAGAGAGCATCTATCCAGTGAATGCCGTCATACGTAGCTCTCGGAAGCAAGAGCAGGCCCGTTCCCAAAAAGAATGATGACAAGAAAGCTCCCGGCAAGAATAAGCGGAGGATTTGTCCGCTTGCCCATCAGCCGGACCAGACTTCCCGAAAGCTGATAGAACGAATAGAGAAGCAGAATGGCCCCCCGGTAATAAGGACTCCGGAAAAAGGCCCATATCCAATAGACCTCCGTGCCGGATTCGGGCTGATGAAAGACAACGGGAAGAAGAGTGAGATAGAGCAAGACGCTCAGCACCCACGTCCATGGGGTAAATTTATAGGGCGAGTCGTCCTGACGGAAAACAATCTGCAAAGTCATGCTCAGCAGAAAGACAACCCACACACTCCGGTAAACCCAATGAATGATGGCACGCTCGCCTTCGGATATCCTGAAGCCGTACTCATAAACGAGCGCAGCCAGAAACGCTACCGCACATACATAAGTAATCCCAAGCATCCAGTTCACAAGCTGGTTGATGCGGGGCAGGAGCAACTTTTTACGGTATAAAAACAATCGTTCCCAATAGTCCATACAATAACATAATGTTGACAGGCAAAAATACGCATAACTGCTGAAAAACATGTTTCCCGATGACCATTCCTGCCCTTCTTATAGTTTTTTTAACAGTATACACTTCTTTTTCTTCCGAATCTCTGCCCCTAAAAGCACAAGGAAAGGCCGGAAACTTGAGCGGCCAATTTAAGAAAGGCGGGCGGACAATTCCCGGAACTTCTCCCGCCAACTCTGACAGGCACATGTATCGGGCATTTTTTGGCACGGAAAACAAAGAAAAAAGAAGAATCAGTTGCTTGTTATCATTTATTTCCATATTTTTGACGGAAACTATAAATTTGAAAGCAAATATGGATAAAAAACAGAAAAGATTCATCCTTCAGGAAGATGAGATACCCAGATACTGGTACAACATCCAGGCCGACATGAAAAACAAGCCCATGCCGCCGCTGAACCCTGCCACCAAGCAGGCTCTCAAACCGGAAGATCTCTATCCCATCTTCGCAAAAGAGCTTTGCCACCAGGAACTGAACCAGACTGATCCGTGGATTGAAATACCGGAAACCGTACGCGATATGTACAAGTACTACCGCAGTACCCCACTGGTACGGGCCTACGGACTGGAAAAAGGCGCTCGGTACACCCGCGCACATTTATTTCAAGAACGAAAGCGTAAGCCCGATCGGTTCGCACAAGCTGAACTCGGCGCTGGCACAGGCCTATTACTGCAAACAGGAGGGAATAACCAACATCACCACCGAAACCGGCGCAGGACAATGGGGTGCGGCACTGTCATATGCAGCCAGAGTATTCGGACTCGAAGCCGCCGTTTACCAGGTGAAAATCAGCTACGAACAGAAGCCCTACCGCCGGAGCATCATGCAAACGTTCGGCGCACAGGTAACTCCTTCTCCGTCCATGTCTACGCGTGCCGGAAAAGACATCCTGACCAAGTACCCGAATCACCAGGGATCGCTGGGAACTGCCATTTCTGAAGCCATCGAACTGGCACGTACCACACCGAACTGCAAATATACACTCGGCTCTGTGCTCAGCCATGTCGCCCTGCACCAGACCATCATCGGACTGGAAGCTGAAAAGCAGATGGAAATGGCCGGCGAATATCCCGACGTGATCATCGGCTGCTTCGGCGGAGGATCCAACTTCGGAGGCATCGCCTTCCCGTTCATGCGCCACACCATTCTGGAAGGCAAAAAGACACGGTATGTGGCAGCAGAGCCTGCCTCTTGCCCGAAACTGACCAGAGGAAAATTTGAATACGACTACGGCGATGAAGCAGGCTACACTCCTCTTCTCCCAATGTATACCTTGGGACACAACTTCACTCCGGCCAATATCCATGCCGGCGGCCTGCGTTACCACGGTGCAGGAGTCATCGTATCGCAACTGCTGAAAGACGGACTGATGGAAGCAGTCGACATCCAGCAGCTTGAAAGCTTTGAGAGCGGATGCCTGTTTGCACGCACGGAAGGAATCATTCCGGCACCCGAATCGTGCCACGCCATCACAGCGGCCATACAGGAAGCAAACAAATGCAAGGAAACGGGCGAAGAAAAGGTTATCCTTTTCAATCTTTCCGGCCACGGACTCATCGACATGAGCGCATACGACCAATACCTGTCGGGGAACTTAACAAACTACACACTCCCTGAAGAGGAAATCGAAAAAAGCCTGAAAGACGTTCCAGGAGGATAAGGATGCTTTTTTTGAACTTTTTCTCCCCAAAAAACTTGCAGAATCAAAAATAATCCGTACCTTTGCACCCGTGATTGAAAAACGCTTCATCACAAACATAGGATTGGCCCATTCGTCTATCGGTTAGGACGCAAGATTTTCATTCTTGAAAGGGGAGTTCGATTCTCCCATGGGCTACCAAAAAGCCAGCTGGAATTTCAGCGGCAAAAAGGATGGCCCATTCGTCTATCGGTTAGGACGCAAGATTTTCATTCTTGAAAGGGGAGTTCGATTCTCCCATGGGCTACCAAAAAGCAGGGCGCTCATTGTTGAGTGTCCTTTTTTTGTTTTCTATACCGCCCGGCGGAAAACGACAGGCACAATAAAAAACAAGGGCCGCAGCACCGCAATGCTGCAACCCTCATCATGCACGGGAAGAGAGGCTCGAACTCCCGACACTCGGTTTTGGAGACCGATGCTCTACCAACTGAGCTATTCCCGTGTTTGCGGTGCAAAAGTAGCATATTTTTTGATAACTGCAAATCTTCTGCCGCATTATTTTACACAAAAATCAAATCATCCCCAGCTCATGAAACATAACCCGGTAAACCTCAGCCTTTTTCTCCAGCTTCAAAGGATAAGCGCGGCTTGAAGAAGGCATCCGGTAAAGAGTCATTCTCTTCCCTGCAAAATCAAACTCGCTCTTCTCTCCCACCGGAGGTTCGGGTGCGCCCGTCTGCTGGCAAAACACATCCGTAGCTTTCTGGCCGGTAGTCACCACCGCCTTGCAACACGGAATAGAACGCAACAGCGCACCGATATCTGTAGGCTCCACGACCTCTAAAAACTTGTCGGAAGCGTTATCTTGAAGGCGGCGGACCACTGAAGCCGTATCATAAAGAGCCACTCCTTTTTCTTGAAGAAACGAACTGATACGCTCGCGGTCAAAAGCCTTCTTTCCGGGAAGAAGAAAATGGTCTTTGTCGCCAAAGAAAATCAGTCCGAATATGCGCCACATGTCATTCTGAAGATTCGGATAGAAGAAGTCCATGCTCCAACGCTTTTTCTGCGGAGGAAAGCTGCCAAGCATCAAGAGAAGCGCACCTGCAGGCAAAAAAGGCTCCAGCGGGTGCGCTTCTGTCCCTGTCGGCGGGAACAAACCGGATGTTTCCTGAGTCATGACTTGGGTTTGGGTTCTTTTTTAGCCAGCATCACAATGTTGTAGACATATTCTGTAATCCAACTCTCAGAATAATGCAGAGCGTGCTGGTACTGACGGATATTTCCGCAAGTCTTGCGCACACCGTCATCCTTCCAGTTTGTTTTGGTAAATATGTCATGCACAGTCTTTTCCGTCATGCTCCACATGGTCTTCTTAAAGAAGCCCGGGATACGGAACTTCCATTGCATCAGGTTGCCGATAACCATCATCAAATCCTGGCTGAATCCCTGGAACATGAACAAGTAAGTCTTGATGTCATTCATCGTCTTGCAGTTCTTCTTCACGGAATTGTCTATTTCCTTAAAGAAAGACTCGCTGAGGCCGTAGATTTCCATCAGCATCTTGCGACAACGCGCCTTTTCAGCGACGCCAAGCTTGTTGTTCTGCGTAGGGACTTTCAATGTCCGCTTAAATACCGCCATATCAGGCAAAAGATTTATATTGCTGATTCCCAGCTGAGAAGCAATCACAGCCTGATAATACACACGGATCAGCGTCATGAAGTCTTCCATTCCACCCACGCGCGCACCTTCTGTATCTGTTTGCTTTTTTCCGAAAAGTTTTGAAAATATAGACATATACGTAGTTATTTATTGTTTCTGTATACTAACCGCTTGCAAAGATAAAAAATATCACCGGAATAAACGGAAAAAAATCACCTTTTCAAAGCAAGCTGTAATAGAACACATGATTTTTAAAAGTTTGCTCCACGAGCTCAAAACGGATAAAATCGGCCAGAAGTCCGCAAACCTGTTTCCTCGGCATTCCCGAAAGGCGGGCACATTGGTTCAGCGTCAGTTCTCCCTTCTTCCCCAACAGATCCAGCAGACACCGCTCACGGTCAGTATAGGCCATAACCGACCGTTCTTTCACGCCCTCCTTCCAAACCGACAGATGGACAGGAGAAGCCAGAATATTCTCGTCGGCAATCCGGACATAAGCCCACGGCCTGTTGTTTTCGTCAAGAGCATATACCGGTTTGGCGCCGCTTTCAGAGATGACAACTTCCAGCACATCCTTTCCGTCCACATTGTACACATGATTCTCAAGCATCAGCGGCGGCCTGCAATAAACCGAAGCCGCAGCCTCAACCATATAGATTTCTTCTTCAGAGCGCACACCGGCAATCTTTCCGTTGTCTTTCACCCCAACAAGCAGGCGGCCGCCTTCCGTGTTGGCAAAGGCAGACAGACTTTTTGCAATCTTCCTTATGTCCGAAATGGCAAATTTAAAATCCTGATGTATATGTTCTCCCTCAGCAACCAGCTTCCGAATATAATCAGCATCTGTCATCGGTTTCATAAAGGAGAATCAGTCACAATGTTTATGCGTCATGATATCCAGCACCATCTTGTCTGTTTCATTCATGCCTTTCGAGCCAATCTGGGTCAAATTGCGGATACTCAAATCAACGTCATTTTCAATAATTCCTTCTACGGAACTTACACACTTTCCTTCCATTGCGAGTATCGCCGAGAATACAGCCGTAGCCACTCCACTGGTCACCTTCAGCGCACAGCTCGGCTTGGCCCCGTCGCAAATCATTCCGGTCAGATTGGCTATCATGTTCTGAACAGCATCTGCCACCTGATCGTAGCCTCCACCCATGAGATAGGTGATGCCGCAACTGCTTCCTGTCGCAGCAACCACACATCCGCACAAGGCGGAAAGTTTTCCCAGATTCTGCTTGATATAGATAGCGGTCAGGTGGCTAAGCGTAAGCGCCCGAATCAATTCCTCTTCCGACTTGCAGTTATCTTCCGCATAAACCACCACCGGAAGCGTTGCAGCGATGCCCTGATTGCCGCTGCCGGAATTGCTCATCACCGGAATCATGGCACCGGCCATACGTGCATCACAGGCGGCTGACGTATACGAAAGGATATGAGTGAAGGTATTATTTCCCAGAACATTCTGTTCGCTGGGACTATAGCGCAGCGTTTTTCCCAATTCATGCCCATAACTTCCGTTGAAAGAACGTTCGGCAGCAGCCTTGTTGAGATTCCTGGCTTCGAGTATAAAACGAATTTCCTCAAGCGGAGCAGTCGTTGCAAAGTCAAAGACCTTGCGCATGTTCAGATCCACTTCGCCCACTTCCGCTTCACGCTTGCAAGCCGGCCTCGTGTCGAGCAGAACTTCTCCATTCTTTTCCAAATAAACAAAATTCGTGTGCCCTCCACTGATGACAGCAGTCACTGACCCGCTTTCCCCTTTACAGACCACCTCAATATAAAGTTTTTCCTCAATATTCTCCTTCAAAGAGATATGGACGGCATTCGAAGCAATCAATTCCTTGCCTTTTTCCACGTCTTCCGGACCGGAATCTTTCAGCACTTCCAGCCCGTATGCAGACTTGCCGGCAATGGCACCCAAGGCTATGGCTATGGGCAGGCCAATCATATCCGTACCCGGGATTCCCACACCCATCGCATTCTTCAGGATATTGGCACTCAAACAGGCATCAATCTCTGTCGGACACGTTCCCAGCGTTTCGGTTGCCTTAGCTGTGCAGAGAGCCACCGCAACAGGCTCCGTACAGCCGATTGCGGGAACAACCTCTCTGTGTATCAGCGCTATGATCTGTTCTCTTTCGCTTTTTGGAATCATCACCTTACTTCTTATAGTTCTTCAATCCGGTTTCCAGGAAGTCCACATACCTGTCAATGTCTTCATCATACGAATAAGACTTGTTCAGCGGCATCCCTTCATTGTCGAGCAAAACATAAAACGGCTGGGCATTCGCTCCGAATTTGGAACGCTGCAAATAGCTCCATTTATCGCCCACGGTGCGAAGCGTGCGTTCCGTCCCGTTTTCTGTAACCTTGATCGGCTCGGGTAACTTGTCCTTTTCGTCCACATACAAAGTGATCAGCACATAATCTTCATTGAGCAACTTGCTCACCTTCGGATCCGTCCACACAGCAAGTTCCATTTTGCGGCAGTTCACGCAGCCATACCCTGTAAAGTCAATCATCACCGGCTTTCCCTGCTGGCGCGCATACTCCATTCCCGCCTCATAGTCGTAAAACTTAGCATGCACTTCATTCTTATACAAATTGAAATCCTGCGTCTGCATGGGAGGAGCAAAAGCACTCACGGCCTTTAGCGGAGCGCCCCAAAGCCCGGGCACCATATAAACGGCAAACGCCAGCGAAATCAATGCGAGGAAGAAGCGGGGCACGCTGACCTTTGTTTCGTCATCATCGTGCGGGAACTTGATTTTTCCCAGCAGATACAGTCCCAGCAAAGCGAAAATGACAATCCACAAAGCAAGGAATGTTTCGCGGTCGAGAATCCTCCAGCCGTAAGCCAAGTCGGCAACAGACAAGAACTTCAGCGCAAAGGCCAGTTCAAGGAAGCCAAGCACGACTTTGATGACATTCATCCAGCCTCCCGATTTCGGCATTGACTTCAGCCACGACGGGAAGAGTGCAAACAAAGTAAACGGCAGGGCAAGCGCAATGGCAAATCCAAGCATTCCAAGAGCAGGGGCTATCACGCTGTTCGTTGTTGACACTTCAACCAGAAGGAAACCGATGATCGGTCCTGTACAGGAGAATGAAACCAGCGACAAGGTAAATGCCATAAGGAATATGCTCAACAGGCCGGTAGTCTGTTCCGCCTTGCTGTCGACGGCATTGCTCCATTTCGAAGGCAGGGTGATTTCGAACGCCCCGAAAAACGATGCGGCAAACACAACCAGCATCAGGAAGAAAAAGATATTGAAAACCGCACTTGTCGACAAATCATTCAACGCGCTGGCCCCGAAAATCAGTGTAATGGCAAGTCCCAAGGCCACATAAATGACTACAATGGAAGCACCGTATGTGATGGCATCGCGAATGCCTTTCTTCTTGTCCTTCGTGCGTTTCAAAAAGAAGCTCACCGTCATCGGTATGATAGGCCACACGCAGGGAGTAAACAGAGCCAGAAGACCGCCTACAAACCCGGCAAAGAAAATATAAAGCCACGAATAAGATTCCTGACTCACCTGCTCGCCGTAACCGCGCAGTTCATTGATGACCGGTTTCCAGTAATCGTTCCCGGCATCCGGCCGGACAGCGGGAGTCAGCGGTATCAGGGGAATCTGAGCGGCAACCGCCGTATCTTTCTGCTCTTCCTCAGAAGCAGCAGGCACACTCCTGCCCTCCACCTTCCCGGCAAACGAAAAGTCCACATTGGTAGGAGGCAGGCAGTTTTCATCGTTGCAGGCACCGAATTGCAGAAACCCCTTCACATCGTAAGCTCCGCCTTTCAGCTTGAGCTTCTGCGCAAAGACAGCCTTGCTTCCTTCAAAATACTTCACCTGCATTCCGAAAATAGGATCCATCTTTTCAACCACTTTCCCTCTCGGCTCAAGTTTCCCAGCAAGTTCGGCGCCCGAAATCTGGTCAAGATTGAAAGTGGCAGAGATAGGCCCTCCTTCCGGCAAATCGGTCGAGTAGACATGCCATCCGGCTTCTATCGTCCCGGTAAAGACTATTTCTGCCTCATTCTCCGAAAGCGCCTTCCATTCTGTCTTGAACTTTACAGGCTCCTGAATCTGGGCCACCATCTGCAGACAGCAAATGACCGCCAGAAAACAGCCAACAAATAACCTTCTTCCCATAATTATTTTCTATTTTTATTTCCAACTGATTTTTCAGACGCAAAGATACAACTTTTAGCAAGACCATAATGTCAAACCTCAATCTTTTATCACCGCTTCCAACAGGCAGAAACGAAGCGATGCCTGCCAGAAAACAAATTCTCCGCAGAAGCTAGACAAAAAACATGCGCTGAAGAAGCTATCTCCAGCCTGAAGACATGCATCTCCAAGTTAGAGATATGCATCTTTAGTCTAGAGATTTGTATCTTCTGGCTGGAGATACAGTTTTTTTGCGGAAAACCGCCATTTCCCGGAGCTTTCTGACGCTTTCTCAGGATTCACACTTTTCATATTTCAATGGCAGGCCATAACCTCTGATCCCCCATTCCCCTTTGTCCTTTACAAATACAAAAAGCGAGGCTATAGACCTCGCTTTTTGTACGCCCGTGGGGAGTCGAACCCCAATCGAAGGAACCGGAATCCTTTATTCTATCCATTGAACTACGGGCGCAAAAGACATCTTTTCAAATGCGGAACAAAAAGTACAATTATTCGCGCTTATCTCCTAATTTTTTCACAAAAATATTTTTTCCTTCATCAGAACTGGAAATAAATGAAAGGCTGGATGTCACTGCTTTTCACCTGAATAACAAGATAAATCAAGGCAACCAGCACCAAAGCCTGTGCCAAAAGAGGCAGGCGGGTCATTCCACGTCCGCACGCATTCTGCCAACTGTCAGGACACCAGTGCAGCGCAAAGCCCACTCCCATCAGCACAAAAACCTGCCAATATCCGGCGACAAGCTGCATGAAGAGCTCAGGATGGAACGCCGTAAAAATCTGACGTATCATCACGGTAGATGCCTCAAATGTGGAATTGCGGAAAAAAATCCAGCAGAAACACACGAAATGAAACGTAATAACTACGGCAAAAAAACGCCGGAGCCCCGAACTGCGGTAGTTTTTCGGACGTCCCAATACACTGCGGAAATATTTGTGTACAGCCAAAGCAGCCCCATGAAGGCCTCCCCATACAATGAAATTCCACGACGCGCCGTGCCACAGACCGCCCAGCAGCATGGTCAGCATCAAATTGACATAAGTGCGGATTTTTCCTTTCCGGTTCCCTCCCAATGAAATATACAGGTAGTCCCTCAGCCAGGTAGAAAGTGATATATGCCAGCGGTGCCAGAAATCGGTCACGCTTTCAGCCTTGTAGGGGGAGTTGAAGTTCAGAGGAAAATGAAAGCCCAACAGCAACGCCAGACCGATAGCCATATCACTGTAGCCGGAAAAGTCGCAATAAATCTGAAGGGCATAGCCATAAACGCCGAAAAGGTTCTCCAGACCCGAATAAAGTCCCGGATTGTCAAAAATGCGTTCCACAAAATTGATGCTGATGTAGTCAGAAATAACAGCCTTCTTGAACAATCCGCTCACAATGAAAAAGATTCCCTGCCCGAACATCTCAGAAGAAACAAACAGCGGACGGCGAATCTGAGGAACAAAATCACGGGCACGGACAATCGGCCCTGCCACCAGCTGCGGGAAAAATGACACATAGAACGCATAGTCCAGCAGACTGGAGAGAGGCTTCAACTCCCTGCGGTATACATCAAGCGTATAACTCAACGACTGAAAAGTGAAGAACGAAATCCCCACAGGCAGGAAAATGTCAAGAGGGGTGAAAGTTCCGTTCCAGAGAGGAGCCAGCATCTCATAGAAAAAGTTCGTATACTTGAAATAGCAGAGCAGCCCGAGATTGATGCACAGGCTGGTGACGACAAGCAGCTTGCGCTTCCAGGGAGTTTCCGTACGCTCCATACGGTGCGCAAGCAGAAAGTCAGACACCGTAACGATGCCCAGCAGATAAAAATAAACTCCGCTGCTCTTATAATAGAAATAATAAGAAAACAACGTCACAAACAGCAGGCGTGCCGTCGTTTTATGACGCAACAGCACATAAACCAGGCTGAATCCTAAAAAAAGGAAAAGGAAAAGTCCGCTGTTAAATATCATCGGCTGGTGCGGATCATACGTAAGCACGCCGGCCACCTTGCTCCAGTCAATGCCCATCTCCTCCCAATTGAGTTTCCACATAATCGTTATACGCTTTTATAATTGCTTCATGTAATAATAATCCCTGCAGCCTATAGCCGTCGGCCGTAAAATGAATTTTATCCCGCTGGTAATAATGGCCGGCATTCCAATTCCGGCAGGCGAAGCTTTTTCCGCCAACAATGTCATAAAGGTCCCAGATGGCAAGTCCGTGAGAAGCAGCGTACTCCTTCTGCGTCTGCACAACCAGAGAAGTGCGGGGATTGACCACCCGCGGCCCGCGGCGACCGCTCCTGACATAAGCTCCCGGAGGAGTGGTAAGCAAAAACGCCGCATCCGGACATTCCCGACGAATCTGCGACAGCAATGAATCCATGCTTGCCCGGTGCTCAGACGGAGAATAACGCCGCCCATGAGCTTCGTTCGTTCCGAAAGAGAGGATGACCAGATCCGGATGAAGGCCTGCAACCTCACGGATGTTTCCGGGAGTGGAGAAGGTAGAACAGGTGCTGCCGTTCACTCCCAGGATATGATAGACTATGCCGGGAGCCCCGGTTTCATGCGCCAGACCCGAAGAACCGTAAGTCACTTTCATGTCAAGCACAGCATCTCCTCCGAAATCTTCCTCCAGAAGCTTGCGTACGACATAGGGATAAATGTGACCGCGCACATGGGAATCGCCGATATGCACAATGCGTACCGGGGCATTCATTTGCGAAATCTTCTTCCACAACGGAAACAGTTCTTTCTTCGGATCAGAAATCCGGTTTTCAAGCGTTTCCCTGAATGCTGAAGGCATCGAGCCGGCAACCGGAATATATTTCATCAGCCGCTGCATCGCAAAACTTCCGTATACCGGACCCGAATTGCGGTCACGCGGAGGAAGCTGAGGCAACGAGTCTTGCGCCTGCAACGAAGGGCATACGCACATCAGGCACGCCAGCAGACAAGCAATGCATATCCTCCTATTCCGCTTCATAGGCCTTACGCTTTTCATATTGCTCCATTCCATACATCAACGCCTCGAACAAGATGCCTGCCAGGTGTTTGCCTCCATGGAAATTGATGTGGGTATAATCATAATTCGCCATTGCGGGCTTGCTTTCAACCATTCTGACCATGCTTCCTTCGCCCCCCATCGCATCATACATATTCCAGAACGCCACTTTGGTTTCTGCCGCCAGCAATTGCTGGTAGCGGATAAGGCTTTTCACCTCAGGCATTGTACGCAAATTGCCGTTTTCATCCTTCGATTCCCGATCTCCTACTCCCACAATCAAAACAGAAGCTTGTGGAAACGCCTGCTTCAGGTAGTTGACCACCCGTGTCATGGCATCCTTATAATAAGCATAATTCGTCAGTCCTCCGGAAGCCACGTTCAAACCGTATTGGAGAACGATCAGGTCGTATGTCCTCAAGGAGGCATATTGCCTCAACAACGGAGCAGGAACGCCTCCCAATTGCTGGCCGCTGCTCCCCCGCGTGCTGAAGTTGTCGAGAATGATGCCTTCTGAAGGATCCATCGTAACCGCATAGAAAACAGGTATCGAATCAAAACGCTCCACTGTCCAGCGTACAGTACCGATGCGCCCGTTTACCGACAGCTTGCGCAATCCTTCTTGGCCAGCGACACGGAAACGCTGGGGTTCCGCCCCGTTTACCGAGGCGGCAATGCAAATGGAATCGGAAGCGACAAAATAGCAGGACGAAACGGATGAAGTATCTCCTTTCAATTCAACAAAAGCTCCGGGAGAAGGTATAAAATAATGGTTTGACAGATCCTGCAACGAACGGTCGAACCGGACAGAATCTGTGATCGAATGGCTGCCCCAACCGCCAAAAGACTGGCGGACGCTTCGGCGGAACCCGGCAATTCGGGTTGTTACAGGGACATAGCCAACTCCGCTTCCTCCAAAACGTTTTTGAAGCATTTTCCTCAGGTCGCCGGTCAGAATATCCGCTTCGATAAAAGAATCGCCGAAATAAGCAATACGGACAGGCCTGCCCAAAGTCTGCCTGCCGGCAAGCGCTTCATAAAAATGAGCCATACCATGCCCCGTTGAGTCTGCATAGTCTTCTATGCACACCATGCCATCCTTGCAGGTATCCACAAAAGCCGGCTTGACCGGAGGAGGAAGCAGCAAGGTATCCGAATCAGCGGGCAATACCTTGTCGACGCGAATGTCAGAAAGCAAGTCTACCTTACGCAAAGGCTTCCCTCCCACCGACATGGGAGGAAGAAAATGAAGGACAAACAATCCCGACACAACCAGCAATGCCAGCAAAAATGTGGCAAGCAACTTATTTTTCATGACAAATCCATTCTATAAAAGCGCTGCAAAGATAGAGTAAATTTGGAAAGAAAGCATGAAGCAAACCGTTTTTTCGCAAAAAGAAAGGTTGCTTCCGGAAAAGCTCTCCGAAAGCAACCTTCAATATCAATTCAGTGCCGACAACCTGTCAACGGATAATCCCTAATTTCGAACTTTCTACAAATTCAATGATATGGTTGATTTCCTTGCTGTTGGGCACTTGCTCACGGATACGGATCAGCGCATCGTGCTGCGACGTATTCGCCTTGTAAAGAATGCGGTAAGCCTGCGCGATATGCTTGATCAAAGTTTCCGAGAAACCAGCACGCTCCAGCACAATCGTATTGATGCTGTAAAATTCAATCGGCTCGTGCGCAGCTACAATGTAAGGAGGAATATCCCTCACGAAACGGCAGCCGCCCTGAACCACTGCATAAGTGCCCAGGCGGGTGTTTCCCTGCATCAGCACATTCGACGTAAGAATCGAATAGTCTTCAATGATGCAATTGCCGGAAACTTGCGATCCGTTTCCGATGATGCAGCTATTACCTACTTGCACGTCATGCGACAAGCGCGCTCCGGTCATGATAAAGTTTCCGTTACCGACCACCGTATCATGCCCTTTATGCGTACCACGGATTATCACTGCGTTCTCTCGAATCACGTTGTTGTTTCCTACATACGCGCAAGTGTCCTCACCCGTATAAGTGAAATCTTGCGGAACGGCAGCTACCACCGCACCCTGATAAACGGTATTTCCGTTTCCCATACGCGCTCCGCTCATCAGGCTGGCATAAGGCATGATCACATTGTCGTCGCCTATCTCAACATTCTTGTCGATATAGGCAAACGGATGAACGGTGACGTTTTTTCCGATCTTTGCAGACGGATCAACATAAGCTAAAGGGCTAATCATAGTCATACACAATTATTTTAAGGTTAAATTAATTTCTACCGCCGCCCAATGCACTGTACAAGGAAACCACGGCCTGTATACGCTGCATATTGTCTGAAACTTCAGTCAACTGGGCACTCAGCAGACTTTGCTGTGCTGTCAGAATCTCCAGGTAAGTAGCATCACCGCTCTGGAACAAAGCCTTCGTATAAGTCACTGCCTTATCCAGCTGATCTACCTGCTGGCGATCCTGCTCCAGCTTCTTGTCTTGCGTATCATACAGACGCAAAGCGTTGCTCACTTCCTGTCCAGCTTCCAGAATTGTCTGCTGGTAGTTCATCTGCGCAATCTTCTCTTCAGCCTTCGACACCTTCAAATTAGCAATAAGCTGTCCGCGATTGAAGATAGGCTGCGCCAGCGAAGCCACAGCACTTAATATAGCCTTTCCGGGATTGACAATCGAACTTCCGGCACTGTTGGTCCATCCGGCCGTACCGCTGATTGTAATGCTCGGATAAAAAGCAGAACGTGCCTGATTTGTAGTATAATAAGCGCTTGCCAGAGTCATTTCGGCAACTTTCACATCCGGACGGTTTTCCAGCAACTGCAAGGGAACTCCTACCATGAGTTCATCCGGCATTACCTGTTCCTCCAGTGTGCTTCGGTCAATCTGCTGGGGAGTCTTTGCCAGCAAGATGCAAAGCGAATTTTCAGTTTCGCGCACCTGACGCTGCAAGTCCAGCAAAGAAGCCTGCACCTGATGATAAGCAGCGCGAATCTGTGCTACTCCTGCTTCGGTAGTCATGCCGGCAATCTTCATCGCTTCCATCGTACGTACATTCTCCTTGTATATAGCTACCGTTTCAGAAGTGATCTGCACTTGACGGTCAAGCATCAGCAGCGAGTAGTATGTATTGGCAATGCCGCAAATAATCTGCGAACGGACAGACTGCTGAGTATACTGGCTCTGCAAATAAGCCGCACGCTGTCCGCGTTTCGCATTCAGCAACTTTCCGAACAGATCGATTTCCCAGCTTGCGGCAACCGGAATCTGATACGTCTGGCTTGGCTTCATCTTGTCAAAACTGCTCAACGTTCCCTGCGGAGCAAAGTTTATGGAAGGCAAATAAGACAGTTTGGCTGCGGTAAGCATCGCTTTCGCCTCTTCCACACGGAGAATGGCGGCCTGCAAATCCACATTGCTGGCAAGTCCTTCCTCTATCAAAGCCTGCAGTTTCGGATCACGGAACACTTCCTTCCACGGAAGATTACCCATATTCGCCGTATCGGTAACAGCCAGCGTGTCCGTTTCTGATACCGGGTCACGATAGATGCCTGAAGCATCTATCGTTTCCGGACGATCATAAGCTCTGTAGATGTGGCAGCTGCTCATCATAGCAGCTACACACATCATTCCTATTATCTGTTTCTTCATTATTGTCTTGTCATTTAGCGTTTATTAGGAGTATACTGTTCTATTTCTGCTTCCACTTCACTTTCGTCCAAGCTATCCCATTCCATCGGTTTAACCTTTTCCTGCAGCCACTGGAATATCACGAACAGCACAGGCACAATGAAAATCTGGAATATCATGCCGATCAACATACCACCGATAGCGGATGCACCCAGCGTACGGTTACCATGAGCACCTACGCCAAAGGCAAACATCAACGGAAGCAAACCGATAATCATCGCCAATGATGTCATCAGAATCGGACGCAAACGGGCTGAAGCTCCGAGGACGGCGGCCCACGAAATGCTCATGCCTTGCTTGCGGCGGTCAAGGGCAAACTCTACAATCAGAATGGCATTCTTCGCCAACAATCCCATCAACATGATCAATGCAATCTGCATATAAATATCGTTTGACATGGTTCCCAATATCATCTTCAATGCCGGAATGCTTCCCAAAGCAGAGAAGCCGTTCACAAACAGGAAGCTTCCCAACAGACCGCAAGGTATTGAAAGCAATACGGCCAACGGCAGCAGGTAGCTTTCGTACTGAGCACTCAACAGCAAGTAAACGAACACAAGACACAATACAAAGATAATTCCCGTTGTATTTGTTGTCTGCGCTTCCTCACGCGCCATACCTCCCAATTCGTAACCGAAGCCGGCAGGCAAATCCTGATCTGCGACCTCAGCTATAGCCTGAAGAGCCTGTCCTGAAGAATATCCGGCTGCCGGAGATACCATCACCTGAATAGAAGTATACAGGTTGAAACGGCTGATCACATCCGGACCGTAGATTTTCTTCATCGAAACGAACTGTGAAATTGGAGCCATCTCACCGTCACTTCCGCGCACCTTAATGCTGTTCAACGACTCAAGATTCTTCGTTGCGTCCGGTTCTGCCTGAATCATAACACGGTACATCTTACCGAAGCTGTTGAAGTTGGAAGCGTAGATACCTCCGAAGTAGCCCTGCATCGTCGTCAAAATGTCGCTCGGACTGATACCAGCTTTTTTACAAGCGGCAGCGTCGATATCCATCTGATACTGCGGGAAACTCGGGTTGAAGTTCGTTGATGCAGAATTGATTTCCGGACGCTTCTGCAATGCGGCAATGTAGTCGTTTACAACCTGGAAGAAATGATCCAGGCTACCTCCGGTCTTGTCCTGCATATTCAACTCGATATCGGTCGAAATAGAGTAACCCGGAATCATAGGAGGCGCAAAGAACAATACCTGTGCATCCTTGAACAACTTCTGCGAACGCATAAACAATGATGCAACCACGATGTCAGAACTTTGCTGTGTTGTACGCTCTTCCCAGTCTTTCAACTTGATAATGATAGATCCGTAAGAAGGACCTTGTCCGCTACCGATGAAACTGAATCCGGAAATCACCGTGCGCGACTGAACAGCCGGATCCGCTGCAATCAAGCTGTCAACTTTAGTCAGCACTTCCTGAGCACGTTCCTGCGAAGTGCCCGGGGGCAAAGTCACAGAACCCATAATCGTACCCGTATCTTCATTCGGAACCATACCGGTAGGCGTAATGCTCATGAATACAACCAAAAGTGCAATCGCCCCGGCAACCAGACCCATTGACAGCCAACGCTTATGGATAAATGCAACGACACGTTTTTTGTATTTTGCCAGCAACGAGTTATACGACTTGTTGAACGAATCCTTGAACTTGTCAGTAGTCATTCCCGCAAAAGCCAGAACACTGATTACAATCATCACAATGCAGAGTACCGGATGTTCGCTAAAGCTGAAGAGCCCGAAAATCATACCCAAAATAGCAATAATCGTAAAGAGGATGACAATCTTCGGATTCATCCACCGGCCAAGAGCATCTGCATATCGGGCCACAAGAATCTTACGCGATTCCTTGTAAGCCGTACCCATACGTTCCTTCAGTGTAGCTTCGGAGTTATGCGGCTTCAAGAACAAAGCACACAAAGCCGGAGAAAGTGTCAAAGCGTTCAATGCCGAGAAACCGATGGCAATCGCCATAGTCAAACCGAACTGGCGATAGAAAGTACCCGCCGTACCACTCATGAAACTTACCGGAATGAATACGGACATCATCACCAGCGTAATGGAGACAATGGCACTGCCCAATTCACTCATAGCGTCAATAGAAGCTTCACGAGCCGACTTGTAACCTTGGTCCAACTTGGCATGAACACCCCTCGACGACGACTATGGCATCATCGACGACTATGGCAATGGCAAGCACCATCGCTGACAGAGTCAGCAAGTTGATACTAAATCCAATAAGTGTCAAGGCAAAGAAAGTTGCGATCAATGCAACCGGAATAGCAATCGCCGGAATCAGCGTAGACCGCATATCCTGCAAGAAGATATATACCACGATAAACACAAGGATAAACGCCTCAATCAGCGTTTTCACCACTTCGTGGATAGAAGCGAACAAGAAGTCATTGGCACTCTGCGCAATATTGATACCCAAACCTTCCGGCAGATTCTTCTCGTATTCGGCAAGCACCTTCTCCAGATTCTGAATGGTTTCGGTAGCATTGGTTCCCGCCATCTGGTAAACGATACAAGACACAGCTTTATGACCGTTAACCGTATTGTTGAAGTTGTAGGTCAGACGTCCCAGCTCCATTTCAGCCACGTCCTTCAAACGCAACACTTCACCATTAGAAAGCGACTTGATGACAATATCACCAAATTCTGTTGTGCTCGACAAACGTCCCTTATAACGGATTGTGTATTGGAAAGACTGATTGCCGCGTTCACCGAACTGTCCCGGTGCAGCTTCAACGTTCTGCTCTGCCAAAACACCTGTGATATCGCTTGGCACCAACTTGTATTGCGCCATCACATCCGGCTTCAACCAAATACGCATAGAGTAGTCAGTACCCATCACATTGGCATCACCTACACCGCTTACACGCTTGATTTCCGGAATCAGGTTGATACTTGCGTAGTTTTCGAGGAACTCGATATTGTATTTGTCTTCCTTGTCATACACCGAGAATACCATCAGCATCGAAGTCTGACGCTTCTGGGTTGTCACCCCGACCTGAGTAACTTCGGCAGGCAGCAAACCCTGCGCCTGGGTTACACGGTTCTGTACGTTGACCTGTGCCATATCCGGGTCAGTTCCCTGATTAAAATATACAGTGATACGTGCCGAACCGTTGTTTGTTGCCGTAGACTGCATATACATCATGTTTTCCACACCGTTAATCTGGTCTTCCAGCGGAGAGATAACTGAATTCAGCACAGCCTGCGCATTACCTGTATAAAGTCGCACTTACCGAAACGGTAGGCGGCGCAATGTCCGGATACTGGGTAATCGGCAGCGTTGCCAGACCGATAAAGCCCAAGATTACCAACAAGATTGAGATAACGGTTGATAATACCGGACGGTTAATAAATCTATCTAGTTTCATTCTGTTCTATACCTATTATATTATATAAAGATATTTCATATCTGATCAATTAAACGCCGTAGCCAGATTGCCTTCCTTCTGGTCCTTCAAAGCCTGACGGTATTTGGCTTCCTTCTGAGCGGGAGTAATCGGAGTGATCTTCATGCCGTCGTTCAGACGAGTTACACCTTCCACGGCAATCTTGTCGCCCGACTTCAGACCGCCAAGAACGATATAGCTTTTGCCGTCATTCAAATTAGAAATCTGAATTTCGGTATACTTGACCGTACTGTCCGGCTGAAGAACATAAACGAACTTCTTGTCTTGGATTTCAACCGTTGCCGACTGAGGAACCAAAAGCACATTTTCCATTGTGTAAGGGAACACAACATTCGCCATACCGCCGCTTCGGAGCACATTGCTCTTGTTGGGGAAGATAGCGCGCATGCTCACTGAACCAGTAGTCTGATCAATGACACCGCTCACAGCATCAACTTTTCCTTTTTCACTATACATGCTTCCATCCGCCAGTTCCAACTGCACCGCCGGCATTTTTTCCAACTGCTCTTTCAGTGTACCGCCGGCTTTCGTCAGTGCCAGAAGCTCTTTCTCTGTCAGCGAAAAATAAACATACATATCACCGATCTGAGAAACCGTAGTCAACGGCTCCGCAACAGAGGGACTGACCAAAGCTCCGATACGATAAGGGAAAGTACCGATTACGCCGTCTGAAGGACTCGTCACTGTACAGAAGCCCAGATTCTGCTTGGCAGCCGTATAAGAGGCTTCAGCCTGTGCAAGGCTGGCCTTAGCTGTCAGCAAATTATTGACAGCAGTCTGATACTCAAAATCACTGATGATTTTCTGCTCGTGAAGCATCCGCTTGTTAGCTTCTGTTTCTGTTAAAGTTTTTAAATTAGCTTTGGCAGATTCAACTCCAGCCGCAGCCTGATCGAAAGCTGCCTTGTATTGAGTCGGATCAATCTGGAACAAAGCCTGTCCCTTATGTACAGTCGCACCTTCGTCAACACACAACTTCACAATAAAGCCACTCACCTGAGGACGGATCTCAATGTCCTGTAAACCTCTGATAGTAGCCGGGTACCGTTTGGCCTGCTCACTGGAAGTAGACTGTACTTCCTGCACTGCAAACTGGTCGTCACCCATCGTTCCGCCTTGACTTCCGCAAGCGGTTAACATTGATATCCCCACTGCGAACAGGGCTATCCGGCTAAAAGAAAAACTCTTGTTTCTTTTCATTTCCATATTATCCATCTTATAAAAATTAATGTTTTACCTTAAATAAATTAGAAGTTTTTCATATATACACATCTTTTTCAGTCTGCAAATATAGGAAAAAATCGGTGTGGGGAAATCTTAATTAACTAAGAATAACCATAAAACGAAGTTTGTGCGATTTTATCTGACCAACTGGCAAATTTAACCGACCAACAAATTAACAAACACAATCAATTTGCAGAAATTAAATATAAAAAATCTTCTATTTGTCATTTTATTTCTACATTTGCGTGCATTTCATTTTTGAAACTTACCAAATTCATTATAAGTATGACAAAAATTACTAGAGAAGCCGCCCTGCTCTATCACTCGCAGGGCAAACCGGGAAAGATCGAAGTCGTCCCGACCAAGCCTTACCGAACACAAACCGATTTATCATTGGCCTACTCCCCCGGAGTAGCTGAACCTTGCCTGGAGATCCAGAAAAATCAAGAAACTGCATACGACTATACAGACAAAGGGAATCTGGTTGCCGTAATTTCAAACGGTACAGCCGTGCTTGGACTGGGCGATATCGGCGCACTGAGCGGCAAGCCGGTAATGGAAGGTAAAGGGCTGCTTTTCAAAATATATGCCGGCATTGACGTGTTCGACATTGAAGTAAACGAAAAAGACCCGGACAAATTCATTGAGGCGGTCAAAGCCATCGCTCCAACCTTCGGCGGAATCAACCTCGAAGATATCAAGGCCCCCGAATGCTTCAAGATCGAAGAACGTTTGAAAGAAGAACTGGACATCCCGGTAATGCACGATGACCAGCACGGAACCGCAATCATTTCAAGCGCAGGTCTTCTGAATGCGCTCGAAGTGGCAGGGAAAAAGATTGAAGATGTGAAGATTGTCGTAAACGGCGCAGGAGCCTCGGCTGTTTCCTGCACGAAACTTTACATTTCACTTGGTGCCCGCCTGGAAAACATCGTAATGCTCGACAGCAAAGGAGTCATTTCAAAACAGCGCACCGACCTGAACGAACAAAAGAAATACTTCGCAACCGACCGTACAGACATCCATACATTAGCCGAAGCTATCAAGGGTGCAGACGTATTCCTCGGCCTTTCAAAAGGAAACGTACTGTCACAGGATATGGTGCGCAGCATGGCCGAAAATCCGATCGTATTTGCCCTGGCAAACCCGACACCGGAAATCTCCTATGAAGATGCCATGGCTTCCCGTCCGGATGTACTGATGGCTACCGGACGTTCGGATTATCCCAACCAGATCAACAACGTGATCGGATTCCCATACATCTTCAGGGGCGCACTGGACACCCGTGCAACCGCCATCAATGAAGCGATGAAACTGGCTGCTGTACGTGCTATCGCAGGACTTGCCAAGCAACCAGTTCCTGACGTAGTCAATGCGGCCTACCATGTAAACAACCTGACTTTCGGACGCGACTATTTCATACCGAAACCGGTCGACCCGCGCCTGATTACAGAAGTGTCCATGGCTGTAGCCAGAGCTGCAATGGAATCTGGAGTGGCCCGCAAGCAAATCACCGACTGGGATGAATACAGAAACCACTTGAAGGAACTGATGGGACAAGAAAACAAACTGACCCGCCAGTTATATGAAACGGCACGGCGCGACCCGCAACGTGTGGTATTTGCTGAAGGCATTCACCCGAATATGCTGAGAGCCGCCGTATTAGCCAAATCAGAAGGACTCTGCCATCCGATTCTTCTAGGAAATGAAGAACGTATCGAAAAGCTCGCTAAAGAACTAGAGCTGAGTCTGGAAGGAATCGAAATCGTCAATCTCCGCCATGACCGCGAGGCAGAACGCCGCGAACGATATGCACGCATCCTCAGCGAAAAACGCGCCCGCGAAGGAGCAAACTACCAGGAAGCCAACGACAAGATGTTCGAGCGCAACTATTTCGGCATGATGATGGTAGAAACAGGCGAAGCTGACGCCTTCGTAACCGGACTGTATACCAAATATACCAATACAATCAAGGTGGCCAAAGAAGTGATTGGCATTCAGCCGGGCTACAAGCACTTCAACCATGCATATCCTCAATTCCAAACAAGGCACTTACTTCATCGCTGATACCTTGATCAACCGCCATCCGGATACTGATGCGCTGATCGACATTGCAAAACTGTCGGCCAAGGCCGTACGCTTCTTCAACCAGGAGCCGATTATGGCCATGCTGTCATACTCCAACTTCGGTTCTGATCAGGAAGGAAGCCCCGCTAAAGTACACGAAGCCGTTGCCTACATGCAGAAAGAATATCCGGAATTGGCTATTGATGGCGAAATGCAAGTGAAATTCGCCCTTAACAATGCGCTGCGTGACGAAAAATATCCGTTCACACGTCTGAAAGGGAAAGATGTCAATACGCTGGTATTCCCGAACCTGACCTCAGCAAACGCAACTTACCAGCTGATTCAGGGAATGAGCGAAACAGAAGTAATCGGACCGATCCAGATGGGACTGAACAAACCGATCCACTTCACCGACATCGAAAGTTCTGTGCGCGATATCGTCAACATCACAGCCATTGCATGTATTGATGCCATCGTAGCAAAAAACTGAAAGAAAACGAATAAACGCCAATCAGGCTGATTGAATCAGGACACAGAGCCACAGAGCCACAGAATCTTGACCGCAAACATCTGTGACAATGCGCCTCTGTGTTCGTTTTTTATTACACTTCACCTTTTAAAAACTATGCGAAAACCTCTCAACAATGCACAATGCATCACGCTGACCCTCCTTTGGGCAGCCCTCTGCTTCATCGTACTCACCTCTGCACCGAAAATTGACGGACCGCTGACAGTTATGCTCATCATATCCGGAGCACTTGTGTTTATCCCTATCATAAAGTCCATAAAAAGCAGGAACAAATAATCACTTAGGCACAATAAACACAGCAAACAAGTTAAATTGATATTTTTCCATCATTTTTATTTATCAATTGTTGCATAAATCAAAAAAAAGATATACTTTTGGCACATCAAACGACAAACAGCAACTGATTAGAAAAGAAAACTAACCAATAATAAATAACGATAATCTTTTTGACTTATGAATGCAGCTAAAGTATTGGAAGATCTGAAAAGAAGATTTCCGAACGAACCTGAATACCATCAGGCGGTAGAAGAAGTGTTGGGAACAATAGAAGAAGAATACAACAAGCACCCTGAATTCGACAAAGTAAACCTTATCGAGCGTCTGTGCATTCCCGACCGTGTATACCAGTTCCGTGTAACATGGATGGATGACAAAGGCAATATTCAGACCAACATGGGTTACCGTGTACAGCATAACAACGCAATCGGCCCGTACAAAGGCGGTATCCGTTTCCACAGCTCTGTAAATCTGGGTATTCTGAAATTCCTTGCCTTCGAACAGACTTTCAAGAACTCGCTGACCACCCTTCCGATGGGGGAGGAGGAAAAGGCGGTTCGACTTCTCTCCGAGAGGCAAATCAAATGCAGAAGTAATGCGTTTCTGCCAGGCTTTCATGCTGGAATTGTGGCGTCATATCGGTCCCGAAACTGATGTACCAGCCGGTGATATAGGTGTAGGCGGACGTGAAGTCGGCTATATGTTTGGCATGTACAAAAAGCTGACCCGCGAATTCAGCGGTGTACTGACCGGAAAAGGACGCGAATTCGGAGGCTCTCTGATACGCCCGGAAGCAACCGGATACGGAAACATCTACTTCCTGCTTGAAATGCTGAAAACGCGCAATATAGACATCAAAGGCAAAACCTGCCTGGTATCCGGCTCGGGCAATGTGGCTCAGTACACTGCTGAAAAGCTGATCGAACTGGGAGCAAAAGTTGTTACCATGTCTGATTCCGACGGTTATATCTATGATCCGGACGGCATCGACCGCGAAAAGCTGGACTACATCATGGAACTGAAGAACCTGTATCGCGGACGCATCCGTGAATATGCAGAAAAATACGGCTGCAAGTATGTACCGGGCGCACGCCCCTGGAATGAAAAAGCTGACATCGCGCTTCCGTCTGCAACTCAGAACGAAATAAACGGAGATGATGCAAAAGCACTGGTAGCCAACGGTGTCTTCGCCGTTTCAGAAGGAAAGCCAACATGCCTTCTACTCCGGAAGCCATCCGTGTATTCCAGGATGCAAAGATTCTTTATGCTCCGGGAAAAGCGGCAAACGCCGGCGGCGTGTCAGTATCAGGTCTGGAAATGACCCAGAACTC